>Ga0315338_1000068_pt1 | contig 492400 bp, 405 predicted proteins | sample ASW8metaG_FD_204518 | JGI IMG/M metagenome (GOLD analysis project Ga0315338, IMG submission 204518) | Ammonia-oxidizing marine archaeal communities from Monterey Bay, California, United States - ASW #8 | ecosystem: Environmental > Aquatic > Marine > Coastal | place: USA: California | collected...
CCGGCGAGCGACGAATAGCCGAACGAGACCAGTGGTCCGAGAGCCGGGCGCTACGATAACGGGCGCCCGGCGAGCGACGAATAGCCGAACGAGACCAGTGGTCCGAGAGCCGGGCGCTACGATAACGGGCGCCCGGCGAGCGACGAATAGCCGAACGAGACCAGTGGTCCGAGAGCCGGGCGCTACGACGACGAGCGCCCGGCGAGCGGCTCTTGACACCCCTCGACCCGGGCACGTAACGTGCTGCGCGGTCGTATGTTCCGGCGCCTGTCCCACCTGTTCATTGCAGCTCTCGTGCTGGTGCCCGTGTCGGGCCGGGCCGAGGATCCGGTAACGGCCCGGCAGTGGCTCGAACGGTCCCACCGTGCTCGCTTCCCCGGCGCCGACATGCGGGCCAGGTTCGAGATCGTCGTCGAACGGTCCGACGGCGAGCGCCTCGAGCGCGCGGGCACGGCGCTGCGCCTCACGCGTGACGACCGGCTGGCCGACCGCCTGTTCGTCATCGATGCGCCGGACTCCATCGCCGGCATAGCGCTCCTCAGCAAGGACGTCGCCGACGAGCCTGCCGCTCAGTGGCTCTACCTGCCTGCCTACCGACGGGCGCGTCGCGTCGCGCTGCACGGCGCGGGCGACGCGTTCGTCGGCAGCGACTTCAACTACGCCGATCTCGCCCGCGTGCGTGTCGAGGGGGGTGCACATCGGCTGGCTGGATCGCGTTCGGTTGCGGGCGTGGAATGCGTCGTGGTGGAAACCGACAACGCCGACCCGGGGCTGCCGTACTCGAAGCTGGTCTCAATGATCGATCGCCGCAACGCGCTGCCGGTGCGGGTGGAGTACTTCGACGACGATGGACAGCTGGCCAAGGTGGGAACGATCGAGACGATCGCGTTGATCGACGGATGGCCGACGCCGACCGAGATCTCGATGTCGAACCGCGTGACGGGCGGCACGTCGTCGATCCGCCTGCGAGACGTGCGCTACGATACGGGGCTGACGGGCGAGATGTTCACGACCGAGCGACTCGAGGCGCAGGGCCCTCCGAGGTAGAAGGTCTCGCGTCACAGTAGCCCGTCAGTATTGTCGGTCCGAATATACGACGCCGGACCCGGATCGCTTCTAGTGGCCGGTGAGATGCCTGCCTGTCATTGACCGCCTTCGCCCGGTCTCGATAACTGTCGAGCACTCTCGAGGAAGGGTGTCGACGATGAAGACGAGGCTTTCGAAGATCCTCTACGACAAGGGCTGGACGGAGATGGAGCTCTCGAGGCGCACGGGCCTCGCGCAGAGCTACATCAATCGTGTGAAGAACGCCCGTATCGTTCCCACGGTACGTACCGCGCTGAAGATCTGCAGCGCGCTCGACGTCACCGTCGAGGACGCGTTCATCTACGAGGAGAAGCCGTACGGCGTGACGCGCCGGGCGTACTTCCCCGCCAGGCGGCGCGACGACCCTCCGGACGACTAGCAGCCTGCTAGCAGCGTGCCGGCAGCCCGCTAGCTCTCGCTTGCCTCACGCACGTCGTTCCACGGCGCGACGTGATCGTCGGTGAACGTGTAGTAGCTGGCCGGGTCGAGCGCGACGAGGCGCGTGCGTCGCTCGCCGGGCGCCGCGCGGTCGACGGAGGCCAGCGAACGCCAGTCTCCGATTCCGTCGGCGGCCAGCCCCAGCAGGTGCTCATCCCAGAGACGGCGCCGTGTCGACTCGCACAGCGCGGGATCCCAGACGCAGACGTTGAGCTCCGAGTCACGATCGTAGCTCGGCGGCCAGAGGTTGGCCGACCCGAGCGTCATCGCACGGTCGTCCACGATCATCAGCTTGGTGTGAACGTAGATCGAGCGCCGCGGCTCGGCCGGATCGGTCAGACCGAACAGGCCGAATCGCTCGCACCGTGCGAGTGAGGCGAGCGCTTCGCGCGATCGCTGCATGTCCTCGTCGGGATACAGGCTGAGGTTCGGGTCGGGCTCGCACGGCACCACGGCGATGACCTCCACGCCGCGCCGGGCCGCATCCCCGAGACGTGCGATCGTGTCCGGATCCAGAAGGAACTGATTCTCGATATAGATCTGCCGGCGCGCGCCGTCGATCAACGAGACCAGCGTGTCGCGGATCCCGTGCTCCCCGTCGGCCATGTCCCATGCGTCGCTGGTTTGCCAGCCGAAGCGACCGCTGTACAGCCCGTCGCCGATCGTTCTCACCACCTGGACCCACGAGCCCACATGCTTCTCGACGCCGCCCCTGTGGGAGGGCCGGATGTCGTCGGCATGCTCGGTCGACGGGAACGCGTGCCCGCGTGTCCTCGTCTCGGTGGCCTGGTTCCAGCGCTGCGTGAAGTTCGCCGCAACGTCGGCGACCGCCGGGCCGCGCAGCTCGGCAAAGACATCGTGGTACGTGTCGTCGTGGTGGCCCGGGACCGACAGACCGTCGGGGCTCAAGTTCATACCGCCCACGAATGCCGTCTCGCCGTCGATCACGTGGCTCTTCTGGTGGTGGCAGCCGCGGTGAATGTGGTCCCAGCGCATCTTGATGCGCGAGCCGCGCTCGCGCAGCATCTCCAGCTCGTGGTCGTCGCCGCGGAAGCTGCCGATGCCAGGGAACTCGCTCCACCAGAACAGCAGTCGCACGTCGACACCGTCATGCGCACGTGCGTCGAGGAACTCGACGAGCGGGCGTCCGTCGCCCGGCACGGGCATGTCGAGGTCGACGAACGATACGGTGATCCACAGCGAGGCGCTCGCACGGGCCGCCACATGGAAGATCCGCCCGAACGCCTCGTGGCCGTCGACGAGCACCGACACGTGATTGCCCGGTCTCGGCGGATAGCTGGCGCGCTCCACCGGCCGCGGTTGCAGGTCCATTCCCACCCGAATACTCTTGAGCCCTCGCGGTCCCGTTTCCGCGGCGCCGCCGCGGGGGGATCACTCTTTTGCAAGACGACGACGGTAATACAAGCACGTGAGCGAGGAGCATCGAGCCGTCTCGATCGGCGAGCGCGGCGCCGCCGTGAGCGGCGACCGTGGAGCCCCGGCAACGGGCGAGCACGGTGCCGCCGCGATCGGCGGGCTCCGCATCGGCGCCGTGACCACGCGCACGAACCTCGTGCTGTCGCCGATGTCGGGTGTCACCGACTGCGCGTTCCGCATGCTCGTGCGCGCGTGCAGCGGCGACTCGGTGGGGCTGGTCGTCAGCGAGTTCATCGCGGCCGAGGGCCTCACGCGCGACAACGAGAAGACCCTGCGCATGCTGCGCCACGACGAGTCGGAACGACCGCTCTCCATCCAGATCTTCGGTGCCGACGCCGAACGGATGGTGCGGGCGGCGTGCATGGTCGAGGACGCGGGCGCCGACATCGTCGACATCAACTGCGGCTGTCCGGCCCCCAAGGTCGTGCGGCGCGGCGGCGGAGCCGAGCTCATGCGCCAGTCGGCGAGCCTGGCCACGATCCTGCGTAGCGTACGGCGGGCGGTGTCGATTCCCGTGACCGTGAAGATCCGCGCCGGGTGGGATTGCGACAGCATCAACGCATCCGACATCGCCCGGCTCGTGGAGTCCGAGGGCGCCGACATGCTGGCCGTTCACGGCCGCACCCGGGTGCAGCTGTACTCCGGATCGGCCGACTGGGACCTCGTCGCCGACATCCGCGAGCAGCTCTCGATTCCCGTGATCGGCAGCGGCGACGTGGTCGATGCCGACGGTGCGCTCGAACGCCTCACCGGCGGCTACGCGGACGGCGTCATGGTGGGGCGGGCGGCGATGGGAAACCCCTGGATATTCGCGCAGATCGAGGCCGCGGCCGGCGGGCGCCCAGTGCTCCAGCCCGGACGCCAGGAGCGCGTCCGCGCCCTGCGCACGTTCCGCGACCTTCTTCGCGAGCACGCATGCGACCGCAGGTATCTCGGTCGGTTTCGCGGCCTGGCCTGCCGGCTGGTCAAGGGAATGCGCGAGAGCGCGGCGGTGCGGCGCGCGATCGGCGCGGCCGATAGCATCGAGGGCGTCGAGGCTGTGTTCACGGAGTACGTGCTGCACGGTCCGGAGACGGTTGATCACGCCACGGCGGTGGCCTGAGGATCGAGCGAGCAGCGTCGTGGGATCCAGCTCCCACCGGCTGCCACGGTGAAACACACGATGTCGTCACGAGGCAATAGCGAGAGCTACGAGGTATTCGTCAGCAAGGACTACTTCAAGTTCAACGCGGCGCACTTCATGGCCTATCCCGGCTTTCGCGAACGGCTGCACGGTCACAACTACCGTGTCTCGGTACGCGTCGAGGGGTGCCTGGGAGATGATGGTTACGTCGTCGACTTCGGCGACATCAAGAAGGTCACACGCTCGATCTGCGATGAGATCAACGAGCGCACCATCGTGCCCATGGCCACCGACTGCGTCACGGTCGAACGCCGCGACGGACAGGTCGAGCTCACGTGCGAGGACGGCTCACGCTTCAGCTTTCCGGAGAGCGACTGCGCATTGCTGCCCATCGCTCACTCCTCGGCCGAGGAGCTGGCCGCGTACGTGTGCCACGAGCTCGTCGACCGTCTGCACGTGCTGCGTGCGCGTGACGTGCGCGCCGTGGAAGTGGCCGTCGCCGAGGCGCCGCTACAAGAGGCCCGGTGTCGGCTCGAGATCTGATCGTCCGCCTGATTGCCACGCTGGCCCTGGTCGCGACGGCAGCATGTAGCCAACCGCTGCCGGAGGAGGGCAGCGCGGACGCCCGCTTGTACGTCGATCGATGCGGGAGATGCCACGCCGTGTACATGCCCGGGATGCTCACCTCGGCCATGTGGGAGGCGATGGTCGGCCGCATGGAAGGGGAGATGAAGCGTCGCGGGCGGCCGCTCGACCCGGTCGACCGGGAGCGAATCCTGGCCTACCTGCAGCGCAACGCCGGCACGCGCTAGCGAAGCGCCTTGCGCCGGATCGCCTCGATCTCTTCTCGCGCCTTCGGTGCGGCGGCCGTCAGCACGTCGTGGCCGTCGGCCGTGACCAGCACGTCGTCCTCGATGCGGATTCCTGTGCCGCGCAGGTGCTCGGGGGCGTCGCTGTCGGCCTTCACGTAGATGCCGGGCTCGACCGTCAGCACCATCCCGGGTGCGAGCACGCGCGAGCCCGCGTCGGATCGATAGCTGCCGACGTCGTGCACGTCCATGCCCAGCCAGTGGCTGGTGCCGTGCATGTAGTAGGCCTTGTACGATTCCGATTCGATGGCCTCGGCGGCGGTGCCGCCGAGCAGCTTCAGATCGATCATGCCTTGCACCAGCACCTCGAGCGCCGCGCGATGGACGTCGTCGTACGTGTTGCCGGGCCCGACCTTGTCGATGGCGGCCAGCTGTGCGGCCAGCACGAGGTCGTAGAGGCTCGCCTGGGCCGTGGAGAACGCCGTGTCGACCGGAATCGTGCGCGTGATGTCGGCGCAGTAGCCGCCGTACTCGCCACCGGCGTCGACCAGTAGCAGGGTACCCGCGGCGAGGCACTTGTCGTTGCTCGTGTAGTGCAGGATCGTCGCACCATCGCCGCCGGCCGCGATCGTGGGGTAGGCCGGTCCGGCGCAGCCGGCGTCGCGAAACACCTGCTCGATCAGCGCCTCGACCTGGTACTCGAACATTCCCGGCCGGACGCTCTCCATGTACCCGCAATGGGCGGCAGCGCTGATCGCGCAGGCCTCGCCGAGAATCGCGATCTCCTCGGACTGCTTCACCAGGCGCAGCTCGTCGAGAAGCGACGCGGCCTCGGTCACCACGAGCGGGTCTCCCCCGCTGCGTGGTCGCGTACGGTTGACCGCACGCACCACGTCCATCACGCGCTCGTTCACGTGCGGATCGCGACTGAACTCGAAGTAGAACGTGTCGGCGTGACGCAGGCGGTCTTCCAGCACACGGTAGCATTCGTCGAGGTCGTGCGCGTGGTCGGCACCGTAGCTCTCACGCGCCCCTTCCACGCCGGCACGGCGGCCGGTCCAGGTCTCGGCGGCCGGATCGCGTGGTTGCACGAACAGGGTGAAGCCGTCGGTGTCGCGTCCGCAGCGGCTCAGCAGAAGTTTTGCCGGCTCCTCGAAGCCGCTGAGGTACCGGATGTTGCTGGCCGGACGGTAGCGGTAGTGGACGTCGTTGGAGTAGACGGCCTCGGGAGCGCCCGGCACGAACAGTACCGAGCGTGACTCGCCAAAGTGCTCGAGAAGCGAGCGCCGGCGGCGTGCGTGCGCGTGGAGGTCGGGGCCGTTCAAGGTCATGAGGCGGGTCAAGCTAGCACGGACGGGACAGGCGCCCCAGCGCGCGTGTCTACTCGGGGAACACTTGCTTGAACGGGTGGATCTCGACCGAGTCGAACACGCCGCCGGTCGCGTACGGATCGGCCTCGGCGAACGCGCGAGCATCTTGCTCGGAGTCGGCGGCGAGGACGATGAGGCTGCCGGCGCCGTCGGTGAGAGGCCCCGCCAGGCGAATCCTGCCCTCGCCGTCGTAGGCGCGAACGTGATCGAGGTGCCGGGGCCGCAGCTGCGGCCGCAGCGTTTTTGCATCAGGCCCGTCCCGACCGATAATGACGAATAGATCCACTCGTGTCCCTCCGCGGACACGTTAACCGACCATGACGAATGACGGAAGACAGTGGCCGATCGAGCGATTCATCGGTGGCCTCGACGAGCTGCAGGCGGTGCTGGGCGCCGACGTCGAGCCAACGGTCGCCAGGGTGCGCGCCGAGCTGATCGGCGGCATCGCCGCGCGCGACCGTGGCGACGGCACCGGCGCCCTGACGCACATCGCCAGGGCGATGGCCGGGCTCGCGGAGCTCGGCGACCAGCTCGGCGGCGCCGAGGGGGCGATGATGCGCGCCGTCACGTCCGCGTTCATCGCCGGCATGGCCCACGACGACCGTGAGATCGTCGAGCGCAACCTGAAGATCATCCAGGATCAGGCCGGCACGCCGAAGAAGGAGTGAGCGCCGCGACCCCGGCAGGCATCCCCCGAGACGGTCGCTGCGTGACCCTGCTCACCGACTTCGGCACGCGCGACGGTTACGTGGGGGCCATGAAGGGCGTGATCGCCTCACTGTGCCCGTCGGCCCTCGTCCACGATCTGACGCATGACATCGCGCCGGGCGACGTACGAGGCGGGGCACTCGCGCTGGCGACCTCGACGGCGTCGTTCCCGGCCGGCAGCATTCATGTCGCCGTCGTCGATCCCGGCGTCGGCACCGCACGTCGGGGTCTGCTCGTCGAGGCCGGGGGCCAGTACTTCATCGGCCCCGACAACGGCCTGCTGTCGCTTGCCGCTACCCGCCCGCGTCGTGTCCGCGAGCTCGACCGACCGCAGTATTTCCGCGCCACGGTCAGCAGCACGTTTCACGGGCGCGACCTGTTCGCGTCGGTGGCCGGGCATCTGGCGGCGGGGCGAGATGTCGCCGAGCTCGGCGGTGAGGGCGCGGACATGATCGAGGTCTCGTTGCCCGCCGTTCGCCGGCACACCGGCGGCGTGACCGGCGAGATCCTGCACGTCGATCGCTTCGGCAACCTCGTCACGACGATCTCTCGTGACGACCTACCGGCGGCGCCCCGCGCCGTGACGGTCGAGGTGGCGGGGCGCGCGATCGCGGGCCTGGTGAGCACCTACGGCGACGTCGAGCCGGGCCGGCTGACGGCGCTGATCGGGAGCGGCGGTCGGCTGGAGATCGCGGTACGTGACGGATCGGCGGCGGCGGTTCTCGGCGAGGCCGCCGTTGCGGGCGCCGCAGTGACGGTCTCGGCGCGCTGAGCGCGCGGCCGCCCGGCGGGCTTGCGACCTCGCGGGCCGGCGATAGAATGACCGCCATGGGTAGCTACGCGAAGACCGGTGTCCTGCTCGCGGCGCTCAGCGCCGTGCTCATCCTGGTGGGGCAGGCGTTCGGCGGCCAGCAGGGCATGATCCTCGCGTTCGGATTCGCGCTGATCATGAACTTCGGCTCGTACTGGTTCTCCGACAAGCTGGTACTGAAGATGTACCGGGCCAGCGAGGCCGACCCCGGCCATCCGCTGCACCGCATCGTCGAGCGCCTGGCAATGAAGGCCAAGCTGCCGATGCCGAAGGTCTATGTCATTCCCAGCGACTCGCCGAACGCGTTCGCAACCGGACGCAATCCGTCGCACGCGTCGGTGGCGGCAACCGAGGGCATCATGAGGATGCTGGACGAGCACGAGCTGGAAGGCGTGATGGCGCACGAGCTGGCGCACGTCGCGCATCGCGACATCCTCATCCAGTCGGTCGCGGCGACGATCGGCGCGGCCATCATGATGCTCGCGAGCATGGCGCGGTGGGCAGCGATCTTCGGCGCCGGCAACCGCGATCGCGACGGAGGCAGCCCCCTGGCGCTGATCGCCACGGCGCTGATCGCACCGCTGGCGGCCATGATCATCCAGGCGGCCATCTCGCGCTCGCGAGAGTACGGTGCCGACGCCGGCGGCGCGAAGATCGCCGGTAGTCCCGAAGGCCTGGCGCGTGCGCTGCGCAAGATCGAGGCGGGCGTGGCGCGCACACCACTGCAGGCCAACCCCGCCACGGCCCACCTGTTCATCATGGCGCCGTTTTCGGGGGGCAAGGGGATGATGTCGCTGTTCCGCACTCATCCGCCCACCGACGAGCGTATCGCGCGGCTGATGCGGCTGGGCTGAGGCGCGTCGCCGTGCGGCGGCGCTAGCGGATGCTGAGCGCGCCCGCGGTGATGGCGTGGATTCCGACTTCCAGCGAGCCGTAGATTCCGAGGCTCTCCAGAGGGCGCGTCACGACGGCCGGTAGCGCGCGCGCCGCCTGGGCCGACGGCAGGCCGGCGAGCTGCTCGATGAAGCCGCCCGCCTTGGGGAGATAGATCACCTCGACGGTATCGGGCTCGCTGATGCCCGCCTCGGCGGCTGCCGCGTCGATCGCCGCGTGAAGCCCACCGATCTCGTCGACGAGGCCGGCCTCGAGCGCCTGGTGCCCCGTCCACACTCGACCGCCGCCCACGCGGTCGACCTCCTCGACGGTCATCGAGCGCCCCTCGGCCACGCGGTCGAGGAAGCGGCGGTAGACGCCTTCCATCTGCGTGCGTAGCAGTGCGATCTCGGACGGCTCGAGCCCTCGGGCGGTGTCGAAGATGCGCGCGTAGCGGCCGCGCGACAGCGATTCGGTTCCCATGCCCATCCAGTCGTACACACCGCCCAGGTTCGGCTTGAACAGCACGACGCCGATGGATCCGGTGATCGAAACGGGATCGGCGACGATGTGGTCGGCGCCGGCCGCCATGTAGTAGCCGCCCGAGGCGGCGACGTTGCCAAGCGAGGCGATCACCGGCTTGTGCTCGCGGGCCAGCCGGACGCTTTGCCACACGGCGTCCGATGCGCTGGCCGAGCCGCCGGGACTGTCCACCCGGAACACGATCGCACGGATGTCCGGGTCGTCGGCCGCGCTCTGGAACGCATCGCTCAGGGTGCGTGATCCCACCGTCACGCCGAACGCCGAGCGGCGTCCGCCCTTGCCCGGCACGATCGTGCCCACGGCATGGATCATCGCCACCTTCGGTCCGCCGCCCAGTCCCAGCGACTGGGCCGGCACGTTCGCGTAGTCGGACGCCTCGACGAACGGTGCCGACCGGTCCTCGCTCAGGAAATCGGAGATCTCGTCGAAGAACATCGTGCCGTCGGCCAGGCCGGCCTCGACGAAGTCGGAGGCCGAGGACGGACACGAGTCGATCACCGAGCGCATCTCGTCGAGGGACAGGTCGCGCGAGGCGGCGATCGCGCCGAGGAACTCCGTGTTGATGTCGTCGAGGATCGAGTCGGCCATCTCGCGGTGGGCGGCGGACATGCTGCGGCGGGACAGCATGTCGCCGAACGTCTTGAACTCGCGGATCTGCTCGACGTCGACGGCGACGTTGATCTTGTCCCACACGCCGCCGAGGAAGTAGTAGTGGGCCGACAGGCCGTTGAGCATCGGCGAGGCGGCGGGCGCGACGAACACCTGGTCGGCGACCGACGCGAGGTAGTACTCGCGATTGCCGCCCATCACCTCGGCACCCATGTGCGCGACCACCGTCTTGCCGCTGGCCTGGACGCCGGTGAGCGCGTCGCGGATCTCGCGAATCTGGGCCCAGCCCGCGTCCAGCGTCGCCATGCGAACGACCACACCGGCGATGCGGTCGTCGTGTGCGGCCTTGTCGAGGTTCGCGAGTAGCTCGATCAGCCCGGCGCGCTCTTCGAGCACGCGTGAAAGCAGGCCGTCGGGCCGGCCTTCCGCGTAGGCCCCACCGATGTCGGTGAGCAGATAGCTGCCATCGGCGACGGTCGGCGCCGAGATTCTCGTCGAGGCGAAGTAGACGACCGCCAGCACGACGGCTGCCAGAACGATCCACTTACGCTTGCGTCGCTTCGCCACAGACAGCCTCCGGTCCTACCATTGTACCGCACATGCGTGGTCATCCGCTGCGAAATCCGCCGCCCCGGCGAGCATGCTCTCGACCACGTCGGCGAGCATGCCGCAGACGATTCTGCTAGTCTGCCGCCGTGCGCACGCTCAGGGTCTGGGACGCCGGATTCGAGTCGGCACTCGACACGTTTCGCGCCGATCAGGCCATGATGGCCATGATGGCGGGGCCCGCCGACGGCGACCAGCCGGCCCTGTGCAGGCTCTGGAGCCGGCCCGCGCCGTCGCTGTCGGCCGGGCGCTTCCACCGTCTCCCCACCCCGCATGTCATGCTCGCGCGGCGTACGAGCGGCGGCCGCGTCGTGCCGGTGGGGCCCGGCGTGCTGGGCGTCACCCTGGTCGCGCCGCGTGCCGCCTGGCTCGATCCGCGTGGCGCCGATCTGCGGCCCGAGCAGGTGCTGAACCGGGCGCTGCGGCCACTTCTGGCCACGCTCCGGGGCATGGGGGTCGACGCGTTCTATCCCGGTCGTGACGCCGTCACGGTCGACGGACGGGTGCTGGCCGTTGCCGCGTTCTCGTCGGCTCCCGACGAGACGGTGGTGGTCGAGCAGCTCGTGAGCCTCGACGAGCCGTTCTCGAACCTGGCCCGCTTGCTGGAGAGCGCCGATCCCGGCGGCGTTGCCGCCGTCGATCCGGCATCGCTGGCGAGCTCGGCGAGCGTCGCCCGGCTCTCGGCGCTGCCGGCGCGAGAACGATGGGCGACGGCCATCGCCGGGCACGCGGCCGAGGAGCTGCGCTGCACGGCGACGGTCGAGCCGCGGCGGCCCGGCGCGGGCGACGAGCTGGTCGTGGCCGACGAGCTGGCGTTCGAGGCATTTCAGGCCGAGCGCGGCCCGCTCGCCGAGGGCTCGGCGTTCGCTGCGGCGATCGCGATGCTGGGCGTCGTCGAGGCCTCGGCGCGCGTGGTCGACGGTCGCATCCACGATCTGGTCCTGTGCGGCGATCTCATGGCGCCGCTGGAGACACTGGAAGCGATCGCCGCCGCATGCGAGGGCGTACGGCTCGAGCGCGAGGTCGTGGCGCGCGTCGTCGGCCGGGTTCTCACCGAGCGCGGTCGCTTCGTGCTCGGCGCCCGCGATCTCGACGATGTGATCGCCCGCATGGCCTGAACGGCGGCTGTCCGTCGGCCCGCGTTGCACGGAAGCGCGGGGCGTGGCATGGACGATCGGTAGCCATGAGCGAATGCCTGTTCTGCAAGATCGCCCGCGGTGAGATCCCGGCCGACAAGGTCCATGACGACGGCCGGCTCTTCGCGATCAGGGACATCAACCCGGTGGCGCCGACCCACGTGCTGATCATCCCGCACCGGCACATCGAGACCATCGCCGAGCTGGACGCTGCCGACAGCGAGCTGGTCGGCAGCGTGTACGTCCTGGCCGCCGAGCTCGCGCGCTCCGAGGGCATCGCGGGGCCCGGCTATCGAGTGGTGACCAACTGCGGGAACGACGGCGGGCAGACCGTGTTCCACATCCACTTCCATCTGCTCGGCGGTCGACCGATGAGCTGGCCGCCGGGCTGAACCGCCCGTGCTGGGAGCGGTCATCTTCGACTTCGACGGCGTTGTCGCCGACGACGAGCGCCTGCACCTGGCGGGCTTCCGGCACGCGCTCGCGGCGCTCGGCCTCGAGGTGTCCGACGCCGACTACTTCGATCGCTATCTGGGCTTCGCCGATCGCGACGGGTTCAACGCCATGCTGCGCGACAGCGGTCGTGAAGGCGACGAGGCGCTTCTCGCACGCCTGATGGCGGACAAGGAGCGCGCGTTTCGCGAGCTGGTACGAGAACGCGTGACGATCTTCCCCGGTGTGCGCGAGCTGTTGCTCGACCTTCGAACCGGGCCCGATGCCGTCGTCACCGGCATCGGTTCGGGTGCGCTGCGCTCCGAGATCCAGCTCGTCCTCGACATCGCCGGCCTCGCGCCGTCGTTCGACCTGATCGTGGCCGCCGACGACGTGGCCCGCAGCAAGCCCGACCCCGAGACGTTCGTGCGGGCGTGCAGCGGCCTGGCGCGTCTTCGTCCGGGGCTGGAGGCGCAGCAGTGTCTGGTGATCGAGGACTCGATGGCGGGCCTCGCGGCGGCGACGCGCGCAGGCATGAAGACGGTCGCGGTCACGAACAGCTACGTGGCGTCCGATCTCGAGGCCGATCTGGTGGTCGCGAGCCTCGAGCAGATCGATCGCGCGCGCTGCGCCTCGCTGTTCGACTGAGCCAGCGACCGCGGCGCGATCGAGAAACGGTCCGGTCTGTCGCGTGAGCAGGAGGCCGGAGGCGCGACGTCGCTGCCCATCTCGCGATGGACGCCGCGCCCCCGACCGGTTGGGGGTGGTGCAGGTCAGGCGTTGCCGACGGGGATCTTGCGGGCACGCGCCTCGGCGGCCTTCGGAACCCTGACGACCAGCACGCCGTTGGCGTGCTCTGCCGTGATCGACGCGGGGTCGGCGTCGGTCGGTAGCCGGAAAGCGCGCTCGAAGCGGCCGCGCCGTACCTCGCGTCGACACAGCGACGCGTCCTTTTCTTCCTCGACGACGCTCTTGCGCTCGCCGCTCACCGTCAGCACGCCGTCCTCGACGTCGATCTCGATGTCGCCGGCGGCGACTCCCGGGACGTCGAAGTGAAAGCTGTACCCGCTGTCGTCGGTGACGAGATCGGCGACGGGCTTCCAGCCCCTGTACACGTCCCTGCTCGTTCCGTTCGCCTGTCGTCCGAAGAAGTCGTCGACAAGGCGGTCGAACGCGTGCCTTTCACGCAAAGGTTCCCACATGGTCAGGCTCATCATCGTACCTCCTGAATTGTTGTTTCGCCGTCTGCGGCGCTTGTTCAGAAGTTAAGACCGATCGCCGGCCTGTCAAGGTCGGCAGGGTCGTCGATTTCAGGAGCGTCGGTCGAGCGGCACCGTCACGCGGTACAGCCGACGGCCGCGCACGACGGAGATGAGGAGATTGTTCTTGTTGCGAAACGTGGCGAGCTTGCGGCGGAACTCCTTCTCGTCGCCGATCTCCCGGCCGCCGACCTCGGCGATCACGTCACCGCGTTGCATGCCGATGCGGTGCGCGGGACCGTCGCGACGCACGCGCGTGACGGCGACGCCCCGACCGCTGCGCGAGTCCTCGACCTCGACACCGAGCGCGCGCCACGCGAACTCGTCGATGCGGTCGGCGGGCAGGACCGCTACCACCAGGGTGATCGTTCGCCGGCCCTGCTCGCCCGCGATCTCGAGACGCAGCTCCTCGCCTGCCTCCAGCCCGCGGGTACGGCGTGCGAAGTCGGCACCGCTCCGGACCGGCTCTCCGTGGGCTCCCACGATGACGTCGCCGGGCGTCAGGCCGGCGGTCGCGGCCGGGCTGCCCGGGTCGATGCTGCTGACGACCACGCCCGACTGCGGGGAGCGCTGGAAGTGGAACGCGAGCTCGGGCGTGAGATCCTGCACCTGGATGCCGATCCACGGTGACTGCACGGCTCCGTAGTGGACGAGCTGTTCGGCGACGCTGCGCACGCGACGCACCGGGATGGCGAAGCCGATGTTCTCGGCGGTACGGTGGATCGCGGTGTTGATGCCGAGCAGCTCGCCTTCGATGTTGAGCAGCGGCCCGCCGGAGTTGCCCGGATTGATCGACGCGTCGGTCTGGATGAAGTCGTGGTAGACGACGTCGCCGGCCTGGATCGTGCGCCCGACCGCGCTCACGACGCCGGTCGTCACCGTATGCGACAGGCCGAACGGATTGCCGATGGCGATCACCGTTTCGCCGATGAGGATCGTGTCGTCGCCGGCCAGCGTCACGCTCGGGAACGGCTCGTCGGCCTCCACCTTGAGCACGGCAAGGTCGGAATCGGAGTCGGCGCCGACCAGTCGCGCGGTGAGCTCGCGCTTGTCGGCCAGCAGCACCTTGATGTTCGACGCGTGCACGATCACGTGCTCGTTCGTGACGATGGTGCCGTCGGCGTCGATCACCACGCCCGAGCCGAGCGAGCTGCGTCGCTGTCTGGGCTGGCTCGGCCTGGGGAATAGATCGGAGAAGAAGTCGTCGAACAGCGGGTTGCCGAATCCGGGTCGGCGGGTGCGGAACGGGGTCTGCACCAGCGTCTCGGTGAACACGTTGACGACTGCGGGTCGTGTTCGCTCCACGGCGACCACCACCGGCGTGCGACGCGCGTCGGACTCGGCGCGCGCCGGTCCGGGCCGACCGGCACACGCCAGCGTGAGGATCACGAGGGCGGCGATTCTCATGCGCTCTCGTCGGGCTCGAGCTCGAGCCGGCGACCGTTCAGCTCGGCCGTCGCCACCACCACCGACATGCGCTGACCGATGCGGATGGTGTCATCGCTGTCGCGACTGTGAAGCTCCATGCGGGCGGACACGTACGAATAGTACTCGCGCAGCCGGGCAACGGGAACGAAGCCCTCGACGAACATGCCGTCGAGCGCCACGTAGAAGCCCCAGCGTTCGACCGCCGTGACGGTACCCTCGAAACGCTCGCCCACATGCCGTTGCATGTACAGGATCGTGGCCGCCCGACCGATGTCGCGCTCCGCCTCGGTGGCGCGCCGTTCGCGCCGCGAGCAGTGCTCGGCCACGTCGTCGAGCGCATCGGCGGTGGGCAGGTGCGCGCCCTCGCCGGCGATGCTGGCACACAGCGCCCGGTGCACGACGAGGTCGGGATAGCGGCGGATCGGCGAGGTGAAGTGGGCGTAAGCTTCGCTGGCGAGGCCGAAGTGAATGTTCTTGCGCGCGCTGTAGCGCGCCTGATTCATCGAGCGCAGCACCATCGTGTTCACGAGCCGTTCACTGTCCTGGCCGCGGCAGTGCTCGATGATGGCCTGGATGTCGCGTGGCCCGGGCATCGCACCGTCGCGTCCCAGTCGCATGCCGAGCGCCGACAGCCGCATGGCCAGGGTCGAGACGGCCTCGGCGTCGGGCGCTTCGTGGATGCGGTAGATGAAGCCCGCGCGCACTCGCCCGAGCTCGCGCGCCACCGCCTCGTTGGCGGCGATCATGAACTCCTCGATGATCCGATGCGAGAAGAGGCGAGCGCGGGCGTCGATCGATGTCGGCCGGCCCTCGGCATCCACGGTGATCTGTGCCTCGGGAATGTCGAGGTCGAGCGAGCCGCGCTGGCTGCGGCGCTGCTGCAGCAAGCCGGCGCATGCGGCCATTGCCTGCAGCGCCTGGGCCAGTGCGTCGTGGCCGTCGCCGGCCGCACCGGGGTCATCGACGATCTTCTGCGCCTGCTCGTAGCTCAGGCGGTGGCGGCTGCAGATCACCGAGCGCGCGAACGCGGCCTCGGTCACGGCGCCGGTGGCGTCGACGTCGAGTGTCACCGACACGGCCAGGCGGTCGCGTCCGGGTACCAGGCTGGCAAGGTCCGCCGACAGACGCTCGGGCAGCATCGGAACACAGCGATCGGGAAAGTAGACGCTCGTGCCACGCTCGTAGGCCTCCACGTCGAGCGCGGTTCCGGGCCTCACGTAGTGGCACACGTCGGCGATCGACACGGTCACGCGATAGCCCGGGCCGGTGCGCTCGATGGCGACCGCGTCGTCGTGGTCGCGGGCGTCGGCCGGGTCGATCGTGAACGTGAGCCGGTCTCGAAGGTCGGTGCGCGCGGCCAGCTCGGCGGTGTCGGGCTCGACGAGCGCGTCGACCTCGGCCACCACCTGCGGCTCGAACTCTACGTCGATCCCGAGGCTGCGGCATACCGACTCGATCTCGGTCGGCAACGTACCGGCCGGGCCGAGAACGCGCTCCACGCGCACGACCGCAGCGCGGTACGACGACGGATACTCGACGATCGCCGCCTCGACCACGAGGTCCGCGTCCACGTCCAGCCCGTCGGGTGCGAGCGTGGCCGGCTCGCCGAGGCGAGGGTCGGACGGCACCAGCACGCGCTCACCGGGGGCCGCCTCCGCGACGATCCCGATGAGCGATCGCTGTCCACGCTCGACGATCTCGCGGATGCTGCCCGATTGCAGGCCGCGCTGCCGGTACGGCTCGACCTCGACCAGCACGCGGTCACCGTGCATCGCCGGCCGCAGGCGACCGCGCGCGATCGCGATCGGTATGTCGGGCTCGTCGGGGATCACCACGGCCCGTCCGCGCCGTCCTACCTGTACCCGTCCTGTGACCAGCCCGAGCCGGCTGGCCAGCGCCACCCGGCCCTTGCGCGTCCGCACCACCTCGCCGCTCGCCGCCAGACGCTCGAGCGCCGCGTCGAGCTCATCGTCGTCGCAGGCGAGCGTCTTCGCCATGGCGTCGACGAGAAAGTGCTTTCTCTTGGTGCGACGCAGCTGCGTCAGGATACGGGCTTCGAGCGGATCGCGGGGCGGCTCGGTCACGCGCCGCTCGGCGGGTCGTCAGGCATCGACCAGGACGCAGGCAGCCACCACCGACGTCCAGCGCCCGTCCTTGGCCCCGCGCGCCGACTGGGCGACGTTGCGGGTGCGGACGATCTGGTCGCTCAGCTGCCAGATCTCGCGCCGCTCGTCCCAGCTCTTGTCGGCGTCGAACTCCACGTTGAGGATGGTCGCGAGCATCTCGGCGGCCAGATCCTCGGCGTAGTCGCCGGCCTTCTCGTCGGTCTCGCCGAAGCTGTGGTGCTCGCTCAGGTACCCGTACTGTTTTCGATCCTTCGGAACGGCAACGCCCACCGAGGCGGCGATGTGGCGGTGCGGCTCGTTCGTCTCGGCACGGCTCATCACCGTGTACAGGATCTGGCCGGCGCTGAGGGACTTGAGCCCTTCTGCCTTCGAGATGATCCTGCAATGCGGCGGCAGGATGCTCGAAACGGTGACGATGTTGAACTGGGCGATGCCCGCGTGTCGCAGCGCCAGCTCGAACGAGGCCAGTTTCTCCCGGTGGCGTCCGACTCCCTTGGTCAGGAACGCCTGCGTTGCGGTACGCGACACGGTGTTACAGGAACGTGGGCGCGTCGAACTGGCCGAACTCCTCGCGCATGGCGTCGGAGATCTCGCCCAGGGTCGCGTACACGCGCACGGCGTCGATGATTCGCGGCATCAGGTTTTCGGTTCCGCGTGCGGCCTCCGTCACGCGTGCCAGGGCCTGCGTCACGGCGTCGCTGTCGCGACGCTGTCTCAGCGCCTCGACCTTCGCGACCTGCTGGGCCTCGAGCTCGGGCTTGATCTTGAGGAGCTCGATCGGCTCGTCTTCTTCGACGGTGAAGTCGTTCACGCCGACGACGATCTGATCGTGCGCCTCGATGGCCTGCTGGAACGTGTACGCGGACTGCTGGATCTCTTGCTGCTGGTAGCCGCGCTCGATCGCCGACACGGCCCCGCCCAGATCGTCGATCTTCTCGATGTACTCCATGGCGCGCGTCTCGATCTCGGCGGTGAGCTGCTCGATGAAGTACGACCCGGCCATCGGATCGACGGTGTCGCCCACGCCCGACTCGTGAGCCAGCACCTGCTGCGTGCGTAGCGCCGTGCGCGCGGCCGTCTCGGTGGGCAACGTCAGGGCCTCGTCGAACCCGTTGGTGTGCAGCGACTGCGTTCCACCGCACACGGCGGCCAGCGCCTGCACGGTCGTGCGAACCACGTTGTTGACCGGCTGCTGGGCGGTCAACGACGCGCCTGCGGTCTGGCTGTGGAAGCGCAGCATCCACGAGCGCGGCTTCTTGGCGCCGAACCGCTCGCGCATGATCTTCGCCCACAGCCGCCGGGCGGCGCGGAACTTCGCGACTTCCTCGAAGAACGTGTTCTGGACGTTGAAGAAAAACGACAACCGGCCCGCGAAGTCGTCGACGTCGAGGCCGCTCTTGATGGCTGCGTCGCAGTACGCGATGGCGTCTGACAGGGTGAACGCGACTTCCTGGACGGCCGTGCAGCCGGCCTCGCGGATGTGGTAACCGCTGATCGAGATCGTGTTCCAGCGCGGCACGTTCTCGGTGCAGAAGCCGAAGATGTCGGTGGTGATGCGCATCGATGCCGCCGGCGGGTAGATGTACGTGCCGCGCGCGATGTACTCCTTCAGCACGTCGTTCTGGATCGTGCCGCCGACCTTGTCCCAGGGAACGCCCTGCTTCTCGGCCACGGCGAGGTACAGCGCCAGCAAGATGGCGGCCGTGGAGTTGATGGTCATCGATGTCGTGACCTTGTCGAGCGGTATGCCGCGGAACAGCACCTCCATGTCCTCGAGCGAATCGATGGCCACGCCCACCTTGCCGACCTCGCCACGAGCGAGATCGTGCGTGGAGTCGCGGCCCATCTGGGTGGGAAGGTCGAACGCGACGCTGAGGCCGGTGGTGCCAGCGTCGAGCAGGTAGCGATTGCGCTGGTTCGATTCCTCGGCGGTGCCGAAGCCCGCATACTGGCGCATGGTCCACAGCCGTCCGCGATACATGGTCGGCTGGATGCCGCGCGTGAACGGGAACTGGCCCGGCATGCCCAGCGAGTCGGGATAGCCCGCCCCGTTGGTGGGCCCGTACAGCCGCTCGATCGGGATCTGCGAGGTCGTCTCGAAGCGCTCGCGACGCTCGCCGTTCTTGTCCAGGACCGGCTTCAGGACCGCGTCGGACCACTGCTCGTATAGCTCGTCGAAGTTCGCCATGACCTACCTGATTACCCGAGAATCGACAGTAACACACCTGCGGCGACCGCCGAGCCGATCACGCCGGACACGTTCGGCCCCATGGCGTGCATGATGAGGAAGTTCGTCGGATCCTCGCGCTGGGCCGTCGTGAGCGCGACGCGGGCGGCCATGGGCACGGCCGACACGCCCGCCGCCCCGATGATCGGGTTGACCGGCTCGTGCGACATCCAGTTCATGATCTTGCCAAGGATCACGCCCGAGGCCGTCGCCACCGAGAACGCGATCAAGCCGAGGGCGAAGATCTTGAGCGATTCGGGACGCAGGAAGCGATCGGCCGAGGCGCCGGCCCCGACGCAGATGCCGAGAATGATCGTCACCGAATCGATGAACGCGGTCTTGGCCGTGTTGGCGAGTCGGTCGGTGACGCCCGATTCCTTCAGTAGATTGCCGAAGAACAGCATCCCCAGAAGGGTGGTCGCCTTCGGCGCGACCGCGGCGCAGACGATGAAGCCGACGATCGGGAACATGATCTTCTCGGCCTTCGTCACCGTTCGCGGCGCCTTCATGTGGATCAGGCGCTCTTCACGCGTGGTGAGCAGGCGCACGATCGGCGGCTGGATGATCGGTACCAGCGCCATGTAGGAGTAGGCGGCCACGGCCACCGCCGGCAGCAGCTCGGGTGCGAGCGCGGCGGTGATGAAGATCGTGGTCGGGCCATCGGCGCCGCCGATGATGCCGATGGCGCCGGCTTCTTGCGGCGTGAACCCGATCTGCGTGGCTCCCCAGTACGTTGCGAAGATGCCGACCTGCGCCGCCGCGCCCAGAAGGATGAGCTTGGGTTGCGCCAGCAGCGCGGAGAAGTCGGTCATCGCGCCGAGTCCGAGGAAGATCAGCGGCGGGTACACCTCGTGCTTCACGCCGTAGTACAGGAGCTCCATCACGCCCCCGTCGTCCGGTGAGGCGCCCGCACCGGGAAGGTTGCCCATGATCATGCCGAAGCCGATCGGCAGCAGCAGAAGCGGCTCGTAGTTCTTGCGGATGGCCAGGGTGATGAGCCCCAGCCCCACTCCGATCATGACGAGGTTGCGCGGATGTTGCAGGATCAGGGCGAAGCCCGTCTCCGACAGGAAAGCGATGAGCGATTCAATCATGGGTGCACCGGCTCGCCGGCTACTCCACGACGACCATGAGCTGGCCGTCGCTGACCTCGGTGCCCTCGGATACGGCCACCTGCTTCACTGTGCCGCCGACGCCGGCGATGATGTCGTTCTCCATCTTCATCGCCTCGAGCTTGAGCACGACCTGGCCGGGCTCGACTGCATCGCCGACGGTGACGAGGATCCTCGTCACGACTCCGGGTATCGGCGCGTGAATGCTGCCGCTGCCGCCGGTGGCCGCTGCGGCAGGCGCCGGAGAGGGCGCAGCGGGCCTCGGCGCCGCGACCGGTGCCGCCGCCGGCTGCGGTGCAGATCCTGCCTGCAGCGCCGGCTCGACCTCGAACACCCGACCCTCGACGGTGACGCGCGCCCCGCCACCGGCGGTATCGGTCAGCGAGACCTCGTACTCCTTGCCGTCAACCTTGACCCGATAGCTAGCCATGTGCTGGTGTCGTCCTCGTCCCGTCCCGGCGATCAGCGCCGCCGCGAGCGGTCGCCCACCTGCTTCTGGCGGCCGGCGCTCAGCCACGACGATGCGGGCTCGGGCCCGCGCACGCTCACGCGGCGCGCCTGGTGCAGCGCGTACGCGGCGATCGCCACGTCTCGCAACACGACCTCGTCGTCGGCCGCGGTCGGTGTCGCGGTGTCGTTCGGGGCCCGGTCGGTGTCGCTGCGCGGGTCGGTCGCGCGCGGAGCTTCACGTTCGGACAGCGCGCTTCCCATGAGCGAAACCAGCAGCATGAGCAGGGTGAGGGCCGTGAACACGACAGTCACGCCCACCACCGTCACGTTCACACCGCTCGTGAGTGCCGGGTCCATCGGTTCCTCGCGTCTCCCCGTCAGAGCGGGATGTTGCCGTGCTTCTTGGGCGGGTTCGTGTCGCGCTTGTTGGCCAGCATGGCCAGTGCCTGCGCGATCCGGACTCGCGTGTCCGTCGGCTTGATCACCGAATCGATGTAGCCCAGCTCGGCAGCCCGGAACGGGTTCGCGAAGCGCTCGCGGTAGTCGTCCACGAGCTCCTGCCGCCTGGCGGCGGGGTCGTCGGCCTTGCCCAGCTCGCCGCGGAAGATGATGTTGACCGCGCCGTCGGCGCCCATCACGGCGATCTCGGCGCCGGGGTAGGCGAGGTTGACGTCGGTGCGGATGTGCTTCGAGCCCATCACGCAGTAGGCGCCGCCGTACGACTTGCGCGTGATCAGCGTGATCTTCGGCACCGTGGCCTCGGCGTAGGCGTACACGATCTTGGCGCCGTGACGGATGATGCCTCCCCACTCCTGTGCCGTGCCGGGCAGGTAGCCGGGCACGTCCTGGAACGTGACGATGGGAATGTTGAAGCAATCACAGAAGCGGATGAAGCGAGCGATCTTGTTCGACGCGTCGCAGTCGAGGCAGCCGGCCAGGTGCGTGGGCTGGTTGGCCACGACGCCGATCGTGCGGCCGCCGATCCGTCCGAAACCGACGATCGCATTGCGCGCGAAGCTCGCATGTACCTCGAGGAAGCTGCCCTGGTCGAGCGTGGCGTTCACGATCGCGTACATGTCGTAGGGCTGGTTCGGATTGTCGGGCACCACGCCCTCGAGTTCGGGCGTGAGCCGGTCGAGCGGATCGTCGCTGCCCACCACCGGCGGATCTTCCATGTTGTTCGACGGCAGGTAGCCGAGCAGCTGACGGATCATGGCGATGCAGCCGGCGTCGTCCGCGGCGAGGAAGTGCGCCACGCCGCTGCGCGAGTTGTGGGTGGCGGCGCCGCCGAGGTCTTCCTGGGTCACGTCCTCGCGGGTGACCGACTTGATCACTTCGGGGCCGGTGATGAACATGAAGCTGGTCTTGTCGACCATGAAGATGAAGTCGGTGAGCGCCGGCGAGTAGGTGGCTCCGCCCGCGCACGGGCCGAGGATTCCCGAGATCTGTGGCACGACGCCCGAGGCCAGCGTGTTGGCACAGAAGATGTCGGCGTAGCCGCCGAGGCTCTCCACGCCTTCCTGGATGCGCGCGCCGCCGGAGTCGTTGAGGCCGACCACCGGTGCGCCGGCCTTCATGGCCATGTCCATGACCTTGCAGATCTTCTCGGCGACCGTATGGCTCAGGCTGCCGCCGAGCACCGTGAAGTCCTGCGCGTACGCGAACACCGTGCGACCGTCGACCGTGCCATGGCCGCTGACGATGCCGTCGCCGGCGACCCGCGACCCGTCCATGCCGAAGTCGTTGCAGCGGTGGACCCGCAGCTTGTCGACCTCGACGAAGCTGCCGGGGTCGAACATGAGATCCATCCGCTCGCGTGCGGTGAGCAGACCCCTGTCGTGGCGCTTCTGGATCCGCGCCTCGCCGCCGCCCGCCTCCGCCTCGCCCTCGCGCCGGGCAAGCTCTTCTAGAACCTCGCTTGTTGCCATCTGTTCACCACCACCGTGGGCGAGAGCTCGACCGTGCTCCTGAGGTCGGGGCGTGCCTGCATCCGCGGCCCGAAGGCACGCGAAACACCGGTCGTGCTGGATCGCCAGAGGAATCCGAGGAAGCTGCCGAGGCACTTTCGGCAGCGGCTTGAGATATCGGTTAACAGGGAAAAACTCAACATTCGACGTGGCCGCTGCACCTCTCGGCGGCCGCTTCGGTTGCGCAGTGTTTTCAGATGTTTAGGCGGTGCGGGCGAGGCCCGCACCGCGGCCGTCAGGGGTCGCGCGCGTCTCCGTCGTTGCTCGAGCGGGCCCCGGCGGCCGCGATCGCCTCGGTGGGCAGCTCCACGGTCGCGCCGGCCCGCACGCCGTGGGTCCGGCAGAAGCCGGCTCCCACCTCGAGGACGTATCTGGCGGGTCCGGCCGACGGGATCGCGGCGGTCGAGTAGGGGGTCGTGTGCTCGGCGATCGAGACGATCTTGCGGTCGCCGCCGATGTAGATGATGTCGAGCGGCAGCGGCGTGTTCTTCATCCAGAACGAGCGCGGCCGCTGACGACGGAACACGAACAGCATGCCGCGATCCTCGTCGAGCTCGTCGCGCCACATCAGACCTCGCGCCTGCTCGTCGTGGGTGGTGGCGAGCTCGACGCCCACGCGTACCGGCCCGTCGTCGGTGAGGATCGTTACCTCGGGACCGGAGGCGCCGCGGCAGCTCACGGCCGTCACCGCGAACGTCGCGCATGCCACCAGGGCGCGCAGCCGTGGACCGGGCCGCGTCACGAGGCCACCCCGGCCCTGTCGCGGGCCGGCGCAGTGGCCCGTGGCGTGGATTGCAAGGGACGTCCTACCGGGCTTAAATCCCCGACCGCGGCCGCGTTCGCCCCCCTGACCGGGGGGATTTTCCACACACGAGCGGCCCCGTGGAGGGGCGCGCTCGACGGCCGCCGGCGACGTTGGAGGAACGATGGTGAGTGCACTCGTCTGGACACTGTGTCTGGTTGCCTTCCTGGGCCTGTTCGGGTGGCAGATCTGGGGACGTCTGCGCATCCTCCCTCTCGTCCGCGGCGCCGACCGCTTCGACCGCATCCCCGAGCGCATCAAGCAGATGCTGGTCGGCGCGATCGGCCAGATGAAGTTCTTCAACCCCGGCCAGGATCAGCCTGCCGGCATCATCCACGCCCTCGTGTTCTGGGGATTCCTCGTTCTGGGCCTGCAGGTCATGACCATGTTCCTGCGCGGCTGGGCGCCCGAGGCCTACCTGCCGCTCATGGGGCCCGACGCCCTCGGCGGACCCTATATGTTCGTCCGCGACATCATGGAAGCGGTGGTGCTCGTGTGCGCGGTCTTTCTGATCCTTCGCTGGCTCGTCATCCACCCGCGCCGCCTGATGGGCTTCGAGCCGGCCGAGGCCAAGCTCGCCGGCCACTCACACTGGGAAGCGATCCTCATCCTGGTCTTCATCTCCACGATCATGCTCACGGGCATGATCTACGACGCGGGCCGCATGGTGATGTACGCCGGCGACCACCACGCCGAGGCCGAGCGTGCCTGGGCTCCGGTGGCGGCCCTGGTCGCCGGCTGGATGGCGCCGGCCGGCCCGGACACCGCGCTCTTCGCGAGCAACGTGGCGTGGTGGGTGCACAACCTGGTGGTGCTCACGTTCCTCAACGTGCTGCCCCTGTCCAAGCACTTCCACGTGATCACGTCGATCCCGAACGTGTTCTTCACCAAGCTCGAGCCGTACGGGCGGCTGTCGAAGCAGGACCTCGAGACCGCCGAGATCTACGGCACGTCGAAGATGAAGCACTTCGACTGGAAGCAGATCCTCGACATGTACACGTGCACCGAGTGCGGGCGCTGCTCGGCCGAGTGCCCGGCCACCGCCACCGGCAAGGAGCTGGCCCCGCGTCAGATGCTTCTCGACCTGCGTAACTACCTCTACGAGCACACCGAGGAGGCGCTCGACGACGACAACGAGCAGACCGTCATCGGCGATCACACCGGCGTGACCGAAGGCGTCATCTGGGCGTGCAACACGTGTCGAGCCTGCGAGGAAGCGTGCCCCGTGCACATCGAGTACGTCGACAAGATCGTCGACATGCGTCGTCACCTCGTGCAGGAGCTCGCTCAGTTCCCGGCCGAGCTGACGCGTACGTTCAAGGGCATGGAGACGCAGGGCAATCCGTGGGGCATCGGCGCCGACAAGCGCGACGAGTGGACCGAGGGGCTGGAGATCCCGCACCTCTCCGAGAAGCCCGATGCCGAGTACCTGTTCTTCGTCGGCTGCGCCGGCTCGTTCGACGACCGTGCCAAGAAGATCACGCGGGCGGTGGCGAAGATCCTCGACAGCGCCGGCCTGAGCTATGCGATCCTCGGCAAGGAGGAGCCCTGCAACGGCGACACCGCGCGACGGCTGGGCAACGAGTACCTGTACCAGTCGATGGCGGAGATGGCCGTGGAGGTGTTCCAGGGCTACAGCGTCAAGAAGGTCATCACGAACTGCCCGCACTGCTTCAACACGATCGCCAACGAGTTCCCCCAGTTCGGCGGCGAGTACGAGGTGGTCCACGCCTCCGACGTCGTGGCCGACCTGATCAAGCAGGGCAAGGTGAAGCTCGATGGCGGCAAGGCGTCGACGATCGTGTACCACGACTCCTGCTACCTGGGCCGCTACAACGAGGTGTATGACGCCCCGCGCGAGATCCTCAATGCCGTGCCCGGCGTGATCGTGAAGGAGGCCTCGCGCAGCCGTAACAAGGGCATGTGCTGCGGAGCGGGCGGCGGCCGCATGTGGGTGGAGGAGGATCCCTCGCAGCGGGTCAACACGCTGCGTGTCGAGCAGCTTCTCGAGACCGAGCCGGACGTCATCGCATCGGCCTGCCCGTACTGCATGACGATGCTCAGCGACGGCGTGAAGGAGAAGCAGGTCGAGGACAAGGTCGAGACCCGCGACATCCTCGAGATCGTCGCCGACGCTCTGGCCTGAAGCGTCGCTGACCGATCGCCGGGCCGCCGTGGCGGCGGACCCGACGCGCTGGCACGCATCGTGCTCATCTGACCCTCGCTAGCACGCAGTCGCGCGCAGAGGCCCCGCGCTGACGGCCCGTACGGTCGTCACGTTATTCACGCCCTGCACACTTTTCGCCGTCTGTCGTGCCCGCCTGGGCGGATGACATGACAGATGCAACACTCACCAAGTCCTTGAAGCAGCCGGTTCCTTTCGGCAGCCAGCTCGTCCTGGCCATGGCGGCGGCGGCGCTGGCGCCGATGATCGTGCTGATCTCGGTAGGCTACGCGTTCTTCTACGACGACCCGTCGCCGAAGATGTCGTTCGAGTACTGGAGCTTCCTGGTCGTCATCTGGGTCCTGGGCATCGCATTCCTGATCGCACGCCTGCTGGCTGGCGGCCTCATGAAGCAGCTCGACTCGCTGGCTACCGCCGCCACCGGCGTCGGCGAGGCTCGCTCCACGCGTGCCGCTGCGGGGGTCGCGAGCAAGGATTTCTCGGAGCTCGAGGAAAAGTTCAACCAGATCGAGGCGGTCGTCGCCGAGGGGCGTGCGTCGTCGCTCGGCAAGATCAGCGAGCTCGAGGAGGAGGTGGCGGGTCTGCGCGAGGCGGCCGAGCTCCAGGCCCAGTTCCTGTCGGCGATCTCGCACGAGATCCGCACGCCGCTGAGCGCGATCGTCTCGTCGGCCAGGATCATCCAGCGCTATCACGACAAGAAGCCCGAGGTGGTAGGCCGCTTCGGCGACACGATCGTGACCGAGGGAAACCGCCTGGTGGGGACGATCGGCGACATGCTCGATCTCGTGAAGATCGAGGCGGGCCAGCTCGAGTGGCGCGACGGTGAGGTCCGCGCCGATGCCGTCGTTGCCCGGGTAACCGATCACGCGGCGGCGCTGGCCGGCAGGCACCAGGTGGCGTTCGCGACCGACGTTGCGACCGCGCTCCCGGTGGTCCGCGGCGACGACCAGCGCATCGTACAGGCGCTGCGAAACATCGTGACCAACGCCGTGAAGTTCACGCCGACCGGCGGTCGCATCGAGCTGACCGCGCGCGAGTCGGCCGACGGCGGGCTGACGTTCTCGGTGAAGGACACCGGCGTTGGCATCGAACCCGGCGAGATCGCGTCGATCTTCGAGAAGTCGCACGTCGTCAAGGCTCGCAAGGAGAAATCGGTCAAGCAGGCCGGAACCGGGCTCGGCCTGGCGCTGTGCCGCGAGATCGTCCATCACCACGGCGGCGTGATCTGGGCCGAGAGCCGCGTGGGTGAGGGGTCGGAGTTCACGTTCACGTTGCCGCCGGCTGCCGACGAGCACGGCATGAGTCACTTCGGGGCGACCGACGGCCAGCCCATCAAGGCTCTGATGCTGGTGAAGAACAGCGTTCTGTCGGACTGCGCCCTACGCGCGCTGCGTCTCGAGGACATCGACGCGCGCGTGTGCACCAGCATGCAGGAGTTCTTCGCCGCACTGCTCGAGTGGACGCCCGACGTGGTCGTCGTGTCGCCGTCGTTCGCGTGGCAGCTCGGCGACTCCACCGAGCAACGCATCCGCAAGGCCGGCGTGTCGCACATCCTGATGTTCTCGCACAAGGAAGGATTCGTCGAGCTCAGCCCGCCCACCCACAGCGAGCCGCTGCTGGCCGGACTGAGCCGCATCGCGGCCCACGGATCGACGGTGCTGCTGGTGGAGGACGACGAGGAGTACGGTGCGGTGATCGAGTTCGAGCTGTTGCAGGCAGGTTACGACGTGGTCAAGGCCTACAACGGGCTGGACGCCGTCGAGATCGCCGTCGATCAGTGCCCCGACGCGATCGTGCTCGATCTGGCGCTGCCACAGCTCGACGGGTTCGGCGTGCTCGAGAGCCTCGAGGAACGCAGCGCGATGGTGCCGACGGTGGTACTCACCTCGCTCGACGACGAGTCACTCGACGAGCGTCTCGCGCAGCTCGGAGCCGCCGACGTGTTCCGCAAGTACGAGCTCGTGCAAGCTCGCACCGACGGTGCCGCCGCGCGCGTGAAGAAGGTCCTCACGCCGGTTCTCGCCAGCGAGGCCTCCGAGGCGGCCGACGAGGCCGGGTCGTTGCCCGGCGCGTAGGTCCTACAGGGCCTTCACCTTCTCGGTCAGCTCGGGCACGGCCTCGAACAGGTCGGCGACCAGACCGAAGTCGGACACGCTGAAGATCGGGGCCTCGGGATCCTTGTTGATCGTGGCGATCACCTTGGAATCCTTCATGCCCGCGAGGTGCTGGATGGCACCGGAGATTCCCACGGCGATGTACAGCGTGGGGGCGACCACCTTGCCGGTCTGACCCACCTGCAGGTCGTTGGGCACGTAGCCCGCGTCGACCGCCGCGCGGCTCGCGCCCATGGCCGCGCCGAGCGCGTCGACCAGCGGCTCGAGCACCGTGGTGAAGTTCTCGCCCGACTTGAGCCCGCGCCCGCCCGCGACCACTCGCTCGGCCTCGGTGAGCACCGGCCGGTCGGACTTGGTTTCCTCGATGCTGACGAACTCGATGGCGTTGGCCGGTGCGCCCGCGTCGACCGAAGCCGCCTCGACGGGCGAGCTGCCGCCGGCCTCGGCGGCCTCGAACGCCGTCGTACGCACGCTCACGACCTTGTGGTCGCCGTGCAGCTCGACGGTGGCGAACGCGTTGCCCGCGTACATCGGCCGCACGAACGTGCCGTCGTCGTTGATGCCCGTGATCTCCGGCGCGATCGCGGCCTCGAGGGCCGCGGCGACGCGCGGCGAGATGTCCTTGCCGGCGCTGGTCGCCGCGAATACGATGAAGCTGGCGTCGGCCGCTCTGGCGAGCCCGGTCAGCGCCTTGGCCGTGACGTCGGCGTTCGGGTGCTCGAGCGCCGCGTCCTCGACGGTCAGGACCTTCGACACGCCCAGCGCGGCCGCCTGGTCCTTCAGCCCCGAGACGTCCGAGCCGAGCAGCGCGAGAATCGTCTCGCCGCCGCCCTGCGACGCGATCTGCTTGCCGGCGGATACGGCGATCGCCGTCGCCTTCGGGATATGACCGTGTGCGTGCTCCGCGTAAATCAGTACGTTGCCCACTGTGATTGTCTCCTTTGAAACTGGTGCGACCTGGAGGGCCTTCTAGAGAACCTTGGCCTCGGTCTGCAGCGCGGTCAGAAGCTCGTCGACGGATTCGACCAGGCGGCCGCCAACGCGCTCGGGCGGTGGCGCCAGGCTCTTGACCGTGAGCTTCGGCGTGAGGTCGACACCGAGCGATGCGGCGTCGATCTCCTCGAGCGGCTTCTTGCGCGCCTTCATGATGCCGGGCAGTGACGCGTAGCGCGGCTCGTTGAGCCGCAGGTCGGCCGTGATGATGGCGGGCAGCGAGACCTTCACCGTCTCGAGACCACCGTCGATCTCTCGCACGCATTTGGCGGCGGCATTGCCGTCGAGCAGCTCGAGCTCGGAGATGAACGTGGCCTGCGGCCAGGACAGCAGCTCGGCGAGCATCTGGCCGACGACGTTCGAGTCGTCGTCGATCGCCTGCTTGCCCATTACCACGACGTCGGGGCTTTCCTTCTCGACGATCTTGACGAGGATTCGCGCCACGCACCACGTGTCGACGCCGTCGGCGGTGACGAGGATCGCGCGGTCGGCGCCCATGGCGAGGCCGGTACGGAGCTGCTCCTGGCTGTCGCCGGTACCGATCGAGACCAGCACCACCTCGGCGTCACCCTGCGCTTCCTTGATGCGCAGCGCTTCCTCGATGGCGATTTCGCAGAACGGGTTGACCACCCACTTGACGCCGGCTTCCACGATGCCGTTGCCCTCGGGATTCACCTTGATCGTCGTCTCGGCATCCGGGACCCGCTTCACGGGTACGAGAATCTTCACGCTCGAATTCCTCCTGTCTCGGGTGCGCCGCCAGGCACCAGCTTGCACGGGTAGGGCGACTGAGAATCAGCCTGGCTATCACGCAATGCTCGGGCAATCAAGTTGCAGGTTCTTGCAAAGAGGGCCGCGCTTGCCACGGCTGGCGGCACTGGCAAGGGTTGGCACCGGCTCGCGTGAGGGAGCCCGAGATGGCGAAGATACTGCTGCTGGGTCAGGCGCCGTTCGGCGCGCGTGTGCTCGAAGGTCTGCTCGAGGCCGGCCACGAGATCACCGCCGTGTGCGTGCCGCCGGCCCGCGACGGTCGCCCCGTCGATCCGCTCGCGCAGGGCGCCGTCGACGCCGGGCTCCGTGTCGTACAGCGCAAATCGTACAAGGCCGATGACGCGCGCGCGGAGGTCGCGGCCGAAGTCGCCGACATCGCGGTGCTCGCGTTCGTCACGCAGATCATTCCGCTGTCGATTCTCGACGCGCCGAGGCTCGCGTCCGTGTGCTTCCACCCCTCCTTGCTGCCCGCCTACCGCGGCGGCTCGGCGATCAGCTGGCAGCTCATCAACGGCGAGACACGCGGCGGCATCACCCTGTTCCGGCCCGACGACGGGGTCGACGCGGGGCCGATCTACCTGCAACGAGAGATCGAGATCGGACCCGACCAGTCGGCGGGCGCGTACTACTACGCCAGCGTCTTCGAGCCCGGAGTGGCGGACACGCTCGAGGCCACCGAGCGGGTCCTGGCCGGCGACGTCGAGGCCGTGGCGCAGGACGAGTCGAAGGCGACGCACGACCCGCTGTGCCGTGACGAGCACGCCGCCATCGACTGGAGCCTGCCGACGGCGAAGCTCCACGATCTGGTGAGGGGTTGCGACCCTTCGCCGGGGGCGCACACCACGCACGGCGGCCAGCTGGTGCGCGTGTACGGCTCGCGGCGCGGAAACGGCGAGCGCGGCGGTGAGCCGGGTACGGTGGTGGCGGTGGGTGAGGAAGGCATCGAGATCGCCACCGGCGATGCCACGCTGGTGCTGGCCAAGATGGCCGCCGGCGGCAAGAAGGTCGCGGCCGCCGAAGCCGCAGCCGCCGCGTCGATCCGACCCGGCACCCGGCTCGGTTAGCCTGTCCCTAGGGCTCCTCGATCACGACGAGGACCTCGCCGGGGCCGACCATGGCGCCGGTGTCGACGCGTACCTCGACCACGCGCGCAGCCGTGGGCGCGCGCACCGTCTGTTCCATCTTCATGGCCTCGAGCAGCAGCAGCGGTTGCTCGGCCTCGACGCTGTCGCCGGCGACCACCAGCACGTCGAGCACCTTGCCGGGCATGGGCGAGATGATCTCGGGCGTGAAGCCGCCCGTAGCGCCCTGCGCCTCGTCGTCGTCGAGCTCGGCCGGTGCGAACTCGTAGGTCTCGCCGCGCCATGCGACGTGAATGTGGCCGCCGGCCATCTCGTAGAGGAGCCGCAGCTCGCGACCCGCGCTTCGCACCGTGATGAAGCGCTCGCCGATCGAGTAGTCGTCGACCACCAGCGGTGCGTCGTCGAGGCCTGCTTCGACGACGCCGCCACCGGTCGTTGCGGCACGGCCGCGCAAGGTGACGAGGCCCGGCGAGCGGCCGACCAGTCTGAAGCGCAGCTGCACCGACTATTCCTTCGTGCCGCCGACGCGCCACGCGCCGAGCGTTTCCCACGGGTCCGGGGCCTGCTCGCGCGTGGCCGTCCGTGACGTGGCACCGGCGCCGCCGGCCGTGACCAGCAATGCGGCGGCGGCGGCGGCCACCGCCAGGTCGTCGCTCGCCCCATCCCGGTCACTCGCGCGTCGCCAGTCGGCATAGCGCTGCTCGACCGTGGTGGTCCGGAACTCACCGGCGGTGAAGGCGGGGTCGCCGAGCACGTCGACGAGGAACGCGATGTTCGTGACCACGCCGAGAAGCGCGAGCTCCTCGAGCGCCCGTCGCATGCGGGCGATGGCGTGATCGCGATCGGGTGCCCACGCCACCACCTTGGCCAGCATGGGGTCGTATTCCACCGGCACGCGGAAGCCGTCGAACAGCGCCGAGTCGACACGAATGCCGGGGCCGCTCGGGTGCTCGACGCGGCGTACGACGCCCGCTGTGGGCACGAAGCCCGCCGCCGGGTCCTCGGCGTACACGCGGCACTCGATCGCGTGACCGCGGCGCGGCGGGGCGCTTGCCGGCAGGCTCGCGCCGGATGCCACCTCGAGCTGCCAGCGCACCAGGTCGGTGGACGTGACCATCTCGGTGACCGCGTGCTCGACCTGCAGGCGGGTGTTCATCTCGAGGAAGTAGAAGCGGCCCTCGTCGTCGACCACGAACTCGACCGTACCGGCGCCCAGGTAGCCCATGGATTCGGCCAGCGCTACGGCCGCCGAGCCCATCTCCTCGCGCAGCTCGTCGTCGATCGCGGGCGAGGGTGCCTCCTCGATGATCTTCTGATGGCGCCTCTGTACCGAGCACTCGCGCTCGCCCAGGTGCAGCACGCGTCCGGAGCCGTCGCCGAACACCTGCACCTCGATGTGGCGAGGGTCGGTGAGGTACTTCTCGAGGTAGACGCGATCGTCGCCGAACGCGGCGCCGGCCTCACGGCGGGCGCCGTCGAGCGCCGCCGCGAGCCCGTCGCGCTCGGTGACCACGCGCATGCCGCGGCCGCCGCCGCCGGCCGCCGCCTTCACCACGACCGGGAATCCCAGGCCGGTGGCGGCCGCGACTCTGGCCGCGTCGTCGGCGCCGAGGTCGGCGGTCGGTATCACCGGCAGGCCGCAATCGACGGCGATGCGCCGCGCGCTGATCTTGTCGCCCATCGACTCGATGGTCTCGGCTCGCGGGCCCACGAAGACCAGGCCCGCGTCGGTGACCGCGCGTGCGAACGTCGCGTTCTCGGCGAGGAAGCCGTAGCCGGGGTGAACCGCGTCGGCGCCCTCGGCGATGGCGGCGTCGACGACGCGTGCGATGTCGAGGTAGCTGGTCGCGGGCGTGTCACCGCCCAGCGCCACGGCGCGATCGGCGAGTGAGGCGTGAAGCGCACCCCGGTCGGGCTCGGAATAGACGGCGACCGTCTCGATCCCCATCTCGCTCGCGGTGCGGATGATGCGGCAGGCGATCTCGCCGCGGTTCGCGATCAGCAGGCGCTTCATGTCGTGGGTCGCCGGCAACGCCCCGTCACATCCGGAACACGCCGAACTTCGTATCCTCGAACGGGCCGCCGAGCGAGGCCGACAGGCCCAGCGCCAGCGCCGAGCGGGTGTCGACGGGGTCGATCACGCCATCGTCCCATAGCCGGGCCGTGCTGTAGTAGGGGCTGCCCTCGCGCTCGTACTTCTCGAGGATGGGCCGCTTGAACTCCTCCTGCTCGGCCTCCGTCATGGTCGAGCCGGCCTGCTCGAGCTGGGCGAGTTTCACGCTGAGCAGCACTGACGCCGCCTGCTCGCCGCCCATCACCGAGATGCGCCCGTTCGGCCACATGAACATCAGCCGCGGCCCGTAGGCGCGCCCGCACATGCCGTAGTTGCCGGCGCCGTTGGAGGCGCCGATGATCACCGTGAACTTCGGCACCCGCGCGTTCGTGACGGCCGTCACCATCTTGGCGCCGTCCTTGGCGATGCCGCCCGCCTCGTACTCGCGGCCGACCATGAACCCGGTGATGTTCTGCAGGAACACGAGCGGAATGTGGCGCTGAGCGCACAGCTCGATGAAGTGCGTGGCCTTGAGCGCCGACTCCGAGAACAGCACCCCGTTGTTCGCGATGATGCCGACCGGAATTCCGTGGATGCGTGCGAAGCCGGTGATCACCGTGGTGCCGTAGCGGGCCTTGAACTCGCTCATGCGGCTGCCGTCGACGATGCGCGCGATGATCTCGCGTACGTCGTAGGGGATGCGCGTGTCGGCGGGCACGATGCCGTAGATCTCCTGCGGGTCGTAGTGCGGCTCCTCCGGCTCGGCGATGTCGAGCGGGTAACGCTTCGAGGCGGGCAGGCTCTCGAAGATCTGGCGCGCGATCCGGATCGCGTCGCCGTCGTCCTCGGCCAGGTGATCGGCCACGCCCGACGATCCGGTGTGCACGAGCCCGCCGCCCAGCTCCTCGGCGGTCACCTCCTCGCCGGTGGCGGCGCGCACCAGCGGCGGGCCACCGAGAAATATCGTGCCCTGCTCGCGCACGATGATGGTCTCGTCGCACATCGCCGGGACGTAGGCGCCGCCGGCCGTGCACGAGCCCATCACGACCGCGATCTGGGGAATGTCGAGCGCCGACATCGAGGCCTGGTTGTAGAAGATGCGGCCGAAGTGCTCGCGGTCGGGAAACACCTCGTCTTGCATGGGCAGGAAAGCACCGCCCGAATCGACGAGGTAGACGGTCGGCAGCCGGTTCTCGAGCGCTACCTCCTGGGCACGCAGGTGCTTCTTCACCGTCGTCGGGAAGTAGGTCCCGCCCTTCACGGTGGCGTCGTTGGCGACGATCATGGCCTGGCGCCCTTCGATCCGGCCGATGCCGGTGACGATGCCGGCCGCCGGCGCCCGGTCGTCGTACAGGCCGGTGGCGGCCAGGGTAGACAGCTCGAGGAACGCGGTGCCGGGATCGAGTAGACGCTCGATGCGGTCGCGGGCCAGCAGCTTGCCGCGCGAGGTGTGCAGCTCGCGAGCGTGCTGCGGCCCGCCGAGGCGTGCCCGGTCGAGGCGACCGTCGAGGTCGGCACACAGCTCGCGCATGCGCGCCTGGTTGCTGCGAAACTCGTCGCTCGACGTGCGAACCTGGCTGGCGATGCGCTTCACCGGTGGTCGAGCACCTGGTCGATCACCTCCAGCACCGGTCCGGACTCGGTGTAGAGGAGCGTCTGCCAGCCCAGTCCGCGAGCTACCTTCAGGTTCTGGCCTATGTCGTCGACGAAGAGGATGCCGTCGTGATCTACGTCGAGGCGCTGACGCGTGATCTCGTAGATCGCCGGCTCGGGCTTGCGTGCCCCCACCTCGCTCGAGTCGACCACCACGTCGAACAGCCCGTCGAGGTCGAGGATGCCGCGCCATCCGTCTCGCCACTCACGCACGTTGTTCGTGAGCAGGGCCGTCGGCATGACCGCCTTGAGGCGTGCGACCGCGTCGATCATCTCGGCACGCACGGTCTGCGCGCTGCCGTCGAGCGGCCGCGGGGTGCCGAGGAACGTCAGCGCTTCGTCGTCGGACACGGTGCCGCCCGCCCCGCGCACGACGTCCTTGAGCTCGTCGAGGAAGCTCTCGAACGAGATCTCCCCGCGTTCCAGTCGCGCCCACGCGCTGGCGTTGTCGAACAGCCTGCGGCGCAGCGGCTCCCAGGCTTCTCGCGACAGGCCCACGCGCTCGCCGAACGCGACGACCTCACGCGGGCCGCCGCCGATCAGCACGCCTCCGAGGTCGAAGACGGCAGCGCTGACGGTCGCGGGATCGACGTAGGAGGTCGGGGCGGAACTCACGGCGAGCGGATCTTCACAGAAATCGCGGCGCCTTGCCAGCCTGCGCGGGCGCTATCTCAGACGGCTTCGCGTGCGAGCTCGGCCGCGTCGAGCGGCGGCCGCTCCATCGTACGCTTCGCGTCGCGGTAGCCGGCGGCGATCATGCGCTGCGACTTGCGCGGGAAGGCGTGGAACAGCCCGAGCGCGCTGAACCCGCTCATCTCCTCGGTGGGCTCGATGATGGTGACGGGCACGCCGTGGAACTTGCCGTCGTCCATGCGCGCGTACAGGTGCCCCATGTTGCCGATCGTCCGCCACAGCACGTCGACCAGGCGGCCGGCGTAGTCGAGCAGTCCGCTGAAGCGCGCCTGGTAAGGGAGCTGGCTCGCGATCGGCGCAAGCACGTAGATCTCGGTGGCGTTGCACTCGAGCGCGTGCTCGAGCGGGATGTTCCAGGCCAGGCCGCCGTCGGCGTAGTACTCGCCGCGGATCTTGATGGGCGCGAACAGCGGCGGAATGGCGTAGCCCGCGCGCGCCACGTCGCGCAGCTCGGTCCACTCGCGGCAGTCGTGGCTCGACCACATCTGCGCGTAGCCGCGCGACAGGTTGAGCAGGATGATCTCGAGGTCGATGCGGCTGTCGAGCAGCTTCGGGAAGTCCATGAACTCCTCGAGCCGGGCCGCGGCCCGGTCGAGCGAGAACAGCGACAGCCCGGTGAGCGGATTGTCGCGCAGCGACGGACGCAGCATGGGCAGCGAGCGGAATTCGCGCCACGCGTCCTCGAGCGCCACCACGCCGCCCGACCCGTACACGCAGCCGTTGATGGCACCGATCGAGCTGCAGATCAGCACGTCGGGCTTGATGCCGCACTCCTCGAGGTACTTGATGGCACCCACCTGGTGGGCGCCGAGGCCGGCTCCGCCGCCGAGGATGAAGACCCTGCGACCGCTCTCGTTGGCCATATCGTGCTCCCGTCCTACAGGAAGATGCTCTCGCGCTCGGCCAGTCCCTTGCGCACCATGTCCTGGATGGTGGCCTTCACCTCCAGCACCTTCTCCTCGATGACCTCGTCTTCCTCGTTGGCCGCGCCCTCGAAGTGCATCGGCTCGCCGAAGTCGATGTGGTAGCGGGCGGGCAGGGGCACCATGCCGAGGGGGCCCAGCCACGGCCACGTGAGCGTGATCGGGAACGACGGCATGCCGAACAGCTTGCCCACGCCCTCGAGGTTCGCGATGCCGGGCGCCTGCTCCTCGGATCCGACCACCGAGAACGGCACGATCGGCGTGTCGCTCTCCAGCGCCAGGCGCATGAAGCCGAGTCCGAACTCCTGCAGCTGGTAGGCGTCGGCGTAGGGCTTGTTCATGCCGCGTACCCCCTCGGGGAACGCCATCACGCACGCGCCGTCGCGAAGCATGTCGACACAGGTCTGGGGCGTGCCGACGGCGCAGCCGATGCGGTCGAGGATCACGCTGACCCACGGCAGGGTCCCGAGCCAGTACTCGCCCATGCCGCGCGCCAGTCGCGGGGGCTCGGCGTCGAGCACCATGGCGGCGGTGACCATCAGCCCGTCGAACGCCACCTGGCCGCCGTGGTTGCCGATGAGCATGACGCGGCCCTCGGGAATGTTCTCGACCCCGGTGGTGATGCAGCGGAAGTAGTACCGGTACATCAGCGCCGCCGGCAGGATGAAGCGCTTGTAGTACTCCGGGCTGTAGCCCCACGGGTCGTAGCCGAAGCTGTTGAGCGAGCACGGAATGGCCTCGACGCGGCGGTCGACTTCTTCGGTCAGGTCGCCCACGCACGGTATCCGTGAGAGCGCCGCGTCGGCCGCGCTGCCGAACAACGTGAGCGGGTTCATCGCGACACGCTCGCGAAGATGTCGTCGAGCGAGAACAGCGGCTTGAAGCCGGTGTCACGGTCGAAGCGATCGCCGTTGACGGTGCACGGGAACTTGATGAAGTCGATGGCGGCCGGCGGGAACGCGTACAGGTTGAAGCGAAACAGCTGATTGATGATCATGTGCACGAGCGGATCCGGCACCGAGACCGCGCGACAGCCGATCGCGTCGATGGCGGTCTTGAGCGGCACGGCGCCCGGCCCGGCGACGTTATAGACCCCCCGCAGCTCGTTCTCCAGCGCCAGCACGATGGCCTCGGTGACGTCTTCCTCGTGGATGAACTGCATCATCGGGTCGAAGCCGGTCACGGTGGGCACGAGGTCGAGCTTGAAGTACGTGCCGATCGCACTGTGGACGTAGTACCCCAGCGTGTTGACGGGTCGCAGCACCACGGTGGAGATTTCCGGGTAGCGCCACAGGAACTGACCGGCGAGCCCTTCCACCTCGGCCAGGTCGCGCATGTCGGGGAACGTTCGCGATACGTTGAGCGGGTGATCCTCGTGAATGTAGCGCGGGTTCTCGGCCATGGCGCCGTACACGTACGAGCTCGACAGCACCACGAGCTGCTTGACGCCGTGCTCCGCGCAGTTGTCGAGCAGACGCTGGGTGCCCTCCACGTTCACCTGATGGCGAAGCTCGGGGTCGCCGCGGAAGTGGCGCACGAACGCCATGTGCACGACTGCGTCGGGGCGCTCCACGCGGAACACGTTGTCGAAGCGGCGCTTGCGCAGGTCGAGCGTGTGGACCTGGATGTCCTCGGGCCCGCCTTCCCACGGCATGCGATCCACGCCGGTGACCTTCCAGCGGCCGGCCAGTCGCTTGGCGAGCAGGCGACCCTGGCCGCCCGAGATTCCGGTGATGAGGAGCTTCTTCATGAACGAAACGGTCGGCCGTCGCGGCGCGGCGAGTCTACCCCAAGCGCTTCTCACAAGTCTAAGAGCCCGTTGAGAGACCCACTCCCGTCGCACGGCACCGGGGTTCTTCAACGGACTCCTGAGACGAGCCGCGCGGCAAGCATCGTGCGCCGGCATCTGCCATAATCCGCGCGCCGTGAACGGATCGGATCGAGAGCTGCTGACCAGGGTCGAGGGCTGCCTGCTCGGCGCCGTTGTGGGCGACAGCCTGGGCGGCCGGGTCGAGGGCATGCAGGTCGGCGCGGTGCGCGACCGCTATCCCGACTCCGCCAGCCTCGCAGCGCTCACGCCCGGTGCCTACGGCGCCGCCACCGAGATGACCGTGGCAGTGGCCGAGTCGCTGGCCGAGTTTCCCGACTTCAGCGGCCCCGACATGGCGCGACGCCTGTGCGCGCGCAGGAGCGCCGGGCGCGCCTACGGACAGGGAACCGTGACTGCGCTCGAGCGTCTTGGCCGCGGCGCAGCGTGGAACGAGGCCGGCCTGGCCGTGGGCGGCGTGGGGCGCACGTCGTACGGCAACGGGGCGGCGATCCGCTCGGCGCCGGTGGGGCTGCTGTTCGGTGACGACGTCGACATGCTGCGGTGGGTGGCGGAGGAGGGCGCGGGCATCACGCACGCCCACACGCTCGGTGCCGAGGGCGCGGTGCTGCACGCGCTGGCCGTGGCCACCGCGCTGGCCAGCGCCGGCCGCGAGCTGTCGCCTGCGGGATTCCTGCTCACGATCGGTGCCGAAGCCCAGCAGCGAGAGTTCCGCTCGCGCTACGAGAACGCGGCGCAGCTCGCCGGCGGCGAGCCCTCCACCAGGCGCATCGTCGACAAGCTCGGCAACGGTTCCACTTCGCTCGGATCGGTGGTGACGGCCGCATACTGTTTCGCCACCCATGCCACGAGCTTCGTCGACGCAGTCACCGTGGCGCTTTCGCTGGGCGGCAGCGCCGCCGCGGTCGCGTCGATGACCGGTGCGATCGGCGGCGCCTACCTGGGTCGTTCCGCGATCCCGCAACCGTGGGTCGAGGGGTTCGCCGAGGATGCCATCGGACCTGGGACTCTGACGGCGCTGGCGCGACGACTGGTGTCGGTGCGCGGCGCCTGAGCCGGTTGCGCGCGAGGAGCCCGTCGGCTCACGCGCGCAGCTTGTTTCTCCATCCCGAGCGGAACAGCAGGTTGAGCGCGTGGCTGAACAGCTTCTCGCGCCCTTTGAGCGACGGGTACCACAGGGCTTCGGTCTTCATGCCGAAGCGGTCGACGATGATCGACTGCTGATCGCAGTACTTGCGGATGCCCTCGGCGCCGTGCCGCCGTCCGATGCCCGATTCCTTGATGCCGCCCATCGGCACCTCGGGGATCATCATGTGGATCATGTGGTCGTTCACGCACACCGCGCCGGCCTCGACGCGGCGGGCGATGTTCATGGCGCCGCCCTTGTCCTTCGACCACACCGAGGCCGACAGGCCGAAGTTCGAGTCGTTCGAGCGCGCCAGTGCCTCGGCCTCGTCCTTCACCTTCTGGATGCAGATCACCGGCCCGAACGTCTCGTCGCTCATCACCGACATGTCGTCGGTGACGTCGACCAGCACGGTGGGCTCGTACCAGTAGCCGTCGCGGCCCGCGATGCGCTTGCCGCCGGCCAGCACACGCGCGCCCTTCGCGCGCGCGTCTTCCACCTGCTCCTCGACCTCCTCGATCTGCGTGCACGCCGTCATGCAGCCGATGTCGGCGTTCTCGTCGGGCGCGCCCTGCTTGAGCGCGCCCACCTTCTTCACCACCCGGTCGACGAAGTCGTCGTAGATCTTCTCGTCGACGTAGACCCGTTCCACCGAGATGCACACCTGGCCGGAGTTCGTGAGCGCTCCCCACACGCAGCCGTTGGCCGCGCGCTCGAGGTCGGCGTCGTGGCACACGATCATCGGATCCTTGCCGCCCAGCTCCATGGTCGACGGCTTGAGGAGCTCGGCGCAGCGGATCTGGATCTTGCGACCGGTCTCGACGCTGCCGGTGAACGAGACCATGTCGACGAAGTCGATCAGGTCGGTGCCGGTCTGACCGTTGCCCGTCACGGCCTGCAGCAGGCCCTGCGGCAGGCCCGCCTGGTCGGCGATGCGCGCGCACAGCACCGCGATGAGCGGGGTGTTGCTCGACGGCTTGATGACCACCCCGTTGCCGGCCATGAGCGCCGGGATGGCCTCGCCGATGCTCAGCACCAGCGGGAAGTTCCACGGTGTGATCATGCCGATCACACCGCGCGGCTTGTACGTGGAGTAGGCCTTCTTGTTCTTGAGCAGGTGCGGCCTTTCCTGGCTGTCGGCCAGCAGGCGGCCGGCGTTCTTGCCCCAGTAGCCGATGCCGTCGCACACGTAGAGGAGCTCGGTGCCGATCGCCTCGGCGCGGGGCTTGCCGGTCTCGGCGCACAGCGTGTCGGCGATTTCGTGCTTGGCGTCGATAAGGCAGTCGCGGTAGCGCTTGAGCATGCGCGCTCGCTGACCGAAGCTGAGCGCCGCCCAGCTGGCCTGTGCCTCGCGGCAGCGCTCGACGGCCGCACGCACCTCGTCGCGGTCGTGCACGTGGACCTCGCCGGTCGGCGTGCCGGTGGCTGGATTCGTGACGATGCTGGTCTTGCCGCGGGGCGTGTCGCCGGCGCCCGGCTCGGCAACGTTGTGGGCCATTCCCATGGTTCGGTCCTCCCGCCGCGTCGCGACCGGATCGGTCGTCCCCGCGGCTCGTTCGTGTCGAACGCGGTCACGCTAGGGCCGGTCCGCGATTCTGTCAACGTGGGTGCGGCCCGGGTGCGGTGTCGGCGCGTCGGGGCCTCGACGGTTGTCTCGTGAGGCCCGGCCGATCAAGGTAGCGCGCGTGCGGAGCTCCACGAAAATCGGCCGAGCGGCGATCGCCGTCGTGGTGGCCGCCGTCGTGGCGGCTGCCGTCGGCTGTCATCGGGGCGGTGGTGACGAGCCGGTGGTCGCGCCGCGCCTGGTGCTGGCGTACGTGCCGTGCACGGTGAACCGCGACTACCTCGCGCCCTACAACCCCGCGGTCGCCTTCACGCCGGCGCTGCGAGCGTTTGCGGCCGAATCGGTCGTGTTCGAGCGGCACGTCACGGAGACGGGCATGTCGGGCCCCGCCTACGCGTCGATCTTCTCCGGCACGCAGGCCGACACGCACGGCGTGTACCGGCACCCCGGGCGTCTCGCCGACGATCTCACATTGATTGCCGAGCACTACCGGGCGGCGGGCTACGACACGTTCTACTGGAACGGGCACCCTGCCGCCGGTTCTCGTCTGAACTACGCCCAGGGTGTGCCAGCCGGGAACGTGGTCGGCAAGGAGCTGCTGGCGGCCGACGAGCGCTTCGGCCGCATCCTCGAGCGCCTGCGCGACGACCCGGGCTACCGCGCGTTCGTGCTGGTGAACACGACCGTCTCGCACGGGCCCTACCGCACCGGCTATCTGGGCCGCTTCCTCGAGCATCATCGTGAGGCCGCGCGCGGTCTGCTCCCCTCCGAGATTAGCCGCTACTCGGCCGCGTACTCGCGCAACCACTTCGGCCTGTCGTGGAGCTTCCCCACGTTCGCCGGCCGCCTCGCCGGCGGCCCCGGCGAGACGCGCAAGCTGGCGGCGGTCGTGGAGCTGCTGTACCGGTCGGGAATCCGCGAGATGGATGCGCGCTTCGGCGCGATCGTCGATCGCATCGGGGAGGTCGGGCTCCTCGACGACAGCCTGATCGTCTTCACCGCCGATCACGGCGAGCTGCTGTACCGGGAGCACGCACCGTTCAAGTGGAATCACATGATGCTGCTGGCGGCCGACGTGCTCACGGTGCCGTTGCTCGTTCGCAGCCCCGCGCTCGAGGCGGGAAGCTATTCGAGCGTCACGCGGTCGATCGACCTGCTGCCCACCATGCTGACCCTGTCCGGGCTCGAGGCGGGGCAGACGAGCTGGAGCGGCACCGACCTGGCGCCGGCGCTGCTCGGCCGGACGCCGGCTCCTCGCCTTCTCGGCCTGTCACACAGCGCCGTGCTCAGCCGCGCGGTGGTCGGCAACATGAACGAGCCGGCGAAGGCCGAGGAGTGGACGTTGCTGCGCGCGCGCTACCCGGCCGACGAGCCGCGCTATATCGCGGTGGCGATTCGCGACGGCGACATGGTGTACCGGCTCGAGCGGGTTGCGGCGGCGGCCGAGGAGTCCACCGACGGTGAGCGGTCGGCGCCCGGCGACTGGCGCGTGCGGGCATTCGATCTGGCGGTCGATGCCGGTGAGGCGAGCGACGTGTACGATGCCGATCGCGGCGACCACCGGGAGATGGCCGGGCGCCTGGCCCGCTACAAGCAACGCCTGGAAGCGCGCTTCGCCGAGGCGGACGCCGCACCCGGCCGCCACCTGCTGCCGGCGCGCGAGCAGCAGATGCTGCGCGAGCTCGGCTACATCCGCTGAGCCCGGCCTGGCCGACCTACAGCGCCGCGTTCGGTGTGGGCGGTTTCGAGGAGTAGTCGTAGAAGCCGAGCTTCGTCTTGCGGCCGAGGTTGCCCGCGTCGACGAGCTTCTTGAGCGTGGCCGGCGGCGCCATGTAGTCCTGGCCGAAGCTGTCGAAGAGGTTCTCGGACATCGCGCGTACGATGTCGAGGCCGATGTAGTCGGCCAGCGCCAGCGGCCCCATGGGATGGTTCGCGCCGAGCTGCATGGCCGTGTCGATGCCGGCGATGTCCGCCAGGCCCGACTCCAGCGCGCGGATCGCGTCGCACATGTAGGGCGTGAGCAGCCGGTTCACGATGAAGCCGGTGGCGTCCTTCACCAGCACCGGCGTCTTGCCGATCTGCTCCACGAACGCGACCAGGTCGGCCGTCACCGAGGCCTCGGTGCTGTCGGTGGGGATCACCTCCACGAGCTTCATCATCGTGGCCGGGTTGAAGAAGTGCAGCCCCACGAAGCGGCCGGGGCGGTCGGTCGCGCTCTGCATCGCGCCGATGCTGAGCGTCGACGTGTTGCTGGCCAGGATGGCCTCGGGCTTGATGATCTTGTCGACGGCCGCGAACTTCTCGCGCTTGGTATCGAGGTTCTCGACGATCGACTCGATGAACAGGTCGGCGTCGGCGGCAGCGCCGAGATCGTCGGTGAACGCGATGCGGCCGAGCGTGGCATCGGCGGCGGCCTGGTCGATCTTGCCCTTCTCGACGAGCCTGCCCAGGTTCTTCTCGATTCCGGCGCGCGCCTTGTCCGACGGGCCCGGCGTGGCCTTGATGAGCGCAACGGCCACGCCCCGGCTGGCGGCCGCCTCGGTGATGCCGGCGCCCATCTGGCCGCCTCCGAGGACGGCGATCTTGGTGATGCTCATTCTATGTTCTCCTAAAGTGAAGTGGGTAATTCGGCCGCTTGCCAGCTCGCGGCCTCTCAGCCATTGACGGCGAAGATCGGGAACCAGCCCAGATTTCCTTCGTCGTAGTCCTTGAACATCTGCGGCACGTCGTCGAACGGATAGACCTTGCCGTCCAGGGGCGGCAGCCACCCGTTCTTCTCCGCGAATGCAACCGCGGCCTGACCCTGCCGGTAGCGCGCGTAGTGCGTGTGAACGTGCTGATGGCGCGCGATGCACTCGGTGGCCCGCACCAGCTCGATCATCATGCCCGCCTTCCAGCCGGCGGTTGCGATCACGCCCTCGCGCGCCAGCGCCTTGAGTGTGGCGCGCAGCACCGGCACGCCCACGTAGTCGAGGAATATATTCACCATCTTGCCGTCGGTGATCTCGTTCACCCTGGCCATGAACGTTTTCTCCGCGGCCGTGTACTTCGCCGTGTAGTCTTCATCCTTGCGGAAGCGTTTCTTGTCGTAGTACAGGTCGATGAACTCGCGGCGGTCGAGCGGCCGGATGCCGAGCTTCTCGATCGTGGCCAGGCGTTCGTCGTTCGACGCGATCTGGGTTGCCTCGCAGCCGAAGTGCTTTGCCAGCGCGAGCTCGCCCAGGCACACGCCGCCGCCCCAGCCCCAGACCTGCGGGCTGGGAAGCTCTTCGTCGTCGAGCAGCAGTCGCAAGGTGCCGTAGGCCAGCTCCCAGTTCGACCAGGCCGTGACGTAGCGCAGCGAGAACGCGGCCCACTCCTCGGGCGAGTGCTTGCTGTCGGCGGGAACGGGAATGAGCTGGCGCTGGTCGAACTTCGTGGTCTTGGCCAGCACTCCGCTGGTGCCCGGGGTGTCGTACCCGAAGATCTTGCGCGGATAGCCGAACTCGTCGGGGTCGCCGTTGCAGAACAGGATGGCGGTGTCGCCTTCCTTCACCGTCGTGACGTCCGCCCCGCAGCGCTCCACGCGCACGACGCCGGCGTTGCCGATCACGACTTTCTCCTCGCCGCGGGCCAGGCAGATGTCGATGGGCTTGCGCTCGAGCGCATGGCCCATGTTGCCCTCCATGCAGCCGAACAGCGGGCTGCACACGGCCTCTTCGGCGCCCGGGTCGTCGAGCTCGAACGTCTCGCGGACCAGCTCGGTGGGGCTCGGTGCAGCACCTTTTTCGCCAGCGTAGAGAACCCACGCATCGGTCTTGATCGACATCGGGAAGTCTCCTCTTTTTCTTGCGGTGGGCGTCAGGCGAACGCCGCAGGGCGTCAGAATCTAGGCGAGCAGGGCGGGCAAGACAACCGCGCGGGTCCAGCGATGGCGCTCAGCTGCGGTGTGCGCAGGGCGCAAAGAAAAGCCCCCGTGCTCGCGAGGAGCACGGGGGCCTTGGAGAGAGGTCAGTCGACTCGAAAGTCGACGTCCGTGGCGACTACGGGCAGCTGGTCCCGCCGTAGATGTACGGGGTGATGCCGTCGTCGCAGAGGATGTCGAGGGTGAAGGTGGTCAGCACCGAGCCCGGTCCGGGCGTGCCGGCCGCCGCGTTGATCGAGGCGCTCGAGGACGGGGGCGAGCAGAAGTTCGTCCCCAGCACCGCGGCGCTGGTGCCAGCGTTGGTCGAGCTCCGGATGTCGATCGTGGGCTGGAAACAGGGCACGGGCTCGTTCAACGAACACGTGCCGCAGTCGCCACCGGGGCACTCGGTGTCGAGCGCGTCGCAGTCCAGGTCGCTCGAGCACGTCAGGATGCCCTTGCCACTGGCGCGCAAGAAACCGTCACAGAAGCCCGTGGTGTCCGTCGGGCAGACGCCGTCGGCACCGCAGACGAACAGATCACCGGTGCAGCCGTTCGGCGAAGGCTGTGCGCCGGCTCCGCCATTGGCGGTGCAGGTGCCGGCAGCCACTGCCGCACAGTCCGCGTCGCTGTTGCACGGAACCGTGTTGTCGCCGCTGCACACCCGGCAGTGACAGTCGAAGGCCGCCAGCGGGCCGCCGCAGCTGATGTTGTCCGAGAGCGGGGCCGGATCGTCCGAGATCTCCAGCCCGATCTTCAGGCCGGAGCCCGAGATGTTCTTGCCCGCCGTCGGGAAACAGTCGTAGCTGGAGGGGCCGAACGTCGGATGGTAGCCGTTCTGGTCGCACGGGTCGCCGGAGTCCTCGCCGCCGATGCACGTGCCGCCCTTGGTGCCGTCGTTCGCCGTGCCGTCGCCGTCGCAGATCGGGCAAGGCTGGCTCTGGCCGCCATCGTCGGTGTAGACCAGCGCGCTGAGACCGACGGTGGTCGTGCTGGCGCCGTTGGAGAGATCCACCGAGCCGTCGAGCACGTCGATGATGTTGACCACGCAGACCGGCGCGCCCGAGGAGCTGAGAGCCAGCGGCGGGCCGAACAGAAGAGTGCAATCGTCGCCTCCGCAGTCGTCGACGTCGGGCCCGAACGGCTCGTCGCACTGGGTGGCGTTGTCCCTCGGGCTGCCAGCGCAGCGGCAGTTGCCCGACGCACAGCTATCGCTGATGTCGCAGACGCCGTCGCCGCCGCAGTCGAGGTTGACCTCGCCCTCGAAGCCGTCGATCACGTCGGCGTTGTGGCCGAGGCCGGTGTTACCGACGCTGAGCCCGGTGCGGTTGCGCCGACCACCCGGCGTGCCGCCGTCGGCCGTGTACGAGGGGCTGGCCGTGGTACCGGAGCTGATGTCCACGCCGGCCGTGGCCGGGAACTCGCCCGAGCTGACGTACATGGGGCCCATCACGCCTTCGCCGGTGTCGAGGAGCGCCGAGCCGACGCAGCTGACGATGGCCGCGACCGAGTCAGCCGAGCACGAGCCGAGCAGGAGCAGCTCGGGGGTGGTGAACGGCGCCTTGCTGCCATCCACGCAGGCCTTGACGATGCCGTCGCCCATCTTCGTGAGGGCACTGCCGATCTTCGCGTTTCCGACGCCGTACTGATCGTAGCTCGCCGTGACGGCGGCCGAGGACTTCTCGGCACCGTTCTGGGCCTTGCTGCGCTCCTTGCCGATCGTCGAGATGACCTTGATGCCGTTCTTTGCGATGGCGTCCACGCACTTCGACAGGCCCTTGACGTCCGCGTGGGCGAGGATGCCGGCGTAGTCGGGGTTGAGGGTCTCGCCGAACGCGAGCTCCGCGGAGCCGATGGCGGCCGCGCTCACGCAGTCGCTGACGTCATCGTAGGTGGCGATCGGAATCGCGCCCACCTGACAGTTCGGCTGGAACCCGGCCAGGGTAATCGGGAACGGGACGGCGCTCTTGTCCACGCACTTGTCCTTCGCGCCACCTACTGCGTCCTGCAGCTTGGCGTCCGCCTTGGCGGCCTTGCCCTTCGAATCGGACGTGCTGTTCTGGTGACACTTCTGGCCGGCCGTGAGCGTCTGCTTGCCCTTCAAGACGTCCTTCGTGCAGCCGCGCTGGTTCTTGCCGACGGTTGCCGTGAGCTTCGTTCCGTTTTTTGCGATCGTCGAACGACACTTCGCCTCGTCGGCGATCGTCGCGTTGGCAACGCCCGCCGACGCGATGAAGGCCACGCCCGCGAGCAGCGCCGTAACCTTGGTTCCAGAGCTAAACTTCATGTTCGGTCTCCTCCTGACTGTGAGAGTTGCGGCCAGCCTCCCCCCCCAACTCAATCGAGCCAGGAATTCAGCTTCAGCCGTTGTGGTTTTAGCCTTTAGTGAACACAGGTGTTGAGCAGGGATGGGCTGCGAGTCCCAGTGTTTGTGCGGGGGAACATACTGGTCGGCCGGTGCCAATGTCAAGGCTCAAACCATGGCATCCGGCCATGTCGTTGCACAACCCGTTGCCGGTTCGCGAGAGGTCGTTTCAGCAGGCTGTCGACCGACGCAGCGCGTCGCCGAAACGCGTGTCGGACGGTGGGCCGAGGCGGTCGCCTCGGCGGCGTCGCTGACCGAGACCAACGTCGTAACCTGTACGGGCGTGTCGACGCCCGGTCGGTGCGGGCGCGACATGGGCGCATGGCGCCAAGTAGTGTCGGCTGCGACGGTTTCGCGCGTCGACGCGCCCACACGGCTTCGCCAGATGAATAGGCGTTCAATCGTCGAGCCCGTACGGCGAGATCCTCGCGTGCGCTGAAGCCGGCCGCGCAGCGCGGCGGCCACCTCACGAGCCCGAAACAGTTTCAGAGGGCCGTGGTGGTAAGCCTCGATCGGGGGGTCTGTGATGGATGGGCTGGCGAGGCGCGTCTAGCGCGGGACGCCCATCATGCCGAGGAACTGGTCGACCGACTCGAAGCGCATGAACATGTTGGTACGCTTCTGCTCGCCGATCGTCGAGGTCTTCTCCGAGGAGTAGTCGTGGCCCGGATACAGGACCGTGTCGTCGGGGAGCTTGGTGAGCTTGTTCGTCAGCGAGTAGTAGAGGTCTTCGGGATTCGAGCCGGGCAGGTCGACGCGACCGCAGGCGCCGATGAACAGCGTGTCGCCGCTCACCAGGTTGCCGTCGACCAGGAAGCACTGCGATCCCGGCGTATGACCCGGCGTGTGGATCACGCGCACCGGCACCTTGCCGATGTCCACGGTGGTCTCGCCGTCGACCTGCACGAAGTCGCTCGTCTCCATGCCTAGCACCTGTTTCACGTAGGGTGCTTCCTGCTTGTGGATGTGGATCTTCACCGGCCGCTTGGCGAGCAGCTGCGGCACGCCCGGGATCGAGTGGCCCATCATGTCGCCGCCGATGTGGTCGGGGTGGTAGTGCGTGACGAGCGCGCCGGTGAGCGTCATGCCGTCGGTGTCGAGGACGTCGAGGATGGCGTCGACGTCCCAGGCCGGATCGACGATCATGGCCTCGCGCGTCTCGAGGTCGCCGATGAGATAGACGTAGTTCGCCATCGGTCCCACCAGCAGCTGACGAAGATAGATGCCCTTGCCCATGTCGCGTGATCCTATCCCTTGCCCTTCTTGGTCGCGCTCTTCTTCTTGGTGGCCTTGCGCGCCGGTCCCTTGCGCGCGGCGGCCGGCGGCTCCAGCCCGTGCTGCCACAGCGTCTCGGCCTTGCCGGTCTTCACCGCGATCCAGCGCGACTGCACGAACAGCAAGTCGCTCAGGCGGTTGAGGTAGCGAGCCGGCCAGGGGCTCACGGGCCGCTTCAGCTTGCCTACGGGCTTGAGGCCGACCACGGCGCGCTCGGCGCGCCGGCACACCGTGCGCGCCAGATGAAGCATGGCGCCGGCGGTGCCGCCGCCGGGCAGCACGAACGACTTGAGCGGCTCGAGGTCGGCCTGCAGCTCGTCGATGAAGCCCTCGAGACGCTCGATGGAGGCCTCGCCGATGCGGATCATGCCCTCGTAGTGAGCCTCGGGCGGCGTGGCCATCTCCGAGCCGAGGTCGAACAGCTCCTGCTGGATGAATGCCAGGTTGGCGTCGAGGCTGACGGCGGCCTCGTTGCCGCTGTAGGTGGGCTCGTCGAGGATGGCGCGCACCGTGCCGATCACGCTGTTGAGCTCGTCGACGTCGCCGTACGCCGCTATGCGCGGGTCGTCCTTGGGTACGCGCAGACCGCCCACCATGGCGGTCAGGCCGTCGTCGCCGGTGCGCGTGTAGACGCGATTGATGCGGATGGCCATGTCGGCAGCCAGCTTTATCCTCTGGTGCGACGGGGCTCAACCGCGCCGGGCCGACGTCGGGGCAGGGCGCCGGTGCGTCCGGCCCGGCCGTGTCGGCTGCGTCAGCTTCCGACGCGGGCGTCGATGAGTTCGACGAGTCGGGTGGGGTCGATCGGTTTCTTGAAGATCACGTCGACCAGGCCGCCGGTCTTGGAGCGCTTGATGACGTGATCCTTGTCGTAGTAGTAGGCGGTCATCAGGACCACCGGCAGGTCGGGACGGCGCGAGTTGATTTCCTGGAACAGGTCGTAGCCGTCCATGTCGGGCATGACGACGTCGCTCAGCACCATGTCGACGGGACGGTGCTGCAGGTAGTTGAGCGCCTCGATGCCCGAGCGGGTGGTGATGATGTTGCAGCCCTCCGCTGTGAGGATGTCTGCCATCGACGAGCAGATGTCGGCATCGTCGTCGACCACGAGCACCGTCTTGCCGCGCAGGTGGCCGTTCGCCGACGGCCCCGCGGCATGCTCCTCGGCCTCGGCCGGCTGCACGCGCACGGCCTCGCCGAGCCCGAGGTCGGTCATCAGGCGACCGGGCAGGTACTCGATGGTGCCGTACTTGCCCTCGGCCGCGATCTCGCCCACGCGCTCGACGATGGCCTGGATGCGGCGCAGCTCGCGCTTCATGGCGTCGATGCGGTCGTGCTCGATGCGGTAGTCTTCCTGCGAGGCCTTTTCCTTGAGGTAGCGCTCGAGAAGCTGTGCCTGGTTGACGAGCGCCTCGAGTGGGTTGTTGATCTCGTGGGCCAGGCCCACCGCGAGCTGGCCGAGCGTCTCGATCTGCTCGTGCATGCGCAGCTCGGTGATGTCCTTGGCGAATCCGATCGAGCCCTGCTCGCGGTGCCTGTGGTCGTAGATCACCGAGCCGGAGATCGCCACCGGTACGCGCTCGCCCGCCGAGTTCACGAACTCCGTCTCGAAGTTCTTGAGCCGTCCCTCGCCGCCGTCGCTCTCGGTGCGCATGGCATTCATCACGCGCCGCGCTTCCTCGACCGAGGCGTAGAACGTCGAGACGTGGGCGCCGAGCACGGCGCCCGGATCGTAGCCGAGCGTGTTCGTGGCTCCGTCGTTGTAGAAGATGACCGTGCCCTTACGGTCCACGGCCACGACGATGTCCGGGGAGCACTCGAGCAGGCGTTCGAAGTAGACTTTGGGTAGCTCTTTCAAGCCGTGCCGCGGTGGTACGACAGCGCTCGATAATCCACCGCCAAACCGTAATGGTAGGCCCGGTACAGGTGGTGGTCAAGGTAGTGCCTCGTCATATTTCGCGAGCCGGCAGGTGGTCGCGCACCGTGCTGCCGTGGCTGGCCGTCGTCGCGCTGCTCACGGTCGCCTCGGGCTGCTACTGGCTGCGCTATCACGACCTTCTCGAAACCCATCTCGGGCTCATGCAGGGGCTGGCGAATGACGCCGCCGAGGCCATCGCTGCCGGTGACGGGCTGCTCCAGGCATCCGACATCGAGCGACTGCGGTACCCGCTCGACCGGGCACGGCAGTTCGTCGCCGTCTCGCGCCGCCGCTCGAGCCAGCGGGCCTCGCTGGAGCGCTTCGAGTCGTTCGTCGCGGCCTACGCAGAGCTGGTCGACGAGCTCGACCGGGCGCGCGTGGCGCCGCCCACCCCGCAGGTGCTGGCCGTCACCGACCGCCAGGTAGCCCGCATCGACGTGCTGGCCGGCTCCGTTCGCGACGCGATAGCCACCGAACGCGCGGATTGATCGGGAAAAGGGGACTGTCCCCTTTTTCAGGCCCGTTCTCTCGGCTTCGGTGACGGTGGGTAATTCGGGTGCTCGCCAGCTCGCGCCCTCACGCCAGCTCGCGGGCTCACTTGGCTTTTTCCCAGTCGGCGAGGAACTTCGCCAGGCCACTGTCGGTGAGCGGGTGCTTCACCATCTGCTCGAGCACGCCGAAGGGGCAGGTTGCCACGTCGGCACCCATCTGCGCGGCGGCGATGGCGTGGCCGGGGCTTCTCACGCTGGCCACCAGCACCTCGGCCGGGTAGTCGTAGTTGTCGAGCATCTGCACGAGCGTGCCGACCATGGCCATGCCGTCCTCGCCGATGTCGTCGAGGCGGCCGACGAACGGGCTGATGTAGGCTGCTCCCGCCTTGGCGGCCAGCAGTCCCTGGCCCGGCTGGAACACCAGGGTGACGTTCACCTTGATGCCCTCGTCGGCCAGGCGGCGTGTGGCCTTGAGCCCCTCGGCGATCATCGGGCACTTCACGACCACGTTCGGGTGAAGCGCCGCCAGGCGCCGGCCCTCCTCGATCATGCCCGTGGCCTCGGTGCTCACCACCTCGGCGCTCACCGGCCCGCGCACGAGCTCGCAGATCTCGACCACCACCTCCTCGAAGCGGCGACCGCTCTTGGCCACCAGCGACGGGTTCGTGGTGCAGCCGTCGAGGATTCCCCACGACGCGGCCTCTTTGATCTCCTCGACCTCGGCGGTATCGATGAAAAGCTTCATGCCGGCCTCCGCTCCTCCTCGTCGGGCTTGTACAGGCCGACCTTCTTAGTGTCCGGTGTGGTGACCAGCAGGGTCGAGATCGTCTCGGAGAGCACGGGGTGGCGCATGGCCGGCGTCAGCTCGCTGAGCGGCAGCAGCACGAAGCGGCGGTTGGCGATCTCCGGATGGGGCACCTTCAAGGTGCGGCCGTTGAGCACCTGCGAGTCGAAAAGCAGGATGTCGAGGTCCATCACGCGCGAGACGGTCGTCTTCTTTTCCTTCTTGCGGCCCAGCTCGGTCTCGATCTTCTGCAGCGCCTTGAGCAGCTCCTTGGCCTCGAACTCGGTGCTGATCTCGACCACGCCGTTGAGGAACCACTTGCGGGCCCGGCCGTGCGGCTCACTTTCGTACAGCGACGACTCGCGGGTGATCCTGGTGCCGTCGAGCGCATTGATCTTGGCCACCGCCTTGCGATAGTTCAGCAGGCGGTTGCCCATGTTCGTGCCGACGGCGACGTAGGCCTTGTGCGTTACGCGTTCCATAACTGAGCCCCCCGGGGCCGGCCCGCTCTTGCAGATGCCTCGGGCGATCTGCGCGGCATGGCGGTGTCCGACCCGTGCGGGGGTGAAACCGGGCCGAAATCTAGCCGGTTCTCGCCAGGCTCGCAAATCCGCTCAGTTCGATTTGCACCACAGTTTCGCGGGGTTCCGGGAGGCCATCGCAGGTGTCGTGGCGCGTGCCCGGACGCCGCCGCCTGCCGTGAGCGCCGCGCCGCACGCCGCTCACAGCCCGATGACGTCGCGCATCGAGTAGAGGCCGGGCTCGCGCCCGGCCAGCCAGGTCGCCGCCCGGATCGCACCGGACGCGAAGCAGTCGCGCGTGGCGGCGCGGTGGACGAGCTCGATACGCTCGCCGGTGCCGAGCATCATCACCGTGTGCTCGCCGGCGGCGTCGCCTCCGCGCAGCGCGACGACGCCGATCTCTTCCGCCGTGCGCTCGCCGGTGAGGCCCTCGCGGGCCAGGACCAGCGCCTGGTCGGGATCGCGGCCGCCGGCGCGAGCGGCGGCCTCGCCGAGCGCCAGTGCGGTACCGCTCGGGGCGTCCTTCTTCTTGTTGTGGTGGACCTCGACGATCTCGCAGTCGAAGCCGGCACCGAGGCGCTTCACGGCGTCCTCGACCAGGCTGATGAGGACGTTGACGCCCAGGCTCATGTTCGGTGCGATCAGGGTCGGCATCGATCGCGACAGCTGCTCGGCCTCGGCGCGCTGCTCCTTGGCGAACCCGGTCGAGCCCACCACGATGGGCGCACCGGCGTCGGCCGCCACTCGCAGATTCACGAGCGAGGCGTCGGCCGTGGAGAAGTCGACGATCACGGTCTCCGGGCCGGCCAGCGCCGCCAGGTCGTCGGTGATCGGCACGCCGAGCTTGCCGACGCCCGCGAGCTCGCCGGCATCGGTGCCGAGCGTCGGGTTGCCCGCTGCCTCGAGCGCGCCCACGACACGCGCCCCCCGGTCGTCTTGTGCGAGCGCGACGATGCGGCGGCCCATGCGCCCGGCGGCGCCACAGACGATGATTCCCGCGGAGCCGGCCACGCGCCTACCCGAGCAGCCCGGCGTCGCCGAGCGCCCCCTCCAGCCGCCGCCGCGGGCCCTCGGTCATCGGTGTGAGCGGCAAGCGCAGCTCGTCGGTCATGTCGCGGGTCATGGCCATGGCGGTCTTGATCGGAATGGGATTCGTCTCGGTGAACAGCGCGCTCATCAGCGGCAGCAGCTCGAAGTGAATCCGCCGCGCCGTCTCGAAGTCACCGGCTACGGCGCTCGAGACCAGCTCGGCGAAGCGCCGCGGCACGAGGTTGCCGATCACCGAGATCACGCCGTGCGCGCCCACCGCCATCATCGGCAAGGTGAGGCTGTCGTCGCCCGATAGCACGTCGAAGCCGTCGGTCGCCGATCGCGTGAGCTGGACGATCTGCGACACCTGGTCGAGCGAGCCCGACGCTTCCTTCACGCCCACGATGTTCGGGATCTCGGCCATGGCGGCGATCGTTTCCGGCACCATGTTGACGCCGGTGCGCCCGGGGATGTTGTACACGATGATCGGCAGCCCGGCGGCCTCGGCCACCGCGCGGTAGTGCTCGATGTGGCCCTGCTGTGTGGGCTTGTTGTAGTACGGGCTGATCAGCAGCGCGCCGTCGGCGCCCCGTTCGGCCGCGAAGCGCGTGAGGCTGCAGGCCTCGGCCGTGTTGTTCGAGCCGGTTCCGGCGATCACCTTCGCGCGGCCGGCACACTCGTCGATGGTGGCGGCGATCACCTGCTCGTGCTCGGCGTGGGTGAGCGTGGCCGACTCGCCGGTGCTGCCGCACGGCACCAGGCCGTCGATGCCGGCCTCCACCTGCTCGCGCACCAGCACGCGCAGCGCCTGCTCGTCCACCTCACCGTTGCGAAACGGCGTTACCAGTGCGGTATAGGTTCCCGAGAACATGGTTCAGCTCCTGTGCATGCGCGCTACTGCGCGACCTCGATCGTCGTGGTGAACACCTCGACGGCGGGGCCGGTCATCAGCACGCGCTCGTCGTCGCGATAGTCGATCTCGAGATCGCCACCGGGGAGCGACACGGTCACCTGGCGGTCTGCACGGCCGGTGAGCGCCGCCGCGACCACCACGGCGCAGGCGCCGGTTCCGCACGCCCACGTCTCGCCCGAGCCACGTTCCCACACGCGCATCGTGAGGTGCGAGCGCGAGTCGCCGCGCACGAACTCCGCGTTGACACCCCTGGGGAAGAACGGGTGGCCGACGAACTGCGGCCCGATGGTGGCCAGGTCGAGGGCGTCTGGATCGACGACGAAGCTCACGCAGTGCGGGTTTCCCATCGACACGCACGTCACGTTCCAGCTTCGACCGGCCACCTCGAGCGACTGATCGATGACCGGGCCGTCTGCGTCTACCGGGATCTCCCGCCCCTCGAGCACCGGTGCTCCCATGTCGACCGTGACCCGGTCGACCCGGTTGCCGCCGTTGCGGAACAGCTCGAGCGTCTTGACGCCGGCGTCGGTCTCCACGGCCACGCGATCACCGTCGGCGAGCCCACGGTCGGCCACGTACTTGCCGAAACCGCGAATGCCGTTGCCGCACATCTCGCCGCGGCTGCCGTCGGCGTTGTACATCTCCATGCGGAAGTCGGCCCGGCTGGACGGGCAGACCAGGATGAGGCCGTCGCTGCCGATGCCGCGGCGTCGATCGGACACCTCCCGCGCCAGCGCGCCAGCATCGTCGAGCGAGTGATCGAGGCAGTTCGCGAACAGGTAGTCGTTGGCGCAGCCGTGAATCTTCGTGAGCTCGATTTCGCGTGCCATCTCGCGCTCCGCTCCCGACTACCCGCCAAGGCTCGGCGGGATGCTCTCGCAGGCCAGCAGGTCGTCGAGCGTCTCGCGGCGCCGGATCACGTCGAAGCGTGCGCCGTCCACCATCACCTCGGCGGCGCGCGGTCGCGTGTTGTAGTTCGATGCCATGACGAAGCCGTAGGCACCAGCGCTCATCACCGCCAGTAGCTCGCCGGGCGCGGGGGCAGGAACCTCGCGCCCGCGCGCGAAGAAGTCGCCGCTCTCGCACACCGGGCCGACGACGTCGGCGACGGTGGTCTGCTTCACGTCGCCGACGGCCTCGATGCCGTGATACGCCTTGTACAGCGCCGGCCGCATCAGGTCGTTCATGCCCGCGTCGACGACGATGAAGTTCTTCTCGTCGTTCGACTTGTGGAACAGCACTCGCGTGACCATGATGCCGGCGTTGCCGGCGATCGATCGACCGGGCTCGATCAGCAAGGTGAGGTCGCGGTCGCCGATGGCCTCGGCCAGTGCCTGCGCGTACTGGTCGCGGCCCGGAGGCTGCTCGCCCTCGTAGTCGATGCCGAGCCCGCCGCCCATGTCGAGGTAGCGCACGGCGATGCCGGCCTCGGCGAGCCGGTCGATCAAGGTCACCATGCGTCCCACGGCCTCGCTGAACGGTGCGGTCGACGTGAGCTGCGAACCGATGTGGCAGTCGGCGCCCACCACCTCCAGGCCTGCCAGGGTGCCGGCGCGGGCGTAGTCCTCGAACGCACGGTCGATGGAGATGCCGAACTTGCTCGTCTTCAGGCCTGTGGCGATGTACTCGTGCGTCTTCGGGTCGACGTCGGGGTTGATGCGCAACGCCACCGGCGCGCGCGTGCCCAGGTCGCGGGCCACGCGATCGATCAGGTCGAGCTCGGCCGGCGACTCGACGTTGAACATCAGGATGCCGGCCTCGATCGCCTCGCGAATCTCGACCGCCTGCTTGCCGACTCCCGAGAACACCACCCTGGCGGGATCGCCACCGGCGCGTATCACGCGTGCCAGCTCGCCGCCCGAGACCACGTCGAAGCCGCAGCCCTCGTTGGCGAGCGCGCGCAGCACGGCGAGGTTGGAGTTGGCCTTCACCGAGTAGCACACCAGGTGGTCGGTGCCCTCGAAGCCGGCCTCGTACGCACGAAAGTGGCTGCGCAGGGCCGCCAGGCTGTAGATGTAGCACGGCGTGCCGACCTGCTCAGCGATGTCGGCGACGCGCACGCCCTCGGCGTGTAGCTCGCCGTCGTTACGGGTGAAGAACTCCATCGATCTCGCTCTCGTCTCGTTCGCCGCGGGCCCACGCGAGGCCACCGCTCGTGGTCAAAACCGCTCGACTATAGTCGTGCGGCCCGCCGAACGCGAGTGGCTGCTCAGTCGCTGGAGGGAGGTCCGAGCGTCGACTCGGCGGTGTCGAGGCTCGTGATCACCCCGATTTCCGTGCCGGCACCTCCGGCCTTCTCGAGTGCGGCGAAGAACGCACGCAGCGGTTTGCCGGGGCCGACCTCGATGATGCGGCGGCAACGGGCCACGAGCACTCGCATGTTGTCGAGCCAGCGCACCGGCGCGCTGATCTGGCGCGCCAGCGCGTCGACCAGCGCGTCCGCGTCGCCGGCGTGGAAGCCGCCCGTGGTGTTCGACGTCACGGCGGCGGCGGCGGCCCCGTTCCAGCCCGGGGCGCGCTCGGCCAGCAGCGGTCGAAACGCGTTCTCGGCGGGCGCCATGAGGCGGGAGTGGAACGGCGCCGACACGTTGAGCGGCAGTGCGCGGGCGCGCTCGAAGCCGGGCACCTCACGCAGTCGCCCGGCGGCCTCGTCGACGTCGGCTGTCAGCCCGCTGAGCACCACCTGGTCGGGCGAGTTGTGATTGGCGATGTCGACCGCCACGCCGGTGAGCGCCGCCTCCAGCGCCTCGACGTCCAGCCCACGCTGGACCACGGCCTTCATCGAGCCGCGGCCGGCGGGCACCGCGGCTTGCATGAGACGGCCGCGCTCGCGCACCAGCTCGACGGCATCGGTGAGCGGCACGGCGCCGGCGGCGACCAGCGCGCTGTACTCGCCGAGGCTGTGTCCGCCGTGGACGGTCGCGGCCAGCCCGAAGTGCCCGGTCAGCACTCGCACCATGGCGACCTCGGCCGTCACGATGGCCGGTTGCGCGAACTCGGTGAGGTCGAGGCGGTCGTCGGGCTCGAAGCACAGACGCGCAACGTCGAGGTGGAGCGCGTCACCCGCCTCGTCGAACACGGCGCGTGCCTCGGCGAACGCGTCGTGAAAGTCCTGCGCCATGCCGGTGCGCTGGACACCCTGGCCCGGGAACACGACACCGACACCGTCGCTCTCGTGGTCGGCGCCCGCCACGGTTCAGGGCTCGGGTTCGATGCGCACCAGCACCGGCGCACAGGGGTAGCCATGCTGGCCGCCCGAGGTGAAGCCGCGCACGCGGTAGAACAGCATGCCGGTCGGAGGATCGGCGTCGTCGAACGCGAAGTCGCGCTGCGGACGGATGCGGTCGTTATCGGTGACCGGCACGCTGTGGATCACGGCGAACTCGCCGCTCTCGGGCCTGCGTTCGATGACGAAGCCGATGAGATCCCAGAGCCGCTCGCCGTCGGCCGACCGGTCGGGGCGCTCCCATGTCAGGTGAACGCCGCCCGGTACGACGCGGGCTTCGAGGTCGTGCGGCGGCCGCGGCGCCGTCTCCTCGGGGGGACGCGGGTCGGTGCGAACGCCGCACGCGAGCGTGCAGGCCGTCAGCAACAACGCCGCTATCAGCGCTCGGCGGCGACGCGACGCAGCGGCGATCAGGTTTGTGCTGCGCGACGCCGTGGTGAGCGGGCCGCGGCGGCGCGCCTGCGCCTGCGCCCGCGAATTCGATGTCCGCGTCGCCGTCACGATCCGTTGCGCGAGCGTTCCAGGCGGCGCAGGCGCTTTCGCAGGTTCGAGCCGGCGGTGCCTCCCGGCGATTTACGACGATCGATGGAGCGTGACGGTTCGAGCAGGCGAACCACGTCGTCGCCGAAGTCGTTCGAGAACTCGCGTAGCTCGTCCGCCGACAGGTCGACCGGCGAGATGCCGCGCTCGAGGCAGTGCCGCACCACGCGCCCGGTGATCTCGTGGGCCTCGCGAAACGGCGTGCCGGCCGCTACCAGGTACTCGGCGAGATCGGTCGCCAGCAGGAAGCCGTCCGATGCGGCATCTCTCATCACGTCCACGTCGAACTCGAGCGAGCGCAGCATGGCGGCCAGTGTCGTGAGCGAGGCGACCGCGGTGTCGACGCTGTCGAACAGCGCTTCCTTGTCCTCTTGCAGGTCGCTGTTGTAGGCCAGCGGCAGCCCCTTCATGGCGGTCAGCACGGCCACCAGGTTGCCGAACGTGCGTCCCGACTTTCCGCGTACGAGCTCGGCGATGTCGGGATTCTTCTTCTGCGGCATCATCGAGCTGCCGGTCGAGTACGCGTCGTCGAGCTTCACGAACCCGAACTCCGAGGTCGCCCACAGGGTTACATCGCCCGCCAGCCGGCTCAGGTGAGCGAACAGGATGGCGATGGCGGCGAGAAGCTCGGCCACGAAGTCGCGATCGGAGATCGCATCGATGCTGTTCTCGGCTATGCGCGAGAAGCCCAGCTCCTCGGCGACGACCTTGCGGTCGATCGGCAAGGTCGTGCCGGCCAGCGCGCCCGAGCCCAGCGGCAGCACGTCGACGCGCCCCTGGCAGTCGGCCAGCCGTTCGCGGTCGCGCGCGAGCATGTCGTGGTAGGCCAGCAGGTGGTGGCCGAGCAGGATCGGCTGCGCGCGCTGCAGGTGCGTGTAGCCGGGCATGATCGTGCCCTCGTGCGAAGCGGAGATCTCGACGAGCGCTCCCTGGAGGTTGTCGATCGCGGAACCGATCGCGTCGATCGCGTCCTTCATGAACAGGCGCACGTCGGTGACCACCTGATCGTTGCGACTGCGTGCCGCGTGCAGCCTCGCGCCCACCTCGCCGACGGTCTCGACGAGGCGGCGCTCGATGGCCATGTGGATGTCCTCGTCGCTGACCTCGGGCTCGAACGTGCCGGCGTCGAGCTCGCGTTCGATGGCGCGCAGGCCGCGCGCGATGGTGTCGCCGTCTTTTCCGGTGATGATCCCGCAGGCCGCGAGCATGTGCGCGTGCGCGATGCTCGTGCGGATGTCGTACGGGTACAGGCGCACGTCGAAGCCGATCGAGGCGGTGAACGCCTGGGCGTCGGTGGCCGTCGCGCCGGCGAAGCGGCCGCCCCAGCTCTTGTTCGACGTGGCCGAGCGCGAGGTGGCTTTCTTGTTGCTCACGTGGTCCTAGCCGGCCTTGCTGGCGAGCAGGTTGCGGATCTTGAGGCGCAGGGCGTTCAGACGGATGAATCCGGTCGCGTCGGCCTGGCTGTAGACGTCGTCGTCCTCGAACGTGGCGAGCTCGGCGCTGTACAGCGAGTTGTCCGACTTGCGACCCGCCACCGAGGCACGGCCCTTGTACAGCTTCATGCGAACGGTGCCCGAGACCACGCGCTGCGACTCGTCGACCGCGGCCTGCAGCATCTCTCGCTCGGGAGCGAACCAGTAGCCGTAGTACACCATCTCGGCGTAGCGCGGGATCAGGCTGTCGCGCAGGTGCAGCACCTCGCGGTCGAGCACCAGCGACTCGAGGCCGCGATGGGCGGCGTTCAGGACGGTGCCGCCGGGAGTCTCGTACACGCCGCGCGACTTCATGCCCACGTAACGGTTCTCGACGATGTCCTCGCGGCCCACGCCGTTGCGGCCGGCGATGACGTTGAGGCGGGCCAGCAGCTCGAACGGCGACAGCTGTTCGCCGTCTACCGCCACCGGGTCACCGTGGAGGTACTCGATCTCGACGTACTCGGGCTGGTCGGGCGCGGCTTCCGGCGCCACCGAGCGTCCGAACATCGCCTCGCCGGGCTCCGTCCACGGGTCCTCGAGGTCGAGGCCTTCGTAGCTGGTGTGCAGCACGTTGGCGTCCATGCTGTAGCTGCGGTCGGGCTTGATGGGCACCTTGATGCGGTGCTTCTCGGCGAACGCGAACAGCTTCGTGCGCGACGTGAGATCCCAGACCCGCCATGGCGCCACGATCGTCAGATCGGGCGCGAGCGCCGCGAACGCCAGCTCGAAGCGTACCTGGTCGTTGCCCTTGCCGGTGGCGCCGTGAGCGACCGCGTCGGCGCCGGTGCTGCGCGCGATCTCGACCTGGCGCTTGGCGATGATCGGGCGCGCGATCGAGGTGCCGAGCAGGTAGGTTCCCTCGTACACCGCGCCGGCGCGCAGCATCGGGAACACGAAGTCGCGCACGAACTCCTCGCGGAGGTCCTCGATGAACACGTCGCAGGCGCCGGTGGCGCGTGCGCGCTCGTCGACGTCGTCGAGCTCCTGGCCCTGGCCGACGTCGGCGGCGTAGGCCACTACCTCACAGCCGTAGGTCTCGACCAGCCACTTGAGGATCACCGAGGTGTCGAGACCACCGCTGTAGGCCAGCACTATCTTTTCGATGTCTGCTGTCTTGGCGCTCACGCGAGCTGCTCCTCGGCCTGTACAAGCCACGCGATGAGCGCCTTTTGCAAGTGCAGGCGGTTCTCCGCCTGGGGCAGGATCACCGAGTGCGGGCCGTCGAGGACCTCGGTCGAGATCTCCTCGCCGCGATGGGCCGGCAGGCAGTGCATCACCAGCACGTCGGGGCGGGCCAGCTCGACGACACGCTGGTCGAGCTGGTAGGGCGCGAACACCTTGCGGCGGCGCTCGGCCTCCTGCTCCTGTCCCATGCTCGTCCACACGTCGGTGTAGAGCACGTCGGCGTCGCGTGCGCCGGCGTCGAGGTCCTGGGTCACGGTGAGTTCGGTGCTCGATATGGCGCGGGCCGCGGCAACGATCTCGGGGTCGGGCTCGTAGCCGGCCGGACACACGACGGTGAAGCGAAAGCCCAGCTTCGCAGCCGCCAGCAGCCACGAGTGCACCATGTTGTTGCCGTCGCCCACGAACACGACCGACAGATCGTGCAGGTCCTCACGCAGCTCGGTGAGCGTGAGACAGTCGGCCAGCACCTGGCACGGGTGATACAGGTCGCTGAGGCCGTTGATGACCGGGACCTGCGCGCTGGCGGCGAGATCGACGACCGACTGGTGCAGGAACGTGCGCGCCATGACGATGTCGACCCACAACGACAGGTTCATGCCGATGTCGGCCACCGACTCGCGGCGTCCCAGCAGGATGTCGGACGGCGCCAGATAGACGGCCTTGCCGCCGAGCTGGTTCATGCCGGTCTCGAACGTCACGCGCGTGCGCAGGCTCGGCTTCTCGAAGATCATCGCCAGGGTCTTGCCGCGCAGCCAGCGGTGCTCGCGGCCGGCCGCGAGGTCGGCCTTGAGCCGACGACCGAGGGCAATGAGGTGATGGATCTCCGAGGTCTCCAGCCCGGCAATCGTGATCAGGTCGCGCTTCATTTCGTTTCTCCGCCGTCTTGCGCCCGGTCGAGCGCGCCCGCGAGCAGCTCGATCCCTTCGTCGATCTCGGCCGTGGTGATCGTCAGCGGCGGCAGGAAGCGCACCACGTTGCCGGCCGTAGCGTTGATGATCAGCCCGTGCTCCAGCGCCGACGTCACCACCGGTCGTGCCTGACGGCCGGCCAGCTCGATGGCGAGCATGAGGCCGAGCCCGCGTACCCCGGCGATGTCGCCGCGCGCGGCGGCGAGCTCGTGGAGCCGCTGCTTCATGTGGTCGCCGGCGCGGCGGCAGTTCTCCAGCACGCCCTCGGAGTCGAACGCGTCGAGCACCGCAAGTGCCGCGCGGCAGCTGACCGGGTTGCCCCCGAACGTCGAGCCGTGGGTGCCGGGTACGAACGCGCTCGCGACTTCCTCGGTGGCGAGCACCGCGCCGATCGGCAAGCCGCCGGCCAGTCCCTTGGCCGAGCACAGGATGTCGGGCGTGGCGCCGAGCTGCTCGTACGCGTACAAGGTGCCGGTGCGTCCCCAGCCGCACTGCACCTCGTCGAACACGAGCAGCGCGCCGGCGCGGTCGCAGATCTCGCGGGCGGCCTGCAGGTAGCCCGTCGGCGGCACGATCACGCCGCCCTCGCCGATCACGGGCTCGAGCAGCACCGCGGCGGTGTTCGTAGAGACCGCCGCAGCGAGCGCGTCGGCATCGCCGTGGGCGACGTGCACGAAACCGGGGGGCATCGGGCCGAAGCCTTCCTGAAGGTTCGGCTGTCCGGTTGCGGCCAGAGCGCCGAGCGTGCGCCCGTGGAACGACTGCAGGACCGTGACGACCTCGAAGCGCTCGCCGCCGTGGCGGCGCGCCATCTTGATGGCGGCCTCGGTGGCCTCGGTACCGCTGTTGCAGAAGAACACCCGGTCGGCGAACGATCGCTCGACGATGCGCTGCGCGAGCTGCGCCGGCGGCGCCGTGTGGAACAGGTTCGACGTGTGTAGCAGCGCGCCGGCCTGCTCGGCGATGGCCAGCGCCAGGCCCGCATGGCCGTAGCCGAGGCAGCTCACGCCCAGACCGCTGAACAGGTCGAGGTAGCGCTTGCCGTCCTCGTCCCACAGCATACGGCCCTCGCCGTGCGTGAACGCGATCGGGAAACGCGCGTAGTTGCCGACCGTGTAGCGCTCGGTCGTTTCGACCGTCGACAGCGTGGCCGGCCTCTGGTCGGCGCTCACGACTCGCCTCCCGCGGCGCGCGGCTCGGCGACCACCTCGGTTCCCACGCCCTTGCGCGTGAAGATCTCGAGAAGCACCGCATGGCTGACGCGTCCGTCGATGATGTGGACCTGGCCGACGCCGCCGGTGAGCGCCGATATCGCGCACTCCACCTTCGGCACCATGCCGCCGGCGACGGTTCCGTCGGTGATGGCGCCGCGCGCCGCCTCGATGTCGAGGAACGGCTGCAACTTGCCGTCGGCGTCGAGGATGCCCTCGACGTCGGTCAGCAACATCAGCTTCTCGGCTCCGAGCGCACGCGCGATCTCGGCTGCGACCACGTCGGCGTTGATGTTGTAGCTGCGCCCCGCGACGTCGGAGCCGATCGGCGCGATCACGGGAATGAAGCTGCTCTCGCGCAGCTTGTCGATCACTTCGGGTCGCACCTGCGAGACACGGCCGACGCACCCCAGGTCGCCGTCTTCGATCTCGAGCTTCGTGGCCGTGAGGAGGTTGCCGTCCTTGCCGCTGATGCCGATCGCGGTGCCGCCGTGCCGCTCGATGTTCGAGACGATGGCCTTGTTGATCTGCCCGCCGAGCACCATCTCGACGATCTCCATCGTGGCCTCGTCGGTCACGCGCTGGCCGCGGATGAAGCGGGTCTCCAGACCGACGCGTTCCAGCGCCTTGCCGATCTGCGGCCCGCCACCGTGGACGATCACCGGATGCAGGCCGAGCGAGTTGAGCAGCACGATGTCCTGCGCGAAGCCGAGCTTGAGGCGGTCGTCGAGCATCGCGCTGCCGCCGTACTTGATGACGACGGTGCGTCCGGCGAACCGTTGTATATAAGGAAGCGCCTCGAGCAGCACTTCCGCCTTGGCGATAAGCTCGTCCATCGTACGTACCGATTACCGGCCCTGTTGCCGCGGAAAAATCAGAGAATATAGCGCGAGAGATCCTGATCTTCCAGGATCGCGCCGAGCTTTTCGCGGACGTAGGGCGCGTCGATGCTCACCTTCGTGCCCGAGCGCTCCGGGGCGTGGAACGACACGTCGTCGAGGAGCCGCTCCATGATCGTGTGCAGCCGGCGGGCACCGACGTTCTCGGTGGTGGTGTTCACCTGGGCGGCGATCGCGGCGATCTCGGAGATCGCGGATTCGTCGAACTCGATCTCGATGCCCTCGGTCTCGAGCAGCGCCACGTACTGGCGCGTGAGCGAGTTCTGCGGCTCGGTGAGAATGCGCACGAAGTCGTCGGTGCCGAGCGCGTCGAGCTCGACGCGGATCGGGAAGCGGCCCTGGAACTCGGGGATCAGGTCGGAGGGCTTGGACAGGCTGAACGCGCCCGAGGCGATGAACAGGATGTGGTCGGTACGCACCATGCCCTGGCGCGTCTTGACCGAGCTGCCCTCGACGATCGGCAGCAGGTCGCGCTGTACCCCTTCGCGCGAGACGTCGGCGCCGTGCGCGCTCTCGCGGCCGCAGATCTTGTCGATCTCGTCGACGAACACGATGCCATTCTGCTCGACGCGGCGTACCGCCTCGGCCGACACCTTGGTCTCGTCGATCAGGCCCTGGGCCTCCTGCTTGGCCAGCATGTCCATGGCCTCGGCCACCGTCACCTTCTGGCTGCGCGGCTCGCGCGAGCTGCCGAACATGTTCGACAGCGTGTCCTTCAGGTTGAAGCCCACGTCCTCGAGATTCTGCGGCGTGATCACCTCGACGAACGGGCTCGGCTGCTGTGGCGCCTGCGGCTCGATCTCCACCTCGCGCTCGTCGAGCTTGCCGGAGCGCAGCAGGCGGCGCAGCTTCTCGCGTGTCCCGTCGTCCTCGGGCGGCGTGACGGGCCCCCCCTCGGCCGCGGCCGAGGCGTCGGGCGCTTGATAGAGCATGTCGAGGACGCGTTCCTCGGCGCGCTCGCGCGCTTTCACCTCGACCTTCTTCGCTTCTTCCTCGCGCACCATGTCGACGGCAAGCTCGCACAGATCGCGGATGATCGACTCGACGTCACGGCCGACGTAGCCCACCTCGGTGAAGCGCGATGCCTCCACCTTCACGAACGGCGCCTGCGCCAGGCGCGCCAGGCGCCGTGAGATCTCGGTCTTCCCGACCCCGGTGGGGCCGATCATGATGATGTTCTTGGGCGCGATCTCGTCGCGCAGCTCCTCGGGCACCTGCAGCCGGCGCCAGCGGTTGCGCAGCGCGATGGCCACGGCGCGCTTGGCATCGGACTGGCCGACGATGTAGCGGTCGAGCTCGGAGACGATCTCGCGCGGTGTCATCGGGTACGCGGCGTTCTCGCTCACGGGAGCTCCTCGACGGTGAGCTGGTCGTTCGTGTAGACGCAGATGTCACCAGCCACCTTCATGGCCTCGCGCGCGATGGTGGGCGGGTCGAGCTTCGTATGGGCCGCCAGCGCACGGGCGGCCGCCAGCGCGTAGTTGCCGCCCGAGCCGATGGCGAGGATCCCGTCGTCGGGCTCGATCACGTCGCCGGCGCCCGACAGCAGCAGGGAGCTGGTGGCGTCGACCACGATCATCATCGCCTCGAGGCGTCGCAGCACGCGGTCGCTGCGCCAGTCCTTGGCCAGCTCGACGGCGGCGCGTACGAGGATGCCGCCGTGCTTCTCGAGCTTGCCCTCGAACATCTCGAACAGGGTGAACGCGTCGGCGGTGGCGCCGGCGAAGCCGCCGATCACCTTGCCGCCGTAGAGCTTGCGGACCTTGCGAGCGGAGTGCTTGAGCACCGTCTGACCGGTGCTCACCTGACCGTCGCCGGCCATGGCGACACGATCGCCCTGGCGCACCGCGAGGATGGTGGTTGCGTGCAGCACGCACCTTAACTGGCTGATTTACTGGTGGAATGCCAGCGCGAGGGCCGGCCGTGTTGCTCGTCGTGCGGCTACGCGCGCGGGTGCGCCTTGTCGTAGACGGCGGCCAGGTGCTTGAGATCGAGGTGCGTGTAGCGCTGCGTCGTCGAGATCGAGGCGTGCCCGAGCATTTCCTGGATCGCGCGCAGGTCGGCTCCGCTCTCCAGCAGGTGCGTGGCGAACGTGTGGCGCAGCGCGTGCGGGCTGGCCTTGGTGTGCAACCCGGCCGTGCGCAGGCATTGCTCGACCACGCGGCCCACGCCGCGCACGCTGAGGCGGCGACCGTAGCGGTTGAGCAGCACCGCTTCGTCATCGAGCCGCTGGCCGGCCCAGCCGCGCCGGTACGCTTCGAGCGCCGCCACCGCCTCGGCTCCCACCGGTACCACGCGCTGCTTGCCGCCCTTTCCGTGCTCGACGCGCAGAACGCCGGTTTGCAGGTCGAGATCGTGCCAGTCGAGCGCCACCAGCTCCGAGGCCCGCAGGCCGCACGAGTACAGCAGCTCGAGCATGGCGTGATTGCGGAGCCACAGATCGCGCTCCGCCCCGCTCGCGCTCGCGATGCGACCGGCGCTGGCGGTCAGCAGCTCCTCGACGTCGTCCATGGGCAGGTGAGCGGGGAGCGGGCGGACGACGCGCGGCGCGCTGACCACCTCGGCCGGGTTCGCCCCCTCGCCGCCTCGCGTGGCATAGGCGAAGAACGCGCGCAGCGAGGCGAGCTTGCGCGCGGCGGTGGCGCGGCTGCACTCGGTCAGCCGTGAGGCGAGGAACGCGCGCACGCTGTGCTGGCCGAGCACCGCGCCGTCGCTCCCACCGGCACACGTGCCGTCGAGCGTGAACCGCAGGAACTGCGAAAGGTCGGTGAGGTAGGCCTTGCGGCTGCGCGGCGACAGCTCGGCCTCCGACTCGAGATGGTCGGCGAAGCCGCGCACGGTCGCCGCCAGCTCACGGCGCAGGCTCGCCGGCGCCAGCTCGTCGAGCTCGGCGAGGATGGCGTGCACGCGACGCTCGACGGCGTCGCGATCGGTTGTTCTTCGGCCGGCGGCCGGCGATCGCCCCTTGCTCACGGTCACCCCATGATATCAATTACCGCCGATGACTGCTCAGGGGCATCCCGGACGCCGTGATCCGGTGCGCGGCGAGCGCGTCGAGTTCCCGAGCCGTCGCGGCAATCTGCTGGTGGGGGATCTGCACCGTCCCGAGCCCACCCAGGGGCCGTTGCTGGTGCTGTGCCACGGCATGGAATCGACGCGCGGCGGCACCAAGCAGACCGCGATGGTGGAGCGCTTCGTGGCCGGGGGGTACACGGTGCTGCGCTTCGATTTCTCCTACGTGGGCGAGTCGGAGGGGCGCTTCGAGGACCTCACGATCAGCGGCGAGGTCGACGACACGCTCGGTGCGCTCGACTTCCTGGCCGACTTCAGCCCCTCGCGGTGCGTGCTCATCGGATCGAGCCTCGGCGGCGCCGTGGCGCTGCTGACCGCCGCCCAGGTTCCCGACCGCGTGGCGGCGGTGGCCACCATCGCGGCCGTCGCCGACACGGCCCTGTTCCGGGACGAGCTGTCGCCCGAGGCGCTCGAGGAATGGCGTCGTACCGGCACCCGTCCGTGGCGCGAGGGAAGCCTCAAGCTGTCGTTTCTCGAGGACGTCGAGCGCCTGGACATCCCGGCCGCCATCGGCCGCATCGAGCGGCCGCTGCTCGTGCTTCACGGCGAGGCCGACGACGTGGTGCCGCCCGCGCACGCCGGTGTGATCGCCGCGCGCGGTGCCGATCCGGTGCGCGTGGAGATGTTCGCCGGCGTCGGTCATCGCTTCGAAGAGCCGGGCGCGCTGCAGGCACTGCTCGACGTGCTCGACGGCTGGCTGGCCGAGGTCGCCGGTGCCTGAGCGAATCGTGAGCTGCTACGGGTGCGGGCGCTCGCACACGTTCACCGGCGGCGTCCCACGTTCCGCCGTGTGCGACGACTGTGCCGGCAACCTGCGGTGCTGCCTGGGCTGCCGCTTCCACGATACGCAGGCCTACAACGAGTGCGCCGAGCCGAGCGCCGAGCGCGTCGTGGACAAGGCGGCTGCGAACTTCTGCGACTACTTCGATCCGGCGGTCGGTCGGACGGAGGTCGGCCGAGCGGGGCCGTCTCCGGCATCCGGCGATCTCGAGAAGCTGTTCAAGAAATGATGATCGCACGCCGCACGCTGATGGTCGCCGCCGTCGTGATCGTGGCGGCCGCGTGCACGCCCGAGGCGGGCTCCTCACGCGCCGTGGCCGAGGCTTTTCTCGACGCGCACTACGTTCGCATCGACCTCGACGCGTCACGTGAGCTGTGCGCCGGCCTCGCGCGCAGCAAGGTCGACAAGGAGATCGAGCTGACGAGCGACGTCGAGATCGACGCGTCGACCAAGCCGCCGCGCATCAACTATCGTCTGGAAGAGGCGCGTGAAACGCCCGGTTACGTCCAGTACGCCTATGAGCTCAGCATACGCGCGCCCGGCCTCGAGCCGTTCGAACGCCTGGTCACGTTGACGGTTCGAGACCAGCACGGCGAATGGGCCGTCACGAACTTCAACGACAGCGAACGGCCCTGAGCCCGCGAGCCGGCGAGCGGGCGAATAGCCCACCGTCGCCGAAGCGAAGAACTGGGATTCATCCCCCGGGCAGTCTGCCTGCCCACGGGGGGAAAAAGGGGCTCATCCCCTTAGTCTTCACTTGCCCGTGAAGTTAGGGGGCCGCTTTTCGGAGATGGCGCGGATGCCTTCGCGGGCGTCGTTGGTCTCGAACGTCATGGCCTGAGCGTCGGCCTCGCGCGCCACCGCCTCGTCGATGGTGCGGTCGTCGGTGCCGCGCAGGGTCTGCTTGAGCGCGCGTACGGCGACAGGGCCGGCGGCGGCTATCTCGGCCGCCAGCTCGTCGACCATCGCGTCGAAGCCGTCGCCGGCCACGCGGCTGACCAGGCCGAGCTCCAGCGCCTCGGCCGCGCTCACCAGCCGCCCCGTGAACAGCAGGTCCGCGGCGCGCGCCGGGCCGATGATGCGCGGCAGGTTCCAGGTGGCCGCCATGCCGGGATGGATGCCGAGCCTGACGAACGTCATGCCCATCCTGGCCTTCTCGTGTGCCACGCGCAGATCGCAGCCGAGCGCGAAGCACAGGCCGGCGCCGATGGCGTGGCCGTTGATGGCGGCGATCGACGGTACCTCGAGGTCGCGAACCGACAGGAACGCGTTGTAGAACACGCGTCCGCCGCCGAGGCTCTCACCCTCGCTCGACACGCCGGCTTCCTTGCCGAGCGTTTTCAGGTTCCCGCCGGCGCTGAACGCTCGTCCGGCTCCGGTGACGACGACCACGCGAACGTCAGCGCTGGCGTTCAGCTCGGCTACCGCCGTCTCGATCTCGCGCCCCATGTCGAGCGTCATCGCGTTTCGCTCGTCGGGGTTGGCGAGCGTCAAGCGGCCGACGTGTTCATGGATGTCGAGGGTGATGTGGGAATAGGGCATTGCCGGTTGCTTGCCAGCCGTCGGGGCCGGACATAGTATCGCGCGATCCGCGCCCGGCGTATCCCGGCAGGGTGCTTCAGTCAACGCGAAACTCCGGACGATCGACAGATCTTCCGGGCCCGGAGACCGGTTAGTCGAACATGCGCAAGGTACTGCTTCTCGTCGCGGTCGTGATCGCCGTCGCGCTTGGATTCGCGATGTCGACGTTCAAGACGACGGTGACGCGGACCATCACGAACCTCGCCGAGTCCGGCGCGACCGGCCAGGCGGCCGACGTGCAGGTCGGTGAGGTTTCCCTGCGGCTGTGGCCGCCCTCGGTCGACGTGAGCGACGTGGTGGTGCGCATCGACTCGATCGGTGCCGACGACCCGGTGCTCGAGGCGCCGCTCATCCACGTCTACCCGCAGCTGCTGCCGATGCTGGTGGGCCGCGCTCGCGTGCGCGCCGCCGAGGCCGTGGGGCCGAAGATGCTCATCCGGCGCGAGAACCGCGACGGCAAGCCCGTCACGCTGTTCCCGCTCGGTGGTCCGCACGGCACCCTGCAGCCGTACTTCCCGGTCTCGGTCACCGACGCCAGGCTCAAGTTCCACGATCTCACCGCCGATCCGCCGACATCGCTGGTGGTCAAGGGGCTCGACCTCGAGCTCGACCCGGCCGACGACGACGGCGCGGTTGCGCTGCGTGCCCGCGCGGCCGCGCTCGGCGACAGCTCCGAGGTGAACGTCACAGGTCGCATACGCGCCGATGAGCGGGCCGACGTGATCGCGTGGATCGACGTCGAGTTCGACGTGCGCGACGCCGATCCGGCCACGCTGGCGGTCATCACGAATCGGCTCGCCAAGGCGCCGCTGACGCCGCCGCTGTCGTTCACCGGCACGGCCACGGGGCCGCTCGGCGCACGCAGCACCGAGGAGGCGCCCGCCGACCCGCTCGAGGGCACGATCAACGGCCAGGTAGGTCTCACGGTGTTCGGCCGTACCGCGCCGCTGTCGTTCGACCTGGATGTCGCGCTCGACGACAAGTTCTTCCGCGTCCGCAAGGGCACCGGCGAATGGGCCCACATGAACGTGGGCGTCACCGGCTGGTCGCAACCCTCGGTGTACGGCAAGGTCGGCTACCGGTTCACGCTCGAGGACGCCGACATCGCGAGCATCCTCGGCGGCTTCGGCATCGACGAGCGCTGGCAGCCGAGCGGCGAGATCTCGGGCGAGCTGAAGGCCACGGGCGGACGCACCGACGTCCGGCTGTTCTACGAGGCGAAGATCCCCGAGCTCGAGTTCGACGGCATGCCGCCGTTCACGATCGACGCCGACGACGTCTCGGTGCACGGGGCGGTGCTGGCGCTCAACGCCGACCTCTCCGCCTCGTTCTCGACGGAGCACTTCGTGTTCGCCGGCGCCGAGATCCCGCAGGCCCAGTTCGGGATCCTGTACTTCAAGAACAAGGTCGCCGTGAACCAGCGCGATCTTCCGGTGTGGGGCGGCACGGTGGATGCGTCGCTCGCGTACCTGCCCGCCGACGGCAGCGCCGAGGGGGGAGGTCTGGCCAACGACATGGACGCGGCGATCGTCGCCCGTAACCTCATACCGAACCTCGGTCTCGACGTGAGCGGACGGCTCGATTCGGTGTTCCAGGTCGGCTACGACGCGCGTGGCCCGTGGACGATGGGTCGCGTCGGCGTGCACCGCGGCAAGCTCGGAGCGATCGGGATCGGTCACGCGCTGGTCCGCTCGATCGCCGAAGCGCGCGGCAAGGCCGAGGCGCTCGACGACGCGCTGGTGAGCGCGCACCGCGCTTCGCTCTCGCCGGACACGACCGCGTTCAAGCGCCTCGCTTTCGATTTCGAGTCGCGCGAGGACGGCTTTGCGCTGCGTGGCCTCGAGCTGCGCCTGACCGCCGGCACCATCCACGCGGAGGCGCTGATCGACGACACCCGCACGGTGGCGGCTTGGGGCAACTTCGACATGGAGCCGGGGCTCACCGGCGATCTCGTCGAGCGCATCCCCGAGCTCGGCTCGCTCGTCGGTGCCGACGGCAGGCTGCGCGTGCCGATCAAGCTGCAGGGCCCGAGCAGCGACCTGACGGCCCGGGTCGACGATCGCTTCCTGGAGGCCGTCGACGCTGCCGCCGCCGGCAAAGGCGGCGGACCGTTCGTGCCGATGGATCCCGACGGCAGGATCGTCATGGAACTGCCGACGCTCGACGAGCAGTTCTACCGCTGACCCCCGTAGCTCCGAACCCCGGCGGTCCTCGATGCTCGGAGCGCTGATCGCACTCGCGCTGGTCGTCGCGCTGGCGTTCTCGGCCGCGCGCTGGCTGAGGCGTGCGCGCCTGGCGCGCCGGCTCGCGGCGTTGCCCGGGGGCGGTGCGTCCACCGCCATCGAGGTGTCGTCGTTCGAGGCGATCGACGACGAGATCCGCAAGCGTCGCTGCCGCCACTGCGGCAGCCGCTACGACGCCTGCGGGGAGGGTTCCGGCGAGCACGACGGTCGGCGTTTTCGCACTGTCGACATCGAGTGCCAGCTGTGCGAAAGGCGCATGCGCGTGTACTTCGACGTGTCACGCTTGTTCCACTGATGGTCGCAACCACTTCCGCCGCCGCGCCGCTTCCACCGCTCGACGACGAGCTCGGGCTGCACCCGTTGTTCTTCGAGCTGCCGCGCGACAACGTGAACTTCGTGAAGATCATCTTCGAGTCGTACGAGAGCTGCGGCGTGGTGCGCGCCCAGGACACGGCCTACGCGCCCGGCCGGGTGCTCATGGTGGTGATGCTGGTGCCCGATTTCGTCGGCGACGGCCTGCGCGTGGCCGGCGAGCTCGCGTGCGAGCTCGACATGACGTTTCCCGCTCCCGACGACGAGATGCTGGCCGGGCTCAAGCGCGCCGTTCTCGGCGAGCTCGACGAGCCGGACGATCCACTGCGCTAGCGGGCCGCGCGATGACGCGTCAGAAGTCGTCCTCGTCCTCGCCGCGGCGCCGGAACAGGTAGGCCACGCCGATCGACAGCGCGTACAGAAGCATCAGTGGGCCGGCCATGAGGAGCTGCGAGACCACGTCGGGAGGCGTGAGGATGGCCGCCAGCACGAAGACGGCGAGGAAGGCGTAACGTCCGTACGCAATCAGGGTGCGGTGCGTGACCAGCCCGATGCGCGCCAGGAAGAACGTCGCGACCGGCAGCTCAAACGTGATGCCGAAGGCCAGCAGCAGCCGCGCCGAGAACGACAGGTACTCGCTGATGCGGATGGCCGGCTCGACGCCGATGCGCTGGTACTCGGCGAGGAAGAACGGGAAGCCCACCGGGAACACCACCCGGTAGCAGAAGGCGGCACCGGCGAAGAAGAACAGCGACCCGACGAGCACGAAGCCGCTCGCGTAGCGTGCCTCGACGGCCCGCAGGCCCGGCAGCACGAACATCCACGACTGGTAGAGGATGACGGGCAGCGCCACGAACAGCGCGGCGACGAAGCTCACCTTGAGGCGCGTGAAGAAGGCCTCGGCCACGCCGGTGCCGATGAGGTCGACGGTGGTCGACTGAAGCGTCGCCGCCGCCTGCAGGGGGGCGACGAGGAACGTGAACAGGTACTGCGACTGCGGGTAGCAGAGCGCGAACGCGGCGGTGGTCGCGATCAAAGCGCGGACCAGTCGTCCGCGTAGCTCGTCGAGGTGCTCCGTGAGCGGGAGCTCGATGTCGGACATCAGGCGGGCTTGCCCTTGTCGCGCGCTACCGGCGCCTCCTCGTCATCCTCCTCGTCGTCTTCGTCCTCGTCCTGGCCCGCCGGGCCAGCGCCCGCGCCTGCGGCCCCGCCCGGCTGGTCGGCGCGCCGCGACGCCTGCTTCGTCTCCTCCTCGAGCATCACGCGCGCGTTGTCGAGCTCCTCGGTGACGTCGGACGTGGCGCGCCGGAACTCCGCCAGCCCGCGGCCGAGCGACCGCGCCAGCTCCGGCAGCCTCTTGGGACCGAGGACGAGGAGCGCGATGACGAGAATGACGATGAGTTCTGTCGGGCCGATGCCGAACATGCGCTTGATCGCCGCCAGCCTAGCGGGGATCGCGAGACGGCGCTATTGTCGTGCCGCGCTTGGCCCCACGCGTGCAGTGGTATAGTCGCCGGAAAATGCGAACCACCGCCCTCGTCACCGACCCCCGATTCCAGCAGCACGAGCCCGGTCCGGGCCACCCCGAGCGTCCCGAGCGACTGGCCGTCCTCGAGCAGCTGTTCGCCACCGACCGCTATCGCGGTCTGCCCAGGATCGACGCGCGCGAGGCCACCGAGGCCGAGATCGAGCGCGTGCACACCCGCGGCGTCCTCGAGACGGTGGCGGCCAGCGCGGGCCGCCCGTTCACGCAGTTCGACCCCGACACGGCGGCCTCGGCCGGCTCGTTCGAGGCTGCGCGTCTGGCGGCCGGTGCGGCCATCGAGCTCGCCGACGCCGTGTGGAGCGGCCGCGCCGACAACGGCTTCGCCGCGCTGCGGCCGCCGGGCCACCACGCCGAGCGAGATCGCGTGATGGGCTTTTGCATGTTCAACAACGTGGCTGTGGTCGCGCGCCACCTGCGCGAGGCGCGTGGCGTGGAGCGGGTGCTGATCCTCGACTGGGACGTCCACCACGGCAACGGCACCCAGCACAGCTTCTACGGCGATGCCGACGTCCTGTACGGATCGCTGCACCAGTATCCGTTCTACCCGGGGACCGGCTGGGTCGACGAGATCGGCCGCGGCGCGGCCGCCGGTTTCACCGTGAACCTGCCGATGCAGGCCGGCTGGGGGATGGGGGAGTACACGGCGGCCATGCGTGAGGTGTTCGTGCCGATCGCGCGCGCGTTCTCGCCGCAGTTCGTGCTGGTGTCCGCGGGCTTCGACGCCCACCGCGACGATCCGCTGGCGTCGATGCAGCTCGACGCGGCGGCGTTTCGCCGCATGACGAACGCGATGGTGGCGGTGGCAGACGAATGCTGCGACGGCAAGATCGTGCTGCTGCTCGAGGGGGGCTACAGCCTCGACGCGCTGCAGAGCTCGGTGGCGACCGTGCTCGACACCCTGGCCGAGCCGGCGGCGTTCGACGATGACGACGGCGATCTCACGGCCTGGGGCGAGGCCGTTCGCCAGACCCTGTCGACCTACTGGAAGACCTGAGCGTCGCCGCCCGGAATCATGCGACGGCGCGGAGCGGGTCGGGGATCGGTGTACTCGTCGGTGACGAGCGTCTCGGTGCCGAGCTCGGGGTCGTAGCGCCACTGCGGCGTGAACGCGCGCGGCGCGGTGCCTTGCTTGAAGCACTCGAGGTAGGCCTGGAGGTTGTCGGCGCGCGCGCGCAGACCGCTGTCGGGGTCGATGTGCATGCAGTCGATGCCGTTCGGCATCGGGAAATCGGTGACCGGCCGGCCCGCGAGCGCCTTTTCCATGAAGCTCAGCCACAGCGGCGCCGCCACGCGTCCACCGGTGCCCGTAACACCCATCTCGCGATGATCGTCGTAGCCCACCCACACGGCGGTCAGCAGGTCGGGCGTGTAGCCCATGAACCAGGCGTCGTGCTGGTCGTCGGTGGTGCCGGTCTTGCCGGCCACCGGCCGGTTGAGAACCTTCACGCGCTTGCCCGTGCCGTTCTGCACGACGCTCTCGAGCATGCTGGTGATCAGGTAGGCGGTCTGCGGCGACATGACGTCGCGCGTGGACATCTCGGTGGCCTCGATGAGGTTGCCGCTGGCGTCCTCGATGCGCGTGACGAACACCGGCTCGACCATGCGTCCGGCGTTGGCGAACGCCGAGTACGCCGAGGCGAGCTCGAGCGGTGACACCTCGGAGGTTCCGAGCCCCACCGACAGGTTGCGGCCGATCGACTTGCTGAAGCCGAAGCGACGGATGTAGTCGACCACCGTGCCGACGCCCAGATCCTGCACCACGCGCACCGTCACGACGTTGCGCGACTTCTCCAGCGCCTTGCGCAGGGTGGTCGGCCCGTAGAAGCGCTTGCTGTAGTTCTGTGGCCGCCAGATCGTGTCGTGGTCGACGAACTGGATGGGCGCGTCCATCACGACGCTCGCCGGCGTGTAGCCGTTGTCGAGCGCCGCCGAGTACACCAGCGGCTTGAACGACGATCCCGGCTGGCGAAAGGCCTGCACCGCGCGGTTGAACTGGCTGTGGCCGAAGTCGTAGCCGCCGACCATGGTCTTGACGTGGCCCGTGTAGGGCTCGAGCGTCACGAGGGCCGCTGCGACCTGAGGCGTCTGCGTGAGCGCCAGCGCGATGCCGTCCTCGGCCTCGACCGGTGTTACCTCGACGACGTCGCCGATGTCGAACCGCCTGTCCTCGTCTTCCACGTCGGACGCCCAGCGCAGCTCGGACACGTCGATGTCGGAGAGCAGGTTGCCGAGCGCGACCGATACCGTACCGGACGCCGTCGCCGTGACGATGGCCTCGTAGGTCGCACCTTCCTCCAGCTCGAGGCCGTCGCCGCGCTCCCGCTCGGCGGCGAGCCGCTCCTCCAGGTCACGACGCCCCACGCGCCTGGCCGGCCCCCAGTAGCCGAGCTCCAGGTCGAGCTTCTCGATGCCGTTGCGAATCGAGTCCTCGGCCTGTCGCTGCAGCTCGAGGTTCATCGCCGTGTGCACGCGGAAGCCCTTGTAGTACGGTGCCTTGGTGCCGAAGCGCTCGACCAGGCGGCGGCGCACGTACTCGATGTAGTAGCTGCCGACGTCGGCGCGTCCCTTCTGCTTGAGCGCGGACAGACCGTTGTGCATCGCCGTGCGGTACTGTCCGACGGTGACGAAGCCGTCGTCGAGCATGCGACCGAGCACGTAGCGCTGGCGCTTGAGCGCGCCCTCGGGGTTGCGCGTGGGCGAGTAGCGACTCGGCGCTTTCGGCAGGCCGGCCAGCAGCGCCGCCTCGGCGAGATCGAGCTCGGAGACCTTCTTGCCGAAATAGGACCGGGCGGCCGCGCCGATGCCGTAGTTGCCGTCGCCGAGGTAGATCTGGTTGAGATAGAGGTAGAGGATCTCGTCCTTGCTCGCCTCGCGCTCGAGCTTCACCGACAGCATCACCTCGCGCAGCTTGCGCCGGTAGCTGCGCTCGGGCGTGAGCAGCAACGCCTTGACCACCTGCTGGGTGATCGTGCTGCCGCCCTGGACCACCTCGCCGGCCTTGGTGTTGGCCACGAATGCGCGCGCGATGCCCTTCACGTCGATACCGGGGTGCGAGTAGAACTCGGTGTCCTCGGCGGCGACGAACGCGAAGCGGACGATCTCGGGAATCTGGTCGATGGGTGTGAGGTAGCGCTTCTCGAAGAAGAACTCGCCCACCAGGGAGCCATCGTCGGCGTAGACGCGCGTGGCGACGGGCGGATCGTATTCCAGCAGCCGGCTCAGCGGCGGCAGCTGGGTCCAGTACTGATCGTAAAGTGTAAAAGCCACCGCCCCCGCGCCGACCGCGAGCGCGAGGACACCGACCACAAGAACCCAGCGCAACCGCTTCATCCGTGTCCCGAGAGAACGAATCACGGTAACCACCCACAGATCACCGGTCAACAAGAGGTGGTCGGTCCATGTGCGGGCGGCGGGGCGCCGGAGGGTCGCTCGGCCGCGCCCCGCTTGGCTGGAACACAGTCGCCCGCTAGGCTCCGGCGATGCCCGCAGACGACCCCTGCCAGGCCGCCGGCGCCCTGCTGGAGCGCGCCGAGCGGGTCGCGGTGCTCACGGGCGCCGGAATCTCCACCGAGTCGGGAATCCCCGATTTTCGCTCTCCGGGTGGCCTGTGGGACCGCTACGACCCGAGCCAGCTGACGTTCGACCGCTTCTGCGCCAGCGAGGACACGCGGCGCACGTACTGGGAGATCGCGACCCAGTCCTACCCGGTCATGCGCGATGCCGAGCCCAATGCCGCGCACCGCGCCGTGGCCGCCATCGAACGCGCCGGCAAGCTCCTGAAGCTCGTTACCCAGAACGTCGACGGTCTGCACCACCGCGCCGGCAGCACCGCCCCGGCGACGATCGAGATCCACGGCTCGGCAATGCGCGCGACCTGCATCGACTGCGGTGCCGAGCACGACCGTGCGAGCGTTCACCAGCGCGTGCTCGACGGGCAGGCGGTGCCGAGTTGCGATCACTGTGGCGGGCGCCTCAAGCCGGCCACCGTCTCGTTCGGGCAGGCCATGCCGGAGCGCGAGACGGCCGAGGCGTTCGCGGCCGCCGCCGATTGCGATCTGATGATCGTGATCGGGTCGTCGCTGGTGGTCTACCCGGCCGCCGGCGTGCCCGAGGCGGCCGTGCGCGCCGGCGCGCCGCTGGTCATCGTCAATCGCGAGCCGACGCCGCTCGACGCCCACGCCGAGGTTCTGGTCCACGGTGCCGCTGGCGAGTCGATGTCGCGCATCGTGCAGATCGCCGGTATCGACGCGGGCACCGCGGCCGATCCTGCCGGCCCCGGGGACCCGCCGCTGAGCGGGGCCGGATCGCGGTAGCAGCGAGCCGGGGAGTCGGGAGCACGACGTGGGCCGTAAGCGCTCAGCGCCCGTGGTGATCGCGATCGGCGGCTCCGACCCGAGCGGCGGCGCCGGCGTGCAGGCCGACTGCCGTTCGCTCGACAGCCTCGGTGTCAGCCCGGCCACGGTGCTCACCGCGGTCACCGTCCAGACCGGCGCGCGGGTCGAGCTCGCGCGCGCGCTGGCGCCGGCGCTGGTCGTGCGCCAGCTGCGCGCGCTCGTCGACAGCCGCGCCGTCGCCGCCGTGAAGTGCGGGATGATGGCCAGCACCGAGATCGTGCGCGCGCTGGCGCCGCTGCTCGCCGACCTGGCGGTGCCACTGGTCGTCGACCCGGTGACGATCGCGTCGGGTGGCGAGCGGCTGGGCTCGGCGCGCCTGCCCGCCGCGCTGAGCGCTCACCTGTTCCCGATCGCGACGGTCGTGACCGCCAACCTCGCCGAGGCGGCCGCGCTCGCGGGCGTCGAGGTGAGCGACGAGGACGGCATGGCGGCCGCGGCGCGTGCGATCGGCCGTACCGGCACCCGCGCGGTGGTCGTCAAGGGTGGCCACCTGCGTACCGATCCCGTCGATATCCTGTGGGACGGACGTCGCGTGCGCAGATTCCCCTCGACACGCATCGGTGGGCGCGACATGCACGGCACCGGTTGCGCGTTCGCGGCGGCGGTCGCCGCCGGGCTGGCACACCGTCGTTCACTATCGCGCAGCGTTGCCGCTGCCGGCGATCACGTGCGCGATCTCATCGCATCGGCCGCGCGCAGCCGCGGCGGCGCCTGGTTGCGAGAGCCGGGCGGATAGCCGGGCCCGACGACCGGCGCCGCCCGCAACGCACATTGAGCGCCGAGCGGAACCTGATAACATGGCGCGCCCCTTTGTGCCTGTGACGGCACCGACCACGGCCAGTGGCGAGGAAAGAACGATCGCGACCGAAACAGGAAAAGACGCGAAGGCTGGTGGCGGCTCCCGGCAGCTCAAGCTTCTCGAAGACATCACGATCCTCGTCGGTCGTACCGATGACTACCAGGAGGCGCTCGAGGGCGTGGTACGGCTGGTGGCGCCGGCCATGGACTGCGAGGTCTGCTCTCTCTACAGCTACGACCCCGAATCGGCCACGCTCAGCCTGGCGGCCACCGAGGGGTTGCCGGCGCGCGCCATCGGCCGCATCACGCTCGACAGCAGCGAAGGGCTGGTGGGCATGGTCGTCGAGGAACAGACGGCCGTGAACGTCGAGGATGCGCTCGCCCACAAGCGCTTCAAGTTCTTCCCCGAGCTCGCCGAGGAGAAGTACCACGCGTTCCTGGGCGTACCGGTCGGCGAGGGTGAAGCGCTCCTAGGTGTGCTGGTGCTGCAGGCGCGGCGCAGGCGACGCTTCGTCGACGACGACATCAGCCTGCTGCGCGCCGTGGCCGGCCACGTGCGCGCCATCATGGTCAATGCCCACCTCGCCGAACGGCTGCAGCGCGAGGAGGAAGAGCGCGAGGTCTACCGGCGCAACATGGTACGCGCCATTCGCCGCCTCGAGGTCTACGAGGCCGACCGCCGTCGCAGCGAGGACGCGCCGGTCGACGATCGCAAGACGCGGCTGACGGGGCAGGGCGCCTCGCCCGGATTCGGCATCGGGCGCGCTCACCTGGTGCTGCCGCCCGCCGATCTCGATCACGTGGAGGTCCGCGGTAGTGACGACCCCGCGGCCGAGAAGCAGCGGTTTCGTGACGCGCTGGAGCGCAGCATCGACGACGTCGAGGCCGCGCGGTTGCGTATGCGCGACCTGGTGCCCGAGGTGGGCGGCGCCATTTACGAGGCCCTTCGCATGGTGATCGAGGACCGGTCGTTCTCCAAGCGCGTCGATCAGGAGATCGACAAGGGGCTCACGGCCGAGTCGGCGCTCAAGTACGTGATCTACGAGTACGTACAGCGCTTCGAGGCCATGGAAGACCGCTATCTCCGCGAGCGCGTCGTCGACGTGCGAGACGCCGGACAGCGCATCCTCGGTCACCTGCTGGGCATCGACGGGGTGGTGCAGGAGGTCGGCGACGACACGGTCCTGGTTGCCGACGAGCTCACGCTCTCCGACCTGTCGGCGGTCGACCACTCGCGCCTGCGCGGAATCGTGACGGCCTCCGGTGGTGTCACGTCTCACGCGGCCATCCTGTCGAAGTCGCTCGAAATCCCGACCGTGGTCGGAGCGGCGGGCTTGCTCGATTCGTGCCAGGACGGCGACGCGATCATCGTCGACGGCAATTCCGGAACCGTCTACATCGAGCCGAGCGAGGACGTCCTGTCGGAGTACCAGCGTCTCGACCTCCAGTTCAAGGCGTTCCAGAAAGACCTCGAAGACGTTCGCAAGCTGCCGGCCGAAACGCTCGACGGCTACCGCGTCTCGCTGTTCGCGAACATCGGCCTGCTCGGCGAGCTCGACTTCGCCGACACGCACGGTGCCGAGGGCGTGGGGCTGTTCCGTACCGAGCTGCCGTTCCTCTCGTATCGCGACTTCCCCAGCGAGGAGGAGCAGGTCGCGCTGTATCGCACCGTGATCGAGCGGATGGGCGACCGCCCGGTGACGATCCGCACCCTCGACATCGGAGCGGACAAGTACCCGTCGTACGTGCGCGGGCCGAAGGAGCAGAACCCGTTCCTCGGCTGGCGCTCGATCCGCGTATCCCTCGAGATCGAGAACATGTTTCAGGAGCAGCTGCGCGCGATCCTGAGGGCCGCCGGCGAAGCGCCGCTGCGGATCATGTTCCCGATGGTGACGAGCCTCGAGGAGCTGAGGCGCGTGCGCGAGATCTACGCCGATTGCGTGGCCGACCTGGTCGCGGGCGGCATCTCGCCGCCCGCCGGCGTCGAGCTGGGCGTAATGATCGAGGTGCCGGCCGCCGTCATGAAGGCGCCGCAGCTCATGCGCGAGGTAGACTTCGTGTCGATCGGCACGAACGACCTCATCCAGTACACGCTCGCCGTCGACCGCGACAACCGCAAGGTCGCGCCCATGTACGAGCCGCTTCATCCCGCGGTCCTGCAGTCGATCAAGATGGTCTGCGATGCAGCCCGTGACGCGGGGCGACGCGTGGCCATGTGCGGCGAGATGGCCGGCAACCCGCTCTACAGCCTGTTCCTGCTGGGCGTGGGCCTCGACGAGCTCAGCATGGGGCCGCTTTACATCCCGGTGATAAAGAAGCTGGTGCGCGCCGTACGCATGAGCGACGCCGAGCGCATCGCCACCGACCTGCTCCGCTACGACACGGTCGAGGAGATCAAGGGCTACATGTTCTCCTGCCTCCGCGAGCTCGAGCTGATCGAGCTCGTCGAGGCGTTCAGCTGAGCCGCACTCGGGCCGGCGCCGCCCGGCAGCTCGCGAAGCCCACCCCCTGCAGCCCCCCCGGGCTCCTCGGGGCCGCGTGAATAGCGCATAACCGAGCTTGACAGCGCAAACCGACGCCCTATAACGGACCGCAAATTCGACTCGGCGGAGGGAAGGATGACGAAATCTCAGCTCGTGGAGAGGTTGGCCGAGAAGGCGGACCTGAACAAGCAGCAGGCAAACCAGGTACTGGAGTCACTGGTCGACATCGTGGTCGACTCCGTCAAGGCCGGTGATCCGGTCAAGATTCCGGGGCTCGGCACGTTCAAGAAGCGCGAGACCAAGGCTCGCACCGGTCGGAATCCCCAGACCGGCGAGGAAATTCAGATTCCCGCGCGGACCAAGGCTGCCTTCACGGTCGCCAAGTCGTTCAAGGAAGCGGTCCTCGGCGTATAGCCCATCGGTGCACGCGCCGGCCGGCCTCAGGGCTGGCCGGCGCTGCCCTGCTCGATCCGGCGCGCTGCTTCTGCGGCGGGCTCATCCGTCGATCCGGCGGTGCGCCTGCGTGCGAGGCGGACCCTCAGGTCGTCGATCATGCCGTAGACCACCGGCACGACGACCAGCGTGAGCAGGGTCGACGTGGTCATTCCGGATACCACCGCCACGCCCAGTGGACGGCGCGCCTCGGCGCCGGCCCCCATGCCGATCGCGATCGGCAGAATCCCGAAGATCGTCGACACCCCGGTCATGAGAATCGGTCGCAGCCGGGTCCGGCCGGCCTGCAGGATGGCCTCGCGCGCGTCGACGCCCTGGTCGCGCAGCAAGTTTGCGTAGTCGACCAGGAGGATGGAGTTCTTCGTGACCAGGCCCATCAGCATGATGATGCCGATGAACGCGTAGACGCTGAGGTTCATTCCGAACAAGGTGAGCCCGGCCAGCGCGCCCAGCATCGCCAGCGGCAGCGCCAGCATGATCGTGAACGGGTGCACGAAGCTCTCGAACTGCGCGGCCAGCACCATGTAGATGGCCAGCACCGCGAGCAGGAACGTGAACGACAGGCCCTGCGATCCGCGCCGGTACTCGCGCGACTGACCCGCCAGCGTCGTCGAGAAGCCCTCGGGCAGCACCGCGGCGGCCGCCGCGTCCAGCTCGTCGAGCGCGTGACCCAGGTCGAGATCGACCAGGTCCGCCTCGAGCTTCACCGAGCGCTTGCGCTCGTAGTGGTTCACGACGCTCGGGCCGACCGTCTCGTTGACACTAACCAGGTTGCTGAGCGGAACGACCCTTCCCTCCGACGTGCGCAGGTAGATGTCGCTCGCGTCGCTTGGCCGGTGACGGTCGTCGAGCATGAGCTGGACGATGACCTCGTGGCGCTCGTTGCCGCGCTTGAAGTGCGTGACGGTGTCGCCGCCCAGCAGTACCTTGAGCGTGTCGGCAATGTCGGCCACCGAGATTCCGAGCGACGCCGCCTTGTCGCGGTCGATGGTCACGTCGAGCTGGGGCTTGTTGATCTCCAGATCGGTGTCAACGTCGCTGAAGCCGTCCATTCCCTCGACGATGTCACGCAGCTTGTGCGAGTAGCTGGCCAGCTCGTCGAAGTCGGCGTGCTGGATGACGTAGGAGATCGGCTTGTTGCCGGCGCCGCGCGACGATAGCGGGTTGTACTGCGAGAAGTACACGTCGGCGCCGGCGAAGTTGGCCGCCTCGCGGCGCAGCGCTGCGAGGATCTCGGGGATGCCGCGCTCGCGCTCCGAGCGCGGGTGCAGTCGCACGAACATGACGCCCTCGTTCACCTTGCCGGGACCGCCGCGCGCCATGGCCGACACCGAGAAGTACGATCGTATCTCGGGTGTGGCGTCGAGCATCTTCTCGACCCGGCCCTGATAGCGGCGCTGGTAGGCGAGCGTGGAGCCCTCGGGCGTCTTGATGCTCACGTTGAAGTAGCTGCGGTCGTCCTGCGGGATGAACTCCTTGCCGGCCACGATGAAGAGCCCCACGCTGCCGACCACGGCCGCGACCAGCACCGCGATCATCGCCTTGCTGTGGCCGAGCGCCCAGCCGAGCACGCGCACGTAGGCCTCTGCCAGTCGGGCCAGCGCGTCGTCGAACGCGCGCGCCATGTGCCCGAACACGTTGTCGCGTGCGGCCGTGGTGCCGACCTTGAGGAAGCGCGAGCACAGCATCGGCGTGAGCGTCAGCGCCACGAAGCTCGACACCGAGATCGCCACCACCACCGAGATGCCGAACTCGTAGAAGAAGCGGCCTACCGTCCCGCTGAGAAACGCGATCGGGACGAACACGGCGATCAGGCTGAGCGTGGTCGAGATCACCGCGAACGCGATCTCCGAGGTCGCCTTGTGCGCGGCCGCCAGGCGATCCGCGCCCTCCTCCATGTGGCGATACGCGTTCTCGAGCACGATGATCGCGTCGTCGACGACCACGCCGATCACGAGCGTGAGGCCCATCAGCACGAGGTTGTTGATGGTGAAGCCGAGGAAGTAGATCACGCCGAACGTGGCGATGATCGCCACCGGCATGGTCACGCTCGGGATCAGGGTCGTGCGCGCGCTCTGCAAGAAGACGAAGATCACGATCACCACCAGCACGCCGGCGATGAGCAGCGTCTGGCGAACCTCGCGCACCGACTGCTCGATGAACGGCGACTGGTCGAAGGCCACCTGCAGGTTGTAGCCGTCGGGGAGCTGGCGCCGCAGCTCGGGCAGCAGGGCCTTCACTCCGTTGCCCACCGCCAGGGTGTTCGCGTCGGACTGCTTGACGATGCCGAGCCCGGTGGTGAGCGCGCCGTTGAAGTTCGCCGAGGTGCGCTCGTTCTCGAAGCCGAGGCGCACCTCGCCGATGTCGCCGAGGCGCACGGGCGACCCGCGCCGGTACGCGACCACCAGACGGCGGAATCCCTCGGGGTCGACGAACTCGCCCTCGGTCTTGACGACGAACTCGCGCCACGTACCCTCGACGCGGCCGCCGGGGATCTCGACGTTCTGGGCCTGCAGCGCCGAGACGACGTCGGTGACCGTCAACCCGTAGGCGGCAAGCAGCTCGCGGTCGAGGTCGATGCGCATGGCCAGCGAGTTCGAGCCGCCCGCCAGCACGCGGCTCACGCCGGGCACGGTCTGCAGGCGTGGCTTGAGGAACTTGTCGGCGAGCTCGGTGATCTCGAACGGCGAGCGGCTCTCGGTGTGCAGGGCCAGCCACATGACCGGCGAGGAGTTGATGTCGTACTTCGCGACCCGCGGCTCGTCGGCGTCGTCGGGCAGCCGGTTCGTGACTCGTGATACCCGGTCGCGCACGTCCTGCGCGGCGGCGTCGATGTCCCGGTCGAGATCGAAGAACAGCCGGACGTTGCTGAGCTGCTCGAGTGACACCGACTGCATCAGGTCGAGCCCCTCGACGCCGTTGAGCTCTTCTTCGAGCATCTCGGTGATCTCGGTCTCGACCACCTCGGGGCTGGCCCCGCGCAGCACCGTCGACACCGACACGATGGGCAGCTCGATGTCGGGCAGCTCGCGCACCGGCAGGCGGGAATAGCCGACGGCGCCGAACACCAGCAGGGCGACCGACATGATGGTGGCCAGAACCGGACGTTCGATGCAGATCCTGGGGAGGAACACCGGCTTCAGGCCCCGCCGCGGGCGGGCTCGTCGAGCACCTCGACGAGTGCGCCCTCGCTCAGGCGGTGCTGGCCGCCGACTACCAGCTCGGCGTGCTCGGACAGGCCGTCGAGCACTTCGACCAGCGGCGGAAGTCGCTCGCCGAGCGTCACGGCACGGCGGTGGGCGCGGCCGTCCTCGACCACGAACACCCACGTCTTGCCCTCGGTGAGCAGCACGGCCTCCTCGGGGATCACGACCTGGTTCTCGTGTACGCCGAGCAGCACGGAGATCTCCACGAACTGGCCGTCGCGCAGCAGGCCGTCGGCGTTCGCGACGTCGGCGCGCAGGTTGAGCATGCGCGTGTCGGGGTCTACGCGAGGATCGACGAAGCTCACTGCGCCGGTCACTGATCCACGCCCGGCGCTCTGCGAGATCGTCACCGTCGTGCCCACGGCGAGCGAGCCGGCGTGACGGTCGGGTAGCTCGAAGTCGATCTCGATGGGGTCCACCTTGAGCAGCGCCACCAGTGCCGTGCCGCGCTCGACGTAGTTGCCGACGTCGACGAGGCGTTCACCGACGATTCCGGAGAACGGCGCGTCGAGATGGTACTCGTCGAGCTCGCGCATGCGCAGTACCACGCCGGCTTCTCGCTCGCGCCGATCGGCGGCCGCCTCGAGGAACGCCGATTCGCTGAGGTCGTATTCTTCCTGCGAGACCAGCTCCTGCTCGATCAGGCGCTTGTTGCGCGCGTGCTGCAGCCCGGCGAACTTGTGAGCCGCCTTCGCGCTGTCCAGCGCTGCCTTCTCGAGCATCAGTCGGGCCGCCGCCTTGCGGTCGTCGAGGACCACGAGCATGTCGCCCTCGGCGACCGTGCTGCCCTGCTCGTACAGGATCTCGGCCACGACGCCGTCCACCTGCGGCCGGATGTCGGCCTTCTCGCTGGCACGCACGGTGCCCACCGCCCGCAACGTGACGCGCACGTCTTCGGTGGCGGCGCGCGCGGCCTCTACCTTGTACGTGCGCTCGGCGGGGGTTGCCGCGGATGGGGGGTCGGCGCCGCAGCCGCCCGCCAGGCTCGCGGTTGCGAGCACGGTGGTCAGCACTGCAGCGTGAGGCACGGAGATCATCAGGAGGTGCTCGGGGACGCGTCGTCGGGCGGTCGTCGCCGGGGGCACGACGACCGTGCGTCAGTCATCCAGACTAGCAGCCGAAATCGACGCTAGCAGGGCTTTCCGGGTGTGTCACTCGGGTCGTGCCGCCCGCCGGGCGGCTGCGGGCGGAGCCAGCGTGGCAGCGGCGAGGTCGTCGCCGGCCCGGTGACGCATCAGCCAGTCGACGATCGCGCCCGTCGCACGCGGGTCGAGCGTGAGGACGGTCGCGCCGTTCTTCGAGCTTTCCGACAGAAGCCCTCGCTTGTCGCGGTCGATGACGACCAGCTCGGTCTCCATCTCCTTGCCCTCGGCACGCTCGCGCGATTCGACGACGAACTCGCCGTACTGGTAGCGGTCGTCGGGGTCGCGGCCGGAGTTCACGATCAAGGTGGGGGCCTTGATGCGCAGGCTCGCGGTCTCGCCGACCATGCTGTCGAGCAGCACGGTACCCACCGGTGCGGCTACCGCCTCGAAGCGCGGGAAGATGCCGGCGATGGTGTCGGTGCCGATGCTGTGACCGAGCAGGAACACGCGCTCGGGGTCGACGCGCGCGTGATCGATCGCGCGCGTGTACGCCTCGATCGCGTTCGACCGCTCGGTCGCGAACCGGCCCGGGCTGCTGCGGCCGGCGCCCGGCTTGTCGTAGCGGAACACGGCGAAGCCCTTGGCCACCAGCTCGCTGGTGAGCTGCGCGTAGATTCCGTGCGAGGCATCCTCGCCGAGCCCCGGGTGCCAGCCGTTGCGGTCGATCCTGCCACCCGAGGGGATGAGCACGACGAGCGGCGCGGGGCTCTGCGTCGGGAAGTCCCACTGTGCGGCGAGCACCGCGTCGACGCTCTTGAACGTCGTCTGCACGACGCTGGGACGGGCGGGCTTGCGGTCTTCGGGCGCGGGAGCGGCCACGCCCGACGGCGTGCCGAACGTCAGGGTCGCGACCGCGACCGCGGCCGAGAACGCGCCGCATACACGAGCTGCCCGGTAGTACATGGGGCATCAATCTGCGCCGTCGCGGCCGCGCATGTCAAGGCGCCGGGGCGGTCAGTCGTGACCCCCGAGGTCGGCGCCGGGCCGGTACTGCAGCGCCTCGGCCACGTCGGCCGCCTCGATCTCGGCGCGGCCCGCCAGGTAGGCGATCGTCTGTGCGACCGCCGTCGAGCGCGCCACCGAGCGCGCCGAGAGGCTCATCGCGCCGGCCGCGCGAGCCATCAGCGACCTGGCCGTGCCCACGAGCGCGGCGGCGCCGCCGGCCGCGGCGCACGCCTGCCGACGCACCCGCCACGCGGCGTCGACGCGCCCTCGCACCTGCGCCGACGACTCGCCCGCGGCTCTCGTCGCGAGCTCGCTGAACTCGAGGCGCGGGACGTGCACGTGTAGATCGATGCGGTCGAGCAGTGGTCCGGAGAGCCGCGTACGGTAACGCGCGATCGCCGACTCGGCACACGTGCAGCTCTTCACGCCGGTGGCGTAGAATCCGCACGGGCACGGGTTCATCGCGCCCACGAGCATGAACGCGGCCGGGAACTGGAGGCTGCCGCGCGCGCGGCTGATCGTGAGCTGACGATCTTCGAGCGGCTCGCGCAGCTGATTGAGAACCGACGGCGCGAACTCGGGAAGCTCGTCGAGGAACAGCACGCCGTTGTGCGCCAAGCTGATCTCGCCGGGCCCCGGTACGCGACCGCCACCGACCATGCCGGCGCCCGAGGTCGTGTGGTGGGGAGCGCGAAACGGGCGCCGGACGATGAGGCCGCCGGTGCGGTTGAGGCCGGCGATGCTGTGGATCGACGTCGTCTCGATCGCCTCGGCCAGCGACGGCGGCGACAGCACGGTGGGCAGGCGCCTCGCGAGCATCGTCTTGCCGCTGCCCGGGGGGCCGACCATGAGCACGTGATGGTGGCCCGCCGCGGCGATCTCGAGTGCGCGCCTCGCCGCCGCCTGCCCTCGTACCTCGGCGAGGTCGATCGGCGACCCGTCGCCGGCCGCGCCGAGAAGACGATCGACGTCGACCGACGCCGGCTCGGCCGCGTAGCCCGACTCGGCCAGCTCGAGCACCTCGGCCAGCGAGCCGACGGCGTGGACTCGCGCGCCCTCGACGATGGCCGCCTCGGTGGCGTTCGACGACGGCACGACGACCCGCGCGAAGTGGTTCGCTACGGCGGCCACCGTTGCGGGCAGCGCACCGGGCACGGCTCGCAGGCCGCCGTCCAGCCCCAGCTCGCCGAGGAACAGGGTGCCGTCGAGGGCGCGCGCCTTGCAGCGGCCGGCGCTGACCAGGATCGCCATGGCGATGGCCAGATCGAACGCCGCGCCGGCCTTGCGCCGCGACGCCGGCGAGAGGTTGACGACGATCTGGTTCGAGGTCGGGAAGTCGGCCAGGGTCGCACGGATCGCCGCCCGCACCCGCTCCTGACCCTCGCGTACGGCGGTGTCGGGCAGGCCGACGATCACCACTCGCGGGATTCCCTTCGTAACGCGCGCCTCGGCGCGCACGACGTACGAATCGACGCCCTCGTGCGCGCACGTGTACGTGGTCGCGATCACCGCCGTCACGCTCGCGCGTGGCGCGGGTGACGATCAACGCCAGCGATGTAATCGAGGCATCGGGCGTCGGTGCCCCGGTCGCTGCGTCCGAGGTGTGATTTCGCCGCGCACGCTGCCTAAGATGGGCGCCGACGACATGATCTTGATGATCGACAACTACGACTCGTTCACCTACAACCTGGTCCAGTACATGGGCGAGCTCGGCGCCGACGTGCGCGTGCATCGCAACGACAAGATCACGCTCGACGAGATCGCCGCGGCAGCGCCGGCGGGCATCGTCATCTCGCCCGGGCCGTGCGACCCCGACAGGGCCGGCATCTCGCTCGACGTGGTCCGGCGGTTCGCCGGCAAGATTCCGCTGCTCGGTGTGTGCCTCGGCCACCAGTGCATCGGCCAGGCATTCGGCGGTCGCATCGGGCGTGCGGCGAGCCTGATGCACGGCAAGACCTCCGCCATCGACCACGACGGGCGGGGCGTGTTCCGCGGCCTGGCGCCGCGCTTCGTGGCCACCCGCTACCACTCGCTGGTGGTCGAGCGCGGCGGCTTCCCCGACGAGCTCGAGATCAGCGCGTGGACCGATGACGAGGACAACGAGATCATGGGCCTGCGTCACCGCACGCTCGCGATCGAGGGCGTTCAGTTCCACCCCGAGTCGATCCTCACCGTCGAGGGCAAGAAGCTGCTCTCGAACTTTCTCGAAACCGTCTCCTAGCAACGTCGTGGCATTGACCGGCGACCGCGGCCGCGCGTACACGATCGCGTGGTCCGGACCGACGACGGCGGTGACATCGACGAGCAGCTCGCCTGGATGGCGCTGGCCGACGTGGGCAGCCAGGCCACGGCCCCGTGGCTGCGGCTGGCCAGGGATCTCGGGTCGGCACGCGCGGTCTTCGAGGCCCCGGCCGACTTGCTCGAGCAGGCCGGGCTGACGCCCGAGGGCGTGGCGCGGTGCCGCGGCTACGACGGCTGGGCGAGGGTTCGCGGCTACCGTGAGCGTTGCGCGCGCATGGGCGTGCGCGTGTGCAGGGCCCACGACGATGCGTATCCCGAGCGACTGCTCGAGATCGCCGACCCGCCGCTGGTCCTTTACTATCGCGGGCTGGTGCCGGCCCGGCTCGAGCCGGCGGTGGCCGTTGTCGGCTCGCGCAGAGCCTCGCGCTACGGACTGCGCTGGGCTGCGAGGCTCGGTCGCGAGCTCGCCGCCAGCGGTGTCGTGGTGGTGAGCGGGCTGGCCCGCGGGGTGGACAGCGCCGCCCACGAGGGCGCGCTCGAGGCCGGCGTGAGCGCCGCCGTGCTGGCCAGCGGGCCCGACCGCGTGTACCCGGCCTGCAACCGGCGGCTTTCGCACCGGCTGGCCGAGGTGGGCTCGCTCATGAGCGAGTATCCTCCGGGCACGCCGTCACAGCGGTGGCGGTTTCCGGTACGCAACCGGATCATCACCGGCCTGGCCCGCGCCACGGTGGTGGTGGAGGCCGCGCTCAGGAGCGGGTCGAAGGTCAGCGGCGAGCTCACCATCAACCAGGGGCGCGAGCTGTTCGCGTTGCCGGGCAACATCGATTCGCCCAGTTCACGCGGGACCAACGAGCTCCTTCGTGACGGCGCCACGCCGCTGCTCGACGTCGAAGACGTGCTCCGGTTCATCCACGGAGCTCGCGCAGGGGCGGCAGCGAACGCCGCAGACGCCGAGAACCCGTTGCCCGACATGCACTTCGCCGACCCCGACGCGGCGCGGGTCCTGGCTGCGCTCGAGCTCGAAGGAGTCCACCCCGACGACCTCGCCATCGCCGTCGGACTTGACGGCGCGCGGATAATGGAGTTGTTAACAGCGCTCGAGCTCGACGGTCTGGCGCAGCGGCTGCCGGGTGGGACGTTTGCCCGCCGAGCCGAGGCCGGAGCTCGGTGAGAAGCCCGCGCAGGCGCTCGGGCAAGTGACGTCCGGCGCTACAGAGGATCGACCGAGACATGCCCGCTAGCAATTCCCTCGTCGTGGAGAACCCCACCCGGCACCACGGTGCGGTGCGCGGGTGCGCCACCGGCCGCCTGGGCGAGGGCCGCATGACCGGAGAGCCGTCATGACCGATCGCGTGACGATCGTGGGCGGCGGGCTGGCCGGCTGCGAGGCGGCCTATCAGATCGCCCGACGCGGGGTGGGCGTCAAACTCTGCGAGATGCGCCCGCATCGCGCCACCGAAGCGCACGTGACCGACGGGCTTGCGGAGCTGGTCTGCTCGAACTCGTTTCGTGACAACTCGCTCGGTACGGCGGTGGGCGTGCTCAAGGCCGAGATGCGCTCGCTGGACTCCCTCATCATGAGGGTTGCCGAGCGCGTTCGCGTGCCGGCCGGCTCGGCGCTTGCCGTCGACCGGGTGCGCTTCAGCGAGTGCGTGAGCGAGGAGCTCGCGGCGCTGCCCGAGGTCGAAGTGGTGCGCGAGGAAGTCGAGCACATTCCGGACGACGGCGTCACGATCGTCGCCACCGGACCGCTCACCTCGCCGTCGCTCAGCGAGGCGCTGGGGCGTTTCGTGGGGGCGCGCCACCTGTACTTCTATGACGCCATCTCGCCGATCATCACGGCCGAGTCGATCGACATGGACGTGGCGTTCCGTGCCGCTCGCTACGGCAAGGGCGGCGACGACTATATCAACTGTCCGATGGACGAGGCGGCGTACGAGACGTTTCTCGACGAGGTTCTGGCGGCTGACAAGATGCCGCTCAAGAGCTTCGAGCGCTGTGTGTACTTCGAGGGGTGCATGCCGATCGAGGAGCTTGCCAGACGCGGCCGCGACACGTTGCGGTTCGGCCCCATGAAGCCCGTCGGCCTGGAGCACCCGCGTACCGGCGAGATGCAGCACGCCATCGTCCAGCTGCGCCAGGACGACACCGAGGGCCGCCTGTTCTCGATGGTCGGCTTCCAGACGAAGATGAAGTATCCCGAGCAGCGTCGCGTTTTCCGCATGATTCCCGGCCTCGAGCAGGCCGAGTTCGTGCGGCTCGGGAGCCTGCACCGTAACACCTTCATCAACTCGCCGAAGGCGCTCGGTCGCGAGCTCGGCGTGATCGGCCATCCGTCGGTGTTTCTCGCCGGCCAGCTCGTCGGCGTCGAGGGCTACGTCGAGTCGGCGGCGACCGGGCTGCTGTGCGGGATGAACGCGGCGCGACGTGTTCTGGGACAGGCCGCCGTCACGCCGCCGTCGACGACCGCGCTCGGATCGCTGCTCGACTACGTGACCGATCGTTCGCGCAAGAACTTCCAGCCGATGAACGCGAACTACGGCCTGTTCCCGCCGCTCGCGCGCCGCGTACCGCGTAGGGACAAGAAGCGACTGCTCGGTGAGCGCGCGCTTGCCGACCTCGCCGCCTGGGTCGAATCCATCGACGGCGGCGTTCGCTCGACGGTCGACGACGCCACCGCGCCGCCGGCGTCCTGACGCGCTCGCACATTCTCGTAACCTGTTCGCGCATCTGTTGACCGGCGCCTCGCCAGACCGCATATTGAAAGTGCGCGCCGCGTCGCCGGCACGCAATCTCATACACCTCGGACCTCGGCCCGTAGGGATCTCGATGAATCGTCACCGGCTTGCCCGGACAGGGCGAGCTGGTGAGCTGTTGTTGGACGAAGGAGGCAGGGATGACGAAGCAGGAGCTGATCGACGCGGTATCGAAGGCCACGGGGCTGTCCAAGCGAGGCGCGGCCGGCGCCGTCGACGCGACGATCACGGGGATCGCCAAGGGCATCAAGAAGGACAAGCGTCTGGCGCTGTCGGGCTTCGGCACGTTCACGGTGCGAACGCGCAGGGCGCGGGTCGGGCGTAACCCGCGTACCGGAGAGGAGATCAGCATCAGGCAGACGAAGACCGTCGGCTTCAAGCCGGCGCCGGCCCTGAAGGACCTGCTCTAGTCCCACCCATCGGCTGGGTGCGGTCGTCGCGACCGCACAGACGCCATCGTGGCACGCCGCGTCCGCTCCCGGCAGACGTGGACCCGGCCGCGATGGCTTTTTTTTTGCCCTGACGTCTCTAATAGGGCCCCATGCCCGAGGCCGATCACCTTACCGCGGCGGGTCGCCTGCCCGACATCGGCGACGCCGACTGGCGCGCGGCGCTCGCGGCCGCGGCCCTGCGCGCTCCCGACCCCGAGCTGGCCGCGTCGGGTCTCACGCGCCTGGTAGAGGCCGGCGGCCCTGACTCGCTGCTGACATGGCCGGCAGCGGATACGGAGGGGCTGGCCGTGGTGGTCGGCTCGAGCCCGGCGCTGACACGCTACCTGGTGGGGCATGGCGAGGGCTGGCCGCGGGCCGCGGCTCGACTTCATGAGGCCTGTCCGGGCCGCGACGAGCTGGTCGCGACGATGGGGCTCGAGGCCGGCGCGCTCGAGCCGGCGACGGTGGCCGTGGGGCTGCGCCGCATGGCCCGCCGCGAGATGTTCCGCATCGGTGCGCGCGATCTGCTCGGCCTGGCCTCGCTCGGCGAGACGCTGGCGGCCATCACGCTGCTCGCCGAGGTCGCGATCGACCTCGCGGTGGTGCAGGCGCGCTCGGCGCTGGCAGCGGAGCGCGGCGACGTCGTCGATGCCGACGGCGCGCCGGTGGGCTTCGTCGTGCTCGGGCTCGGCAAGCTCGGTGGCGGTGAGCTCAACTACAGCTCCGACGTCGACCTCGTGTATCTGTACTCCGATGCGCCGGCCGCCGAGGGTTCGCCGGAGCCGCGCGCGTTCTTCACCCGGCTCGCGTCCGAGGTCACGCGTCTGGTCGGCGAGACCACCGCCGACGGCAACGTGTTCCGTGTCGACCTGCGTCTGCGCCCCGAGGGCAACAACGGCCCGATGGTCAACTCGGTCGACAACGCGCTCGGCTACTACGAGGGGTGGGGCGACACGTGGGAGCGCGGAGCACTGGCCAAGGCGCGCGTGGTGGGTGGCGAGCACGAGGTAGGAGAGTCGTTCATCGACCAGATCCGTCCGTTCGTCTACCGCCGTCACCTCGACTACCTGACGGTCGAGGACTTCAAGCGCATGAAGGAGAGGATCGACGCCGAGCAGATCGTGCGCGCACGCGGCGCGCGCGACGTGAAGCTCGGCGCCGGCGGCATTCGCGAGCTCGAATTCGTGGTGCAGGTTCTGCAGCTGATTCATGCGGGCCATGCACGCGATCTGCAGGTGGCGGGCACGATGGCGGCACTGGCCGCGCTCGAGCGTCATGCGCTGATCGCGACCGAGCAGGCGCAGCTGCTGCGCGAGGCCTACGCGTTCCTGCGCAACGTCGAGCACGCCATCCAGGTGGTCGAGCAGCGCCAGAGCCAGCGCCTGCCCGACGACGCTCACGGTCTGCGCACGCTGGCCCGTCGCCTCGGCTACGGCACCGGACGCCGTGGTGCTGCCGCCGACGGCGACGAGGTGGTCGCGTTCGAGGCCGACTGGGCGCGACACACGCACCTGGTATGCGAGGCGTTCGTGCGCTTTCTCGAGCTGCGACCGGACGGCGCAGCGGACGATGTGCCGGACGACCTCGACAGCGGACGCGCGACGGCGACCGATCCCCAGGCGGTCGCGTTGCTGGCGATGCTCGAGCGCGGCGACGACGCGGATGCGGCCGGCGTGCTCGAGGAGATGGGGTTTCCCGACGGCGCGCGTGCGGCCATTTCGCTCTCGAGGCTGTATCGCGGTCGCGTCGTCGGACCGGCCAGTCCGCAGCGCCGACGTGCGGTGCAGTCGATGGCACCGGTGCTGCTGACGGCGACGGCGGCGTCGGCCGATCCCGAGAACGCGCTCGACCGCCTCGTCGACTTCCTGGTGCGTACCGGCGCGCACACGAGCTACGCCGCGCTGCTCAGCGGATCGCCGACGACCATGCGCACGCTGGTCTCCCTGTTCGCCACCAGCTCCTATCTCGCGTCGCGCCTGGTGGGCCACCCAGAGCTTCTCGACATGCTCGTGCGCTCCGACGCCGACCCCTCGGGTCGCGACGCACCGACCCTGCGGCTGGCGCTCGCCGAGGATCTCGCGGGCGAGCTCGACGAGGAGGCGGTGATGGCCGCGCTGCGCCGGTTCCGGACCTCGGAGCTGATCCGCGCCGGCATCGACGACCTGTCGGGCCTGCTCGACGCCGAGGAAGTGCTCGCCCAGCTGAGCGACCTTGCCGAGGCCTGTCTGCTGGCCGCCGGCGACGAGGCCCGTCGACTGACCGCCGAGCGCATCGACGTCCCGGCCGGCGGCGTCGACCTGACGGTGGTCGCGATGGGCAAGATGGGCGGTCGCGAGATGAGCTACGGATCGGATCTGGATCTGCTGTTCGTCTACGCCGGCGGTGAGGATGTCTTCGATGCCGACGCGCACGCGTTCGCCACGCGCTGGGCCCAGAAGACCATGAGCCTGCTGCAGACGGCCACCCGCGACGGCATCGTCTACCAGATCGATGCGCGCCTTCGCCCGTCGGGCCGTTCCGGACCGCTTGTCACCTCGCTGGCGCGCTTCATCGAGTACCACGAGAAGGAGGCGCAGCTGTGGGAGCGCCAGGCACACGTGCGCGCACGCGTGGTGTCGGGTGGCGACGCGCTGCGTGCACGGGTCGAGGGGCTCGTGGAGCACTTCGTGTACGGGTGCGGTCTCGCCGACGAACAGCTCGGCGAGATCGATGCCCTGCGGCGGCGAGTCGAGGACGAGCTCGCCGCCGAGGCCGCCGACCGCGTGAACATCAAGACGGGTCGCGGCGGCATCGTCGACATCGAGTTCATCGTGCAGATGCTGCAGCTGCGCCACGGCCACGAGCACGCCGAGGTGCGGCGTCCCGGAACGTTGAAGGCGTTGCGCGCGCTGCGTGCGGGCGGCCTGTTGCCGGACGACGACGCCGATCGCCTGGAAACGCATTACCTTTTCCTGCGCCGCCTCGAGGCACGCATGCGCCTGGAACGCGACCGTCCGGTGGAGCAGCTCGGTACCGCCACCGGCGTCATCGCGCCGCTCGCGAGGCGCCTGGGTTTCGAAGGCGACGACGCAGGCGCCGCACTGCTACGGGCCTACGAGGAGACGCGCGAGGAGGTGCGGTCGATCTACGAGCGGTACTTCTCGCCAGGCTCGTCGTGACGGTGCCACCCGCGTTGACGTTTGAACCGACGCCGTGTACGAGTCCGACCACGGACCATTCGTCGAGCGGCAGGCCCGTCATAGAGACCACACAGCAGGATGGAAAAGGCAGATCTCATCTGGATGGACGGTGATCTCGTCGCCTGGGACGACGCGAAGGTGCACGTGCTCACGCATACGTTGCACTACGGCCTGGGCGCGTTCGAGGGCATTCGCTGCTACCAGTGTCACGACAAGAGGTCGGCGATCTTCCGTCTGCCGGAGCACATGCAGCGACTCGAACGGTCGGCGCGCATCCTCGCGATCGAGCCGCGTTACGGTGTCGACGAGACCGTGCAGGCGTGCATCGATACGGTGCGCGCGAACAAGCTGGCCGAGTGCTACATCCGCCCCCTGCTGTACGTGGGTGCCGGCGAGATGGGGCTGGCCGCTCCCGGCAACCCGATTCATCTGAGCATCGCGGTGTGGCCGTGGGGGTCGTATCTCGGCGAGGAAGGGCTCACCAACGGCATCCGTGTGAGGACATCTTCGTTCCAGCGCTTCCATATCAACAGCCTTCTCACCAAGGCCAAGGCGGTCGGCCACTACGTGAACTCGATCCTCGCCAGCATGGAAGCGCGCAGCGCCGGTTACGACGAGTCGTTGATGCTCGACGTCGACGGCTATGCCGCCGAGGGCTGTGGCGAGAACGTCTTCATCATTCGCGACGGCAAGGTGAAGACACCGCCGATCGCGACAGTGCTCGAGGGCGTGACGCGCAACTCCGCGATGAAGCTGCTGGAGGCGGCCGGCGTCGAGGTCACCGAGGAACGGTTCACGCGCGACGAGATCTACATCGCCGACGAGGCGTTCTTCACCGGGACCGCCGCCGAGATCACACCCATCAAGTCACTCGACGACCGCACGATCGGTGCCGGCAAGCCGGGTCCGATCACGAAGAAGCTGCAGAGCGACTACTTCGCGGTCATCAAGGGACAGCGCGCAGAGTACTCCGACTGGCTGACCTACCTCTGAGCCGGCCCTTCCGATGATGCAGAGCAGGCAAGGCCACGGTTTCTCGGCGCCGGGCGGCGTGCACTTCGGTCCGACCGGTCCGGTGCCGCGCATGGTCAAGACGCTGGTCGCGGTCAACCTCGGGGTCTACGTCCTCCAGCTCCTCACGCCCGGCGATCTGATGATCTCGCTGTTCGGCCTGATCCCGGCGCAGGTGAACCGGCTCGAGCTCTGGCGCCTGTTCACGTATCAGTTCCTGCACGGCGGCGTATGGCATCTGGCCATCAACATGCTGATGCTGTGGATGTTCGGCTCGGAGCTGGAGCAGCGCTGGGGCGAGCGCTTCTTCCTGAAGTACTACTTCTTGTGCGGCGTCGGCGGCGGCCTGACGTATGCGGCCGTGCGCTTCGGTACGCCGATGGCGAGCGTGGGTGCGTCGGGAGCGATCTACGGGGTCCTGATGGCCTACGGCCTGTGGTTCCCGAACCGCGTCGTCTTGCTGGCGTTCCTGTTCCCCGTGCGCGTACGGCACGTGGTGGTGTTCCTCATCGTCGTCGAGCTGCTGCAGGCGATCGAGTCGACCGGCGCCGGCATCGCCTATGCGGCCCACCTCGGCGGCATGGCCTTCGGCTACGTGTACCTCCGCTGGTGGGGCAGCGCGAGCCTGGGCCTGGGGGCGGTTCCCAGCTGGCACGATCTGCGTCGCGCGTACTACCGGTGGCGGTTCCGGCGCCTGCAGAAGAAGCGATTCGGAGGCGGATCGGGCGGTGGTGGTGCCGGCGGTGGGTCGGGTGACGACAGGCCGACGTATCACTGACGGCGAAGGCTGCGGCAGTCGCCCGGGGGGCGCAGGCCGGCGCGATCGGCGGATGGTGGTCTACACGCGCCGCGCCCGGGTGAGGCGGGACGCGGAACCGAGGTCGTATCGCGGGGTTTCGGCTAGCTATCGGGCAGGAACCAGCCCAGCAGCACGAACCCAACGACCATACATACGGATTCAATCATGGCAGCGAAAGAGCCCCGGCCTGCCAGCCCTGCGAGAGCTGCGGCCGGTGTGTATGTCGCAGAAAATCCGGTATTGCGTCAATCCCCCAAACGGGTAAATCGAACGAGGTTCATTTTTTCGATGCATCGTCAAGAACGTGGAGTCGCGCTATACACGGCTTGCGACCGCCGATCGGGCCTGCCCGGTGCCGGCGAGCGTCCGGGCGCCGTCCGGACCAGGCCCATGCGATGAAGCCCGAGACCTCGACCTTCCGCAGCACCACCGGCGAGCAGCTGTTCCAGCGGGTCTGGCACGCGCAGACCGCCCCCAGAGCGGCGCTGGTGCTTGCCCACGGCCTGAGCGAGCACAGCGAGCGCTACGACCACGTGGGGCGATTCCTGGCCGGCCAGGGCGTCAGCGTGCACTCCTACGACCACCTCGGCCACGGACGCTCGGGCGGACCGCGTGGCTGGGTGGAGGATTTTCAGCACTTTCTCGACGACCTGGCGCTGTTCCACGGTGCCGTGGCCGCCGGCAACCCGGGCCTGCCGCTGTTCCTGCTCGGCCACTCCATGGGCGGCCTGATCGTCACCGCCTACCTGCTCGAACGACCGCTCAAGCCCGATTTCGTGATTCTCTCGAGCCCGGCCATCGTTCCGATCATCGAGCCCGATGGTCGACGCATCGACGCGACCCGGCTCAGCAAGGATCCGGCCGTCCAGGAGGCGTACATGACCGACCCCCTGGTGCTGCGAGAGCGCGTGACCGACGACCTGATGTACCGGCTGGCCGACGGCCTGTCGCTGCTGCCGCAGCGCGCCGCCGAGATCGATCTGCCGCTTCTCCTCATTCACGGCGACGCCGATCGGCTGTGCAGCGCCGAGGGGGCCCGGACCTACGTCGAGTCGTCGTCGTCGGATGACCGCGAGGTGATCATCTACCCCGGCGGACGCCATGAAATGATGAACGAGACGAACCGCGACGAGGTGCTCGCCGACCTGTGGCGCTGGATCGATGCGCGCCTCGACGGGTCGGACCGATCGCCCTGATCGCGGCCCGCCGCCCTGGCGAATTCACGACGCGCGCAGCCGCGGTCTGGTAAAATCGACAGGCGTCATCGGTGTGACGAGCCGCCGGCGTGGGCCCACGGCGAACGAGCGAGAGCATGGAAGGCAGCGACGAGAAAGTTGTATTCGTGATCGGGTCTCCGCGTTCCGGGTCGACGCTGCTGGCGCGTATGATCGGTTCGCATTCGCAGATCCTGACGCGCGGCGAACCCCACATGCTGACGCCGCTGGCCCACCTCGGCTACTACGCCAAGGTCGACAAGGCGCCCTACGATGCGGTGCTGGCGGCCGAGTCGATCCGCGAGTTCGTGGCCGAGTTGCCCGCCGGCGAGCAGGACTACATCGACGCGTGCCGCGCCTACACTGACACCTTGTACCTGCGCTATCTGGCCACGGCCCCGGACAAGAAGCTCTTCCTGGACAAGACGCCGGCCTACGCGCTGATCCTCGACTTCATGGCCAAGATCTACCCGAGCGCTCGCTACGTGATGCTCACGCGGCATCCGCTGGCGGTGTTCAGCTCGTACGCCGAGTCGTTCTTCGACAGCGACTACCAGGCGGCCCACGACTACAACCCGATCACCGAGCGCTACGTACCGGCCATCGCCCGCTTCCTGCGCGAGCGCAAGGCCCCGATCTACCACGTGGTGTACGAGAAGCTGGTCGCCGATCCCGAGCCCATGCTGAAGGAGGTCTTCGAGTTCCTCGGCGTGGAGCACGAGCCCGAGGCGGTGAACTACGGCAAGCACGACTACGCCGGCAAGGGGCTCGGCGATCCGATCGGCGTGAAGAAGTACTCGCGTCCCTCGACCGCCTCGATCCACAAGTGGGCAGGCGAGCTGGCAGCCGATCCGTCGCGACTGACCCTGTGCAAGCAGATCGTCGAGCGTCTCGACCCCGAGGACCTGGCGATCTGGGGACACCCGATCGAGACGTTCTGGGAGCCGCTCGAGCAGCTCGACGACGCGCCGGCGAGCCCCAAGCGCAAGAAGCTCGACCGCTACCGCCTCGAGCGAAAGGCCATCGTGCAGCTGCGAAAGCGCGTGCAGCGCAGCTCGGGCCTGCGCAAGCTGCTGCACCAGCTGCGACTCGGCGCCGACGTCCTGCTGCGCGACTGAGCCGGCCGTCGCGCTCGCGCGTGATCAGCGCGCGGGTGCCGACACGAGCTGCGCGAACGCCGACTTGCAGATTCCCATGAACGCACGCTGCGCCGCGGTGGGCGTTTCCCGAGCCCGCCGCACCAGCGCCCACGACCGGTACAGCCCCGACGGCCCGAGCGGCCGCGCGATCAGCGAACCGTCGGCGACCTCGCGTCGGACGGCCCACGACGCCACCACCGACACGCCCAGGCCGACATCGACCATCTTCTTCACGGCCTCGAGGTCGCTGATCTCCATGCCGAACTTCGGGAATACGCCGTCCTCGAGCAGGAAGCGTTCGAGAATCCGGAACGTCTGGCTGTTGCGGTTGTAGACGACGATCTGTTCACCGACGAAGTCGCGCGCACGTACGCGCTCGAGTGATTGCCAGCCGTGGCCGGGCGGCGCGATGGCGACGAGCTCGTCGCGACCGAGCTCGGTCGCGACCACGCCGTCGTCGTTCACGGGCAGCAGCATCAGCCCGAGGTCGACGCTGCCCTCGAGCGTACGGCGCAGGGTGTCCACACTGAAGCCCGAGATCACCTGGATCTCGATCTTCGCGAAGCGCGACGAGAACTCCGAAAGAATCTGCGGCAGCACGTGATGGCAGATGGCGCCGCCCGCGCCGATCGCGACGCGGCCCCGCCCCATGCCCTCGATATCGGCGACCACGGCGGCGGCCTCGTCGACCTTGCTGGTGATCTGGCGGGCGTAGGGCAGCAGCACGTCGCCGGCCTGCGTGGGCAGGACATTGCGTGCCTGGCGCGTGAACAGCGCCGTGCCGACGTTCTCCTCGAGCGCGCGGATCTGCTGGCTCACCGCCGACTGGCTGATCTTCAGGCGCTGCCCGGCGCGTGTGAAGCTGCCGGTCTCGGCCACGGCTATGAACGTACGCAGGGCGCGAATTTCCATTTGAAATGCTTATCACAACTATGCGGAATCGCGTCAAGGCCTTCTGGCCGTCCTGGCTGCCTCTTGAACGAGCAGCGGCTGGTCACGGAGTGACCACGAAAAATGGGGCTGCACGGCCGATCAGGCTGCGATGCCGCGTCAGGGCCCGCTTTCCTCGGTCGACGACTTTGGCATCGATTCTGCTTCTAGTTACGGAAATTCGAAAAAGGCGCCCTTATGCACGGCCATGGGGTGCGGGACTAACAAAGAGGTGGGACACACAATGAAGAGCAGATCACGATGGTTCGATATCGGCCTGATCGCCGCCCTGCTGGTGCTGACGGCCAGCGGCGTGGTGCGGGCCGAGGAAGAGGCGGCGGTGATCAGCGACGCCATGTTCACGGCCAACAACCTGTGGCTGATGATCGCGGCGGGGCTGGTTTTCATCATGCACCTGGGCTTTGCGACGCTCGAGTCGGGGCTCACGCGGGCCAAGAACACGACGAACATCCTGTTCAAGAACACGTTCATCGTGTCGGTCGGCATCCTCACGTACGCGTTCGTGGGCTTCAATCTCATGTATCCGGGCGACTTCAACGGTTACCTCGGATTCGCGGGAGTCGGCCTGTTCCCGGCCGCGGCCGATCAGACGATCGCCTACGCCGACGGCGGCTACACGTACTGGACCGACTTCCTGTTCCAGGCGATGTTCGCGGCCACCGCGGCGACGATCGTTTCGGGAGCCGTGGCCGAGCGCGTAAAGCTGGGCTCGTTCATGATCTTCGCCACTCTCTTCGTCGGCCTCGTGTACCCGTGGCTCGGCTCGTGGAAGTGGGGCGGCGGCTGGCTCGACGGTCTCGGCTTCTACGACTTCGCCGGCTCGACCCTGGTCCACTCCGTGGGCGGGTGGGGCGCCCTGGTGGGTGCCGCCATGCTCGGTCCGCGTATCGGCAAGTACACGAAGGACGGGCGCCTGACGCCGATTCCCGGCAGCAACCTGCCGATGGCCACCGTGGGCGTGTTCCTGCTCTGGCTCGGCTGGTTCGGCTTCAACGGTGGCTCGGTGCTCAACGCCGACCCGGCGCTGGTCTCACTCACGCTGGTGACGACCTGTCTGGCCGCCGCCGCCGGCTGCATGGGCGCCATGTTCACGTCGTGGATGGTCTCGAAGAAGCCCGATCTCTCGATGACGCTCAACGGGATCCTCGCGGGTCTCGTGGGCATCACCGCAGGCGCCGACCAGATGGCGATGGGCTCGGCGATGATCATCGGCCTGATCGCCGGCGTGATCGTCGTCTACTCGGTCATGTTCTTCGACCGGATCAAGATCGACGATCCGGTCGGTGCCATCTCGGTTCACCTTGTCTGCGGCATCTGGGGCACCCTGGCGGTCGGCTTGTTCGGCGCCATGGCCGGCTTCGGGCAGTTCGTGACCCAGCTCATCGGCGTCGCCGCCTACGGCGCGGCGACGGTGGTTTCGGCCGCGATCATCTTCGGTGCAGTGAAGCTCATCTTCGGCCTGCGCGTCGATGCCGACGAGGAGCTCGAGGGTCTGGATGCGGCCGAGCACGGCATGCACGCGTACCCCGACTTCCGCCCGGTGACCGTCACCGGCGGACATCCTGCCGCGGGTATGGCCAGCGCGAGCGCGCAGTACGCGGCGGCGCCTGACTACAAGACGGAGGGTGCACTCTCCTAGGTCAGGTGCGGCAGGCGGCCCGCCGGTCGAGGTCCCCCCGGCGGGCCGCACCACGTTCTTCTTCTTCGGGACTCCCGGCGCCTGCGACCGCCCACTCCTTCCTGGTGGGTAGTCGCGGGCGCCACTACGTTCGGGCTTTCGAGTTGTAGCGAGATCGGCATTCCCCGGGGAATGCCCGACGCGGGCCGTTGCGTAGCAGAATGGGTTTTCGTAGGGTGCGCGGATGGATGAAGAGCTGTTCGGCGACCACGAGATCTTCTGCGAGGACGAGCACCGGATCTTCCGGGAGAGCATCCGCAAGTTCGTACAGGCCGAGCTGGTGCCGCGTGCGCGCGAGTTCGACGAGCTAGGCCACCTGGACAAATCGCTGTATCCGCGGATGGGCGAGCTGGGCATGCTCGGCATTCGCTACGACCCGCAGTACGGAGGCGGTGGGCTGGACTGGACGTACTCGGCCATCATGGCCGAGGAGCTGGCATGCGCCGACAACGCCGGCGTGACGCTCGGCGTGATCGACCACACGGACATGGCGACGCCGTCGCTGGCGACGTTCGGGTCGGACGAGCTCAAGCAGCAGTTCCTGGTTCCCGCGATCCGCGGCGAGATGGTGGGCGCGATCGGCGTGACCGAGCCGCATGCCGGATCCGACGTTGCCGCGATCAAGACGCGGGCCGTGCGTGACGGCGACGACTGGGTGATCAACGGCAGCAAGATGTACATCACGAACATCTCGCATGCCGACTTCGTCTGCTTGCTGGCGGTGAACGATCCCGAGCTGGGGTACGGCGGGTTCTCGCAGATCATCGTACCCACCGACGCGACGGGTCTGACCTACACGCTGCTCGACAAGATCGGCAACTGGGGCTCCGACACGGGTGCGGTCTACCTCGAGGACGTGCGCGTGCCGATCGCCTACACGATCGGCGACATCGGCCGCGGATTCCAGCAGCAGATGATGCAGTTCCAGGACGAGCGGCTCATCGCCTTGCTCAACGCCAACGCGGCCTCGCTCGACCTGTGGCACAAGACGCGTGCGTACACGAAGGAGCGAATGGCCTTCGGGCAGGCGCTGTCGTCGTTCCAGGTGAACCAGTTCCGCTTCGTCGACATGCTCGCGCGCATCACGGCCGCGCGCGAGCTGGGGTACGCTTGCGTGCGCAAGCGCAATCGCGGCGAGGATGCCACCAAGGAGATCTCGATGGGGAAGCTGTTCTGCATCGAGGTCGCCCAGCAGGTCGCCGACACCTGCCTGCAGCTGCACGGCGGCGCCGGCTACATGACCGAGAACCCCGCGGCGCGCGCGTTCGTCGATTCGCGCCTGGGATCGGTCGGCGGCGGTGCCGACGAGGTCATGAAGCAGATCGTCGCCAAGATGATCGGGCTGTAGCAGCCCGCTAACCCCACTCCGCAAAGCAAGACGCATGGCGGCTGCCTGAATTCGGGGCGGCGATGCACCCGTGCCGCATATTTCGTGGTCACGAGGCCGCCATGCGGTTTGTTACGCTGAATGCAAAGTGCCCGAAGGCCGACGTGCGCCCGCGCCCGTCCAGCTGTCGTGCCGGTTGCGCGTCGCGCGCCCCCTTTTCCCGGGAGCGCGGCTCGAGTAGCGCGCCACGGCCATCGGAGCAGATCGCGAGGAGAACGCCCCTGTGGGGCGGAGGGTAGTGTCATGAAACGAAGATCCGGGACCGTCGTGGTCGCGGTTGCGCTGGTTGCCGTGGTGACGGCGAGCACGCGTCCGGCGACTGCCGATACGGACGGCCGAGGGGCAACGGGCGAGGTGGAAATGGCCTCGGCCGATCTGGCCGACCTCAGCCTGGAAGAGCTGATGAACGTCGAGGTGTATTCGGCGGCCAAGAAGAAGCAGAAGCTCGGCGACTCACCGTCGGCCGCCTACATCCTGACGCAAGCCGACATCAAGCGCTCGGGCGCCATGAGCATCCCCGAGGCCCTGCGCCTGGTGCCCGGCGTGGAGGTTGCCCACATCGACTCGAACAAGTGGGCCATCACGATTCGCGGCTTCAACGATCGCTTCGCCAACAAGCTTCTCGTCCTGATCGACGGTCGCACTGTCTACACGCCGCTGTTCGCCGGCGTGTACTGGGACGTGCAGGACACGATGATCGAGGACATCGACCGCATCGAGGTGATTCGCGGCCCCGGCGGCACCGTGTGGGGCGCCAACGCGGTGAACGGCGTGATCAACATCATCACCAAGTCGTCCGAGGACACGCAGGGCACGCTGGCGAGCTACGGAATGGGCGATGAGCTCGACTACAACGCGGCGCTTCGCTTCGGCGGCAAGCTCGGCGAGGCCGGCCACTACCGGATCTACGGCAAGTGGTTCCAGCGTGACGATTTCGAGACGGCGGCAGGCACGAACGGAGGCGACGGCTGGCGCCAGGGCAGGGCAGGGTTCCGCAGCGACTGGGAGATGGGCGATGACGACACGTTCATGGCCTCGGGCGAGATCTACGACGGCACATCCGACTCGCGCGCCGTCACGGCCACGCTCGATCCGGCGACGGCGCCGGCGTACGAGACCATCGAGCTGGAGCGCACCGACGTGGCCGGCGGTCATCTGCTGGCGCGCTGGACGCATCGCTTCTCCGAAACCTCCGAGACGGAGGTGCAGACCTACTACGACCGCACGACGCGCAGCTCGGGCGGCTTTCGCGAGGATCGCGATACCGTCGACATCGAGTTCACGCACCGTGTGGGGCTGTGGAGCTGGAACGACCTGGTGTGGGGACTCGGCTACCGGGTGACACGCGACGATCTGCTGAACGACGGCCTCGACGGTGCGGCGCTCGTCGATCCGGGCTCGTTCGTCGACGACCCGTACTCGATCGGTCGCTTCTCCTGGTCGCCCACCGAGCGCGACATGCAGACGTTCAACGGCTTCGTGCAGGACGAGATCTCGCTGTTCGACGACCGGCTGCTGGTAACCCTCGGAACCAAGGTCGAGCACAACGACAGCACCGGCTGGGAGGTGCAGCCGAGCCTGCGCGCGCTGTTCAAGCTGGCCGAGCGTCACTCGGTGTGGGCGGCGGTGTCGCGCTCCGTGCGAACCCCTTCACGTTCCGAGGACGACATCTCGATCAACGCCGACGTGTTCGCACCCGGCGAGCCGCCGTTCACGCCGCCGGCGCGCACGGTGGGTGCGTTCTCCGGCACGCGCAGCTTCAAGTCGGAGGACCTGGTCGCGTACGAGCTCGGCTACCGTGCGCAGCTTCACGACACCGTGTCGCTCGACGTCGCCGGCTACTACAACGACTACGACGACCTGCGCTCGCTCAGCGTCGATCCCGCGCTCGGGGTCGGCACCGACGGCGACGGCAACCCGTTCCTGGTGGCGACCGGCATCGCGACGAACTTCATGCACGGCGAGACGTTCGGCGTGGAGGTGGCGCTGGACTGGTCACCGACCGAGTTCGCGTTGCTACGTAGCGGCTACACCTACATGGACATCGATCTGTCGTACAACCAGGGCGCCGAGGTACCGTTTCGCGATCCGCTCTCGATACTCGCCGAAGGGCAGAGCCCCCATAACCAGGTGTTCGCGCACGGGTTCTTCGACCTGCCCCACGACGTGGACCTCGACCTCGTGGTGCGCTACGTCGACCGCCTCGAGAGCATCGACATCGACAGCTACATCACGCTCGACGTACGCGCGGCCTGGGAGCCGGTCGATGGGCTGGAGCTGGCGTTCGTCGGCCGCAACCTGACCGAGGACTCCCACCCCGAGTTCGCGTCGTCGACGCTGGTAGGCTCGGTGCCCACCGAGGTGCAGCGCAGCTTCTTCGGCATGCTCACCTACCGGCACTAGGAGCCCCGGAACCGCTCGAGGACAGGAACGACGCCCGGACAATGAAGCGTAGATTGCTACAGATTGCCGCGATCGTCGCGATGGTGGCCGGCTCTTGCTGGCTGTCATCGGCGGCAGACGCTCGCCTCGAGGACGAGGTGAAGGCGGCATTTTTGTACAACTTCGCCAAGTTTGTCGGCTGGCCGGACGCCGTGTTCGCCGGCGACGACGACGCGCTCGTGTTCTGCTTGCGTGGCAATGACTCGTTCGCCGAGAGCGTCGATCGCATCGTTTCGGGACGCACCGCGCATGGTCGCGAGATCGTCGTGCGTCGCGACGTCGCTCTCGACGGCCTCGACGCCTGCCACCTGCTGTTCCTCGGTGAAGAGGAGGCAGGCGTGGCACAGATCATGCAGTTCACGGCCGACACCTCCGTCTTGACGGTCGGGGATGTGCCGTCGTTCGTCGACGAGGGCGGCATCATCGGACTGGTCGTCGATCGCGGGAAGGTGAGATTCGAGATCAACGCCGCCGGCGCGGAGCGCGCAGGGCTGAGGATAAGCTCGCAGCTCCTGAAGCTGGCACGTTCGGTCAAGAAGTAGGGCCTACCCGGCCATGAAATTTTTTCGCGACCTGTCCATCAAGACGAAGTTCTTGACGATCGTGCTGTTCACCAGTGCGGTCTCACTGCTGTTCACCTCGGCGGCGGTCGTCGTCTACGACGCGAACTCGTTTCGCGAGACTCTCGTTGACGAGCTGGCGGCACACGCGGACATCGTTGCCCACAACAGCGCCGCGGCCCTCACATTCGACGATGGCGAGTCGGCGGCCGAGACGTTGCTGGCGCTGCGCGCCACCGGCGGTGTGATCACCGCATACATCCTCGACACCGACGACGAGATCTTCGCGCGCTACGTTCGCGACGAGAGAACGCCGGTGGCGGCCCGACCGCTGCTGGCCGAACCGGGGTACCGGTTCTTCGACGACCGGCTGGCGATGCTGCGGCCCATCGTGCTCGATGACGAGGCGGCCGGCGCCGTCTACATCGAGGGCGATCTCAGCGCGCTGCGGGCGCGGCTCAAGCGCTACGTGGGAATGGCCACCGCCGTGGTCGCCTGCGCCATGGTGATCGTGTTGCTGCTGTCGTCGCGCTTTCAGCGCGCGTTCTCGGGCCCGATCCTGCGGCTTGCGGAAACGGCCAAGACCATCTCGCGGCGCAAGAACTACGCGGTGCGCGCCGAGAAGACCTCGGAGGACGAGGTCGGCACCTTGATCGACGGCTTCAACGAGATGCTCGACCAGATCCAGGCGCGAGACGGCAAGCTCGAGCGGCATCGCGACGAGCTGGAGCGCGAGGTGGCGCTGCGAACCGGCGAGCTGCGCGACGTAAACGTGCGGCTCAAGGAGAGCGAGGCGCGAATTCGCGCGATCGTCGAGGGAACCTCCGCCACCACCGGCGTCGAGTTCTTCGACGCCCTGAGCATCACCCTGGCGCGCGCGCTCGGCATGCGCTGGGTGATGGTGGGTCTGCTCGTGCCCGGCAATCGCATGGAGGCGAAGGCGCTGTGGGACGGCACGCGCATCGTGCGCGACATCGTCTACGATCTCTCGGGTACGCCGTGCGAGCGCGCCGTGACCGATTCGTTCGCGGTCTACGAGGACGGCGTCGTGGCGCAGTTCCCCGACGACGAGATCCTGCGCGAGTGGAAGGTCAGCAGCTACGTGGGCGTGGTCCTGCGCGACAGCGCGGGCACGCCGATCGGCGTTCTCAACGCCTTCCACGAGGAGCCGATTCCGGAGCTCGCACGCCACGGATCGTTGCTACGTGTGTTCGCGTCGCGAGCGGCGGCCGAGCTCGAGCGCATGCTCGTCGAGGAGGAGCTGCAGCGGTCGGAATCGCGCACGCGGGCCATTCTCGACAGCGCGGCCGACGGCATCGTCACGATCAGCGATGGCGGCGCCGTGGAGACGTTCAACCACGCTGCCGAGCAGATCTTCGCGCTGGACGCCGCCGCGGCCTACGGCCGGGGCATCGCGGAGCTCATGCGCTTCCCCGTGGACGAGGAAGGAAACGAGGCGCTGCGGACGCGGCCCGAGCCGGTACTGTCGTCGTTCGTCGGCAAGCGAGTCGAGATCGAGGGCGTACGCGCCGACGGTGTGGTGTTCCCGATGAACGTGGTCACCAGCCGCATGGAAGTGGCCGGGCGGACGTCGTTCACCGCAATCGTGCGCGACGTGACGCGCGAGCGCGAGCTCGAGCAGATGAAATCGGACTTCGTGAGCACGGTCTCGCACGAGATCCGCACGCCGCTTTCGTGCATCATCTCCTCGGCGAAGATCCTCAAGAAGAACGGCGACGCCAAGCCCGACGTCACCGCCAAGTTCTCCGGGATCATCGCCGACGAGGGCAAGCGGCTGAGCCGCCTCATCAACGACCTCCTGGACCTGTCGAAGATCGACTCCGGCGGGCTCGAGTGGACGTTCAAGGACGCCGACGCCGAGGACCTGATCGACCACGTGGTGGTGCGACATCGGCAGGACGCGCGAGCTCACGAGATCGATCTGTCGGTGGCCGTGGACGGGGGCGTGCCCAGCGTCAAGGTCGACCGCGACAAGTTCGTCCAGGTTCTGAGCAACCTCATCTCGAACGCCATCAAGTTCACCGACCGCGGTGGACACATCGTGGTAGCCGCGGCCCGGCACGACGCGGAGCGCGTGCGGATCAGCGTGATGGACAACGGCGTCGGCATCGCGCCGGAGCACCAGCAGGTGATCTTCGATCGCTTCAGGCAGCTCGGCAACGTGCTCACCGACCGGCCGCAGGGCAGCGGGCTCGGTCTGCACATCTCGAAGGAGATCGTCGAGTCGCTGGGGGGCGAGATCTGGGTGGACAGCGAGCCCGGCAAGGGCAGCACGTTCGCGTTCACCGTGTGCGCGGCCGAGGCGGCCGACGACTCGAAGACCGAGGAAGGGGCGGTCGAGTCCCGGCCCTCGGTGCTGGTCGTCGACGACGAGGAGACCACGCGTGAGCTCGTGACCTATCTGCTCGACGTCAACGGATTCGACGCTACCGCGGCCGGCTGCGGGTCGGAGGCGCTGGCGTCGGTGCGTGAGCGACGGCCCGATCTGATCGCACTCGACGTGATGATGCCCGGTATGACCGGCTACGAGGTTCTCGAAGCGCTGCGCGGCGATGACGACCTGGCCGACATCCCGGTGCTTCTGATGTCGGTGTTCGGCGACCCGGCGCACACCGAGCGCGGCCTGCGCCTGGGTGCGAGTGCCTATCTCAATAAGCCCATCGACGAGTCCACCCTGGTCGGCACCTTGCAGCGACTGCTGCGCGGCGAGGGGCGCCGTGTGCTCATCGTCGACGACGACGAGCACAGCCGCGCCGAGATCAAGGCGGACCTCGCCCGTCAGGGATATACCGCCGTCGAGGCCCCGGACGTTCGCCGCGGGGCAGAGCTCGCGCGCAGCGTGCAGCCCGACCTGGTGATCGTCGGTCCGCAGAGTGGTACCGTCGACGGCAGCGCGCTGGTGAAGAGCCTGCGTGACGACGAGCGCACCAGCTCGATTCCGATCCTTGTCGTCACCGGCTTCGAGCTGCACGGCGTCAACGCCGCCTACCTCGACGCCACCACCGCAGCCGAGACCTCGGCGCGCGGCAGCGTGTCCGACCTGCTGACCTCCCTCCTCGACAACCGCTCCGCCCTCGATCGCGCGGCCGACGACGACCGCCCGACACCCGGCCCGCTTCCCGGCTGAACCCGGACCTCGCCCGCCATCGGCTCTCGAGGACCGAGCGCCACCGACGTTTCGCGCGTGGCCCCGGGCGGCCTGATTTGCGGTAGCTGCCTGCACCCGTAAAGTTGCACGGCTCGATCTACCCGGAGGCCCCTGGATGGCGGACAGCAACGGTTTTTATCAGTTCACCGGCACGGCCGGCTACATCGCTTCGGAGCCGCTCGTCGACGCGGTGAACTGCGCGCTGGCGCTGGAGCGTCCGCTGCTCATCAAGGGCGAGCCGGGCACCGGCAAGACGCTGCTGGCCAGCCACGTGGCCGAGTCGCTCGGCATGCCGATGGAGTCGTGGCACATCAAGTCGACGACCAAGGGCGCCGACGGCCTGTACGTGTACGACACGGTTCAGCGCCTGAACGACAGCCGCTTCGGCAGCGGCGACGTCAGCGACATTCGCCACTACATCAAGCTCGGGCCGCTCGGCCGTGTGTTCGCGGCCGGCGAGCGACAGGTGCTTCTGATCGACGAGGTGGACAAGGCCGATATCGAGTTCCCGAACGATCTGCTTCGCGAGCTCGATGAGATGCGCTTCACCATCACCGAGACGGGCGAAGAGGTGGCCGCCAAGCACAGGCCGATGGTGATCATCACGTCGAACAACGAGAAGGAGCTACCCGACGCCTTCCTGAGGCGCTGCGTCTTTCACTTCATCGAGTTCCCCGAGTCCGAGATGATGAAGCAGATCGTCGACGTTCACCACGGGAACCTCGACGCCACGCTGCTCGATCAGGTGCTGATCAAGTTCTACTGGCTGCGCGAGCAGAACGAGCTTCGCAAGAAGCCGTCGACGTCCGAGCTCATCGACTGGATCGCGGCGCTGCTCAAGTCGGGCATCAGCCACGAGCAGCTCGAGGCGCACATCCCGTTCATGGGCGCGCTGCTCAAGAACGAGCAGGACACCGATGCGCTGCGCGGCTACGACGACCGCGGCGGCACGTTGCCGGCGAAGTGGAGCGACCTGGGCCCGCGCTACAACCAGTAGCGCGCTACCCGGCAAGGCCCGTCGTGTTCCTCGATCTCTTCTACGGCTTGCGCGAAGCGGGCGTACCGGTGGCCATCCAGGAGTGGATGGCGCTGGTCCAGGCGCTCGAGAAGGGGCTTCACGGCTCGAGCCTGCTGCGCTTCTATCATGTCGCGCGTGTCTGTCTCGTGAAGAGCGAGACCTACTACGACGCCTTCGATCGAGTGTTCGCCCGCGTGTTCAAGGGCGTGGAGGGGTCGCTCGACATCACCGACGAGGTGATGGAGTGGCTGCGCGATCCGCGCAACTTCCCCGGGCTCACGCCCGAGCAGATGGCGCAGCTCGAACGGCTCACGTCCGACGAGCTCATGCGGCGATTCCTCGAAACCCTGGCCGAGCAGAACGAGCGCCACGACGGTGGCGGCCGCTGGGTCGGCACCGGCGGGCGCTCGCCGTTCGGGCACGGCGGCCAGCATCCCACCGGCATCCGGGTGGGCGGAACCTCGCGCAACCGCTCGGCGATGAAGGTGGCCGAGGAACGGCACTTCGAGGATTACCGCACCGACGTGAGCTACGACGTGCGCCAGATGCGGGTCGCGCTCAAGAAGCTGCGCCACCTCACGCGCGCGGGACAGGCCAGCGAGCTGGACCTGGACGAGACGATCGACGAGACCTGCCGCAACGCCGGCGAGATCGAGCTCGTGTTCCGACCGCCGCGCCGCAACAACGTACGTCTGCTGCTCATGATGGATGTGGGCGGCACGATGGACCCGTACTTCGAGCCGGTGAGCTCGCTGCTGACAGCCCTGCACGAGGAACACGGTCTGCGCGAGTTCAAGGCGGTGTACTTTCACAACTGTGTGTACGACGTGGTCCACACCAGCGCCTCGATGAGTGCGTCCGACGAGCTGCCCACCGGTGACCTGCTGCGACGGCTCGACGAGCGCTGGAAGCTGCTGGTGGTGGGCGACGCGGCCATGCACCCGGCAGAGCTGATGGAGCCCTACGGCAACATCGACCCCCGTCGCACCTCCGCCACGCCCGGCATCGACTGGCTCCACCAGCTCTCCGATCACTTTCTGCGCACCGCCTGGCTCAATCCGGACGAGCCGCGCCTGTGGCAGCACTCCCACACGGTACGGCTCATTCGACGGCTGTTCCCCATGTACCACCTGAGCGTCGAGGGTGTGGCCGAGGCGGTCAACGCGCTTGTGGGCGCGCGCGTCGCAAAGGCGGCCTAGGAGCCCGTTGGAGAACGAGGAGGATCGCCGCGGCGAACGCGAGGCGCTCGCGCGTGAGCTCGCCGAGCGTGCGGTGGCCGGCGACGCGGTGCTCGCCGCCATCGCGAAGGTGCCGCGACACCGCTTCGTTCCGGACGACGTCTCTCCCTTCGCCTACGAGGATCGCGCGCTGCCGATCGCGGCCGGCCAGACGATCTCGCAGCCCTACATCGTTGCCTACATGACCGAGCGGCTGGAGCTCGAGAAGCATCACCGCGTGCTCGAGATCGGCACCGGCAGTGGCTACCAGGCCGCCGTGCTCGCGGAGCTCGCCGGCGAGGTCTACTCGGTGGAGATCGTCGAGGCGCTGCACGTGAGCGCGCGCCGAGTGCTGCGCGAGCTGGGGTACGAGCGCATCCGGCTCGCCGTGGGCGATGGCTGCGCCGGCTGGCCCGAGCACGCGCCATTCGATCGCATCATCGTCACGGCTGCAGCCGCTCGTGTTCCCGAGCCGCTCGTCGAGCAGCTCGCGGCCGGCGGTCGGCTGCTCATGCCGCTGGATTCCGACGATGCGCTGTCGCAGTGGATCTGGCGCGTAGACAAGGACGAGGCAGGCGAGATCGTGAGCCGGCGTACGATCCCTGTGCGCTTCGTTCCGATGACGGGGGCGGTCTCGGGCTAGCGCGCCCGGCGGCCCGGCGGCCGCAAGGCACAGCGATCCCGGCCCTGCATTGGCCGCGCCAGTCGGCCCTGCTAATGCCTTGCTGTGCACGGTGCGCCCCTCCTCCAGGATGTGGTCATCCTGTTGCTGGCCTCGCTGCCGGTCGTCTTCGTCTGTCAGAAGGTCGGCCTGCCCGCGCTCGTCGGCTTCCTGCTTACCGGCATCGCCATCGGTCCTTCGGCCGCGGGGCTGATCCACGCGCCCGAGAACGTCGAGGTTCTCGCCGAGCTGGGCGTCGCACTGCTGCTGTTCACCATCGGGCTGGAGTTCTCGCTGGCCAGGCTTGCCCGTCTCGGGCGCATCATCGTCGGCGCCGGAGCGCTGCAGATGAGCGCCACCGGCCTGGTCTTCGCGGGCATTGCCGCGGTGGCGGGCTACCACGTGAGCGAGGCCGTCCTGCTCGGTATGGTGGTCGCGCTCTCGAGCACGGCGGTGGTGCTCAAGATCCTCGCCGACCGTGCCGAGCTGCACGCTACCCACGGCCAGCTCTCGCTCAGCATCCTGCTGTTCCAGGACATCAGCATCCTGCCGCTGCTGCTGTTCCTGCCGTTCCTCGACGCCTCGCGACAGGTCGGTGCCGGCGACGTGCTCGAGACGCTGGCCGTCGCGCTGCTGGCCACCGCCGGCATCATCGTGGCCGCCCGCCGCATCCTTCCGGCGGTGTTCAGGCAGGTGCTGCGCCTGCGCAGCCAGGAGCTGTTCATCGGTGTGGTCGTGCTGTCGTGCTTCGGCACGGCGTGGCTGGCAGCGTCGCTGGGCGTGTCGATCGCCATTGGCGCGTTCATCGCCGGCCTGGTCGTGTCGGAGTCGGAGTACAGCCACCAGGTCGTGGCCGAGATCCTGCCGCTGCGCGACCTGTTCAGCAGCATCTTCTTCGTCTCGATCGGCATGCTCCTCGATCTCGATTTCATCGCCACGCACGCAACGCAGGTCGCGGTGTTGCTGGCGGCGATCATCGTCGTCAAGACGCTCACCGGCGCGGTCGCGGTGCGACCGTTCAGCGCGTCACCGCGCGTTGCCGTCCTGGTCGGCGCAACGATCGCGCAGGTGGGCGAGTTCTCGTTCGTGCTCGCCGACGAGGCGCGCAAGCTCGGCGTGCTGATGCCCGAGTCGTTCCAGGGGGTCCTGGCCGCGTCGGTGTTCAGCATGGTGCTGACTCCGCTGGTGGGAGGAGCGGCCTCGCGGTTTCTACGCGACTACGACGTTCCCGGCTTCGACCCCGAGCCGGCCACGGGCGGGGATGACGAGGGCGCGGTACCCACGAAGAGCCACGTCGTGATCATCGGCTACGGGCTGGCCGGCCGTAACCTCGCGCGCGTGCTGCGCGAGACCGGCATCCCCTCGTGCATCGTCGATTTCGATCCCGAGCAGATCGACCAGGCCGAGCAAGATGGCCACACCGCCGTGTACGGCGACGCTACGCGCTCGGTGGTGCTGCGCCACGTGCACGCCGACACCGCCGTCGCGATCGTCGTCGCCGTGGGCGATCCGGCCGCCACCCGGCGAGTGGTGGCGATAACGCGCGACTCGAACCCGAAGGCCGCGATCATCGTACGCACGCGCTATCTCAGCGAGATCGAGGAGCTCTACCGTCTCGGTGCGAGCGAGGTCGTGCCCGAGGAGCTCGAGACGTCGGTCGAGATGTTCGCCCGCGTGCTCGAGTGCCTCGACATTCCCAAGAACGTGATCGGCGCTCAGGTGGAGGTGATCCGCGCCGAGAACTACGCGATGCTGCGCGAGACGGGAGCCTCGGAGCGCCACCTCGAGAGCATCTACGACGTGTTCATGGCCGCCACCACGGTGACGTACCTGGTGCGCTCCGGCAGCCCGGCCGTCGGCCACAAGCTGGCCGAGCTCGACATCCGCGCGAAGACCGGAGCGAGCATCGTCGCCGTGGTTCGCGACGGAAGCGCGATCACGAATCCCGGTGCCGACTTCGAGATCTCGAGCCGCGACATTCTCGTCATGCTCGGTAACCACGGTGAGCTGGCCGAGAGCCGCGGGCTGCTAGATCCTCCGGCCGACCCCTGAGCCCCACCGGGCGCCGGTGCGAGATCCCGCTGCCGTCCTCGCGGGCCGACGCTCCCTCCTCTATACTCCGCACGCCGTGAGGGCTCTTTCGCAGGCAACGCCGGATGATGCGCAAGCGGCCGTGCAGGCGCTGGCCGCATCGGTGCGCGCCGCCTTGCCGGCGGCCGCCGCCGGGTGGTTCGACGAGGCGCTGGACGGCGCCGGTTCCGACGCGGGCCCGCGCGGCTTTCCGGCCGCGTACGCGGGCACCGGTCGTCGTCTGGGGCCCGACCGCGCGATCGCGTCCCGCGATCTCGTGGCCGCGCTCGAAGCGGCCGACCTGGGCGCCGCGGCGTGCTGGAGCCTGGCGCGGCAAGGCCGCTGCGTCTTGCTGTACGCCGCGCTCGGTGCCCGCCCGGATGGTGAACACGCGCGCTTCGTCGACGACGGGTTCCGCACCGGCGACAGCGACGAGCGCGTCGCACTGCTCGGTGCGCTGCCGGTGCTGCCGCGACCCGAGCGGTTCGCGTCGACCGCGGTCGACGCGTGTCGCACGAACGTGGTCGGCGTGTTCGAGGCGATCGCGTGCGAGAACTCGTATCCGCAACGCTGTTTTGCCGACGCGAGCTTCAACCAGATGGTGATGAAGGCGGTGTCTCTCGGCGTGGCGGTCGAGCGCATCGTCGGTCTGGGCGAGCGCGCCAACGCCGACCTCGAACGCATGGCCGCAGACTATGCGAGCGAGCGCCGGGCCGCCGGCCGCGAGGTACCCGACGACATCGCGCTGATCACGACCACCGGTTCCGACGGATCCGGCGTCCGCACAGACCAGGGGTGACGATGAAGCTGTTCGATCCGCACATCCACATGACGTCGAGAACCACCGACGATTACCAGGCGATGGCCGACGCGGGGATTGCCGCGGTGGTCGAGCCGGCGTTCTGGCTGGGCCAGCCGCGCACGCACGCCGGCTCGTTCGAGGACTACTTCCTGTCGCTGGTCGGCTGGGAGAGGTTCCGTGCCAGCCAGTTCGGAATCCACCACCTGTGCACCATGGGGCTGAATCCCAAGGAGGCCAACGACCCGCGTCTCGCTGCCGATGTGCTCGCCCTGCTGCCACGCTACCTCGAGAAGGACGGCGTGGTCGCCGTCGGCGAGATCGGGTTCGACGACATGACCGTGGCCGAGGAGAAGCTGTTCGCCGAGCAGCTCGAGCTCGCACGCGCGTTCGAGCTGCCCGCGCTCGTCCACACCCCGCACCGCGACAAGAAGCGCGGAACCGAGCGCAGCCTGGCGCTGCTTCGCGAGGTGGGATTCCCCGAGGAGCAGACCCTGATCGACCACAATACCGAGGAGACGCTGCCGCTCGTTCTCGATACCGGTTGCTGGGCCGGCCATTCGATCTATCCGAACACCAAGATGGACGAGCACCGCATGGTGGCGCTCGTGCAGGAGTACGGCGCCGAGCGCATCATCATCAACAGTGCGGCCGACTGGGGCGTCAGCGACCCCCTCAAGGTGCCGAAGACGGTGACGGCCATGCGCGAGGCGGGCATCGGCACCGAAGCGATCGAGACGGTCGCGTGGCGAAATCCGATGACGTTCGTCTGCCTCGGCGGGCGCGTCAAGCCCGCCGACTTCGATCGTCCACCCACCATCGACCAGCGCGAGCTGTGGGAGGGAAACTCGGTGCTGCGCGGTCAGTCGCCGCGGATCGACGCGTGAGCCGCCGGTTTCGCCAGCACGTGCCGGCGACGGCCACGCCGCCTGCGCCACGCGCGGCGCACGGGAACGGGGGCTAGCGAGTGCATCGCACCGTGGTGCTGGACGTCGTCGGGTTGACGCCGTCACTGCTCGGCGAGCACACCCCGAACCTGAAGGCCCTGGCGGAGCGCGGCGGCGCCCGGCCGCTCTCCACCGTCACGCCGGCCGTCACCTGCAGCGCGCAGTCGACGTTCACCACCGGGCTGACGCCCGCCGGCCACGGTTGCGTGGCCAACGGCTGGTACTTCCGCGATCTGTCCGAGGTCTGGCTGTGGCGGCAGTCGAACCACCTGGTGGCGGGTGAGAAGATCTGGGAAGCCGCGCGTCGTCGTGATGCGTCGTTCACGTGCGCGAAGATGTTCTGGTGGTACAACATGTACTCCAGCGCCGAGTTCACGGTGACCCCCCGGCCGATGTATCCGGCCGACGGTCGCAAGCTTCCCGACGTGTACACGCAGCCGGACGCGCTGCGCGACGAGCTCAACGCCGACCTGGGCACCTTCCCCCTGTTCCAGTTCTGGGGCCCCGGCTCCGACATCGTCGCCAGTCGGTGGATCGTCGACAGCACCCTGCACGTCTACGACCGCAAGCGTCCCACCTTGACGCTCGCCTATATTCCGCATCTCGACTACTGCCTGCAGCGATTCGGGCCGAACGACCCGCGCGTGGCCGACGACCTGCGCGCCGTCGACGCCCTGTGCGGCGAGCTCATCGAGCACGTCGAGCGCGACGGTGCGCGTGTGATCGTGCTGTCGGAGTACGGCATCACCGATGTCGGCGGCGCCGTTCACATCAACCGTGCCCTGCGTGAGGCCGGTCTGCTAGCGGTACGCGAGGAGCAGGGGCGCGAGCAGCTCGACGCCGGCGCCAGCGAGGCGTTTGCCGTTGCCGATCACCAGATCGCTCACGTCTACGTCGCTCGCCCCGAGCTCGTCGACCGGGTGCGCACGCTCGTGGCCGGTCTCGACGGCGTGGACGAGGTTCTCGACGAAGACGGCAAGCGCCAGCGTGGTCTCGACCACGAGCGCTCCGGCGAGCTCGTCGCCATCAGCCGCGCGGATCGCTGGTTCACGTACTACCACTGGCTCGACGACGATCGCGCGCCCGACTACGCGCGCACCGTGGATATCCACCGCAAGCCCGGTTACGACCCAGTCGAGCTGTTCTTCGATCCGCAGCTACCCGCGGTCAAGCTGCGCGTGGCGTGGCGGCTGCTGCAAAAGGCCGCTGGCTTCCGCACCCTGATGGACGTGATTCCGCTCGACCCGAGCCTGGTGCGCGGTTCGCACGGACGCCCGACCGACCGGGCCGAGGACGGTCCGCTGCTACTCAGCTCGCAGCCCGAGCTACTTGCCGACGGTGCCGTCGAGGCGACCGACGTGAAGGCGATCGTTCTCGACCACGTCTTCGGCGCGTCAGGTTCCGGGCACCGATCGCTGCAGAAGGCGGGTTAGGACCGCGCCGGCCGACGCGGCCGCTGCCGCGAGCGGGAAGCCCTGGTCGGCGATGAGCAGGGCATCGAGCAGCGAGATGCCGGCGATCAGCCGCACCACCGCACCGGGCACGTCGCGACCCTCGCGGCGCATGACGAACGACAGCGCATGGATCGTCCACAGCGTGAGCGCTGCGAGGGCGACGATGCCGGCGCCGACGCCCGGCGACGTTGCCAGTCCGTAGACGAACGGCACCGCGAGCACGGCGAGCGGCCACAGGTTGCGAGGCTCGCGCAGGTTCTCCTGCGCGGCCACGTATGTGAGGCCGCTCACGTAGCACAGCAGTGCGAAGGCGCCGGCGAGAAGCGGCCGCGACACGGTGCCGGTGGCGGCCAGGCCGGCCGTCACGTACACCAGCGCGCGGCACAGCGCCATGACGAGCGGCGCGGTCGTGACTCCCTTGTGGCGCAAGTTGTAGGCGACGATGGCCGCGGCCAGCGCGGCACCGCCGGCGAGCGCGGCGAGTGTGTGCGCGCCACCGGAGGTGCCCGTTGCCGCCACGAGCGCGACCAGGGCGAGCGCGAGGATCGCGAATCCCGCAATGGTGACGGTGCGCGCCGACACCTCGCCAGCCGGGATCGGGCGCTCGGGCCGCTCCACCGCGTCTATCTCACGATCGAAGGCGTCGTTCAGGTACATGCCGCCCACGTAGAACAGGGACATCGACACGAGCAGTGCGGCCATCATCGGGGCCGACGGCACCGCGCCGGCCAGGATCACGCCGGCGAGCGCGTTCGTCCAGACCGTGGGAAGGTTCGACACCCGCCCCAGGCGAAGAGCGACGCGCCAGCTCACGACGTCAGGTGCTCGAGCACCCAGCCGAGCTCGCGCGCGACCGCCCGGCTGACCGGCTCGTTACGGTAGGCCTCGGGCAGGACGTCCCACGTGTAGGTCTCGACCTCGAGGTGCGAGGTGATCGGCTCGCGCGCGTGGATGGCGAGCATCTCCTTCAGGAAAGGCTGCGTGTTCTCCAGCTCGCCGAGTCGTTCGAGGAACAGCGGAACGTGGAAATGGATGCGCCACTCGGGGCCTGCGCCCGACGCGTCGCCCAGCGCCGCGATCGCCTCGGGAAGATCGGGGTAGCGGGCCAGACCGTCGGCGCGGCGCTCGACCACCTGATGGAGGTAGACGTCGTCGGCGAACGCGACGAGGCCGGCTGCCCTGGCCTCGTCGATCTGCGCGACGCGCAGACCCGCACTGAGCTGCATCTTGCCGACTGCGATACCGGCCCGGCGCAGCGCAGCCACGGCCTGTTCGGGATGCTCGAACTCGACGGCCGCATGGCACGTGTCGAGGCACACGCCGAGGTGACGGCGCAGGAGGCCCTCGGCCTGTGCGGGCGACCGTCCGGTGAGGCCGGCCAGCTGCGTGATGGCGGTCGGGCCGAGAACGTGGCTCTCGAAGAACGCCACCGTCTCGGCAATCGTCTCGACGTAGCAGCACGGCTCGGGCTCGAGGGCGAGCACGATCGTCTTGCCGGTCTGCTCGCGAATCTTCCAGAGGTGCTCCACGTGCCGGACGAGCCGGACGACCATCGCCGCCACGTCGGCGTCGCCGGCCACGCGCGCGCGGTAGGCGAGCGGAACCGAGCTCACGGTTCCATCGAGCCCCGGCTCGTCGGGCAGGAGGCGGGCGAGGATCGAGGCCAGCCGGTCGGTGTAGCGCAGGCGCTCGTCTTCGAGCCAGTCGGGGCGGTACACGTCTTCCTTGACGCGGGTGGCGTGGAACGAGCCGTGCGGGAATCCGTTGATCGTGAACACGTACAGATCGTTGTCGTCGAGGAACGATTCGAGCTCGTCGAGCGCGGCCGGCTCGCCGAGCTCGGCGGCGGCAACGCCCGACAGGCGCAGGCCGACGCCGAAGCGACGCTCGGGCGCTACGGCACGCTTCACGTCGAGCACGTGCGTGGCCAGGTTCGCGCGCACCTCCGGCCAGGTGTGGCCGGCGTGGATGTTCGTGCAATAGGTGAGGTGGGTTCCCGGCGGATGCGCGAGCTTCATCGCGCGTCGTGTCGACGGCTCAGCCACTGGATCGCGGCCTCGATGCGCGACTCGTCGACGTGGTGCAGGTCGACCGGCTCGCCGATGCCGGTGAGCATCGTCAAGGTGAGCTCGCCGCCGAGGTGTTCGCGAAACTCGGCCAGGCCGTCCAGCACCCACAGGCGTCCGGTCGCGTCGCGTTCGGACAGCGCGCGGTGCCACAGGTCGAAGCCAAGCTTCTCGAGCAAGCGGCAGATACGCTCGCAGTCGTTCCGGTCGAGCATGTCGATCTCGACCATGTAGCGGCTGTCCAGCGCCAGGCCGATGGCCACCGCCTCGCCGTGGCGCAGCTCGTAGTCGGTGAGCGACTCGAGCTTGTGGGCACACCAGTGGCCGAAGTCGAGCGGCCTGGCGCTGCCGAGCTCGAACGGGTCGCCCGCCTCGGCAATGTGGCGCAGGTGCAGCTCGGCGCCACGCCGGATCATGGTCTCGGTGGCGGCACGTTCGAACGCGGCCAGATCGCGATGGCTGGCGTCGAGCCACTCGAAGAAGCCCGGATCGCGTATCAGCGCCACCTTGACCGCCTCGGAGATACCGGCGATGCGATCGCGTACCGGCAACGTGGCGATGAACTCGATGTCGTTGATCACGGCGAACGGCGGGCTGAACGTGCCCAGGAAGTTCTTGACCCCGAAAGCGTTGATGCCGTTCTTCACGCCGACGCCCGAATCGTTCTGCGAGGCGACGGTGGTGGGCACACGCACCACGCGTACCCCGCGGTGCGTGGTCGCGGCCGCGTAGCCGGCCATGTCCTGAAGCGCGCCCCCGCCGACGATGACGACCACCGACTGGCGGTCGATCGAGCTCTCGTACAGTGTCCGCTGCAGAGCCGTGACGGCCTGGTCGGACGTCTTCGCCCTTTCGCCACCCTGCATCACCCGGGCCGGCGCGACGAGCTCCATGCGCTCGCGGTGCCGGTACGCGTAGCCGGCGATCGCGTCGCCGATGTGCGGCCACGCCCGTGCGACACCGTCATCGACGATCGCGTACACGCGGTGTCTGCGCTCCGGCTCGACGCGCGCGATGGCGTCGGCGAGCACGGCGTTGTCGGTGGAGAACGCGTCCGCCGTGAAGTACACCGGGTACTCGAACGGCACGCTTATGCGCTGCACGAGCTTGTGTGTGCGCGGCGTGGCGGCGTCGGGTGCACCGCCGTCGGTGGCGCGCGAGCTCGGGGCGGAGATGTCGGGTCGGATGGAGGACACGGCGTGGTGGTGCAGCCGTCAGCGTAGTGGCCCGCCCCGGGGCGGTCAAGGCGAGGCCGGGCCGCCAACGCGATTGCCACGGCATCCGGCGGCTGCCATACGGGGCCCATGGACGATCAAGACGACAAGAAGAAGGGCGACGAGCGGCAGATATCCATCCAGACCGATCCGCAAAGCGTTGCGGGCGTCTACTCCAATCTCATGATGGTGACGCACCGGAAGGAGGAGTTCGTCCTCGACTACCTGTTCGTTCACCCCCAGCGCGGACCGTCCGGCCAGTCGGTGGCGAACCTGCGCTCACGAGTGATCACGTCGCCGGAGCACGTGAAGCGAATCCTGCGAGCGTTGCAGGAGAACGTACGCCGCTACGAGAGCAAGTTCGGAGAAATCGAGGAAGCGACCGACATGCCGAAGGTCGTGCACTGACCGCAGCGCTACTCGCGCGATTCGTCGGCCAGCTCGCCCATGCTCCACGCGATGAACTCGCGCTCGTGCGGCCGCAGGTAGAAGCCCGCCGTCGTGTCCGGAACGTAGATGCCCACCGCGTGCAGCCGCAGGCCGGCACCGGCCGAGCCTGTCGGGTCGCGTTCGAGGTAGCCCAGCACGTGCGCCTCCTTGCCGGTCGGAATGACCGTGCCGGGGCGGTCGAAGCGCACGTCGAGCCTGGCCGGCAATCCCGTAGGCCCCTCGGGGAACATCGCCAGCCGTATGCCCTCGTCGACGTCGCGCGCTTCGTCGACGATGCCCTTGACCGCTACCAGCCGACGCTGGTCGGTACCGTCGCCGCCTGAGCCATCGGCCTCGGCGACCGCACGCGTGACGTCTTCGGGCGGATCGGCGGCGAAACGGTCGACTCGATCGCAGCCCAGCAGCAGCGGGTAGACGAGCAGCAGCAGCGCGAGAACGAGGACCCGCACGTCGGCGTGGGCAGCGGCGCGGCGCATCGTCAGCGTGCGGCGATCGGCCCCAGCAGGACGGCGATGACGACCATCTGAACGAAGAACCCGATCAGGCACACCACCACGGCTCGCCCGGTGCCCGTGTAGTCGAGTGCCTGCCTCACGGCGACGACCATCGAGGCGAGCATCCACAGCGACGAGACGAGCAGGGCCAGCACCCCGATCACGGGCACGAGCCCGAACACGCGCAGCAGACCCGGAGAGGCCGAGAAGCCGATGGTGCGCATCAGCTCGCCGACGTCGGCCTCGGTTTGCGGCTCGGGGAGCAGCTTGGCGCCGATCACGTAGATCACGGTTGCCCACACTCCCCAGCCCAGCAGCGATGCGATGGTGGTGGCGACGACGCCGGCAGAGCCGGTGAGCTGCGCGGCCCCGAGCCCGCCGGCGAGGCTCGACAGCACCACCACGATCGCCGCCTGGCCCAGGGCGCCGGTGTCGGCCTCGACCTCTTCGTAGAGCCCGGGCTCGAGCTTCGCGGCACGGATCATTCTCTGCACGAGCTGGTCCATCATCGTTGCTATTTCTACCCCCGAACGGCGCGACGGCTGCGCCGCCACTTCCCTATCACAGGACCCTCGGACGCGCGCATCGTCCCGTGCGCCGGCCGACCATCGCCGGCCCGGGATCGATCGGGTGGCCGATTGCTTTTCCCGCGCGTGGCGGTACGAATCCTGCCTCCGGCCACGCTCCGGGCCCCACTCGACGCGGGCCATGCTGCCGGCGGGCCCGAAGAAACCGCGTAGACATACTCCTGGAACCTCCGCTAGGCTCGAAGCCGAGGTTTGTCGGTGCCTTGGCGCCCACATGGGTGGGTGCGCGAGGCGACCGATCCGGGCGCACGACCTTACCATGCTCAAGCTGCTGCAGACGCGTTCCTGGACCGCCGTCGCGCTGGCGATCGCCAGCGCGACGCTCGTGGTGCCCCCGGCGTTCGCGCAGGAGGTGTCGAAGGCTCACGAGTCGTGCATCAACGGGCTCAACAAGGCGGCAAGCAAGCTCGCCGCCGCGCAGGGCAAGGTGAGCGTCGCCTGTCTACGCGACGCGGCCCGCGAGAAGCTGGTGGCGGCCAGCGCGCAGGACTGCCTCGTGGCCGACGAGGGTGGCAAGGTCGCCAAGCTCAAGACGAAGGTCAGTGGCATCGACGAAAAGAAGTGCCTCGACGACGAGCCCGCGTTCGGCTACGCCGGCGCCTCGACCGTGAACGCTGCGGCGCCGGATGAGCAGGTCGCGATGGTTACCACCGTGTTCGGCGATCCTCTCGACGACGCGATCATCCTCAGCGCCGTCGACGGCGGCGGCGCGAAGTGTCAGGCGGCGGTTGCGCGGGCATACGAGAAGTTCGTCGCGACCCGCTTCAAGGAGTTCGTCGCGTGCAAGAAGCGCGGCCTCAAGGACGGCACGATCACCGGCGCGTCGTCGCTCGAGGTGTGCGTCATCGCCGATCCGAAGGGAAAGGTCCAGAGGGCCCGCGACAAGATCCTGGCGACGATCGCCAAGCGCTGCGACTCGACCGGCCTGGCGGCCGCGTTTCCCGGCGAATGCCAGGTCGAGGCGGGCGACGCGGCGGAGCTGTCGGAGTGCATCGCGCGCAGGTCGGACTGCCACGCGTGCCACGTCCTCAACGAGATCGACAGCATCTTTCACAACTGCGACCTGTCCGACAACGGCGTGATCGAAGGCAGCTGTCGGACCTGCGGCAATGGTTTCGTCGAGGCCCCCGAGCAGTGCGACGAGATGGGGGAGACGGCCAGCTGCGATATCGATTGCAGTCTTCCGCAGTGCGGCGACGGGTTGCTGAACGTCGCCGCCGGCGAGGTGTGCGACGACGGCAACGCCGTCAACGGGGACGGCTGCGACGACAACTGTACCCTGTCGGCCTGCGGCAACGGCATTCTGGCAGGCAACGAGGAGTGCGACGACAGCAACAACATGGACGGCGACGGCTGCTCGGCCACGTGTCAGTGCGAGCCGGGCTCGACCGTCACCGGCTGCCAGCACACGCAGTGTCCCGACGAGGTCGATCTGCTCGTCCTGGCGGGCGTCGGGTCGACGTGCGCCACCAACGGCGACTGTCTCGCAGGAGTCTGCGATCCGGGCATCGCGCGCTGCCGGACGGCGACCACCGACGACATCGGCTACACCGGCCTGGTCCATGACGTCGACCAGAACCAAGGCTACGTCACCCGCCTCGATCTGCGCTGCTCCGGTCCCGGGCCGGTGTGCGGTGAGTGTCTGATAGAGGGGATCGACCCGGCCCCCGGCAACTGCCGTTGCGAGGACGACAGCCGCCAGATCTGCGACGAGCCGTTCGGTGCCGACGCCGACGACTGCGGCGGAGGGCTGTGCAAGTGTTACGACGGACCGCCGCAGCCTGCCGTGCAGGCGAGCACGCCGGTGTGCCTGGTGTGGCCCTATGCTGCCGACGTGTCGGGGACGATGAACGTCGACACCGGCGCCGGCGTCATCGACAAGGATCTACGCACGATCGTCTACTTCGGTGAGCTCCTGACCGTGCCGTGCCCGGTGTGTGCCGGCACGTGCTCGGCCCCGGCGGCGACGGCCGGGCAGCCGTGTCTCTTCGACCACGAATGCGATGACATGGGCGGCGACGGGGTGTGCGGCGGCTTCGACACCGTGGCAGGCGACGGCGTGCGCGAGGGAACGTGCGTGTACGGGCCGAGCGACGGTCTGCCGTGCGACGTCCAGGCCACGAGCCAGACGTTCCCCGCGCCCGGTGGCGGGGGCCACAGCCTGGACTGCTTGCCCGACGAGGCCCGCAACATCTCGGGAAGCGGCGTGCCCATCGTCGGCCCCCACACCACCGGCACCGTGTCGCTCGATTCGCAGGTGGAGTGCGGCTTCAACTTTTCGCCCGAGCTGTGTCCGTGCGGCGTCTGCTCCGACGACGACTCGGTGGCCTGCACGTCCAACGCCGACTGCGGCGGGCTCGGGACCTGCGGCCGCAAGACCAACGGTGTGCCGCGGGCGAACCTGTGTGCGGCCGGCGACGTCTGCATCGACACCGGCGACGGCGACGGGCGCTGCAGCACCGGCCCCGACGAGCTGTACTGCGACGGCTTGCTGCGCGCCAGCGGCGAGCCGATCGTCGGTTGCCAGACGAACGCCGATTGCGACGCGACCGACTGCGGCCCGGCCGGCTGCGGGGAGTGTACGCTTCTCGACCGTCGCCGCTGCTTCCCCGACCCCGTGTGGAGCACCGGCGTGGCCGATCCGTGGGCACCGGTACGCGCCGCGACCTACTGCATCCCGCCGGTCAACCCCGGCGTCGACGCCATCGACGGGCTCCCCGGCCCCGGCCGCACGATTCGCCAGGAGCTGGCTACCTACTACTGCTTCGGAGGCGGCGGGGTTCCGTACACGCCGGGCGTCGGAGGGTGTCTGTAGCGGGAAGACGGCGGCGATGGCCCGCTCGCCGCTCAGGGTGGGAATCGGTCGAGGATCTTCACCACGGCTCGGTTGATCCGGGCCGCACGCTGGTCGGGGCTGTTCGACAGGAACACCTCGGTCTTTGCCGAACCCCGCCACAGCAGGCGCTGGCTGCCAGGTTCGAGCACGCCGATCACGAGCGTCCCTTCCTGATACTCCACGCCGCCGGCAGGGCCTGCGTCGGCAGGACGCGGGCCGGTATCATCGCCGGGTCCCCACCAGCCACTCGTGTACCCGTGCGGCTCGTTGGCTGACGAGTCGTCGCTGCGCGTCTGGATGACTGTGTGGTAGGACACCAGGAAATCCGGCTCGGCTCCGGGCGTGCTGGAGAAGCCCTTGGCGGTGAGCTCGCGGTCGGCGACCGAGCGTACCTGGCGGTCGAGAAAGTCGCGGTCGATGCGCGGATCGGTCACCGAACGGCTGCCGCCGGCAGTCCACTGGTAGACGCGCAGCGTGCCGAAGTTGAACGATTCGTCGTGCTTGGTGCGCACGTGGATTCTCGAACAGCCGGTCAGGCTCGCCAAGGCGGCGACGATCAGAACGATCGTCACGGCGAGCGTGATCGACGCAAATGATACCCGGTTGAGGCGCACGGTCTCCGAATAATGCAGGAAGTCGTTCGCAATGCGAACCGCGTGCGGAGATCTCGACCGCCGCTTGCCGCACTGATCGCGCGTCGAGTTGGAACCAGCACCGGTCGCCCCGGATGGGGCGGCGCGGGCTGAAAATCGCGTGGACACGCTGCCGACCGGCATGTAGCGTCGTCACGTACGACCGGGACCCTCCGTGCTCGTACGCAAATGAACGCCGCGTCCCGCTTTCGACAAGGTACCTGATGTTTCGAACGACTCCCTTCAAAGCGATGATCGTCGCCTCACTGCTGGTGACGGCCCTGGCGCCTGCACCGGCAGTGCATGCCGGGCAGGGGGACTGTGGTCAGCCCTCTAGCACCGGCGACAGCCCGACGGCCACCGACGCGCTCACCGCCCTGCGGGCGGCCGTGAGCCTGGCGCAGTGCTTGCTGTCGGTGTGCGACGTCGACGGTACCGGCTCGATCACGGCCTCCGACGCCCTGATCATCCTCAAGGTGGCCGTCGGCCAGTCGATCATGCTGGGATGCCCTGCCGAGATGCCCATGTGGCCGGCAGATCCCGCCGACTACACGCCGGGCCCGGTGTCCTATCTCGACACGCTCGCGATTCCCGCGGTCGATCCCGGCCCGCCCGCGGTAGCGGAATGCTGCAAGGACTTCGGAGACATCTCTCGCGACTTCATCGTGAGCGGGACGAACAACATCGACAACGCGCTTGCCGTTCTCGCCTCGCAGCTCCTCGGCCTGGGAATCGATTTCGGTCAGATCCTGGACGACTCGATCGTGAGCGGCGACCTGCTGATACTGTTCGATCACCAGTTGCTGCAGTTCAACGGCGGCATGTTCGCCGGGGTGGGCGCGCGCAGCCTCCCCGACGAGTTCGCGCTCGCGCAGCTTGCAGGGACCTTCGACGCGGGCACGACGTACGACGACGCGGCCGCGGGCAACGGTGAGTTCCTCATAAGCCGTTCGTCGTTCGAGCCCGGCACCGGCGAGCCGTCGAATTTCGCGCACCCCGCGCTCATGGACACGACCTCGCTCAGCGCCGGCCCGTTCACCTTGGAGATCAAGATTCCGTTCGGCTTCCTGAGCCTCGACCTCGTGGCCGAGGCAGCCGAGGTCACCGCAGATCACGGCCCGATCTCGGACGCGGGCATCGACTACACGAACGGTGAGATCTCGGGCTACGTCCCCGTCGACGACATCTTTGCGGCGCTCAACGAGATCCTGAACTCGTCGCAGTGCGACTGCCTCGGCCTCGCCGAAGACGTCTTTCAGCAGAACGCGAGCGGCGTCTGGACGAGCGGGATGCGTTGCCTCGCCGACGCCGCGACGGTGTGTGCCCTGGAAGACGAGGCGGTGTGCGCGACGCTCGCGGGCAGCGACTTCGCGGCCGACCCGCCTCAGGTGTGCGTGGTACTGCCGGGTCTCATGGCGGGTATCGCCGACATCAACCTCGACGAGGACACCAACGACTTCGAGGCCATGTCGCTCGGCCTGCAGTTCACCGGCGTGCCCGCCCAGGTGAACGGCGTCGAGCCGGCCGGCCCCTGAGGCCGTCGGCTCTCGCCGGCCGCGACGGGCACGTTCCGCGGCCGCGGCCGGGCCGTCGAGCGGTCGTGCCGCGGCACACCGCATGGCATGCCGCCACGCAGACGCGTACCGGACCGGTCCGATGACCACGGAAGAGCCCGCCCGGCCCGCCTGCGTACACCACAACCGTACGCGGGCGGACGTCGGCCTGTTGTAAACTGGAAGGTGAGGGCGCTGCGATCGAGTGATCGCGGCGGCGTGATCCGTCCGGGTCGGCCAGGCGCCGACCGGTCAGCACCCCACCAGCCAGATGTCAGACACCGCCGCCAGGCTTCGCGAGCAGGTTTCCGGCCGCGACGAGACGTTCCGTCCGATCGCACCGCGCAACAGCGCCGAGACCGGCCTCGATCGCACGTTCATCTCCAACCTGATCCTCAAGACCATGTTCTACCGACAGGAGATGATCGATTTCGAGTTGTGCGACTCGCTGCAGCTGCCGTTCGCCGTGATCGACGAGCACGTCACCGAGCTGCGCCGCGAGAAGCTCATCGAAATCGCCGGCACGGCCGACCACTCGCCGTCGTCGTACGTTCTTCGCATCAGCGAGCTCGGCGGCAAGCGCGCGCGTCAGGCGCTCGCGGTGAGTCACTACGTCGGGCCGGCTCCGGTGAGCCTGAAACAGTACATCGCGGGCTTCATCAAGCAGGTGGAAGGGGTTCGCAGCGCGCGCCGCGACAGCTTGCGTCAGGCACTGTCGCACCTCGTGCTTCCGCGCGAAACGGTCGAGCAGATAGGGCCGGCGTTCGAGGCCGGTCGCGCGCTGTTCCTGTTCGGCGAGCCGGGCAACGGCAAGTCGGCGCTGGCCGCCGCGCTTGGTGCGGCCATGACCGACAACGTGTTCATTCCCCACGCCGTCGAGGTGGACGGCCAGATCATCAAGGTCCTCGATCCGATCTTTCACGGCATCAGCGAGGTTCGTGGAGGACAGGACGACGTGCTGTCGCACGTGGATCCTCAGCGCGCGCGGCGATCGCGTGCGCAGGCGGGCGCGCCGTCGGCCGACATGCGGCCGGGTCGGCCCCTCGACGAGCGCTGGGTGAGCGTCACGCGGCCCCTCGTGTTCGTCGGTGGCGAGCTCGACCTCTCGATGCTCGACCTGCGGTTCAACGAGCGCGAGGGGACGTACGAGGCGCCGCTGCACATGAAGGCCAACGGCGGCATCCTCATCATCGACGACTTCGGGCGTCAGCTGGTCCAGCCGCGCGACCTTCTCAACCGCTGGATCGTTCCGCTCGACAAGAACGTCGACTTCCTCACGCTCCACACCGGCAAGAAGTTCCCGATTCCGTTCCACACGATGGTGGTCTTCGCCACCAACCTGAACCCGTCCGAGCTCGTCGACGACGCATTCCTGCGCCGCATTCCCTACAAGGTGGAGCTACGGCCGCCCGATCGCGAGGAGTACCGCGAGATCTTCGTTCGCGAGTGCAAGTCGGTGGGCGTCGAGCCGAGCCTGCAGGCCATCGAGTACATATTCCGACGCTACTACGAGGAGCTCGGCGTGCAGGTTCGGGCGTGTCACCCGCGCGACATCCTGCGCAACATCGTCGACAGGGCCCGCTGGGCCGGCACGTTGCCGAAGCTCACCGTCGAGAGCCTCGAGCAGGTGTGCCGCGGCTACTTTCTCGCAACCTGAGTATCAGCCCACGGCGCCGCGTCCGCGCAGCGCCGCGATCTCGTCGTCGACGTAGCCAGCTTCGCGCAGAACCTCGTCGGTATGCTCGCCCAGGCGCGGCGGGCGGTGCCGCGGCATGGCCGGCGAGCTCCGGAACCGCACGGGGTTGCGCAGCAGCTGCATGCGTCCGGTGGCGTCGTCACCGGCCTCGATCACCGTGCCGCTGGCGACGACGTGGGGGTCGGCGAGGAAGTCGCTGATCGCGTTGACCGGTGCGATCGGCACGCCGAGCTTGCGGGCGCGCTCGAGGATCGTTGCCGTCGTGAGCTTGCGCAGCTCGTCGGTGAGAATGGTGAACATCTCCTCGCCGTGCATGATGCGCGCGACGAGATTCGTGAAGCGCTCGTCCTCGATGAGGTCCTCGCGCTCGATCACCTTGCACAGACCCTCGAACTGGTGGTCCTCGACCACCATCATGACCACGTAGCCGTCGGCCGTATCCCAGGTGCGGTGGACGCCGGCCATGTTGAACGGTGGCTCGGACTCGTTCTTGGGCAGGAACGTCTCGGCGCTGAACGTCTCGGGCAGCATGAACGCGGCGAACGCGTCGAGCATCGGCACGTCGACGCGCTGCCCGCGGCCTCCATCGCGCTCGCGCGCGAACAGCGCCGCCATGACGGCGTACGTGGCCGTGAGGCCGCTGGCCTTGTCGGCGACGATGCTGCGGATGAGCTGCGGCTTGCCGTCGGCGGTCTGGGCGGGCATGAATCCCGCCAGCCCCTGGATCACGTTGTCGTAGGCCGGCAGGTCGGCGTAGGGGCCGTCGGGTCCGAAGCCGCTGATCGCCAGATAGATCAGTCGCGCGTTGTTCTCGGACAGCGCGGCGTAACCGATGCCGAGTCGGTCGGCGACGCCCGGCCGGAAGTTCTCGACCACCACATCGGCCCCGGCCACCAGCCGCGCCACGACCTCGCGACCCTCGTCGGCCTTGAGGTCGACCACGACGCTTCGCTTGTTGCGGTTGACCTGCGCGAACACGCCGCTGAGGCCCGCCTTGAACGGCGGGCCCATCATACGCGTGATGTCGCCGCCGGGCGCCTCGATCTTGCAGACGTCGGCGCCCAGGTCGCCGAGGATCTGGGTGCACAGCGGGCCCGACACGACCGTCGAGAAGTCGACGACCTTCACGCCCGCGAGGGCGCCGCTCGCCGGTGTGCTCGTGTGTTCGGTCATGGCTCTCCCGACCGGGGCCCGCGGCGCGCGGCCCGCTACGCGCGGCCCGCTACGCGCGGCCCTGCGTGCGGCTGGCGACGGGTTCGGTCGCCGGCGCGGCCTCGACGTACTTCTTGAAGCGCCCCAGCATCCACTGCAGCCCCACGCGCATCAGCGGTGCGAATAGCGGCATCGTCACCTTGCCGAAGCCTGCCGGCTCCATCGCCATCACCCAGCGCACCTGGCAGCGGCCGCCGCCCAGCGGCGTGACCTTGTAGTCCTCGGCGAACGCCGAGACCGTGGGCTTCGAGACGCGGGTGAAGACGAACGCCATGTGCTCGCCGCGCTTCCAGGCGATGAACTCTTCCTCGCCGACCATGCCGCCGGCCATGCTCACCGTGCGCGTGGTGCCCACGCCGAACGGCTTTGGCGAGGTCCACTCCACCTTCTGGATGGGCAGCGCCCATACGGTCCACGCATGAGCGTCCTCGAAGATCTCGAAGATCTGCTCGGGCGTGGCGTCGACATCGACGGTGGCCTCGAAGCGAGCGGGGGCGGTATCGAGGAACGACGCGTCTACCTTTCTGCATTCGTGCATCCGCTGCGTGTACCGACGCGATGCGCGCGATGCAAGCCGGGGGCCTGCTGCGCCGGGCATGAGCTGGAGCGGTCAGGCGTCGTCGACGTCGGCACCGACGATGCGCTTGACGGCCTCGGTGGCCTTGGGGATCAGCGGCATGACGTTCGGGTCGTTGTTCTGGAACGGAATGCCGAGAAAGGAGTGCGGCACCGAGTGAATCGCGACCGCCATGAGCAGCGGGTCGATTCCGGCCCGGAATGCTCCGGTCCCGATGCCGGCCTGGCAGATGCCGATCAGCCGGCCGAGGAACACGCGCGAATCGGCCGCTACCTCGGCACTCAGCTCGTTCCTGACGGTCGCGCTCAGGCCGGCGCTGGCGTAGACGTGGAACCGCCACGCGGCGAAGTTCTCGGCGACGTGATCGAAGAACGCACGGATGAATTCGTGCAGCTGCTCGGTGGGGTCGTCAGTGCGGTCGAGGTAGGCGTTGGCGCGGTCGAAGAAGCGGCTCTGCTGCCTGGAGACGGCGGCCTTGTAGATCTGCTCCTTGCTGTCGAACAGGTTGTAGAGCGTTCCAACCGACAGCTCGGCGCGCTGGGCGATGTCCTCGATGCGCGCCTCGGCGAACGGCTGGCTCATGAACACTTCGAGGGCCGCGTCGAGGACCAGGTCGACGCGGAAAGCGAGCTCGCGCTCCTTCCTCGACGTGCGCTTGTCTACAACCGGGTCGGCCACGGTGCGTGAGGCTACACGCACGCGGAAGGTTACAGAAGCCCGGGGCGACGGGGCGGGTGAGATCGGCCGCTGACGGTCGTATCAGGAGCCCTTGCCGGGCCGTGGCGGCGGGACGGCCCGCCCGGGATCCGCAAGCTCGTCCTCGGCGACGGCTCCGTCGCCGGCGAGCACCAGGCCGAGAAACGGCCCGTGATGTCCTAGGAGGTGAGCACCTTGAGCAGGTTGATGCTGCTGGCCTGCCTGGAGACGACGCGTTTCAGGCGTGTGTTCTCGCGCTCGAGGCGACCGAGCTGTCGTAGCCGGTGGATCGTCATCACGGCTGCGTACTGGCCCCTCCAGCGTTCGTAGGTGCGCTTGTGGATTCCGAGTAGTCGACATACGTCGTCCGTGGTTTTGCCCCGGGCCAGCTCGACATCGGCCTTGTTCAGGTTGGCGATGATCTGCTCGGCGCTGGGCTGCTTGCTGGTCATGGTGTCGGTCTCCGTATCGCGTTCGGTTGATCGTCCGTCCGACCGGCGCGTTGCGTGAAGCTCCGCGCCGGCCGGACCGGACTCGCGCCACATCCTCTCCACCACCACTACAGATTGTCGGCTCCGGCGGTCCGCTCGCGGCGGGCTCGCGCGGGTTTTCAGCCTCCGATGTTGAGCGTCCCCGAGAGCGTCGCGACTGCAGCCTGGCCGGATGTCACCGCTGCCGTCGCGTCGCTGGAGTCGGTCGAGCCGGCCCAGACCACGCTGGCCGTGAGCACGATCGTGACGCACAGCGTGAGGACGGCAGACCAGAGCATGATGACGGGGGCAGGGCTTACAGTCGGGTTGGTTCGCATGACAGGTTCTCGCAGGTTCAGGTTCGTACTTGACGAAGCAACGACCGTGCCATCTGTAACCGCCCCTATTCGTTCAGGTGGCGCACGGCGGCAGTCGCGTGATGGGGCGTTTTTCACCACGCCGGTGTGGCGATGCTCCCCACCTGTCCCACCGACGTTAGCCGCCGGGGATCGAGCGTTGGCGCAAGCGCGGCGCGACCAAGGTCTGAGTGACTACACGCATGGGCGTGTGCTTTTGTACGATCGGTGAGCCGCTAGGAGCGAACTCTGCGTTTTTGCAGGCGCTTGTAGAGCGTCTTGCGGTCGATGCCGAGGATGGCCGCAGCGGCAGAGCGATTGCCGCCGGTGCGGTCGAGCACCTTCTCTATATAGAGGTCCTCGAGCTGGGACAGGGTGAGGCTGGGGTCGATGCTGTCGAGGCCGTCGCCGGCCGGTGCCGGGCGCCGAGCGGCACGCAGCGAGGTGGGGAAATCGTCCACGTCGAGCTCGTGCTTGCCTGACAGCGCCACCGCGTGCTCCAGGGCGTTGCGCAGCTGGCGAGCGTTGCCGGGCCAGTCGTAGTCGAACAGCAGGCTGCGCGCCGCGTCGCTGGGGCGGGCCGGCTCACCCTCGCCCGCGAGCTCGCCGAGGAAGTGGTCCATGAGGACGGCGATGTCGCCGCGGCGCTCGCGCAGGGGCGGGATGCGCAGCTCGACGACGTTGAGGCGATAATAGAGGTCGGCACGGAAATCGCCCCCGTCGATCTCGCCCTCGAGGTCGCGGTTGGTCGCCGAGAGCACGCGCACGTTCACGCGGTTTTCCTCGGTTGCGCCGATGCGGCGCACCACGCCCTCCTCGAGAATGCGCAGCAGCTTGGCCTGGAGGGAGGGGGACATCTCGCCGATCTCGTCGAGAAACAGCGTCCCGCCGTCGGCCTCGTGGAACAGGCCCGCCTTGTCGGCGCGCGCGTCGGTGAACGCTCCGCGCACGTGGCCGAACAGCTCGCTCTCGAGCAGCTGCTCGGGGATGGCCGCGCAGTTCACCGGTACGAAGGGGCCGGTGCCGACGGGGCTGTTGTGATGAATGGCACGCGCGACCAGCTCCTTGCCGGTGCCGCTCTCGCCGCTGATGAGCACGTTGCTCAGCGAGCGCTCGAGCTGACGGATGGTGGCCACGATCTTCTGCATCCCCGGCGTGCGGCCCAGAACACCGTCGAGCGAGAACCGGTCCTCGGCCAGGCTGCGCAGGCGCGCGACCTCACGGCGCAGCCCGCGTGTCTCCACCGCGCGGCGCACGCGCAGGCGCAGGTCGGACAGGGTGACCGGCTTGGTGAGGTAGTCGTCGGCACCGCTTTGCATGGCCTGCACCGCGTGGTCGACCGAGCCGAACGCCGTGATCATGATCATCGGCACGTTCGGCGCGCGCTGCTTCGCGCGCGAGATCACCTCGATGCCGTTGAGGCCCTTCATGTGGTAGTCGCACAGCACGGCGTCGAATTCGCCGGGCAGTCTGTCGAGCGCGGTGGCGCCGTCGTGACAGCTCGTCACCGAGTAGCCCTCGGCCTGCAGGCAGTCCTCTACGAAGCGGCAGAACTCCGTCTCGTCGTCCACGACCAGGATCGACGTCGGTGAGGACGGCGAGACGGGTGAATCGGTCTTGCTTTCCGGGTCGGCGCTCACGTCGGGGTACCGTCCTCGTCTGATAGCAGTGGCAGGAAGATGCTGAAACGTGCGCCGGCCTCGGGGACGTTCTCCACGGCGATCTCGCCGCCGTGTTCAGCCGCGATCTTGTAGCTGATCGACAGGCCCAGCCCCGTGCCGGTGCCCACGTCCTTCGTGGTGTAGAACGGATCGAAGATCTTGGTCTGGTGCTCGTCGGCGATGCCCGGCCCGGTGTCCGTCACGCGCAGCGCCGCAAACCGCTTGTGGCGGGTCGTCGGCGACGCCACCGGCGACTCGGTGGCGATCGTCAGCTTGCCGCCGGGGGTCATGGCCTGCAGCGCGTTCAAGGTGATGTTGACGAGCATCTCCTCCACCATTGCCTGATCGATCCGCACCGGGATCCCGCCTTCTTGCAGATCCACGTCTACCTCGACGTCTTGCAGCTGCGTGGTTAGCAGGCCGAGCACGCCGGTGACGAGGTCGTTCAGGTCGAGAACCTCGAACATGGGCTCCTTCTCGCGTGAGAAGTCGAGTAGCGAGCGCACGGTCTGCGTGATGCGCCCGCACTGGTCGATGATCACCTGCAGATCCTTGCGCTCGTCGTCGCCCGGCCCGGCCCGCTCCATGAGCAGCTGGGCACGGCCCTGGACCACGTTGAGCGCGGTGCCGATGGCGTGCGCCACGCCGGCGGCGAGCTCGCCCACGGCGGCCAGACGCTGTGCGGTGACCAGCGAGCGCTCCAGGTTCAGCTTCTCGCTGTGCTCGTCGAGCAGCTCGAGGTGGGCGTTTTGCAGCTCGTCCTGCATGAGGTTCACGGCGCGCCCGAGCTCGCCGATCTCGTCGCGTTGCCCGAGCATCACGCGGGCCTCCTCGTCGCCCGCGCGCCCCTCCGAGATCGCCACCACCACGTCGCGCACGTGCTCGAGCGGCTTGGCAACGAACACGCGTACCGCGGCGAACAGGACGATGGCGACGATGCCTGCCAGCGAAACGCCGAAGGTCGCCACGCGCAGCAGCGAGCGGTCGCGGTTGCGGATCAGGTCGGTCCAGTCCTGCACTACCGCGAGGTGGCCGACCGGTACGTCGCCCTTGCCGTTGAGCGGCACGATCAGCGCACGCTCGTCCTTGCCCGCCAGCCACAGGTCGCGCACGGGCTGTTCTTCCTTCATTTCCTCGCGCAGACGCTCGTTCGGCTCGAAACTGGGTGCGATCATCGGCTCGCCGTCGGTGTTGACGATGAGAACGCCCACGATTTCGCGCGAGGCCTCGAGCTGCGTCGCCATGTGCTGCAGGTCCTCGAGGCTGCCGGTGCTGAGCATGTTCTGCACCGCCACGCGCGTGGCGCGAGTCAACGTGGTGAGGCGTGCGAGCTTGTAGTGCGCCAGGTTGCGGCTGATCTGGTAGGCGGAGATCGTCGCCAGCGCGACGGTCGCCAGCAGGATCACCGCGAAAAGCACCACCGTGAGCTTGCGGGCGAGCACCGGGGCGACAATCTACGTTCGGTGGCGGGCGCGGGCAACACGCCCGCCGCGGCGGGGGCCCCGGTCAGGACGAGGCGATGAAGCGGCTCCAGTGGTCGGCCCAGGACCCTACGAAGCGTTCGTAGCCCACGCCGAGCGGCGGCGCGGCGAACGTCTTTTCCTGCAGCTGGTACTGTGCGAGCGAGCCGAACAGCTGGATGGCGGTGGCCTCGATGTCGACCTTGCCGGCGCCCGTCAGACGCTGCTCGAGCCAGCCGGCGTAGGTGCGGTAGCCCAGGTTCCAGGCCTCCTCGAACTGTCGCTGCGCCCGGGTCGGGATGGCCGCGCTCTCGAGCAGCAGCACTCGCAGCAGCGCGTCGTTGCGATCGTTGAACTCGCGAGAGAGCTTTGCCGCCAGCAGCAGCTCGGCGCGCACGTCGCCGAGCTCGAGCAGGTCGGGCGTACGCTCGACGAACGCCGTCACGTCGGCGCGGTACAGCTCCACGGCGGCCATGAGCAGGGCCTCCTTGGAGCGGAAATGGCGGTACATCCCGCCCGCGCCGGGCGTGAGGCCGGCGGCCTCCTCGATCTTGCGGACGGTCGTGCCGCGAAATCCCTCGGTCGCGAACAGCTCGAGGGCCGCATCGATGAGCACGGCACGGGTCGGGTGGGCGTGTGCGACGGTCACAAAGCAGGCCTTGACTGGAGTAATCGTCTGCTTACCATGGCCCTGCGTCAAGCCTGCGGGTGTGGAAGCGCCCCCGCCGGCAACGACCGCGACCGACCATGCCAGCCCGGACAGCCGAGAGCTCATCGACGAACGGTGCCGGACCGGACTTCCCGATCGCGATCATCGGTAGCGGATTCGCCGGCATCGGCATGGGCATCCAGCTCAGGAAGGCCGGCATCACCTCGTTCACCATATTCGAGAGGGCCGACGAGATCGGTGGGACGTGGCGCGACAACACCTACCCCGGCGCCGCCTGCGACGTGCCGTCGCACGTCTACTCGTACTCGTTCGAGCAGAATCCCGAATGGAGCCGCACGTTCTCGAGCTCGGCCGAGATCCAGCAGTACCTGCTACGGTGCGTCGAGAAGTACGGCCTGCGTCCGCACCTGCGTCTCGAGATCGCCATCGCCGACGCGTCGTTCGACGAGGCACGCGGCCTGTGGCGCCTGACCACCGGTGCGGGCGATACGGTGACCGCGAGGGTCGTCGTCTCGGGCGTGGGCGGTCTCACCGAACCGGCGTATCCGGACATCGAAGGCCTCGACGAGTTCCGCGGCGAGCTGATGCACACCGCGCGGTGGAATCACGACTACGATCTGGCCGGCAAGCGTGTCGCCGTGGTCGGTACCGGTGCGAGCGCGGTGCAGGTGGTGCCGTCCATCGCGCCGGAGGTGGGCAAGCTCACCGTCGTGCAGCGGACTCCCGCGTGGGTCGTTCCGAAGCGCGACCGCAAGATCAGCGAGCGCATGAAGCGCGTGTTCAGGCGCTGGCCGCTGGCCATGAAGCTGCTGCGGTCGATGCTGTTCTGGCTGAGCGAGCTGATGGGCCCGGTCCTGATACTCGACTCGCCCCGCCTGTCGAGGATCGGCGAGCGAGCCTCGGAGAAGCATCTTGACGCGTGCATCTCGGATCCCGCGCTGCGCGAGAAGCTGCGGCCCGACTTCCAGTTCGGCTGCAAGCGCATGCTCGTCTCCGACGACTTCTGGCCGACCCTGGAGCGCGACAACGTCGAGCTGGTCACCGAGGCCGTGACCGCGCTTCGCGCCGACGCCGTCGTCACCGCCGACGGGCGCGAGCATCCGGTCGACGCCATCGTTTTCGCCACCGGCTTCGAGGTGGGCATCAGCTCGGCTCCCTTCCGCGTGCGCGGGCTGGGCGGCAAGTCGCTCGATGAGGCGTGGAGCGACGGGGCCGTCGCGTACAAGGGCGTGGCCGTTTCGGGCTTCCCGAACTGGTTCATCATCATGGGGCCGAACACCGGGCCGGGCCACACCTCGGTTCTGATCTACACCGAAGCCCAGATCGCTTACATCGTACAGGGCATCAAGCGCCTGATGTCCGACGGCATCAAGTACCTCCACGTGAAGCAGGACGTGCAGGACTCGTACAACGACCGGCTGCAACGGCGCATGAAGCACACCGTCTGGACCTCGGGCTGCAAGAGCTGGTACCTGAGCGACGACGGCAAGAACCGCACCCTGTACCCCGGTTTCGCCACCGAGTACTGCGCGCGCATACGCCGTTTCAAGGCGGCCGAGTACGAGGCCGTGTACCTCTCGGACGAATCGATGCAGTCCGACCGCGAGTTCGCCTCGCTCGAGCTGTCCGAGCCCCCCCTGACGCGCGCCGGCTGAGCGCGCCTCCTTCGTATGTGTCCTGCCGGCGCGACCACGCACGGCGGCGGTGATAGCCTCCCGGGCGACTGTCCATGAGGAGGTGAAGCGGGGTGGCGGCGCCACCCACTCAGCTCCGTCGGTATGGAGGCACGGAGGGCAAGCGATCATGGTCGAGCGAACTTGGAAGTGCGGGTGCGGGAAGTTCCGGGTGAAGCTCACGGGCGAGCCGCTCTTTGTCGTGAACTGCCACTGCCGCTCCTGCGTCACCTGCATGCGGCACATCGACGCCAAGGGCGATGGACGCAACACCAGCGCGGAGGCCGAGAACAGCAACGGCGGGGTCGCCAAGGCGTTCTTCTACCTGAAGGACGTCGAGTTCGGCGACGATAAGCCGGCGGAACAGCTCCAGTTCCTCAAGCTGGGCGACACGGGGAAGAACGTGCGGTCCTACACCCGGTGCTGCGGCACCCAGCTCAACACAGCTGGCGGGCGGACGTTTCCCGCGGGTTTTCGGCCCTTCAACCGAAACTGCATCACGAACCCCGACGGGTCGGAGTACAACCCCGATCCCGCCGGCATCGTGAACATCTTCAAGGCGAGAGCGTTCACGCCCGAGAAGGTGCCGGAGCCCAACGGAGGCCTGGCCATCGTCCCCGTCCTCGCAGGCTTTGTCGCGAAGATCCTCGGCTACAAGCTCTTTGGCCTGGGGGTCGACTCGACCATGTGCGAGGAAAAGGAACGGGCCTTCATGGTGGACGGAGCGGAGGTGACAGAGGTCGTGCCGATCACCTGGGAGTGAGTCGTTAGCTTCACGGCGATGCCAGCTGCGCGATTCGCAGTTTTACGTGCAGGTGGGGCAGCCGAGATCGGCCGGTAGACCGACGGCGGCTCTCAGGATGCGAAGCGCGTCGGACGCGGTGGTGTCGCCGGAGCTGTCGACGTCGCACACGCACAGTGGACACTGGAAATTCCCGACCGACGCCATGAGCGTGACCATTGCGTCGGTCGTCGTGAGCGCGCCCGGCTCGGCGTTGCCGGCCGGCGCGGCGCCGGCGGCCTCGCTGGCGTGGCCGCAGTCGATGCACTGCACCGGCGGGGTGGGCTCGCAGCCCACGTCCGGTGTGCACGTCTCGAGCCCGCTGCAGGTCTTGTGGTCATCGCACACGGCGTCATCGGGTACGTGCGAGCACGACTGGATGCCCTCGCTGCACGCGTCGCCGGTGCAGTCGATGCCGTCGTCGCAGTCCGGCACGGCGCCGGGCTGACAGACGTCGTCGGCGTCGCAGGTTTCCGCGCCGTTACAGAACAGGCCGTCGTCGCACGGTCCGAGGTTGCTGGTGTGCGTGCAGAGCGCCGCGCCATCACAGACATCGTCGGTACACACGTTTCCGTCGTCGCTGCACGGCGTTCCCGCGGGCAGGTCGGTCGCCGCGCACGTGCCGCTGCCGTCGCATGCACTGACGGTACACGCGTTGCCGTCGTCGGAGCACGGGGTCGCTGCCGGCAGGTTGCAGGTGTCGCCGGTCTCGTCGCAGGTGTCGGCGCACTCGGAGCCGCCGGGGCACGGATCGCCGGCGTGCAGCACGCATGCCCCACCGAGGCAGGTGTCGGCGCCGTTGCAGAACAGCCCGTCGTCGCACGGTGCGGCGTTGACCGGGTGCAGGCACCAGCCCTCGCCGTCGCAGACGTCGTTGGTGCAGAAGTTGCCGTCGTCGGTGCAAGGGGTCGTGGCCGGCTCGTTGCAGGTGTCGCCGATCTCGTCGCAGGTGTCGGCACACTCGGGTTCGCCCGCGCACGGATCGCCGGCGTGGGTCGAGCAAGCGCCGTCCGAGCACGTATCGGAGCCGTTGCAGAAGAGCCCGTCGTCGCACGGAGCCGCGTTGACTGTGTGCGTGCAGGTGCCGAGCCCGTCGCATGTGTCGTCGGTGCACGCATTGCCGTCGTCGATGCACGTGGTCCCGGTCGGGTGAGCGGTCGCGACGCAGGCCCCGCTGCCGTCGCAGCGATCGTCGGTGCACTCGTTGCCGTCGTCGGTGCAGGCGGTCGAGGCCGGCTCGTTGCAGGTATCGACCAGCTCGTTGCACGAGTCGGCGCACTCGGGCCCGCCCACGCAGGGGTCGCCCGTGTGCACGGAGCATGTTGCGTTGGCGCACGTGTCGGCGCCGTTGCAGAACACGCCGTCGTCGCACGGGGCCACGTTCGCCGGGTGCGTGCAGGCTGCGGCCCCGTCGCAGACGTCGTCGGTGCAGGGATTGCCGTCGTCGTTGCAGCTCGTGTCCACCGGCTTGCTGATCGCCACGCATGCACCGGCGCCGTCGCAGAGGTCGTCGGTGCACTCGTTGCCGTCGTCGGTGCAGGCGGTCGAGGCCGGCTCGTCGCAGGTGTCGTCGAGCTCGTCGCAGGTGTCGGCACACTCGAGGCCGCCCGCGCACGGATCGCCCGTGTGCACCGAGCATGTCGCGTCGGCGCACGTGTCGGCGCCGTTGCAGAACACGCCGTCGTCGCACGGGGCCACGTTCGCCGGGTGCGCGCAGGCGCCGGCCCCGTCGCAGGTGTCGTCGGTGCACGGGTTGCCGTCGTCGATGCATGCGGTGCCGGTCGCTCTGCCGGTGGGCAGGCACGTGCCGGCGCCGTCGCAGAGGTTTTCGGTGCACTCGTTGCCGTCGTCGGTGCAGGCGGTCGCGACCGGCTCGTTGCAGGTGTCGCCGAGCTCGTCGCAGGTGTCGGCGCACTCGAGTCCGCCGATGCATGGGTCGCCGGCGTGCACCGAGCAGGTTCCCGCGGCGCAGGTGTCGGCGCCGTTGCAGAACACGCCGTCGTCGCACGGCGCAGCGTTCACGGGGTGGGTACATGCACCGGCGCCGTCGCAAATGTCGTCGGTGCACGGATTGCCGTCGTCGCTGCACGCCGATCCGAGGGCACGGCTGATCGCGGCACAGGCGCCGGTCCCGTCGCACTGATTGTCGGTGCACTCGTTGCCGTCGTCGGTGCACACGGTCGCGGCCGGCTCGTTGCAGGTGTCGCCGATCTCGTTGCAGGTGTCGGCGCACTCGAGCCCGCCGACGCACGGATCGCCGGTGTGCACCGAGCAGCTGCCGGCCAGACAGGTGTCGGCGCCGTTACAGAACACGCCGTCGTTGCAGGGCGCAGTGTTGACCGGGTGGGCGCAGTTCGCCGGCCCGTTGCAGATGTCATCGGTGCAGACGTTGCCGTCGTCGGTGCAGGTCTGCCCGACGCCGTGAGTGCAGATGTTGCCGGTCTCGTCGCAGGTGTCGGCGCAGTCGGCGCCGCCCGTGCACGGGTTGCCCGCGTGGATCGAGCAGCTACCCGCCGAGCACGAGTCGGCGCCGTTGCAGTACACGCCGTCGTCACACGAGCCGCTGCGGTTCGGGTGAGTGCAGAAGCCCGAGCCGTTGCACACGTTGTCGGTGCACTGGTTGCCGTCGTCTGGGCACGCCGTGCCGGCCGGGCTGTTCGTGTTGACGCAGCTGCCCTGGCCATTGCACTGACCCACGGTGCAGCAGTTGCCGTCGTCGCAGAAGCTTCCCGCCGGGAGGTTGCAGGTATCGGCGTTCTCGTCGCACATGTTCGAGCACTGGTCGCCGCCGGTACACGGGTTGCCCGTGTGCACGGAACACTCGCCGTCCAGGCAGCTGTCGGCGCCGTTGCAGAACGCGCCGTCGTCGCACGATCCCGCCACGGGTGTGTGGACGCAGTAGCCGGGTGATCGGCAGCTGTCCTGCGTGCACGGGTTGCCGTCGAGACAGTCGGCCCGCCTGTTGCACGGTTCGAGCGGGTCGGCGTGGATCTCTACCGCGACGACGCTCCAGTCGACCTTCACGTCGAACGAGCCCTCGATGTCCACTTCGGCCGGGGCCGGCACGAACGTCTCGGCAACGGCCAGCGAGGTGGTGCGGCCACCCGACCCGACCACGACGGTTCCGCGCTCGACGAAGCCGGCGCCCGGCGTATGGGTCGCCGATCGCATCGCCACCGCGGCGTATACCAGCGAGCTGTCATCGGTCGTGTCGAGCGGCAGCGAGTACGACTTCTTGTCCGACCCGCCGCTGCAATCGGGGCCCAGGCCTTCGGTGTTGCCCTCCACGTGGTTGCCAAGCGGCTCGAGCCACAGCGCTCCCGAGTAGCGCGCGACTGCGATCACCAGTGACCGCGACGATTCGGGTAAGACGGCGGTAACGACACCGCTCGCGCTCGGCGTCCCCTTCGCCCACCACACCGAGGTGCCGGTCTGGCCGCGACCGGAGCACTGCGAGACGAGCTCGGTCCACGTGAGCCCCAGGCCCGAGACCGAGCTCACCGGTCCGTAGTCCTTCATCGACACGGCTGCCAGGTACAGATTGTCGGTGACCGCGGTGATGCTCGCCGTTGTCGACACGGTCGTCGAGTCGGTGATCGCGCCGGTCTGCAGCTCCTGGAACTGTGCTACGGCACCGCCCGGCGCCGGCGGCGTGATGTTGCCCGCTACGCAGGAGCACGCGTCGGTGTCGGCCGAGCAGACTTCGCCGGACGGACAGCTGCCGGCGCACGTCGGCGCCGCCGCCGACGTGCACGGCGGCAAGGTCGAGGTGGTGGTGGTCGACGCCACCAGGCTCGTGGTGACGGTCGAAGTGGTGGTCGGACAGCCGGCCAGAGCGACCTGCACCTCCTCATCGCTGGGTACGGCGGACGGGTTCTGGGTGAGGCACAGCACGTCCATGCGCGGAGCGATAGGCATCACCTCGCGCTTCTCCACCTTGAGTGAGTGCGGGCCGGCGGCAAAGCTTCCGAGCAGCAGCGGTTGCCCGACTCCACCGGTGCGGCCGGGACCACCGTCGCCGTCGTAGTGCCACTGCTCGGCGAAGTCACAGTCGTCGCCGAACAGCTGCAGTGCCTGATCGTCCACGCTGGCGAAGAACGAGCAGGCGCCGTTGCCGGCGCTCGCCCCTGGATAGTAGAAGCGCCCCCACAGGTACCAGTATCCCGGGTCGGGCAGGTTCACGCTGTAGGTGACCTCGTCGCCGCTGAACCCGCTCCATGCATTGACGGTGCTGTCGGGGAACACGAGCGTCTTGGCGAGGCTGTCGGCGAGTGGATCGTCGTCGGATCCGCCGGCGTAGGTCGTGTCGGCGGTCATGTTGCCGGCGAGCTCGGCGCCGTTGCCGGTGGCAGCGGGCCAGCAGAAGAACTCCGAGGTGGAGCACAGCGGGCTCGGTGCGGCCGTGGGGCTCGAGGTGGCGCCGGAGCTGCCGCAGGCCGGCACCAGCGGCCGGTACAGCGGGACGATGACGGGCGAGGGTAGCTGGCTCGGGTTGTCGTCGAGCTCGAGCGCGTAGCCCTGGATGTCGGTCTCGAACACCTCGTAGTAGACCAGCCCCTCGTCCTCGAAGATCGAGTTCGACCGTGCCTCCCAGATGTTGGGGTTGGCGATGCCGTCGAGCCCGGGGTGTACCGACGGACTGCTGTTGTGTCCGCGCAGATAGCCCACGACGTTCGGCGTTTCGAGCACGTCGTTGATCGGCATGCGGTCGTCCTCGTCGTGCGGATGGTGCGCGAGAATGAAGACATTTTCTCCGCCGGCCACCCCCGCGGCCACGAAGTTGTCGAGCCGGATGCGGTCTGCCTGCGAGATCGTGTTGTCGCTGCCGTTGGTGTTGTTGAGCCCGATGAATCGCAGGCCGCTCCAGCCGGTGTGTATCTCGTGACCGTTCTGACCGGTGAACGTCGCGCTTCCCATGCTCCAGGTGTCGGCCGAACCGACCCACACCTCGTACTGCGCGAATCCACTGCCGGTGCGATCGTGGTTGCCCGGCACCGCTCTCCACGGAATCGAGTTAGCGTTGAGCCAGGTGTCCATCGTGTTCGCGAACGAGGTCCAGTCGGCTGTCTCGTCGCCGTCGTCGACGAGATCGCCGGCGAACAGGACAAAGTCCACGGGATAGGGCAGCAGTGCTCCCGGTGCGCCGGAGTCGGCGATCGTGGCGAGCACACTCTCGAACGCCGCCTGGTCACCGGCCGAGCGGGGCTGCGAATCGCTGATCTGCGCGAACGTGAAAAGTGGCTGCTGCGCGAGCGCCGTGCCGGCGAGGGCGACGGTCAGCAGCGCCGAGATGATGGCGACGGCGAGGGCAGAGGTGCCGTGCAAGCTGAGCTTGTTCCGGTCCATTAAATGGAAACACGCCACCACCGGCCCCCAGCGGGGGCCGTGCGGCCGTTGCGCCTTGCTGATCACGAACGCGCTTCTCGCACCGGCCCAGGTTCGATGTGCTTGGCCGGCGCTGCGTGCGAGCTACGGAGACGATACGCTTGCGCGGCCGCTCCTTGCTCGTCACTCGACGCTACGCGCCGCCACACCGACACGCAATCCTCGCACGGGTGAATCCGACGGCGGCGAGCTCGCCGCGCGACGTTCGTCCGTACGCCGGCGAGCGTGGGCGTCGATCCCCTCCGGTGCGACACGATCGGTACCTACACGGTGGCGCGTGAACGGGTGCATCCGCGCGCGCACGTGGGGGAACCGGTCGTGCCGATAGAGAGAACGACGCAGGCGCCGACACATCTGAGGGGGCGATCGAGGTCACCGGGCTACCCGATTGCGGCAGACCGCCGGCTGCCATAACATGATGAGCGTCCGGGAAGTGTGCGAGAACGGTTGCCGCCGATTGCCGCCCTGAAAAAAGGAGGTTTCGATGGCTGACTTTCTCTCCGCGTACTCGATCCAGAACTGGCTCGAGTCCTGTCCCCAGGGCTACCTCGAAAAGACGGAATACGGTCATGCGCCGGGCGAGAACGAGCCCGAGCTGTTCGACGGCAACGAGGTGCTGCGCGCGGACGCGATCCGCACCACGGTGCAGCTCGTCGTGGGCGAGCGCTGCGCGCTGGCGGCCTCCTCGGGCCTGATCAATGCCGCCCCCGACGAGGCGAGCAAGCGCTTCCTCGCCACCCAGACCCTCGACGAGGCGCGCCACGTCGAGATCTTCACGCAGCGCCTTCTCGACCTCGGCGTGCGCAAGAACGAGATCGAGGACGTGATCTCGCAACACGCGAATCCGAACCTCGTCAGCTTCGCAGAGATCCTGCTCGAGAAGGTCGACAAGAAGGATTTCGTGGCCGGCGTGGTGGGTCAGAACATCGTGCTCGAGGGAATGGCGTTCAGCGTGTTCGAGATGATGTACGCGATGAACTCCGATCTGAATCCGAAGTTCGCCCATACCTTGTCGGGCACGATTGCCGACGAGCGTCGCCATGTGGGCTTCGGCGAGAACCGTATCGGGTCGCTCATCCAGGAGTACCCCGAGAAGAAGCCGGAAGTCGAGAAGATGCAGAAGGACATGTCGTACTTCATGCTCGCGACGTTCTCCGACGCGTTCCGCGACACGCAGGCCGTCGACGAGCTCGAGCGCATCGGCCAGGAGCGATCGCACAACGAGTTCCGCGGTGCCGACCTCGGTGCGCTCAGCCCCGAGCAGATGGAGCATGTGCTGGCCGATACGGTGCTCAAGGAGTTCAAGGTGCGCCTGGACCGGATCGGCATCGACTACCAGACGCCGGCGACGCCGTAGACGGCGATGTCGTTGCACGATGAGCGGCTGCCCGGGGTCGAGATCCACGATCTCGACCCCGAGGCATTCTACGAGCAGGTCCACTCGTTCGAGTTCTGGTTCGAGTCGGTCGAGGGATACCTCTCCGGTCTGAGCTGGGGCCACCGGGAGCAGACGGTCGAGCAGGAGATGTCCGACGAGGAGCGCGAGCAGCTCGTCGGTGTGCTCTGCAACTACTGTGTGGGCGAGACGGCCGCGCTGGAAACCTCCAGCGGGCTGATCGCGATCGCACCGAATCGCGCCAGCAAGGTCTTCCTCGCCACGCAGGTAGCAGACGAGGGTCGACACCTGGAGGTGTTCCTCCACCGCCTCGGCGATCTCGGCGTGGGCGAGGCCGAGGTCGAGCGGCGCGCCAGCCCGAGCCTTCTGCGCTTCAAGAAACGGCTGCTCGAGCTCGTCGACAGCCGCGACTGGGAGGCCGCGATCTTCGGCCAGAACGTGATTCTCGAATCGCTCGAGTTCGCGGTCTTCCGCAATCACTCACGCGATGCCGACCCGGTAACGGCCGAGGTGCTCGAAGGCGTCATCAAGGACGAGCGCCGTCACATCGGCTTCGGCGAGAACGAGCTCGGGCGCTGCCTGGCGAGTGCGCCGCAGACACGCGCGCGCCTGGGTCAGGTGCGCAAGGAGCTCGATCACTACGTGCTCGATACGCTCGAGGAGACAGCCCGTCACCTGGGCTTTCCGCGCGACGAGCAGGACGAGGTCGGGCGACTGTACCGGGAGTCGGTCGGGCGGCTGGGGATCGCATGATGGCCGACACACCGCAGCCGGCGCCCGACGGCACCGACGACGGCGAGCGCCAGCGCTTCGTGCTTGGCGACACCGGATTCGACGAGGTCCCGAAGAAGTACCGGCGCTTCTACCGCAAGTGGGAGGGGCCCGGCGACGTGCTCGCGCCCAACGAGGTGCTGTGCCCGGTGTGCAAGGTCGTGATCCGCTCCACGCGCGAGCTGCGTCCGGGCGATCGCGTGTACTGCATGCCCTGCATGTCGCGTCTGGTGGTGATGCGCACCGACGCCGGTACGCTCGAGGCCCGCGTCGCGTACTAGGAAACGCCGCCTTTGACAGGGCTATCTGCAAGATATATCTGAATGATACATAGGGATTGCAGGTGCCCGCACCGAACCGAACCCGTTACGCCGTTCTCGGCTTTCTCACGCAGCAGCCGATGTCGGGCTACGACATCAAGAAGGCCGTCGAGCGCAGCATCGACAACTTCTGGAGCGAGAGCTTCGGCCAGATCTACCCGATCCTGAAGCGGCTGAGCGAGGAGGGCCTGGTCGAGAAGGAGGCCGCGGCCGAAAACGGCAAGCGGCCGCGCCACGTCTATTCCATCACCGAGAAGGGGCGCGAAGAGCTGCGCGGCTGGCTTCGCGAACCGACCGCCGCGCCGCAGCTTCGCGTGGAGCTTCTGCTCAAGCTGTTCTTCGGCGGCCAGGCCGACGCACAGACCAATCGCCGGCAGATCGAGGCCTATCGCGAGCGCGTCGCGAGCGATCTGGACAGGTATCGATCCATCGCCACGTGGCTGAAGAGCGAGCAGGCCGATCATGCCGACCTGCCGTTCTGGCTGATCACCCTGCGCTACGGTGAGCGCGAGCGCGAGGCCTTGCTCGGCTGGTGCGACGAGGCGCTTTCCGCGCTGGATCGGATTCCCGACGCGGCGTACGCGTCAACCGGGGCCGACGTGTAGTTACTCGAGACCAACGGAGATCGTGCAATGGCAACAATCGAACGAGAGTGGGACGTCATCGTCATCGGATCGGGGCTGGGAGGTCTGTCGGCGGCTACACGCCTGTCGCGGGCCGGCCTGCGAGTGCTCGTTCTTGAGCAGCACGTGTTCGCGGGCGGCTACGCGCATCACTTCTTGCGCAAGGTGAAGGGCACCGACATCGTCTACGACTTCGACGTCGCGTTGCATCAGACCGGCAACCTCGAGCCGGGCCGCTCGATGCATCGCATCCTATCCGAGCTGGGCGTGCTCGAGCGCATCGAGCTCAACCAGTTCGACATCGCCTACCGAACGAGCGGCCCTGCCCACGATCTGCAGGTTCCCGCCGCCGCCGACCGCTACGAGGCGCTTCTGTGCGAGCAGTTCCCGGAGCACGCCGGAGGGATCCGCGACCTGTTCGCCACGATGTGCAAGATCGACGGCGGGGGCGCGGGCGGGCTCTCGGACGAGGCGATGGCGACGATGGAGCTGACGCTCCAGGAGCTGATCGAGCAGCACGTTTGCGACGAGCGGATCACGAGCATCTTCTCGACGTTGTGGGGCTACATCGGGCTGACGCCTTCGAAGGTGTCGGCGTTCATGTACGCGATGATGTGGAACAGCTACCACCACGGCGGCTGCTTCTACGTGAAGGGTGGGGGGCAAGCACTGTCCGACGCGTTCGTCAGCGTGATCGAGGAGAACCGCGGCAAGGTCGTGCTCAACACCGAGGTTTCGAGGATCGTCACCGAGGGCGGGCGCGTAGTGGGTGTCGAAACCGCGAAGCGCGGGTCGTTTCGCGCATCGGCCGTCGTCAGCAACGCGGCCGCGCCGCTTACGTTCGACCGGCTACTCGACCGCCCCGAGCTCGCCGAGACCGATAGCGCGACGGGCGCGGCGCTGCCGCTGGCGTGCTCGATCCACCAGGCCTATGTGGGCATCCGCGGCGACGCGGCGAAGCTCGGCCTGGCCGACCGCGGGGCGTTCGTCAATCCCACCTACGACATGGATGCCGAGTGGGCGGCGCTGGAGCGCGGCGACTACCGCTCGCAGGGCTGGCTGCTGGGAAACCACGATCTCGCCGACCCGGGCCATGCGCCCGCGGGACGCTCGATACTGCACGTGGCCACCATGGCCGACGGCCGTCTGTGGTCCGACCTCGACGAGGAAACCTATCGCGAGAAGAAGCGCGACCTGGAGGACTATCTCGTCGGTCGCCTGGCCGAGGTGATCCCCGACCTGCGCGATCGCATCGAGGTGTGCGAGACCGGCACGCCGCACACGATGAACCGCTACTCGTGGAATCCGCTCGGCTCGATCTACGGCTACGCGTTCACGCCGACCAGCCACAGCATCTACCGGCCGCAGCCGCGAACCTCGGTGCCGGGCCTGTACCTGGCCGGCGCCTGGACGTTCCCCGGCGCAGGCTTCAACGGAACGATGATGTCGGGTCACAACACGGCCGGTCTGATCTTTCAGGACATCGAGGGGCGGCCGGCCGAGACCGCGTGAGGGCGACGGTCGGCGCAGGCCGAAGGCGAGTCGGCGCTGTATTGTTCGCGCTGATCACGACAGCCTTTCGGCCGTCGCCGTCTTTCGCGGTCGAGGCCGAGCACGACCACAAGCCCGCACCGAAGACCGTCGAGGAAGCGGCAAAACCGCTCGGCGACATCTATGAGGAGGAACCCGAGCGCGCCTCCATCATCCCGCGCGTCCGTGACATCCTCAGAGGCACGACTCCGTTCCTGCGCGACACCGAGCTCGTCGCGAAGCCGCGGTCGTTCTTCTTCAGCCGGCGCAACGATGACGGCACGCGCGCCGAGGCCTGGGCGCTGGGCGGTGCGTTCAAGTACAAGTCCGGCTTCTGGAAGGACTTCTTCGGTGTCGGCGCCACGCTGTACACGTCACAGCGGCTCGTCGGCAAGAAGCGCAACGACGGGAGCCTGTTACTCCAGCCGCGTCAGCGTGGCTACACGGTGGTGGGTGAGGCCTACGCGACGCTGCGCTACGACGAGCATCGTGCGGCGCTGTACCGGCAGTCTTTCGATCTTCCGTACGTCAATCGCCAGGACAGCCGCATGACGCCGAACACGTTCGAGGCCTACATGGCGAACGGCCAGTTCGGCGACGTCCCGGTGCTCGGCCGTCTCGAGTACGTCGGCGGATACATCGCGCGGATGAAGCCGCGCGACAGGGACGACTTCAGCAGCATGTCGAAGGTTGCGGGCGTCGACGGCAGCAGCGAGGGCATGGTCGTTGCCGGCGCGCGCATCCAGCCGACCGAGCGATTCACGATCGGCGCGGTCGACTACCACGTGGAGGACACGATCAACATCGCATACGGCGCGAGTCAGCTGACCGTGCCGCTGAACGACAGGATATCGTTGTTGTTCGGCAGTCAGTTCACGTACCAGACCAGCGTCGGCGACGACCTCCTCACGGGCTCGAGCTTCGATACCTGGGTGGCGGGCGCGCGCGTGGCAGCGAGCTATCGCAATGCGATCCTCACGGTGGCGTTCTCGACAACCGACGACGAGCAACGCATCCGCAACCCCTTCGGCAGCTACCCCGGCTACCTCTCGCTCATGCAGCGCAACTTCAATCGTGCCGGCGAGGACGCGTGGCTCGTCGGCCTGTCCTACCACTTCGAGCGCATCGGGCTGCCCGACCTGAGCGCGTTCACGAGCTACACCGAGGGCTACGATGCGCGCGACGGCGACTCGGGCGAATCACTGCCCGACCACCGCGAGTTCGATTTCACGCTCGACTACCGGATCGGAAAGGGGAGGCTCGACGGCTTGTGGATCCGGGTGCGTCTGTCGGTGCTCGACGTCGAAGGACGAAGCCGCACGAGCAACGATGGACGGCTCATCGTGAACTACGACCTGCCGCTTCTCTGACGATCCTGCGTTCGTGCGCGCCCGACTTACGGGGCACGATCGATTTCTTCGAGCCAGCGCAGCACTCGCGCCTCGAGCAGATCGTAGAAAGGGTTGTATCTCAGGCGCAGCAGCCAGTCGGCGGGAAACCTGAGCAGGCCGCGTTCGCCCTGAACGTCCATCTGCCCGAGGTGTAGCCCACGCCTCTCGGCGAACCGACGCTGTCCGTACAGCGGGTCGTCGGGGGGGAACGGCAGTGCGACGTGCGACAAAGAGAACACGCCTGCCGGCCAGGTGCGCCCGAGGTGCTCGGTCGTGGTGTCGCCAGACAGCGGGGGCTTGTGTCGCCTGACCAGCTTCGTGCTCTCGGAGCTCTCGTTCATGATCAACGTCAGGTGGAACGGCAGGTCGTCGCTGGCGAGAAGTCGCTCGGTCAACGGCCCCGGGTCGGAGACCAGCACGGTGGACTTGACGCTGTTGCGGTTGATGTCGAACAGCGCCAGCTCGCTGCGGCCCACCGCGAGGTGCTCGAGCAGATTGTCGATGACGGCATCGGCCGACACGGTTGCATCGACCGTCGACAGGAACGTCAGGGTCGGCGGGAACTCCTCGAGGGGGCCCGCCGTCGCTCGCTGTTCGACGCGTCTTGCCACCGAGCTGGTCAGCCGATGGACCTGGTCGCCCGCGTTGATCGCGAACGAGTTGTACTTGTACGGATCGAACTCCGGCAGCAGCGGCGTCCAGGCGAGCTTCTCCAGGCCGGGAAGACGAGCGAGCGCACCTTTCCAGCTGGCAAGCGCTGCGGCGGGAGTGACACCGATCGCGGGCGAGATGAGAATCAGGCTGGCCGGCATCACGCCGGTCGCCTCGTCGAGCTGGTCGAGGGCGTAGCTGAGTGCCAGGGGAGCCCCGGTCGAGTAGCCGGCAATGTGAATCGGCTTCGACCCCAGCTCGGCGCTCAGGTGGCTCATGGCCAGCCGTACCGCAGCCGCCATGTCTTCCCAGCGCACGCTCGTAAGCCCCGAGGGCGCGGTGCCGTGGCCGGGCAGCCGCACGCCGACGACCCGGTAGCCGTGGTCGTTCAGGCTCTGGCCCAGTGCCCTGAGGCTGTACGGCGAGTCGGACATGCCGTGCAGCAGAAGAACGCCGCCGGCGGGATCCTCGGCCGACAGCTCGAAGCTGCGGTTCCAGTCGGGCTCGCGGGCGCGCGGGTCGGCCCAGCTTCCGGCGCTGTAGCGAGCGAGGTCGAACGCGGGCCCGGTCGGCGTGTGGGCGTAGACGGCGTCGTCGAGCTGCGCGAACAGCGACCGTTCCAGGTCGAGGTAGTCGCTGAACGTTCGAACCTCGTCTGCTCTGTCCGCGGTGAACTCGGCCGTCAGCTCCGCCGTGTGCCACACCTCGACCGGCGGACCGCCGCGCACCCAGTAGACGTAGAGCCCGACCACGCCCACGACGAAGCCGAGCGTGGCGACGGCGGCGTACAGAGCCGCGCGTTTCACGAGACGGGCACCACCTCTCATCCTGCCCCCTTCTCCTTTGCTACCGGCCACGGGTCAGCACCCAGTAGACCGTGCCGTCTGAGGTTCGGGTCTTGTAGAGCCCGCGGGTCGAGGGCGTTCTGTCGTTGGTGAGCCGGAGAAACAGGTCGTCGAAGAACTCCGGGGTCTCGAGGCTGAAGTTGTGGAAGTTGCGTGTCCGGTTCACCGGCGTGACGTCGACCAGCGTGATCCTCTCGCTGTCTGCGTCCACGAGCTCGGATACCCTGGCGGCCTCGTCGAGCTGGTCGGGGCTGAGCGAGCTCTCGCCACGGCGTCGCTCTCTGTTGACCAGGCGGCTCATGAGCAACGCTCTATCGTTCGATGAGACGTAGACGGTGAGATTGCGGGCAAGGGCGTTGATGATGGGCTCGAAGTGGCTATCGAACACGTCGTGTCCGACGTCGGGTGCGGTCAGCACGACGTCCTCGATCTCGACGTCGGCATCGGCCAGATCGGCCTCGCGGTACAGTACGTCGAAGGCGTCGGCCGCCACCTGCGCGCCCATGCTGTTCGCGACCAGCCAGATACGCGCCGGCCGGATCTCGCGGATGGCGAGCTCGAGCGTGCGCGCGAGCTCGGCGCCGGAGGCCTCGGCAACCTCGCGCGCACGCCGGTAGCCGCGCAGCGAGCTGCCCTGATTTCCCGGCCAGTCGAACAGCAGCACCGGCGAGTCGATGTCGAGCACATGACCGAGGAACGCCGTCTTGCGCAGCGCCGTGGGGAAACCCTCGCGGAAGCCGTGCACGACGATCAGCAGCGAGCGGCGAGGCGAAACCTCGACAAAGCCCTTCAGCTGGTCGACGAACTGCGCGCGCTCGAGCTCAAGCACGTTTTCGAGCTGAATCTCCTCGTTCTGCAACCATTCGGTGGGATTGATGATCATGCCGATGCCGAGCGTTGGCTCGATCGTGGCATCGAACGAGCCGAAGCTCAGCCCGTCTCGACGTTCGCTGCCGAAACGTTCCTGCAGCGTGCCGGGACCCGGCTCGAGGCTTCGATTGCTTGCGTAGAAGAACCGGTAGGTGCCTTGCTCTCCCATCTCGACGACCTTCATGCGTCGGAACAGGAAGGCCTCGGCGTGGCGGATCGCCGCGCTCGTCGATGCGAAGTACGCGTAGTAGAACCACCCCCCGAGGACGATCAGGATCGTGAATGCGCCGACAAGAACTCGTCGCGTGAAGCGACTCACGTTAGCGATCGTCCCCCACGCCAAGCCCCCCCGGTCCGCATCCCGAGCGATTCTCGCACCCACATCGGACAAACGTAAGCGCGTCTCGGCGGCCCGCGTTGCCCGCATCGTCGCGGTGCGGGGGCACGTCGGCGAGAGGTCCGGTCGCGGTCGGCTCGGGCCGGGATTCTGCCCCTGATACCACCCGATCGGGGTATTCCTGACGATCCCCCTCGACAACCGTGGCGCCGATTTGGTAGGAGTCGCAGGGGTAGAACTACCTACCTCAGGGCTCGCGGCAAAAGCCGCACCATCGTATCGGGGGAGGGACCATGCGCCAGCTACTCGCCACCGTCGTCGTGACGACGACCGCACTCACGCTGATAATCTCGACGGCCCACGGGCAGATGCAGACCAAGGGCCAGCAGGGCTGCATCAACGCCCTGAACAAGGCCGGCTCGAAGGTCGCGCAGAGCCAGGGCAAGGAGAACGCCGGCTGCATCAAGAACGCCGGCAAGGGCAAGGAGCCCGACGCGCAGGGCTGCCTGACGGCCGACGGAAAATCGAAGGTCTCCAAGGCGAAGGACAAGACGGCGGGCGCCGACGCGAAGAAGTGCGCCGAGGCGCCGTCGTTCGGGCGCGCCGCTGTGGGTCAGATCAACACGGCCGCCGGCGATGAGGAAGTTGCGCTGGTCGACGACGTGTTCGGATCGGACCTCACTGCCGCGATCATCGACGCGGGTGCGGACAAGACGGGCGCGGGCTGTCAGGCCTCGGTATCGAAGGGAATGGAGAAGATCGCCGCGACGAAGATCAAGACGTTTCTCAAGTGCAAGAAGACCGGCCTGAAGGACGGCACGATCACGAGCTCGCTCACGCTCGACGGTTGCTTCGATACCGTGGCTGCCGACGCGAAGGTGGACAAGATCATCGCCAAGCTGGGCACCACCGTGACGAAGAAGTGCACGGGCGTCGACCTCGACGCCGCTTTCCCCGGCGACTGCATCGGCGCCCTCGACTTCGCGGCCTGCGTCGACGAGGCCGTCGAGTGCCGCGTGTGTCTCACGCTCGATGCGATGGACAACCTCGGACGTGACTGCGACCTGTTCGACAACGGCGCGGCCGACCTGAGCTGCGCCAGCGCGCCCGTAACGACCACCACGACCACGAGCACGAGTACCACGACGTCGACCACCAGCACGACTTTGCCGGCCGGGCCGGACTGGGGGATGGGCTGCTTCAGCTCGATGGACTGCGGATCATCTTTCTGCATGAGCTCCGGCTGTCAGTGCGACGCGTTTCTCGACAATGTCGGTCTGACGGGCGCCGTGGCCATGTGCTTCTTCGACTGCATGGATAGCGGTTTGATGGACGTCACCGACTGTCGTGACTCGTGCGGTGGCTCGGCGCCACCGGCCTGCGACACGAGCGTGGCCGGCAGCGGCGGCTTCACCGGCGAGGTGACCGGTCCCGGAGCCTGCGAGCCGTCGGGCTTCGCTGCCGCGGTGACGCTCGGCGGCTCGGGAAGCGACTTCAAGCGTATCCTCGTCGACTTCGGCACGGCGATCGACGAGTCGACCCTGTTCACCTCCGCGCCGCCCGCGTGCGCGGGCTCGTGTCCGTCACCCGGGACCGACTGCGACGGCGGCGCGCCGTACTCGTCCGCGCCGCTCGACGATCATTTCCGCGTGGCGATCGGCTCGGCGACGCCGCCGGCCGACATCTGCACGCGCCACGGCCTGCCGATGACGGTGTGCAAGTACAGCCCGACCGGCTACGCGTTCATCGCCGACCCGTTCGTGTGCGTGCCGGTCCCGGTCGATCTGAGCATGTTCATCAGCTGCCACGTGAGCGACTCCGGCGGCAGCTCTTTCCTGCACTTCTCCACGGGCGACTTCTTCGCCGTGGGAAGCTGGCCTCCGTAGGGGCGCTATTCTGGCGCGGTCGGCAATGTCGCCGGCCGCGCACGGCCCGCTGGTCAGCGAACGAGATTCTCCCGGACTATCGTGTCGAAGTAGTTGTTCGCCACGAGATCTCGGCCCTTCTGCGTGAAATGGCATGGGTCGACGTTGACCGTCGGGTCGTGATCCGGGATGAGCCGATCCTGGTCCACGTAGAGGAAGCCGCGACTCTCGTAGAAGCTGCGAAACCGGTCATTCAGCCCCGTCGAATCCCCGTCGCGGAATTGGAACGTGGAGAACAGGATCCGTCCGCCGGCACCGCGAACGATTGCATGCATCGTTTCGAACGTTCGCAACGTCTCGTCGATGCCGTGGAGCGGATCGTCGTGTGGTAGCCGATTCCGGGTGACGTGACTGCTGAGGTCGCCGATGCGGGTGACCATGTCGAGCCGATGGGTCACGAATGACAGTGCGTACGACGACTCGAGCCACGGCGCGAAGGTGTGCTGGTATCCCGCAATGCGGGAGATATCGAGATCCACGTAGAAGTGAGAGTGATCGGGCCGGTAGTCGGTGGCGCCGAGTGCCGCGAGGTCGTTGTAGCCGTGGTAGACGATGACGAGATCGGGATCGAGATGAGCGCCGATCAAGGCGAGGTTCACGAGGCTGATCACGCTCGTGGCCATGTCGACGCCGAGGTTGAGGACGATGATGTTTCGATCGGGGTAGCGCTCGCCGAGCTTCGACTCGAGAAGCTCCGGCCAGGTCTGATCGTTGGTAGCGGCGTAGCCGAACGTGGTGGATCCACCGAGGCACAGAACGACGTAATCGCCCGGCTGCTTGCCGGCCGGGAACTCGTGGCTGCGGAACCCGTAGGAGTTCGTCACCACGTTTTCTACGCGGGGCTCGCGGTCGTTGTGCATGGTCCGGTTCGTGTTCGGCCGACCCGCGTAGGGCAAGAACGGATGCTCCATCCACCGGCTCGACTGTGGCGGCGCGTGTCTGCCCGACATCCTGCTGAATTCCGCCGCCGAGAGCTGCAGGCGCAAGCCGACCTCCACGAGCATGACGGCGGCGATCGTACCGACGACCACGAGCAGCACCTTCCCGCGCCGTCCTTGCATCCGTTCCCGCACCACGTTGCTTCAGTTGCCGCTTCTCGCGGTCGCGCCGTCGTGCGTCAGCACGTTGCGCACGATGTGGCCGGCCAGGAGCGAGTGCGCGTGCGGGGTGGGATGAACGTCGTGCTCGAACGTGTAGACGCCTTCCCATCTCTGTCGCTCGGGGAAGATGTCGGTCACCCGGTGCACCGTGATCTGCGTGGTTCTGTCATCGTCATCGAACAGCCGGGGATCGCCCACGTCCCAGTAGAGCACGTGGAACTCGATGCCGGGATAGGCTTGCTCGAGCAGCCTCCTCGATCGGTGGACGATCGCGTGGAACAACTCGACGTCGTTCTCGTCGGGGCGAACCGCGTCACGTGCCCGTCGCGCGGCCGCGGACCTGGTGAGCAGGCCGTCGAGGAAGCCCGTGCCGTCGTCGAAGTTTCCCTCGCGATGCGCATCGCCGTCGGTCGTCATCGTGTAGCGCGGCCCGCGGTGATCCCACCACCACTTGCCGCCCGCGCGCAGCACGTGGTGTGGATGGGCCTGGTAGACAGCGTACGCGGGATCACAATCGGCGACACGAGCGACCACGCCGCTCTCGATCTGTGCCAGCATCTGGTGCGGCCCGTAGCCCGAAAAACCGAAGTTGCGAACACGATAGAGACCGGCTGACCTCGCGCCCACCAGGTACGGCATCGTCGCCTCGTCGTCGACGCCTTCGCCGAACGTGTAGGAGCCGCCGAAGAACAGCACGCAGGCGCGGGGAGCGTCCTCGGCCTCGGTCGGGCCGACGCGAAGCCCGTCTTCATCGATCGTGTAGGTCGCGTCGAAGACCAGCTGTCCGTCGTATAAGAGCTCGCAGCTGTTCTTGTAGCCGGGCTTCGCTCGATGGCCCAGCACGTCGTCGCGCTGGTAGATCGAGTCCCACCACCGGTTCCAGCGCTCCTCGCGCAGCGAGCGGGGGCTGCTCGATCCGACGAAGCCTTCGAACGCGCCGACTGCCAGCAGGACCACGGCCACGTTGAACCACAGGGCGCGTCGCGCGACCGTTTCGCTTCGCAGCATCGCGTACGCGGCCACCGCGGCCCATGCCAGCGCGCACCATAGATACGCGGTCTCCAGGAAGAGAAATGCAAGTAGCGAACCGACGCTTGCAGCAACGGCGGCGAGCGCCAGACGGCGAAGCGAGCCCTCTCGCATCCGGCGAGTATACGCCACCGGACGGCCTCGCACACGCGAGCGAGCATCGCACGGCGAGCAGCGTTTCCTGTCTAGACCGGTCGAGCGCTGGCTGACGCCGTGGCCAGCGCTCGACCGTCGGCGCTGCGCAACTCGGCCTCGAGGAACGCGATATCGCGTCCAGCTTCAGCGTTCGGCCCTCGGCAATGATACGACCCGGTCTGGCAGCGCGGAGGAACGTCGTCTTCAGCTCGAAGGACCGAGTGAGGACGAGCTCATGGTCGAACTATCGCTCGGGGAACGCCTGGCCGCCGTCGCTCGGAAATGCGGCCCCGGCGGAGTTGCCGAACGCGTTGTCGCCGGCGTTCGACGGTGCCGTGCCGCCGGCGGCGTCGTAGTAATTCCGCTTGCCGGTTTGCGAGTCGTGGGGACCGGAAGCGGAACCGGATCTGCGATCGATTGGCTCCTGGGCGGCGGCGTGGTCGCCATCATTCATCTCGCGAAGGATGATCTGTGTTTCATCCTGAGCGTGACCTGCTGCCGGCAGCAGACAGAACAGACAGGTGGCGGCGAGAATCCGATTCGTCACGATGCACCTCCTCACGACCCTGGATCTTAGATGAGCGGGTGACGCTGTGCCAGGCCGGGGCACTTCCGATAATCGGAGACGATCAGCTCGAGCCCCGGCTGTCGTGAATCGGCTCGACCTTCGACCGGTGTGATTTGGTTGACGGCGATCGTCGATGGAATGGCGATGATCCGTTGCTCTGATGGGATCGCCGTTCGCAGCGGCGCTCCGATCCGCGTGGCTGGCGCGACATTCGATCGACGTACAACGCACCTGCAACAGCGAACGGCGCAGCGACGCGCAGCACGCTCGTCGCGGCGCCCGACATGAGCCCTGGTCTGACCCTTGCACGTGATCAGGGCCCGGTTCCATGACAGCCCTTCGAAAAAAGACGCGACGGTTCGCGGCTCTGGTGTCCGCCGCGATGCTTGCCGTGGTGATGCTCGGCACGCCGGCCACGGCCGGCATGTCCTGGTTGATGGAGATCATCATCAAGCTCGTGTTCCCGGTCACGATCGACAAGGTCAGCGATCTCGAGTTCGGCCGGCTGTCGGTAGGAGGGGCCGGTGGAACGGCCGTCGTGGCGCCCGCAGGGACGCTCTCGGTGACCGGCGACGTCGTGGACGAGGGCGGGACCGTGACTGCAGCCGAGTTCGACGTGACCGGTCACTTCCTGCTCGACTACGACATCATCCTGCCGACGTCGACCGTGCTCTCCAGTGGCGGGGACACCATGGTCGTGAACACCTTCGTATCCGACAAGCCGGGCAACAGCGGCGACATCCCGCTGAGCGGCGAAGATTCGTTCAAGGTGGGAGCCACGCTCAACGTGGGCGGTAGCCAGGCCACCGGTACCTACAACGGGACGTTCGACGTCTCGGTCGCCTACCAGTAGCCGCTCCAGCGGCGACCGGTCACCCGCCCGATCCAGACTACGTAGCGCGCTCGACAGGCTCGACCATCGCGGCGACCTGTGGCCAGACGGCCTCGCCCGCCTGCGTCGTGAACTCGACGAGGCCCGGCGGTGCATGTGCCTCGATCGCGACCTGGTAGGACTCGCGCTCGCGGCACCGCGCGAGCCACCGGGTGACGTTCGGCAGCTCGGCCCAGAGCGAGGACATCGCGAGATGCTCCAGTCTCAGCACGTAGGGAAACAGCGTTGCGTCGGCGAGCGTGTAGCTCGGGCCCGCCATCCAGTCGGTCTCGCCCAGCTGTGCTTCCACGTTCGCCAGCATCCGCACGTGCTGGTTGAGCCCACGGGCGAACGGTGGCGCCTCGATGCCGTGTTCGAACACCGCGATCCTCACCGCGCGCTTCGCCGGATCGGGCATCTTCGCGATGCGCGCGAGCACGTCCTCGCGGGGCTCGGCCAGCTGCAGCGGGCGGACGGCCACAGCGTAGGAAAGCACGCCGCATGCCTCGGTAAGCTGATCCGATAGCCTCTGCATCCAGTGACGCATGAGCGCCCGGCCCTGTGCATCGGCCGGTCGAATGTCGGAGTCGGGATTCAGGTCGGCCAGGTACTCGTTGATCGCGGCCGACTCGCTCAGCGCGAAGTCACCGTCGACGAGCGCGGGCACCTCACCGCGAGGGTTGATGCGGCGGTACTCGGGAGCGTGCTGCTCACCGGCGAGCAGGCTGACGCTGTGGTCGGTCCACTCGACGTGAAGCTCCGCCAGCACCAGCCGGACCTTCTGTGAATTCGCGGAGACGGGATCGTGGTAGAGCTTGAGCATCGTTGTAACCGTGTGACCTCAAGCTTCGAATGTTATGCCGTTTTGCGCGAACACCTTCACTGCCTTGGCAATGTCGGGAGGACCCGGGGGGATCTCCGTGCTGACCGCGGTGAACGCCTGCGCAGCCAGACCGCCCTGGCCTGTAAGCTCGAGCATCTCACCGCCACCGGCTCCGTAGCTGAAGGCATGCACCGTGCCGCCGGGTACGTGCACGAGCGTGCCGGCCGTACACATGGACGTCTGGCCCGCGCACGTGAACTCGACCCTGCCTTTCAATATGTAGAAAGACTCGTCCCAGTCATGGCTATGAGGCGGCGGTCCCGTTCCTTCGTCACCCTGCTGCAGGGTGATCTCGTATCCCTGCGTCGCTGCGTTCGATGCCAGCACGGTCACCTTGGTGCCGAGCACGTCTAGCGCGGTCGCGTGGTCTTCGGGTGTCACGATGAATGGCTGTGGGTTCATGGCATCACTAGCTCCTCTTCGATCGAGTGGCCGACGTCACCCAGGAGGCTCAGACGCGGCACGTTGCGGCGGTGGTTCGAGCTCGATGCCGTACGGCGTGGCTACTGCGGAGCAGAGGATCATGGCCTGGTTCCCGCGCTAACGTGAGCGGTCACTCGTAGCGAGCTGAGGGCGCTAGGAAAGGAGCCACGCCGCGCGTAGTGCAAGCGCGATCAAGACGCAGCTACACACCGTGAAGATCATCGAGCGAATCAACACGACGTTCACTGTTGCCTGGTACACGCTATGCACGACGCGCAACGCGAAGTAGGTCCATGCCAGGCGCAGGCCCCATGGGTCGGTGGGCGCGATCACAGCGAGCGTCAGCACGACCGCGTAGAACAGAGTGGGCTGTTCCATGAGGTGGTTGTAGTTGTGTGATTTCCACTGGGCTCGGTCTGGCAGTACGCCATCGAGGTCCGGCCCGCGTCCACCGACGTTTCGTAGATCGAGATTCGCTTTTCGCAGCGCGGGGATCCGCACTGCTGAAAGCCAGATGAGCACGACCAGCGACCACAGCACCAGAGCGATTGCCGGCTGCAGAATCGGGTAGGACACGATTTCCTCGATAGCGGGGCGACCCGGCTAGGAAAAGTTCGCCGTGCTTCTCGAACGAGCTTGCAGTAGGTAGCCTCAGCGTGACAATCCCTCGTCTACGATACTACCTGGACGAGCTGGTCACCTGGGCAGCGTGGCGTGGAGGCGGTTAACGTGACACCGCCGCGGCGCTGGAGAAGAGGATGGATACAGCACGAGCGGAAAAGTTCGTAAGCCGCATGACCACGCTGATGAACGAGGGCATGGTGTCTGTGCTCGTCAGCATGGGCCACGAGCTGGGGCTCTTCGATACCCTGGACGGGATGCAGTCATCGACCTCCGAGCAGATCGCAACAGCGAGCGGTTTGACCGAACGATACGTGCGCGAGTGGCTGGGCGGTATGGTCGCCGGTGGAGTCGTCGAGTACGCAGACGGCAAGTACCGATTGCCGCCGGAGCACGCGCAGGTTCTTACGCGTACGGCAGGTGCCGACAACTTCGCCGCGTTCGTGCACTCTACGGCACTGTTGGCGGATCGACGGCATGAGGTGCTCGATGCGTTTCGCCGAGGCGGCGGCGTGCCGTACGACCGATACGACGATTTCATGGCGCTGTGGGCAGGCCTGAATGCTGCCAAGTTCAAACGAGCGTTGCTCGGCCAGCTTCCACAGGCGATCCCGAACGTCGATGACAAGCTTGCGGCAGGGAGCGACGTGCTGGAGATCGGTTGCGGCGAGGGGCACGCGACGAACGTGATGGCCGCTGCGTACCCCAATAGTCGATTTGTCGGCTTCGATTTGCGTGAGAACGCGATTGAGGTGGCCAGCCAGAACGCACGAGACCTGGGCGCGACCAACGCCGAGTTCCACGTCTGCGACCTGGCGACGCTGGACTCGACCGCCAGCTGGGATCTCATCACCGGCTTCGATGTCATCCATGACCAGGCGAAGCCACGAGAGGTTCTGAGCATCGTCCGGCAATCACTGCGCCCCGGCGGTACCTTCTTGATGGTCGACATTCACGCGAACAGCGATGTGGGCGAGAACCGGTCCCATCCTGCCGGGCCGTTCCTCTACGGAACCTCGCTGCTCCACTGCATGACGGTCTCGCTTGCCTACGACGGCGAAGGCCTGGGTGCGGTGTGGGGTGAGCAAAAAGCGCGAGAACTGCTCACCGATGCCGGCTTCACCAGAATCGAGGTCAAGCAGCTGGAGGGCGACCCGCTCAACGCGTTCTACGTGGCGCGTGTGTAGTGGAACGGCACTGTCTGGTTGATGACCGTGAGGCAGACCGCGGCCGTTCGTGCTCTTGGCGTCAGGCCGCGTGGTATCTATTCGTTGAGTAGCTTCGTATCCCTCCCTCGCTTACGGCAGGCGTCAACTCTGCGCAGCGGTGCTACGGGACTCTGATCGCCGCACGTTGGCGGTGAGCGATAGAATGGTGGAGTCTGCCGCGGGGTCGCGCGGTGGTTGCAGATCTGGGATTTCTTTTTCTGGGCTTCGTGCTGCTGCTGGGTGGCGGCGACGCGCTCGTGCGTGGTGCAGCCGGCATCGCGCGCGGTTTCGGTATTTCCCCCATGGTCGTCGGGCTCACGGTGGTCGCGTTCGGGACCAGCGCGCCGGAGCTGGTCGTCAATCTCATCGCCGCGGTGCGCGGCAGCAGCGGGATCTCCTTCGGCAACGTGATCGGCTCGAACTTCGCGAACATAGGGCTAGTTCTGGGTGTGGCGGCGCTGGTGTCACCGTTGACGGTCAAGGGGGAGGTCATCGCGCGGGAGATCCCATTCATGGTCCTCGCGACCGTGGCCACGGTGATCGTCGTCCTGGACGTACCGCTGCGCGGGACGACGGCCGTCATCGATCGCTCGGACGGCCTCATCCTGCTGGTCCTGTTCACGGTCTTCCTCTACGCAGCGGTGCGCGAGGTGCTACGGCAGCGGGCGCAGGACGATGCGCTGCTCGAGGAGGCGAAGGACGTGACCTTGGGTACGCGGCCATCGACGACCGTACAGGTTCTCCTCGTGGTCGGCGGGCTGGCGGGACTCGTTGTTGGCGGGCAGCTGCTGGTCGGGTCGGCCATCGCCCTGGCGATGGCCGCGGGTGTGTCGGAGACCGTCATCGGTCTGACCGTCGTGGCCATCGGTACGAGCGCGCCAGAGCTCGCGACGACGTTGCTGGCCGTCAGGCGAGGCGAGACCGACATCGCGGTCGGCAACGTGGTCGGCTCGAACTTGTTCAACCTGCTATTGGTTCTGGCCCTCACGGCCATCGTCAAGCCCGTTGACGTTCCTGCGGGCGGCACCATCGATCTCGCATTTCTGCTGTTCGCTTCGGTGGTCTTGCTGCCGTTCGCCATGACTGGTCAGCGGCGGGTGAGCCGGCTCGAGGGCTCCTTCCTGCTCGCTCTATGGGGTGGATACTCCGTCTGGCGGGTTCTGCAGTAAGGAGGCGGCACTCGAGAAGGCGATGAGCATCGATCCGGACAAGCTGCCGGCGGCAGACCTACCCCAGGCCTCGAGCTCCTCGACGCAGCCGCGAAACACGGCTAAGTTTTCGTATTCCCAGACGCGGCTCGCTTAGCGTACGGACTTCGGCAACGGTCCCGAGCGAGTACCGCCCAACGCAAGGAGAAACGATTCATGAAGTATTTTGTCACCGCGCTTTTCATCGCTCTCGCCGTTGCCGTCTACGCTCCGCAGGCCACCGCGGGCTGCGGCACATGCGGAAACGACGCCAAGCCCCACACGCACGAGCCCGGCCACAAGCACGACGACCAGGCCGCGGAGTGCGCCGCTTGCGGGAAGGCCAAGGCCGACTGCGAGTGCAAGAAGGAAGCCGGGGAGTGCGCCGCTTGCGGGAAGGCCAAAGCCGATTGCACCTGCAAGAAGGGCTGAGACGTAACGACAGTTCTCGATGAAAAGCCCGCGGCTGTAGGTCGTCACACAGACGACGGCAGCCCCCAAACGTCCCTTTACTGACGGCTCGCCGCGTGGGAAACTCCCACTTTGGTCGGCATGGGCGGCGATCACGTCTGCGCCGCTCTCGCGAGGTACACGTGATGCGTTTACTTGCCGCTGCCGTCCTGGTCGCAACATTCGTTCTTGCGCTTGAAGCCCCGGCCACCGCGCAGGTCGTGGTGAACACGTGCGAGCAAGTCGTTACGGGCGATGGCGTACTGACCGGCGACCTGGACTGCACCGGCTTCGATTCCATCCAGATTGCGAAAGGGAGCCTCAATCTCGCGGGATTCACTCTGACTGCGGAGCGCGGATCGATAGTCGACTGCGACAGGGCGTGCACCATATTCTCCGAGCCACCCGGAGGCACGATCGTCGCGACGACGACCGATCCGATTTTGGACATCAGCATATTTTCCCCCGGCAACCTGAAGATCCACGACATCGCGATGATCAATGTCGGCCGTGTCTGGTCGGAGAAGTCCTTGTTTCTGACGAACGTGACGAGGACCGACTGTGGAAGCCTTCTCGGCGAGAACAGAGTCTCGATTGGCAACGTGGTCAGCGCCGGAAGTGTCGCTCACACAGCGAGGATCGAAGGGACGAAGCGCGTGAAGGTCGAGGACTCGCAGTTCTCGGCCAGCGCAGGGTATGCGACCCTTATTGCGAGCGAACGAGTAAAGTTCGCTGACAGTAGCATCAGCGGCGGGGCCGATCCCAACAACGGAGCGATCCATGCCGGCAAAGGGGCCAAGATCCTGGGCGGCTTGATCGAAGGTGTTCGTACGATGGGCGTGAGTGCGACTCGCCTCGTCGTCAAAGAGTGTACGATAACCGGGAACGGCGTGGCGGGGATCGGGGGGTCACAGCGTCTCCGGATTCGCGACAGCACGATCACGGGCAACGGTGGTGGTTTCGCGACCTGCGGAGTCTCGATCGCGTGCGCAGACATACGCTCGGATGTCCTGCCGAAGATCGACGCCGACTCCAGCTGCGACACGAGCTATCAAGAAGGTAGCGGTATTCCTGGCACCAACTGGGCGGTCTGCGCGCTCGACTAGGCCCGCACCGTGAGCGTGCTGGCCCTCCGCGGACGCTCGCTGTGTCGAGCCCGCCGCTTACTTCCGTGAGGCCACGCGGGGTGCCGGCGAGGTTCCGGGTACCGTAACGCTTCCGAGCAGCCTGCACGAGTGTTAAATGAAGCGCCGATGCTGTCGGGGCGACGTACCCCGTGCTGGGGTCGAGCAACGACGGACGGTCAGCGAAGGCTACTCAGCGCCGCGGGGGAGTTCGATGCCATCGTCAAAGCCAAGAAAATCTCTAGGGCGTTGGATTCGTCGGCGCAAAGGGAGTGGGCCCGGCGAGGACCCACGCTGCGATTCCGAAGCGCATCGCAGAGTCGTAGGGGACTCCCTGGTATTGGAAGCGGACCTCTTCCCGCCCGCGCTCAAGCTCCGAATGTTTCGCCACGATGTCGCGCGCGGCGACGACCTCCTGGCCTGTGAAACGTATCTTACAGTCGGGTTGGAGGCCGTCGGTCATCGGGAAGTAAGGGTGACGTTTCCGAGGACCGACGACGCAGAGTCCGATTCGCACTTGGTGACCGTAGGCAAGTTCTTCATTGGCATTTACGAGCTCGCGGAGACGGGGAAGACTGTCGGGCCGCTGAGCTTCAGTTGGTTTGGAGAGGAACAGTTGAGTTTTGGTGCAGTGGTTTGGTCGAACGCAGATGAGCTACCGGGGGTGAACACCCCTTCTGGAACGCTTCAAGGCATCTTCATGAAGCCTCGCGAGTACGATGTTCTCGTGCGGCATGGGAACCCACTGCGGGCACTTGCTTATCTGGGTAAGCGCTACTACCACTATCCGTGGCCATCTTGGTCTGATCCGGGCCGACCGGATCTGCCGGAGAACGAAGATTTCCCACCGTCCTGCATCGGCAAGGTGTCTCGCCGGATAGTTGCCGACAGCTCGGTCACGCGCGAAGGTGACACCGTTGTCTTTCGCGTTGGCCGATTGGGGGGCGGCAAAGTGAATGAGGCCGTGTCAGACGTCGATCCGGCGGATGGAGTCGTCGTATGCACGGGGCTCTCTGCTTCTGCTGGAGGTTGCCTATCATGGCAGCCGGGCCAGGAGGGGACCTGGATGAATGTGCCCGGTCCGCCGCGAGACGCTGGAGCTGCTAGAGCTTGTGGCGACATGAGTGTCGTCCGACTAGGCGGCACGTTCCTCGCGGTCGTGCGCTCAAACGACGAAACGATGGGAGGCGTGACGGTTGAGGATGGTTACTGCTTTTCGCTAGACGGTCGTCATTGGAGCGCCATTCGACAAGCTATTCACGATAGAAGTCCCGTTCGTGTGAACGCACACGACTCTGAGCACCTCAGTCTCGATGTACGATTCGAGAACGCGGTGAACGGCGCGCACGCCAGCGCCTCTCACTAGAACCGCTGTAGGCGCGACACCAACGGTAGAACGCCGAAAATCTCCTCCAGCCAGGGCAGCGGGACACTTGCTCAGAGCCACAGACGGGCGTCAGCTACCAGACGATGCGCAAGCACTATGGCAGGTTCATGCGGTCGGAAGGGGCCTCTGAGCTGGCGAAATTGTCCGTTTGACGGACAAACGGATGGGAGGGCCGAGTAGCAGCCCACGCTGTGGCGGCATCGGTGGCGAGCACTACGGATCACGGTCGTTCTGAAGCGACCGGACCGCCGTATCCTCCTACAGCCTGATCGAGCCGGCCTAGCTCAGCGGCGTCGAGACTCGAGGGCAAGCAGATACGGTTCACTCACGCCTACCGCGTCGCGTCCACAAGGCGCGCGGTGTGTATTCCCCTCGCGAGGATGTCACCGTTCTCATTCATGATCAGAGCGCTGGTAAACACCGTCGATCCGCCCATGCGGTCGATTCGCGCTTCGACGATGCAGCGTGGTCCGATCGGTACGCTCTTGAAGAAGGTCGTGTGCAGATCGGTGCTGACAGGAAATTTCGTACCAGCGGTGGCTGAAACGACGAGCGGCCCCATCGTGTCGTCCAGCATGGCGCTGATGAACCCTCCCTGGACCGTCCCGCCGGGGTTGGCGTATTCCGGAGGAGTGGCGAATGACATGCGCAGCACGTTTGCTTGCGCGTCATGGCGTTCGACGCGGGCATCGAGCGTGACCGAGCAAGCTGGCCTCCGAAACCCATCGATCACCTGACCATCGGCGAAGCTCTCGGCGGTAATCTGAACGCTAGCAAGCGGCAGCTTCGACATGTTTCCCCCTCCCAGTATCCGCGGATCGCGGCGATCGCGCTCTGAGTCGCGTGAACTAGGTATTGCCACGTTGATCGCACGTACGGCAAGTTGCCGGTCGAATCGTCCGTTAGCGAAGACGCCGAATGAGAACTGCCTGACTTGTTTGGCAAAAGATGGTGCGAGGAGGGGGGCTTGAACCCCAAGAAGCGCCGCGAATAGTCAGGGTTTTCGCGGTGCCGGTTGGGCACCGTGGGTCACCGTGGGCCGCGAATTGTCCATCGTTTGACAGACAAACGAATCAGGTGCGAGCGAGCAGCATCGAGGCGTTGCTGGCATCGGTGGATACGATGGGTCTGAGAACGATCCGACTTACCGCACCAGCGTCTAACGCGCCTTCAATCAGCTGCTAGGTTGGTTGATCTTCGCGCGACTGTCTCGCGCCTTCGCCTCGTCTGCCGAGAACTCCCCCCATTCGGGTCGGCAACGACCCTGATCCGAGATGCCTACTTCTTTGGCCGCTGCCGCCGTGGCATGCTGCACGCTTCGTCGACAGCGCGTCGACCGCAAGCCCGCTGCACCAGGCCACGCCCACGATGACGTGTCCCCTTGCCGCGCACGAACATCGAGGTCTGTACCATGAACCATTCCAAACGCTTCGCGCTGACCGTTTCGATGTTGCTGGTCGCGTTGCCTGCGAGTTCGCAAGCCCAGCTCTTCGACCATCTGAAATGTTACAAGGTCAAGGACCAGGCCAACTTCAAGGCCGATGCTACGCTGGTGGCCCTGCAAGCAGAGCTTGGCGACGAGAGCTGCGCCGTAAAGGGCAAGGGGAAGTTCTTCTGCGGGCCGGTCGATAAGACCGCCGTCGAGAACTTCGAGGATAAGAGCAAGGACGGACTTGGCCAGGTGACGCTCGATGGCGTCGGACTGAGCTTCGACCGCATCTGCTACAAGATAAAGTGCGCATCAGCGGGACCTTCCTCTTTGCTGGTCACCGATCAGTTCGGTACGCGCACGCTCGAGAAGTTCAAGGCGCAGCTTTTGTGTACGCCGGCGGTGAAGGGCCTTCCGCCGACAACGACGACCACGACCACCACGACCACGTTGCCCATCTGTACGGCCGACGAGAAGCTGTGCCCGGACGGTACGACCGTCGTGCGAGACCCCACAAACAGCTGTGAATTCTTCCCGTGTCCCTGCGTGCAGTACGGTATCGATTGCCCGGTAGTGCTATGTCCGGCCCTTACGTGCTCGGATGGCGTGACCCAATACGGATGCCTGGGCGTGTGCTATCAAGATCCCGTCACCGGTGAGTGCGGCGGGTTTACGCCGGAAACCGTCTGCCCCTAGTTGCCGCCTGGTCTGCCCCCCTGGATTCGATCTACCCCGAATCCAGGGGGGGGGGCAGACCAAATTGACAACGAGTCGTTCTGGGATCGCTGGAACGCATGCCGTCGCGCGCTCAGCATCAGGCCGCGTGGTATCTACGCGACCCTGCGCAACTACTATGGAAGGTTCATGCTCGACGCCGAGAGCGCCGAACTGGACAAGCTCGACGAGGATTTGTCCCTCGAATTGTCCCTCGACTCCGACGACGACCGGTCTAAGCTATCGGAATCGAACGAGAAGAAATGGTGCGAGGAGGGGGACTTGAACCCCAAGAAGCGCCGCGAATAGTCAGTGTTTTCGCGATGCCGGTTGGGCACCGTGGGTCACCGTGGGGCGCGAATTGTCCGTTTGACGGACAACTATGAGGCCGACCGGACAGGCCGGATCACGCGACATGCTGTGGACAACGATTCGAGCGCGATGGACTTCCCCCGCAGTCATGGGCACGCCGGAGGCCTCGAGCGAGATTAGAAACATCCATGGGCCAACAACGGTATTCTCCGGAATTCGAAGATGAGACAGTAGGGGCAAGTGACCGATCAACGGTCGAGGCGGCAACGATCCTGACACCCACCGGCGTCGCTAGCCCGTCCGCCAAGGAGCACGCGAGCAGTTGACCAGACAGCGTTGTCCCAACTTCAATCACGGTCGTCTAAACGCGCCGGTGCGCTTCTGTCCGAGGTGCGGCGACGTAGTGAATGAGAACGTTTCGGTCGGGAGCTGTGCCGAAGCGGATCACGCTAGACGTAGACGTGAACAGTGCCAGTACTGCACGTGTTGCGGCGAACAGCTTGTCGAGCGCCCCCTACCGTAGTCCGCGTCCGGGGTCGCAAACACCACAAGGTCAGAATTCACTCGCCCTCCGCTCGGGAACGCCCGGTTCGGCACCCCACCCGACCCGCGCGAGAGGCGCCACTCCGAACCGTCGAAGGCGGTCAGACCAGATGTTGCTGGACAGGCGGCTCCGCCTTGAACCACTGCAGGGCTCCGATCACCAAGCCGTACAAGTACGTGGAGCCGAACACCACTGCTACGACAGGAGTAGCGTAGGGTATCAGCCACGCCGCGATCAGCGCCACGTTGACCAGGCCGATGGAGAAAGCCGATTTCGTGACGCCCCTGATGAGCCCCGGCATGTGGTAGGGCACGATCATCGACACGGTATGGAATGCGAAGACCGCAACGAGGACGATCTCGACATCGAAGCTGAAGAGTTTCGCCAGAAGCAGCACGAAAAACATGTGGCGAATCAGCTCATTGGTTGGCGAGCCAGCTCCCACGGTTGCTCCGGGGACGATCCGCGAAACGACACGAATCAACATCGCGGCCGCAGCAGCCAACGCGAAGACACCGCAGACCCAGCCGTGGTTCATGCCGACCACAAACACGAATGCCGTGTGCGCCACGACATCGCAGACGTTGTCCAGAGCCGCGCCAAATGCGCTCTTGATGTCGAGCTTGACCGCGACGATGCCGTCGAGGTCGTCCATGATGTTGTTGTAAACGATGAGCGGTACGACGTAGCGATAGCCGTCGTTGAGGAAGAGCACGCAGACAGGCAGCACGCCCAGGAGTGAGACGACGTTCGCCAGGTTTCTTGTGATCCGATCTCTTCCCGCCATCAGAAGTCGTGATTCGGCCGGTATCGGTAGATCAGATCAGTCCGGTGCTCGCAGGAGAAAGAAGTGATTTGTAAGGTGCGGAATCGGCAGCCCCAGCGCTTCGGGCACTCGAACAGCCAACGGGTCGCTCAAGCGTAGGCCCCAGTATGCGAGACGACCGACCACGGGCGTCATCCGCAAAGGCTTCGGCATCATCTCCTTCCACTTTCGGACGGACTCACAGCCAATTTGAAGCAGTGCGTAGGGCACGTTCAACTCGGTAGTGGAAACAGTGAGTCCACACTCCTCGAAGATCCGCGAGTACGAGGCGACAGAGCGGTACACCGCTTGATACTCTCCGTGGCGTGTGACCGTTCCCTCACGCACGGTGGTCTCCCTGCAAAGGATCATGCCGCCGACCTCGAGGAAGGGAATGAGCTTCCGGAGAAGTAAAATCACGTCTTCGGTCTTGAGGTACATCAACATGCCACCGAAGAACATCAAGGAGTAGAGGCCTTCCGGCTCGAACTCGGACACCTGGCCGTGATGAGTCTTCACGCTGGCGTACGGAGCGCAACGGCGCCTCAGATCCTCGAACAGCGGCAAGCTGGCTTCGATGGCAACTACTTTGGCGAACCGGTGGGAGAAGAACTCGGCCCAGTAGCCCATGCCACTACCGAGGTCCAGGACGGTTCCGTTGGTGTTGGCACCGGCGATGAGGCGTTGGACGATTTTCGATTCTGCGTGGAATCGAAACCTACCCGCGCCCGCGGGGAAGCCGAATCCGTCCATCATGTAGGGCGCGAGAATAGAGGGCTGAGCGGCGTTCCAGTAGCGATGGACGGTCGCGTAGTCCAGCTCAGCCATGCCGAATCTCAGAGGCTGATCGTCGTGCGTGACGAGGTTGCGGGACCGGTAGCACACCGTTGTTCGCGAAAAGCTTCTCGGCGGCGCGCAGATCCTCAACCGTGTCGATCTCGTACCAATTCCCGTCGTCGAAGGATACGGCCCGCGCCGCGAAAGCTCCGTCGACGGTCATGTCACGGAAAATGGCCTCGTAGTAGTCGTTCACCCTGCCCGAGGAAACGTACGCGTCGAGATATCTCCTCATCCGGTGCCAGGTGGACAGGGAGAGGCTGTGGATGTTCACGGTCTTGTAGGCAACGGGATCTCGTGTGGCGCTACCTCCGAGCTGAAACTGGGCGACCCGCTGAGAGTGGTTCAGCGTGACGGTGGTGCCGTGCATCCACGGCTGTCGTGTTGCGAGAGCGATCCTGTCCGGATGCACCATCCCCGACAGCAGGCCGGTGTCGAAAAAAAGGTCACACTCCAAGAGGAGAAACGGCCGCTGGATATCCTTCCGAGCCAACCACAGGGAGTAGAGGTTGTTCGTTGTTCGATACTGCTGGTTGTGGATGTAGCTGATCTTCAGATCCGACACGGAGCTAGCCAGGAACTCCCGAATCTGATCGCCCTGGTGACCGACAACGACGATCAGATGCTCAAACCCCCAATGCTCTAGACAGCCTATCTGCTGCTCGAGGATAGGAACTCCATTGACGTTGGTGAGGCACTTGGGGGCGGCGTCGGTTAGCGGAGAAAGGCGAGTGCCGGTCCCGGCTGCGAGTAGCAATGCGGTTCGTACTCGATCGCTTTCCGGTGCTGAATCCGCCGTCTCTGCCGGCGAGATCATTTCTTGCGTTCCCGAAGGAAGTTCACCTGCCTCGGGCCAGGTTCTGTTCGCGACCTATGACAATGTAGTGAGTGCGTAGCCCATGAGGAGTAGCGGAGGCGGCTTCCCGATCAAAGCCCAAGGCACGCAACACGAGAACGGCGACGTGTTGGGCATCGCCGTCGATCTCGCAGTACGCGTCGAGCAGCAGGCCGATGCCGGCGAGCTGTGGGCGTCATCGACTGTGCACGATCCTATTTCGGGGAGAACCTCAACTTCGACGAGCGCGGCGAGTACTCACTGAAAGGGATCGAGGGAGATTGGCGGTTGTTCGCCGTGGACGCCTCATAGGGCTCTGTTCGAAGTTCGGAATCCAACGAGAGGAAATGGTGCGAGGAGGGGGACTTGAACCCCGGCGAAAGCGCAAATAGTGGGGGTTTTCGGGCGTTGGCGCCGCGCGAACGCGGCACCGTGTGGCATCGTGGGGCACCAGTTGGACCTTTGGGGGCCACAAGTCGGACGCTGAAGTCGTGCAGTGATCGCACGCTGCGGTCCCAACTCCCTCCGACGTGCGGGATCGAGCTGGCGGCGTGACCACCGCTGGGCGCCGACCTGCGGGTTATGAGCCTGATCAGGACGACGAGTGAAAGCCGGGCCAGGTGTGCCTTCTCGTTCTACCGTGCGGGCCTTGTTCATCGCAGTGAGTGACTGTCGTGCGTTGATTCGATTCGTATCGGTCTGGAATGAACTGAAGACGACAAAGGCGACTCCTTTCTCGTAGCCAATGATCTGGCGGGCGCGACTGTTGGTCGCAGCGCGCAGGTCTGGGCTTACCCTGTCCGGCCGTCGCTGTCGGCTCCGAGACCATCAGGGCGATACGTTCGGGTCATTTGCTCGCATTCGGCAGAAGATCTGTGGCAGTGGCGAGCACGCCGGTCGTGACGCATCCGCCGCACTATCAGCTTCTGCGGTCCGACCCGGCTATGCGCCCGTCGAAGGTAGGGCTGTAGGAATTGCAGACCTCGTTGGACCGCGCGAGCCTTGTAGCTTGACGCGAAGTTCCTGTATTAGAGCCTGAGCGACCAGGCCGAGCATTTCTTCCACCATCGCTGGACCAGCGTCGCCACCCCAATCGCGGAAGCCAACTGCGCCAGAAGCGCGGGCGCGCTGAACCAGCTCGCACAGCAACGCTCCTTCGCTCGCATCTGTTAGCTTCCCCTCTACTTGCACGAACGCGTGGCCCGCACCGAACTCGCCGCCCCAGAATCGCCCGGCCACGCTGCCGGGAGTCATCTCGGTGATGGCAAGTTCGAGGCTCGCAACGGGCCCTTCGCCGGGGAGCGTTAGCAAGACATCGTCATCGTTGGATTCGTCGCTAGCTTGCGCAAGCTGCTCGCGCAGCCACGAGACGGCGTCGTCAGTGGAGACGCCTTTGCGATCTTCGATTCCGCGAGCCTCAACGGAAACAACGCGCACCTGAGAGTATGTGGGCGGCTGATCGATCTGGTCGTCGCACCATACGCCATCCATGAACTGACCCGGCTGCATTACTGCCTGCTGATCGAGGTAGCCCGTGTTGATCGGCGCCGAGCAAGCAAGCGTCGAAACGAGCGATGCGCAGACAATGGCCGATAGCGTTTGACCTCTCATCCTTCATGCCCTCCGGCGTGTCCATGATCGCGGGGGAATTCTAAAACGAATCCGAGACGCCCTACTGCGTAGCCGGAACCTCAACGGACTCGTGCGTAGCCGGTAACGCCATGGACTCCCCATCCATGGCTGGGTCGAGAACGGCCTCTCCTTCCGCAACAGGGGCGACCAACAGCTCTGCGTCTGCATCCGGCAAAACCAAGGCCTCTCCGTTTGGTCGCGCAACTTGCCATTCCACCAGAACGTTCTGCTCGTCGTAGTGCGCCGTCCCAACACGCTTGATCCGACCCTTGGCATATACTTCGATCGGCCAGAAGATAATCTCCGACAAGAACAACGTAAAAACGTCTGCCGCAAGGTAGGGAACTATGCGAACCTTCGACCCTCCCGGAGGACCATCGGAGTACTCGTAACGGACAACGTCTACCTCCTCCTCCTCGTAGTGAGAGGTAGGTCCAACACCGAGCAAGGATTCGACCTCGCCGCGAGGCATGCCAGATCTCACGTCTTGATCAGCGACGGGACCGGGCATCGTCACCGCAGCATGAGTGGCACAGCCCACCTGCGTGGATAGGGCCGTGCCAGCGAGAATCAGCAGTGCGAACACTGTCGTCTTCATATGAGTCCCCCCTTTCGTGCCCGCCGGGCACTTGTCACCAAGTACGCTGGTCGTCCAGTGACTAACTCACTTGTCGAGCGCGCCGCAGGCATATCATGACGCTTCCTTCGAATACCATTGGGGAAAACCCTATACGGCGTTGTCAAGTTATCGCAGGCGAGGCAGATTTCCGCCCCGGAATTGAGGCTCCCCCCTACTTCTTAGATCGACGTCGCCGCGTTCCAGACGCCGAAGGCCCTCTCGCGAAAGAGCCGATGGTTGACCGCCCGTAGCAGATGTCGTCCGACGCGAAACAAGTTCTGGACCAGTCCGTGGATCGCCAAGAATCGCTGAGCATGCCCGACCGACTTGAACCGTTGCATCTGCCGCTCACGTCGTCGTGTGGGTTGATGTGAGACCTCCGCCCGATTGTTCGCGTACTGGGACGTGTCGTGAACAACCGAAGGCATGACGGTCCGGCGCGCCGCCGCGTAGCTCTTCAGCTTGTCGGTGACCAGTCGGTTCGGCGCATGGCCCTCGCCTTTCAGCAGTTTGCGGAAGAACTTCTCGGCAGCGCGCCGGTTGCGACGTGGTTGAACGAGGATGTCGATGAGATCGCCATCCTGGTCCACCGCCCTCCACAGGTACTGCCGCTTGCCACCGATGGTGACGAAAACCTCATCGAGGTGCCAGATATCGCCAAGCCGGCCGCGCCGGCGCTTCAACTCTGCGGCGTAGCCCGGACCGAACTTCGCGCACCACTGACGGATCGTTTCGTAGGAGACTTCAATTCCGCGCTGGGCCAGCAGATCCTCGACATCACGGAAGCTCAGAGAGAACCGATGGTAGAGCCAGACGGCGTGGCTAATGATCTCGGGAGGATATCGATGTCCCTTGTAGGCGGGAGCCGAATCGTTCATCGCGATAGTCTGCCGGGCGGCTGCTCAACTTGACAACACCCTGATTTGGACCCTGCTGACGAGGTCGAGTCCGTAAGTGATGAGAAACAGAGAGGGATTATGGTGCGAGGAGGGGGACTTGAACCCCCACGGCCTGTTAAGGCCACTAGGCCCTCAACCTAGCGCGTCTGCCAGTTCCGCCATCCTCGCGATGAGACTCGTCGTTGGTTTCGACTGAGGGCTAATTATTCTTGCGCGGCCATCCGGTCAACCGGTTGCTGCGCGGGGTCGGGGTCGTCGCCGATCGCGCCTTCGCCGCCGCCGGGTGCCGAGTCGCCTTCGACGTTGGGTGCCGGTACAGCCGGCGGTGTCTCGTCGGCCGGTACCGCTTCCTTCACCGCGTCCATAGCGCTGCCGGCTGCCTGGTCGGCAGCGGCGGGAGCCGCTTCTGCAGCGCCGGTGGCTGCGGCCTGCCCGGCGGCTGCCTGCCCCTGCGCTTCGGCCGCGGCTGCTTGATCCGCTACGGCCGCCGCGCTCGCGGCGCCTTTCGCGGCGCCGGTGTCGACGGCGTCCTGGCCTGCGTTCTTCACCGCGTCTTCAAGTGAGACGGTGCCCGGGTCGGCAACTTCACCGGCACCGCCGGCTGCCTGCTCTGCGGTGTCGGCGACGGCGGCCGCGTCTTCGCCGGCGGCTCCGGTGCCGGCCACCGGTGGCGGCGTCGCTGCGGGCGAGGCGGGTGTGGCGAGCGGCTCGGGCTCGGCCATTCCCTCGAACACCGACCGGTCCTGGGCCGACAGGATGGCCAGACCGAGGGAGGTGATCATGAAGAGTGCCGCTGTCGCTGCGGTGACCTTGGTGAGCACGTTGCCGGGGCTGCTCGGACCGAACACCGTCGATCCGGCGCCGCCGAAGGCCGCGCCCATGTCGGCGCCCTTGCCCGACTGGAGCAGGACGACGCCGATCAAGAACAGGCCGGCGAGAATGTTCAACGCTATGAGTATGGCCGTCACGTTACTGCTCCTGGAAGTTGATGATGCGGAGGAAGTCGTCCGCCTTCAAGCTGGCGCCGCCTACCAGCGCTCCGTCTACGTTCGGGCATGACATGAGCTCGTCGACGTTGTCGGCCTTCACGCTGCCGCCGTACAGGATCCGGGTGTTGTCGGCGGCGCGGGCGCTCAGCACGGTGCCGAGAAGCTTGCGGATCTCGGCGTGAACCTCCTCGGCCTGCGCGGGCGTGGCGGTCTTGCCGGTGCCGATGGCCCACACGGGCTCGTAGGCAACGATGAGCCTGTCGAAGCTGTCGGCGGGCAGCTCGACGAGCCCGCCCTGTACCTGGCGTTCGATGACGTCGAACGTGGAGTTCTTCTCGCGCTGCTCGAGCGTTTCGCCCACGCACATCACCGGATGCAGATCGCCGGCGACGGCTGCCGCCACCTTCTTCGCTACGGTGTAGTCGGTGTCGCCGAAGAACTGGCGTCGCTCGGAGTGGCCGATGATCACGTGCGAGCAGCCCACATCGGTGAGCATGGCGGCGGATACTTCACCGGTGAACGCGCCGCTGTCTTCCCAGTACACATCCTGCGCGCCGAGGTTCACGTTGGTGCCGCTCACGACGTCGGCCACCGCGGCGAGCGAGGTGAACGTGGGCGCGAGGAGAATCTCGCGACCGTCGGCGCCGCGACTACCCTCGACGATGGCCTTCGCCAGCTCGCGGGCGTCGGCCTGCAGGCAGTTGAGTTTCCAGTTTCCGGCTAGCAGCGGCGTGCGCATCGATCAGCCTCCCGCGACCTCGAGGGCCGCGATTCCGGGCAGCGTACGCCCTTCGAGGAACTCGAGCGAAGCGCCGCCGCCCGTCGAGACGTGCGTGATGTCATCGCTCCTGCCCGATTTGACCAGCGCCGCCACCGAGTCGCCGCCGCCCACCACGCTCATGGCGCCCGAATCGGCCACGGCCTTGGCGACGGCCATCGTGCCGGCGGCGAATCGCTCCCACTCGAACACGCCCATCGGGCCGTTCCACAGCACGGTGGAGGCAGCGGTGATGGCCTTGGTGTAGCGGTGGCGGGTGGCAGGGCCGACGTCGAGGCCCATGAGGTCGGCGCCGATGTCGATGGAGTCGACGCTCACCGCCTCAGCATCTTCCGTGAACTCCGTTGCTGCGACGTGATCGCTCGGTAGCTCGATGGCCACTTTCTTCGCCTTGGCATCGGCGAGCAGGCTGGTGGCCAGCTCGAGCTTGTCTTCCTCGACTCGCGAAATACCCACCTCGTGCCCCTGCGCCTTGAGCAGGGTATAGGCCATCGCCCCGCCAATGAGAATGGAGTCGACGCGGTCGAGCAGGTTCGTCAGAAGCTGGATCTTGTCGGACACCTTGGCGCCGCCGACGATGGCGACGAACGGCGAGGCCGGGCTCTCGAGCAGACCGGCCAGGGCGCCGATCTCGCGCTGCATGAGAAAACCGGCCGCCACCTCGCTCACGTGCCCGGCGATTCCGGCGGTGGAGGCATGGGCGCGGTGCGCGGTACCGAACGCGTCGTTCACGTATACGTCGGCCAGCTCGGCCAGCTGCGTGGCGAACTTCGGATCGTTCTTTTCTTCCTCGGCGTGGAAGCGCAGGTTCTCGAGCAGCAGGAGGTCGCCGTCTTTCATCGCGCCGACCATCGCGGCGACTTCGCTGCCGACACAGTCGGGCGCCATCGTCACGGGCCGGCCGAGAAGCCTGGCGAGCTCGGCGGCAACCGGCTCGAGCGAGAGCTCGGGCTTCGCCTCGCCCTTGGGGCGTCCGAGGTGTGAGGCCAGGATCACGCGCGCGCCGGCCGACAGCGCATGGCGGACGGTCGGCAACGCGTTGACGATGCGCGAGTTCTCCGTGACTTGTTCGCCGTCGAGCGGGACGTTGAAGTCGACCCGTATGAAGACGCGTCGGCCGGCGAGGTCGAGCTGATCGATTGTCTTCATGCGGGCCGCCGGCTCGCGACCTCTATAGCGACTTGCCGATGAACTCCGACACGTCACACATGCGCGTCGAGAAGCCCATCTCGTTGTCGTACCACGAAAGGATCTTCGCCAGCCCGGTGTCGAGCACCTTGGTGACGCCCGAGTCGAAGATCGAGGAGTGCCGGTTGCCGTTGAAGTCGGTCGACACGAGAGGCTCGTCGCAGTACTGGAGGATTCCCTTGAGCGGACCACCGGCGGCCGCCTTGATGGCCGCGTTGATGTCGTCGGCCGATGCCGACTTCTCGGTCTCGAACACCAGGTCGACGACCGAGACGTTCGGCGTGGGCACGCGAATGGCCATGCCGTCGAGCTTGCCGTTGAGGTCGGGCAGCACCAGGCCGACGGCTCGCGCGGCCCCGGTGCTGGTGGGGATCATCGACAGTGCGGCGGCACGCGCGCGGCGCATGTCGCTGTGCGGCAGGTCGAGGATGCGCTGGTCGTTCGTGTAGGAGTGAATGGTGGTCATCAGGCCTTGCTTGATGGTGAACTTCTCGTGAATGACCTTCGCCACCGGAGCCAGGCAGTTCGTGGTGCACGACGCGTTCGAGATCACGTGGTGCGAGCCGGCGTCGTAGGCATCCTGGTTCACGCCGTAGCACAGCGTGAGGTCGGCGCCCTTGGCCGGAGCCGAGATGATCACCTTCTTGGCGCCCGCACTGAGGTGGGCCGCGGCCTTGTCACGGTCGGCGAACAGGCCGGTGGATTCCACGACGACCTGCACTCCGAGGTCGCCCCACGGCAGCTTTCCGGGGTCGCGCTCGGACAGCACCTTGATCTTCTTCTTGTTGACGACGAGGTACTCGCCATCGACGTCCACCGAGCCCGGGAAGGCGCCGTGAACCGAATCGTACTTGAGAAGCAGGGCGAGCATCTTGGCATCGGTGAGGTCGTTGACGGCTACGATGTCGAGGTCGGATCGTTCGATCGCGGCGCGTACGATGTTGCGCCCGATCCGTCCAAAGCCGTTGATTCCGATCTTCACTCCCATCGATGCCTCCTCCGGGAAAGTTGTTGTGTTTGAGCGCGGTCGGGTGGGTTACAAGCGCGCGTAATCGTTCAGAAAAACCGCACGGATATCCCACGCGCCGTGTGAGGAGTCAATCGAGCGTGGCGAACAAATTGACAGCCTGGAAGGTCAGTAATAACTAGGGGCGCGGTGGGTTGAGTGGGGAAGCGGCAGGGAGCGTGATGGCGGCGGGTGCAGGCGGGCCTACCGTCATCGACATGATCTCCGGCTCCGGGCCGGTAGTTCAGTCGGTTCTATACCTTCTCATTGTCATCTCCATCGCGAGCTGGGCGGTCGTCCTTTATAAGGCGAAGCAGATCCGCTCGGCGCGCAAGGGATCGCGACGATTCGTCGACCTTTTCTGGGAGACGCGAAATCTCACTGAGATTTCGAAGGCTTGCAGCGACATGTCCGAGAACCCGGTGGCCGAGGTCTTCAAGGCCGGCTACCAGGAGCTCGTGCGGCTGCGCAACAAGAAGAAGACGCAGGCAGACGTTCTCACCACCGAGCTACCGGGGGTGGCCAATGTTGAACGGGCCATGCGACGCGCCCAGAGCCTGCAGCAGACCCGGCTCGAGCGCCTGCTGACGTTCCTCGCCACGGTGGCCAGCAGCGCGCCGTTCATCGGCCTGTTCGGAACCGTGTGGGGCATCATGAACTCGTTCATGGGGCTCAGCGAGGCCGGCACATCCACGCTGCAGGCCGTTGCGCCCGGTATCTCCGAGGCGCTGGTGGCCACCGCGATGGGCCTGGCCGCGGCCATTCCGGCGCTCGTCGCCTACAACCACTTCGCCCGGCAGGCCCGCGTCATGTCGGTGGAGATGGAGAACTTCGCGTCTGAATTCCTCAACATCGCCGAGCGTCACTTCCTGGTCTGAGCAGGAGCGGGTAGAGCGATGGCTGGATCGATAGGGGACGGCGAAGGCGGAGCGATCTCGGGCATCAACGTCACGCCTCTGGTCGATGTGATGCTCGTGCTTCTGGTGATCTTCATGGTCACCGCGCCCATGATCCAGCAGGGCGTGAGCGTCGAGCTGCCGCAGGTATCGTCCGCACCTCTACCGGGCGACGACGCCTCGCTGGTGGTCTCGGTAACGCGCGACGGAACGCTCTTTCTCAATGACAGCCAGCTCGATCTCGACGCGCTCACCGCCAAGCTGGTGGCGATCAACAAGGAAAAGCCGCACGCCGTCGTCTACCTGCGCGCCGACCATGCGGCCACGTACGGATCGGTGGTAGGCGTGGTAGCGGCGCTCAAGGCCGCAGGCATCTTCCAGCTCGGCATGATCACGGAGCCCGAAGAGGGCACGAGCTGAATGGCACGGGGAGCGAGCGCGACGGTTCCCCGATTGCTGCACCGGGAGACGCTCGATCCGCAGCTGCTCGTCTCGCTCGTCCTGTCGCTCGGTGCCCACCTGCTGATCATCGCGATGATCGTCGCCGTCGGTTACACGGGGCACCGCGTGGCCGATCGCGGCAAGGCTTACCGGGTGGGGCTCGTCACGCTCGAGAACGGCTCGCCGCTTCTGAACGTCGGGCCACTGGGACATCCTGGCAGCGCCACGCGGGCGAACATTCCGCCGGTCACCAAGCCGCAGCCAGCGCGAGTCGCCAAGCCGAAGCCGGCGCCGGTAGCGAAGCCGAAGCCCGCACCCGTAGCGAAACCAAAGCCGGCGCCGGTGGCGAAGCCGAAGCCGGCACCGGTGGCGAAGCCGACGCCGACACCGGTAGCGAAACCAAAGCCGACACCGGTAGCGAAACCAAAGCCGGCACCCGTCGCGAAGCCGAAGCCCGCGCCCGCGCCGGTTGCCAAGACCGAGCCGAAGCCGGCGCCGAAGGTCGCAGCGAAACCGGAGCCCAAGCCCGAGCCGAAAGTCGAAGCGACACCGGCGCCGAAGCCCGAACCGAAGGTCGAGGCGAAGCCTGAGCCGAAGCCCGAACCGAAGATCGAAGCGAAGCCTGCGCCGAAGCCCGAACCGAAGATCGAGCCGACGGTCGAGGCGAAGCCGACACCTACGGCCGAGCCGAAGCTCGTTGCTCAGCCATCACCGGCCGCGGCCGCAGCACTCGCGCCGCCGCCGCCGGCAGCCGGATCTGCAGCCGCACCGGCTCAAGTCGCCAGTGCGACACCGCCGGGTCTGGCCGACGGCGGTTCGATGCCCACGGATCGCGGCGGCGACGGTGGCGGTGCGCCGCTGGGCACTCCGTGGGGCGCGACCGACGGCCAGGTGCGCGGCGTGGAGTTCATGACCTACTACAACCTGATGCTCGCACGCATCAAGTCGAACTGGGTGTGGGCAGGTCGGCCCGATCCGCGGCTCGAGGTGACCGTCGGTTTCTCGATCCGGCCCGACGGACGCATCGCGAGCGTCAAGCCGGTGGCGTCGTCCGGCAACTACCAGTTCGACCTGTCGGTCGTGAAGGCGGTGAAAAGCGTGCGTGATCTCGGGCCACCGCCGCAGCGGCACCAGCGAGAATTCGGCGATGTGCAGATCGTCTTTCGACCGAGCGACCTGGCGCGGTAGAGATACGTAGTGGGTGGTGCAGGAGAACGGATGAATCGATCGATGACCCGGATGAAGTGCTGGCTCGCGACCGCGATCGTCGCGACGACGATTGCGGTGATCCCGGACGCGCGCGCGCAGGTTCGTGGAGAGATCGTCGGAGCGGGCACGATGCGGATGCCGATCGCCGTGCCCGAGCTGCGCTGGCTCGGTGGCGACGAGCGTTCGGCCGAGGCGCGCGAGTTCGTACGCGTGTTGCGCGCCGATCTGGAGAGGTCGGGCGTGTTCCGCGTCGTCGATCCTGCGGCGTATCCGGTCGACCCCGATCAGCTCGGCATGAGTCGCGACCAGGTACGCTTCGACAGCTGGACCACCATCGGCGTGCTCGGCCTGGTTGCGGGCGGCTACTACGGCACGCCCGATGGTCTGAGCATCGAGACCCGGTTCTTCGACGTGGCGGAACGCTCGAGCAGTGGGGGCCGACGGCTCTCCGGCAATCTCGGCACGATTGCGCGGCTCGCCCATCGCATGGCCGATGCGGTGATGGAGTTCGTCACGGGCATTCCGGGTCCCTTCGATTCCCGGATCGCTTTCGTTGCCAACCGCAACGGCCACCATCGCGAGATCTACAGCTACACGTTCGACGGCTCAGCGCGTCCGGTGACGCGGCACAGCTCGATTACCATGGCGCCTTCCTGGCACCCTTCGAACAACTCGCTCGTGTTCACGTCGTTTCGGGGCGGGGGCCCCGTTCTGTACAGCGTCGACTTCCGGTCGGGTGCCGACAGCCGTCTCGCGTCGAAGGAAGGCGTGAACGTCGGCGGCGCCTGGTCTCCCGACGGCACGCGCCTGCTGCTGGCACGGGAGAGCGGTGGCAATACCGATATCTACGAGCTCGACCCGCGCCGCAAGAACGTACGGCAGATCACGCGGCACTGGGGGATCGACGTCGACCCGGCCTGGTCGCCCGACGGCAAGCGCATCGCGTTCTGCTCGTCGCGCTCGGGCAATCCCCAGATCTATACGATGACGGTGGCCGGAACCGACGTGCGTCGGCTGACGTTCGAGGGGCGCTACAACTGTTCACCGGCGTGGTCGCCCGACGGCAAGCAGATCGCATACGCCGGGCGCAACAACGGTCGCTTCCAGATCTTCGTCATCTCGGCGGCCGGCGGCCGGGCGCGGCAGATCACCAGCGCCGGCTCGAACGAAGACCCCACGTGGGCGCCCGACTCGCGCTACATCGCGTTCGCCGGCAAGCGCGGAAAACACAGTCGGGTCTACATGGTGGATCATCATGGGCGCTGGGAAACCCAATTGACCGACGGAGCAGGCGATGATAGCTCCCCGAACTGGTCGGGCCGCCTTGAATAAGTGCCTACCGGGCCCAGTCCAATCGCAGTCCGTGGTGACAGCCGCTGAGGTTCCGAGGAGGTTGCTGATGAGTCGAGGGTCAGGGATGTGGCGGGCCACACGGTCGACCGTGGTGTTACTGCGTGTCGTCGTGCTGGCGGTGGTAGTGCTGAGCGCGGGCTGCGCGGCCAGATCGGGCACGGGCGCCTCCGACGAAAGTCCAGGTGGTATCGCCGAAGAGGGCCTGGCCGGCGAATCCAGCATCGACCAGTTCGAGCGGACGGGCACGGTTGCTGCGGGCGGGGCGTTCGAAGATGTGCGCTTCGCCTACGACTCCGACGTTCTCGACCCGGCTGCGCAGAGCGCCATCTCCCACAATGCCTCGATCCTGTCGGCCAGCGCCGCACGTCGCGTCGAGATCGAAGGCCACTGTGATGAGCGCGGCTCCTCGGAGTATAATCTGGCGCTGGGAGCACGGCGGGCCCGCGCGGTCCGCGATGCGCTGGTCGGCATGGGTGTCAGCTCCGACCGGCTCTCGACGGTCAGCTACGGTGAAGAGCTACCGCTGTGCAAGGAGTCGAACGAGTCGTGTTGGTCGATAAACCGCAGAGCCCATTTCGTCGATCTCAATCCGTGAGAACGACGCGGACAGGCAGAGGGGTAGCCGTGGTGGCTGCTCTGGTTTCCATCACTGCTACGGGCTGCGCCGTCCAGTCGCAGAGCAAGGCGAAGCTGGAGGCCGAGAACACCGAGCTACGCAGTCTGCTTCTCGAGACACGCAGAGATCTCGAGGACGTGCGACGCGACCAGGATCGTCTGCGCGACAGCGTTGAGTATCTGCAGTACTCGCAGGGCGGCACCACGCCGGCCGGCGGCAAGCAGGGCAACGTGGGCGGTTCGGAGTGGCCCGCCGATCCGTGGGCGTCGTCGGGCGACGGCTACGGCGCCACCGGTTCCGCAAGCGACTACGACAGCATGGCGTCGGCAGGCGGTGCCGACGCGCGCGGTGGTTCGGCGCAGGGCTCGTCGCAGTCGCCGCTCATCTACAACGACCCCGCCAATCCCGGCCGCGTTCCGCAGCCCACCGAGCCTGCCGCCGGCGAGTCTCGCATCGTGATGGGAGTACGCGACCGGGGCTCGTGGACCGAGCCGGGCGAGATCGGCGTCAAGACGCCGGCGCCGAGCGTGCCTTCCAAGCTGCGCGGAACCGGCTACGACGACGGCGTTCGGGCGTTCACCGACGGCCACTACGAAGACGCGATCCAGTACTTCCGCGACTTCCTCCACAGCAACCCGCAGTCCGCGTACGCCGACGACGCGCAGTACTGGATCGGCGAGTGCTACCTTCGCAAGGAGCTCTACTCCAACGCAATCAAGGAGTTCAACCAGGTCGTGCTGCGGCACGGATCGGGCGACCGCAGCGCGGGAGCGCTTCTGAAGCTGGCCGAGGTGTTCTCGAAGATCGGCGATCAGGTCGATGCCCGCCTCAGCCTGCAGAAGCTCGTCAACCGTTACCCGGGATCGTCCGAGGCCGCCGAGGCATACCGGCTGCTCAAGGAAATGGGCTCCTAGCCGCCGGCCTGGAGAACGCGCCATGCGGGTCATCCGCGGTCTGGAACGAGCGCGTGGTTGCTTCACGAAGCCGGTCGTCACGATCGGCAACTTCGACGGCGTCCACCTCGGACATCAGATCATTCTGCAGCGCCTACGCGAGGACGCCGACCAGCGTGGTGTCGATGCCGTCGTCGTCACGTTCGAGCCGCATCCCATCGCGGTGCTGCGCCCCGACGCGGCGCCCACGCTGTTGATGAACCTGGGCGACCGGCTGGCGGCACTGTCCGCGTGCAACATGGACGCGACGGTCGTCCAGCCGTTCAGCAACGAGTTCGCGCAGGTCGAGGCCGACGATTTCATCCGCCGCTTTCTCGTCGAAAGTCTCGCCGCACAGAGGCTCGTCGTCGGGCATGACCTGAACTTCGGCCGCGGCCGGGTGGGTAGCGTAGAGTTCCTCGTCGATGCCGGCGGTCGATACGGTTTCGACGTCGAGGTGATCCGGCCCGTTCACGTGGGCGAGGCCGTGGTTCACTCGAGCCTGGTTCGCGGGGCCGTGCGCGACGGCGACGTCGAGCTGGCCGCGCGCCTGCTCGGACGTCCCCACGTGATCCGGGGGCGCGTCGTGCACGGGGCCGGGCGCGGCAAGAAGATCGGTTTTGCGACGGCCAACATCCAGCCAAAGACAGAGGCGCTGCCACCCGAGGGCGTGTACGTGACGCGTGCGGTGGTCGAAGGGCGCCGAATCGATGGCGTCACCTCGATCGGCAGCACGCCGACGTTCGGCGGCACGGAAAGCGTGATCGAGTCGCACCTGTTCATCGAGTGGGAGGACTTCTACGGGAAGAACCTCGCGCTCGAGTTCGTCGCCAGGCTCCGGGATCAGAAGAAGTTCGATGGCCCCGAGCAGCTGCGCGAACAGATCGGGCGCGACGTCGAGCAGGCCAGGGCGATTCTTGCCCGCGAATGAGCATCACATCGTCCCGCAAGACGCCGAGGGTGAACGCCTCGACGTGTGGCTGAGTCGGCTGCCCGGGGCGGCCACACGCTCGCAGATCGGTGCCGCCATCGGTGCCGGTCGGGTACGCGTCGATGGTGAGCCGGCCAAGGCGTCGCGTCGGCTGCGCGGCGGCGAGCGCGTCGACGTCGACGCGCTCGAAGCGCCCGCGACGTCGCGGGCGAAACCCGAGCCGATTCCGGTGGACGTGCTGCACGCCGACGACGATCTGATCGCGATCAACAAGGCGCCGGGCATCGTGGTTCATCCGGCGGTCGGCAATCGCGAGGGCACCCTGGTGAACGCGATCCTGCACCACTTTCCCGATTCGTCGTGGCCGGGGGGCGCCGATCGCGCCGGGATCGTTCACCGACTCGACCGTGACACGTCGGGCGTGATTCTCATCGCGCGCAGCGCGCGCGCCCACGAAGCGCTGTCGAAGCAGTTTCGCGAGCGAACCGTCGAGAAGCAGTACGTCGCCCTGGTGCGCGGCGCCGTGCGCGAGGCCGGTAGCATCGACGATCCGATCGGACGCCATCCGCGCGACCGCAAGCGCATGTCGGTGGCGGCCAGACAGTCGCGCAGCGCGACCACTGCCTACGAGCCGGTCAAGTGTTTCGAGGCGGCGACGTTGCTACGGGTGCGGCCACGCACCGGTCGTACCCACCAGATTCGCGTTCACCTGGCAGCACGCGGGTGGCCGATCGTGTCCGATCCGGTCTACGGGACGAGCTCGGCGCGTGCGCTCGCCGCCTTTCGTCGTAAGTGGGGGCCGCTGGCCGCCGCCCTCGAGGCGATGCCCCGTCAGGCCCTGCACGCGGCGAGCATCGGCTTCGACCATCCTCGCGACGGTCGCAGGCTGGTCATCGATGCGCCGCTGGCCGATGATTTCGCCGGGCTGCTCGAGCGCCTGGACGAGCTAAGCGCTTGATACACAACGAGGTACGGCGGCGGCTCCAAGCTGGCCGGGGCCGTACAATACGGTTCTGTGGTTGACTCCCGTCATCGGATTCATTAGCTTGAAAGTCACCCTCCGGAGGCAAGTGTTTCCTGCCGCGATCCGGGTCCAGCGCGTTCCCGACGTGACTCTCCTTAATTAGCGGACAATCCGCCGTCCTAGTCGCGTCAGGCTTTCCTGGCTGAACTCTAGCCAGCGTGCTTTCCGGCCGGTCTCCGGCGGGTCGCAGACAACCAGAAGTCGGCCTCTTTCCCGGTTCGGGGCGCCTACGTCCGAGCCTCAACTCGAAACCCACAGCATGAGATGGTGACCAGTGCCTGAGCAGGCGAAGAAGAAACAGAGAACATCGAGATCATCGCGGTCGCGCGGCGGCGGAGGCGGCGGCGGCGGAGGAGGCGGAGGCGGCGGAGGCGGCGGACAGTCGTCACGCAACAGGCAGCCCGAGCCGATTCCCGAGGGCGCACTCAACCTCAAGGACCTCAAGCTCAAAACGGCCAAGGAGCTGACCGAGGTTGCCGGCGAGCTCGAGGTCGAGGGTATCTCCTCGCTGCGCAAGCAGGAGCTGATCTTTGCCATCCTGCAGAAGCAGGCGGAGCAAACCGGCAACGTCTACGGCGAGGGCGTTCTCGAGATCCTGCCCGACGGTTTCGGATTCCTGCGCGCCCCGGACGCCAACTACCTACCGGGCCCCGACGACATCTACATCTCGCCCAGCCAGGTGCGGCGCTTCGGCCTGCGTACCGGCGACGTCGTGGCGGGTCTCATCCGTTCGCCCAAGGAAGGCGAGCGCTACTTCGCGCTGCTCAAGGTCGAGGCGATCAACTACGAAGAGCCGGATCGTGCTCGCAAGAAAGTCCTGTTCGACAATCTCACGCCGCTGTACCCCGACGAGCAGCTCGTGCTGAGCCACGAGCCCGGCGACTACACGACGCGCGTCATCGACCTTCTCGTACCCATCGGCAAGGGCCAGCGTGCGCTGATCGTCGCGGCGCCGCGTACCGGTAAGACCGTGATGCTGCAGAGCATCGCCCATGGTATCGCCGCTAACCACAAGGAAGTCGTTCTCCTGGTCCTGCTCATCGACGAGCGCCCCGAAGAGGTCACCGACATGTCGCGTTCGGTGCAGGGCGAGGTGGTCGCGTCGACGTTCGACGAGCCGCCGACCCGCCATGTGCAGGTCGCCGAGATGGTCATCGAGAAGGCCAAGCGTCTGGTCGAGCACGGCAAGGACGTCGTCGTTCTGCTCGATTCGATCACCCGGCTGGCGCGTGCGTACAACGCGACGGTGCCGCCGAGCGGCAAGATCCTCAGCGGTGGTGTCGATTCGAACGCGTTGCGGGGGCCGAAGAAGTTCTTCGGCGCGGCCCGTAACATCGAGGACGGCGGCAGCCTCACGATCATCGGGACGGCGCTGGTGGACACCGGCAGCCGCATGGACGAGGTCATCTTCGAAGAGTTCAAGGGCACCGGTAACAGCGAGATCTGCCTCGACCGGCGCCTCATGGACCGGCGCGTGTTCCCGACCATCGACATCGGCAAGTCGGGTACCCGCAAGGAAGATCTGCTGCAGGAACAGGACGTTCTGGCGCGGGTCTACGTGCTGCGCAAGCTCCTGACCCAGCTGAATCCGGTGGAGGCCATGGAGTTCCTGCTCGGCAAGATGAAGGGCACCAAGGACAATCCCGATTTCCTCAAGGCCATGAATTCCTGACGCCTCGAGCACCCCGGTGCCCTCCGACGCGAGCCACCCGGCCTGCCGGCCGATTTCCGGCGACGCGTCGTACGAATAGAAATTGCATCCCCCAGGCCGTTTTGTTATTGGGGGATGCTTATTCTTTCGCCAGAGGGGGTAGATATGGGGGCTATGTCCACTAGATGAGCCAAGTCACGATGAAGCAGCTGCTCGAGGCCGGAGTTCACTTCGGTCACCAGACGAGCCGCTGGAACCCCAAAATGCGCCGATATATCTTCGGCGCCCGCAACGGGATCCACATCATAGACCTCCAGCAGACGGTCACGCTCTTCCGGACCGCCTGCGATTTCGTCCGCGATGTCGCCTCGGAAGGCGGTAGCGTCCTCTTCGTCGGGACCAAGAAGCAGGCCCAGGACCCCATCCAGAAGGAAGCCGAACGCTGCAGTCAGCTCTTCGTTCGTGCACGCTGGCTCGGCGGTACGCTCACGAACTTCCAGACGATCAAGCAGTCGATCGAACGCCTCAAGCGGCTCGAGGAAACTCTCGCCGACGAGGTCAGTGCCGCCGCGCTCAAGAAGAAAGAGCGTCTCATGATGCAGCGCGAGGTGGACAAGCTTCACATCAATCTCCAGGGCATCCGGGACATGAAGAAGCTGCCCGACATCATGTTCGTGATCGATCCTGATCGCGAGTCGATCGCGGTGGCCGAAGCCAATCGTCTCGGTATCCCGGTCGTCGCGGTGGTCGATACCAACTGCGACCCCGACAGCATCTCCTACTGCATCCCCGGCAACGATGACGCGATCCGCGCCATCCGCCTGTTCTGTGGCGCGATGGCAGATGCGTGCCTCGAGGGCCGAGAGGTGCTCGAGGAGCGCACCCGTGCGGCCGTCAACGACGACGGCGGCCTCGGCGGCGACGCCGGCGCCCAGACCACGCTTCCCGAGGCCACGCCCGCTGCGGCCGACTCGTCTGCAGTCGCGCCAGGCACGGCGCCCGAGGGCGAGGCCGCTCCGGCCGCCCCTGATACCACCGACGAGGGTGCCGCGCCGACCACGACTCCTGCAGCCGCTGCCGGCGAGCCGCCGGCGGCTCCTTCTCAGCCCGAGGCTGCACCAGGGTCGGCCGATCCGAAGGCCGCCGGTGGATCTACGCAGGCTTCGACCGTCGAAGCCGCCCCCGTCGAGCTCTCAACGGGCGCGCCCACCAAATGAGCGTCGACGCTCGGACCGTAAAGCAACTGCGCGACCGCACCGGCGCAGGCATGATGGACTGCAAGCGGGCGCTGTCGGAGACCGACGGTGATCTCGATGCGGCCGTCGCGTTGCTTCGCGAAAAGGGACTCGCCAGCGCGGCCAAGAAGGCCGGCAGGGTAGCGGCCGAGGGCGCCGTCGGCATCTTCACCAGCGACGACAGGTCGCGCGCCGTGGTGCTCGAGCTCAACTGCGAGACCGACTTCGTCGCCAAGAATGACGCGTTCCAGGCACTCGTCGTAACCGTCGGCCAGGCATTGCTTGCCGACGACGGCAAGGACTCGGGAACCGGCGAAGACGTGGCCGACCTGACTGTCGCTGACGGTCAGAAGCTCTCCGACCTCTTGACGGCTTCGATCGCATCGATCGGCGAGAACATCGGGCTGCGCCGCTTCACGCGCGTCACCGCTTCGGACGGCCGCATGGGCTCGTACGTTCACGCCGGTGGAAAGATCGGGGTGATCGTCGAGATCAAGGGAGCCACCGCCGAGCACGACGACCTGGCCCGCTCGCTTGCCATGCAGGTGGCTGCGGCCATGCCGCGCTGCGTACGTCGTGACGAGGTGAACGCCGCCGAGCTCGACGCCGAGCGCGAGATCTTCCGTAACCAGGCTCTCGCGTCGGGAAAGCCCGAGAAGGTCGTCGACCGCATCGTCGATGGCAAGGTCGAGAAGTTCTACCGCGAGATCTGTCTGCTCGAGCAGGAATACGTGCGCGATTCGCAGCTCACCGTCCAGAAGCTGCTGGAGCAGACCGGGAAGGAAGCGGGGACCGATCTCAGCATCGAGCGGTTCGTTCGTTACCAGCTCGGCGAAGGGATCGAACGCAAGGAGGCCAACCTCGCGGCCGAGGTTGCCGAGCAGCTGGGCAGATCCTCCTGACCCGACCCTATCCCCCCGTGCATCGTTCATGGCCACGGCGGAACCCACATACAAGCGCGTACTGCTCAAGCTGAGCGGTGAGGCGATGGCAGGTGGCGGGAGCTACGGCATCGATCCCGCCGTGGTGTCCTCGCTCGCCAACGAGATCGCAGACGTGCGCGGGATGGGCTGCGACATCGCCGTGGTGGTCGGCGGCGGCAACATCTTCCGCGGCCTGAGCGCAGCCGATCTCGGCATGGACCGTTCCACGGCCGACTACATGGGCATGCTCGCCACGGTGATGAACTGCCTGGCGCTTCAAGACGCCCTGGAGAAACGCGGCACAGAAACGCGCGTGCAGTCCGCACTGCAGATTCGCGAGGTCGCCGAGCCGTACATCCGGCGCAAGGCGGTTCGTCACCTCGAGAAGAACCGTGTGGTGATCTTCGCCGCCGGCACCGGCAATCCATTCTTCACCACCGATACCGCCGCCAGCCTGCGGGCCATCGAGATCGGCGCCGACGTGATCATGAAGGCCACGCGTGTCGACGGCGTGTACACGGCCGATCCCGAGAAGGAACCGGACGCCGAGCGCTATACTTTCCTGACGTACCGGCAGGTGTTAAACGACAGGCTGCGGGTGATGGACGCGACGGCCATTTCGTTGTGCATGGAGAACGGGATGCCGATCGTCGTGTTCGACGGCACGCTCCCGGGCAACATCGCGAAGGCCGTCCGGGGCGAGCCGATAGGAACCCTGGTGGGAGAGCGCGAACCATGATCGACGACGTACTGTCCGATCTCAAGGGTCAGATGAGCTCGACGGCGGAGTCGCTCAAGCGCGATCTCGGTCGCATCCGCACCGGCCGCGCGAACCCTGCGCTCGTCGAGGGACTTCTCATCGACTACTACGGCGCCGAAACCCCGCTCAACCAGCTCGCCACCATCAGCGCCCCCGAGGCTCGCCTGCTCGTGATCCAGCCGTTCGACCAGGGCTCGGTGGCGACCATCGAGAAGGCGATCATGAGGTCCGATCTGGGTCTGTCGGCGGTGAACGACGGCAAGGTCCTGCGCGTTCCGATCCCCGAGCTCACCGAGGATCGGCGTCGCGATCTGGTGAAGCAGGTGCGCAAGGAGGCCGAGAACCATCGCATCTCGGTGCGCAACCATCGACGCGACGCCAACGACACCCTCAAGGAGCTGCTCGCCGAGAAGGAGATCAGCGAGGACGATGTGCGTCGTGCTCACGAGAAGATCGAGGAACTCACCAAGCACGCCATCGCGCAGCTCGACGACGTCTGCAAGGCCAAAGAAGAAGAGGTCATGGCCGTCTGAGTGCTCTGACTTCGGAAGCGACTGTGACTTCTGAGGTGGGAAGCGATCTGCCACGCCACGTGGCCGTCATCATGGACGGCAACGGGCGCTGGGCTGAGAACCGTGGCCTGACGCGAATCCAGGGGCATCGCGAGGGCAAGGATTCGGTGCGCGAGGTCGTCGAGACGGCGCGTGAGATCGGCATCGAGTACCTCACCTTGTACGCGTTCTCGAGCGAGAACTGGCAGCGGCCGCGGCGTGAGATCGACGCGCTCATGCGCCTTCTGCGTCGTTATCTGAAGACCGAGCGCGCCAAGATGATGCGCTACGAGATTCGGCTCACCGCGATCGGCAATCTGCGCAAGCTTCCGCGCGAGGTGCTCAGGGAGCTGCGCGAAGTGGAGCACGAAACGCGCAACAACGAGCGCATGACCGTGCAGCTTGCCGTGAGCTACGGCGGTCGCGAGGAGATCGTGCAGGCTGCACGGAGCCTCGCGCGCAAGGTGCGCGACGGGCTGATGCAGCCGCAGGACATCGACGAGGTCGCGTTCGAAGCCGCGCTCATGACCGCCGGCGTCCCCGATCCCGATCTGCTCATTCGCACCAGCGGCGAGATGCGCGTGTCCAATTTCTTGCTGTGGCAGGTCGCCTACACCGAGCTCTACGTCACCGACACGTTGTGGCCGGATTTCCGCAAGGACCAGTTCCTCGAGGCGCTCGACTACTACCGCGGTCGACAGCGCCGCTTCGGCAAGACCGCCAGCCAGCTGGCACGAGGGGCATAGCGTGCTGCGCGCCAGGCTGATCACGGCGGCGATCGCGATCCCGCTGCTCGTGTGGGTGGTGTTCTGGGCGCCGTTGTGGGTGTTCAACACCGTCGTGCTGCTCGCGTGCTTCATCGCGCTGCGTGAGTTTGCGGCCATGGCTCTCGAAGGATTGCCGCATGCGACCACCATGGTCACGGTGGGCGGCATGACGATTGCGCTGGTGATGGGGCTGAGCCGGAGCCCCGCGGCGGTATCGGCCGGCATCGTCATGACCCTGGCCGGCATCCTGATCGGCACGCTCGCCACCTCGCGACAGCAAAGCGACGAGGGCGCGCTGCCGGTGGGCACCGCGCCGCAGCGTGGCATGGAGCTGCGCGTGAACATGGCGGGGCAGATCTTGCTCGGCTGTCTGTACGGCGGCCTCCTGTTGCCGCACTTCATCTGGCTGCGGGTGCTGCCCGGCACCGGCCCGGCGTGGGTGTTCTTCGTTCTTGCCTGCGTGATGGCGGGTGACGGTGGTGGCTACTTCGGCGGTCGTGCGTTCGGCAAGCGTCCGCTGTGGCCGCAGGTGAGCCCGAACAAGACGATCGAGGGCGCGGCTGCCTCGTTTGCCGGCAGCCTCGTGGTGGGCGCCGCGGCCAACGTGCTGGTGCTGAAGACGCTGGGGCCGCTCGAGGTGCTGGCCGTGGCCGGTGCCGTCAACGTGCTGGCCCAGCTGGGCGATCTGCTCGAGTCGATGCTCAAGCGCGCCTACGACGCCGAGGATTCCGGCTGGATCCTGCCCGGTCATGGCGGTGTGCTCGACCGCACCGACAGCCTCGTTTTGCCAATAGTATTCGCCTACTACTATGCTATTCTGAGCCGCGGGTATCTGACCGTTCCCTGAAGCCTCGGCCTCTGCTTTTCGCCGCTGTTTTTCCGGCCGGATTCCGCCATTTCACTCATGAACATCGAGAGTGTCCTCGCCGCCATCGCCGTCCTCGCCGTCGTGATCTTCGTGCACGAGCTCGGCCACTTCCTCGTCGCCAAGTGGTGCGATGTCGAGGTGCAGACGTTCTCCATGGGCTTCGGCCCCACCATCGTCTCGAAGACCGTGGGCGAAACCACATACCGGCTCGCCGCCATCCCGTTCGGCGGCTACGTGAAGATGGCGGGTCAGGACGATGCCGAGAACGATCCCGCCGGCGATCCGTCGCGCGGCTTCTCCGCCAAGACGCTAGGACAGCGCGCTGCCATCGTCGCCGCGGGCCCAGCGGTCAACGTCGTGTTCGCGTTCGTTCTGCTGGCGTTCATCTTCAGCGTGTACGGCGCGCCGTTCCCCAGCGAGAACGCGCTCGTGGGTCAGGTTCTGCCCGACCGTCCGGCCGCCGAGGCAGGGCTCGTGCGCGGCGACATGATCACCGCCATCGACGGTCAGCCGGTCGAGAAGTGGCAGCAGCTGGTAGAGAGCGTGCGTGGCAGCGAGGGCCGCGAGCTGGTGCTGACGGTGAAGTCGGCCGAGGGTGTAGAGCGCGCCGTCGAAGTGCAGCCCCGGCTCACGCCCGATCGCGACTATCTCGGTGAGGTCATCGGCGAAGCATGGCTGATCGGCATCGCGCCGGGGGCCGCGTACCGCAAGGTTGGCGCGTTCGAGTCGCTCAAGCTGGCCGGTCAGCAGACATGGTTCTACACGGGCATGATCTTCGAGACGCTGTCGCGGCTTTTCCAGCGGCGCGTACCGATGAAAGACCTGGCCGGGCCCGTCGGCATCATGCAGGAGGCCGCGCGTCAGGCATCGCATGGATTCGATTCCCTGCTGCGCTTCATCGCTGTCATCAGCGTCAACCTCGGCATCATCAACATCTTGCCCATTCCGGTCCTGGACGGTGGGCATCTCACGTTCTTCGCGTTCGAGCTGATACGCGGGAAGCCGCTGTCACTGCGTGTGCGTGAGCTGGCGCTGCAGGCCGGCGTCTTCTTGCTGGTGGCGCTCATGGTACTGGTCGTCTACAACGACATCAGCCGGAATCTCACCGGGTGAGCCTTTCCGGGCTCGTTCTCGCAATCGATACTTCGGGGTCCGAATCGGGTGCCGCCCTGGTGGCCACCCACGATCCCCGTGAAGTGCTCGCCTCGGGCTACCTCGGCGCCGACGATGGTCGCGGCGAGGCGCTGCCCGATTGTGTGGCCGAGGTTCTGAAGAGCGCCGGCGTGGGTGCCGCCGAGCTGGCCGCTCTGGCCGTCGCGCGCGGGCCGGGATCGTTCACCGGCGTGCGCATAGCGCTGGCCCTGGCCCGTGGCCTGGCGCTCGTCGATGCCACGCCGGTGGTGGGCCTCGGGTCTCTGGATCTGGTCGCGATGGCCGCGCCTGGCGCGCCCGAGCCGGCGTGCGCGCTGATCGGCGCCGGCCGCGACAAGGTCTACGCGGCGGCCTATCGCCGCGACCGCGACGGGGCACCCGCAGAGGTGACTGCACCGGAAGTGGTGCTCGACCTCGATCTTCCCACGTTCGTCGCGGCCGCCGGTGACGGTGTGGCCCTGTGCGGCGAACGCTCGTTGCTCGACAGGGTCGGCGGCGGCGTTGCCGGGCACCTCGATTGCCAGGCGTTCGAGGTGCCGGTCAGGCGCGCGGAGGTTCTCGCCACGATCGGCGCCGAGCTGTTCGCGCGTGGGCAAGGGCAAAGCGCCGATCGGGTCCTGCCTCTCTATGTTGCGGCCGTCGCCGCACGTCCCAACACCAACCGGGTACTGGTTTCACGCTAGAAGATCGGGACCCGAGTAAGTTACCGAAACCACAGGGCTTTCGCGCCTCGCGTAACTTGACTGCCGACAACCGCGAATGTATTGTTGCGATTGTCAGATTCTCTTCTGGTCAGGAGGTCCGCATGGAGCAGCGCGACGAGGAGTTGGTAATCACTCTTCTACCGCAACACCCCGAGCTCAAAGACGCATACGACGAGCACTGCAATCTCAAGCAGCAAGTCGATGCTCTGCAATCGAAAGCAGCACTGTCTGCGGACGAGGAAGTAGCAAAGAAGAACTTACAGAAGCGCAAGCTAGCCGAGAAAGACAAGATCATGCGGTTCCTGGCCGAGTACCGGCGCACGCAGCGATCCGAGCAAACAGCCTAACCTCCCTTACCTCCGGCTCCGGCTGAAACGCGCAGGGCGGCACGTCGCTGGCAGGCGAGTGCGACCGACGGTCCGCGTGTTGCGGCGGCCTATGCATCCGGGCAGGAGAAACGAAAAAGTGCGTCATACGATTTCCATCCTCGTCGAGAACGAATTCGGCGTTCTCTCGCGTATATCCGGGCTGTTCAGCGGCCGCGGGTTCAACATCGAGAACCTTTCCGTCGACACCACGCTCGACCCGACCGTGTCGCGAATCACGTTGCAGTCGTCGGGCGACGAGGCCGTGCTCGAGCAGATCACGAAGCAGCTCAATAAGCTGGTGTCGGTGATCAAGGTCGTCGACATGAGCGAGGCCGAGCACGTCGAGCGCGAGCTCGCGCTCATCAAGGTAACCGCCGACTCGCGTACGCGCGCCGAGGTGATGACGATCGTGAACATCTTCCGCGCGAAGATCGTGGATGTGTCACCCAAGGAGTGCATCGTCGAGATCACCGGCGATGACGAGAAGATCGAGGCCATGCTCACCTTGCTCAGGCCCATCGGCGTGAAGGAGATCGCCAAGACGGGCAAGGCGGCGCTGTTCCGCGGCGAGCGACTGCTCACCGTGGGAGCGCAGAAGGGCGGTAGGTCCACGTCGAAATCCAAGGAGCAAGCAGCATGAAGATCTACACCGACGCCGACGCCTCGCTCGATGCGATCGAATCGAAGACCGTCTCCGTCATCGGCTACGGCAGCCAGGGCCACGCCCATGCCATGAACCTGCGCGACAGCGGCGTGAACGTCGTGATCGGCCTTCGCGAAGGGAGCTCGTCGGCTCCCAAGGCCAAGGACGCGGGCTTCGAGGTTCTGAGCGTTCCCGATGCCGCCGCGCGCGGCGACATCGTGATGCTGCTGGTACCCGACGAGCTGGCGGGTGAGCTGTACGCCGCCGAGGTCGCGCCGAACCTGAAGAAGGGGGCGTACCTCGCCGTGGCACACGGCTTCAACTTCCACTTCAAGAAGATCGTGCCGCCGGTCGACTCGGGCGTGTTCATGGTTGCGCCGAAGGGCCCCGGCCATCTCGTGCGCAGCGAGTTCGTCAAGAACATGGGCGTGCCTTGTCTGCTGGCCGTCTTGCAGGATCCTCCGGGCGACACCACGCAGGTGGGGCTCGCCTACGCCAAGGCCATCGGCGGCACGCGTGCGGCGGTGATCGAGACCACGTTCCGCGAGGAGACCGAGACCGACCTGTTCGGCGAGCAGGCGGTGCTGTGCGGCGGGCTCACCGAGCTCATCCGGGCCGGCTACGAAACGCTGGTCGATGCAGGTTACGCCCCGGAGATGGCCTACTTCGAGTGCATGCACGAGGTGAAGCTCATCGTCGACCTTCTGTACGAAGGCGGCATCGCCAACATGCGTTACTCGATCAGCAATACGGCCGAGTACGGCGACCTCACGCGCGGCAAGCGCGTGGTGGGCAACGAGACGCGTGAGGCGATGAAGCAGGTGCTGGCCGACATCCAGTCGGGCTCGTTCGCCGACGAGTGGGTGACCGAGTACAAGTGCGGGCTTCCGCACTTCAACGAGCTGCGCAACGAGGCGCAGAACCATCCCATCGAGCAGGTCGGCGAGAAGCTGCGTGGCCTGATGCCATGGCTGAAAGAGAAGAGGCTGGTCGACCGCGCGAAGAACTGACGGCGCCCGGTCGACGAGACGGTTTGAAGTTCGCCAGCGAAGGCTATCTCCCCGCCGCAGTACCTGTGGTGGCCGGAGCCGTGGCCGGACCCCTGATCAGCTGGTACCTGGGTGTGCCGCTGCTGGTGTTCGGCCTGCTCGTCCTGCTGTTCTTCCGCGATCCCGCGCGCACGCCCGAAGGCGGTGACGACGCGGTGATCTCTCCGGCAGATGGTCGTGTCGTGGACGTACGCACCGGCGAGGCCGCGCACCGTCTCGAGCCCGGCGCGCCCCAGCGCGTGTCGATCTTCATGTCGCCGCTCGACGTGCACGTGAACCGCGCACCGGTGAGCGGCACCATCGAGAGCGTGGAGTATCGTGAGGGGCGATTCAAGGCCGCATACGGCGAGAACGCCAGCGACACCAACGAGTCGAACGCGATGGTGGTGCGCGCGGCCGACGGCACCAGGATGGTGGTCGTGCAGATCGCCGGCTGGCTGGCCCGTCGCATCATCTGTGACGTGCGCAAGGGCGACGCCGTCCAGCAAGGCAAGCGCTTCGGCCTCATCATGTTCGGCTCACGCGTCGACGTGCACCTCGCTCCCGGCGTCACCATCGAGGTGGCGCCCGGCCAGCGCGTTCGTGCCGGACGGACCGTGATCGCACGCAGGTCGAGCGCCGCCGGCGGCGAAGCGGAGGCGAGCTGATGGCACAGAAGGTAGGTCCGACGCAGACGTCGCGGCTCGGTCAGCTCCGCGAGGAGCCGGCAAGCGTGGTTCGCGGTGTCTATCTGCTGCCCAATCTACTCACGACGGCCGGGTTGTTCTGCGGCGTCTACTCCATTGCGCAGACGATGGACGGCACGTACTTCCGCGCCGCGCTCGCAATCATCGGCGCGCAGTTCTTCGACATCCTCGACGGCCGCGTCGCGCGCATGACGAACACCACCAGCCGCTTCGGCGTGGAGTACGACTCGCTCTGCGATCTGGTCTCGTTCGGCGTGGCACCAGCGCTGCTCATCTACAACTGGGCGTTGCTCCCGTGGGGAGCGTGGGGCTGGCTGGCGATGGCGCTGTTCGTCTGCTGCGCCTCTCTCAGGCTCGCGCGCTACAACACCACCGTCGGCACGGCCGATCCCGGTTTCTTCGCCGGCCTGCCGGTACCTGCTGCCGCCGCGCTGCTCTCCGCGGTGGTGCTGATGTACAAGTACATCGGCCGCTCGGGCCTGCCGGACAAGCACGTCGCGCTGCTGCTGCTCACCTATACCGCCGCCGCCCTGATGGTGAGCAACTTGCCGTACATCACGGGCAAGCAGCTGCGGCTGCACAAGCGCCAGCCGCTCTGGATCCTCATCGTGCTGATCCTGGCGCTGAACTTCCTCATCGCCCAGTACCAGCTCGTGGTGTTCGTGGTTGCGGCGGGCTACGTCCTCTCCGGCCCGGCGCTGTGGGTCTGGCGCAGGCTGCGGGGGCGGCCGGGCTCGCGTCGGTCGTCGGTGGATGCGCGGGACGAAGATGATCGTGGCCGGCGGGACGTGGCCGGCTAGGTTGCTGCGACGACCGTGGGCCAATCGTGAGTTGACATGCTGTCGCTAACGGCTGTACGATTGGCGGAGCAGGTATTGGTGATGCGTTACTCGATCAGCACTCTGGCTTTGCTCCTGGGCCTTACATGCCCCGGGGCCTTCGTGCCGGTGCCGTCGAGCTGACGCGCCACGCACAAGGGCCGCGGGTGTTGCTACACGAGATCCCGCGGACGCAAGCAAAAGGCCGCGGGGTTCTCCCGCGGCCTTTTGCTTTTTGTGCTATGCGAGCGGCGAGACACGACGTTCGCCGAAGATAAGAGAGCCCCGCAATAGCGGAGGAACCAGAGCCATGACCAAGACCGCCGACACCAAGGCACCGAAAGACTGGGTGCGAATCTTCGATACGACGCTGCGCGATGGCGAGCAGTCGCCGGGCTGCACGATGAACGTCGACGAGAAGATCCTCATCGCGCGGCAGCTCGAGGCGCTGTCCGTCGACGTCATCGAGGCAGGCTTTGCCGCCGCCTCGCCGGGGGATTTCGAGGCCGTCTCGAAGGTCGCCGGCGCCGTCGAGAGCCCCGTGGTTCTGAGCCTGTCGCGCACGCGCGAGGCCGACGTCGACCGCGCGCTCCAGGCCGTCGAGGGCGCGCGCCACCCCGGCATCCACATCTTCATCGCCACCTCGAAGCTGCACATGGAGCAGAAGCTCGCCATGAGCCCCCAGGAGGTGGTCGATGCGGCCGCCTGGGCCGTGAGCAAGGCGAAGCAGCACGTCGACCACATCGAGTTCTCTGCCGAGGACGCATCGCGCAGCGAGCTCGAGTTCCTGTTCAAGGTGTTCGGTGAGGCGATCCGTGCCGGCGCCACCGTGTGCAACGTGCCCGACACCACCGGCTACGGCGTGCCGCACCAGATGCGCGAGCTGTTCGCCACGCTCGAGGAAAAGACGGCCGGCGGCCATGACGTGATCTGGAGCACGCACTGCCACAACGACCTGGGGCTGGCGGTGTCGAACTCGCTGGCCGCCGTCGAGGGCGGCGCGCGTCAGGTCGAGTGCACGATCAACGGCATCGGCGAGCGCGCCGGCAATACCTCGATGGAAGAAGTAACCATGGCGCTGCGCACGCGCAGCGACTACTTCGGCGTCGGTACGCGCATCGCGTGCGAGCAGATCTATCCGTCGAGCAAGCTGCTCGCCCGTGTGATCGGCGTGCCCATCGCCCCCACCAAGCCGATCGTCGGCGACAATGCGTTCGCGCACGAGGCCGGCATCCACCAGGACGGTGTGCTCAAGAACGCGCTGACCTACGAGATCATGCGGCCCGAGACGGTGGGGCGCGTGAGCAACACTATCGTGCTGGGCAAGCACTCGGGCCGCCACGCGTTCGTCGAGCGGCTGCGAACCCTCGGCATCGACCTGGAGAAGATCGACGTCAACGAGGCGTTCGACCGGTTCAAGCGCCTGGCCGACAAGAAGAAGGACGTGTTTGACGAAGACCTGTACTCGATCGTGGCGCGCGAAACGAAGGCCACGCCGCATTTCGAGCTGGCCGACGTGCAATGCGACTCGTCGCTCAAGGGCGCGCCCAAGGCGTCGATCACTGTGGTCATCGAGGGCAAGCCGCGTACGGCAGAGGCGGTCGGCGATGGCATGGTCGACGCGTGCTACCGGGCCATCAAGGAAGCCACCGGGCTCGACCCGCGCCTGGAGACCTACCAGGTGAAGGGCATCACCGGCGGCACCGACGCGCTCGGCGAGGTGAGCTGTGTAGTGCGCGCCGACGACGTCACCGTGCGTGGCCACGGATCGCACACCGACATCATCATGGCCAGTGCCTACGCGTTCGTCGACGCGCTCAACCGGCTGGTCGACCGCACCGGCGGCCGCAAGCAAGAAGACCGGGTCGTCGGGCCGTGAGGCCGGCCGCGAGCATCGTGCCGTACTCGTAGAGCTGGCATGCGCGTCAAGGCGGTCATCGAGTACCTCGGCACGGCGTTTGCCGGCTGGCAGGTGCAGCCGAACCAGCCGACCGTACAGGCCGCGCTCGAGAAGGCCGTCACCGTGGCGGTCGGCGAGCGAACGCGCGTGGAAGGCGCCGGTCGCACCGACGCCGGTGTGCACGCGCTCGGCCAGGTGGCTGGCTTCGACGTACCCGATGACACCGATCTGTACCGGCTTCGTGCCTCGCTCAACGGGCTGACGCCGCCGGACATCTCGGTCGTCGATCTTGCCGAGGTCGGTGACGGGTTCGATCCACGCCGCGACGCGCGCATGCGCAGCTATCGCTACACGATCGTCAACGCGCGGCCGCCCTCGCCGCTGCTCAACGGTCGCAGCTGGCACGTCTATCCGCTCATCGAGCTCGCGCTGGTGGCGCGTCTGGCCAAGGCGCTGAAGGGGCCGCACGATTTCGGTGCGTTCCGGGCATCCGACTGCCAGTCGGACACCACCGTGCGCGAGGTTCACCACAGTACGTGGACGCGCGACGACCACCTGCTCACGTACGACATCTCGGCCAACGCGTTCCTCAAGCAGATGGTGCGCGTGCTCGTCGGCTCGATGGTCGACGTGGCGCTCGGCAAGCTCGACGAGGACGAGTTCCTCGGTCTGCTCGAGGGCGGCGATCGCACCGAAGCCGGGCGCACTGCACCGGCCGAGGGGCTGATGCTCGTGAGCGTGGATTACTAGCAGCCCGCAGCCGGCCGGCCGCTCAGCGCTTCAGGAACTTCTCGTTGCCGAGACCGTCGGGCAGGTAGCGCTGGGCGCTCGCGTCGTCCTCGTGGCCATGCGGGTACACGTAGTCGCGCCCGTAGCCGAGGTTCTTCATCAGGCCGGTCGGAGCGTTGCGCAGATGGTTTGGCACGGGCCGGTTGCCCGTCTCCTTCACCTCGGATGTCGCCGCGATCAGGCCCGCGTACGACGCATTCGATTTCGGCGCACACGCCAGATACGCGACGCCGTGCGCCAGGTTGATGCGCGCCTCGGGCAGGCCGACGAAGTGCACCGCGTCTTTCACGGCAACGGCCAGCGGCAGCGCCTGCGGATCGGCCAGCCCCACGTCCTCGCTCGCGAACACCACCATGCGGCGCGCGATGAACAGCGGATCCTCACCGGCCTCTAGCATGCGCGTCAGCCAGTACAGCGCCGCATCGGGGTCCGATCCGCGCATGCTCTTGATGAACGCCGAGATCACGTTGTAGTGCTCGTCGCCGCCCTTGTCGTAGAGCAGCGACTTGCGCTGCATCCCCTCCTCGGCGAGCGCGAGGCTGATGCGGTCGGCGCCGGAGCCAGTCGCCAGATCCGAGGCGGCCTCCAGGGCACCGAGCGCCGTGCGTGCATCGCCGCCGGCCTGATCGGCCAGGAACGCGCAGGCGTCGTCGTCGATGCCGAGGCCGAGCTCGCCCAGCCCGCGCTCGGGATCGATGAGCGCGCGCTCGAGCAGGCTGGCGATGTCGGCAGCCTCGAGCGCCTCGAGCACGACCACGCGGCAGCGCGAGAGCAGCGGCCCGGTGAGCTCGAACGACGGGTTCTCGGTGGTCGCTCCCACCAGGGTGATCACGCCCGACTCGACGTGCGGCAGGAACGCGTCCTGCTGTGCTTTGTTGAAGCGGTGGATCTCGTCGACGAACAGAACCGTGCCGCGGTCTTCGAGCTCTCGGCGTTGCCGGGCGCGAGCGATGACTTCGCGCACGTCCTTCACCCCCGAAAGCACCGCCGACAGGGTTTCCAGCTGGTGGTCGGCGTGGGCGGCGAGCAGGCGCGCGATCGTGGTCTTGCCGCTGCCCGGCGGCCCCCACAGGATGCACGAGCGCGGCTCGGCCCCGCGCACGATACGACCGAGGAAGCTGTCGGGCGCGAGCACCTTGGCCTGTCCGACCACCTCGTCGAGGCTTGCCGGTCGCACGCGCTCGGCGAGTGGTGCCTCGGTTGCGGCGGCGGCGTCGGCTTTGGCGCCGGTGCCACCGAATAGGGTTCTCTGCTCAGGCATGGCAGCGCACGATGTCCTCCCGTAGGATGGCACTATGGCTGCACGCAAGAAAGCGAGCATGAAGACCGTCGGCATCGTCGTGCGGCCGAACTCTCGTGGCGCCGTGCAGCGTGCCCGGCGCGCGGCCGAGTGGCTCGGCAAGCGCGGGGTCACCGTGCTCGCCCATCGTGACTGGGCCGGGCGTACGCCGAGGCACGAGGTGGTCGACCGTAAGACGATGATGCGTCGGGCCGACCTCGTGATCGTGCTCGGTGGTGACGGCAGTCTGCTCGGCGTAGCGCGCCTCAGCGGGCCGCGACCGGTACCGGTCGTCGGCATTCACCACGGCGACTTCGGCTTTCTCACCGATGCGGCCGGCGGCGACCTCTTCGAGACGCTGAAGAAAGTTCTCTCCGACGACTGCCTGGTGCAGCAGCGCACGATGCTCGAGGTGAAGGTGCGGCGCGGCGGCCGGGTTCTGTCGCGGGCGCAGGCACTCAACGACGTCGTCGTCGCGCGCGGCTCGCTCTCGCGCATGCTCACGCTCGAGGTCTCGATCGACGACGAGTTCCTCTCGGAGTACCTCGGCGACGGGCTCATCGTGGCCACACCGACCGGGTCGACGGCGTATTCGCTGTCGGCCGGAGGCCCCGTCGTCGAGCCGACGATGAACGCCATGGTCGTCACGCCGATCTCGCCTCACACGCTCAGCAGCCGGCCCGTGGTAGTGCCCGACAAGTCGACGGTATCGATCTGTGCGACGACGGATTGCGACGATGCCGCGCTCACCGTCGACGGTCAGGAGTCGTTCCCGCTCGAGCCCGACGACGTGGTGGAGATCACCAAGTCGCGTAACCGCGCAGCCATCATGAGCGTGTCGACCGAGGGCTTCTTCGGCATCCTGCGTCGCAAGCTCCACTGGGGCGTGCGCGGAGACGGCGACAGCCGTCGCCGCGGCTAGTGGTGCACCGCCTCAGACCGCCGGCGCGTCCTCGCTGAGCGCGGCGCGCGTGATCTCGCCCACGCCGACTCCGACCAGCGGCAGCGCGACCAATCCCTGACCGAGCAGCGTGAAGAACTGGATCGCGTTGAGCAGGATCCCATAGGCCAGCGCCTCGGCCTTCGGCACGCCGAACATCCCGAGCGCGACGACGGCCGCGATCTGGAACACGCCGACCATCCCGGGTGGCGAGGGCAGGGCGGTACCGACGCCGATGGCGACGAAGATCACCAGCGCCGCGCCGAACGGAAGGTCGAAGCCGAAGCCGAGGATGAGCACGTAGCTCGACAGGATGGGCAGGAACCACATCGCGATCGTCACCACGAAGACGATCGCAACCAGCCGGCGATCGGGCAGGATCTGGAGCCCCGAGCGGGCCGACGAGAGGACCTTCAAGAGCCACGCCCTCGGTGCGGGCGGCAGCACGCGGCCGAGCGTCGCTGCGAAGAACGCCTCGCCGCGCAGCCAGAATCCAACCACCAGCACCAGCAAGGTGCAGAACGCGATCAGGCTCCCGCTCGACGCCTTGTGCGCCCAGTGCGGCAGGTCGTTGACGACCAGGGCGATGTGGATGAACAGCACCATCGCGGCGGTGTCCATCATCTTCTCGAACACCCAGTTGCCGACGATGGCCGAGATCGACAGGCCCGACTTCCACGACATGAGCACCGGGCGCACCGGCTCACCGAGCCGGAACGGCATGACGTTGATCATCATGTAGGCGACCGACACGACCTCCCACGCGAGCACGAACGGGATGTTCGCGAGCGGGCTCAGCTCGATCTTCCAGCGCAGCGCGCGGAACACCTGGATGGCGAGGCTGATGAGGATCAGCGGTACGAGGTAGCGCAGGTCGAAGCGCGAGAGCGCCTCGGTGAGCTCGGCGACCTCGACCTTGCGAGCCGCGAGCCACAGGCACACGGCGCCTACGGCCAGGCTGATGGTGAGCTTGGCAGCCAGCCGGCCCGGATTCACGGGCCGAGAATCTTCTTCGACACCACCTTCATCTCGTCGTCGAGCTCGTAGACGATCGGAACGCCGGTGGCGATCTCGAGCTCGAGCACCTGCACCTCGTCGAGCTTGTCGAGTTCCATGACGATGGAGCGAAGGCTGTTGCCGTGCGCCGAGACCACGATCGTCTCACCGTTACGTACGTCGGCCAGAATCGTCTCCTCGAAGTAGGGCAGGGTACGAGCGGCGGTGTCTTTCAGGCTCTCGCCGCCGGGTGGCTGGATGTCGTAGCTGCGGCGCCACTTGTGGACCTGCTCGGCGCCGTACTTCTCGGCGGTCTGGGCCTTGTCGAGCCCTTGCAGGTCGCCGTAGTGACGCTCGTTGAGCGCCTCGTCCTTGACGATGGGGATACCAGTCTGGCCCAAGACGTCGAGCATGATGTCGAGCGTGTCCTGGGCCCGCACCAGGTCGGACGTGTAGGCCTTGGTGAACTGGATGCCCGTTTCGCCGAGCTGCTCACCGGCGCGCCTGGCCTCGGCGCGGCCCTTGTCTGTGAGCGGCACGTCGACCCAGCCGGTGAACTTGTTCTCCAGGTTCCACTGCGACTGCCCGTGCCGCACCAGGGTGAGAATTGCCATCCGCTCGATACCTCCTTGGCCGGGCAGGCCTGGGGGCTGGTATACCGGTGCTGGGGAGTGCTGCCAAGCACCGGCCGACCGGGTCCGGCGGCGCTTGTCCGGAGCGCCGAAAAGCCATAGCATATCGATTCTCGTCGTCTCGGCGTGTGGGGCCGTAGCTCAGCTGGGAGAGCGCATGACTGGCAGTCATGAGGTCGTGGGTTCGATCCCCATCGGCTCCACCATTTTTTCCTCGATGTAGCGTCGTGCGGGGCCGATCGCCGGCTCTACTTGCTCAGAACAGCTTCAACTCCCACCTCTTCGATGCCCTGTATCGTTCGAAGGTGACGACGACCTCGGTGTGTCCGGCACCGGCGGCGAGAGTTTCCGCTCGTTCCCTCTTGTGGTTGCGCAGGCCTGGATTCGCGCCTCTCGTCAGCAACTGATGCACCGTCGGCAGATGCCCCCCGACCGCCGCGCGCATGAGCGCGGTATCGCCGTTCGCATTCTTCCAGTCGAGCTCGGCCCCGGCTGCGGCCAGGTGCCCGACGATCGCGTGGTGCCCACGATCTGCTGCGAGAATGAGTGAGGTATTGCCGCTCTTGGTGGCCCGGCGAACATCAGCGCCGGCCTTGAGCAGGAATTCGACGACGCGGTCGGCGCCTCGCCAGGCCGCGCGCGCCAGAGCGGTCTGGCCGTCGTCGTCGGGAACATCCAGGGTCGCGTCCGAGCGTACGAGCGTCGTCGCGACGTCGGCATGGCCTTGATCGGCGGCGAACCACAGCGCGCTGCGTCCAGCCTGGTCGCGTCGGTCGACTGCTGCGCCGTGTTCGAGCAGCGCACGCACGCTCTCGGCATCTCCCGCACGTGCCGAACACATCAACGGTGTCACGCGGTCGTCACGTTGCACTGCTGGGTCGGAGTCGGCGCCGAGCAGCACGAGCACTACGAGCTCGTGACCGTTGCAGGCGGCTTGCAGCAGCGCGGTCGCATCCTCGGCATTGCGAGCGTTCACATTCGCGCCGGCAGACAGCAACTCGTGGGTGGCCGCGCCGTGACCGTCTGTAGAGGACAGCATGAGCGGTGTTGTACCGTCGGGCAGTGCGGCATTGGCGTCGGCACCGGCGGCAAGCAACTGGCGCACGATATCTGCATGCCCCTGCGAAGCTGCTCGGCCAAGCGACGTGTGGCCCGTTCCGTCGCGAGCATCCACGACGACGCCGTCCTCGAGCAACCTCGTGAGCACGTCGGTTTGACCGCGCCACGCGGCGACCATGAGCGGTGGCCACGTGCGGTACGGAGATGCAGCGGCCGAAGTCGCGATCGAAACCTGCGATCGCCCGGCTCCTGTCGCGTCGTCGCCCGCGCCAGCATGGGCGTCAGAGCTTCGCTGTGCGCCACGGGCGCGGAGCGACGCTGCGATGCTCTCGTAACCTCGAGCCTCGGCGAGATCGAGCGCGGTTCGCTGGTCCTCGCCCTTGGCATGGATGTCGGCGCCCGCCTGCACGAGCCTCGACGCGACGGCGACATGACCCTTGCGTGTCGCGACGATCAGCGCAGTGCTCTTGCGGTGGTCGCGAGCCTCGAGGTCGGCTCCGGCGGCGATCAGCGCGTCCACGACTGTCGTGTGACCGCTACGAGCAGCCATCAACAATGCGCTCTCGCCGTAGCCGTCCTTCGCCTCGACTTTCGCGCGGCGGCGGAGCAACAGGCCGACAACTTCGCGGTGCCCGGTGGTCGCCGCCTCCATGAGCGATGTCTTGCCGTGCGAATCGGCGGCATCGATGTCGAGTCCGCGCGCAAGTAGCGCCGTCACGCGCCCGAGGTCTCCTCTGTGGGCCGCAAGCCGAAGCTCATGCTCGAGCTCTGCCGCTGCGCTTCCCATGTCATCCAGAGCCCCGTCACGTGCCTGCGGCGCTGAACCATCGGTCGACGCTGCATCGAGCCGGGCGCGGGCATTGCGATGGCCGCGCCCGGCCGCGGCGCGAAACCAGCGCAGCGCCGACGTCGAGTCGGCCTCCACTCCCCAGCCGTTCTCGTACATGACCGCGAGGCTGTACTGTGCCCTGGCGTGCTCTTGCACTGCGGCCTTTGCCAGCCATGCGACCGCCGCGGCGTGGTCCTTCTCCACGCCGCGACCAGTGCGGTACAGGGCCGCGAGCTGGTACTGGGCCTCGGCATCGCCCTTGCCGGCCAGTGGTTCCAGCAGTGAGCGTGCGGTCGAATAGTCGCGCGTTCGGATCGCCACCGTGGCTCGCTCGAGCGTGCCGGCTGCTACCGGGGCCGGTGTCGCCCCGCTCAGCAGGAGCAGCAGCGACAGGAGTGCAGCTCTAGGCCGTGCCGTACTTCGTCTCAACGGCAACACCGATTCTCTGCAGGAAAGCGGTGGGCAACACCCCTCCGGCGCATACGACCACGGCGTCGTTGGCCACTTCGATTTCTCTACCCGCGCGCATGATCACGACGGATGTATCCTTGATCTCGGTCACGTCCGATTCGAGCAGCGTGCGTACGCGCTGCGATGCCTGCGCCGCGGCGAGGAGCTGGAGGTTCCGATCCTTCGCGCGGGTGAACGCCTGCCCGCGATAGGATAGCGTCACGGTCGCGCCGGGCTGATCGGCGAGGGCGATGGCCGCCTCCAGCGCGCTGTCGCCGCCGCCCACGACAAGCACGTGCCGGTGCCGATACTGCTCGGGCTCGGTGAGTCGGTAGACGACCTTGCACCGATCCTCTCCCGTGACGTTGAGCTTGCGAGGGCTTCCCCGCCGTCCGGTCGCGAGGAGCACCGATTTCGTCTCGTAGTCCGCGCGTGTCGACGTCACCTTCAGCCGGCCGTCGAGCGTACGGACGGTCTCGACCGGTTCACCGTAGTTGATGTGTACTCCAGTGCGTTGCACCACCTCGTGCCAGAAATCGAGCAAGCGCTCCTTGGTCGTCTCGCGGAAGCGAACCGTGCCGACCAGCGGGAGCTCTGCCGGTGCCGTCATCACGATCTTGCCTCGAGGGTAGTGGGCCACCGTGCCGCCGAGCGAGTCCTGCTCCAGCGTCACGAATCGAAGACCGAGCTCCATGGCGGCCAGGGAAGCCGACAGGCCAGCCGGGCCGGCCCCCACGATGACCACGTCGAGCAACTCGCCATCGATAGCCGAGGCGCGCCGTGCCACGGATTCCATAGCCTGGCGCCCCTGCTCGATGGCGTTGCGGATGAGGCCCATGCCCCCGATCTCCCCAGCGATGAAGACGCCGGGGACATTGGTCTCGAACTCGGGGCTGACCTGAGGAATTTCGATGCCACGCCGCTCGGTACCGAACACGAGCTGAATGCCGCCCATCGGACAGGCCTCCTTGCAGGCTCCGTGCCCGATACAATGCGTCGGATTGACCAGCTCGGCCTTGCCGTCGATCAGGCCGAGCACATCGCGTTCGGGACAGGCAGCGACGCAGGCTGCACATCCGATGCACAGCGAGCGATCGATGTGCGGGTGCAGGGAGGCAGGTTCGGTGAGCCCCGCTCGCGTGGCCGCTTCGCGGCGCGCGAGGTTCTTCCTCTGTCGTCGCCCACTCAGCCCGACATACAGACCCGACACCACCAGAAGCGGGCCGAGGTAGAAGCTCAGATCTAGAACGGTCGCCGGCAGCATCGCGGCCACGAACGCTTACGATGGTAGCGCATCCCGGTGCAGGCGGTAACTCGAACCTTTGCTCAGTCCTTGAATGCGACCTTCTCGGCGACGAGCACGTCACCGCTATCGAGGAGCCCTTCGACTTCGACGCGAACGTTGACGGCGATGTCCTGCGCCGTGCCCTCTTCGAACTCGGTGCCCGCCGTGACGCGGACCAGCTGCGAACCGTTCACGATGAACTCGTCGGGAGACACGACGTCGGTGATGAATCCCTCGATCTCGAGCTCATCGCCTTCGTCGCCGCCCAGGTCCTCGTCCTCGACCTCGACCTTGTCGGCGACCAGGACGTCGGCGACCGGCGGGCTGCTCGCCTTGACCTCGACCACCAGACCGATCGCCAGTCCGCCCGGCGGCGCTCCCTCGATCTCCGCCGAGCTGTAATCGACCGTCAGGCCGCCAATCATGAACGTCTCATTCGGGAGGTCGATGTCGGTGATCGTGCCCTTCAGCTCGAATTCCTCACCATCTTCCTCGAGCTCGACGCGCGTGGCGCGGATGTTGCCCGTGGCGTCGACGAAGCCGCTCACCTCGACCACGTCGCCGGGCATCAAGGTCGCCAGGCTGGTGTCGTCGAAGACCGTGGCCTGATCGGTGACCACGAGCTGGCTGAACACAACGATGAGGCCGGCGGCGACGTCCACCGAATCGACGGGCCCTTCGAGCACGTCCTCGAAATCGACGCTGTCGGCGACGCCGGTCATGGCGCCGGCCGCGATCTCCCCGCGAACGGTCACCACCATGCCGAGCCGGAGGTCGGCCTCGCTGCCTTCCTGACCCTCGAGCCTGATCGTGGCGCTGGTGGTTTCAAATTCGATGTCGTTGACGAAGATGCTGCCGAATCCGGTGATGGTGCCGACGACGATGCCGCTTCCAGAGATACCTCCGCCAAAGTTGGCACCGCCGCCGGAGCCGCAGGAGGCGCCGACTGCCGCCGCGAAGGCGATCGTGAGCGAAAACCAAGGTGAAAGACGATGCACTGTTCTACTCCTCCAACTCGTCCTCTTCCACGTCTTGTTCGAAGTAGAAGAGCCCGATCATCGCTCGCTTGCGTCCACTGCCCTTGGCAGACGGATTCATGTCGCGATCGTGCTCGGCCATTTCTCGATCGAGATCTTCGAGCAGAGCCTGGCCGTTTGCTGTCATGCGTTTCCGCAGCGTCTTCATGAACTCGGCGGGCAGATTGTCGTACTCTACCTTGCGCTGGAAGAAAGCTTCCGATGGATCGCTGCTGAGGTTGTGGTCGACCGACGATATGAGGTCGGCCACGTCGGACGCGAGATGCTCGACCTTGTCGGCGTCGACGGGAATGTACGCATCGGCCACGAGACGGATGCGACCATCCTTGAGGTTCTCGACGGCCCCCACGCGAAGAAGCTCGTCGAGCGTCGCCCGCGCCGGCACGTCGCTTCCGTAGAGCCTGACCAGCTCGCTGAACGACGCCTCGGCGTCCTCGAACGGCAGCGATGCGGGGTGACCGCGTTTGTCCGTGAATCGTTCGTTGAGTCGCCAGCCCGCTATGATCCGGGTCACGCGGTTGTGGCGCTCGGCCAGGCCCTCATCGTCGCTTCGTGATTCGGTGAGCACGCGCGTGACGTCTTTCCGGCGAATACCCGTGACGACGGAGATACGAGACACCGATTGCTTCCGGCCGGGGATCCGGAACTCGGCCTCCGCCACGTCGACGTAGGTCTTCTTGACGATGTCCACGAACGTACGGTAGGCCACGCCGTTCTTCAGCATCAGGCGCACCAGCGGCACCAATAGCCTGCCCGTGGCCGCCAGCAGCGGCCGCGTTCCCTTCTCGCCCGACTTTGCGCTCATAGGTCTGTGATCGGCCCACGGTCAGCCGTTTCGCCCCCCCCCCCCTGGGCCACTGCTGAGCCTATCAGATGCTGCTTGACACCCGGATTGCTTTGGGCGTAAAGTACCAATTATTGAGTTTGGGCGTTTTTGCCCAGAATTGCAAGCCCGTTCTGGACACCCCCTGCAGGGGGTATCCGGCCGCCGCTGCGGGCTGCAACAGCGCGAAGGAGGAACGAAAAGCAGATGAATACCACGAAAACCGAGAAGGCCCGGTCGGCGCTCCTCGTGGCCACGGCGATGCTGTCGTTTGCCCTTGTCTGGTCGGGCCTCCGACCGGCCACCGCCGGCGCCTCGTGTGCGCGCCAGGACGAAAGGCTCGCCCTGACCGGCCGCGGTGACCGCGACTACGACGGGATCAGCAACTGCTCGGAGAAGCGCGTGTACGGGACGGACGCTCGCGACTTCGACACCGACGACGACGACGTGAGCGATGGCGCTGAGCTCGAGGACGGCACCGATCCGCTCGATCCCGATAGCGATGATGACGGGCTCGACGACGGCGAGGAGGACGATCTCGGAACCGATCCCACCGACGACGACACCGACTCCGACGGCGAGCTGGACGGTGACGATCCGGATCCGAGCAACGAGCTCGGCGACGAGATCGAAGGAAACCTCGACGCGATCGTCTGCCCAACTGACACCGTGGACGGTGTGGCCACGGTTCTCTGCATCGACATCGTCGTGACTCCGCAGACCGAGTTCGGAGGAGTGGCGAGCTGCGCGGATCTGGCCGCCGCGCTCGACGCGAACGGCGTCGCGCACGTCGAAGTAGAAGTCGAAGGGGACGCTTGCGGAGGCCTCGTGGCGCACGAGATCGAGGTGGAAGACTCCGACAACGACGGCAGCCCCGACGAAGTCGACGAGGACGACGACGATGACGGCATTCCCGACGACGAGGACGAGGATGAAGTCGAGGACGAGGATGAGGACGAGGATGAGGATGAGGACGAGGATGATGGCGACGACGACTTCTAGGGACGGCTCGACGAACCGTCCGACTCGCTAGATCCCCCCGCGGAGCGAGCGGAGGTGGCAGGGCACGCAGTGCGTGCCGGTCCTTCCGCTCGCTCCCATCTTCACGGACGACACCGGAGAGGGCTCGCGTGGTGGAAGCTGTCAGCGGAGATGGTGGCCGTGAGGCCGGTAGAGCGAGATTCGGCCCCGCCGGTGCAAGCGCGGGCGCGACCGTCTTCTGCATGTTCGTACCCCTGGTCGCCGTGGTTCTGTATGTCGGCTGGCGACACCGCGACGAGGGATATCTCACGGCCGAGTCCGGGCTGGGCTATGCCCTAGGAGTGTCCGGCGCGGCCGCGATGCTCTTGCTCCTGCTCTACTCGGCCCGCAAGCGCATCGGCTGGCTGCGCGGCTGGGGCCGGCTGCGGCCCTGGCTCGACGTCCACACCGCACTCGGCGTGGCCGGGCCCGCGCTGGTGCTGCTTCACTGCAACTTTCGCATCGGGTCGGTCAACAGCAGCGTCGCGCTCGGCTCGATGATGCTGGTTGCCTCGAGCGGTTTCGTCGGTCGGTACCTGTACGTGAGGATTCACCGCGGCCTGGATGGACGCAGGGCGAGCCTCGAGGAGCTACAGCACGGTCTCTCGCAACGGTACGGCGCGACGCCGGCAAGCAGCGACTCGGCTTCTTCCAGCCACGCCATGCTGTCGGGCTACGCTGCCGCGGCGATCACTCGGCCCCCCGGACTGTTCAGCGCGCTGGGTACAGCGGTCGACGCGACGATCCGGACGCGCCTGAGCTACCCGCGGCTGGTGCGACGGCTCGAGCGTGAATCCCGGCGCTCATCGGATTGCGGCAACGGCTGGATGAGTCGGCGTCGCGTTCGTCGTGACAACCGCCGCTTCGTTCGCGCCTACCTCGCCAGCGTTCGCGAGGTTGCGACGTTCGCCTGCTACGAGCGCCTGTTCTCTCTCTGGCACGTCGTCCACATCCCGCTGTTCCTCATGATGGTCGGTGCGACCGTGGTGCACGTCGTCGCCGTTCACATGTACTAGCCGTGCTGGCATCGAGACATACGCCGAAGAGTGCACGCGGTGAGAGACGAATACCTTCCTGTCATGGCCATTGTCGGTGTCGCGCTGCTCGCGCTGTCGCCACGGGCGAGTGCATCGCCCCTCCGACGGCTCGTGATGCCCGGGCCGCTCATCGCAGATCACGCCGAGTACGAAGCGGACTGCGGCAACTGCCACCATCCGTTCAGCAAGGAGAGGCAAGGGAGACTCTGCCTGGGCTGCCACGAAGAGGTCGCCGCCGACATCGCTGGCACGCTCGGCTACCACGGTCGTATCGATGAGATCGACGAGATCGAGTGCAAGCAGTGTCATGCCGAGCACCTCGGGCGAGGCGCTGACATCGTGCAGCTGGATGTGGAAACGTTCGACCACGGTGCCACCGATTTCGTCCTGCTCGGGCGCCATGCACAAGCCGCGTGCAGGGGGTGTCACGCCGATGGTGGCCACTATCGAGATGCCGACTCGAGCTGCGACGACTGCCATCGCGGTGACGATGCGCACCAGGGGCGCCTGGGCTCTGCCTGCCGCGATTGCCACGCCCCGGTCGGCTGGAGCCAGGCGCGGTTCGAGCACGATCAGACGTCGTTTCCCCTCGAAGGACAGCACGTCGAGGTCGCGTGCAATCGGTGCCACCCCGACGAGCAGTACCAAGACACACCAGCCCAGTGCCGGTCATGTCACGAGATGCAAGATGTGCACGGAGGGCGACACGGGCGGCAGTGCGAAACCTGCCACACGCCGGTCGACTGGAGCGAGCAAGCGTTCGACCACGATCACGACACCGGGTTTCCGCTTACCGGCAGTCATCGCGGCCTTGCCTGCGCCGACTGTCATCCCGGTGATGTCTTCGAGCAGAACCTCGAGACCGACTGTCATGCCTGCCACCGACAGGACGATGTTCATGGCGGGCGGCGCGGAACGGCATGTAGCGACTGCCACGATTCGTCCGACTGGGATCGACCGCTCTTCGATCATGACGCGGCCACCGAGTTTCCTCTCAGCGGACGCCATGCGGGTGCCGACTGCGAAGCCTGCCATCGCGGCAACGTCTTCGACGATGAGCCGGCAACCGACTGCTACGGATGTCACCGCCACGATGACGTGCACGACGGGCAAGAGGGCACACGCTGCGACACGTGTCACGACGAGAACGGCTGGAGCGCGACGGTTACGTTCGATCACGACCTGGGCGCCTTCCCGCTCATCGGGGTGCATGCGGTCACGCCGTGCGAGGAGTGTCATCTGACTCCCGAGTTCAAGGATGCGGCCAGCGAGTGCATCGCCTGTCACGCGGACGACGACGACCATCGACGGCGGCTGGCTACCGACTGCGCGCGCTGTCACAACCCGAACGCCTGGGCGCTCTGGATCTTCGACCACGACACGCAGACCGATTACATCCTCGATGGGGCACACGAAGGCCTCGAATGCGTCGCGTGCCATCTCAGCCCGGTCCGCTCCGAGATTCACCTGTCGACGGCCTGTCATGGCTGCCACCGCACCGACGATATTCACCGTGGAGGGTTCGGCCGACTGTGCTCGCGTTGTCACGTCACCGACTCGTTCGCGACGATCAAGCAGAGGTCGGGGCGATGAGGCCCGCAACGCCGATGGTGAGCGTCGCGCGACCATGCCGGTCGAAGCGACTCGCGGCGGGAGCGGGGCTCCAGGTCGTGCCGATCCTCATGGCCGTTGCGGTCGTGGCGCAGACTTCTCCGGAGTTCGATCATATGACGACGGGGTTCCAGCTCACCGGCGCACACGTTGCTGCGGAGTGCTCCAGGTGTCACGTCGAAGGAATCTTTCAGGGGACACCCCGGCGGTGCGAGCGTTGTCATATGCGAGGCAGCCGCATCGGCGCGACGTTCAAGCCGCCGAATCACGTGCCGACACTCGCCGGCTGTCGTGAGTGCCACACCGACAGGGGCTGGCGACCCGCGCGGTTCGTGCACTCGCTCGGCGCGCAGGGCCGATGCGAGGTCTGCCACAACGGCGCGCTGGCACCGGGCAAGCCGGCGGATCACATCCCCAGCGGCAACGCGTGCGGCGACTGTCACACGACGAACACGTGGTCGGGGGCACGCTTCGACCACGTCGGCGTCACCCAGCCGTGCGCGAGCTGCCACAACGGCGCGATCGCCACCGGCAAGCCGGGCGACCACATCCCCAGCGGCAACGCGTGCGGCGACTGTCACACGACGAACACGTGGTCGGGGGCACGCTTCGACCACGTCGGCGTCACCCAGCCGTGCGCGACCTGCCACAACGGCTCGACGGCCACCGGCAAGCCGGCCGGCCACATCCAGTCGACCGGTGCATGCCAGGAGTGCCACTCGACGAGCCGCTGGACGCCCGCGGAGCGCGTCGAGCACACCGAGGTGCTCGGCCAGTGCTCGGCCTGCCACAACGGCGCGATCGCCACCGGCAAGCCGGGCGACCACATCCCCAGCGGCAACGCGTGCGGCGACTGTCACACGACGAACACGTGGTCGGGGGCACGCTTCGACCACGTCGGCGTCACCCAGCCGTGCGCGACCTGCCACAACGGCTCGACGGCCACCGGCAAGCCGGCCGGCCATGTCCAGACGTCGGCGCAGTGCGACGCCTGTCATTCGACGCTGGCCTGGACACCGGCCAGCTTCGATCATGACAGCGTCACCGGCTCATGCTCGAGCTGCCACGACGGCACGACGGCGACCGGCAAGCCGAGCGGTCACTTCATAACCTCGCTCCAGTGCGACACGTGCCACGCGACGACCCGCTGGACGTCGATCACGTTTCGCCATGGCTCACCGAGCTATCCCGACGGGCACCGCTCCAGCGTGAGCTGCACAGACTGCCATACCACCAACGCGCAGAATCTCGCGTGGCCGTTCGCCGCGTATCGTCCGGACTGCGCAGGGTGTCATGCGGGCGATTTCAAGACCGGCCCTCACAAGAAGGCCGAAGACCCCGAGATCTTCTACACGGTCGGCGAGCTTCGCGACTGCTCGGGAGACTGCCACGTGTACACAGATCGCTCGTTCACGACGATCAAGAAGCGTCGGAGCGGAGAGCACCGAACGAGCAAGGGGGAGTTCTGAAACATGAACACGAGCGGAACCAGACTCGCAGCGATAGTGGGTATCGCGATCGTCACGCTGGCACTCCTGGCAACCGGTCTGCGCGCCGAGCCGGTGAGGAACAAGATGCTCGAAGACGTTCGCATCAGCGGTCAGGGGCCCTGCGCGGTCATCAACGTGGGGTTCACGTTCCCCGTGCGTTACGAGAAGCACTTCCCGCTGGAGTCGGGTACCGAGCTGCGCATCCAGGTGAAGCCGATCGCGGTAAGTCCCGAAGATAGAAACGCGCTCTTCAAGCGGGAGGCGGTCACCGCTGCGAAGTTCGACGACCGCGTGCCGCTGCGCGAAGTGGTCTACGAGGGGGACATCGCCGGTGGACCGTTCCTGACGTTGTTCTTCGCGCGCAAGGTTCGCTTCGAGGTCCGCACCGGACGCGACTTCCGCAGCCTGAGCATCACTCTGCCCGGCCCGGAGTCGGGGGACGGCTGCGAGCCGGAACAGGCGGAGTAGGACGCATGAGGTGCCGATGCCGCCCGGTGCCTGGAAGACGAAGATGTGGTGGAAGACGGGCAAGTGGTGTGAGCGTTGCGGGGCAATATGCCTCGCGCTGGTGCTGAATCCGGTGACGGTGGGGGCGGCGTTCGCCGCGCCCGCGGTCCTGGACAGAATCGAGGTCGAGACGGGCAGCGACGTGACGACCATTCGCGTGTTCCTCAATGTCCCCCTGCAGTACCGCTCGCACACGCCGGCCGGCGCAGGCGATCACGTTCGCATCCAGATGCGTCCGATCTCGACTGCCAACCTCGAGAAGCTGGTCGGACGCCAGTCGCTCGGCTGGAAAGCCACCGGCGAGGTCCCGCTCTCGGCTGCCGAGTACGAAGGCGCCGCGGCGGCCAGCACCAGCATTACGCTTCGGTTCACTCGTCCGGTGGTGTTCTCGGTCGAGGCCGGTATCGACCCTCGCGTTGTGATGGTGACGGTACAACCACAGCCACCACCGGCAACTTCACCCGATGTCGAGGCGTCTGATTCGTCCGACGATATCGCGGCGGACGAAGTCTACGCCGTGAATCTCATGTCCTCGCCCCGACCGATCGTAGTTTCGGCCTTGCCCGGGCTCGAAGCTCTGGGGAAATACCGTTTGTATACGAGCACGATCGAGAAGGATGGCCGGACATGGCATCGCCTGCGTGTAGGCTTCTTCGAGACCAAGGTAGAGGCCGAGCTCATCGCGTCCAGGATGCGCAAGTCCTTCCCGCAGGCGTGGATCACCGAGCCGTCGCGCCAGGAAGCTCGCGAGTATGTCGACCTCCCGCTGGAGGCCGCGCCGTCCCGCGCGGCGCCGCCCACCGAGACCGGGCCGTTGGCCGAGCCGCCGCGCCCCGCCGAGGTCGAAGCACCGGGCGAGCCGTCGCGAGCTTCCGATGCCGAGCTGAGCAGGCTGATGGACGAAGCGCGCGACGCCATGACGGCCGAGCGGTACGAGAGGGCCATCCAGCTCTACACCAAGATCCTGCGCTACCCCGAGCATGCCTACAGCCGTGAGGCGCAGGAGCTGCTCGGGCTGGCTCGCGACCGCAACGGTCAGCGTGCCCACGCCAAAGCAGAGTACGAGCAGTACCTGCGGCGTTATCCCGAGGGAGACGGGACCGGACGTGTTCGCCAGCGTCTCGACGGACTTCTCACGGCCGACAAGCCGGCGAAGACCAAGCTTCGCCGCGCTCGTAGGGCCGAAGACAGGGCGCAGTGGGATGTCTACGGCGGGATGTCGCAGTTCTATCGCCGCGCTGAAAGCTTCACCGATCCCACCGGGCGCTCTGTCGACGACTCCGCACTGTTCTCCGATCTCGCTGTGACCGGGAGGCGACGGGGGGAGGAGTCGGATGTGCGCGGTCAGTTCACCGGGTCGTACGAAGAGAACCTGCAGGATCACGGTGACAGCGAGCTCGAGGTCAACGAGCTCTACATGGATGGATCGGCGCAGCGATGGGGCCTCTCCTCGCGCGTCGGACGACAGTCGCTCAGTAGCGGCGGTGTTCTCGGCCGCTTCGATGGGGGCCTCTTCAGCTACCAGGCGTTTTCGTGGTTGAAGGCCAACGCCGTGCTGGGCTACCCCGTCGACAAATCCACGTCGGAGGATATCAACACCGACAAGCACTTCTACGGCATGAACTTCGACATCGGTACGTTCCGCGATCGCGTCGACTTCAACGTCTACGTCATCAACCAGGAAGTCGACGGCATCACCGACCGAAGGGCTGTCGGTGCGGAGGCCCGCTACTTCGACGCGAGCCGGTCGGTCTTCGGCGTGATCGACTACGATTTCTGGTTCAACGAGCTGAACGCCGCGCTGCTGGTCGGCAACTGGACGCTCGCGTCCGGCAGCACGCTCAACATGACGCTCGACTACCGCAACTCTCCTGCGCTCACCACGAGCAACGCCGCACAGGGAACAGGCATCGGTGACGTCTCCGAGCTCCGCAAGATTCTGACGAACGGGGAGATCCGGAAGCTCGCAGAAGACCGGACGCCGACCACCCGGACCCTGACCTTCGGCGCATCGCACCCGCTCAACGAGAAGCTGCAGATAAGTGGTGACTTCACCGTGACCGATTCGTCGGGGATATCGGCCGTCGATCTGCCCGATCCCCTGGTCGACCTCGAAGGGTTCCCGAGCACGGGACCGGAGTTCTTCTACGCAACGCAGCTCATCGGCAGCAACCTCATCAAGTCGGGCGATATAACCACGTTTGGCCTGCGCTTCGCCGACGGCGAGTCGTCGGACACGCTCTCGTTCGATTTCAATACGCGCTACCCCATCAACTCCGTATGGCGCATCAATCCGCGCGTGCGGTTCGACTGGAACAACGCCGACGACAATGACCACCGGACCACGCTGCGCCCGTCGTCACGTGTCGAGTTCACATGGAAACGGAACTTGCGGCTCGAGATCGAAGCCGGCGGTGAGTGGATGCGCGACGACGTCTCGGGCGATACCGATGACAGCTACGGATACTTCTTGAACGCCGGCTACCGGTGGGATTTCTGAGCGTGACCGGGTGTCCGAAAATACGTGCGCCGAATAGCGACGTGGATAGGTCGTCTGATCATAGTGAGAGCCGTTGTCTGATTGTGGTTGATGATGAGGGTGCGGATCCGGACGGCCGAATCCTTCCTCCAAGACGCAGCGCGATCCTGACTTCGTTGTCGCGCGGCACACGCCACTGCGCCGGTCACACCGGCGACTGTCGTGGTCGAGCCAGCATGCGATGTCGTCGTGTGCGCGGCCGGCTACGGACTCGACCATGGAGGTGGTCCTCGATGAAAAAGCTGATCTGGACGTCTCTGCTTCTTCTGGCAGTAGCAACGCCGGCCCTGGCCGGACCCGGTGACTGTGGCCAGCCGGTCGGTAGACGGTCTTTCCCCGACACCAGCGACGCGCTGCACGTGCTCCGGGGCGCGGTTGGCATCGCTCCGTGCAGCCCGGGCGTCTGCGATGTGACGGCCGACTGTCGCGTGACCGTCAGCGATGCGGTCACGGTCCTGGCCAGCGCGACGGGCCAGGACGTAGCCCTGGAATGCCCGACCAGCTGCGAGACTGTCACCAGGTGCGAGGGCGGCGTCGCACCCACCTGCGGCGGAACGTGTTCGCAGGGCATGGCCTGCACGTTCATCGAGGACGGCGCGCTCCAGCTCACCGGCGCCGGGACGGTCGAATACGATGAGTCGGACTCGGACGGCGACAGCGACTCCGACTCGGACGGTGATTTCGATAGCGATTCGGAGGGTGACTCCGACGGCGACTCGGATGGCGACTCCGACGGCGACTCGGACGGCGACTCCGACGGCGATGACGGAGAAGGCGACCCCGATACCGGTGACGGTCAGGGCGGATGCTACTGCATGCCTGATCCCGACGACGTCCCGCCCGGGGCTACGACCACGCTGCCGGATCGAACGTCGACGACCACGGTTCCCGACGAAACACCCACGACGACCATGTCGGACTCGACCACGACCACCAGCCTCGCGTCGCCGGCAACGAGCACCACGATCGTGCCCACGGCCGACCTCGAAGCGGGCCGGGTGATCCACGACACGCGCTGCGCCAGCTGCCACGAGGCTGGAACATACGATACGACCGGGTTCGCAGGAGATCTCGCCGGCAAGGGTAACAAGCTCGTCAACGACCTCGGCACCATCGACGGCTCGATGCGAGACATGTTCCTCACCGACATGGAGATCTTCGACCTCGGTGCCTTTTACGACTCCCTCAGATAGGGCAGCAACATCGCCGCAGGAGTGGGGCGTGATCTACGGTTGTCCGACCCCGGACGCAGCGAACTCCGGTTAGAGACCCGGTTGCGCTACTTCCGAAAGCTCCGCCAGCACTCTAGTCTGACCGCGGGCGTGGCAGCGGGGGCGACCGCCTTGTCTGGGGGGTAATCGTCGGGCCGTGCGGTGGTGTGGCCACGCCTGGGCGACGACATGGGCCACACCACGATTCTTCTCGTCCTGCTCGCGCTCGGCATCGCCGCCGTCATCTACTCGCGGCGTCGCGACGGCGGCGACAAGGACCTCATCCAGTCGCAGCTCTACTCGATCGCGGGCGGCATGGTCGACTTCTACGTGTCGGCGGCGACACCCGACGATCTGCTGTCGCACCCGGAGTTCAATCGCGGCGTCGAGCTTCTCACACGCCCCGTCTACGGGCGCGACGGCGTGGTGGCGTACGTCACCGGCAGCAACGAGATCCTCGCGTGCATGGCGCTCGAGGCGCTGCGCCGGCGTGGCGATCTCGGCGAGCTCGGCCGTCATCTGCTGACGTCGCTGCCGGCGATGGAGGAACGCGTTCGCTGGCTGTTCCTGCTCCACCTCCAAACGACTACCGACGCCGATCAGCGGCTCGTGGCCGACATCCTCGCCTACCCGGGCGGCGACTGGAACTTTCCGGCCGATATGGCGCTGCTGCACGACATCATCGAGCGGCGCGCGGAGGGCGGCGAGGAGCTGACGTTCGGTGGGCTCCTGGGCGAGATGCCGGCCGAGCGGCTCGAGCTCGTCCACCAGCGCTTGCAGATGCTCGCCGACTCACGCCTCGCGCCGATGATGGCCGAGGTGGTCGACCGTCGCGGCGAATCGATCGACACGGCCTATCTCGGCTCGGTGGGCCGGGTGTGGCCGGCCGCCGACGAGGGCGACGCCGAGCTCGTTGCCCACCAGGCTTACGACGACGCGGCCGAGGAGCTCGCGGCGGCGATCGGCGGCGATCAGATTCAGTCGGCGTTGCTCGTAGGTGAATCGGGAGTCGGCAAGACGGCGCTGGTGCGCCTGGTGGCCCGGCGGCTGCAAGCCAGCGGGTGGACGATCTTCGAGGCCGGCCCCCAGCAGCTGCTGGCCGGGCAGGTCTACATCGGTCAGCTCGAGGAGCGTCTGCAGGCGCTCGTGGGACGGCTGCGCGGACGGCGCGTCCTGTGGATCGTGCCCGACTTCCACGGCCTCGCCTTCGCGGGACGTCATCAGTACAGCGAGATCAGCGCGCTCGATTCGATCCTGCCGTTCGTCGAGCGCGGCGAGCTGGCGGTGCTCACGGAGATCCAGCCGCAGGCCTGGGAGAAGCTGCAGGTGAGCCAGCCTCGCTGTCGCACGGCGTTCGCGGTGAAGCGCATCCGCCCGCTGTCCGACCGGGCGACTCTCGAGCTGGCGCGCAGCTGGTCGCAGCAGTGCGGCGGGCCTGCCGACGGGCCGCTGGTCGACGAGGCCACGCTGGCCGAGGCCTGGCAGCTGGCGCAGCAGTACCTGGGCGACCGCGCCTCGCCGGGCAACCTCATGTACCTGCTCAAGTCCGCGCGCGACCGTGTGGCGACGGGCGTGGCCGGACCGGCCACACGGGTGACGATCGGCGACCTGCTCACCGGCCTGTCGCAGCTGAGCGGGTTGCCGGTGAACATCCTCGATCAGCGCGAGGGGCTCGACGTCGAGTCGCTGCGTGACCTGTTCCACGAGCGCGTGCTCGGCCAGCCCGAAGCGGTCGACTGCCTGGTCGAGCGTGTGGCGATGATCAAGGCGGGGGTCACCGACTCGACACGTCCGTACGGCGTGTTCCTGTTCGCCGGGCCCACCGGCACCGGCAAGACCGAGATCGCCAAGACACTCGCCGAGTTCCTGTTCGGATCGGCCGAGCGCATGCTTCGCCTCGACATGAGCGAGTACCAGACGCCCGCGGCGCTCGACGCGCTGCTCGGCACGAACGAGGCCGATCGCGCCGGCTCGCTGGTGTCGCGCATCCGTGCGCAGCCGTTCACGGTGGTGCTTCTCGACGAGTTCGAGAAGGCGCACCCGCAGATCTGGGATGTGTTCCTGCAGGTCTTCGACGATGGCCGGCTCACCGACCGCCGCGGTGTCACGGCCGACCTGCGCCACGCGATCATCATCCTCACCTCCAATCTGGGAGGAGTGATCAGCAGCGGCATCAGCCTGGGGTTCTCGCGCGTGGGCGGTGCGTTCAGCGCCGGCGACGTGCACCGCGCGCTGGAGGGATCGTTTCGAAAGGAGTTCCTCAACCGCATCGATCGCGTCGTCGTGTTCCAGCCTCTGGGCCGCGCGACCATGCGCGCGGTGCTCGAGAAGGAGCTCGAGCGGGTGTTCGAGCGGCGCGGGCTTCGCACCCGCGAGTGGGCGGTCGAGTTCGAGGACAGCGCCATCGACTTCCTTCTCGACCGCGGCTTCACGCCCGATCTCGGCGCACGCCCGCTCAAGCGCGCCGTCGAGCGCTACCTGCTCGCTCCGCTCGCGCTCACCATCGTGGGCCACCGATTCCCCGACGGTGACCAGTTCCTGTTCGTGCGCAGCGACGGCACCGACCTGCAGGTGGACTTCGTCGATCCGGATGCACCGGCAGGCGATGCGGAGCCCGTCGAATCCGCCGGGCGCCCCGCGCCGCGCGACGATCTGCGCCTGGAGGGAATCGCACTGCAGCCGGCGGGCAGCGGCGAGGAGGTGGAATGTCTGAGGCGCCACTACGACGGTCTGTGCCGGCGTATCGAGGGCGAGCCGTGGCGCGGCCAGAAGGATGAGGCGCTCGCGGCGCTCAGCAAGCCGGAGTTCTGGCAGTCGGCCGGGCGTTTCGCGACGCTCGGCCAGGCCGAGTACCTGGATCGAATCGAGGCAGGTCTGCGCACGGCCGGCTCGTTGCTCGAGCGCCTGGATGGCGGCCAGCGTCGGCGGTCGCGTCTGCCACGCGATGTGGTGGGCAGCGTGGCCATGCAGCTCTACACGCTCGAGGCCGCATGCGACGGCATCGACGCGGACATTCCGCGCGACGCGTTCTTGCTGGTCGAGACCTGCGGAGATCCCGGCGGACACGATATCGACGCGGCCGTGTTCACCGAGCGCGTGGTCGAGATGTACCGTGGCTGGGCCCGCAAGCGGCGAATGCGCGTGACGAGCCTCACCGAGGCACGCAGCGAGTCGGGAACGCTGGAGCGCGTGCTGCTATCGGTAACCGGGTACGCCGCGTTCGCGCTTCTCAGGCACGAGGACGGATTGCACGTCCTGGAGCGTCCTGCCGAGAACGGACGACGCGGGTCGAAGAACACGGTGCGTGTGCGCGTCGCACCGCAGCCGGACGACGAGCCGGCTCAGGGGCGCGCCGGCCTCGAGGCGCAGGCCGCGAGCGCGCTGGCGGCGGAGTCGCGCGGCGAGATCAAGGTGGTGAGGCGTTACCGCGACGCGCCCTCGCCGCTGGTGCGCGACGCCGTGCGCAACTGGCGCACGGGCAGGATCGATGCGGTTCTGGCCGGCGACTTCGACCTGTTCGGCGCCACCGATCTGTGACGGGCTGCTACGGCAGCGACGTGAACCCGTTCGTAAGGTTGACGGTCTCCGAGCGTAACCGGCCCGGACCGGGCAGGCCGGCACCGACGTTGGCGGCCGGGCTCGGATTGGCCGCAATGCAGTAGGCCGACACCGACTTGTTGTTGATCGGATCGCCCTCGCCGTTGAAGATGTCGCCACCCTCGGCGGCGAAGTCGGCTAGCGGGCAGTCGAGCGGTCCGGACACGCAGATGCCGGCACCCGGTATGTCGTCGGGCGAGCCGAGGACGCCGTCCAGTCCCGCCTCGCAGAAGCCCGCGAGCGAGCACGCTCCGTTGCAGGTCTCCCCGCTCGGGCAATCCGTGTCGGCCATACACGCCGTGGCGGCCAGGCTGCACGTGGCCGAGCAGCTGCCGGCGGCATTGCCTGCCGTGCAGACCCGCCAGGTGTCGCGCGGGCCGCTGCAGCGGTTCTGGACGGGACCGGCGGCACAGTCGCCGTCCTCGGGATCGCCGGCGCTCGGCAAGCACAGCGGAACGCAGTCTCCCGACGGACAGGCATCGATGCAGAACCCGCCCGCGCACGGCGCATCGTCGAGCAAGCACGTGGGTGTGTCGGGGCAGTCGCTCTCGTAGGTGCAGCTCTTGCCCTCGCAGCGGTCGCAGTCGGCGTTGGTCCCGCAAAGGATCGAGTTGTCACCGACGCATCGGCTGTTTCCCCCGCACTCGCCCAGCGCGATGCAGTCGACGTTGGTGCCGCACGGCGTCGGCGAGCCGAGACAGTAGTCGCTCGTGCATGCTCCGCTGCACGGCGCTCCGGCGGTCGCCGGGTTCGTGCTGTCGCAGTGGAACGGGTTGTCGGTGCAGCTGCCGCCGCCGGGCGCGCAGTCGCTGTCCTCGTCGCAGGCAATGCCGGCGTTGTCGCCGCCGAGGCACACGGTGGCCTGGCCGATGGGGAGGCCGGTGGTTCCACAACCAGCGCCGAGCTCGGCGCCGGCGTTGCACGCGAAGGAGCAGTTGTTCGGCCGGCTGGCCAGGCCGCCGACGTCGGGGCACAGGCAGTCGTAGAGCGCGAAGGCCGGGTTCGAGCACGGCCCGATCTCCGAGGTCAGCGAGACCGGCTCGCTGGTGGCGGGCAGGAAATCGGCGTCGGTGCCCGCGCCCGAGAAATTCAGAGCCGGGTCGGGCGGGCAGTCGTTCGACGTGGTGCCGAAGCCCAGCGCCTGCGAGGGGCCCTCTAGCCGGCAGGCCAGCCCGTCGCGTGAGCCACCGTGGCAGAGGAGCGCGAGATCGCAGAACCCGTCGCCGCACTCCAGCGAGGTGCTCGTGCAGGTCTCACCCGATGGGCAGTCGCTGTCGAGCCGGCACCGATCCGGGCTGATGCTGCAGGTGCCCTGGCAGGGCCGATCGAGCACGATCGAGCTGATGGGAAGGCCGGCGCACACGCCGCCGCACACCGGGCACGGCGAGGACGCGGCATGGCCGGTGTGGCCGAACGCCGTACGCTCCTGGAAGCGCGCGTGCTCGCCCGTGACGATGTTCTGCGTGCCCGTCATGTCTTCGCGGAACACGACACCCAGGCACGACGGCGCACCGCCCGTCGACTGCGCGAGCGGCGAGCCGTGGGGAATCTGCACGCAGCTCTGTGAGGTATCGCAGCGCCCGCGACAGGTCTCGCCGGCGGCGCAGTCGCCCTGGTCGCTGCACGGGCCGGTGGGCGTACCTACGGCGTCGTGGCACTGCGAATCGCAGTCGCTCTCGGTCTCGCAGAACGCGCCGGCATTCGAGCTGAACGCGTCGCAGATGAAGCAGTCGGCGTCTTCTTCGAAGAGGTTCGCGTTGCCGTGGTCGTCGCAGCGTGTCGCTCCGAACAGATCCCACGAGCAGGTCGGCGCCTGTCGGCCGGACGTGTCACACTCGGAATCCGCGCTGGTTCCCACGCACTCGGCTCCGCTCATGACGTCGCAGTCGCAGTTGGCGAGATCGACGATGAACGCCGACGATTCGCTGACGAGGTGATCGTGCGAGAAGCCCGACCAGCCGATCTCGAGGTCGGAGGTCGAGCCGATCGCGAAGTTCATCACGCGCGGCACGTCGGCGCACGTGCACTCGAACAGGTCGCCGGGCGGCAGGCACTCACCGGGGCACGCGGCGTCGTCGTCGAGGTCGCATTCCTCGCCGATCAGCGCGAACGCGTTGGGGAGCTGGTTGACGATGCCGTCGCCGCACGTCCCGGCGCCGGGGCCGGTCCCCGACGGGTACATGATGTCGACGAGCGATGCGGCGACGTACAGGCGGCTCGACGTCGCCACGAGCGTGTCGGACGCTTCGTGACCCACGTCGGTCAGGCAGTCGACGGCTTCGGCGACCGTCAGGGTACCGCCCACGCCGGCGCCGCACAGGTCGAGCTCGGCAACGAGCGGATCGGTGCACTTCTTCTGCACCGAGGCGGCCAGCTTGGTGTCGGCCTTGGCGATCTTGTCGGCGAGCTTGGCGTCGTCGACCGTGCAGCGCACCGGGTCGACGCTCGACTTGCCCTTGTTGACGTCTTCGCGGCACTTGCCGACGCCCTTGAAGATGGTCTGTGCGAGCTTCTGCGTGGCCTTGCCCGCGCTCGCCAGGCACTTGGCGGCGCTGCTGCTGACCTCACCGGCCGTGTCGATCGATCCCCAGATCATCGACTCGAGGTTGCGGTTGCTGTCGAGGAGCGTCGTGAGGCATTCGTACAGGTCGTCGGTGTCGGCGATCGGTCCGCCGATGGAGGCCTCGCACAGCGTGCCGGGAAAGCCGAGGTTCTCCATGGCGAACGCGGGCGTCGAGCCGCCATCGCCGGCGCAGGTCTCTGCCGACGCGCCGTCGGGTGGACAGTGCGTGTCGGAAAGACACGTCACGCCCGTAGACGTGGAGCAGACGCTGCCGCAGTTGCCGTTGATGGCGTCGAGCAGCTTGCCGGACAGCTTGTCGATCTTGCCCTGGGCTTTCGCGTCGGGACAGGGCAGCGATGCCTTGTCGGCGATCACGCCGTCACGGCACTTGCCCACGCCCTTGTCGACGATCTTGGCGAGCTTGCCGAGAGCCTTGGCGGTCTTGGCCTGGCAAGCGATCTCGCTGTCGGTGGTCGGCGCGGCGTCGGCAGTGGGGACGAGCATGGCCGCGAGCGCGAACACCGCGACCGTCGTTCGGCCTGTGCGGCCGGACGTCTCCTTTAGGTACATGATGCCTCCCGCCCGGTGTGGCCCCGGGCACGAACGATACAAAGCCCGGATTCGTTGTTAGCACCCGGTGAAACCCTTGGTCAACGGCTGATCCCATGGGGGTTTTCCCCAGGATCCACCGGGACTTGGCGGCACAACGGCGCTGCCGCGGATTCACGGCCCGCACGGGTCGTTCCCGGCGCGTTGTCGAAACGGCGGTTCAGGTGGTCGCGCGGGAGCGTCCGGGGGGCAAGACGCCATCCGCGCCACTGCTTTGCCGACGATGCCGCGCCGCGATCCGGGCCCGGCCACGCTGCGCCGATGCCGCGACGCGGCCGCGGGCCGAGCAGCGCTCGGCCTGCGCCGGGAGGCCGGGCTGCACACGGCCGGCGAGAACCGATGCTGGCTCGCCGCGTGTAGCCGGTCGCGCCGCTGCGCGCCGATTGCACAGATTCGTGCGACCGCCTGCGCGCCACCGCTGTGACGGCGGCGCCGTTTTCGTCTAGGCTGGCGACGCCGTTTTGCCCGTGAACACCGTGCTACGAAAGACAGGACCATCGCTGGCGCTGATGGTCGTCGCGATCTCGTTCTACCTGCCCTCGCTCGACAACCCGCTCATCTGGGACGACGAGATTCACGTGTCCCGGGTGCCGACCATGTCGGTCGCCGACGCCTTCTCACGCATCGACGATCAGTACCGACGGCCGGTCGTCCTGCTTTCCTACAAGGTGCAGTCGAGCCTCGGCCTCGGTTCGGACGGGGCACTGCACTCGTTCAACGTGATCGTGCACGGTGCGAACGCAGCGCTGCTCTACTTGCTGCTGGCGCGAATCGGCCTGCCGCTGGTGGCCGCGTTCGCCGCCGCCCTCATCTTCACCGTCCACCCGTTGCAGTCGGCTGCGGTGGCCTATGTCTCGGGTCGGACCGATCTGCTGGCGCTGCTGTTCACGCTCGTTGCCGTGCGTCTGGCCGCCGCGACGGCACGGCGCACGACGGTCGACGAGATCGTACGGGCTGCGGGCGTGGCCCTGTGCGTGGCGCTGGCGGCGGGCGCGAAGGAGAGCGGCCTGGTGGCCGGTGTGCTGGCCGCCGCCCTGTGGTGGAGCCGGCGCGGAGAGCCGGACCGGCCGGGCCTGGCGTTTCCGGTTGCCGCGCTGCTGACGACGGCCGCGTTCGTCGTGCCGGTCGTACCGCCGGCGCTTTTCGACGGCGCTGGCCTGGATCTCGCCACGCGACTGCGCGGCGCCGGCACGGCCTTCGCCACCTACGTACGGTTGCTGGTGCTGCCACGCGAGCTTCACCTCGACCGGCTCACCACGCTCGGCGGTCAGGCGTACTTCTTCGCGGGCGTGGGCGTCGCGCTCGCGCTCGTGTGGGCCGTGGTGGGATTCGTGCGCGCACCGGGCCGCGTGCGCTTCGGCGGGCTGGCGCTCGCCATGCTCTATCTTCCCGCCAGTGCACTGGTGCCGGTGTATCCGGCCGTTGCCGCGCGCTGGCTGTTCACGCCCGAGCACTTCATGTACGCACCGATCGCGGCGATCGCCGCGTTCATCTGTCTCGACGTCAAGACCGGCATCGACGAGCTCGCTTCCCGCTACAGCCTGGCGCGCTACCATCCCGGGGCCGTCGCCGTCGTGGCGCTGTCGGTGGTTGTCGCCGCTCTGTCGGCCGGTCCGGTGCTCGCCCGCCAGGCGGTGCTGGCGAGCGCGGAGACCGCCTACCGCAACACGCTCGCGTACTCGCCGAGCCCGCGTGCGTGCTTCAACCTCGGTGTGGCGCTGCTCGCACGCGACCAGGCCGACGAGGCGGTGTCGATCTACGAACGTTGCGCGCGCGTGAGCCCGAACGACTCGAACGTGTTCGTGCAGCTGGGTGTTGCTTACCAGCGCGGTGGCAAGACGGCCGAGGCCGCGTTTGCCTACGAGAAGGCGCTGGCGCTCGATTCCGGCAACACGCTGGCGTGGAGCAACTACGCCAGCCTCGAGGCCAACAAGGGCGCCTACGCGCAGGCGCGCGAGAAGTGGCGCAAGGCGCTGGCGATCGACCCGGAGTTCAAGCCCGCGCTCGACGGCATGGCCGGGCTCGAACAGGCCCTACCGCCGGAGCTGTGAGACGAACGGGCCCTTCAAGAACCCGCTCGCGTCGCGCTGCCGAGGTTCTCGAACCGGCCGTCAGGACGTACCCGCGGCGTCTTCCGCGGCCTTCTTGAACTCGCGCACGGAGTCGGCGAGCGCCGACTTCTCGAACGTGCGCTTGAGCGGCCCCGGAATCCAGAAACCGATGTCGATCGCCTGCGTGCACGTGGCCTCGGTGGTGCGATCGTCGATCGCGCGCAGCGTGTACGAGCCCACCACGTCGTTGACGTCGCCGGTGCCCAGCTTCCACGTGAGCTCCTCGGGCCGCCGGCTTCGATAGTCGAGCGTGTAGCCGATGGTCTTGATCACCATGTTGAGCTCGTAGCACACCGACCACAGGCCGGCCGCCGCGTCGCTCTCGTCGATGCGCGCCGAGCTGATGCCCGAGAACCAGTCGGGATACTTCGCGAAGTCGACGAGCGTGTCGAAGCACGTGTCGATCGGCGCACGAATCATCTCGGTGTGCGACTGCGTCTCCATGGCCGAAAAACGTAGGCCCCAGGGCTGAGGTTGTCAACGAGGCCTGTGTTGACGCGCGTGTGCGCCTGTGGCCGTATGCATGCAGCTCATGGCCGGCTCGCAACCGCTCAAGAAGCCGCGTGACGCCGCGCTCGTTCTCGGTATCGACCAGCTCACGACCGACGTCGCGCGAGCGCTGACGAACAGCGAGGCCTTCTCGCAGGTGTGGACGGCCGGCAACGGCGAGGCCATCCGGCCCAGCCGCCACCGCAAGCTCGACTTCTTCGACCGTGGCGGTGCCCGCCGCCTGGCCGGCATCCTCGCCGACGTGAACCCGCAGACCATCGTGCAGCTCGCCGTCTCCCGCTCACCGGTAACGCCCGCGCGGCGCGGTCGCTTCGATGCGACCATCGCTCATGCGCTGTCCTCGGCCCTGCGCGTGTGGCGCGAGCGCGGCGGTCGGCCGCGCTCGCTGGTGGTGCTGTCGTCCACCGCGGTCTACGGGCTGGCGAGGACCGGTCCGCTGCTGTTCGACGAGACGAGCCGGCCCACCGGGCTCGACGAGGCAGATCCGTCCTCGCCCTACGGGCGCTGGGTGCAGGAGCTGCGCGCCGCCGAGCATGCCTACGCCGAGCTTGCCGAGGACAGCGGGCTGTCGCTCACGGTGCTGCGTTCCGCCGCGGTCGTGGGCGGGCCGGTGGCGAGCCAGGTCACCGATTACCTCGGCTCGTGGTTCCCGGTGCGGGTGGCCGGCTACGATCCGCCGATCCAGCTCGTTCACTACAGCGACCTCGTGCAGTCGATCGTGCGCGTCCTCGAGGAGCGCGCCGCCGGGACGATCAACATCGTGGGCCGCGGGGTCATTCCGCTGTCACGCCTGGCCGCACGCAGCGGCCGGTTCCTTTGGCCGATGCCGCCGGCCGCCGCACGCTGGCTCGCGCCGGAGGCGCTCGGCGTCGGAGCGCTGTGCTGGCGCTGCGTGGCCGACGGCAGCCGCGCCCTGCAGACGCTCGGCATGGTGCCTCAGTTCACGGCGGAGCAGGCGCTTGGCCGCTGAAGTTCGGCCCATCCTCTGGAAGGGCCGGCGCCTCGTTCTGCTCGACCAGCGCAAGCTGCCTGCGCGCGAGATCTACATCACGTATCAGGGCGTGCGCGACACCGCGCGCGCCATCAAGCAGATGGTGGTGCGCGGCGCGCCGGCCATCGGCGTGGCCGCCGCCTACGCGCTGGCCATGGAAGGGCGGCGGTTTCGCGACGGCCGGCTCACCGACGACTTCGAGCGCGCGGCGGCGGTGATGGCTGCCGCGCGGCCCACCGCCGTGAACCTGCAATGGGCGATCGAGGCGCAGCGCGCCGTCGTCGCCTCGCTCGACCCGGGCACGAAACCGGCTTCGGTTGCGCGCCGCATGGAGCAAGAAGCGCGGCGCATCCACGCCGGCGACATCGCGGTGAATCGCCTGATCGGCAGCCACGGCGCACGGCTGGTCGGCAACAAGGGCGACGTGGTCACGCACTGCAACGCCGGCGCGCTGGCCACCGCCGGGTACGGCACCGCGCTCGGCGTGATACGCGCCGCGTGGAGCGACGGCCGGCGATTCGGCGTCTTCGCCACCGAGACCCGCCCGTACATGCAGGGTGCGCGCCTCACCTCGTGGGAGCTCAAGAAGCTCGGCATTCCCGTGACCCTCGTGACCGACTCGATGATCGGACACGTGTTCCAGAACGTCGGCGTCGGTGCCGTGGTGGTGGGAACCGATCGCACCGCCGCCAATGGCGACGTGGCCAACAAGATCGGAACGTATCCGATCGCGGTGCTTGCGCGCCGCCACGGTGTACCGTTCTACGTCGCCGCCCCGACGTCATCGATCGACATCGACTGTCCCGACGGCGATCACATTCCGATCGAGCAGCGCGGTGCCGACGAGGTCACGCACGTGGGCGGACGGCGCATCGCGACCGAGGGCATCGACGTGCTCAACCCGGCCTTCGACGTGACGCCGGCAGAGCTCGTGACCGGCATCATCACGGAGTACGGTGTGGTGCGCGGAAACCTCGCGCGGGGTCTGGAACGTGCGGTGAAGCGCGCACGGCGCGAGCGCTCCGGCTAGGGCTCGTTGACGCGAAACGACGGATGGCCCGCCGCCTGTAGCCGCTGCTTGAGCGGCAGCGTCTCCTCGGGCGTCTGGAACCGCCCCACGCGTACGCGGTACAGCGGCTCGCCGCCCGAGCGAGTATCGCTGATGTAGACCTCGGAGAACGAGCGATCGAGCTTCTTCTTCATCGCGGTCGCGCTTCGCAGGTCACGGAACGCACCGACCTGAAGCGACATGTACGGACCGGCACCCGGCGGCGCCACGTTGCCCATCACGCGCGGCGACTGTGCAACCGGCGCCGCCGATGCAGGCTCGCTGGCAGGTAGCGGAGCCGGCGGTGGGGCAGGCGTGATGCCTGCAGGCGGTCGGTTCATCGGTGCCGTGGCGGGATACTTCGTGGCCGGTGCACGCGGCGGGCCCGGCGCCGGCGGAAGCTTGCTCTCCTCGATCATCTGCTCCACCGACTGCGGCGCCGGCGTGCTGCCCGGCCGAGGCGGCGGCTTGATCTCGACCTCGTAAGGCGTGCCGCCGAGAAACTCTTCGCGCGGCGAACGACGCTGCGCGAGCATCTCGAGCCTGGCCTGTTCCGCCAGCTCTACCTGCTCGGCCACCGTCGGCGTGTCGGGCAGCGCCGAGATCCCGCCCATCGCCGCCTCGACGGGCGGCTCACCGGTACCGATCATGCTCACCTGGGCACCCGCCACGCCGAGCGCCAGTAGCAGGATGCCCACCGCCGAGCCCGGCCGCAGCCACGAGCTCATCTCGCGCAGCTGCATCTTGCCCCTGCCGCCGAGCGGCTGCTTTACGTAGATCGCCGCCGCCTCGTCGACGTGCTCGGGCCCGACCGCCGCGCTCGACGTCTCGGCGGCACGCTGCATGGCCGCGCCCGCAAGCGCCAAGCACAGCGCGATGATGCCCTGGCTGTATCGCGCGATCGCGGCCACCGTCGGGATCGGCATCAGCTTGTCGCTGCCGGGCGCACCCGCCAGCTCGAGCCGATCGGTGAGGAAATCGGCCACCTCACGCGCGCTGAACGGCACCGTTTGCACGCGAGCGGTGATGCGCCCGCGCAGATCGGCGAGCGCCGGCGACTCAAGGGTTCTGGTGAGCTCCTCGCGGCCAACGAGCACGATCTGCAAGACCTTGTGGGCCTCGGGTGTCACGCCCACCGCTGCTACCAGATCGGCCAGCTTGCCCGGCTTGGCCAGGTGCGCATCCTCGATGACGCACACGATCGGGCGACCCGACACGCGCGCGTTGTCGATGAGCTGCATGAGCGCCGCTCGCCGGCGCTCCTCGGAATCTTCGCCGCGCGGCTCGTGATGGCGCAGCAGAGCATCGATCACTGCCGAGGGTCGGTGATGGGCAGCCGACACGGTCGCCGTGGCGGTGGCCTCGGTACGCCCCAGCACCGATCGCAGAAGGGCGCTCTTGCCGGTGCCGGCCGGCCCGGTGAGGATGATGAACCCGCGCCGTTGCTCCAGCGCCTGCTCCAGACGCAGCGACGCTACACCGAAGCGGGCTCCATAGTAGAACTCACCGCTTTCCTGACGGAACGGATCCGAGGTCAGTCCGAAGTGGGAATGCCACCCGCCCGATGCGCGAGCGGAAACCACCGCCGCAGCAGCGCTAGCGCTGCCCGTCCCAACGTCCCCCGCACCCCGCTTGTCGGCATTGGCCAGCGACATAGGGTAGCCCGGTCATTCTAGCGCAATCAGGCGAATCTCGAAGCGAGCGCGGAATGTTCCTGTGCGCCGATTAGACCCGTATCTACTGGGGTTCCTGCCAGTTTGCGAATCCGTTGGATGAGCTTTCGGCGCCGCCGCTCGGCCGCGGCAAGGGTAGCCTCGCCCAGGCGGCCCTCCTCGATGGCCGCCGCCAGGCCCGCCCGCGCCTCGCGCACCAGCGACGCGGTCTTGCATACCAGCACGATATCGCTGCCCGCGCGCACCGCGTCGACGGCCGCTTCGCCGACGGAATAGTGGTCGGCCACCGCCCGCATCTCGAGGTCGTCGGACACCACCACGCCGCCGAATCCGAGGCGGCCCCGCAGCCAGTCGCCTATGATCGTGGGGCTCAGGCTCGCCGGCCGCTCGGCGTCGAGCCCGTGGTAGACCACATGGGCAGTCATGATCATCGGCGCCCCCTGTGCGATCGCCCGTGCGAACGGCCGCATCTCCACCGTCTGCAGCCGGTCGGCCGCCTGGTCGACGTGCGGCAGCTCCAGGTGCGAGTCGCAGGTGGTGTCGCCGTGGCCCGGGAAGTGCTTCCCGCAGCTCACCACACCGCCCTCGGCCAGCCCCTGCATGTAGGGCAGCGCGTTGTGAATGACCTCTTCGGGGGTCGTTCCGAACGCGCGATCGCCGATGATCGGGTTGTCGGGGTTGGTGTGGATGTCGAGCACCGGCGCGAAGTTCACGTGGAAACCCGCCGCGCGCAGCTCCCGCGCCTGCGATCGCGCCACATCGCGTAGCAGTCCCGGATCGCCCGCACGCGCCATCTCGAGGGCCGGCGCGAAGTGCGTGAACGGTGCCGGCATCCGGTCGACGCGCCCGCCTTCGTGATCGATGCAAAGAATGATGTCCGGATCGTGCTCGGCGATCGCGGAGGTGAGCATGAGCAGCCGATCGGCGTCGGGAATGTTGCGCGCGAACAGGATCACGCCGAGCGGCTGAACCTCGCCGAGGAAATCGAGAACCGGCGCGATCTCGCCGTTGCCGTCCTCGTCGATCCCGACCACCAGAAACCGACTCGCCTGAGCCAGCGCCCCCTCGGATGCCGCAGCAGTTGCCATGCCCCCCACGATAGCAGAAACCCGGCGATTCTGCGGGGTTACGGTACCCGGTGGACTGTCTCCCGACGCCGTGCTACCTCTGTGATTGAAGCGAGGCGGGGAGGAGTTGGAGGCCGTTGCTGCGTCACTCGCGATATATCGCGCTTGAAGGGCCCGTTGCCGTGGGTAAGTCGGCACTGGCTGCTGCACTGGCCGAGGAGTACGGGGCCCGGCTCGTTGCCGAGCCCGTCGAGGAAAATCCTTTCCTGCCACGCTTCTACGAGGATCGAGATCGTTATGCGTTTACCGCACAGGTTTCCTTCCTCATGGAGCGCTACCGCCAGCAGCTGGAGCTTCGTCAGATCGACCTGTTCCAGCGATCGACGGTAGCGGATTACATCTTCGCGAAGGACCTGATCTTTGCGGAGATGAACCTGTCGAGAGACGAGATGGCGCTGTACAAGCGCATCTACGGGCTTCTCGACGCACGGATCCGCAAGCCGGACCTCGTGGTCTTCCTCGATGCGAAGACAGAGGTACTGGTGAGGAGGTTGAAACGTAGAGCTCGGCCGTACGAGAAGCCCGTTGGCCGGGACTACATGGAAAAGGTGGCGGAAGCGTACAGACGCTTCTTCCACACGTATAGCGACACGCCACTCCTGGTGGTCAATACTTCGGACATCGACTTTGTCGATCGTGGCGGCGACCTTGCCGACCTCGTCCGGGAGATTGGCTCGATGGGGCGGGGTGTGCAGCATTACGCACCGCTTGGATCCAGCTGAGCGGTAGGTCCGGAATGACCCGGACCCACCGCAGGACCGAGACGGGAGTTCTGGCCTCAGGCCCACACGCTTGCGTGGGACCTGGTCGTCAACCTTCCGGACTCGTCCGGGAGGTTTTTTTATGGCGGCCAGTTTCGAAGAGGCAAAGGTAACCGTACCGTCGGTCGAGGCATCAAAGGGCGAGCGCAAGCTCGCCATGGTGACCGCCTACGACTACACCTTCGCACACATCGCCGACCACTCCGGTGTCGATCTTCTCCTGGTAGGCGACTCGCTCGCCATGGTCGTTCAGGGTCACGAGAACACGCTCGGCGTGACCATGGACGAGATGATCTACCACACGCGCATGGTGGCTCGCGGTCGCGAGCGCGCGCTGGTGATCGGCGACATGCCGTTCATGTCGTACCACGTCTCGCCGCAGGACGCCGTCGTCAACGCCGGCCGCCTCATCAAGGAAGGCGAGGCCGAAGCCGTGAAGCTCGAAGGCGGCGTGAACATGGCCGACACCGTCGCTCGTCTCGTCGACGTCGACATCCAGGTGTGCGGCCACATCGGGCTGACGCCGCAGTCGATCCACCGCATGGGCGGCCACAAGGTGCAGGGCCGCCGCTCGGGCAAGACGCCAGGTGCCCGCGATCGCCTTTTTGCCGATGCGCGCGCGCTGGAAGACGCCGGCGCGTTCGCCATCGTCATCGAAGGCGTTCCCGCCGACCTCGCGCGTGACATCACCGCCGAGATCTCCGTGCCCACCATCGGTATCGGTGCCGGCGTCGCGTGCGACGGTCAGGTGCTCGTCATCAACGACGTGCTCGGACTCGAGCAGCGCATCAAGCCGAAGTTCGTCAAGCGCTACGCCGACCTGGGTACGCTGGCGGGCGATGCCATCGCCACCTACGTGAGCGAGGTGCGCGACGGGTCGTTCCCGACCGCGGGTCACGAGTTCAGCTCTCCGCGGCCGCTGCGGCTCGAGAAGAAGGCGTAGGCAGCGCGAGGACGCGAGCACTGCGATGAAGACCATCACCGGCATCGCCAAGATGCAGGAATTCAGCCGCCAGGTACGCACCGGCGGGCTCACGATCGGCTTCGTGCCGACCATGGGCTTCCTGCACGAAGGCCACCTCGAGCTGGTCAGGCAGGCACGCCGCGATGCCGATGTGGTCGTGGTCTCGATCTTCGTGAACCCGACGCAGTTCAACCGCAGCGACGACTTCGAGAGCTACCCGAGGGACGAGGAGCGCGACCACGATCTGCTGTGCGCCGAGCGCGTGGACGTGCTGTTCACCCCGTCTGCTGCAGACGTGTACACACCCGGCGCGGCGACGTCGGTAGCCGTCGAGGGCCTGACCGGGTCGCTGTGCGGCCCTCGTCGTCCGGGCCACTTCGAAGGCGTGACGACGGTGGTCGCCTCGCTGTTCAACATGGTCCTGCCCGACTTCGCCGTGTTCGGCGAGAAGGACTACCAGCAGCTGCAGGTCATCCGTCGCATGACGGCCGACCTGCACTTCCCCGTGAGAATCGACTCGAGCCCCACGGTTCGCGAAGCCGACGGTCTGGCCATGAGCTCGCGCAACGCGCGTCTCTCGGCCGCCGACCGCGAGCTCGCGCCGCTGGTGAGTCGTGCGCTGACGACGGCCCTGCAGGCCTTCGCCCAGGGCGAACGCCGGGCCGCCGCGCTGCAAGACGTCGCGCGAAACGTGCTCGCAGCCCTCGATCAGTTCGAGGTCGAGTACCTCGACGTCGTCGACGGCCAGACTCTCCAGCCCGTCGACACTGCCGACGAATCGTCGGTCATCGCGATCGCCGCCTGGCTCGGTGGCGTACGCCTGATCGACAACATCGTCTTCTCTCGCTGGCCAGCCGAGTACGCCTCGACCGGTCAGCGTCCGGAAACACCGCAAATCACTGAAACGGGAGTTCCTTCCGATGCGTAAGATGCTCAGAGGCAAGATCCACCGTGCGACCGTAACCGGCGCAGACCTTCACTACGAAGGGAGCGTCACGATCGACACCGATCTGATGAAGGCCGCCGGGCTCATCGACAACGAGGCCGTTCACATCTGGGATGTGAACAACGGCGAGCGTTTCGAGACCTACGTCATTCCTGGACAACGAGGCTCGGGCGTCGTGTGCATCAACGGCGCCGCCGCTCACAAGGTGAGCGTGGGCGACCTGGTGATCATCGCCGCGTTCGGCTGGATGGAAGACGAGCAGGCCAGGCAGTGGAAGCCGAAGGTGTGCTTCGTCGACGAGCGTAACCGCCAGGTGGACCTCGGACGCGACCACGAAGAGGGCGGTCAGGCGAGACTCCGGAAGGTGTGGGGCTGAGCGCTGGAAGAGAGGGAGACTGTCGCGCCGTGCGCGATGCGATCGGAGTCGGTGTCCGATGGAGACACTGGGTGGGTACCGGCCGGTAGTGCCGGCGACACCGTTCGCACCCCCGGAACCACAACTGATCCCGGCACCGAGGTCATCCTCGATGGCGCAGGTCGCGACTTGCAACCATGGTCGCTCCGCAGCCGGCGAGCGTCAAGGGATCAACCCGATTTTCGAAGACCAATTCGTCCGTATGCACCGTTCGGGTGCGCGGTCGTAGCCCGCATGGGGGGCGTCGCGACGCGCTGCGGCGCCCGTTTCGGCCTGTAGCGTCTCCCTCTACCCACCTCGTGCGCCGTCCCGTTCTGGGGAATGACCCGAACGGTGACACCTGCGTATTGCCGATCAGTCGCACCTGGCCCGCAAGCCACCCGCTACACCGCGCGCAAGATCCGCCGCTCCACGCGTTCGAGCCACGCCAGCTCGGCCCGCACGCGCGACTCGGCTGCGTCGGCGATCAGGTCGGTGAGCGCGTCGTCGAGGCCGGCCTTGCGCAGAACGGTGTGGCGACGTGACACGCCCCTCAGCTTCGTCATGTGCACCGCACGCTGCTGTTCGAACAGATCGGCCATGCGGCCGAGGTCGCCCAGGTCGATCAGCAGCAGCTTCATCACGAGCTCGTCGCGAAACGGAAAAGGATCGTCCGAAACGGGGCTGACGAGCCAGTCGGTGATCGCCTCCATTCCCCTTGGCGTGACGCGGTAGATCTTTCTATTGGGACGACCGGACTGGATCTCTTCGAACATCTCCAGCTCGCCCGAGCCCTGCAGGCAGTCCAGCGCCCGGTAGATGTAGCCGTAGCTGATCTGGAAGCCGTGCTCGCACAGCGCCTCCACCTCGCGCTTGAGCTGATAGCCGTGCACGCCTTCGGGGCGGTACGCGATGAGACCCAGCAGCGCGTAGTGGAGATTGCCTTCTTTCATCGTGCCCTCCTCTCGGTGTGATCGAGCTGGAGCATCGATGCGCGACGCGCGATCGCCAGTCAATGCCGGACGCGGCAACCGCGGAAGATTGTTCCGCGGGCTATGAATACATGTAGACATGGTCAGTGTAGATACCGGCCACGCGTCGGTCTGCGCGCACGCGGCAGCCGTGTGCGCACGACCACTAGATAGTTCTATGGCGCCGGTGGGCGCGCAGCGAGGCGGATCGGGGACAGCCGGTCGCAGTGCGGACACTGCTGTGTTGACCGGCGATCGCATCGCGAGATAGGTTGCGTCGTCGCTTCGATCGGGTTCGAGACGCGTCCGCACCCCGACCACTCGAGCCCGGTTCGCACTGCGGCAGGCCGCCGTGCCCGTCGTCGTCAACAGGCTTCGCGCCGCTCTCGCAACGGCGAGCGTGTCGCAGACCGAGCTGGCTCATGCGGCCGGGGTTCCGTACTCGACGCTGCGCAACATGGTGCGAACCGGGGGAGATGCGCTCCTGGGGCATGCCCTGGCGATCGGCGAGGTGCTGCAGGTGGAGGTCGAGGAGCTGTTCCGGCTGACGACGGGCGAGTGACTCGTGGCGAGCCGCAACGTCGACAACGTGCTTTCGCGTTTGCTGTACGAACGGGGGCTGACCGACGGTGAGGTTGCGCGGCGCGCGGGGCTGCCGCGGTCGAGGATCAACCGACTGAAGAACGGGCACGTACGACCGACCGTTCGCGATGCGCTCCTCATCGCCTCGGCGCTGGGCGTGCGGGTGCGCGACGTGTTCTCGTTGTGCCGGCTCGACGACGCGGACCCGGACTAGCCTATGACCACCTTCGCCCCGCTGCTGCTACCGTGGTAGCCTCGCCGCGTCGTGTCGCCGGGCAAGAAGAAAAAGAAGGGCGCCGAGGCAAAGCCCGGTGAGCCGACGGTCGGCAACCGTCAGGCGCGGTTCCGCTTTCACATCGAGGAGTCGCTGGAAGCGGGCGTGCAGCTGCTCGGCACCGAGGTGAAGGCGATTCGCAGCGGCCAGGCCAACCTCACCGACAGCTACGTGCGGTTCAAGGGGGCCGATGCGTACCTGGTGGGTTGCCACATCGGGCAGTACGAGGGCGCCGGCAACGCGGGCCACGAGCCGAGGCGCGAGCGCAGGCTTCTCATGCACCGGCGCGAGCTCGACCGGCTAGCGGTCAAGGTGCGCGAGAAGGGCCTGACCCTGATCTGCACCCGTCTGTACTTCAAGGACGGTCGCTGCAAGGCCGAGGTGGCGCTGGCCAAGGGCAAGAAGGCGCACGACAAGCGCGCGGCCATCAAGGAACGAGAGGTGAAGAAGGAGATGGACCGGGCGATCAAGCAGCACCGCTGACGATCGGTTCACACGCCGACCGGCGGCTTCGCTCACCCGGTCGGCAAGCTCGCGCGATCGATCTTGCCCATCGCGTTGCGCGGCAGCTCTGCCAGGAAGAAGTAGCGCCGCGGCCGCTTGTAGGCTGCGAGCTTGCTCTCGGCGGCCGAGCGCAGGGCCTTCTCCAGTGCCGCGTTCGATGCACGGCCGGGCGCGCTGCCCGCCGCGCCACCCGCTCCGATGCCGGCCTCGCCGCCCGCCTCGGTGTCCGCCGCCGCGCCTCCGGCAACGGTGCGAGGCGAGGGCACGACATAGGCCGCGACCACCTCGCCGAGGTCGTCGTCGGGGACGCCCGCGGCAACCATCTCGGCAACGCCGTCCACGTCGACCAGGGCGCGCTCGACCTCGGCCGGGATCACGTTGGAACCGCCGACGATGATGAGATCCTTCAGGCGGCCGTCGATCCACAGGTAACCGTCGGCGTCGAAGCGGCCGAGGTCGCCAGTATGAAAGTAGCCGTCGCGGAACGCGGCGGCCGTTGCCCCGTCGTCGTTGCCGTAGCCGGCGCATACGGCCGGGCCGGTCACGCAGATCTCGCCGCGCGGGCTCTCCTCTCCCGGCTCGGGGCATACGTGCGCGTCGTCCACGCGAATCGCCACGGTGGTGTCGGGCAGCGGCTTGCCGGCGCTTCCCGGTCGCGGAGCGTCGACCGGGTTGCTGGTGACGATGCCGGTCTCGGTGAGGCCATAGCGCTCGACCAGGCTCATGCCGAATCGTTCGGCGAAGCGCGTGGCCAGCACCGCCGGCAGCGGGGCGGAGCCCGAGATCGCGAGGCGCAGGCCCGACACATCGTCGTCGACCGCGGCCACCTCGAGCATGCGCGCGTACATCGTGGGCACGCCCATCACGAGGCTGACGCCGAAGTCGCGGATCGCGTCGAGTGCCGCGCGTGCGTCGAAGCGCGGCACGAGGACGATCTCGTTGCCGACGAGCAGGCTTCCGTACAGGCCGAGCACGAGACCGTGGAAGTGGTGTGCGGGCAGCAGGTGCAGCAGCCGGTCGCCGGCGCTGCGCGCCCACAACGCCTGCAGCGTCTCGAGATTGGCGAGCAGGTTACCGTGCGACAGCGGCACGCTCTTGGGCCGACCGGTGGTGCCCGAGGTATAGAGGATCAACGCCGTGTCCGACCGACTGCGGGCCACCGGTAACAGTGCATGCGACGACTTCGTGCTCGGCGGCGGCGCGGGTGTCGTGCGGTCGAGGCCGTTTGCCGGTTGCGGGTCGACGTCGCTCAACCACCACCTGCAGCGAGCCTGGGCCGACGCACGCTCGCTCGCGTGAGCAAATGCGGTCGACGTCACGATCAGTGCGGGCTCGGCGGCGGCGAGCAATCGGGAAGTCTCGTCGGGAGTCGACGCCGTGCTGATGGGCACGATGGCGAGCCCGGCTGCAAGGGCGCCGAGGTGCAGCGCGGCGAGCTCGGGGCCGCGCCCGGGGCACACCGCGATGCGATCGTCGGGTGCCAGACCTGCCTCGGTGAAGCGGATGGTCCAGGTCGACGCCTCGTCGAGCAGTCGTTCTCGCGACCACGTATCGGCGATGGTGCCGTCGGCGCCGAGCGCGACGATGCAGGCGCCGTCGGCCAGCGAGGTGAGACGATCGCGGACGCTGGTGGCCAGGTTCATCGACGATCCGGCATGCCGTTGCCGGGTGGGCGGGCAGGGGGCGCGACCGCAGCGGGCTGGGGCGCCTTGGAGACGGCCGGCGTGGTCGCCGGCGCGCGGGTCACTCTTCCTCTTTCCAGCGGGTGACCAGCTTTTGCTGGACCATGTTGGCCGGCGATTTGTGGCCGTCGAGCTCGGCAACCGGGGCGCGCAGCTCGGTGATCTTCTCGAGCGCGCTCTTGCCGGTGGCCACGCCGTGGCGGGCCAGGTAGCAGCCGATCACGGTGCCGGTGCGGCCGTGGCCGTCGGAGCAGTGCACGAACGTGGGGCTGTTACGGCCGTCGATCTCTGCGTCGATGGCGTCGAGAATGATCTGCATTTCCTGCGGCGGCGGCGCCGAGCCGTCGCCGATGGCGTGGCGCTGGATCTCGACGATCTCGCCGCGCTCCTCGGCGAGCTGCTCCAGGCGATCTTCGTAGGGCTTGTAGACCTCGCCGTCGGCGTGCTCGAGGACCTCTTCCTCGTCCATCAGGTCGATCACCGAGCGGATGCCGGCGTCGAGCAGTGCGACCAGGCGCTCGTCCATGCGCGCGGGGTCGGCGTCACCGGGATAGCCACCGGCCAGTAGCTGGCCGGGGATGACCCAGTACGTACCTGGAGTCGGTAGAGGCGGATTCGTGTCCACGGGCTAAGCGTGCTGGTTCTCGGAGGGAACCCCCCGGTTGGCGAAACACTCTCGCAACGGGCGCGGGTTAGGTCAAGGCCAATTGCGTGAAGCCGGACCAGCGCGTATGGAAAGTCGCTGATTTCTTGACGCTTATTGCATCGCCCGCCGGCGATGCTGGCCGGAAGCGGCGCCGGTCGCGCCTCGTGAGACGAGCCACGCCGAGGCGCCGCGCGACCTGCTTTCACCAGAATCGATCTTTTGCGCTGGAGGATGCCATGAAGGAGTTCGGACTGTTCATCAATGGCCAGTGGGAGGCTGCCAAGGGCGGCAAGACGACCCAGTCGATCAACCCGGCCACCGAGGAGCCGTGGGCCACGGTTGCCGTGGCCGACCGTGAGGACGCTCGCAAGGCCGTGGCCGCTGCCAAGAAGGCCCACGACGCCGGCGTGTGGCGCGGCACCCCGAAGGAGGAGCGCGCCGAGGTGCTGCGCAAGATCGCGGCCGGGATCGGCGAGCGCGCCGAGGAGCTGGCCGCCGCCGAGGCGCTGGATTCCGGTGCCACCATCCGCAAGTCGACCCTGGCCGATGTGCCCTCCACAGCCGACACGTTTCTGAAGTTCGCCGACGCACTCATGGCCGACGAGGAGGAGACGGTCTTCGAGGAGGCCGCGCCGGTCCCCAGCCGTAACATTATAAGGAAGGAGCCGATCGGCGTGTGCGTGGGCATCGTGCCGTGGAACTTCCCGATGCTGATGGCGTCGTGGAAGATCGCGCCGGCGCTGGCGGCGGGCAATACGGTGGTGATCAAGCCGGCCTCCAACACGCCGGTGACCGCGCTGCTGATGGGCGAGATCTGCTCGCAGGCGGGCGTTCCCGACGGCGTGGTGAACGTGATCTCGGGCCCCGGCGGCTCGATCGGCGAGGAGCTGGCCAGCCATCCCGACGTCGGCAAGGTGGCGTTCACCGGCTCCACCGAGGTGGGGCGGCGCATCATGCAGCTCGCATCGGGTACGGTGAAGAAGGTGACGCTCGAGCTCGGCGGCAAGTCGCCGAACATCATCCTCGACGACGCCGATCTCGACACCGCCGCGCTGGCGGCCCTGTTCGGCACGTTCTTCCATCAGGGGCAGATCTGCGAGTCGGGAACGCGCGTGCTCGTGCAGAAGGATCAGTACGATACGTTCGTCGAGAAGATGATAGCCGGCTCCAGCAAGATCCAGCTCGGCGACACCATGGACATGATGACGAGCATGGGGCCGCTGGTGAGCAAGACCCAGTACGACACGGTCGAGAACTACGTGGGTGTGGGCAAGGACGAGGGCGCCGAGTGCGTGCTCGGCGGCTCCCGCCCCGAGGGCATGGAGAAGGGCTACTACTATTCGCCCACGATCTTCGCGGGCGTGGACAACAAGATGCGCATCGCCCAGGAAGAGATCTTCGGTCCGGTCGTGTCGGTGATTCCGTACGATGACGAGGCCGATGCGGTCGGTATCGCCAACGATTCCATGTACGGGCTCGGCGGCGCGGTGTGGTCGCAGAACGAGGAGCGCGCGCTCGGCGTCGCGCGACAGATCGAGACCGGCACCGTGTGGATCAACGACTACCATCTTCTCAACGCGCGCTTCCCGTTCGGCGGCTACAAGCAAAGCGGCGTGGGGCGCGAGCTCGGCGCCTGGGGTCTGCACGAGTACCAGGAAGTGAAGCACATCCACGTGGGCGAGAACGTGCCGGCCGATCAGAAGATCTACTTCGGGATGCTGTTCAACTAGACGATCCGTGCGTGCGAGGTTGGCGGCATCGCGGCCGTCGACCTCGCGACAGCCCGCCTGTGGCGACCGTCAACGTAAGCGAGCGAGCGGCCGAGATGCTGCGCAGGATCGGCGCGGAGCGAGGCGGCGCTCTCACCATCACGATCGACGGCGGCTGCTGCGAGGGCACCGCGCCTCATCTGTACGAGGACTACGTGTTGCCGTACGGCTCGCATTCGATCGGGGAGGCGGAGGGGATTCCGATCTACGTGCCGCCGAGCTTCAAGGACGACTACGACGATCGCACCGTGACCATCGATCTCGTCGACGACATGGGATCGGACGCGCTGTCGCTCGAGACCGAGCACGGCGTACGCCTCGTCCTGAGGCACCGCTAGCCCCGGGGTTTGCGCGGGGGGGCTGCGTCTTGCACAAAGACCTGGCCGCCATGAGTAACGCTCTTCTCGAAACGCACTTACTGCCGCCGTTCTCGCGGATCACGCCCGACCTGGTCGTGCCCGCCATCGAAAGCCTCATCGAGGAGGGCCGGCGCGAGATCGAGGAGATCCTCGGGCGCGTCGGCGACGAGCCCACGTGGGAAAGCTTCGTTCGCCCCCTCGAGAACCTGCAAGACCGACTGAGCCAGGCGTGGTCGCCGGTGGGGCACATGAACGCGGTGGTGAACTCCGAGCCGCTGCGCGACGCCTACAACGCGTGCCTGCCGATGCTCTCGGCGTATGCCACCGAGGTGGGTCAACATGAGGGGCTGTTTCGCGCCTACGAGACGCTGGCCGCGTCGGACGAGTACGCGCGGCTCGACACCGCGCAGCGCAAGTCGATCGACAACGCGCTCCGCGACTTCCGGCTGAGCGGCATCGATCTGCCCGACGACCGCAAGCAGCGATACGGCGAGATCAAGCAGCGACTGTCACAGCTCTCCTCCACGTTCGGCGAGCACGTGCTCGACGCGACCAAGGGCTGGACCAAGCACGTGACCAGCGCCGCCGACCTCGCGGGCCTGCCCGAGAGCGCCATGGCCGTGGCCGAGCAGACCGCACGCGCGTGCGGTCTCGACGGCTACGTGCTCACCCTGGAATTCCCGTGCTACCAGCCGGTGGTGACCTACTGCGACGATCGCGAGCTTCGTCGCGAGATCTACGAAGCGTTCGTTACACGTGCGTCCGACGTGGGTCCCGGCGCGGGCAAGCTCGACAACGGCCCGCTCATGAACGAGATACTCGCGCTGCGCCAGGAGCTGGCCGAGGTGCTCGGCTTCGTCGAGTACGCCGAGTACTCGCTCGCGACCAAGATGGCCGAGACACCGCAGGAGGTGCTCGACTTCGTGCTCGATCTGGCACGCCGCACGCGAGCACAGGCCGAGAATGAGCTGGAGGAGCTGCGCACGTTCGCCCGCGAGCAGCACGGTGCCGAGGACCTCGAGGCCTGGGACGTCGCCTATTATTCCGAGAAGCTCAAGCAGTCGCAGTACGAGGTGTCGCAGGAAGTGCTGCGGCCGTACTTCCCCGTGCCGCGGGTACTGGCGGGCTTGTTCGCGACGGTGGAGCGGCTGTTCGGTATCAGCGTGGACGAGATCGAGGAGTTCGACGGCTGGCATGCCGACGCGCGCCTGTTCGAGGTGAGCCGCGACGGTGAGCCGATCGGCCGCTTCTATCTCGACCTCTACGCGCGTCCCGACAAGCGCGGCGGCGCGTGGATGGACGACTGTCGCATCCGGCGGCGTCTCGACGACGGCGGGCTGCAGCTACCCGTGGCCTATCTCGTGTGCAACTTCACGCCGCCCGTCGGCGACCGGCCGGCGCTGCTGACGCACTACGAGGTGACGACGATCTTCCACGAGTTCGGCCACGGGCTGCATCACCTGCTCACGCAGGTGGAGGTGTCGGAGGTGTCCGGCATCAACGGCGTGGCCTGGGATGCGGTGGAGCTACCGAGCCAGTTCATGGAGAACTGGTGCTGGTCGCCCGAGGCGCTGGCCATGATCTCGGGCCACCACGAGACCGGCGAGCCGCTTCCGCAAGATCTGCTCGATCGCATGCTCGCGGCGCGCAACTTCCAGTCGGGCCTGGCCATGCTGCGCCAGCTGGAGTACACGCTGCTCGACCTGCGACTGCACATGGCGGCATACCGAGGACGGCAGGTGCAGCAGATCCTCGACGAGGCGCGCGCCGAAGTGGCCGTGCTCGCCCCGCCCGACTTCAACCGCTTTCAGCACGGCTTCACTCACATCTTCGGCGGCGGTTACGCTGCCGGCTACTACAGCTACAAGTGGGCGCAGGTCCTGTCGGCCGATGCGTTCTCGCTGTTCGAAGAGCGGGGCGTGTTCGACCAGGCTACCGGCGAGCATTTCCGCGACACCGTTCTGGCCAGCGGCGGCTCGCGCGACGCGATGGACCTGTTCGTCGAGTTCCGTGGCCGCAAGCCCACCGTCGACGCGCTGCTACGGCACACCGGCATCGCCTAGCTTTCCGCCCAAGAATACACCGCGGTCGCAGGGCACCGAGATCCGGCGCTCGTCGAGGCGTGCCTAGCGGCGACGCCGGCTCACTCGCACGCGCAGCGAAGCTCGGCGCCCTCCACGTTCAGCGCAACCTGCAGGCACAGCAAGGCGTCGCTCGCGCCGAGCCGGCCGTTGCCGTCGACGTCGCAGATGCACTCCGGCTCGCAGACCAGTGCTTGTACGGCCGCGCTCAGGATGAACAGGCAGTCGGTTGCGGTCGGATCGGGACCTTCGGTCGCTGGAAGCCCGCAGAGGTCTGGTGGCAACGTCGTGGTCGTCGTCGACGGCAAGGTCGTCGTACCTGACGGGTGCGGCGTGCGCGATGTCGTCGTGCTCGACATCGACGTGCTGGAGGTCGTTGACGTGGACGTCGTCGAGGTGGTCGTCGTCGGCACCACGTCGTCTTCGAGCACGCGTAGCTGGAGCACCGCCGGGCCCGGCAGGCCTAGCACGACGTTTGCGGTCTGCGAGTACGACGGCCCGATGCATGTTGCCCCGGCATAGGTGGGCTGTGGGCAGGTCCGTACACACTGCGCCGCGGCGCAGTCGGCGTTGGTCGTGCACGGTGTCGGCTCGTCGGGCTCGGCGCATACGCGACGAGGTGGAACGCGACGACCGTTCGCACGAACGACGTTCTCGAAGCACGGTCGCGGCTGCAGCACGCACTCACCGGCGCCGTAAGTGGCACATTCCGCGTTCACGCTGCACTCTCTGAACGGCGCGAGCGAGCACGTTCCCACCGGCGGCGTTGGGGGAACCGGGCCCGCACAGTCCGGGCCATCGCAGCAGCGTTCGGACTCGTCCTCCCCGCAAATGAAATTCGTACAGTCGTTGCCCTGAGCTTGCGGCACGGCATCCGGCGCGTTCACGACCTCACGGCCCGATCCGGGTGCACACGTTTCACCGGATGCGCAGTCGGCATCGCCGAAGCACGGCTTCTCGGGGTCGTCATCGCACAGCCCGCAATGGCAGTACACGCCGCAGCTCACCGGCTGGTCGGGCGCACTCGCGCACGCCCCACCACTCGTGCAGTCGCCGTTGTTTGCGCACGCGGAGAGATCGTTGGTACAGCGGGCGCAGTCGGCGTTGCTGCTACACGGGGAGTAATCGTCGAGGCAAACGGCGCCGTCGCCGCTGGGATGCACGTTACCGAGCGGGAATGCGCACGGCAGCGTGGCCTGTCGCGCAGTGCTGCCCGTTGTTGCCCTGGTTCGGCCGAACAGGAGTCCGGGGCCGGAGATGTTGGCGGCCGGGTCCGGCGGGCAGTCGGACGACACGCCGCCGAACACCTCGTTGGTCGCCTCGACCGTGCAGGCCTGGCCGCTGGCCGGACCGAACTCGCACAGGAACTCATCGCCTACCTGCGGGTCGTCGTCGGGCGCGCCGCAGCGCGGGCAAGGGACCTCGAGCTGGACGCCCAGATGCAGGCGCCAGCGGCTGCTGAACGACAGCTCGCTTTCGCCCGAGCCGAGGTCGATGGTGCCTGACAGGTCATCGCGCAGATGCATCGTCATGCAAGTCGGCACGCCTGCAGTCGTGGCCGGAATCGGCGGCCCGGGAAACTGCTCGCACGATTCGGTGGGCTCGCAGTCGGCGTTCGTGGAGCAGGCATCGAGCGATCGGGTGCAGCGACTCGTGGCAGCCGACACCAGCTCGCACTCGTCGTCGCCCGGCGTCGTGCCGGTGGTGTCGCACGTCGACTTGCACGTCTCTCCGGTCGCACAGTCTCCGTCGCTGTTGCAGAGCGCCCCCGCACCAGCGCAACGGTTCGCAACCGCGAGTGACAGGAGTTGTCCCGAAGGAAGCGCCTGTTCGTGTGCGAAGCCGTTCCAGCCCTTGCTCACCGTGCCGAAGTGGAGCTCGAAGGTTTCGCAGGGCGGCTCGTCGACGGCGTGGCAAGGGTGAGCCGCAAGCAGGTACGCAAGAACGCAGGCAGAGACGAGTCGTATCGGTCGCATCGTGGCCTCCCGTTTCGTACGTGTCGCATTCGAACTCTGTCCGCACGTCGACGCTAAGGCCAGACGGATTGTTCCGTTGGGGTGCACGTATCGGAGCGTGTCCGAGGCGAGGATACGTGCTGCCGCACGCGAATCGAAGAACGCTAGCAGATGTCGGAGATGAAGAGGTAGGTCGCGACGAGCTCGCGTTCAGCGAAGCGCCATGCCGGAGCGCACGGTGCGGTCGAGCCAGGAGCCCGCGAGCAGTGACGTGACGATGGCCAGCATCACCAGGATCGAGTAGAAGCTCTCGTTGATGATGGCTGCGTCGAATGCGAGCGAGGCCAGCACGATGCCCGGCCCGCCGCGCGCGTTCATCGCCACCGACAGATTCGTCGCGCCCGTATGCGACTCGCCGGCCGCGCGCGCACCCAGGTACACGCTCAGCGCTTTCACGAAACACGCAAACGCGAAGAACAGCAGGAAGAAGCCCGGGTCGAAGGCGCGCACCAGGTCGAGGCGGAGCCCGACGATGGCGAAGTAGATCGGGATGAAGAACGCGAACGAGAACGTGGTGATCGCGTTGCGCGGCATCTCGGCATCGTCGACCGACTGTCCCGTCACGATGCCCGCCACGAACGCCCCGAACATCGGCGCCACGCCCAGGAACACGGCCAGCCCGGTCATGATGAGGCAGAACGTGAGCAGGTGGGCCACCGGGCTGCTCTTGCGCACCAGGTTGTAGCGAAAGCGGTTGGCCCACCGGAACACGGCCGGACCCACCAGCAGCGCCAGCCAGAAGAACACCAGCGTGATCGCGCTGTGGTAGGCGATGTTGGCGCCGGCCGAGTCATGCAGGCCGAGCGCCGCGGGCACACCGAACGCCTGGTCGGGCCCGGTTCCCACCATCGACAGCGCCACGGCGAGCACGACGTACAGAACCACGTCCTCGATGACGGCCGCCGACAGGATGATGCGCGCGAAGTCGGTCTCCAGGATCCCGAGGTCGTGCAGGATGCGTGAGATGACCGGAATGCTGGTCACGGCCACGCCGATGGCGAACACCAGAAGGAACGCCGTCTCGTTGCCGGCCGCTCCGACGAACGCGTCGGCGTCGATCATGCGCAGGAACAGCACTCCGAGCGCGAAGGGGATGGCCGTGCCGGTGAGCGTGATGAGCGAGGCCGTGCGGCGCTCGCCGCTCTGGAACGTGGCACGGATCTCCCCACCCGAGCAGAACATCAGCAGCAGCAGCCCCAGCTGGTAGATCGCCCCGAGGATGGTCTGGGTCTTGGCGTTGCCCGCGAACACCGCGTGCTGCAGCTCCGGGAAGAAGTAGCCGAAGATCGTCGGCCCCAGCAGCAGCCCGCCCATGATCTCGCCGATGACCGGGGGCTGGCGCATCCACCTGAACAGGTAGCCGAACCCGTGCGCGGCGCCGAGCAGGAGCGTGAGCGCCAGAAGGAGGGAGGCTATGTCGGAGACGCTGAATTCCATGGGAACGGAGGGCTAATCCATTGAGACAGGATACGCGCGCTGAATCATTTTCCGTGATCGCGCCGACGCCACGCGCGACGCGGAAACCGCAACCAGTGCGTGCTCGCGAGAGACGACCGCATCGCCGGAGCGCATGGGCGTCGAGTACCGAGAGGGGGTGTTGAGATGATCAACCGTTCTTCGGGCCACTCGGGTATGTCGATCCGCCCACGCTGCGACCGACCCGGCTCTGGTCGTAGTGTGCGGGCGTCGCTATACGAGGCGCACCATGACGACATTGACTCCTCATCGAACGCTCATCAAGGGCGGTCACGTCATCACCATGGACGATGTTCTCGGCGACCTTGCCGGCGGCGACGTCCTGATCGAGGACGGTGAGATTCGCGAGGTCGCGCCGTCACTCGACGTGGCCGAGTGCGAGACGATCGACGCCGCCGGCAAGATCGTGCTGCCCGGCTTCGTCGACACCCACCGCCACACCTGGCAGACCCAGCTGCGCAACGTCGCCGCCGACTGGACCCTGTTCGACTACGTCGCGGGCATGCGTTTCTGCTACAGCTCGTTCTACTCGGCCGACGACGCCTGTCTCGGCAACTACGCCGGCGCGCTGGAGGCCCTCGACTCCGGCATCACGACGCTCGTCGACCACTCCCACATCATGAACACGCCCGAGCACGCCGACGCCGCCGTCGACGGGCTGACCGACGCCGGAATTCGAGCGGTGTTCTGCTATGGCATGTTCGGCAACCCGGTGCGCGAGAAGGGCAAGGGCGCTGCCGACTCCGGCTTCGAGACGCCCGAGTGGCACTTCGACGATGTTCGCCGTCTGCGCGAGCGTCGCCTGAGCTCCGACGACGCCTTGGTCACCATGGGCATCGCGCTCAACGAGCTCGAGACCCTGCCCACCGAAGCCGCCCGTCGCGAGATCGAGTTCGCTCGCGAGCTCGGCGCACGGAGGCTGAGCTGTCATGTGGCGATGGGAGCCATCAGCGCTCGCGCTCGACTCGTCGAGAAGCTCGGAAGCGAGGGCCTGATCGGCCCCGATCTGCTGTTCGTCCACGGTGCCTCGCTCACCGACGAGGAGCTGTCCTTGATTGCCGACAGCGGCGCCGCCGTCTCGGTCACGCCCGAGACCGAAGTGCAGATGGGCATGGGCCACCCCGTGACCGGCCGAGTGCTGGCCAGCGGAGCCTGCACGTCGCTTGGCATCGACATCGTCTCGAACTACAGCGGCGACATGTTCGCGCAGATGAGGCTGGGGCTGCAGATCGAGCGCTTCCGGCGAAACTCGGTGCTCGAGGGCCAGGGCCTGGCGCCGCGCAAGATCCTCTTCACTGCGCGAGACATCCTGAGGATCGCCACGCTCGACGGCGCCCGCGCAGCCGGGCTCGAGAAGCACGTCGGGAGCCTGACGCCCGGCAAGCAGGCTGATGTGACCCTGATCTCGACCGACACGCTCAACATGGCCCCCGTGAACGACCCGGTCGGTGCCGTGGTGCTGAGCGCGAACGCGGGCAACGTCGATACGGTTCTCGTGGCCGGGCGGGCAGTGAAGCGGGGAGGGCGGCTGATCGACGTGGATCTGCCGCGGCTTGCCCGCCGGCTCGGAGAGTCGCGCGACCGGATCACCGCTGGCGCTGCGAGCGTCGACACCGACGGGCTCCGCGAGCTCATGGCGCCGCTGTTTCCTCTGGGCTAGGCCGCGCGGCGTCGGAGTGGCGGTCGCGTCGGATGGCGCCGCGGCGGCGAATCCTCCAAGTCCCCGAAAAGTCGAGGTTGCCGAAGACCCGTTCCTGGTTATATTGTAGGGACTGTCCGAGCCTGGGGGCGATCTGGGTTCGACGGAGGTAACGAAGCGAAAGCTGCATGCCGAGGTTCTGTCTTTCCTCGTAAATCCAGGACAGGACGCAATCTAATTGCGGACTATGACTACGCTCTCGCGGCTTAATTAGCTGCGACGTCCTCACCGAGCTCTCCCGCGGCCCGGTGAAGGGCGCAATTTAGTGGGATAGGGAATGGAGCCTGCCATCGGCGCCTGACTTGAGATTAATGATGGCTGGTGCGCCAGCAGCCCGCGCGTGGGCGGTCAGGCGCATGAGATCAATTCACGCGATAAGCATGTAGAGGCGATTGTGGACTGCTTTCGGACGGGGGTTCGATTCCCCCCGCCTCCACCATTTTCTTCCTGAGTCAGAGCGTGTGGCAACGTGGACTCTGCGCCGTGTTCTCGGAGCTGCTCACGCTCAACGTCGGCAACGCCCTCTACGTCCGTCGGCCCGAGGGTGTGGCCGGCGCCAAGTTCGGCGAAGCCCGTGGTGCTTTCTCGAAGGCGATTCTTGTGGGCACCGTTCGACCAGGCGAGCAGCGCCCTGTGCTCAACCCGGACCCGGAGACCGTCCTCGAGGAAGAAGACCGGCTCGTCTTCCTCGCCCGAAGCTTCGAGGACTGCCTGCCGGATTCAACGCGGCAACTTGGCGTAACCGTACCGGCTTCGCGAGCACTCCCTGTGGCTCGTGAACGCCGCCGCGTGCTGATTCTGGGCTGGAGCCGCAAGGTGCCGGCTCTGCTACAGGAGTTCCAGCGTTACGGTAAGGATGTGTTCGAGATCGATGTGGTCTCGGCCACGCCTATCGGGGAGCGTGAGCAGGCGCTCGCGCGTTACGCGTCCGACGCTCCTGGCGCTTGCGTACGACAGATCGAGGCTGGCTTCACCGTTCCCGGCGTACTGGAGCGTCTCGAACCTCGCGGCTACGACAACATCGTGCTGCTGGCCAGCGAACGGCTCGGGGAACAAGAGCAGGCGGATGCGACTACCGCTTTATCTTACGTGATGCTGAACGGGCTGCTTCCGGAGGATGGGCCTCGCCCGGAGATGCTGCTCGAGCTCCTGGACGAGGAGAACGAGTTTCTATTTTCGCGCAGGCAAGAGGACGTGATCGTGAGCCCGACGCTGGTGAGCTACGTACTCTCGCAGGTATCGATGTGCCGCGAGCTTGCTGCCGTGATCGTGGAGCTGTCCCGGCCGTGGGGCGCGCAGATCGTGCTGCGACGCGCACAGGAGTACGTAACGACGGAAGGGCCGGTGCGCTTCGAGGACCTCGAGTGCGCCGCGGCCGCGCGCGGTGAAATTGCGATCGGCCTGCGGCACGCCGAGGGACGTGACCCCGCTATCGCACTGAACCCCGACCGTGACACCGAGTGGACGCTCGCGTCGGCCGACGAGTTGGTAGTGCTGACGACGTACGCCGAGCCGAAAGAAGAGGCGTGACCGTCGTGGATCGCGCCATCGTACAGCGCACCGTTCTGATCGCTGCTTCTTGCTCGGCGCTGGCCTGTTCTGCAGCGCCTATCGCGGTAGAACGTCTCGAGCCGCAGCAGGCCTACCTTTCCCTCACGCGAACGGCGCTCTCCGGCGAAAAGCTCAGCCGAGCGACGCGGATCGTGCTGCGCCGCCACGACCTGCTCAACCTGCACTCCAAGGATCCAGAGGCGGCGCTCGAGGCACTGCGCGCGGTCTATGTCTCGGGCGATGCGGACAGTGACAGCCTGTTCGCTCTTGCCGAGACGGCCCTCGCGCATGCCGCGAATACCAAGAGCAGCGCTCACTACCTGGCGGCCGCGATGTACGCCTATGCGCAGCTCGTGCCATCGTCGATGGGTATCGAGCTCGATCCGGTCGATCCCCGTATGCGCGTGAACGTCGCCATTTACAACACGGCGATCGTTGGTGCATTCGCTTCGGAAGACGGAGATACGGTCGAGCCCAAGGCCGGCAGCTACGCGCTACCGTTCGGCGAGCTGACAGTTTCGTTCGATGCAGCTCAGCTTATGTGGAACGGCCGGCTACTCAGCGACTTCCTTCCGGCGTCTCATTACGACGTGCGTGGACTGAAGAATCGATACTGGCGCCCCGGTGTGGGCGCACCGCTCACCGCGCGCGCACAGGTGGCTGCCGACCGGCCGGATATAGAAGGCCTCGTCATATCTGAGAGTCGCGTAGCCATGACCGCCATTCTCCGCTTCGACGACGTCAGACCACAGCTGGAGTCGGGCGAAGTCGCAGCGACGCTCGAACTCTATCCCAATAACGAGGCCGAAACGGTTACGATCGCCGGGCACGAACTACCGCTGGAGGCCGAACCTTCGGTAGCATTAGCGAAGACCTTGGTGGAGCAGAATCCGTGGCAGAACGAAATCTCGGCATTTGTGGGGAAGGTCGTCAGCCGACCGCAGCAGGCGGCCCTCAGCGGGCTGGCACCGCCTCGCCGAAACAGGATCCCGTTGGTCTTCGTGCACGGTACCGCGTCGAGCGGTGCGCGCTGGGCCGACATGATCAACGACATCGATGCCGATCGCGACGTCCGGCGCGCTTATCAGTTCTGGTTCTTCAACTACGACAGCGGCAACCCGATCGCTCATTCCGGCATGAAGCTGCGGCGCGCGCTCGTCGAGCTGATCGGCCGGCTCGATCCCGACGGAACGAATCCCTGCCTGACCAGCATGGTCGTCATCGGCCACAGTCAGGGTGGCCTGCTGACCAAGCTGGTCGCCGTTGATAGCGGAACGCGGTTCTGGGAAGCGGTCAGCGACAAGCCCTTCGACGAGGTTCAGTTCTCGGAGGAGACGCGTGAGTCAATCCGCGAGGCGTTGTTTTTCGAGGCGCTGCCATTCATCGAGCGAGTCGTATTCATCGCGACGCCGCATCGCGGCAGTTTCCGGGCGCGCTCCGGCTTCGTGAGGCGCCTTGCTCGAGGCTTGATCAGCCTTCCAGGCGATCTGCTCAAGGTCAGCGCGGATCTCCTGAGAATCAGGGAAAACAAAGACGGGTACCTGAGACTGGACCGCATCTCGACGAGCATCGACAACATGTCGCCGGGCAGTCCTACGCTGCTCGTGCTGGAGCCGATACCGATCGATCCGGACATTACCGCGCACTCCATCATCCCGGTGTTACCGCATGACGGACGGATCGAGGAAGGCAATGACGGCGTGGTGGAGTATGCGAGCGCACATCTGGACGGGGTCGAATCGGAGCTCGTTGTGGAGTCCGGGCACTCGACCCAGTCGAACCCGCATACGATCAACGAGGTGTTGAGGATACTGCAGCTGCATCTGGCTGAGTCACGCTGCAGTAGCGCACGGCCGCGAACCGCTGGACTGTTCACGCATTAGTCCCGGAGGCTTCGTGAAACTGGCGACGACTGAACGAACCCGTGGTGCCCACCCACTCGAGATTGGAGTTGCAGCGGATGCGCAGACGTAGGGAGATCCTTCGCGCGTTCTTTCTACTACTAGCCTCGGGTTCGATGCCGGTGCACGCGGTTGAGCCGTCTGGACAGCGACTGCAGCCGGCCGGAGAGCAAGTGCCCGAGGCTCGGCCGCAGCAGAAGCCCGTCGAAGCATCCTCCGGCGCCGAGAGGATGCTGAGGGTCAAAGAGGTGATCGAGCTCGACCGGCTGCTTCCCGTCGAAGCCTAAGCTTTCTCCACCCGGGACCATCTCCTGTTTAGGATTTCGCTTCGGGTGTCCGTCACGATCGTCCGCGGCGCGATACCGCTCTTCTTGAGAAGCTTTCGCATGAGCTTGAGCGCAGCCCGCTTGTTACGCTTGGCCTGGACGAGAACGTCGAGGATCTCGCCGTTCTGATCGATGGCGCGCCACAGATACATTCGTTTGCCACCGATCGAGACGAAAACCTCGTCCAGATGCCACAGCGGGTGCGCGGGGCGGCGTCGGTGGCGAAGCCGACGAGCGATCGGTGGGCCGAACTTCGCGACCCAGCGTCGGATGGTCTCGTAGGAGACGATGATCCCGCGCTCGGCGAGCAAGTCCTCCACGTCCCGAAGACTCAGAGAAAACCGAGCGTAGAGCCAGACCGTGTACTGGATGGTCGGCGGCGGAAAGTGGCAGTAGCTGATCGGCGCCACCGGCGGACTCTACCGCTCAGCCCGCGCTGATGCCTCCGAACTTGTGACAAAGCCGACCGCCACGTATTGGGCTTCACCAGACACCGGCCGATGCGGCGACGGCCCTTTTCCCAAAGTCAGTTCATGCGCAGTATTGATCAGGCCCGCCGGTGCCAGGAGACACCCCGTTGATGTCAGGTGATACGGTTTTCGTTTTCGCGCTGATCGGCGTGACCGCTGCCCTCATGGCAAGCAATCGGATTCGCTTCGACGTTATTGCATTGCTCGTCGTGCTGGCGTTGATGCTGAGCGGCGTCCTCACCGTGCCCGAGGCATTATCCGGATTCGGTAGTTCGGTTGTGATTCTGGTGGCGGGCCTGCTGGTGATCGGCGATATGCTCGATCGCACCGGTGTCGCCGCCGCGATGGGCGACTGGATACTGAAGAAGGGCGGCTCCAATGAGATCCGACTGCTGATCGTCGTCATGGCCGCTGCCGGCGTCCTGGGCGCGGTGATGAGCTCCACCGCGATCGTCGCGATCTTCATTCCTATCGTCCTACGAATAGCGGGCGAAACTGGTATCAGTGCATCACGTCTGTTGATGCCGATGTCCTATGCCGCACTCATCAGTGGCATGCTCACGCTGATCGCCACGACCCCGAACCTGGTGGTGAGCGAGGAGCTGAAATATTCCGGATACCAGGAGTTCGGTTTCTTCAGTTTTACGCTGATCGGCCTCGCCGTGCTCGTCGTAAGCATAGTCTACATGGTGTTGATCGGCCGCAGGCTTCTACCCAGTGAAGCCAAATCGCCTCGTCCCGGCAGACTCAGGCGTTCGCTCTTCGAGATGTGGGAAGACTTTCGCGCCGAGGCCCACTACCAGTCCCTGCGTATCGGGCCCGGCTCGCCGCTGGTCGGGAAGAGCCTGGCCGAGGCGCAGATCGAGACTCTCTACAGACTCAGGGTTCTGGGCATCCTGCGCAAAACGAGCGGTGGCGGGGAGAGGATCAGTTCGCCAGGACCGGGGACTGAATTCAGGGTGGGCGATGCGATGGTGGTCGTCGGCCCCGTGACCGGACATGAACGCCTGATAGCCCAACAATCGGTGTCGCCATTCATCGTCTCCGACAGGGACAGGCAGCGCTGGATGTGGGAACTGGGTGGAGCGTCTGTCCTCATCCATCCCGAATCGACCTTGACTGGCAAGAGCCTGCGTGAGGCCGAGTTTCGTACCCACTACGGTCTTCACGTCGTGGGCTTGCGGCGCGGTCAGGAAGCTGTGGCCGATTTCGAAGATGTGGAGCTGGCTGCTTCGGACAGCTTGCTCGTCATAGGGCCGTGGTCGGGTGTGCAAACGTTGTCGTCACAGCATCATGATTTCGTCATGCTGGAAACGCCGGCCGAATATAAGGAAGTGGTTCCCGCCTACACGCGCATGCCGGTATCCCTGATCATTCTTGCCAGCATGGTACTACTCAGCATTTTCGACGTGGTGCCGCTAGTGGCCGCGGTGATCATGGCGGCGCTCGCGGCTGTCTTCTCACGCTGCCTATCCATGGAGGACTCCTACCGCGCGATACACTGGAGCAGCCTGGTCCTGGTCGCCGGCATGTTGCCGCTGGCCGATGCACTGGAAATGACCGGTGGGACGAAGATCATCGTCGACGCCCTGATGCAGGGGGTGGGAGATTCTGGCCCCAGGGTGATGATGACGGTGCTCTTCTTTCTTACCGCGGTCGTCGGTCTGTTCCTGTCGAACACTGCCGCCGCCGTCCTTGTCGCACCGATAGCGATCATTGCCGCGGAGGCGTTGGGGGTTTCACCGTATCCCTTTGCCGTCGCTGTCCTGATTGCCGCCTCCGCTGCCTTCGTAACCCCGGTCTCTACGCCGGTCGTTACGCTCGTCGTCGAACCCGGCCGATACGGGTTCATGGACTTCGTCAAAGTGGGCACACCGCTGCTGATATTGGCTTACGTCGTGACGTTGGTAGTGACGCCACTGATATTTCCATTCGGTGCGTCGTGAGCGAAGGCGCCTACGGACGGACTTCCTCTCGGCCGCCGTGGAGATTCAGAGCTGATGCTCGGCCGGCGGTAGCATCAGGAATTACAGACCTCGTTGGACCGTTGTGGTAACGCATATGCCTGCGTCCAAGGACGTCCGAGATGTCACGAGATAGCCAGGAGATCCGTAAGAGTACGTACCCGAACCCGATACGATCTGCCTCGCGGCTGTAGGATCGCGGTCGTGCCGAGCTCGATCCTGAGGAGAAGCCATATGAGAAGCAGATTGGTGTTTTGTTCGATCGCGTTCTGCACGCCGCTAGTAGCGCTACCAGCCTTCGCACAACCATTCATCTTTCCGAACAACGGTCAGAGCGCCGAACAGCAGGCCAGCGACCGCGGCGGCTGCGAGACGTGGGCGAGGCAGCAGACCGGCTTCGACCCCATGATGGCCGGCTCGGCCCCACCGCCATCGGGCCAGGCGACGCAGGGCGGCGTGGTGAGGGGCGGGGCACGAGGCGCCGCCACCGGCGCCGTCGTAGGCGCCATCGCCGGCAATGCCGGTAGGGGCGCGGCGATGGGCGCGGCTGCGGGTGGCATGTTCGGCGGCATGCGGAGAAACGATCAGCGCCGCCAGCAAGAAGCCGAGCAACGCAACTGGCAGGCCAACCAGGACCAGGCGCGCGCAAACTACATGCGCGCATTCGGCGCTTGCATGGAAGGCAAGGGCTATACCGTCAGGTAGTCGCGATGCGACGGAGACGACATATGAGCAAGCTTCTGACAGTCACGTTCGTGATCGGTTCCTGCCTGGTCCTGACTACTACGGCGTTTGCCGGCAAGTTCGACGGCTCGGCGCCGGTGGTCTGCTCGTTCGCAGACCTGTACGAGTGCGGTCCCACCACGGAGTGCCGGCGCTCCAGCCCGGTCGCGACCGATATTCCCTACTTCATCCGCATCGACTTCAAGAAGAAGAAGATCAGCGGTACGACGGGAAACGTTCAGGATCGCACCACCACGATCCTGAACGTCGAGAAGCGGGACGGCAAGACGATCCTCCAAGGCGCCGAGAGCGCGCGTGCCTGGAGCATGGTGATCGACGAGGAGAGCGGCCAGCTGTCGGCCACGGCCTCGGACAACGTGGCAGGCTTTGTGATGTTCGGTGCCTGCACGATGGGCCGGTAGTGCGCTGCTGTCGGGCGTTTTCTTCTGCGATGCAGGGTAATCACGATCGTTCAACCCGGACTCTGGGTAGTACACGCGCGTTGTACAACAGCTGAATAGGGGGACTCATCATGAAGTCGAAGACGACCAGCACGTTCTTGCTGACGCTGTCGGTGACGGACTTGTCGGTTCGAATTCATTGCGTCGGTGCTCGCGCGCGGCTGATGCTATCCATCCTCATCCTGACAACGATGGCGACGGCTGGATTGGCAGGAGAAGCGCCGGCGGGTAGTGAAGACGCTCAAGAAAGCTACGTGGGCTATCTCGGCGACGGCATCATCGCCGAAGGCGAGGACGAGGCCGCGGAACTGGCCAGGGCAGTCCAGAATCCGGTTGCGGACATGATCAGCGTGCCGTTTCAGAACAATACGAATTTCGACTTTGGTCCGAGGAAGCGAACGCAGAACGTCTTGAACATTCAACCCGTGGTTCCGCTTACGCTGAGCGAGAACTGGCTGATGATCACGCGCACCATCATGCCCGTCGTATCCCAGCCTTCTCTGCGCCCGGGTCAGAGCAGTGCGACCGGACTGGGGGACATGCTGTTCACGGCCTTCGCCTCACCGAAGAGCCGGCGTCTGTGGATCGGCGAGAACGTGCTATGGGGCGCCGGCCCGGCCATCCTGTTGCCGACGTCGACCGACGATCGGCTCGGTCCCGGCGAGCTCGGCGCGGGACCCAGTGCCGTGTTCCTGGCGATGCCCGGGCGATGGGTCATCGGGTCGCTGTTCAGCCAGGTGTGGTCGTTCACCGGCGATAGCGACGTCGATCTTTTCACGTGGCAGTACTTCGTCAACTACAACATGTCCGACGGATGGTACTTGACGAGTTCCCCGCTCATCACGGCGAACTGGAAGCAGAACAGCAGCAATACCTGGACAGTACCGTTCGGTGCCGGAGCGGGGCGTGTGTTTCGACTCGGGTCGTTGCCGCCCATGAACGCGTCACTGCTCGCGTTCTACAACGTGGAGAATCCGGACAATATCGGGCCTGAATGGTCGCTTCGCTTCACGCTGCAGCTGCTGTTCCCCACAGGCCGGTAGCGCGGGCTCGGCGTGCTGAATCGTGTGCGGGCCGGTGCCGATCACGGAGGAAACTGGAACTACTGACGCGCCCGGCGTGATTCGAACATGCGACCCGCAGATTCGTAGAGCGCCGGAGGACGACAAGGAAAGTCAGGGCTGATGCGGGTTTTCGTTGCGACGCAATAGGACGCGGCCAGCGCGCGAAGACGGTCGTTTCCCCAGCTTGCCCGCCCGGAAAGCCCGAGTCGGTTCAAGCTGTGAATCGCCGATCGACGCCGATGCGCTGGACCGCGTTTCCGTCAGGTTTCGCTACTCACCCTTGATCGGCTCGACGCCGGCCTCGTAGGGGTTCCACTTCTCGGCCGAGCTCGGACGTGCTGTACCGGGCACCATTTCGAAGTCCGGCGTGAAGGTCGCCATGGTAGCAGCCAACTTATCGAGTAGACTCACATCCCCCGTGGCCTTGGCAGTGCCTTCCTCGATCATGGTGACCATGCGCTTCTGCCCCATCATCACGGTCTCCAGGTCGGCGCGGTCGATGGTGATGGTCAGATCGGCATCGTCCGCCTGAAAGCCTTTGATGTTCGTCAGCGTTGCATTCGACAGCTCGACGATGAACTTCTCATCGTTATCGGGTGTCACGAGGTTCATCGTGAACTCCATGTCGCCCACCTCCCTACTGTCCATCCTGACTGCCAGGAAATCCAGGAACAGCTCCGTCGTCATGGCACGGATCACATCAGGACCCCCGGTGTTCGGCGGCAAGCCGGCTGGAATTCCGTTGCGCAGCTCGTAGGCGGCTTGCAGGAAGCTATTGCGCAGGCCCGGGTTCTCCTGCTGGTAGCCGATCTGCTCCCACACGTCGGCAAGCAGCTCTCGCGCGGCGCGATTCTGCGGCTCGGCCTGCACCAGCTTGTTCAAGATCTCCTGGGCCTGGAAGTACTCGCCCGCACTGTGAAGTTCCCCGCCCTTTGCCAGGATCTTGTCCGCGCCTCCCATCATCTCCACATAGAGCGGCGCCGAATCGGCTGGTGACAGAGGGATCAGGGTGGCGGGGTTGCCATCCCAGTAGCCCAGGTAGCGATTGATCACGGCCCGGCTGTTGTGCTCGGGAGAACCGTGGTAGCCGCGATTGTACCACTGGTGCGCGATGCCCTTGGGGGTTTCGTACACGTTGTGGATCTGGTTGATCGTCACCCCCTGGTTCGCATGGTGTAGCACCTGGTTGTTGATGTTGGCGTATAGGTCGCGTTGCCCGCGCAGCACCTCCTGCACCCGTTCGTTGCCCCAGCGCGGCCAGTGGTGCGAGGCGATCATCACGTCCGCACTCTCGCCGTAGCGGTACAGCGCCCGGTTGATGTTCTTCGACCACCGCAGCGGATCGCGCACCGGGGCACCGCGCAGGGTGTAGACGTTGTGGAACACACCGGTCACATCTTCACCGGTCCAATAGACCTTGTGATCGGGAAACCAGGTGTGGGCTTGAGAAGGCGCCTCGCCACCGGGGGTATTCATGAATTCCATCGTCACGCCGTCGACGGTGTGGGTTTCGATGTCGTCCTCGACCACCAGAGTAGGTGGAATCAGGCCGGTATTGCCGTTGGCGACGTTCATGTTGAGGCCCTGACCGGCATGACCGAACGGACTCGCCGGAAGGAGCACACCATACTGATACATCACGCGGCGATTCATCGCGTTGCCTGCAAAGACGTTCTCGGCAACGACATGCAGCATGAAGTCACGCGGCGCGATGATCTGAACCTTGCCGGCGCGAACATCCGCCTCGTCGACGATGCCGCGGACGCCGCCCCAGTGGTCGACGTGCGAGTGAGAATAGACCACACCGACCACAGGGCGCTCACCGAGATGTTCGTCCACGAGCTTCTTCGCCGCAGCCGCCGCCTCGGGCGCCGTCAAAGGGTCGAACACGATCCAACCGGTATCGCCCTTGACGAAGGTGATGTTCGCGAGGTCGAAGCCGCGCACCTGGTAGAAGCCCGGGATGACCTCGAACAGACCGACCTTCATGTTCAGTTGCGAGACTCGCTGAAGGGAGGGATGGACGGTCGGGAAGTCTTTGCTCGTCCGGAAGAAGTCATACCGGTCCAGGTCCCAGACCACATTGCCTTCCGGGCCGACGACCTTCCAAGACTCGGGCTCGGCGATGAATCCCTTCTCGGCTTCGTCGAAGTCGCGCTTGTCGTCGAAGGGCAGGCCGGCGCTGTCCCGCTCTATTTCTTTCAGGGTATGCTCGGACGCCGGTTTGCCCAGCGAGTCGAAATGCCGGCTCGGATCGACGCTCCCGGTGGACGCTGCGCCACCGCCGGCGGCGTGACTCGATACCGACGCCGAGACTGTGATAGCCGCAGCAAGTGCTAGAGAGAACTTCATCATGATGGATTCCTTTCGAAGGCTGAGGCGCCTCACTGGATAGGATCCGGGAGCAGAGTCCCAGTGACGTAACGCTGGCGAACGTAGCTGCCATCCCGTCTGGTCGCAACTCCGCGCGTGAAGCCCGACCACAGATCACGCTGCCAACAGGTATACGAAAGCGTCTCTTAGGTTATCGGCAGATTTGGTCCCAATGGGTTCGACGGGAAGCAGTCAGCGCGGGAAGGTGATCGTTATTCGTAAACCCGGCGCGGCATCGTCGAGGGCAAGCTCGGCATCGTGCAGCTCGGCAACCGCCGCGACAAAGCTGAGGCCGAGGCCCGTGCCGGGCTGAGTTCGAGAATCGTCGAGGCGCGTGAATCGCAGCAATACCCGGTCACGATCCGCCGCGGGGATTCCCGGGCCTCGATCTCTGACGATGAGCCGTGGGTGGCCGTCTACGCTCGTGTCTCCGCTCGAACGGTCGGTTTGCACATCGATCGTCCCGCCTACACGGCCATACTTGATCGCGTTGTCGATCAAGTTCGTCAGTGCCTGCGCCAGCAAGTGACGGTTGGCGTGCACCGTTAGACCTGGTCTCAACTCGGCTACTAGCTCGAGCCCGGCTTCCTCGGCCAGCGGTTCGTACAGCTCGATGGCCGCCTGGGCAATATCCTCGAGCGAGACGTCCTCCATCGTGTCGCGGAGTGCTCCGGACTCTACCTGCGAAAGCTGAAGAAGGCCGTTGAACGTTTCGAGGAGCGAGTCCGTCTCTGCCAGCACCGCGTGCAGAGCGTCGTCGATGCGGGACAGATCGTGCGGCCCCTCATGGGGATCGTCGTGGGTTTGCCCGCGTCGCTGCTCGGCCAGCGCCGACTCGACGCTGGCCCGCATTCGTGCCAGCGGCGTACGCAGGTCATGCGCGATGTTGTTCGTGACCTCGCGAGTAACTTCGACCAGGCGCCGGTTCTCTTCGACCAGCTCGTTGAACTGTACGGCGAGCTGGTCGAATTCGTCACCGCGCGCAGATAGCGGTACGCGCTCCTCGCCTGCGCCCTCTCGGATTCGCACGATCGTTTGATTCATCCCCTGGATGCGTCCGAGAACGTTGCGGCTGATGGCCAGCCCGGCCCCGATCGTCAGCAGGATGGCGATCCCGAGCGCGACGAGCGAGCCGATACGCAGAGAGTTCTTGAATGTGGAGCGGTCGGTGATGTCGCGTCCCACAAGAAGACGGTCGCTGCCGACTGTTAGCGAGCGCACGCGCAGCTGGCGTAGAACGCGATAGTCGCCGGGAGCCTCGTCCATCGAGATATTGCTCAGCTCGGCGGAATCTCCGACGCCTTCTGGCCAGCGCTCCAGGTTTCCCGCCATCCGTCCGTTGCTTTGCTGAAACAAGTAGACGGTGTAGCGGCCGTCCGCCGAACGCGCACGCTTGCGTACCTCGCGGACTAGCTCCCGTGAGCCGTCGCGCGTGTACATCGTCATGAGCTCGGCGATCTCAGTCTCGACGTAGTTGGCGACCTCCGTGTCGTACCCCTCGAGCGTTGCCAGGTAGGCCACGCCGACGACCACGGCGAACGCCGTGAACAGCAGGGCGGCGGTTGCCAGCGTGAGCCGCAGACCGATGCTGCCGCTTGGCCTATTCTGCTTCGGGCGCACGGAGGCAGTACCCGACGCCGCGGATCGTGTGGATCAACGCCGCATCGAAGTCCTTGTCGATCTTGCGTCTTAGTCGGCTGATGTGGACGTCGATGACGTTGGTCTGAGGATCGAAGTGATAGTCCCAGACCGACTCGAGCAGCATCGTGCGTGTGACGACGCGGCCGGCATTGCGGATCAGATACTCGAGCAGCGAAAATTCACGCGCCTTGAGCTCGATCGGTCGGTTGGCGCGACGGGCCTTGTGTGCGAGCAGGTCCAGCTCCAGGTCGGCTACCCTCAGGACGGTCTCGGCGGGCGTCCCCCGCGTTCGGCCTACGACGACCTCGAGTCGTGCGAGCAGCTCGGAGAAGGCGTAGGGCTTGACGAGGTAGTCGTCGCCACCGGCGCGCAGCCCCTTGACCCGCTCGTCCACCTCGCCGAGCGCGCTGACGATGATGACAGGTGTGTCCTTGGCCGCGCTCTGGCTCTTGCGGAGCGTCTCGATCAGCGTCAGGCCGTCGAGCGAGGGCAGCATGCGGTCGACGATCAAGGCGTCGTACCCACCGACGCTCGCGAGCTGCAGGCCTTCCATTCCATCGGCCACCGAATCGGCGACGTGACCACTCTCGGTGAGGGCACCGACCAGGAATTGAGCGCCGGCCCGGTCGTCCTCGATGACGAGGACTTTCACTCCTGGACGTTCCTCGCGCGCATGACCGTGATCTATGGTACCGGGTACAATTCAGGTAGTGGAGCGTGTGGCTGCGGAGCCCCGCGATCCTTCTTCATAGCGCGCCGCGCGGCCCGGCGGTAGGCCTCCCATAGCTCTGTTCCGTCCCATCGCGCCTCCCGCCGCGCGTCTTCCAATACCGACGCGGAGCTCCCGTCCGCATAGCAGGATCGGTTCAGCGCGTCGATGGCGCAAGTGAGCGTGCGCCCGCTCGGCCGGTCGCCGAGAGGATGCAGGCTCGACGGCCGCGACCCCGGACGGCGGGCCGAGCCGAGTTCGACGAGCAGGTTGCGCGCCCGTGGCGCGTCCCCGGCTCTGCACGCGGCCCTCAACTCTCGCTCGAGCCGGCGCACTCGTGATGCGGCCACGGGTCGTCCAGCGGCGGGCTGCTGCGTGGGATGGAGTGCGGTCGCCGGACGCGCCTGTGAGCGCCGGCGGTTGGTCACGGCGACCGCTCCGGCAACGAAGAGGATCCCACCGGCCATCGACCAGGCCAGTGGCGTGGAGATCCTCGGCCACCTTGCGGGGCCCTCCTCCTTCGTTGCCGGTAGCACGACGTCCGTCGCGCGGGGTGTGCGAGCTGGATCGGTTGAATCGGCCGACGTGGTCGCTGCAACGGATTCCGTCGACGCGGGCGTTGACTGCGTCGAAGCTGCCGGTGCGACCGGCGCATCGAAATTGGCGCCGAGCGCACTGGGGTCCGCAATCTCGATCGTCCTCGCGGGCAGCGTCGCCGCCCGTTGCTCATCAGTGTCGGAGTCCCACCAGTCGAGTCGCAGCTCGGGCAGCGTAACCGTGCCCGCTCGTGTCGGAATGACGACGGTCTGTACGGACTTCAGTGCGATGATGTTGCCGTCTGCTTCGACCGTCCTTTGAGCGCCTGGCTCGGTATACTGCTTGAGCCCCTCGACCGGCGGCGGTGTGATCTGCGGCAGCTGTTGATCGGCAGCGCCTATCGCGCGCAGGATGATCGTGCGTGTTGCCTGGTCGCCGACCACCAGGTCTTCGGGTTCCGGATCCCACCTCTCCTCGAGCTCCACATGCCGGGCGGGGAGCCACCAGTGCCCGGACGCCTCAGCTGGTTTCGCCTTCACGTCCAGTGCGATCTCGGGTGAGCGTGCGCGCACCGGCCGACCTCGCCGTCCAAGCATCTCCTCGAACAAGCTGGGCCCGAACCCGCTGCTGCCGAAGAAGCCGTCGAACATCGAACCGCTCAGCATAGAATCGCCTGAGAGATCGTCGGCGCGGCGGCTCCGCCGGTGATCGTCTACGTCGATGCTGCCGTCGAAGACGAGTCCCGGGATGACGATCTCGCCGCTTCGCTGCGGCAGTAGCGAGTACTCCCGCTCGATGACCTGATAGCTCCGGCCGTCGACTTCCTTCGTATAGATGCTGTCCTCGCCGACTCTCGTTACCTGCAGGGCATCGGTGACAGGCTCGGTAATTGCCCCGTTCACGATGGGGTGGGTACTGTGAACGCGTACCATGAGACGCGCTTCGCCTTGAACGTATGGTGCATCGTCGTCCAGCTCCGCCTCGACGAACACCGTCGGTTGCCCGCCGTCCGTGCCCGCCGTGCGTGCGCCGGACTGGTTCGCGGTGGGTCGCCCATCGGCGACTTCGATCGCGATGGGGTCGCTGGTCACGGCGCCGGTCCGCAACGCCGGAATCTCGAGCCGGCCGGTTCGTTTCGGCGCCAGCGTCACGATCCAGGTGACGCTATCCTGACGCGCGCCGTTGATGATCGCCGTCCGCACGCTGTGACCTGAGCTCAGAATGTCGAAGTCGAGCTCCAGCGGCGAGAGGTTGGGTGCAGCGGCGGCGTTGCCGCCCGAAGTTCGAAGCCGCAGCTGGAACGCTTCGCCGTTGCCGATCGTCTGTCGGCTCACGCGGGCATCGAGACCCGCCGCGTCGACCGCGGTGACTCGCAACGTAGTCAGTATCGTGAGCGCGGCCAGCGCCGTCGCGATCGTCTGTCGTCGGATCACCATCGTGGTCCTCCAGATCTGTCGCCGTAGCGATTCTTCACGTACTGACTCAGGATCTTGTTCCTGAGCAGACCCGCCGGATCGTCGGGCACGCGAGCGAGTGCCTGTTCGAGCGCCTGTTCTTGCTCGCTCAGCTCTCGAAGGTGTCCCTCGATGCCGGTCGGCGCGTCTACGCTTTCCGTACCGGGCTGGTCGGTGGCGTCGTGGCTCGGCGGCGGGGAATACTCGCCCGAGCCCGCTTGCGCGCTTCGCTCTTGCCGCTCTTGCCGCCCTCGTCCGTTCACCTGCTGCTCGTCCCGCTCTCCGTTCTGTTCGGTGTTCTGATCGGTCTGTGTCTGCTCGTCCTGGTGACCGTCCTGGCCGTCGCCGCTTTGCTGCTGGGACTCGTCCTGCCGGTCATCTTGCCCGTCGCTGCTTTGCTGCTGGGACTCGTCCTGCTGCTCACCCTGCCCGTCAGCGTTTTGTTGCTGAGGCTCGTCCTCCTGCCCGTCTTGCCCGTCGCTGCTTTGCTGCTGGGACTCGTCCTGCTGCTCACCCTGCCCGTCAGCGTTTTGTTGCTGAGGCTCGTCCTCCTGCCCGTCTTGCCCGTCGCTGCTTTGCTGCCGGGACTCGTTCTGTTGCTCATCCTGCCCGTCGTCGCCTTGCTGCTGGTCCTGCTTCTGCTGCTCGAGCAGCTTCTCCACCAGATCGCGATTGAACGTCGCATCACCGTCGTCGGGATTCGCGTTGAGCGCATGGTCGTATGCCGCGATCGCCTGCTCGAGCTTGCCTGCCTTCGCGAGCGAATTGCCGAGGTTGTAAACGGAGGTCGGGTCGGCGTGCTCCGCGAGCTCTGACAGGGACGCGGCGGCGCCATCGTAGTCACCGTCGCGGTACTGCGCGGCAGCCTGCCACGCGCGATCCTCGAATAGCTCGGCGGCTTCGCCGTGGCGGCCATCGTCGAATGCGTGGGCGCCGCGCTGGTCGGCACGTGCGAACCAGTCGACGAGGGCGGCTTCGGAACCGGTCGCCGACAAGGTCAGCACGATCGGAACGCCCAGCGCGGCAACCCATCCCTTACGGAATGCGAGCGGCATCAGGAGCAGCGGGACCCAGACGAGCCACGCGCCCATGTCGCGCCACGTATCGACTTCTACTTCCGTCTTCTCGATCGAGGCACTGGAGGTCGACACGCCGGCGACGGCTTCTATGGCGGTGGATATCGCGTACGCCAGCGTTCGCTCCAGGTCGTCGTCGCCTGCGGTGAACTCCGTGTAGGTTCCGCCGCCGCCGGCAGCGACCTCGGCCAGCCCGTCGCCATCGAGCTTCGCCATGAGCGGTCGTCCGTCTGCGTCGGCTCGAAAGCCCCCGCGCATTCCGGGAACGGGCGCGCCATCGATCGTGCCGACGCCGAGCACGGAAACCCGGTAGCCGGCACGGCGCGCGCGCTCGGCCGCGGCGCGGGTGCTGGCCGGGTCGTCTCCGCTGCTGTCGGTGAGTACGAGTATCGTTCCGTCCGGCGCCTGCGCCTGCTCGAGCAGCTGGTGGGCCAGGTCGATCGCACGGTCGGGGCGCGCGCGACGGCCGGGAACGATCGACGGCTCGAGTAGCGGCAACACGCTTCGCACGACGGCCGGGTCATCGGTGAGCGGGGTGATCGCATACGGCTCGTCGGCATAGACGATGAGCCCGATCTCGGCAGCGGGCATCATCTGCAGAGCGTCGTCGAGCTTGAAGCGCGCGCGAGCGAGCCGACTCGGCTGAATGTCAGTCGCCAGCATCGACGGTGACAGGTCGAGCACGAACACGGTGCGTGCGGGCTGCTTGAACGAAGGCTGCGGAAGCCGCTCCCAGGTCGGGCCGGCCAGGCCAAGACTGGTAGCGATCCACGCGGCGGCGAGTGCCGCGATGGGCCAGCGTCGTACCTTCGCGCTGGTGTCGACCAGCAGGTGGCTCAGCAGCCGCGCATCGCAGACGCGGCTCCAGGCCGCATCGCCGGCAGTCGATCGCAGCATGAGCCAGACGATGAGCGGCACCGGCAGCAAGGCGAGTAGCCACCAGGGACGCAGGAAATGAAGCGCCTCGATGTTCATGACATGACTCCGCCGGCCGTGGAATGTCCGATGAGATTCGCGATGGTGAACGAGTGCTCGCGGCCGACCCAGCAGGTCACCAGCAGCGACGTCAGCCCGAACGCCGCCGCTAGCGGCCATTGGAACAGGGCGCGCATCGGTCTGACATAGGTCGCCTCGCCCGCGGTCGGCTCGAGCGCGTCTATCTGCCGATAGATCGTGACCAGGCTTTCGGTGTCGCGCGCGCGAAAGTAACGGCCATTCGTTATCTGGGCGGCCTGCTGCAGCGTGGCCTCGTCCAGGCCGGTCCCGCCGCCGATCGTACGCGGGCCGAACGGCGTCTGAATGGTTCGTGCCTCGGCGCCGATGCCGATCGTGTAGATGCGAACGCCCGCCTGCTCGGCCAGGCGGGCGGCGTCGACCGGATCGAGGACGCCGACGTTGCTCTCACCGTCGCTCAGCAACACGAGGACGCGCTCATCGGCGGGGCGATCGCGTAGGTGCTTGACCGCCAGCCCGATCGCATCGCCTATCGCCGTCTCGCGGCCGGCCAGTCCGACCTCGCTATCCTCGAGCATCTCGACGACCGCTTCGTGGTCGAGCGTCAGCGGCGCCTGCAGGTAGGCGCGCGAGCCGAACAGGATCAGTCCCACGCGATCGCCGTCACGACGGTCGACGAAGTCCTTCGCCACGGCGTTGACGATCGTGTGGCGGTCTACGCGGCGGCCATCGAGCGAGAAGTCTGGACTTGCCATGCTGGCCGACAAGTCGAGCGCGAGCATGAGGTCGCGACCATGCGACGCCACCGGTTCGGGCTTGCCGACCCAGCGCGGCTGCGCGGCGGCAACGACCAGCAGCGTCCAGATCGCGATCTTCGCGGTCTGCACGGCAATACGTCCGGGTCGTGTGCGGCGACTGCCTTGCGGCAATCGCATCACGGCGTCGTAGAAAGGAACCCGCAGCGCCGCGCCGCCGGCTTCGGGCGCGCGTGGCAGTAACCACCACGCCAGCACTGGCAGCGGCAGCACCGCGAGTGCCCAGGGAAGTCCGAGCTCCATCATGACAAGCTCCTTATCCAGCGCTGGACGGTGGCGACCCACGCGTCGGCCTGTCCGATGTATGCCTCCATCGTGGACGGCCTTGCGTAAGTCGCCACCGAGATCGCCTCCCCGATCTCGACGGGGAATCCTGTTGGCGCGGCGGAGCTGTCGAGAAACTCGAGCCATTCCGGTCCGTGCAACCCTGCGACCGCGCGTTGTCCGTAGCGTGCGAGTGCTGTCCGGCGAAGCAGCGCCGAGACGCCGCGTGCGAAAGCTCCGACGTCGTCGGTGACGCGAAACGAGCTCTGCAGCCGTTCGAGCTCGGCGAGTGCAGCCACTCGAAGACTCCGCCGCCTGGCGTGCACGTAGAGCGCGAGCGCGATGCCGGTGGCCAGGATGAAGCCCAGGGCAATCCACCAGCCGGGCGCGGGCGGCCACAGCGGCACCGCGTCGGGCAGGCGGATGTCGCGTAGCCCGGCCAATTCGTTCGCTAGCTCGTCCGCTGGCATAGGGGTCGTAGGTTTCATTTGCGGGGCCCTCGCGTGGTAGTGCGCCGCACGGTCGTTGCTTCGCTTCGCGCGAGCAGCTTGGCCGGATCGTCGTCGGTTCTGAGGGGCAGCAGCGTGCTGCGATGCCGGCGACAGTGGGCGTCGATCTCAGCGCGGCGTCTGACGAAGTGCTCGACATACGCGGCGCGCCACCTGGCCCCCGCGGTCTGTGTGGTCGTGATGGTACCGTCGCTGAAGCGGTAGCGCCCGGGCGGCGGCGGTGCTTCCTCGAGGGCGTCGGAGACCAGGATGCAGGTCACGTCGCAGGACCGCGCCAGAGCACCAAGGTGCGTACGCGCCTGCTCGCTAGACTCGTAGAAGTCGCTGATCACGAAAATTCGGCTGCCGGGTTCGGCGCGCCGCCGAAGCCGTCCGAGTGCGACCGCGAGCGACCCGTGAGATGCGGCCGTAGCGTCGGCGGCCGGAGACTGCGGGCTGCTGGCCAGCGAGAATGCGTCGAACAAAGCGGCCAGGTGATGCTGTCCGTGCCGCGGCGGAAACAGTGCGGCGCCGGGTGCGGTGGTCAGGCCGCCGACTCGGTCTCCTGCATCGACGCCGCTCCAAGCGATCACCGCCGCGGCCCGCGCGGCCGCGACCACCTTGAACCGGATGCGCGTCCCGAAGTGCATGGATGTAGACGTGTCCAGCGCGATCAACACCGGGCGCTCTCGCTCCTCGCTGAAGAGCTTGCTGTGGACGCGACCCGTGCGGGCGGTGACGTGCCAGTCGATGTTGCGAACCTCGTCTCCCGGCTGGTAGACGCGCACCTCGTCGAACTCCATGCCTCGTCCCTTGCACGTGGAGATATAGGGCCCGGCCAGTGACGCAGCTGCGGCAACCGGAGCCGCCAGGTTCACCCGCCCGGCCTCACGCCGAAGACCGTGCAGCTCGCGGCGAGAGACCCGGACCCCGGCCTTGTCCTCGTGTGTGTCGTTGTCTCGTCTACGCTTACCCATCGTCGCCTCTGATCGTTACACTCGCGTCGTTTCGGTCATCACGGTAGCGGTACACGTGAGAGTAACGCGGCGACGACGTCGACGGCCGTGATGCCTTCGGCCTCGGCCTCGTAGGTGAGAATGATGCGATGGGGTAGCGCGTCGGCGGCGAGCTGCACGACATCTTCAGGTGTTACGTAGTCGCGGCCGTCGAGCCACGCCATGGCCCGCGAGCAGCGATCGAGCGCGATGACGCCGCGCGGGCTCGCGCCCCACTGAACCCAGCCCTCGAGGTCCGGGTCGTACTTGGCCGGACTGCGCGTCGCGAAGACGAGCTGGAGCATGTACTCCTCGAGGGCTGGACTCATGTGGACGTCGAGCACCTGGGACCGTGCAGAGAAGACGCTTTCCTGCGCTACCGGCTCGAACACCTCACCGTAGCGATCGGCTGCCTGCTCGCGAACGAGGCACAGGACCTTGCGCTCGGACTCGACATCGGGGTAGCCGATGCGGACATACATGAGGAAGCGATCGAGTTGCGCCTCGGGCAGCGGGTAGGTTCCCTGCTGCTCGAACGGATTCTGCGTCGCCATGACGAGGAACAGCCGGGGCAGATCGTGCGTCGTGCACCCGACCGTTACCTGGCGCTCGGCCATCGCCTCGAGAAGCGCCGACTGAACCTTGGCAGGCGCGCGGTTGATCTCGTCGGCGAGCACCACGTTGCGCAGGATCGGGCCGGGCATGAAGTCGAACGTCGCGGTCTCGGGACGGTAGACGTCGGTTCCGGTGATGTCCGCGGGCAACAGGTCGGGCGTGAACTGAATGCGCTGGTTGCTGCCCTCGATGGCCTCGGCGAGCACTTTGATTGCCGTCGTCTTGGCCAGTCCCGGCGCGCCCTCCACCAGTAGATGGCCGTCTGCGAGCAGCGCGATCAACAGGCGGTCGACCAAGGTCGATTGTCCGATCACACGCTCGTTCAGGTAGCTGCGCAGGCGCTGGAACTCGGCGTGCGGCGAGCCCGATCCGTTAATACGCGGGTGGCTGAATGCGCTACCACTGTGTGCTGTCTGCATCGATTGTCTCCTTCTCGCGTGGCGTGTGGCTAGCCGTATCGGCTGCTGAGCGTGATCCGCTTGGCGGTCTCGCCCTGTCTACAAACACTATGACGTTCGGACTCTTGCGCGGACGTGTCCGCTTCATGAACTGCCGTTCATGTTCGGAGGACGGGTCGCGATGGCTAGCGTGAACTCGGTGTAACCCGCCGGACAGCGTGGAGTCATGCTTCGGTCGTCAGACTTGATTCATGCCGCGTCGTGTAGTGCGCGGCCGAGACCGACAACCGGAGGAGATAGAAATGATCAATGAACGTAACATCAAGACGATGGCCGTGATCGGCCTGGCGGTCGCAGCGGCCTCGGCTGGCTGCTCAAGGCGCTCGTCCGCGTACGATCTGGCTACTGCCGCCCACGCGGTGCCGGCCGACCGAGTGACGGCGCAAGCCACGGCGCCTGATGAGGTGATGGCGAAGGTCGACGGCGAATCCGTCACCCGCGGCGACGTCAACAAGGCAATCGACATCATGTTCGGATCGCGGCTGCGCGCCCTGCCGACCGCTCAGCGCGACGCCATCCGTGCACAGCTGACCGGCGAAGCGCTGGAGGGTGTGATCGAGAAGACCCTGGTCATGCGGGCCGTCGACCGAGAGGCAATCGCTGTCGGGACGGATGAGGTCGATGCGTCTCTAGAGCAGATGATGGCGCGGCTTCCGCCCGACGAAAAGCTGGATGACTTCCTGAACGATTCGGGTATCTCCGAGAGCGAGCTCAGAGTCGAGGTCGTCCGGAGCCTGAAGCTGCAGAAATGGATCGAGATCTTGACGGCCGACGTGCCGGAGCCGACTGCCGCTGAGATCGAAGCGACTTATGACGCCAGTGTGGAGCAGTTCACCGTGCCCGAGAAGGTGGCGGTCCGTCACGTCTTGATCGGGCTCGAGCCGGACGACGATGCCGAGGCGGCAGCAGCGAAGAAGTCGCGGGCGGAAAAGGTCCGACAGGATTTGCTTGACGGCGAATCGTTCGAGGAGACGGCCAAGGCCGTGTCCGACTGCCCGAGTCGCGACCAGGGTGGCAACATCGGACCGTTCGCCAGGGGCGCAATCGTTCCGCGACTCGAAGAGGCCGCGTTCAGCCAGGACATCGGCGAGATCGGTCCCGTCGTCGAGACGAGATTCGGCTACCACGTGATCCAGGTGCAGGAGCGCACGGAGGAGAAGGTGATGACGCTTGCCGAGGTCGAGGTGGCGATCGCCGATCAGCTGCGTTCCGAAAAGGAGCGCCTGGTCGTCACGAACGCGATCGGCGAGCTCAAGAAGGCGGCGACGATCACGTACGCGAACGCAACGGGAACACAGGATCCGACGACCGCCAACGGACCCGCGTAGTCAGACGGTAGGCGACTGGCCATGGCCGATGCAGCTCACGCATCTCACGACGTGAGCGGATCCGCGCGGCCAGTCGTCTCTCCGGTCCCAGTCGTGGAGGCAAGAATGTTTGAGAAAGAGCAGGGAACATCCGGTCGGCAAAAAAAGTCTCGACAGGGATTCGACCGGTCGCTATCTCTCTCAAACATGCCTCCATCGCGTGTCCGTTCGGCGAGGGATTATGCCCTCTTCATTGGATGGACACGTTTCTCAACTCGATCGGTCGAGACAGCGACAGTGGTCGACTGAGGAGACCGAGAGAACACCCATAACAGGAGAAACAGAAGATGGTAGGTAAGATGATGATCCGCTTCATTCCGGTATCCATGATGCTGCTTTTGGTTACGTCTTCGGCGAACGCGTTCGTCGGTGGCTTGGCCGACGGTTTCTGTCTCGACATCTCGACCGCGGCCGAAGAGGTCGAGGCCGAGCTCGAGGCCGCCGATCTCTCGGGATTCGGCGAGAAGGAGTGCAAGACGGTCTGCAAAGAGACCCGCAACTACTGCAAGGATATGGCCTCGAGCCGTGAGGACTGCCGCGCGGACTCCAACAAGGTAGAGGAGAAGATCGACAAGGAGGAGTGCAAGGTCCTGTTCCCGCAGGACAAGCAGGCTCGCAAGGACTGCGAGAAGGTGGCCAAGGATCTGAAGAAGAGCTGCGATCAGGATGACAAGGATGATCGCAAAATCGAGGATGACGAGTGCAAGGCGCTCGAGGATATCTGCCGTAGCAGTATCTGCGGGAGCTAGCCTCTCGAGGGTAGCAGCGTAGCCTGATCCTCAGGCTGCGCAGACGGCCCGGCCCCTTCTGGGGTCGGGCCGTCGTCGTTTGGGTCCACGCACTTGGCCACCGGCGTACATGCGACGCCGACTGCAATACCCAACGATAGGTGGAGCTCAGGTCGGCTTACCCGAGCTCCGCGGCCCTCAGTCGTAGAACGTCACCTTCCCGGAGCTTATGTCGTACATGGCGCCGACCAACCCGATCTCGTTCTTGTCGATCATCTCGCGAAGCACCACACTCCGCTCGCGAAGCTTCTGCATCGTGAGCTTGACGTTCATTTTCGCAACGGCCTGGACGAACTTACCGTTCTTCGAGCTTCTCGGCTCGTAGTCCCCCGTCACCGCGTCCACGGCGGGGTTGATGTTGGCCAGGGTGGCCGTCAGCAGCCCGAGCTGGGCGGCGTCGCAGGCGCCTTGGACCGCGCCACACTCGGTATGGCCCATTACCACGATCAGCTTGGCTCCGGCCAGCTTCGTGGCGAACTCCAGGCTACCGAGGATGTCGTCGTTGACGAAATTGCCCGCGACGCGCGCCACGAAGACATCACCGATCCCCTGATCGAATACGACTTCCGGTGGAATGCGCGAGTCGAGGCAACTCACAATCGCAGCAAATGGAAACTGACCGTTCGAGGTCTGCTCGATCTGAGCGAGGAAATCGCGGTCTACGCTCTTGCCGCCGACAAAGCGCTGGTTGCCTTCCTTTAGCATCTCCAGCGCCTTCGTTGGTGTGATCGCAGCTTGTGCTTCCTTGGTGAGTGCCACATCTTCGGCACCGGCCTGGCCAGCGCCGACCCCACAAAGGCCCGCAAGCGTCACCGACAGCGTCAGCAAGAACGTGCTGGTCGTCTTCAACTTCATGATGAGTCCCCCTATTCAGTTGTTGTACAACGCGCGTGTACTACCCAGCGTCCGGGTTGAACGATCGTGATTACCCTGGATCGCAGAAGAAAACGCCCGACAGCAGCGCACTACCGGCCCATCGTGCAGGCACCGAACATCACAAAGCCTGCCACGTTGTCCGAGGCCGTGGCCGATAGCTGGCCGCTCTCCTCGTCGATCACCATGCTCCAGGCACGCGCGCTCTCGGCGCCTTGGAGGATCGTCTTCCCGTCTCGCTTCTCGACGTTCTGGATCGTGGTGGTACGATCCTGACCGTTTCCCGTCGTACCGCTGATCTTCTTCTTCTTGAAGTCGATACGGATGAAGTAGGGAATATCGGTCGCAACCGGGCTGGAGCGCCGGCACTCCGTGGTAGGACCGCACTCGTACAGGTCTGCGAACGAGCAAACCACCGGCGCCGAGCCGTCGAACTTGCCGGCAAACGCCGTAGTGGTCAGGACCAGGCAGGAACCGATCACGAACGTGACTGTCAGAAGCTTTCTCATATGTCGTCTCCGTCGCATCGCGACTACCTGACGGTATAGCCCTTGCCTTCCATGCAAGCGCCGAACGCTCGGTTGAAGTTCGCACGCGCCTGATTCTGGTTCGCCTGCCAGTTGCGTTGCTCGGCTTCTTGCTGGCGGCGCTGATCGTTTCTCCGCATGCCGCCGAACATGCCACCCGCAGCCGCGCCCATCGCCGCGCCCCTACCGGCATTGCCGGCGATGGCGCCGACGACGGCGCCGGTGGCGGCGCCGCGCGCGCCGCCTCTCACTACTCCGCCTTGCGTGGCCTGCCCCGACGGCGGCGGGGCCGAGCTGGCCATCATCGGGTCGAAGCCGGTTTGCTCTCTCGCCCACGACTCGCAGCCGCCGCGGTCGCTGGCCTGCTGTTCGGACGTCTGGCCGTTGTTCGGGAAGATGAATGGTTGTGCGAAAGCCGGTAACGGTACCAGCGGCGCGCACACTGCGATCAAACATATAGCTAGCTTGCTTTTCATAATCCCTCTCATGTTTGTTCAGTGACGTTGCTAACGTGGTGGAGTTCAGCGCGTGGCGCTCGACTAGAGAGTTGCCTTGCCGCTCCACGGCAACTTCTTCCAGTTCACGCTGAACCCGGCGAAGAAGAGACTGTTCGGGTCGTACTTGCCCTTCACTGAGGCGTTGTCGAGGTCGGAATCACCGAGGTTCACGTAGGTGAACGAGAAGCTCATCTGCGTGTGGGGGCTATAGTCGTAGATCAAGCCCGTACCGATTCTGATTTGCCGGTCGATCGGTAGCGCGGCAATGCGGTCTTTCTTGTCGACTACCGAGGTGTCATAGCGGAGCCCGAACTGGAACAGCCAGACATCGGTCAGCCGAAAGTGCATGCCCGCGCTGCCCGACCAAGTGTCCTTGAAACCCGATGATATGCTTACCGATCCCCTCTCCACCGAGACGGGAATCTTCGACATGTCGCTCCAGTCTTCCCAGCCAACGCCGGCCAGCCACGCAAGGCGATCGCTGGCCTGCCAGTACAGACCAATACGCGCGTTCTGCACCAACGGGATCCCCAGGCCCAGGCTCGCCTGGACACCCACCGGCAGCTTGATGTCGCCGTCGAGCTTCAGATCCACCTTCGAGTGATAGACGAAACCGATGCGCAGATCGTTCGTGGGCTCGAGTTGCAGGCTGGCCACGGCTGCCGGTTCGAAGTCGTCGGCGTCGTCGATCTTGATCTTGCCGAGGTTGGTCGGTGCCTGCAGATCCCAGTCCAGCTTGCCGTATGTGAGCAGGGCGCCAGCACCGACCGACAGCCAGTCGTTCACTCTATAGGCGATACTTGGTAGCGCGCTGATGGTGAAAAGCGAGAGGTTCGTGACCTGATTACGGCCGACCCAACGGTTGTCGGGGTCGAGGATGGCTCCCGACACCGACAGCAGGCCGACGCCGAAACGCCAGCGGTCGGAGATCTTGTGAACGTAGGAACCGCTCATGACCGGGACGAAGCCACCCTGGTTGCCGCCGCCCTTGCCGGGCACCGGTGTATCGTCGGCCGGCTCGAATTCGATGCTGCCGTAGCCGGGAGCCACCGCCAGCATGAGCTGGTGGTCGTCGAGCCGCGTCATGCCCGCCGGGTTGTGAATGGCGGTAGACGCGTCGCGTGCGCGCGCGGTGCGGCCGGCACTGGCGGTGCCCATGCTCGGCCCCCCGTACTCGTATATGTAGAGTCCGCCGGCGTTCGCTGTCGCCGCCATGGTCAGGCCACCGACGACCGCCAGCGCCGCAACGGCGGTGGTCCAGAGTCTCGAACGGACGGTGCCCTTACGCATGGTTCTCCCACGATCGCGCTCGACCGCGATCGTCCACAGACAATACGGTCGTGTCCGAGACGATGCGAGCTATGTCGAGTTTGGTGCCGAAACTATAGGAGCCCGCGCGGAGCTGAATTGACGTTCGCCGAGCGTCGTCCAGTTGTGCGATCTGTTTGTTTCCCTCCCGCCCCGACACTAAGGTTCGAGCTCGCAAAGACCTTGGATCACCTCGAGGGGGAACTCGTTATGGTCATCTCTGATCGCAGCATCGAGTCGGTTACAAGCAGCCTCACGTCGTCGAAACTTCTCTCGTGTTGCGTGGCTGTCACGCTGATCTGCGCGGCCGCCGGTCTGGCCTTCGCCTCGCCCCACGAGCGCGTCGTCACCGAAGAGGATTTCGAGGAGCAGAGGGTCTACTCGCCCTACGCCGGCAGGAACTATCCCGACGATGTCTTGTTCGGCGACACACACTTCCACACGAACCTTTCCTTCGATGCGGGGCTGGTAGGAACCAGGCTTGACGTCGACGCCGGCTATCGCTTCGCGCGCGGCGAGAAAGTGATCTCCAACACCGGCCAGCCGGTACAGCTGATCCGGCCGCTCGACTTCCTCGTCATCACCGACCACGCCGAGTTCATCGGGTTGGCGCCGATGATCCAGACGTCGGATCCGGCCCTTCTGGCCGACCCATGGGGGAAGTGGGTCCACGAACGATTCAACGCGGGTCCCGAGGGGCGCATGGAGGCTTTCGCGAATATCATCGAGTACGGCACCGTGAAGCTTAAGAACCCCTTGAGCTCGAACGACACAGCGCGCAGCATCTGGGTCGATTTCGTCGAAAAGGCAGAGGGTTACAACGAACCGGGGAGCTTCACTGCCATGACCGGCTTCGAATGGAGCTCGAGCCCGATGGGCAACAACCTCCACCGCTGCGTCATCTTCGCCGACGGAATCGACAAGACGAGCCGCACCTTACCGTTCTCGTTGTTCGATGGTGGTGATCCCGAGGATCTCTGGAAATACCTGGCCGGTTACGAAAAGAAGACCGGTGGGCGGGTGCTGGCCATTCCCCACAACGGCAATCTCAGCAACGGCCTGATGTTCGCAGAGGTCGATTCCAAGGGGAACAAGCTGAGCCGCGCTTACGCGCAATCGCGGATGCGCTGGGAACCCCTCATGGAGGCGGTCCAGATCAAGGGTGACGAAGAGACGCACCCCTTTCTGTCTCCGGACGACGAGTTCGCCGACTTCGAGACCTGGGACGTCAGCAACATCAGCGGGTCGGCGCCGAAGAAAGACGAGATGCTCCAGTACGAGTACGCCCGCTCGGCGCTCAGGCTTGGCTTGAAGCTCGGCGCGGACCTCGGTGCCAACCCCTACAAGTTCGGCATGATCGGGGCGTCCGACACCCACACCGGGCTCTCGACCACCCGCGAAGAGAACTACTTCGGCAAGTACCAGAGCACCGAGCCCTCGCCGGACCGCCACAACGGCGAAGTCATTCCCTCAAATGATCCGTCGCTGCGGGTCCTCACCTCGCAGGAGTCGGCCGCGGGACTGTCGGCGGTCTGGGCGCGCGAGAATACGCGCAACGCGATCTTCGACGCCATGAAGCGCCAAGAGGTCTACGCGACCACCGGCACGCGGATCAGGGTGCGCTTGTTTGCCGGCTGGAACTTCGAGGCCGACGAGGTGATCCGGCCCGACTTCGTCTCGGCCGGATACACGCGCGGCGTTCCGATGGGCGGTGATTTGCGCAAAGCGCCCAAGGGCGGAGCACCGCGATTCATGATTCGTGCGCTGCGGGATCCGGACGGCGCGAACCTCGATCGCATCCAGGTCATCAAGGGCTGGCTCGACGCATCTGGTGAGACCCACGAGCGCATCTACGACGTCGCCGTATCCGACGGGCGCAAGATCGGCGCGGACGGCCGCTGCAAGAAGCCGGTGGGCTCCACGGTGGACGTCGAGAAGGCGACCTACACCAACAAGATCGGAGATGCCTTGATGAGCGCCTACTGGCAGGATCCGGACTTCGATCCGAAGCAGTCGGCCTTCTACTACGTCCGCGTGCTCGAAATCCCGACCCCGCGCTGGACCACCTACGATGCCGCATTCTTCGAAATCGAGCGGCCCGACAACGTGCCGGCCACGATCCAGGACCGCGCGTACACCTCGCCGGTCTGGTACACGCCGTAGCGCACGCTGAGCGGACCCGGTGCGGCTGCGGTCCGACCCGGCACGCGATCGAGCTCGCGTGCGAGATCGGTATGCACGGCGGATTTGCGCTGCGTTTCTCTGGCTCTTCACGTCGGGCGTGCTGACGTCGCAGGCGCTCGCGGTCGAGGCGGAGCAGGACTATCAGCCCGCACCCAAGAGCGTCGAAGAAACGGTCAAGCCGCTCGGCGATATCTACTATGAGGAGCCCGAGCGCGCGTCGATCGTGCCGCGCGTGCGCGACATTCTCAGAGGTCAGACTCCGTTCTTCCGCGATACCGAGCTCATTCTGAAGCCGCGCTCGTACTTCTTCAGCCGGCGACGTGAGACCGGTACGCGTGCCGAAGCGTGGGCGCTCGGAGGGGCGCTGAAGTACAAGTCCGGGTACTGGAAGGATTTTTTGCGGGTTGGCGCCACCCTGTACACGTCTCAGAGGCTGATCGGCAAGAAGCGCAACGACGGGACCTTGCTGCTCCAGCCGCGCCAGCGAGGCTACACGGTGCTCGGTGAGTCTTACGCGACGCTGCGCTACGAGGAACACCGGGCCACGCTGTACCGGCAGACCTTCGATCTGCCGTACGTGAACCGACAGGACAGTCGCATGACGCCGAACACGTTCGAGGCCTACATGGCCAACGGGTTCTTCGAGGATGTTCCGGTTCTCGGCCGCCTGGAGTATGTCGGCGGTTACGTTGCGCGCATGAAGCCGCGTGACAGGAACGACTTCAGCAGCATGTCGAAGGTCGCGGGCGTCGACGGCAGCAGCAAGGGGATGACCGTGGCCGGTGCGCGCATCCAGCCAACCGAGAGGTTCTCGATCGGCGTGGTCGACTACAATGTCGAAGACACGATCAACATCGCCTACGCCGCCAGTCAGCTAACCGTGCCGCTGAGCGACAAGCTGTCGTTCTTGCTCGGTGGGCAGTTCACGTACCAGACCAGTGTCGGTGATGACCTCCTCACCGGCTCGAGCTTCGACACCTGGGTGACGGGCGCGCGCGTGGCGGCGAGCTATCGCAACGCGATCCTGACGGTGGCGTTCTCGACCACCGACGACGAGCAGCGCATTCGCAGTCCTTTCGGCAGCTATCCTGGCTACCTGTCGCTCATGCAGCGGAACTTCAACCGCGCGGGCGAGGACGCCTGGCTCGTCGGCCTGTCCTATCACTTCGATCGGCTCGGGCTTGCTGGTCTGAGCGCGTTCACGAGCTACACCGAGGGCTACGACGCGCGCGATGACGATACGGGCGCGTCGCTACCGGACCAGCGCGAGTTCGATTTCACGCTCGACTATCGCCTCGGCAAGGGTCGGCTCGATGGATTGTGGATCCGGGTGCGTCTGTCGGTGCTCGACGTGGAAGGACGGGGCCGCACGAGCAACGACGGCAGAATCATACTGAACTACGATCTGCCGTTGCTGTGAGCCGCGTGCTCAAGGGGTCTTCATCGAGTCGTCTTCGTGGAGCGGCGTGAACGCTCCCGATCCCCGCGGCCGCGATCGACCGCCGTCGGGTCCGAACTCCCGCGCGATTTTCTCCAGTTGCTCACCGGCCGGCTCCCGCGTGGGACCGGCGAGCTGCGATTCCGGCAGGCTCTCGACGTGGAGGGTCTGCGTGGGGAACGCCATGCGAACCTCCATGGCCTCGGCCAGGCGGATGATCTCGAGAAAGATGCGCTGGCGCTCGATGAGTTCGCCTGGATAGCCGGGGACCTTCAAGAAGAAGTAGAGCATGATCTCCAGGCTGTGGGCGCCGAGTTCGTGCAGGACGACGTTGAAGTAGTCCTTGCGGGTCGTCGGATTGGCCAGCAGAATGTTCTTGATGCCCTCGAGGAACGCCTCGATCTTCTCGGCCGGGGTATCATAGGTGATCGAGACGAACGATCTGATGCGGCGGTACTTGCGCCGTCCCATGTTGTCGACTGCGGCGTTGACCGTATCGGAGTTGGGGATGGACAGCAGGGAGTCGTAGAACGTGCGAATGCGCGTGCTCCGGAAGCCGATGTCCTCGACCATTCCCTCCTGCTCTCCCACCACGATCCAGTCGCCGATCCGGTAAGGCCGGTCCCACATGATGGTGATCGAGCCGAGGAAGTTGGCCAGCGTCTCCCTGGCCGCCAGGGCGACGGCCAGGCCGCCGACACCGAGACCGGTGACCACCGAGTAGGCGGGAAGTCCGAGCTGCGATGCCGCCCGCATGAGCAGCGCTGCGAGTGCGGAGAACAGGATGAGGCGGAAGCCGAGCCGCAAGAGCTGGCTATCGACGCCGCGCGGGCGAAGACGCCGCGAGGCGATGATGGCTTCGGGGATGCCGTTGCCCACCAGGGCCACGAGCCAGCCGACCAGCCCGTAGAAAAGCAGCGTGAGGGACAGCTTCTTGACGTGAAGCACGTTGCCCGTGATGTTGATCTGCCGGTCGGTGAGGTTGTCGGTGAGCGATACGACGACGACGGCGAACGCGACCGCCAGGATCCGTCCCACCTTGAAGACTGCGTCCTCGTGGCGTCGTTCGTCCCAGTCCCGTCCCCAGCGGTACACCACGACGACGAGCACTGCAGCGACCAGGAGTACCAGTACCATGCCGATCCACTGCCAGACGGCCTGGTCGAGGATGACGAAGCTGGCCCAGCCCGGGAACACATTCTGCCAGTAGGGATCGATCGCCGGGCCCGGGGTCAGGATGTAGGCCTTGTAGATCTCCGGGGTAGCGCCGAGTTTGTACGGCAAATGACGCGTTCGCCGGTAGTACTCCCGAGCCCGCGCCACGGTTTCCGCGTCGAACAGGAACTCACCCGTGCGAGATCCTTCCGTGACCTTGGCCAGCGTGATCTCCGTGTTGGGGACGGTCCACCTGGTGAGACCGGCGTGCTCCACTTCGTCTGTGCCCGGTATGCTGGCCGGCAGCGGGAGCTCGATCCGGTCGAGCACTTCCTTCAAGAGAAACGCGTTTTCTGCTCCGACGTCGGCGGCCAGCCGCGGCGGCACTCGGCTGAGGTCGAGCGATCGCTTCGCGCGGCCCATCGACGTGAGTACCACTTCGACGGGCTCGTCGCGCTGTGCCGCCGCGTAAGCGTCGTTGAGCGCCGTCAAGAAGCTCGTGAGCGTGGCGCGTGGGCTCGAGGTATTCGGGGGTCGAAGCGGATGCCGGTCGAGGTCGGCGTCCTGCGCCTGCGCCGCGGGCGCAAATGCGAGCAATAGAAGCAGGGCCGCTGCCAGCAACCTCGGTAGATTGTGCGCTCGGCTCACTCTCCAGGGTGGGTTCATCATGCCCGTCACACCTCTATTCCTGGCTGTCGTCGCGGGGGCTCGAGGCGGTGCTTCGATTGCCGGTTTCGTCCAGCCAGCCGATTACACGCGTCTCCAGCAGATCGTAGAAGGGGTTGTATCTCAGTCGCAGTAGCCAGTCCGAGGGAAACTTGAGCAAGCCGCGCTCACCCTGAACGTCCATCTGACCGAGATGGAGGAACTCGGCGCTGGCGAAGCGGCGCTTCCCGTAGATGGGGTCGTCGGGCGGGAACGGCAGCGCGACGTGCGATAGCGAGAAAACTCCTCGCGGCCATGCGTGGCTCAGGTGTTCCTCGACGGAGTCCGCAGAGTGCGGAGCCTTGCGGCGGCTCACCAGCCTGGCGCTCTCGGCGCTCTCGTTCGTGATCAACGTCAGGTGAAAGGGCAGGGTGCCACTGGCCATGAGGCGTTCTGTCAACGGGCCCGGATCCGAGACCAGCACCGTGGACTTGACGCTGCTGCGGTTGATGTCGAACAGGACCAGCTCGTTGCGACCGACAGCAAGGTGCTCGAGCAGGTTGTCGATGACGGCGTCGGCCGACACGGTGGCATCGACGGTCGAGAGGAATGCCAGGGTGGGCGGGAAGTCGTCGATCGGTGCCGATGTCCCCCGGCGTTCGATCCGCCCCTTCACCGAGCGGGTCAGACGATGAACCTGATCGCCCGCGTTGATTGCGAAGGAGTTGTACTTGTACGGGTCGAACTCCGGCAAGATCGGCGTCCAGGCGAGCTTCTCCAGCCCCGGCAGGCGAGCGAGGCTGCCTTTCCAGCTGGCCAGCGTCGCGGCGGGGGTGACGCCGATCGCCGGCGAGATGAGTATCACGCTCGCCGGCATCGGAGCGGCGTTTCCGTCGAGACAGTCGAGGACATAGGTCAGCGCCAGGGCGGCGCCGGTCGAGTAGCCGGCGATGTGAATCGGCTTCGATCCCAGCACCGAGCCCAGATGGCTCATGCCCAGCCGTACCGCCGCCGCCATGTCTTCCCAGCGAACGCTGGTGAGCCCTGACGGCGCGGTACCATGGCCGGGCATGCGCAGGCCCACGACCCGGTATCCATGCTCGTTGAGGCTCTCGCCCAGGGCGCGGAGGCTATACGGCGAGTCGGACATGCCGTGCAGCAGCAGCACGCCGCCGGTGGGCTGGTCGGCCGGCAGCTCGAAGCTGCGGTTCCAGTCGGGTACGTGGCCCCGCGGGTCGGCGGAGCTGCCGCTGCTGTAGCGGGCGAGATCGAAGGCGGGTCCGGTCCGTGTGTGCGCGTAAACGGTGTCGTCGAGCTGCTCGAACAGGGACTGCTCCAGCTGCAGGTAGTCTTCGAAGCTTCGAACGTCGTCGGCGTTTTCCGTCGTGAATTCTGCCGCCAGCTCCGCCGTGTGCCAGACCTCCACCGGCGGGCCGCCGCGCACCCAGGCGATGTAGAGACCGACCACGCCCACGACGAAGCCGAGCGTGGCAACCGCGAAGTACAGGCTCACGCGCTTCAGGATCCGGGCACCGCGTCTCATCTCGTCCCCCCCTCTCTCTGGCTACCGACCGCGGGTCAAGACCCAGTAGACTCTGCCCTCGGCGGTGCGGGTCTTGTAGAGCCCGCGAGCTGACGGTGTGGTGTCGTTGGTGAGTCTCAGGAAGAGGTCGTCGAAGAACTCCGGTGTCTCGAGGCTGAAGTTGTGGAAGTTCCGCGTCCGGTTGACCAGTCGGCTCATGAGCAATGCCCGGTCGTTCGACGAGACGTACACGGTGAGATTGCGGGCAAGCGCGTTGAGCTTCGGTTTGAAGTGGCTATCGAACGCGTCGTGACCGACGTCGGGCGCCGTGAGCACCACGTCTTCGATCTCCACTTCCGCATCGGCCAGATCGGCGTCTCCATTAGAGAACGTCGAAGGCATTCGCTGCCACCTGTGCGCCCATGCTGTTGGCGATCAGCCAGAGGCGGTCGGGCCGGACCTCGCGAATGACCAGTCCGAGCGTGCGCGCGAGCTCCACGCCCGAGGCTTCGGCGACCTCGCGGGCGCGGCGGTAGCCTCGCAGCGAGCTGCCCTGATTGCCCGGCCAGTCGAACAGCAGCACGGGCGAATTGATGTCGAGCACATGTCCGAGGAACGCCGTCTTGCGCAGCGCCGAGGGGAAGGCTTCCCTGAACCCGTGCACGACCACCAGCAGGGAGCGACGCGGTGAGTTCTCGACGAATCCCCTCAGCTTCTCGACGAACCGGGCGCGGTCAAGCTCCGAAACGCTCTCGAGCTTGATCTCTTCGTTCTGGAACCACTCGGTGGGATTGAGGATCATCCCGATGCCGAGCGTGGGCTCGATCGCGGCGTCGAACGAGCCGAACGTCAGCTCTTCTTGCCGGTCGGTGTCGAAGCGTTCCTCGAGGTTGCCGCCGCCGGGCTGCAGGCCACGGTTGGTTGCGTAGAAGAACCGGTAGGTGCCTTGCTTGCCCAGCTCTACCACCCTCATACGCCGGAACAGGAATGCCTCGGCGTGCCGGATCGCGGCGCTGGTCGACACGGAGTGGGCGTAGTAGAACCAGCCCGCGAGGACGAGCAAGACGGTCACGGCGCTGAAGAGCATACGTCGCGTGAAGCGAGTCATCTTATCGATCGTTGCGCGAGTCGCGCGGCCCGGGGTCCGGGGTCCGCGTTCCGGGCGATTCTCGCATCGGCGTAGAACAAACGTAAGCGCCTCGGCTTGGGTTGGTGGGCGTGCTATCCGGACCAGATCAGCGCCCGTGTAAATGTTCAGCGCTCGCGTCATGCTTGACTGCAGACTTCGTCTCTTCGGGTTCATCCTCGGCCCTTTTCTGGTGGCGGGGCTATCGGCTTGCGCGCCTGCGGTGAGCGTAAGGCGGGCCGACTTCGCCACTGTGAATCAGGAGCTGACAGCCAGCGTTCTCTCGACCGGACGACCCAGTGGATACTCCCGTACAGCTCTTCACCTCGCGAACCTCCATGGCCGATTCCGCAGCGAGCCCGTCGATACGCTGGCGACACTCCGCGCGATGTACGAGGAAGAGCCGAGCCCGGACCGTCTGTTCGCCCTTTCCGAGCTGTCGTTCAGCCATGCGCTGGACGCGGACGATCGCGCTTATTTCCTTGCCGCGGCGGTATACGCCTACGCGTATCTGCTGCCCGACCACCCGCAAGCCCGACCCGAGCCCACCGATCCGCGCCTGCGGCTGGCCGTCGACCTCTACAACCGCGGTCTCACCAGGGGCCTGCAATCAGCCGACGAGTCCGAGGTCGTACTGAAGCCGGGCCTCTACGAGCTACCTTTCGGTACGCTCGGCATCAAGGTCGACCGATCGGGCTTCGCGTGGGGTGACCTGGTGCTCACACGCTTCGTGTCGGTAGCCGACCTCCAGATACGTGGTCTTCGCAACCGTCACCGTCGACCCGGCATCGGCATACCGCTGGCAGCTCGATCTACGAGGACCGACGGTCGCGGCAATTCCTCCGAGAGCTCACGCTGGCTTTCGCAGGACGCTACGGTCGCCGTCACCGCGTTCCTGCGCATCGACGACGTGTACGATGCACTTCTGACGGGTGAGGTCACGGCGCAGCTCGAGGTGTACGCGGCGGACCGGTACGACACGGTCGAGATAGACGGTGAAAGCGTGCCGCTCGAGCTCGACGTCAGCGCCGCGCTGGCCTACTCGATCGCCGATTCTGCTCTGTGGGACTTCGAGCTGGCGGGATTTCGTTTAGGGGATCTCGGTCCATCATCGACGCGAGAGAGCGGCCGGGGCCTGCTCATGATCGCGCCGTATCAACCGGGAAGGGTGCCGGTGGTGTTCGTTCACGGTACCGCATCGAGCCCGCTGCGCTGGGCGAACATGACCAATGATCTGATCAACGATTCGTTGCTGCGCGGACGGTTGCAGCCCTGGTACTTCATCTACAACAGCGGCAATCCCCTGGCGCTGTCGGCCAGCCGATTGCGGCAGGCGCTGCAGTCGGTGGTTACCAAGCTCGATCCAGACGGCAACGACCCTGCGCTGCGTCGCATGGTCGTGATCGGCCACAGTCAGGGTGGACTGCTCACCAAGATGATGGTCATCGACAGCGGAGACCGTTTCTGGGACCTGGTGAGCTCGGTGCCGCTCGACCGGCTCGAGGTACAGGACGAAACGCGGGAGATCCTCGAGGAGGCCCTGTTCTTCGAGGCGTTGCCGTTCGTCAGCCGCGTGGTCTTCATTGCGACGCCCCACCGCGGTAGCTTCGCCGCCGAGCGGCGTCTGGTCGGGCTTGCGAACCGACTGGTGAGATTTCCGTCGCGAGTGGTCGAGATGGGCGATGATCTCGTCGATGCGCTGCGACGCGATCCCGAGGCCGCCGCGGAGCGCTCGTTGCCCAGGGTCCCTACCAGCGTGGAGAACATGAGGGCTTCGAACCCGTTGTTGCAGACGCTGGTGGCCACGCCGATCGCCGATGGGGTCAAGGCCCATTCGATCATTGCGGTGACGGGTGACGGACCGGTCGAGGAGAGCGACGACGGTGTCGTGGCGTTCGAGAGCGCCTACCTGGAGGGCGTCGAGTCGGTTGCGGTGGTACGTTCGGGGCACTCTGCGCAGCAGCATCCCGACACCGTAGCGGAGGTGCGTCGCATTCTTCTCCTGCAGTTAGACGACGAATCCGACAACTAGTTCGTTTTCGGCCGTCTCGCGATCTCCTCGGGCGCAAGCGGGTGGCGCTCCCGTCACCGAGGAACGGGCCTTGTCACGAATGTTGACCGAGGCCGAAAGTCAGCTGCGCCTATCGCGCCGCCTATGTGGCGATCCCCGCAGCCGCGCGCCACGTTGCGACGGCTTGATCTCGGCGGTCTCGATGTTCAGCAGCAGCGACTAACTGACGGCGGGTGTTGAAGACGTTGTACGTCGCCGCATGCAGCGAGAGGAACCTCTGCGCCGCACCCGGCGACCTGAAGCCCTGCATCCGACGCTCTCGACGGCGGATGTATACGTGCGACCCCTCGATCCGATTGTTCTTCCAGCGCGCCTGGTGATGCCGGGCCGCCAGTCCAAGATCTCTGAATGCCGCGGCGTAGGAACGGAGCTTGTCCGTCACGATCGTCCGCGGCGCGATACCGCTCTTCTTGAGAAGCTTTCGCCTGAGCTCGAGCGCAGCCCGCTTGTCACGCTTGGCCTGGACGAGAACGTCGAGGATCTCGCCGTTCTGATCGATGGCGGTGCAAATTCTCAGCGTGAGCGGCCAAAAAGTGAACGAGTACTCGACACATAACGCGTAGTGCGAACGCTCGGCACTTCGCCGTACTCCCAACTCGGCACCGACCGGCTAATACAGGCTACGTTCGAGATTCCAGCCCGACTCGCGTCGGTACCGTGTCCTGCTCCCCTCTGTTGGCAGTGCCGGCCTCTCTAGGTCAGCGCCCACCCCGATACCGGCCCTTGGATATCTTCGCACCGATTACACCAAGCGGCCCGATTTGCGTCCAACCGGCGCTGTCTCGCCGCTTCATTTGCCACCTCCAGTTTCGCCGCGACTCCGTCGTCGCTACCGAAGTAGACCTCGTCCGGTGTCTGACCAGCGAACGCAGAATGTGGAATCGTTTCGTTGTACTCGGGGACGTAGAACTCCACGAGGCGTCGCACCGCGGCGGCGCTTTCAAGTCGGTGCAGAAACAACCACTGGTGCTTTAGCCCGCTCCACCAGCTCTCTATCATCGAGTTGGAAAATCGTATGTCGGCCAACGCTCTCACTCGACTGATCAATCCTCGGTCAACGAGATCATCGACGTCTCCGTTAAAGTTCTCGATGCCGCCGTCAACCATCAGCCGTGGTCGGTCATCGGCGCTTACGGCGTTGGCCACCGCCTCTTTCAACACCGCTACCGTGCTTGCGATCTCAAACCGTTCAACAACGCGCCAGGCCAAGATTCGCCGACTGAAGTTGTCGATGACCGCGTGCAACCAGATCTTCGTGCCATCGACCAGACGAACGGCCGACGCATCCACGTGCCAAAGCTCATCCGGCTTGCTTGCGCGCACACCGGTCTTGGGGCTGCTCGGGTGAAGTCGATACCTCGGTCGTCGCCATCCACGGGTCCGCGCCAGTCGGTACCACGTCGACGGCGAGGCGAAGACTCTCCCCATGCGTTGCGCTAGGACAGCAAGTCTTCCCGTTGGGATGTGGCGATAGCACTCATCGGTCACCATCTCCTGAATCACACGCACCTCGGTCGCCATCAGCTTAGTCGGTATTGATTTCGGACAAGTTGCTTCATCGCCAAGCCCGCAGCCTCGCTCCGTCAACAACCATGCGTTGTAGCGAGAGCCGGAAATCCCGAGGACCCTGAGTACGGAACTTGTGGGAATAAACTTGCGCGCCCGGTCCGCAGCGCGCAGCACAGCTGATCGCGTCTTACGGTCGCAGACGTCGACTCGCTCCAACCGACAGCCCGTCGCCCGTACCAGGCTGACGAGCAACCCAACGATCGACGACAGGATTCGGATTCGCCCACGGAGCTTCACGACCTCGGCTTGCAGATCGGCATGCGCCATGTCGAACACATCAAGGCTGATCACGGAGCGAGGACAAGTGCGCAGCCAACCGGCGGCTGTCGATCGGGGAACGCCCGAGTCCGTAGCGATACAAATGTCGCCTGTGCGCCAAACCAATTCCCGGAGTCGGTGGTCATAGACCTGCTGATGAAACTCTTGATCGACCATGACGAGCATCTTCAATGTGACGACGAAAATCGCAACACCGCCAGCTTAGTCCGCTAGCCGGAGAGATCCTGGTGCGAAATGTGTCGAGTACTCGTACGAATTCTGCTCGCTCACGCTGAGAATTTGCACGGCGAGTTCGACTCGCCACGCAACGTCGGCGTGGATTCGGCGGGCAACGTCTACGTGGCCGATCGGCTCAACGATCGCATTCAGAAGTTCGACAACGACGGCGAGTTCCTCGCCGCGTGGGGGATGACCGGAACCGACGATGGCGAATTCGACCAGCCGGCCGGCGTGGCGGGCGACGCCTTCGGCAACGTCTACGTCGCCGACTCGGTGAATCATCGGGTACAGAAGTTCTTCTGCCCCTGACCCTGACGTCGCAGTTCGCGCCCGACAGCAATCCTGAGCATGAGCGGTAGTGCCCGCTCAGCTACGTTGCTCAACCGGCACCAAGACCGGCAGCGGATCAATCGATGTCGAGCCAGGTCGGCAGGAGCAACGGCACCGGGTTTCGGCTGCAGCCAATGCGTACCGAATGCTATCGCCGGTCGGCGCCGGCCCGCCGACTAGGGAATGTCGTTCGTCGACGCATAGCACACCGTGGAAGCCCCACTGTCCACGAGGACCTTGCAAGGTAGGCCGGACGGTCCCGTGCCGCCGGCCCCTCCGTCGCCGCCTCGAGCGCCGTCGGCTCCTTTCCCGCCATCACCGATGTCCCCATCGTCGTCTCCGGGAGCCATCCCGGGCGTGCTGCTCGCGCCGAGCCCGCCGGCTCCTCCGGCGCCGCCGGCCTGACCGGCGCAGCCGTCTCCGCCAGCTGCGGCCGCAACCAGCTGGCTCTGATTGTTGGAGAACGTTTCGTCGCCGGCCAGACCGACGATGTAGAGCCCGAACGAGCCCCCGCCGCCGAAGCCGCCGCCGCCGCCGTCGCCGCCAGTGCCGCCTTCGCCGCCGCCACCGCCACCGTGACCGGTGCCGTTGTCGCAAACGCCCAAGAATCCGTCGAGCTCACCGCCGCCGCCGCCGCCACCGCCGCCGCCACCACCGCCGCGCCCCGGCGCGCCGACGAGACCGCGTCCCGGCTTGAAGTAGCCCGATTCGTACGTCGCCGGTACGTCGCCTCCGGCTTCGGGAGCACCGGGAATCCCGGGAGAGCCCCCGACAAAGCCGAAGCCCGGGTACGAAGCCTCGGTAAACACGTCAGCGTCCCAGCCCCACCCGCCGTTGCAGAACTGCGTGTCAGAAGCCGCTTGGCCGGCCGGTCCACGAAGCGCGGCCCAACGCCGAATGTGACTAAGGCAAGCGCCGCAACCAACGTCGGTCGCGATGCAGTCCCAACCGGCTGGACAATCAGCCTCCCCGTTCTTGCACGGAATACTGGAGTCGATGGAACATTGGAGGATTTCGGCAGAGTCGGTCAACGCAGCTTCGCAAGCCGCGAGACGAGCCTGGTTCTGGCAGAAAAACGCTGCATCGCCATGGCCATAGCCTCCGTTTCCCGGCTCCTCGCCGTCTTGCCCGCCGGCGCCGCCGCCGCCGCCGCAGCCGCCCATGACGCCGGTGACAAACGCTCCGTCGCCGCCGTCAAAGCCGGCGTTGGGACAACCTGCCACCATCACGATTCCGCCGTTGTTGCCGCCGCAGGCGCCGCCGCCGTCGCCGCCGTCGCCGCCGTTCGCAGCGACGCAATGATCGTTCGTGTGCCCTGCCGTTCCCGCCGTACCGTCGAGTCCACTCGCCGCGGGCGAGCATATGTCGATCTCGACAGGTGCAGTCGTGATCAAGTACGGCACGTAATTGGCGTCCCAGCTCCACACGCCACCGGCCACCGTCGACGAACAATCGCAATCGGCGCCGGCCGCTCCGAAGCCGGGCGCGATGACGAGATCGCGCAGCGTGTAGCCGGAGGAGTTCGCGATGTGCATCGCGTAGGACGATCCCCCGGGAAGCACGGCGTCCGCCGAGTCGATGGTCAGGTTGCTGAACTCAAATCCCGTCTTGCCGTCCATTTCTACCGCGACGATGCGCGTCTCGTTCGCAGCGCCTTGGGGATTCGCCGCACTTCTCAGGATTCGCGTCGATGCCGCCCCCAAAGACTTGACCCAACCGGCATCGTAACCTCCCTCGATCGTAGTATTGCTCGGGATCGTGAATGCCGAATGGACGTTATAGTCGCCGGCTTGTAGCAGCATGGCGTTGCCCGCAGTGACGCGGGTCACCGCAATGCCAAGCTGACAGGGAGAAATTGGACCGCATGCAGTCCCCCCGCCGCTCACGCTGACGTAGATCGGCCGGCAACCGGGCGGGTCGGTCGTAGGCTCATGCAAACAGCCGGACGGCTCGTCTCCCGGTGCCCCGCGGCAGGTATCGATCGTACAGTCGTTTCCATCATCGCACGCGGCATGGCTCGCAGCGTTCTGACATCCCGAGAGAACGGTGCAGGAGTCGGCCGTGCACGACATTCCATCGTCACAGGGATTGGGTCCCGTCGGGCACGTTGGAGAAATCCGTACAGCACGCACAGACAATATGCCGCTCTTGGTCAGACTCCCCACAGCACCAGTCCCAAAACCGACGGCCCATGCATTGTCCGCGAACGAGCCCCGCGTCGACGCCGACCAGTAAGAGTCGGAAATGGTAGGCCCGAAAATCGGGTCGATCATCGGCGAGAACGCTCCGTCAACGACCCCCTCCAACTCCGCGGCGTCCCCGGTCGGGAACATCGCCGGCCCGGCGCTCGTCGGCAGCATCCAATCAGAGCTCCCCGCGTAGCCGGCGGCGTTCAACTGATTCACCCAGTCCCAGATCGTCGTCAGGCCGCCCGACGGTATCGGGTTACACGCCCCCTCGCCCGCGCCACATTCCGCACAACCGAGCGCTCCGCCCGTTTGCGCAACGCAGGTCGCCGCCGCGGTCGCGTTCGCCTGACACAACGCATTGCTGATCGTACAGCGTCCCGCCCAGCTGTAGCGATTGTCTACGTCGTTCAGGTTGCCCGGAACGACGCCGCTACCCACCGGCGAATCCTTCTTCTCCCATTGCAGAGCGCGACACGTGTCGACCACCTTGAGCGATGTGGCGACGAGGCACGGTCCCGATACGATCGTAGTGCTCGTCGTGGTCGTCGTCGTAGTCGTTGTTGTCGTGGTCGTTGTCGTCGTGGCGGGAAGACAGGGCACGGGGTCGATCGAGCACATCGAATCGTCGGAGAACACGTCGACGATCGACGCGAGAGCGGCACTATCGCCTACCGTCAGACAGCTGCCCTTCGCTTCGGCCTTGGCGAAGCAGCCCTTGGTCGGGTTGGAGCCGCCGTCGAACTTGTCCATCGCCTTCTGCAGGCATGACGAATCAACGGCCAGGTCCTTCTTCGCCGCCTTGCCGTAGCACTTGAGAAGGCCACCCGTCCTCTTTGCAACGCAGCCCTTCTTCTTCGCCGAGCAAAGATTGCCGCCTGGGATAGGGCCGGGGTAGAACGGATCGAGCGCGGGCACGATGTCGGTCGTGACAAACGTATCGATATCGCTCGCGAGGATCGCGGTGAGTCCGGCCGCGGCGCAGTCGCCCTTCGCCTCGGACTTGGCCATACAGCCCTTCGCTGGATCGTCGAACTTACCCGTAGCCTTCTGCACGCAGTCCGGATCAACGACCGTGCCCGCCTTCTCTGCTTTGGCGTGGCACTTGAGCAGAGCCTTCGCGAGTTTGTCCACGCACTTGGCTTGGCTCGCGGCGCATTTTCCGGCATCTGCCGCGGACGCGAACAATACGATGGCGGCGCAGATCGCAGCGGCGAACTTGATCGGCTGTGGCATGGACCCCCCTCGGCCGGACCGATGTCGGTCGGCCGGACCTTCCGTCACGGGAGACCGGCGGCAGGACAGGACGGCTACGGGGCTCGGTGTCGGCACCGCAGAGTACGCCCCCTGCCCAAGGGACGTCAATCGTTGGACGCGCAGAGACTCAATGTAGGGGGTGTGCGGGCTGCACAGACGTGAGCCGCAAGATGGTGGGCGGTGGCAGGATCGAACTGCCGACCCCCGGCTTGTAAGGCCGACAGAGCCGGACGACAAAGACGGCGACTGATGGGGATTTTCGCTCGTGGCGCGGACTTGCGCCGACGCGATGGTTACGTGGAGTGCGCTGGTTTACGGTGGGCTACGTTGCTCAACCGGCACCAGGACCGCGGCTAGGGCTTCCAAACGCCCATCGCAAAGTATCGGCAGCGTCCGATAACTACTTGATTACGTCAACTACCGCCGCGATGCACGCTGTTCGCCGGCGCCGCGGCGCTTTCGGCGATTGTGCAGTGCCCCGCCCTATGAATTCAAGCTTTTTTTTGGTTTTGTGAACACTGTGACGCGAACGGGGGCGTCGACGGTTCGCGATGTCTCGCCCATTGGTGATTGGAATTATGATCCGAACTAGCTGCGGCTGTTCCCAGGGGACTCAGGGCGCGCGCGGGTAAGCCAGCCGCGCCAGTGTGATTTCGATCGCGCTCGGTGAGGTTACAACGGCAACCGGTCGCATTCGCCCACCGCATCGGCAGCATTCCAGTGCGTCCACTGCGAATGTGTTTCTCAATAATACGGCCCAGCGTGGGCGGGAGATCGCAGGGACAGCCGGTTTGATCCCGCCGGTTCCTTCGCTTCGTGCGACGACTCTGTCGCGATACGCCGCCGCGGGGGCGAGGATGCCGTGGTATCGCAACTGATGAGCACGTGGCGGTGGGATCTGCGCTGCGAGTCGCCCCATCAGTTCCTTCGGCTCAAAAACTACATCTAAGAGCAGCACCTCGCCATGACAAGGCCCTCCCCACTCTGTCCTCGCGAAGCAGGGAGGGCCATATATGTCAGCACCACCAAGATACCCTCGTTCACGACCGCCGAAACCGTTGCGCGAAGTGGCCGTCACGCCGATCAAACTTTTGCCGCATCGCGAAGTGATCAGCGACAATTACTTTTGCCGACGGCAATTATAGTTGACGTTGATCAGCGAAGAACATCGCGTAGAACATCATGCTAAGGGCACACTCGATCGCCTCCCGGGAGAACCCGCGACCATGCTTCCACGGTGGCTGCTCGACTAATTCAGGGTCAAGGCTATCGAAGAAGCCGCAGGCCCATTCGAAGTACCATTGTTCTTGCGATCGCAGCGCTTCGTTATTCCCTTGGCCGAACTCCACCCGGAGCTTTTTCATGTACCTCTCGAGAAAATCACCGAACAGATAGTGAATCCCAGGATGCTCCGCGTTGAGGCGTTCATACTCGGCGAACTCTTCGCAATCCTCCGACGCCGATGAACCGACTGTTTTTTTTTGGTCCGTAAACTGCCTCTCGAAGTTGTTTTGACGCCGGCATGAAATTCGCCGTGTTTCTAGAAGTTTTCCTATTTTTTCGTTTCATTGTTGTCTCCTAAATTAATCTTGAGCGTTTCAGTTTTCATTAATCGCGACCCATCGGTTTTACGTTTGCCTAGCCGCTCGGATGAGCAGCAAGACCGCACTTCGAATGTCAGGTCGCAGTCGCGCCCAAGCGTCGACGACCGATTGCAGCTCAGTGTCAGCCAGCGTCACGTCGCGACCACACTTGGTACAACGGTGAGTACAACGACCCTCCGCCGTCATTTCAGAATCGTTTATGCTTCGGGAACTTAGAGTTTCGCGGACGCGGGTTCGATTCCCCCCGCCTCCACCACGCCGTCCCGAGCTGGCGAGGGACGGCGTTTACCTAGGGTTGTTCGAGCCGATTCACACCGACCCATCGAGCCGACACTTCTCGAGCTGGCGAGCGCTTGCGTTTGCCCACTTCATTTCGAGCCAGCTGGCGACACGTTCGGAAGATTTCGGCGCTTCTCGCGCGCTGGCCGTCCCCGTTTTTGGTGCCACGGCGTGCCAGCTCGCGGCTGGAAGTGAACAACTCCAGTACAGCCGGCAGTACAACGAGCGCGTCCCTGTCTGTGTATATCCCCGATAGCTAGCGTACTTGCCGCGTTCAGGTCGGGGGTCTCGAGCCCCCCGCTTAGAAGAAAGTCTGGTTGGTCGGTGTGTGGGATTGGAGGGAAGCTTACGAGTGAAGTCCCAAGACAGAGGTGACACCGCTGGTCCTCTTGTGGTCAAACCATGGAGTGCACAGCATGGACATATCGCAGCCACCACGGCCCCGTGATCGTCGCGACCGTACGGGGCGTGACGACCTCCCCGTTACCCGCAGAAGATACAGGGGGAACGGTCGAGGCTACGTGCTCGGTCCTTCTACCGTGACCGTAGCGTCTTCGAGAATCACGTCGTAGCGGTAGCCGAAACCGAAGTCCTTGTCGGTCGCGACCTTGCCGCGCACGACGATGATCTCGCCGACCCTGGCCGTGCCGCTGGTCGTCACCGTGAGGTCGTCCTCACCATCGGGGCCGGCTGTGCCATCTCGCAGGTGGAGCCAGTTCTTGCCCATGATGCCGGTGTTCGATTTGACGACCTTTGCGCGGATCACGACTTCCTTGCCGGCCAGCGTGGACTTCTGGGCGAAGACGGTGCCTACGGTGACGCCGCCCTCGGCCTTGGGAATCCCCGAGGGATCGATGCTCGACGACGGCGAGGAGGTGATCGCGCCGTGCGGGCCGCTCTTGCCGGGCCGCACCGAAGCCGACGCCGGTGCGTCGCCGACTCGGATGGCGCTGACGAAGAAGATCTTCTCGAAGTTGCGATCGAGCCCTTTGCTGTGGAAGTTCACCATCGGCATGCCGCCGCTGAACGTCGCGGTGTCGCCCACCTTGACCGAGACCTGCGGGCCGGCCGCCCATACGTCGCCGTCTGCAGTCTTCACTCGTACGTAGGTGTAACCGCCGCCATCCATCGTCTCCAGGACCTCACCGCGGGTGATGCCGCCGCCAGCTGCGACAGCTAGCACGGGCGGGCTGCTCGCGAGCTGGTGACCATCGGCGTGTCGGTGAAGCGTGCCGGTTTCGTAGGCGCGGACGCCGGCGGGCAGCGTCATCAGGAGAACGGATAAAACGAGAATCGCCAGCGTGTCATGCCTTTTCACAGCGAGGGATTTTCGCACGGCGCGGTGCATCGTCAAGGCGTGAGGGGTCGCAGCTCAGGACGAGCCGGTCCGAGGCGCCCCCAGCGCTAGAGCACGCGACCGGCGCGAGTAGGATGGGCCAAACGATCCAAGGTCCATCCGACCCACAAGACGCGCTTGGAACGGGTGTGCTGCAGCAAGGATTACGGGCGAGGAGCGTAGTAGTTCGAATGGAGAAAGGCTGCCGAAAAGAACTCTCGTTCCTCGATCGCTACCTGACGCTGTGGATTTTCCTCGCGATGGCGGCCGGCGTGCTCGGCGGGTACGCGCTTCCTGGTGTGGAGCCGTTCATTAACCAGTTTCAGTTTGGCACAACGAACATCCCGATTGCGGCGGGCCTCATCATCATGATGTACCCGCCGCTTGCCAAGGTGAAGTACGAAGAGCTCGGAGATGTGTTCCGCGACTGGCGCATCCTCGGGGTCTCGTTGCTTCAAAACTGGGTCGTCGGCCCCGTGCTCATGTTCTTGCTGGCCGTCGTGTTCCTACGTGGCTACCCGGAATACATGGTCGGGCTCATCATGATCGGGCTCGCCCGCTGCATCGCGATGGTCATCGTGTGGAACGACCTTGCTGAAGGGGACACGGAGTACGCGGCCGGGCTCGTCGCGTTCAACAGCGTGTTCCAGGTGCTGTTTTACAGTGCCTACGCATACGTATTCATCACCGTACTACCTCCGCTTTTCGGGCTAGAGGGGAGCCTGGTGGAAGTGAGCATGGGCGAGATTGCGAAAAGCGTGATGGTCTATCTCGGCATTCCTTTCGCCGCCGGCATCATCACCCGCGTTTCGCTCATCTCGGTGAAAGGAAAGCACTGGTACGAGACCGAGTTCATCCCCCGAATCAGCCCTCTCACACTGATTGCTCTGCTCTTCACCATCGTCGTGATGTTCAGTCTCAAGGGCGAGATGATCGTGTCGATTCCCGGCGACGTGCTGCGTATCGCCGCCCCGCTTCTCATCTATTTCGTAGCGATGTTCTTCATCTCGTTCTGGATGGCGAGGAAAGTCGGTGCCGACTACGCGAAGTCGGCCACGCTTTCGTTCACGGCCGCGAGCAACAACTTCGAGCTTGCAATCGCAGTAGCAATCGCCGTTTTCGGCATCAACTCGGGAGCGGCGTTTGCGGCAGTGATAGGTCCGCTGGTTGAAGTCCCGGTACTGATCAGTCTGGTCAACGCGTCTTTGTGGATTCGAGACCGCTACTTCAGCGATACGACGGGAGGTGGCTCACGCGTCCTGGCTGCTAGTCAGGACTCGGGTTGCTGAGATGCGATATGCACGGGCCAAGCGACGCGATAGGCCGCACCTGGAGACACCGTGATGCTTCCCGCGGTACCCCTTGGATTTCGCGGTCGCCAGGACAACCCTTACCTGTGGGCTGCCTGCCAGAAGGGATGCGGACGCCTGAGGGGGGTACGTCACTGGCGCCATGGCTTCGAACCCGTGCTCCCGCTACATTTTCAGTTCGGCTGAATTTCGGAACACCACGAGCTTACTTGGCGGAAGATCGGTACACGTAGCGCCCAGGAAGAGAGGCATGATGAGCAAGACCCAGCCTTCGCAAACCAGCGGATCGATCGAACACTATGACGTGGTGATCATTGGCGCGGGTGTCAGCGGCATGTACGCCGTGCACCATTTCCGCGAGATGGGCCTTTCGGTGCGCGCGTACGACGGAGCGAGCGGCATCGGCGGCACCTGGTGGTACAACCGGTACCCCGGTGCACGGGTCGATGGGCCGGGGAGCCCGTTCTACTGCTACACCTTTTCGGACGAGCTCATGAAGGAGTGGGACTGGGCCGAGACCCAGTCCGAGCAATCCGCAGTTCTGGATTATCTCGAGCACGTCGCCGATCGCTTCGATCTTCGCCGCGACATCCAGTTCGAGACGTGGGTGGAAGACGCCCGCTATGACGAAGCGACGCAGCGCTGGGCAGTCGAGACCAGTACCGGAGTGCGTGCTTCCGCCCGTTTCCTGATCTGTGCCGTCGGCGCTCTTTCAGCGGCGAACATGCCCGACATCCCCGGCATCCACGACTTCGCCGGTGAGTGCTACCACACCGGCCGCTGGCCCCATGAGCCGGTTTCTTTCGAGGGCAAGCGAGTCGCGGTAATAGGTACCGGCTCCTCGGGCATCCAGTCGATCCCCGAAATCGCAAAGGAGGCGGCGCATGTGACCGTGCTCCAGCGGACACCGCAATTCGCCTTTCCGGCCGGCAACCGACCCATTTCGGCCGAGGAGATGGCCGAGACGAGAGCGAACTGGGAGGCCATCCGGGAGAAGATATACGCGCACAACGGAGGCTTCCCCTGCGACCCCAACCCGTCACGCTCCGCCCTCGAGGACACCCCCGAGCAGCGTGAAGCGCTGTACGAAGAGTTGTGGCAGCAAGGTAGCTTCAAATTCTTCCTCAGCCTGTACATCGACATCGCGGTCAGCGAGGAAGCCAACCGAACGCTGGCCGATTTCGTGCGCGCCAAGATTCGCGCGATCGTACGCGACCCCGCGACCGCCGATAAGTTGATGCCCGACCACTTCGTGATAACGAAGCGGCCCATCCTCGAGGATGGCTACTTCGAGACGTTCAACCGGGACAACGTCACGTTGGTCGACCTGCGCGAGGACCCGATCGAGCGGTTCACGCCGACCAGCGTGGTGACGAAGACGGGAGAACACGCCATCGACATGCTCGTGCTGGCGACCGGCTTCGACGCCATCAGTGGATCGATGCTGCGCCTCAATCCCAAAGGACGCGGCGGCGTGAGCCTGAAGGAGAGATGGAGCGACCGCTTCCACAACTACCTCGGCCTCACGATCGGCGGCTTTCCCAACCTGTTCATGATCCACGGTCCCGGGTCGCCCGGTGTGTTCTACAACATGCCGCTCGGCGCCGAACGACAGATGAACTGGATCGGCGACTGCATACGCTATCTGCGCGAACAGGAACTGGGAGCGGTCGAGCCCGTGGCGGAAAGCGAAGAAGCCTGGGCCGCCGAGGTCAGCTCTATCGCGGACGTCACGCTATTCCCCCGCACCGACTCCTGGTGGACCGGTGCGAACATCGAGGGCAAGCCCCGCTACTTCTCCGCGTATCTGATCGGCTCGGTGTACTACGAGCGCCTCGCCGACGTGGCTGCAGCGGACTATCAGGGATTCGCGTTCGAGCCAGCCCGGCGCGCGGACGGCGCCAAGGCGTCGTGAGTTCGAGCGCCTCGAAGGCCTCCTGTTCGAGGCCGCAGGGAACCGGTGATCTGGAGTTGATTCGGTCGAGTGGACTCCTGTTTCCCCGGCGGCGTGTTTAGCGACAGACGTCTAGCCCTGAGCCAGCAACGCCCGACCGAGTACGACCCAGAAGCCGAGCAGGACGAAGTAGCTGGTCACGAAGACTGCGCTGCGATACCGGACCTGGTTGTAGCCGATGTGAACAGCGGTGTGCACGACCCTGAGCGCCACGTACCCCCACGCCAGGGATACCAGGGATTGGGAGACGAGGTCCGCCGTGTAGGCAACAAGACAGCCCACGTAGAAGAGAACCGGAAGCTCGAGCAGGTTGTGGTAGTTCCGCGCGATCGCCCGAAGAATGTCCGGCTCCTCGTTATCGCTCTCGCGGAAGAGCCGGTAGTACGTTTGCGGAAGCCGCCCGGTGGCAAGTCCACCCACCCGAAGGATGCCGAGCACGAAGAGGATCGACAGAGTCAGGCACGCTAGCGCGAGGACGGGGAACAGGATCTCGACTCGCTGGACTCCCACGGTGCGCGCCGACTAATTGCTCTTTCGCTGGGCCAAGACTGTCTCCTGCTAGCCGCCTAACCTTGGAGCTGGCGCGCCTCGTCGTCATAAGAACACGCGAGGTTCTTCGAGTCGACGCGTAGCCGGGCCGGAAGTGCGGCACTGTGCCGCAGTGCAGTGACCTGTACGGGAACGAGGAGTGTCACGCTGTAGGTCGTCGAAATCGTTGGGACCGTTAAGGCCGCCCTCCGCGAGGCATCTTGACAGCTGTGCAAAAAATCCGACTACCGACCGCTATGATCTGGTAGTACCACATCGGTGGAGAACTCATCCCTATGCTGAATGAACAGGAGATCCGTGAACTGGTGGCGGCTCATGGCGCCGCCGTGAACGAGGGCCGTCCGATCAAGCAGCTGATCGAAGACGGTGAGCTTCCTCGATTGAAGGGTAGCACCGTGCTCGAGGGAAAGGTGTCCGACTCCGTATTCGGAGACACCTTGAAGACCCGATCCGGCAAGCCGATCCGCTTGATGTTCCGGAACAACCGCATCTCCACCCACGACGTCAACCGGGGTGCCATTCCGTTCAAGGACCAGGTCCTGGCGATCAACCACGACCACATGCATCGGCTGGTCAAGCCCGTGCTGGGCTCTTCCCAGTTCGAGGTGGAAGGTTTATCTCCAGCCTCGACGGTGATTCCCGCGGAGAATCTCGACCTCGTGAAGCTGGAGAACGTGCTGCGGCTCTACATGGCGGAGAGCTCGACGTCTACGTCGCTGTATCAACACTGGTTGACGGCGAAAGAGGCGGGCCAGAGCATCATGAAATACGCCGGTCACGAGCTGGAGGTCTCCGCGCTCGAGCCCAACGGCCTGCTCCCCTACCTGATGGACACGCCGAGCACCAAGGAGGAGGTCGATCGAACTACCGATGCGGCCTATCTGATCGAGAGCGGTGTGTGCACCGAAGGGCAATACACACAGATTCGCAATTCATCCCTGATGGCTTTCGGGGTCGTGTCCCAGTACCTGGCGCAGAGGGCCATGGTGCTCGTGGACACCAAGACCGAGCACGGCATCAATTCGGACGGCAAGATCGTCGCGGCGGACGAGCTCTACACCATGGATTCCTCGCGCTTCTGGAGGGTGGATGATCACGGAGATCTGCTGGCCCGTGACGACAAGCCCGTATCTTTCTCCAAGGAGTTCGCACGCGGCATGGTGAAGGAAAGAGGCCAGCAGTTTACCGAGGAGCAGACGAACGAGATCGCGGTCCGCTACATCGATGGGCTGCAGCACCTCACGGGGGAGACGTTCGATCCGGATCTGCGACCCAGAGATCAGCGAATCGTCGACTCCGCCAATCTCGTTCTCGATACTCTGTTGTAGCGGCAGCGGTTGAACGGCCGACGAATCCCTAGAGGAGCGGCCCGGGACCGCCACACTCAGGGTTCAGACTCATCGTCCGCTCCTACGAGCCCGCACAGGTCGGTCGCCAACCGCTCACCGACCTCTGCGTCCTCGTTCACGATCTCGTGCGCGCCGGCGTCGAGCAACTCGGAGTAATGCACGTTGAAGCGGCAGCGGGCGATGATGAACGTTTCTGGTGACAGATCGCGGATGAGGTGAATGAGATGGCGGGTAGTGACGTGGTCGCGCACGCTGATCACTACGGCCTGTGCGCGGGTGATGCCCGCATGGTCGAGAATATCTCGCTGGGTCGCGTCGCCGACCAGGCCTTTCAGGCCGAGCTGTATGGCGGCTCTGACATGCGCTGCGTTGAGGTCGATTGTAACGACCTGCTCTGCCATCGCGCCCGGTAGGGCGTCGACGACATGTCGGCCTACCGAGCCAAACCCGATGAGGATGACCGACTCAACGTCGTCGGCGTTCGCAATTCCTGCTCCCTCGCCTGCCGCTGCGTTGTCGTGGTCGCTGGTGGGGAGCGACCGGGCAGCGCCGCGTGCCCCGGGCAACGCTCGTCGGTATCTCGCAATACCGCTTTCGAAGATGGCTCCGACACGCGGCGCGGCGGCGACGAAGTATGGCGTGATCAAGAGGCTTACGATCGTCGCCGATACCATCGTGCGGAACGTCAGGGACGAGATCAGCGCAGTACCGGCAAGATCGCTGTGCGCGATCGTCGCCAGCACGAACGAGAACTCCCCAACTTGGCCGAGGCACAGCGCAGCGGCGACCCCGTAGCGCCACGGTTCGCCGAACGCCCGTGAGAGCACGGCGATGACTAGCGGCTTGCCGACGATGATGCTCAGCACGACGGCGGTAACGGTCAGCCAGTGCGCCACGAGCCAGGCGGGGTCGCCGAAGAGGCCGATCGCTGCGAAGAACAACGTGACCATAACCGTCATCAGCGGCCGCGTGTCGGCCCGGATTTGTATCGCAAAGGGCGAGGTCGCAAGCAGGATCCCTGCGGCGAACGCCCCCAGCGCGGGACTCAGCCCCAGTGAGTGTGTCGCCCACGCGGAGCCCGTGGCCATGATCACAGCCAGCAGGATCGGTAGATCCCGGTTCCTGCGATAGGTCGGTAACAGGAAGATTCGGGGGGCGATGACGTTGAAGAGGACGTAGAAGGTACCGAGCAGCGCCGCTGCAGCGAGCAGCGCCAGCGCGAGCTTGGCCACCATCTGGCCCACCGTCCCTCCGGTGGCCATGACGCTCACCAGGAGGATCATCGGAACCACCGCCGCGTCTTGGAACAGCAGAATTCCCAGGGCGGATCGCCCGTGTCGCGTCTCGACCTCGGCCCGGTCAGTCAGCAATCGCAAGACACAAGCGGTGCTGCTCATGGCCACCATCATGCCGATGACCAGCGCTTCGCGGCCCGTCACGCCCAGGGCTAGGGCGCCGAGGTAAGCCAGTGTAGTGGTCAATACGACCTGCGCAGGGCCGATCTTCAACGCCGAGGTGCCCAGCGCCACCAATCGCTTTGCCGAAAACTCCAGTCCTATCGTGAACAAGAGGAGCGCAACGCCGATCTCGGCGATGTTGAGAAGCTCGGCGTGGCTCGAGATCCAGCCGAGCCCATTGGGCCCGACGACAGTCCCAGCGATCAGATATCCGACTATTACGCTCTGACCGAGCCTCTCTGCCAGATTCCCCAGCACCATGGCCATGGTCAGGAGGACCAGGACATCGAACAATACCGCCCAGGTTCCGAGCGGTGCAGCCGCAGAAGCTAGCGATAGGTCAATGGTCGTCATGGGCCGATGCGGCGGACAGCCTTCTTCAGTCAGGCTGTATACCAGCCTAGTACGGTCTGCATGCAGCCGGAACAACGCAGTCTCTGCACTCGGCGATTCTCGCGTCAGGGCTAGGCCTCGCAAAAGTCGGGGAGTCTTCTTTCGTGCTCGCGAGGTTGCCCACAGCGATACACTCGGTAGCGCGCTGATTGGTTCGACGACCGTCCGTGCGATGGTATCAGCGACGATCTTGACGCTGTTGTGCACGCCGTATCTTGTTGGTGCGGCGCCGTGGATCGGCGTTCGGAGTGGGCATGTCATATCTCGTCGACGACGCTCGTCGCGTCCAGCCCCTGCGCGCAGCCGTGCTGGCCGTGTTTGCCTTAGCAGTTTTCGCGGGATGCACCCGCGAGCCGGCCGATGTGCCTCCCGGCAATCATCTCTATGCGCACCACTGCGCCTCGTGCCATGGCTTCTCGGGCACGGGCGATGGGCCGGTCGCGCACGCGCTGCGCACGCCGCCGACCGATCTGACCGAGCTGACGCAGCGCAGCGGGGGTAGGTTCGACGAAGCGCAGATCATGGCGGCGATCGACGGTAGGCGAGTGATCGCGGCACATGGCACGCGCGAGATGCCGGTATGGGGTGCGGTATTCCCGGAGCGAAGCAGCGAGCGCTCGGCGGGCCAGTCTACCGCCGATCGCCGAACCGCGAAGCTCCTCGCCTATCTCCGCTCGATCCAGCGACCGTGAGGCGTGCTGGACGACGGCCGCGCTCACGCTTTCCGGCGCCTTGGGCTCGCGCCCACGGCCCTGCGCTGTACAGCACTCCGGGTCTCGCGTCATCGCAGACTTGTGGTATCAAGGGCCACATGAAGTCGAGCCGACTCTTTGAAACCCAGCTGACGAGACGACGATTCCTGATCGGCGCCGCCGCGCTTGGCCTGCTGCCGGCGAGTGTGAGGCGGCTCTGGGCCGAGCTGGGGGCCGACCAGCTTGCCCTGCTCGAGAAGTCCGAGTTCGTTTACATGTCGTCGACGCGCCAGGACGGTACTCTCGGTGAGCCGGCGGAGATCTGGTTCTTCATGCACGAAGGCGATCTCTTCGTCGGGACGCGACCGGACTCGTGGCGGGTCAAGCGGATCGGCTGGGGTCGTCCGCAAGCGAAGATCTGGATCGGCAAGCGAGACGGTCCTTCGTATCGCGCCATCGGATCGATTGAGAAGGACGCCGCCCTCCAGGCCAAGCTCCTCGAGGTGTACGCGAAGAAGTACCCCAAGGGCTGGAAGAAGTGGGAGGCGAGCTTCCGCGAGGGCTTCGCCGACGGCAGCAGAGTCCTCGTACGCTACCGAGCGTCGACCGAGCCGCAGGGGTAGCGGCTCGTCTTCCAAGATCCAGACCGCAGTTGGCTGCGTGCTTCTCGCCCTCGGCGTCGCGGTATTCGCAGTACGCCTCCTGCATGAAGGCGCCTATGCGGTGCCCCGCGGCACGAACCTGTTCGGTGGGCTGGGCGCGCTGCTGCTCGGCGGTATGCTGGTATGGCCCGCCACGCCTCGCTGGCTTGGATGGCTGGCGCTGGCGGCCAGCCCCGTGGTGCTCTTCCTCGGGCTCTACGCCACGATGGCGGAGCTCGAAGAGGTAGTGTCGCTCTACGCGATGGATAACGCCGGCGATCCGGCGGAGCTACGCCTGTGGATCATCGACCGCGAAGACGGCGAGTGGGTGGGGATGCCGCGTCGGAAGGCGCTCGAGCACTCCCTGGATGGAGCGCGCCTCGAGCTGCTCAGGAGTGGGGAGACCCGGTGCGTCGTGCCGGTGCTTCACGAGGACCGCACGACCGTCAGGGCGATCCACGCACTCAAGGTCGAGAAGTACGCGGTGGCCCGTGCCGCCGCGGCAATCGGTCTCTACCCCCGCGAGGCCAGGGAAACCTCTGTCTCCCTGCGCCTCGATCCGTGCGCGAGCAGGTGAGTGAAGCTAGCGAGCCGCCGCGAGCTGCGTCCTAGCCGCGCGCGACTAGCGGCTCTGTGTGCTTGCGACGCGCCAGACCCGGCATGGAGCCGTCGCCTCGCCACGCCTCGAGGATCGCAATGAACTCGGGCGAGCCGGTCCCACCGCCGTAGAAGCCGTTCTGGCCGGTGAAGAACGCGGAGCTGCCCTCGTTGTTGTAGTAGCCCGGCGTGCAGTTCTCGAGGAAATCGGCGGTGCCGCTGGCCTTCTCGATGCACTGCGCGACCCAGGCCGCTTCCGCCTCCTCCGAGACCTCGACGGCGTCCAGGTTCTCCGCCATCGCCTCTTTGATCACGTACGTGAGGTGCTTCGCCTGCTCGTTCAGGATGTGCGGGAAGCTCGCGGTGAAGCCCGCCTGCGCCAGGTTCATCAGGAAGCAATTCGGGAAGCCGTGCACGTGCATGCCGTGGAGTGTTCGTACGCCGTCGGCCCAGGTCTCGGTGAGCGACTTGCCGGCGCGGCCGAGGATCTGAAATCCAGCGCGCCGTGAGTAGTCGGTGCCGACCTCGAACCCCGTGGAATAGATCAGGCAGTCGACCTCGTACTCGCGACCGTCGACGACCACCCCATGTTTTGTGATGCGCTCGACGCCCTTGCCGCTCGTATCGACGAGCGTGACGTTGTCGCGATTGAATGTGTCGAGGTACTCGTTGTGGAAGCACGGCCGCTTGCAGAACTGGCGGTAGTACGGTTTCAGAGCCTCGGCCGTGGCGGAATCTTTCACGATCTCGTCGACGCGCGCCCGGATAGACTCCATCTTCTCGAAGTCCGCCGTCTCGACGGCACGCTCTATGTCCTCGGCCGTCAGCTCGTCGGAGGCCTCCTGCTGCAGGCTCAGCAAGAGCTTGGTGATGATGTCGGTCCATCCGTCGCTGACGAGGTTCTCGCCCTCCGGAACGCCGGAGACGAGGTTGTTGAAGTTGTCCATGCGGTGCTGATGCCAGCCTCGCTCGAGCGAGGCTGCCCACTCCGGATCGGTCGCAGGATTGTGCTTCAAGTCGATCGAGGACGGTGTGCGCTGGAAGACATAGAGGTGGTCGGCCCACTCGCCGACGTGCGGCACGATCTGCACCGACGTTGCGCCTGTGCCGATGATGCCGACGCGCTTGCCCTGCAGACCGGTAAGGCCACCCTCCGAGTTACCGCCGGTATAGTCGTAGTCCCAGCGGCTTGCGTGGAACGAGTGGCCCTCGAACTCCTCGAGTCCGGGAATGCCGGGAAGCTTCGGTCGATTGAGCGGTCCGGTGGCGAGGCACAGGAAGCGTGCCCGCATGTGGTCGCCGCGGTTGGTGGAGACGATCCACCTCGCCGCGTCCTCGTCCCATCGGAGCTCCTCGACGCGAGTCTGGAAGCAGACGTCGCGGTAGAGGTCGAACTTGCGTGCGATCGCCTGACTGTGATCGAGGATCTCCTGCCCGTAGGAGTACTTCTCCTTCGGCATGTAGCCGACCTCCTCGAGGAGCGGCAGATACACGTACGATTCGATGTCGCAGGCGATGCCCGGATAGCGGTTCCAGTACCAGGTGCCCCCGAAGTCCGCGGCCGGATCGACGATCCTTATGTCCTCGACTCCAGCCTGGCGCAGCCGCGCGCCGGCGAGCAGCCCACCGAAGCCGCCGCCGACGATGATCACTTCCACCTCGTCGGTGAGCGCCGCACGCTCGAATCCCGGCTCGACGTAGGGATCGTCGAGGTAGTGGGCGAACTGCCCCTTCACTTCGACGTACTGGTCGTTGGCGTCCGGGCGGAGCCGGCGGTCGCGCTCGTCGCGGTACTTCCGGCGCAGCGCGTCCGGGTCGAAGCGAGGTGCCTTGCGTGCCGTGTCGTTGCCTGCGGTCGCCATGATGTCCTCTCCTGCGGGTCCGGACGCGCGGTCCTGTAACCGGCCCCGCTACTGACGCTGTGTAAATAAAGCTACTCCGCTACTTACACTGTGTCAATAGTGGTCGTTTCAAGCTAAGCTGTGCCCGGAACATGGGCGTCGCCGAAGCCAAGAGTCGTCGGGTCCGTCGTAGTCCCGAGTCCGCCAAGGCCGAGATCATCGCCGCCTTCGAGGAGGCACTCGCCGAGGCCGGTTTTCACGAGCTCACCGTCGATGCCGTGATGCAGCGGACCGGCATGACGCGCCCATCTTTCTACTACTATTTCTCCGCGCTCGACGATCTGGTCCTCGGTCTGCTCGAGCGATTCGAGGAGGACATCCGGGCGGTCTCGGATCCATGGCTCGAGGACACGCACGGCGAGAACTATCGGGAGGCGACGATCGAAGGTCTCGAGGGTCTTGCCGGCGTATTCCAATCGCACCGGCGCGCGGCGATGGCATTGCTGCAGTCCGCCTGGGCCAATACCGACCTCTACCGCGCGTGGCAGCAACGCGTCATCGAGCACTACATCGACCGTACGACACGCATCATCGAGCGGCAGATTGTGCTCGGGCGAAGTCGGGTCGAGGATCCAGCCCGGCTCGCCCGTGCGCTCAATCTCATGACCAACGCGGTTTTCAACGACCACATCCTCCGCGACGACCCCGACGATCCGGCACACATGGCGAAGGTCGTCGCGGGCGTCTGGAATACGTCGATCTACGGCGTTTAGCTCGTGCGAGCTCGAAGTTGGCTCATACCGTCCCTTCCGGTTTCGGAGACTTTGGTGGCGTTCATCCAGGCGTTCACGCAGGCGAACCCCTGATCGGTCGAGGCCGCTAGAGAGCACGTGACGGCCCCGTGATGCACCTACGTCGAGTCGAGTGCTTTGACTGTCTCCTCTCGGCAGCTACCTTCCGGTGATGGCTTCACTATCGGGAAGGATCGTCAACTTCATGAGCCGGCGCGTGCCCAAGCTGATGCAGCGCGGTCGGGAGCGCCAGGTCGACCAGTTTCGCGCCAGCAAAGGTGCCAAGGGCAACAAGTTGATGGGCAAGCCCGTCTTCGTGCTCGACGTGGTCGGTCGGCAAAGTGGTGAGTCGCGGCCGGTCGCCCTGATGCTGGTGCGTCGCGGCGACGATCTGATCGTGACGGGCTCGTACGGCGGCAACCCGAAGGCTCCCAACTGGTACAAGAACCTTCTCGCCGCGGGCGAGGCTCACGTCGAGGTCGGCCCGGATCGCTGGGCCGTCGACTTCCGCCAGCTCGACGAAGGCCCCGAGCGCGAGGAGTGCTGGAAGCTCCTGTGCGACGCCTACCCGGACTTCGCGTCGTACCAGGAGCTCACCGATCGCCGATTGCCTGTCGCGACACTCTCGCGAAAGTCGAGCTGACCAGCCTCACGATGCCCGGGTAGACGCGACGACTGCGATTCGTCGGGAGGCATCCAGACGATCGACATCAAGCCGAACCTCAACTTCGGCTTCATCAACAATTCGGTTGCGCTTGGCAATGATCGCATGAAGTTCAAGGGCGAGTACACGCTTCCGCCGACGAGCACGTTCGCATCGATCGATCCCACTGCGGTTTCAGTGCAGTTGATAACCGAGGACAAGACGAACACGCCGATCTTCGATGTCGTTCTACCAACGACTGCATTCGCCGGCATTGGCAGCGCCGGCTGGCAGCTGAACGGCAACGCTACGAAGTGGCGATCTCGCGACAAGACGGGATCGCCTCAGAACGGCGTTATATCCGTCAGCATCTTCGACCGCTCGGCCAAGAGTCCCGGCCGCGTACAGCTCAAGATCAGGGGGCGCGACGGCAGCTATCCGGTTGAGCTCGGCGACGATCCGGTCCAGCTCCTCGTCTTCCTTGGCGACGACACCGAAGGCGGCTGCGCCGAGACGACGTTCACGGCCGACGACTGCCGGTTCGTGAAGGTGCAGACCTCGCTCATCTGCAAGCGATAGCGCGGATCTCCTCGTCCGGATAGACGAAGGCGTAACGCTCGGCTAGTCTCCGGCCGCCGAGGAGGGGACCATGGAGCGGCGTCTCGCTGCGATCCTGGCGGTCGATATGGTCGGTTACAGCCGATTGATGGCCGCCGACGAAGCCGGCACGATCGTGCGTCACAAGCGTCACCGCGAGACGGTGATCGACCCACAGATTCGCCATTTCAACGGCCGTATCGTCAAGACCACGGGCGACGGACTTCTCGTGGAGTTTCCGAGCGTGGTCGACGCCGTCAATTGCGCGGTCACCTTTCAGTCGGAGCTCGACAACGTGGAGTCGAACGGTCCAGACGAGAGCTGCGTGCGTTACCGCGCCGGGATCAATCTGGGCGACATCGTCATCGACGGCGACGATATCCTGGGCGACGGCGTCAATGTTGCTGCGCGCCTAGAAGCCATCGCGCCTCCCTCTGGTCTGTGCGTGTCCGACATGGTGCGCCAGAACCTGCGGGGCACGCTGGGTGACACGTTCGAGGATCTGGGCGAACAAGCCCTCAAGAACATCGACCGCGGGATCCGCGTCTGGCGCTGGACCGCAGCCGGCCCGCAAACCACCGGCGCGGCGCGGCCGGCGCCCCCACGAAGCGAGAACCCGTCAACGTCGACAATCGAGATCTTGCCCTTCGAGGTGCTGTCGCCGAAGGCCGATCAAGAGTTTCATGCCGTTGGATTCGCGGAAGATATCGCCACGGCGATCTCCAAGCTGGGCACGTTTCGGGTACTGAGCACGGCGCCAGCTCGAGGTGGGGCCGAGACCACTTACCAGGTCAAAGGCAGCGTGCGAATCGCCGAGCCACGAGTTCGCTGCAATGTTCAGCTGCTGGAAACCGCCAGTGGATACCGGTTGTGGTCGGAAAAATTCGATGGTCGTGTCGATCAGATATTCGACTTTCAAGATCAGGTTACCGAGCTGGTCGTCGCCGCCCTGGAGATCGAGCTGACGGAAGGAGAACAGGCCAGGACGTGGCGCCGCGAGGCCGGAGATCGGGAGGCTTACGACGCGTTCCTCCAGGGGCGCACGGCTTATAAGGAGTACTCTCGGCCCGGGAATGCTCGGGCCCGGACGGCCTATGAGGCCGCGTTGAAATGCAATCCGATGTTCCTCTCTGCCGTCGTCGGTCTATCGCGCACCCATATAGAGGACGCGACGTTCGACTGGTCGCCTGACCGCAAACAGAGCCTGGACGAGGCGCGGCGCGTACTCGAGGGCGTTTTCGCAGTCGATCCCGATCATGCCTCCGCCCACATGGAGCTCTCCCACCTCTTGATGGTCGAGGGAGAGTTCGCGACGGCGCGGCTGGAGGGCGAGCTGGCCGTCGCCCTCGATCCCAACAATGCGGACGCCCATCAGGCGCTGGCGCATGTCCTGGTCTGTCTAGGCCTGCCCGAGGAGGCGTTGCGTTCGTCGCGGCGCGCGTTGAGCCTCAATCCGGGAAGGCCGGAGTTCTATCTGATCCCCATGGCCGAAGCCTACGTCGCGCTCGAGCGCTGGCAGGAAGCCCTGGCCGTGAGCGAACAGATCGTCGCCAAGCGTTCGTCCTGGGTCATGGGCCGTATCCTGAATATCCTGGCACTTCAGGGCCTGGAGAAGGACTCCGAGGCCGAGCTCGCCGTGCGAGCGTTGCTCGAGAGAAGCCCCGGGTACAGCGCCGCCCGCTGGAAGCGAGCGATCTTCTATCCGGAGCGACGCGATGTCCCGGAGCTGCTGGACCGGCTGGTCTCCGCCGGGTTACCCGCTTGAACCGAAACCACTAAAGAGGAGTAAGTATGTTGGATGCAGGTGCTATTCTTCTGCCCGTATTCGTCGTCGGTGCACTGACTATCGTCATGATGGTCATGATGATTTCCACGCGGATTCCGGCCATGACCGCCGCGGGCATCGATGCCCAGGACGCGCAGCGAACCAGCGTCCTTGGCGGGCGTCTTCCCGCCCGGGTCGAGTTCATCGCCGACAACTACAATCACCTCTTCGAGCAACCCACCGTTTTCTACGCCGTGGCGATCTCGATTGCCGTGCTCGGGCACACCGACGCGTTGCACGTCCAGTGCGCCTGGGCGTTCGCAATCCTGCGCATCCTCCATTCGATCGTTCAGGTGACGGCGAACATCGTGCTGGTGCGCTTCGGTCTGTTCATCGGTGCATGGATCGCGGTCGCGATCATGGTCGTTCGCGAGATAGTCGCGCTCACCTAGGATGGAGACGTGGAGGAGGCCGGCGCTTCATCCTCGGCAGCCGGGCAACCGACTGGTCATCGGAGCGTACTTCGGCGTTGTAAAATCGAGCGCTCATCCGGCAAAGTACCGGATCGAATGATCCCGCGCGTGCGTTGGGCGAAACGAACGGCCGAGCAATCGGCCAGGGACGAGCAGGAGGTCGGACATGTCCAGCACCAGTGAGCAGAACAAGGCGACGGTTGAGAAGATGTGGACGGCGCTCAGCCAGTTCGACTTCGAGACACTGAAGAGCTGCCTCCACCCGGAGGTTCACTACGAGGACGTACCGACACCGGATTCCGGTGCGATCGGGCCGGACAACGTCGTGGCGCGTCTATCGATCGCCTGGGATCACATCGAGAAGCAGATCCAGACGACCCACCGCATCGCCGCCGACGGTGACGTCGTCTTCCTCGACCATACCGAGAGGTGGGTCTTCAAGAGCGGCGAGACCGTCGAGCATCGCTTTGCGACGATGCACGAGCTCCGGGACGGCAAGATCATCAAGTGGAGCGACTTCTGGGATATGGCCAACTTCATCGGCCAGTTCCCCCCGTGGTTCCTCGAGGAGATGGCGAAGAGCGAGGGCGCCGACTTCTCGAGCTAGCTGTTCAGCCACGACGCCGTCCGGGAGCCGCGCGGCTGATGGTGCCCAGCAGCCGACGCGACGCAGACGGGAATCAACTGGCGTCCTCCGCGTCGGGCGCGTCCTGCCCGTCGCGCGACGTCCTGCCGTGTGTGACCGGGCTGTCCAGCTTGACCTCGGCCGAACCGTCGCCGCCGGCCGGAAAGAAGTGTACGTCGCGTTGCGGGAAGGGAATCGAGATGCCTTCGCGATCGAAGCGCATCTTGACCTCTCGCGTGACGTCCCAGTACACGTCCCAGTAGTCGTCTCGCTTCGCCCACGGGCGAACCACGAAGTTGACCGACGAGTCGCCGAGCTCGTGAAGCTTCACCACCGGCTGCGGGTCGCCGACGACGCTGGAGTGATCCTTGAGGATCGACCAGAGCACCTCTTCTGCGTGCGGGATGTCGTCGGTGTACGAGATGCCGAAGATCATGTCGACGCGCCGCACATCCTGAGCCGTGACGTTGGTGATGACGTCGCCCCAGATCTTGCCGTTCGGGACGACCCGGGTCTTGTTGTCGACCGTGAGGATCGTGGTGGAGACCAGGCTCATGTGGCTCACGGTGCCGAATACCGCGCCGCCCGCACACTCGACCAGATCTCCGACATCGAAGGGTCGATACAGCAGAATCATGGCTCCCGCCGCGAAGTTTCCCAGGGTCTCCTGAAGCGCGAAGCCGACGATGAATCCCGCGATTCCGAGGCCGGCGACCATGGGGCCCACCTGTATTCCCAGCTGGGACAGCGCAACCAGTACTCCGACGATCTTCACCAACCCGGATGCGAGGGAGACGATCATCCTCTTGAGGAGATTCGAGAAGCGCAGGTGCGGCGCCGAGACGGCCTTCTCGATCAACTTGCGAACGAGCCCCGACAGGCTCCAGAAGATCGCGAGGACGATCGCGAAAAGGATCGCCTGAAACACGAAGGTCGGGCCGTTTTCAGCGATCGATTCGGTTACGCCGGAGATCCAGCGAGACAGGAGTCGACTGGCGACGCCCTGTTGAAAGACGTCTGCAGTGATCTCCCCGGTAGATTCGATGAGCATCTGCTGGTAGCGGGTCGCCGGGACTTCCATCGTCTGCATCAGGGGAACGACGACTGACAGTGCCGCGGTGCTGGCGGCGAGCGCCGCCTGATCGACCGCAGCTTCGGCCTGCAGAGCTGCGTCGTCGATCGCGGATTCGGCGCGGCGTTCGACGTCTGCGAGCTGGGATTCCGCGAGCTTCATGCGCCCGGCCAGCAGACGAGCCTGTCTCGACAACTGCTCCTGGATCCAGCTGCGCTGCGCGCCGGCCTCCAGCTCGAAGGCCTCCAGCCATCCGACGCTGTCGACACCAGCGGAGAGGAAGCGAAGCAGGATCTCTTCTTCCCGGCGAATGGACTGCCCTATGCCGGACTGCGCATCGGCGCCCGCTTCTACGAGGTCCGTCTGTAGTGCGGTGATGTTCGCGCGGACCATGCCGTACTGGGAGTGTATCGAAGCCGCGACACGAGGAATGAAGTCGTCGATCTGATCGCGATAGCCTGAGCCGTCGTCTCCGCGAGTCTCGAGCTCGCCGACTGCGTCAACCAAGCTCTGAACGAACGACACGCCGTTCAGGCGCAGGTCCAGCGCGGCGTTCTGCAGTGCCGCCCGGTCGGCGCCAGTGGCCTCTTCGGCATCTGCGTCGAGCGACTGGAGCTCATCCATCGCCGAGCGGAATTCGACGATGAGTGACTCTATCTTCTCGATGAGCGGATCGGCCTCTTCCTGGGCGCCCGCCGGCGCGACCGTATCGACATCGGTCTCCTGGGCTCTGGCGTGACCGGCGGTCAGCGTGAGGAATGCGGTGATGCAGATCGGCAGAACGCGGGCTGCGAGGCGAACGCGTGGATCGCGCATGGTGGTCTCCTTTACGTGATGGCTATGAACTCGATGGTCAGATGAGGGGCGATACCTACTTGGTCCCAGCCCTCAGCCCGACACACGAGCGCGCGCTGGTTCGTCGCCGCGCCCACCACGGTCGGAAGTGGCACGCAGCGCTGGCATCACCTTCTCCGCGAACAGGCGCATCGAGGACCCTGCCTCGGCGTCCGTCATTCCGCCGTACTTGACCATGGCGAGAACGTCCACGTCACATTCGAGCAGGTCACGCTGAGCCTGGATCTTGCCGATGATCTCGTCGGGTGTGCCGAACGTGTTCACGCCGACGTACATCTCGGCCATCGCCTCCAGGCCGATCGCCGCGATGAGCTCGGTGGAGTTGCCGTAGTACTCGTAGCCCTTGATGCCCTGGAAGTGCTTGCCGCCGATCTCGTAGTGCTGGACCACGGTGGAGAAGTAGTTGTTGATGTACTCGGCGCCCTTGTCGGCTGCGCGCCCGGCATCCTCGTCGCAGTAGACCAGCTGGCCGGCGACGGGTGGTGGCGCCTCGGTACCGTATAGCTCGCGCCACTTCTCCTGGTACGGAACGAGTGCCGATTCCTTGAAAATCTCCCACGGCTGCTGGGCCAGCACCATCAGCCGCGCGCCGATCACGGCAGCCTGAACGGCCGACTCGGGCGAGACGCCGATCGAGAACACGCGGTCGTTGAAGGTACGAAGCGGGCGAGGTCGCAGCTCTGCGCGGGGCTGCTTGTAGTACTCGCCGTCGGCTTCGATCACCCCGGTGTCGAGTGCGCGGATCACCAGCTCGGTGCCCTCGTCGAAGCGCCCACGCGCCTCGTCCATGGCGATGCCGAACGAATCGTACTCGCGTCTGGCCAGGCCACGCCCGAACCCGAGCAGCGCACGGCCGTTCGATTGCTGATCGAGCAGGGCCACCTTCGCGGCGACCCGGTACGGATCGTTCCACGGCATGATGACCGCGCCGGTTCCGACCTTGATGCGGCTGGTGCATCCGGCCACCTGGCTCAGCCACTGCAGATTGTCCGGGCACATCGAGTAGCCGAAGAAGTGGTGCTCGGTGGCCCAGTAGCTGTCGTAACCCAGCTTTTCGCCGGCCAGGGCGATATCCATCTCGCCGCGCATGATGTCCGCGTCGTCGTGCTCGTCGCGGTAGTTCTGAAAGATCGAAAGTACGCCGATATCCATTGCCAGACTCCTTGCTGAATCGCTGTTCCGACCTGCGCCGGACACCCCGCGCGGGGCCGCGCGGGCCGCTGAAGACTACTACCAATACCCAGCCCGGTTATCTGAAGCCATGGGCACTGACACGCGGTGCTCGATGGCGGCGATCTGGTGAGGGGCGGCGCAGGCGACGACGCCACGCCGAGCGAGGCGAGACAGGACGAGTCGACGGGCGACGGGGGGGCGCAGGCCTGGCCGTCGCGACGTTATCCGCGCACGGTGAGCGCGCCGAGCCACCGATCGACGACGAACGGGCCGAACGGCAGCACGGCGGCCACGATTCCGATGATCCCGAGCCGCTTGCCGATGGGCACGCGCTCGATCGCCAGCGCGAACATTATGGCCAGGACGACGAAGAGCATTCCGTGAATGGGGCCGACGACCGTTACGGCCAGAGGAATGTCGGCCGCGTACTTGAGAGGCATCGCGACGAAGAACAGGACGAGCGTCGAGGTTGCTTCTATCATACCGACGATGCGCAGGCGCTTGAGAAACTCGAGATCCACAACGCCGGCTCAGCTTCTACTTGCCCGACCAGTTCGGTGAGCGCTTCTCGGCGAACGCGCGCGGCCCTTCTTTCGCATCCTCCGACGTGAAGACATCCTTGACGAGCGGCTTCTGGTAGTCCCAGAACTCGGCCTCGGTGCGCCCGGCCGTCTCACGAAGCAGCTGCTTCGACGCCGCGACGGATAGCGGCGCATTGCGCGCGATCCGACCCGCGAGATCCAGCGCTACCTCGGTAGCAGCTCCTTTGCCCGTGAGCCGCGAGACCAGCCCGTGCTCGAAGGCCTGCTCCGCGGTGATCGGATCGGCGGTGAGTGCCATCTCCATCGCCACGCCGTAGGGGACCCGACGGGGGAGCCTCATCAGCGCACCGGCGGCGGCGAACAAACCGACGCCCACCTCCGGAATGCCGAGCTTCACTCCCTTGGCGGCGACGAGCAGATCACAGGCGAGGGCGATCTCGAGACCGCCGGCCAGCGCGAAACCCTCGATCGCGGCGATGAGAGGTTTCTTCGCGCCGTTCTGGATGAACTCGTTGAATCCGACCGGCATGCCTTCCTTGAGGAACGCCTTGAGATCCATCCCGGCGCAGAACCCCCGCCCGGCTCCTGTCAGCACACCGGCCGTGAGGCTGTCGTCGCTGTCGAGCTGTTCGACGGCGGCCACGATACCCTGGCCGAGCGCGCTGTTGATCGCGTTCATGGCATCGGGGCGGTTGAGCGTGATGAGCAGAACGCGGTCGTGTTTTTTTACGAGTACTTCGTCAGCCATGTTCGTTCCTCGGTCGTGCTACTTGGGCGGCATGCGAATGCCGCCGTCCACACGGATCGTCTCCGCATTCATGTAGCTGTTCTTGACGAGCTCCAGCGCCAGCGTGGCGAACTCCTCTGCGATACCCAGGCGGTGCGGAAAGAGCACGCTACGGCCGAGATTCGCCTTGAACGCTTCAGAGGCCTCGCCCTCGCCGTAGATCGGCGTGTCGATCAGCCCGGGCGCGATCGTGTTGACGCGGATGCCGAGCGCGGCGAGATCGCGTGCCACGGGTAGCGTCATCCCGACCACGCCGCCCTTGGACGCGGAGTAAGCGGCCTGGCCGATCTGTCCGTCGAACGCGGCCACCGAGGCCGTGTTGACGATCGCGCCGCGCTCGCCATCGTCGCCGAGTGGATCGGTCTTGCCCATCTCGGCGGCTGCCAGCCGGATGCAGTTGAACGTTCCGATCAAGTTCACGCGGATGACGAACTCGAACGCCTTCAGGTCGAACGGATTGCCCTTGCGGTCGACGGTACGTGCGGCATTGCCGAGACCGGCACAGTTGATGAGCACGCGCAGGGTGCCAAGGCCGGAGGCCGCGTCGACAGCCGCCTGCACCTGCGCTTCATCGGTGACGTCGGTTCTGGCGAACGCGCCGCCCAGCTCGGCGGCCAGCGACTGCCCCTTGTCTTCGTTGAGGTCGGCGATGACGACCTTCGCCCCTTCCGCCGCCAGCGCTCTTGCCGCGGCAGCACCCAGGCCGGACGCGCCGCCGGTCACGATCGCGGAAGCTCCGTTGATATCCAGCATCCTCAGATCCTCTCGATGATCGTGGCGTTGGCCATGCCGCCGCCCTCGCACATCGTCTGCAGGCCGAAGCGGCCACCCGTGCGCTCGAGCTCGTTGACGAGCGTGGCCATGAGCTTGGTTCCGGAGCAGCCGAGCGGGTGGCCGGTCGCGATGGCGCCACCGTTGACGTTGACCTTGCTCATGTCGGCGCCGGTCTCCTTCTGCCAGGCCAGCACGACGGAGGCGAAGGCCTCGTTGACCTCGAACAGGTCGATGTCGTCGATCGACATGCCTGTCTTCTCGAGGATCTTCTTCGTGACCGGGATCGGTCCCTTGAGCATCGTCACGGGATCGGTGCCGGCCAGCGCGAATGCATGGAAGCGAGCGCGCGGCTTCATCCCCAGCTCCTTCGCCTTCTCCTCACTCATGACGAGGCACGCCGAGGCACCGTCAGAAATCTGCGAGGAGTTGGCGGCCGTGATCTTGCCGTCCTCCTTGAACGCAGGCTTGAGTGTGGCGAGACGCTCCGGCGTCGAGTCGGGACGGATCCCTTCGTCGGTCGTATGCATCTCTTCGTGGTCGTCGATCTTGATCGGCACGGGGACGAGCTCGTTTTCGAAGCGTCCCTCCGCAGTGGCTCGTGCCGCGCGCTGCTGCGACTCGGCGGCGAACGCATCGAGATCCTCGCGGGTGAGGTCGTATTCGTCCGCGATCATGTCGGCGCCGATGCCCTGGGGCGGCAAACCGGTCTCCTTGTAGCGATCGAACATGGTCTGCGAGAACGGAAAGCCCATGTCCTTGACGACCGACGAGCCCATCGGCACGCGCGTCATGCACTCGACGCCGGCAGCGATCACCACGTCGTAGGCGCCGGCGATGACGCCCTGGGCGGCGAAGTGCAATGCCTGCTGCGAGCTGCCGCACTGGCGGTCGACCGTCGTCGAGGGGACGCTCTCCGGCCAGCCCGCCGCGAGGACGGCGTTGCGGCCGATGTTGATCGACTGCTCGCCCACCTGCATTACACAGCCCATGACGACGTCGTCGACGATCGCCGGGTCGAGCTTGTTGCGCGTCTCGAGCGCCTTGAGCACGTGGGCGGCCAGGTCGACCGGGTGCCAGTCCTTGAGCTTGCCGTTGCGGCGCCCGGTGGGCGTACGCACGGCGTCTACGATCACTGCATTCGGCATTTCAGCTTCTCCTCGATGTCGATGGGCGGCCACCCGGGACGTGTACGAAAGATTCAGGCTCTGTGTGCAGTTGGTGCACAGCCGCAAACGGGTATAGCTAGCGCGTGTCCACAGCGAACTCCACCGCCGGGTTGCTAGCGACCCCCGGCGAGCAGGCGCACGGCGTCGTCTGCCATCCTGCGCAGTGACGCGCGCGAGGATCCGGCACGCGCGCGGATGGCGATGCTGTGCAGCACCCCCTGGGCGATGCGTGCGGCGGCCCGGGGCTCCATGCCCGCCGGTAGCTGTCGGTCGCGTTTCGCTCGCTCGAAGCGCGCGGCAAGGATGCCATCGAGATCCCCAAGCAACTTCTGCAGGTCGTTGCGTACTTGCGGATGACTCAGCGCCTCGGCGGGGGCGGTGCACATGACGAAGCAGCCCGGCGCCGGATCGCTCGCGAAGTATACCTCTAGAGCGGCACGGTAGAACGCGGTGAGCGCGTCTCGCAGATCGTCGTGCTCGGAAAGCACCGCTGCGACGTGGGCCTTCGTCGCGTCGGCGAACCCGTCCAGCGCCTGGCGGTAGATCGTCTCCTTGTCGCCGAACGCGCTGGCGATGCTCGGGCGGTTCATGCTCATGGCGGCGGCCAGGTCCGCCAGTGACGTGGCGGCCAGCCCCTGCGTCCAGAACACATCGGTCGCCTGCGCCAGCGCTGCGGCCGGGTCGAACTCGCGCGGTCTGCCGCGGGTTCCCTTCTTTTCTGTTCGATCCTGCATATAAATCCTTGACGCATCGGTATTATTATGCGAAATGGCATAAAACGCCAGGGCCGAGGTCGTACGAGGCATTTGCGACCGCGGCGGGAGGTGCCGTATGCCATGGATCGAAAACCCCACGAGCCCGCTCGTCGCGAAGCTCCGCGGATTGCACCTGTTTCACTTCGAGGCGGCGCCCTGTGCGCAGCGCGTACGCTTCGCGCTCGGCGAGAAGGGTCTGGTGCGCGGCGCCGAGGTCACGTGGAGCTCGGATGACCCCAGGACACTGGTCGCACCTGCGGGCACGTGGACCAGCCGTCACGTCTCACTCATCAAGAAGCAGCATCTCACCGATGAGTACGCTGCGATCCATCCCAACCTCGTGGTTCCGGCGCTGGTTCACGACGGGCGTCTTCACGTCGAGTCGATGGACATCGTGCGCTATCTCGACGAGATCATTCCCGAGCCGCCACTCATGCCGCAGGCGACCGGCGCCTCCGACGGCACCGACGCCCTGGTCGAGCGCGCCAAGAAGCTGCATGTGTCGGTGCGCTACGTATCGTTCCACTGGGGACTGGGTCGGCTGGGCCGGCTCAGCTCCAAGGAGGAGGCCACGCTCTCTCGGCTCGAAGCGAAGTCGTCACCCGAGAATCTGTTGCACTTCTACAGTCGCTTCGACCGTGACGAGATCGACGCGGAGACGTATCGCGGCCACCTCGATGCGCTCGAGGACGCCTACGCCGACCTCGAGCGGATGCTGGCCCAGGACGGACGACCTTTCCTCACCGGACGCGCGCTCACTGCCGCCGACATCATGTGGGCGATCAAGGTGTTGCGTCTCAAGGAGTGCGGCTATCCGTTGGAGCGGAACTTCCCGGCTCTCGCTGCATGGCATGCGCGGATCGAAGCGCGCCCCGCTTTCCAGGGCGGAGTGATGCAGAAGCACCGGGGCCTGAACCGGGCCTTCCGCGTCAAGTCGTCGATCGAGAACCTGCTCGGCGTGGGGCTGCGGCGCGTGAGCCGAAGTCCCGGCGACGCGCGCCCGGCGAGCTGACGTGCACTCTCACGATTCGGACAGCACGGCGCGGCGCTTCACGCTCGGCTGGCCGGCGACGGTTGGCGGGTCGCTGGCCTGTGCGACCGCGGCGCTGCTTGCGTCGGGCGTCATCCCGTCGCCGCTGGCCTTCCATTCGCTCCTGCTCGCGGCCATCGCCTGGATCTACGTCGGGTTCGCGCTTCAGGACGGTCGTGCCTCGGCCGTGGGGCTCGAGGGGGTCGTCGCGTTCGTGTTCTTCGCGGCTGCGCTGCTCGGTCTCGTCTACACGCCGTATCTGATTGCCGTGGGTTTCGTGGCTCACGCGTTGTGGGACCTTCTCCACCACGAGGGCGCCGGCGGCATCGGTACGAGCTTGCCGTCGTGGTATCCGCGCTTCTGCGCCGTCTACGACATCGTGCACGCTGCGCTGTTCGTGGTGCTGGGCACGGTCAACGCTGTTTGATCGACTTTGTTCGCCCCCGATGCTGGGAGAGGTCGGTCGCCTACGAACCAGGGAGCCGTTGCAGCTCCCTGCACCTACTCGCGTCGCGCGAGGGTCTCCGACGGCAGCTCGCCGAACTGCCTGCGGTAGTCGGCCGCGAACTGCCCCAGGTGCCAGAAGCCCCAGTGATTGGCGACGTCGGCGATCGTCGTCGACGCTGGGGCGTCACGAAGCTCCTTGCGGACGCCATCGAGCCGGATCGCTTGTAGATACTGCTTCGGCGTGACCTCGAGCTCTGCGCGGAATGCATAGTTGAGAGTACGCCGGCTCACGCCGGTTGCCCGGGATACTTCGGACACCGTGGTCGGCTCGCTGGCGTAGGCCTCCATGAACTCGAGAGCGTGTTTCACTACCAGCCTGGCACTCCCATCGTAACGCCGGTCGGCCCGATTCCGGGACGACGCCAGTCCCTCGACGAGCAGCGCCGGAACCTCGGCCGCCCATTCGTCGTCCGATGCGGGTGTGGACAGTGGTGAATCGCTCTTCTCGTTCCGAATGAAGAGCGAGCGCACTCGACGACGCAGCTCGTTCATCAGGTGCGGGTCACACGTCGTTACCTCGCCGGTTCCCTGAAGGAGCTCCTGGGGATCGGGCAAGCCGCGTAGCTCGCCGGTCCGGACCAGCTGCTCTTCAGGGAAGGAGAGCGTGTACGCGCAGAAGTCCGGCTGTGAGACCGCATCGAAGTCGTCGGCCGCCGAGAATCTCTGAACGGTGTTCGACGTGACGCTGTCTCCGCACCAACGGATGCCGTGCATCTCGTCTTCCGCAATCGTGTACGTTCGCATCCCCGGCGGAGGTGCGCCGGCCTGGTGGAACCCACGGCTGAGCCGAATGCGCGTGAGCACGCCGCCGCCGCTGGCGATGCTGCGGTAGTCGGCGGTAAGAGCACCTCGATCGAGCTGTCGAAAATCGAACGTCCAGCCTGGGATCGTCTCGGCGAACTCGTCGACGTCGCGAAACCGTCCTTCCACGACGCCGACACTCGATGGTTGGCTCGGCTTGATTTCGTTGTTCACGGTCCGGATCGACAATTGCGCATTTTTGATGCGGTCGCCTGATCAACTTCTCGTAGAATGCCGGCATAGACAAGTCGTGGGCACGTTGTCGAGCAGGACGGTGGGATCGCATCGCCGCACCGCTCGGCAGGAGGCGTCGTGGGTGAGTCGAGAGTGAAACGGCGAAGGCTGGGCAGGCCGCCAGCCTCACCTGAGGCGGCTCGTGCCAACCGTGTCGTCACCTACGTTACCAAAGCCGAGCTGGCCGAGCTCGATGCGATCGCAGACGAATCGGGCGAGCCACTGTCTTCCGTCGTGCGCGAGATCCTGTCCCGCCACCTCGACCGTCGACGCCGATCCGGCTATTGACCAGGACACCGCGACACCTACTCGAAACAGCCGGGAACTGAACTCAGCTCCGAGGAGATAGATACATTGCGACTCACCACCTTACTACTGGCATTGCTGCTTGTTGGCGTTCCTGGGGCGGGACACGCGAAGGACATCGTCCATGACGCCGAGTACGGGCTGCTCGAGGCCCAGAACGGTGAGCGGTGGGCGCGCGATGACGATGCGATCGACGCGAAGCTGGCGGAGCTTCGCAAGAAGAACGGCGGCAAGCCGCCGAACATCATCTACATCCTGCTCGACGACATGGGGTTCGGTGAGCTCGGAATGCCCGACATGAGCGTGACCCGCGGATACAAGACCCCGAACCTCGACGCGCTGGCCAGGCAGGGGCTCAGCCTCCAGCGTATGTACACCGAGCCTTCCTGCACACCCACGCGCGTTGCGATGATGACGGGACGCCATCCCGTACGGACAGGCGTCGTCGAAGCGAAGACTACGCTCTCTGGAGACGGATTGCCCGACGAAGAGGTCACTCTCGCAGAGCTGCTTCGCGACGCCGGCTACGTCACGTCCCATCTGGGCAAGTGGCACATGGGCGACATCGAGGAGTGCTTCGCCAACAACCAGGGGTTCAATCACGCTCAGTTCCCCGTTCACCAGCAGGCTCAGCTCGGCCTGATGCACACCGAAGCCGAGCGAGAAGATCTCACTCGTGGAATCGGAACGGATGGCCCCCGTCCTGAGACCTTCACCCTGGACAAGCACTTCGTCCCCAACGCAAGCCACATGGCTTTTGGGCTCGAGCTGCGGGATGGGAAACTATTCGAAGTCGACATGCAGCCGGGGGAGCAATGGAGCCAGAAGAAGTACCGGGAGATGAACGAGCGCTATCAGAAGGGCGCCCTCGAACAGCTCCGCCTTCTCGCGAAGCAGGACTCGCCCTTCTTCCTGAACTACTGGCCGCTCTTTCCCGTCACTTTCGCGCGCAGCGACACGGCTGAGTTCAAGACGCTCAACGGGGGGAGCTGGGCCGAGAGCATCGTCGAGGTCGACGCGTGGATCGGTGAGATCGTCGACGAGGTCGACCGGCTCGGCATCGCCGAGAACACGATCATCATGGCGATGGGGGACAACGGGACCATGATTCAGTACATGGGCCTGACCGGCGCCTCCGACCGGGTCTACCGCGGCGGCAAGGGCGAGCATCTGGAGGGGGGCGTCCGCGTCAATGCGTTCATTCGCTGGCCCGGCGTGATCGAGCCCGGCAGCTATGCCGAGGACATCATCCATGTGTCCGATCTCTACACGTCCTTCGCTCGCCTCGGCAACGCCACGAACGGTATCCCCACCGACAGGGTGATCGACGGCGTCGACCAGACCGGTGTGCTGCTCCTGGGCGAAACGCACGGCCGCCGCGACTACGTGTTCGTCTACGAAGGCACCGCGCTCAAATCCGTGGTCAAGAACAAGTACAAGATGCACCTCGCTCCCCCGGGACAAAATCCGGTCATCGCCGCGAAATTCTTCGACTTGTATCGCGACCCTCGCGAAGAGCGGGCGTCGCAGTCGATCAAGTACGGCACGTGGGCCGGCGGACAGTTCGCGAGCATGGTCAAACGACACATGGGGATGCGACAGAAGTATCCCGACAGGAAGCCGGTTCACGCGGTTCCCTACGAGGGGATCGAGAACCTTCGGCCCGAGACCAAGGATCTGGTCAAGGCCTTCCTCGCAGGAAAGCCCGGCAAATAGAGACAGGGAGACCACGGAAACAGAGTCATGAAGTTCGACTACCGTCCGCGCATCCACACCGGACTCATGCTCGTGCTGGCGATTTCGCTCGCGCCGAGCGTTGCGTTCACGGCCGACGATCTCTCGGGCATGAGCGAATCAGAGATGGCGAAGGAGAGCTCGAATCCACTCGGCCGGCTGTGGATCCTCAAGAACACGTTCGACAACACACTCCAGGACGGGGATGCCACCGGCAAAGACCGCTGGAAGAACACGTGGACCTTCCAACCCACGATCCCCATGCCGCTGCCCGGTGGCTACATCGCGGTCAACCGCATCACCTTCCCGACGGTGCTGCGCACCGAGACACCCAGCGGACCCGGCAGCGGAGGCCCGCCTGGCGGCGGACTTCCACCGCAGCCGCCGCCGGGCATCCCCAAGGCGGCGATCGATTGGGACGACGAGTCGGGTTTCGGTGACCTTGGCCTGTTCTCCCTGTTCGGTCGCAACGTGGAGGGGGTCGAGGGTCTTGGACAGCGCGGCGCCTTGGTCTGGGGGCTCGGCCCGACGTTCACCTTTCCCACCTCGAGCGAGGACTCTCTCGGAAGTGAGAAGTACTCGCTCGGCCCGGCTGGCGTGCTGGCGTACATGGGCGATCGCTACATCCTGGCGGGACTCTCGCAGAACTGGTTCTCGGTCGGCAGTCGAAACGGCGGCAGTGACCGCAGCGACGTCGAGTTCAGCTGGCTACAGGTGATCTACCAGTGGAACCTGGGGCAGGGCTGGCAGGTCGGCGGCAAGCCGGTCATCACGTCCGACTGGGAGGCGAGCAGCGACGATCGATGGAACGTACCGATCGGCCTCGGCGTATGGAAGACGCTTCGTCTCGGGAATATGCCGGTGAAGATCGGCACCGAGGTCCAGTACAGCGTCGTCCACCAGGACACGCTGGGACAACGCTGGAACTTCATGTTCTCGGTCGACCCCGTAATTCCGCCCCTCGTGAAGTGGCCCTGGCAGGACTAGCTGGTGGGGACGGTCCAGCCGCGAGATGGCGCGGCTCTGCGTTGCGGCAACCTCGAAGCGTGAGCTTCGCTATGGACACCTGACGTAGTCGGGATTCTCCTTCGAGTCCTCGTCGTGCCGCGGCCCGGTACGCTCGCACCGGTCCGAACGCCGCTCGGAATGGTTCCGGCGACTCGCGTCGACCATCACTCCAGCCCAGCCTCTCGTAGGGCGGCGTTACGGCGCGCGTCGATCTCCGGGCGCGAGACGGCGAGGTAGTTCTGCATGATCTCGATGGAGAGGTCGGGCCGGACGCTGCGGCCTTCTGCAATCGCGGCTCGCGCCTCGTCGATGCGGCCCAACGATACGGCGCTCATCGCGATGTACAGGTAGCCGGGGAAGTAGGTCGGCTCGGTGGCCACCAACCGCCGACCCGCCGCGAGTGATGCGTCGTAGCGCCCGGTTTCCCAGTTGGCCAGGGCCAAGCTGTCGTAGATCCAGACCATCGGTCCTTGAGGATTCAGTCGCTGCGCGCGCTCGGTGGCGACGATGCAGGCTTCCGGGTCGCCTGCGAGCAACTGCGCCCAGCCGAACCAGATCCATGCCTCCGGCATGCTCGGGTTCAGCTCCACGGCGCGCCGGGTCGCGTCGAGGGCATTGTCCGGGTCGCCCGCCGTCAGATAGACCGCTCCGAGGGCGGCATGGGCTACCGGATCGCGTGGATCGACGTCGAGCGCGCGCCGGGCGGTTGCAAGCGCGGCGGATATCTCTTCGCCAGTCGTGGTGCGACCGGCGCCGGTCAGTACCATCCAGTTCGCCATCGCCAGCTGCGCCAGCGCCGACGCGAAACGGGGGTCGATGTCAGCTGCGCGCTCGAAGAGCCGCGCCCCCTTGATCCAGTCTTCGCGCGTATACCGGTCGATGTGCTGGAGTCCGAGCTGGTAGAGGCTCCATGCTTCGAGATTCTCGGTGCCCTGCTGTCGCGCGCGCTCGCCCTCTGCACGTGTGAGGTCACCTACGAGCGACGCCGCGATGGTCGAGCTGATCTCATCCTGCAGCACGAACACGTCCGCTACCTCGCGGTCGTAGGTTTCAGCCCAGACGTGCTCGCCGGATGTGGCATCGATGAGCTGCGCGGTGACGCGAATCTGATCGCCGCCGCGGCGCACGCTGCCTGCAACGACATAGCGAACCCCGAGCTCGTCGCCGATGCGCTGCAAGTCAGTGTTGCCGGCGCGGTACTGAAAGCTCGAGTTGCGCGCGATCACGGGGAACGCCCGCCAGGTTGAAAGCCGCGTGATCAGGTCTTCGGCCAGACCGTCGGCGAAGAACGCCTGATCGGGGTCGGGCGAGAGGTTTTCGAACGGCAACACTGCGATCGCCGGCCGCCCGCGGAAATCGGGAACGTTAGCCACCTCGCCAGCGGTCCGAGGTGCGTTGTCCGGGGTAGACTCGGCAGCTGGTCTCAACGCGCTCGACCATGCGAAGTAGCCCGCCAACCCGCCCAGGACGACCAGTGCAGCTCCGGCACGTAGCAAGCCGCGGCGCGGCGACTGCACCGCCTGTTGCTGCGTAAGCGGAGCCGCTTTCTCACCCGCTGCGGGCACGGCAAAGCTTGCAACGCCTTCGAGTCCGGCCTCGCGGATCTCGAGCGGCTCGTCGAAGCCCTTGAGCGAATAGGGACCATAGGACTGCCACAGGATCGGTCGCTCGAAGGCAGCCGCGTCGAGACGCTGGCGTGCGCTCTCGGCCACCGCCGCCGACATGAGTACCTGCTCGGGCCCGGCCAGGCCGGAGATGCGCGCGGCGAGATCGACGGCAAGACCTTCGACGCGAGGATGCTCGGTGTCGCCCCCGGGGCCGGGCCGCTCGCTCACCTCGCCCATGTGCATGCCGGTGCGCACATCCGGAAGGTCGGGCTCGTCGCGCTGTGCCTGCTGCAATCGAAGCGCGAAGGCGACCGCCGCACTGGGCGCCTCGAACGTGAGGAAGCAGCCGTCCCCGGCCCAGTCGATGATACGGCCGCTCCACCGTTCGGCGAGGCGTTCGACCAGTGCGCGGTGCCGGGCGATCAGCTCGCCGACTGCCTGATCGCCCCGCTGCCGCTTGAGCGCCGTGGAATCCACCAGGTCGGTGAAGACCAGGGTGAGGATCCGTGAGAGTCCGGGTTCTTCCGTCACGTCGGTGGAATCATATTGAGGTTCCCCGGGCGCTCCCAGTCGCCTTCGGCGCGCGAATCGCGGTGACGGCGATCCAGAGACTGTCGACGCAGCCCCGGCTCGCGAGCGCCAGCTTGCCCCGGCGCCCCGAGCTCGACGGTACCGGGAAACCGGTTGACAGGTAACATATCGATTGATACGTTACGGCCGAACGACGACGGCCACGCGCGCCCGAACCGCGAATACGAAGAGATCGACGATGAAGGCACTCACATTCACTCTCCCGAGTACGAGGTCGGGGACACCGAAGCGTGAAGTGGTCGAGCTACCTGTCCCCGACATCAAGAGAGGCGATGTCCTGGTGCGCCTGCACTACGCCGGCCTGAACCACATCGATCTCGAGACATCGAGGGGCGAGCACAACAGAGCCGTCGCGAAGGCTCTGAAGAGAAACGCTGTCGTTTCCGGGATCGAGATGTCGGGTATCGCGGAAAGCGATGGAGACAGGATCAAGAAGGGCGACAGGGTGTTCGGATACACCAACATCTTCAGGGGGCCCTTCTACCACGCTCAATACGTCACGGCTCCCGAGAAGAATCTGGCGCGAGTGCCGGACAACGCGTCGCTCGACGGCGCGACATCCATCATCGGAGGCGCGCTTACATCGATCAACGCGTTCGAGCGCATCGCCCGATTGGAAAGCGGAGCCAGGGTCCTGATCACTGGCGCGACGGGAAGCGTGGGGATCACGGCGGTTCAGCTCGCGACACACCTAGGCGCAGAGGTGTCCGCAGTTTGCCATTCGACGCAGACGGAATTCGTACTGTCTCAGCGCGCATCCCACGCCTATGCGTACGATCGAGCCGAGATGCCCGAGGCCGACAACCAGTTCGATCTGGTGTTCGACACCGCGCCTTCGCTTTCGTTCGCCGCTGCCGGGAAGTACCTGAACGCGCGCGGACGCTACATCACCACGATGCCGCACCTGGACGTGGCGGGGTGTGCCATGAGCCTGTTCTCGCGTCGGAAGTGGGGGTTCTTGCTGGAGTACGACACGGATGCCGTACGCATGGAGCGACTGCGCACCCTCATTTCACAGGACGCGTTCACGCCTGTCATCGACAGCGTGTACGAGCTGTCGGCAGCGATCGAAGCGTTCGACCGGCAGCAGAAGCCGGGCAAGCGAGGGAAGATCCTCATCGACTTCCGCGGCGCCGAATGACGCGCCGGGGGTAGGCCATGCCGAGAGTCGCCGACAAACAGGAGCGCCGCGAACAGGTCGTCGAGGCCGCGTTCCGGGTAATATCCCGGGACGGTCTTTCGGGCACATCCATGCGTGCCGTCGCCAAGGAGGCGGGCTGCACGATCGGGCTCATCAATCACTGGTTCGCGTCGCGCGACGATCTCATCGAAGCGACGTTCGATCGAGCCATCGAGCTGGAGATGGAGCGAGCGGCCGCGGTCGTGTCGAACCCGGCGTCCTACATCGACGCGGCGAGCCAGTTCCTGCCCGTCGACGAACGGCGTCGCGACGACGCGAAGGTCTGGATCGCGTTCTACGCCATGGTCGTCTGCGGTCCCGAGCACGAAGATCGACGGGCGGCCCGCTGCAACGCGGTTCGCAAGGTGATGGTCGAGGGGTTGCGAGGGTTTCGCCCGGTTGCCGTCTGCCACGACATCGTGGATCGCATCTTCGTGCTGGTAGACGGCATCGCGATCAACGCGCTGCTCGACCCGAAGCGATGGACGCGCAGCCGCCAGCGCACCGTTCTGCGCGAGGGCCTGGAAGACGTCCTCGCTCGTCACGCCGAGGAATACACACCGTGAGCCGGATCGAAGTCGACTTTTCCACCACCGATCTGACGCGGCGTCACGAACACGTGAACCTCGATCGGTCGTGGGGCTTGATCGACGACTGGCCAGGGAGCGACGATCATGAGCAAGGCGCTCTATTCGCTGATCAACCCGGTCGTGAGCTTCGTGTTGCGCTCGCCGCTTCACGGCCTCATGAGCCACAATACCGTGCTTCTGGGGTTCAAGGGCCGAAAGAGCGGGAAGACCTACACGATACCGGTGAGCTATCACGCCACCAACGGCCACCTCCACTGTTTCACCGACAGGAGCAACCAGTGGTGGCGCAACCTCCGGTACGGAGACGAGGTGCAACTCACACTGCGCGGGCACCGAGTCGCTGGTAAGCCCGCGGTGCACACCGGCGGCGCCTCGGAAGTACAGACCGCACTCCGTGATTTCCTCATCGCGACACCTCGCGACGCGTCTCACGCCGGAGTCGCGTTCGACGCCGACGGGCAGCCCGTTGCTTCGGACGTCGTCGAGGCAAGCAAGCACTTGGTCTTCATCTCGATCGAGCTGCGCGACTAGCCGACCGGGCGATCCTGTCGGTATGTGAAGTAGGCGAGTTGTCTGTCGACGATGCCGGTCGTGGTCCACTTCCCGTCCGACCACCAGCCCTACGCCGCCCGCCCAAACCTCGCCACACGAAGCTTCTTCTCGACACTGAGCGTGCGCCACGACGCCCTGATTCGCTCGAGCTCTTTGAGCGTGGCCGCCGTCACGTAACTCTCACCACAGTGCGGACAGCTGACCACCGGCACATCTTCGATCAGGAACTGCGAACGGCCCTTGCCGAAGCTCCGCGTGACTTTCCTGATTCGTGTGCCTGCTTGCCGGCAGATCTCACATTTCATGTCGATGCCGCCCATCAGAGCCTGTACACAGTGATGATAGCGAGATTCCCATCTGCGCCAAACTTCACCACGGTCACCATATCGTCATCGGCCTCTGTCGAACCCGCCACGAGGTACTTGAGTTCGCCCGTCTCACGATCCCGCTGACGCCCCGCGATCTTGCCAGTCAGTATGCAGTTCTCGACGTCCGACAGGGTGAGATCGTCGGCCGCCATTTCTTCCCAGCCATGCAGCGTCATCACGTAGCGGCCACCGCGAACCAGCCTGCGGTGCGCTCGAGCGTTCTCACGTGCGAAGCTAGCGACGCCGTGGAGTACCGGGCAATGCTTCAAGCTGAATAGAGTGGAGGTCGTGAAGTGCTTTGGCGCGCTATACGCCGCACGGCCAGCGATACGGAAGAAGCAGAGCCGTGAGTGGGTTACTCGGGCCCGTGTCGCTGATCGTCGATGCGCTCGCCGATGTGGAAGCGGAAGCCCGGGTCGTTGGCCTCATCGTGGCAGCTTCCGCAGATCTGCATGATCACGCAGGAGTCGCACTTGTCGCCGAGCTTGACGATCGTGCCGATGCGGTCGGCGTTCTTCTTGATGTGCTCCTCACCCGGGCCGTGGCAATCCTCGCAGCCCACTCTCGCCAGGTCGGGCTGTCTCTCGATGGACACCGTCTCCTGAAAACCGCCGGGGCGTTCGAAGCCCGTGACGTGACAGCGCAGGCACGCGACATCGTCGTCCTTGCCTTTCTTGCGCAGGGTCTGGATTGCTCGCGCATGGCGGCTGACCGACCAGATCCTGTACTCCCGCTCGTGGCAGCTCTTGCACGCTTTGGAGCCCACGATGTCCGAGGTGGTGGGCAGGAGGTCGCGCGGCTTGCCGCGACCTAGCAGCATGCTCTCTCGTTCGGCGTCACTGAGTCCGGCGATCGCCCTGTGCGAGACCTTGCCGACGAAGCTTGCGTACTCGAAGCCCATCGAGTGCGTGGGGTTGTGACACTGCTTGCACATACCCTGGATGTCGGTCGGTGGGGGCTTACCGGTGACGTGACCGCCGCCCGCTCCGTGACAGGCCTCGCACCCGACGTCCTCCAGGTGCTTCTGCCGCAGCTCGAGCGAGTAGCCGCCGGGCCTGTCGAAGCCGACCACGTGGCAGCTCACGCACTTTTCGTCGTGGTCGACGCCGTGCGCGACCAGGGTGTCGAAGGCGACCGCGTGGCTGGTGAACTGCCAGGTCGCGGCTTCGGAGGGATGGCACACGGCACACACCTGGTTTCCGCTGAAGCCGTCCGCGTCCAGCAGCATCGGCACGTCTACTCCGGCCATCTGCGCCAGCACCATCCGGGCGATCTTCGGGTGGCGCCCGTCGCTCCATCCTCCGAGGCGGTTCACGATCCGTCCGTCGGCATCGATCATGACGGTGTCGGGGATTGCCGCGAAGACGCCGTAGGCGTCTCGGATCTTGCGGTCCGGATCGACCAGAACCGGGAAGAAGTCGAGTTTCTCCTCTTTCAACGCCGTCTCTACGGTGTAGGCCCTGTCTTCGGAAGAGACGCCGATCAGAACGGGGCGGCGCTGTTCGGGAATCTCCGCCAGCGCTTTCTTGAAGAAGCGCAACGCCTCATGACAGTGAGGGCAGTTGTGCAGGAAGAAGACCAGCACCACCGGCTTGCCAGCCAGGTCGCCAAGTCGAAAGCGTTCGCCACCGCCGAGGCGCTTGGCGTCGAACGGCGGTGCCACCGGCCGCAGGGCCAGCTCGCCGTCGGGCGCGGTGCCGGCTTCGGGGAGGCGAAGGTGTCTGCGTAGCTGGTTCTCGACCGAGGCGACCGGGCGCAGGTCTTCGCCTTCGAAGCTGCCCATCGTGAGCGTGACGTGGCCCTGAGCATCGACACCCAGCAGTACCAGCGGCGCTTGAAGACGGAGTCGCCCCGAGATCTCGCCCTTCGAATCGTCGAAGATCGGGAAGTCGAGCGCGAGCTCCTTTGCGAGCTCGCGTGCCGGGGCAGGATCCAGGCCCATCGCGACGCCGATCAGCTCGAAGTTGTGCCGGCTCCTTTCCGAGGCCAGGTTCGCGACGGCGCGTGCGAAGACTCTGGCCTGCGGGATGCCGGGGTTGAACAGGAGCACGACCCGGCGCTTGCCGGCGAACGAGGACATCGCCAGGCGTTTGCCGTCGAGGTTCAGCCCGGTGAAATCGGGCAGCTCCAGTGCCTGGGCTTGCGCGGAAGCCGGCGTGGCGCTCTCGGTCGCGACGGCGGCCACGAGGAGAAGAAGCGCCAGGAGCACGCCGCCCGGCCGGAAAAACAGCATGGTCGCCAACATAGGTGCTGGCCGAACGGTGAGCAAAGACGGTGTGTACTCGCGGCGCTCGCTGGTATCGTCGGTGACAGCGACCTATTGCAGGGAGCGATGCCGCACCGTCTGTCGTTCAACTTCGACAATAGCTACGCGCGCCTTCCGGAGCATTTTTTCGCGCGCCTCGCACCGACTCCGGTCGCCAGACCGGGCCTGGTCCGGCTGAACGAGGAGCTCGCGCAGCGCCTCGGGCTCGACCCGGAGACGCTGAGCACGCGCGAGGGCATCGAGGTCCTGGCCGGCAATCGCGTACCGGAGGGGGCCGAGCCGCTGGCGATGGCCTACGCGGGCCATCAGTTCGGCGGGTGGGTGCCGCAGCTCGGCGACGGGCGGGCGATACTTCTCGGGGAAGTGATCGATCGCGATGGTGTGCGACGCGACATCCAGCTCAAGGGGTCAGGTCGAACCCCGTTCTCTCGCCAGGGAGACGGCCGTGCGGCACTGGGCCCTGTGCTGCGCGAGTACATCGTCAGCGAAGCGATGGCCTGCCTGGGCATCGCGACCACGCGGTCACTCGCGGCCGTCACGACGGGAGAGGTGGTCGTGCGCGAGACGCACCTGCCGGGAGCCGTGCTGGCGCGCGTCGCGCAGAGCCACATCCGGGTAGGCACGTTCCAGTTCTTCGCCGCGCGTCGCGATGTCGAGGCCGTGCGCGCTCTGGCCGACCACGTCATCAGCCGACACTATTCTTCCGCGGCGGACGCAGACCAGCCGTACGTTGCCTTGCTGGATGCGGTGATCGATCGGCAGGCCGAGCTCGTCGCTTCCTGGCTGCTCGTCGGTTTCATCCACGGTGTGATGAACACCGACAACGTGTCGATTGCCGGTGAAACGATCGACTACGGTCCCTGCGCGTTCATGGACAGCTACCGCCCGGACACTGTCTACAGCTCCATCGACCAGTTCGGGCGGTACGCCTACGCCAGTCAGCCGTCCATCGCGCACTGGAATCTCGCCAACTTCGCACAGACGTTGCTGCCGCTGATCGACGACGACGAGGATGCGGCCGTGGCAAGCGCTCGCCCGGTGCTGGATACGTTTCCGGAGCGATTCGAGGAGTTCTATCGCGCCGGACTGCGTCGCAAGCTCGGGCTGGCCGAAGCTCGCGATGACGACGCAGAGCTCGCGCAGGATCTACTGGCTCGAATGGCCGCGAACGAGGCTGATTTCACGCTCTCGTTCCGCAGGCTCGGCGACGCCGTCGACGGGGACGCGGGAGGCGGCGAGCAAGCTGGCGAGCTCTTCAACGAGCCGGCCGCGTTTCACGAGTGGGCCGAGCGCTGGAGAAAGCGCCTCGCCGACGAAGGCCGGTCGCCGGCAGAGTGCAGGGCCGACATGTGCGCGGCCAATCCTGCGTTCATCCCGCGCAATCATCTGGTGGAAGAGGTGATCCGGGCGGCCGTCGACGAGGGCGACCTCGCGCCGTTCGAGCGACTCGTCGAGGTCCTTGCGTCACCGTACGACGAGCAGCCGGGGCAGGAACGCTATGCTGCGCCGCCGCGGCCCGAGCAGGTCGTTCACGCGACGTTCTGCGGGACCTGATTTCAAGGAGGAAACATGGCCGAAGGCAAAGAGTACACTCCGCCCAAGGTGTGGAAGTGGGACGGGGAGGGCGGCGGGCGTTTCGCGGCCATCAACCGTCCGACTGCCGGCGCGACGCACGAGAAGAAGCTTCCTGTCGGCCAGCACCCGCTTCAGCTGCACTCGCTCGCCACGCCCAACGGCGTGAAGGCGACGATCATGCTGGAGGAGCTGCTCGAGCTCGGTATCGAGGGAGCCGAGTACGATGCCTACCCGGTGAACATTCTCGAAGGGCATCAGTTCGGCAGCGACTTCGTCGACATCAACCCGAACTCCAAGATCCCGGCGCTGCTCGACCGTGGGACAAGTCCGCCGACCCGCGTCTTCGAGTCGGGTGCCATCCTTTTATACCTGGCGGAGAAGTTCGATGCTTTCGTGCCGAGCGAGCTTGCCGCGCGCACGGAGTGCATGTGCTGGCTGTTCTGGCAGATGGGCAGCGCGCCTTACGTCGGGGGCGGCTTCGGCCACTTCTACGCGTACGCGCCGGAGAAGATCGAGTACTGCATCGATCGGTACGCGATGGAGGTGAAGCGCCTGCTCGACGTGCTCGATCGACAGCTCGGCGACCGCCGCTTCCTCTGCGGCGACGACTACACGATTGCCGACATCGCGAACTACGCCTGGTACGGCGCGCTGGTGGCGCACAACATCTACGACGCCGCGGAGTTCCTCGACGTCGCGAGCTACAAGAACGTGATTCGCTGGGTGGACGAGATCGAAGCCAGGCCCGCGGTCCTGAGGGGGCGCCGCGTCAACCGCCCCTGGGGACCCGAGGAAGACAGAGTCGTCGAACGGCACAGCGCCGGCGACTTCGACAAGCCGAGTGGCTGACGCTGGGCTCGTCACTCAGTGGCGCAGCCGTGCTTCGTCGTTCGCGCTCGGCTAGATTCGCGCCATGTCTACAGGTCCGCTTGCCGGTTATCGAGTCGTCGATCTCTCCACCATGATCTCCGGGCCGATGGCGACCCAGGTGCTCGCCGACCAGGGCGCCGACGTCATCAAGGTGGAGGCGCCGGGCGCCGGCGATCTGGTGCGCCATCTCGGCGCGTCGCGCGACGGGATCAGCCCGACGTTCGCGACGGTGAACCGCAACAAACGGTCGGTTGCGCTCGACCTCAAGTCGGCCGCGGGGCGAACCACGCTCGAGCGGCTGGCGGCAACCGCCGACGTGTTCGTACAGAACTTCCGCCCGGGCACCGTCGAGCGCATGGGAATCGGGGAATCGCAGATCCGCGCGATTCGTCCGGACATCGTATACGTGTCGATCTGTGGCTTCGGCGAGACGGGCCCGTATGCGGGCAAGCGCGTCTACGATCCGCTGGTGCAAGCGCTGTCGGGGCTCGCGACCATCCAGGGAGATCGCGGAATGGGTCGGCCGCGCATGATGCGCCTCATCATTCCCGACAAGGTCACCGCCATCACCGCCGCGCAGGCCGTGACGGCCGCGCTGCTCGCGCGCGAGCGCAGCGGGGAGGGCCAGCACGTTCGGCTCTCGATGCTCGACGCGATGATCGCGCTGGCGTGGCCGGAGGGGATGGCCGGACAGACCGTCGTCGGCCACGAGGTGGAGGTTCCGCGCAACGCGCTGGCACAGGACCTCGTCTACGAGACCGCAGACGGCTGGATGACGGCCGGAGCGGTGTCCGATTCCGAGTGGCAGGGCCTTGCACGTGCACTGCAGCATCCGGAGTGGCTCGACGACGAGCGCTTCAAGACGCCGGGGGGGCGCGTCGCGTACGCGAAGGAGAGGCTCGACCAGACCGCCGATGTACTGCGCACGCGCACCACGGCCGAGTGGCTCGAACGTCTCGACGCCGAGCAGGTTCCGTGTGCGCCGATCCTCGGACTGGGTGAGATCGCGAGTCACCCGCAGGTCGAGGCGAACGGCCTGATCGAGGAGCTGGATCAGCCCGGCATGGGGACGATCCGCCAGCCGAGGCCTGCCGCAAGATTCGACCGGACGCCGGCGGCGATCGTCCGACCGGCGCCTCGTCTCGGTGAGCACGATCGCGAGGTGCTGGCCGAGCTCGGCGCGACCGACACGGACCGATGACCGACCGCTCGCACAAGTTCTGGGACAGGATCGCGAAGCGATACGCGAAGCAGCCGGTCGCCGACGAGGCGAGCTATCAGAAGAAGCTCCAGGTGACCCGGGAGTACTTCCGGCCCGACATGCGTGTGCTCGAGCTCGGCTGCGGGACCGGATCGACTGCGATCGCCCATGCACCGTACGTCCAGCACATCACAGCCATTGACGTCTCGTCGAAGATGATCGACATCGCCAGGGGAAAGGCCGATGCAGAAGGGGTCTCGAATGTTTCGTTCGAACAGTCGACGATCGACGGGTTCGCCGCCGAGCCCGCGTCGTACGACGCCGTGCTGTGCCTGAGCATCCTGCATCTGCTGGACGACTGGCGTGAGGTGATCGAGAGAGTTCACGCCCTGCTGAAGCCGGGCGGAGTCTTCGTGAGCAGCACGGCGTGCATCGCAGACACGCCGATGCGCTTCCTCAAGTACGTTGTCCCCATCGGGACGGTTTCCGGCCTGTTGCCGTTGCTCAGGGTGTTCACGGTCGGAGAGCTGAAGGAGTGTATCGTTCGAGCGGGATTCTCGATCGAATACGAGTGGCAGCCGGCCAAGGGCAAAGCGGTTTTCATCGTCGCCACGCGGCTTCGGCCCGCGGAGAGGGACGCATGAAAGTATTTCGAGATGACAGGGGTTGCGACGATGGCGCCGTACAAGGGCGGGGCGCATGAAGATCGGAGCGATTTTCCCGACGACGGAGATCGGAAACGACCCGTCGGCCATTCGCGACTGGGCTCAGGCGGCCGAGGATCTCGGCTACTCGTACATCCTGCTCTACGACCACGTGCTGGGCGCCGAGCGTCACGACCGTGATCCCGAGTTCTTCGGCCCCTACGGCGAGAACGACCCGTTCCACGAGGTGTTCGTGACGATGGGCTACCTCGCGGCTGCCACGAGTACGATCGGCCTGGCAACCGGGGTCCTGATCCTTCCTCAGCGACAGACGGCCCTTGCGGCCAAGCAAGCGGCCGAGGTCCAGGTGCTTTCCGAGGGACGCCTTCGACTGGGCGTCGGAAGCGGATGGAACTACGTGGAGTACGAGAGTCTCGGCGTGGAGTTTCGCGGTCGGGGGAAGCTGTTCACGGAACAGGTCGAGCTGATGCGGCAACTGTGGGCGGAGCCGGTGCTCGACTATACCGGCCGCTTCCATCGCGTGGATCGAGCCGGGATCCTGCCACGGCCCTCCTCGGCAATCCCGATCTGGTTCGGCGGCTTCAGCGAGCCGGCGTTTCGCCGGGCGGCTCGGCTCGGCGACGGCTTCATCTATGCCAGCCGACCGAGTCTCATGGCGCCGATGCACACGCGCATGAAGGAGCATCTGGAGAGCTGCGGGCGCGACGCTTCGAGCTTCGGCGCCGAAGCGATGGTGGACTTCAGCGCGGGGCCCGAGGTCTGGGAACCGGAGCTCGAGCGGTGGCGCCAAGAAGCGGGCACGCACCTTGCCCTGCGGGCCATGGATACGGGCGCCGAGTTCATCGGGGAGCGACACCATGGGTATGCCGGGCCCGACGACTACATCGATGCGCTGAGGGTGTTCATGGCAACCGCGGCGCCTTACTGCGCCCAGGAGGGAACCGCCGCGGCACCGCGGTAGCCGCGCAATAGCGAGGAGCTGAAAGCATGACCGATCGAGTACTGATGGACCTGAACGACGGTGTGGCGCACGTTCGGCTCAACCGACCCGAGAAGAAGAACGCGCTCGATGCCGGCATGTTCGACGGGCTCTTGTCGGTGGCTCGAGGCTTGCGCGAGGATGCTTCGGTTCGCGCCGTCGTTCTGTCCGGCGAGGGCGATTCGTTCTGCTCCGGTGTCGACGTCACCAGCCTCGGCGAGATTGCGAGCGGTTCGCTGAATCCGCAAAGTGAGTCGATCCAGGAGGCTACCCGGGATCTCAGCGGCGATGGCGCCAACCGCGCGCAGCAGCTCGCCTGGCTCTGGCAGGAGCTCCCGGTTCCGGTGATCGCGGCGATCCGTGGCGTCGCGTACGGCGGAGGTCTCCACATCGCCCTCGGGGCGGATATCCGATTCGTAGCGCCCGATGCCCGCATCGCGTTCGTCGAGATCACGTGGGGTCTCGTCCCGGACATGTCCGGCACGCAGGCACTTCGCAGGCTCGTTCCGCTCGACGTCGCCAAGAAGCTCATCCTCACCGGTGAGGTGATAAGCGGCGAGCGCGCCGTGGCGCTGCAGCTCGGGACCGAGCTCAGCGAACGACCCGTCGACGATGCGCTCGACCTGGCGCGCACGATCGCGGCTCGCAGCCCGGAGGCCGTGCGCGCCGCTAAGAAGCTCCTCAACGCCTCGGCACTGGTGCCGCTACGCGAGGGGCTCGCCAACGAGTTCGACGCATCGGCGAAGCTCATGGGTGGCGCGAATCAGGTGGAGGCGGTGATGGCCAGGCTCGAACGGCGCGCCCCCTGCTTTCAGGACCCCGAAACGGATGTGACGTAGGCGCCGCCGAAACGCGGCGACGCAAGTCCGCCCTCCTCAGAGCTCGATCGAGAAGCCGACCTCCATGCGGAAGTCGTCGCTATCGGGCTGGCTACCATCCGACTCAGACTCGGGGCTCTCGATGCGGTCCCAGATGAACGTGAGGTCGAAGTCGATTGGGCCCCATATGTCGAAGGAGAGCTCCGACCGCAGGTGGTGGTTTGTCTTTTCGAAGTCGGTGACGATGAGCTGGACGTCGTAGGAAGTGTCCCAGTCGAGGTTCTTCGTGACCTCCAGCTCCACCGCCGTACCGAAGAGCAGCGCGCCGTCGTTGTCGTCGTCGGCCCCGGAAGTGAAGACCGTGCGCTGGTACGCGGCGCCGCTCGAGACGTCCCACTCGAGCCTGGAGCTGTCGATGACCTCGTAGCCCACACCGACCCCCGGCGTATAGCGCCCGTCGATGTTCTGGAACTCGTCGGTGAAGAACTCCAGGAAGGGCAGGGTTACGAAGAATCTCCAGGAGAGGAAGTAATCGAAGGCGTTCATGACGCGGTGGTTGTTCGTGGTCTTGTCGCTGTCCACCTTGCTCCAGGCTCCGCGATAGTCGAGCCGGTAGCGCGTGAACGCGGTCTCCCGCGTGATCTTGGCCTTGCCGCTGATGTCGGTCTGGTCGGTGTTTCCCGAGCGAAGCGTCGCGCCGACGCCCAGGTCGGCCGACCAGCGCTGCAGCTCTACGCCGGCGCCGCGCGAGATGCTGACGAGGTGCGTGGCATCGCGCTCGATGATCTCGCCGTCCTGGGTCCGGACCTTGATCACGCCGTCCTGCTGCTGGGCCGTGCCCCGGAAGGTCTCGCGACCACGGAATCGATAGGTGTAGGCCCGTACTAAACGGAAGTCGGCAACGTCTTCCTGGTCGACCTTGACGTCGTCGAACTCGTCGCTGTCGAACTCGAACTCGCGGTCGCGCATGCGGGTGAGGTCGCCCTTCAGCCATTCGCCGGAGGTAGTGCGGAGCCAGTCCCAGCCGCCTTCGTCGGGCTCGGGGGGCTGCCACCGGGTGCTGGGAGCGGTGGCGGGCGCGGGCGCCTGCACGGGCGCTTCGTCCTCTTCCTGCTCGGCCCATGCGGGTGTCGCCCCGGTGGAGACCGCACCTGCCAGCCCGAGGCAGAGCATGAGGATTCGAACAGTCGCAGGAAGATTCACGGAGACTCGATCCGGTCAGATGGCACCCGCGGCTGCTATGCCGTGCCGCGCCGTACGCTGCGGGTCATATATTCGGGCGACAGAGGCGACGAAAACGCGGCACATGATGCTCTCTCTGGCATTGAGCGCTTGCTGGTCGCCGGTGTACGTCGATCTGGTCCGCAAGTGACAAGCGTGCTCGGGTCGACTGGACTCCTCGCTGGCGCGCCCGGACAGAAGTGTTTCCTCTTGTGGAAACACTTATTTGTGAGTAGGATTCGACGTGGCAACCATGTCTTCGTCACATGGCGGGGCGACCATATGCCGCGGCACGTGCACGTGTACAAGGATGCAGAGCTCGTCGTGAAGTGGGATCTCGAGAACTGTAAGCCGATCAGGGGGCGCATCGACGCCAGGGTGCTGCGGCTGATCGGAGACCTGGTGCGGGAGGGAAGGCTGTGAAGCTCCGCCGGGTCGCGGTGAACAACCGCAAGCACCAGCTCGACATCACGACGGCCGCAGGACGGACCTATCCGTTTCCGTACGTGCGCATGGACCCCGCACCCGAACCGGGCGACTCGATCGATGACGCCTACGTCGATCGTGAGCTGGGCAACGAGGCGGTTACGTACGTTCTGCAGTCAGGCTCGGAAGGCGCCGTCCACGTAGACCATGTGCTCGAGTACAATGAAGACCCGACCTACTTACAAGAACTGCTGCTCTACAAGCTCACGATCGAGGCATTGCGGCGAATCGATTCATGCGGGCTCAGCCGTCGCGAGGTCATGCGGCGGCTCGGAACGTCGTCGGCTCAGCTCTACCGCTTGCTCGACACGACGAACACGCGCAAGTCGATGAGCCAGATGGTTGCGCTGCTGCACGTACTCGGCTGCAACGTCGATGTCGTCGTCAGCGTTTCGGAGAAGACGTCGGGCTGACGAGTCGCAGCTGCGCGGCCGGCCGGCTGCTCGCCTGACCCCGCTCTCGCAGCCAGCGTGCGCTCGCCGGCGACCCCCACGTTCTACGCCCGTGACTTCTCACTTTGACATGTCCCCACGCGGGCGAGTATCGTGCACCGTCCGCGTTTGTCGAGCGTGCCGGCGCTCGCCCAGGAGGAGTTATGGGGGACATGGCGGCTCGAGCCGTTCACGTATTCCGGGCCTCGCGCGTTCTGACCGTCGCACGGGGCCTCGTACTGCTGCTGCCTCTGGTGCTGCTGCCCGCGCCCGCCTGGTCGGGCATCCCCGCAAGTGGGGCAGACGACATCTGCGCGCCCATCGACGACCCGTGCATCATCGACCAGGACTATGACGTCACGGGAACCCTCGACTTCGGCACCCGGTCGGTCGAGATGGTGGCCGGCGGAAAGCTCAGCGGTCATAACGTCAGGGTCGTCTGCGGTGAGTTCCTGCGCTCTACATCGCTCGGCACGACCAACCGGACCATCGATGCGAACAACTCCGTTACCTTGACGGTCCAGCGGCGCTGCTCCGGCGACGACGCGACCCCGTGTCTCACAGACTCGGTGTGCGCGACCGTATCGCTCGGCACCTGCTCGCTCGGCTCGGGCGTGGTGTCGGCGAACATCAGTGCCGCCGCTCGCGAGCCCGGCTCCGGCGGCGACATCACGGTGCGCGCGGCCGGCGACATCACGCTGTACGGATCGTTGAACGTGAGCGGCGTCGGCGCGGCGACCGACGGCGGCGAGGTGGAGGTCGAATCGTTCGGGGGCAACGTCGTCGTCGAATCGCAGGTGCGTGGCAACAACGGTGGCGGCTACTACAACTACTCAGCGGGGCTCAACGGCTCGCTCACGATCGAGGCGGCGGGTGACGCCGCGCTGCTTGGCGACGCGAGCATGGCCGGCGGTGAAGGCGACGGCGAGCTCACGATCATTGCCGGCGGCGACATCACCATTGCCAACGACGTCAACGTGAACTCCGGTGCGCATCAGTTCGCCGTCGGCGGGTGCGTGCTCCTGGACGCCGGCGGTGATATCAACGTGGTACGCCCGGAGGGTGCGGACCCGGTCAGCATCACGAGCGACGGTGGCGGAATCTTCTACTATGGCTCGTGGCTCTCTGGCTACGGCGGTTATCACGATCTCACTGCCGGCGGGTCGATCGACATCGGCGAGGGAACCACGCTGCGGTCGTTCGGTGGCCCCGGCGATGCCTCGGGCGGGGAGATTCTTCTCGATGCCTCGGGGTCGGTGACGGTGGACGGCTCGATCCTGTCCGAATCGCCGATCAGCACCAGCGGCGATGGCGCCGGCGGACAGATCACTCTCAGCTCGCCCGTCGGCATCGACGTCGGACCGAACGCGTTGCTGTCCACGTCGGGAACGTTCTTCGGCGGAGGGGTCAGGATCGACGCGAATGGCCCGATCGATCTGCAGGGCGACGTCGACGTGCGCGGTCGCGCGGGAGTGATCTGCAGCTACGGCTACTGCTACCCGCGCGGCTACGGTGGTTACTTCCAGATGTACGGAACCGACATCACCGTGGGCGGCCACGTGAACGGCGGTGGCAAGTACGCCTCCGAGGAATGGAACATCGATGCCTGCCGGCTGACGATCCAGCAGGGCGGCAAGCTCCTGCTCACGAAAGGGCAGCCCAACGACGACAACGGGCGCATGAACATCACCGTCGTCGAGAGCATGCATGTGGAGAACGGCGGGGCGATCAAGGCCGATGCCGCCGTTTCCAATCCCATCCGCATCACCTACCGCACCGACGAGAAGCCACCGGTGTTCGACGGTAACGTCGATCCGCCCGCGTTGCTGAACACGAATCCGTCGCTGGGCGGCTGCTCGGTTTGCGGCAACGCCGAGATCGACAAGGACGAGAGCTGCGACGACGGCAACACGACCAGTGGCGACGGTTGCCGCGACGACTGCCAGGACGAAGGCTGCCTCGCCCAGTCACCCGGTTTCCCGACCACGCCGCTTTGCGACGATGGTCAGGACTGCACGGTGGATCGCTGCAATCCGGTGACGCACTCGTGCGAGAACGTCGTATCGTGCTCCGACGGCATCCTCTGCACCGACGACTCGTGCCAGGCCGGCACGTGCGTGCACGCGCCGCAGGATCTCCTGTGCGACGACAACAACGATTGCACCGACGACATGTGCAACGACGTCACGGGTTGCGTCTATGCGAACCTGAGCTCGGGGATCTGCAACGACGGAGATCCGTGCACGGTCGGCGAGATCTGCAACAGCGGAACCTGCACGGGGCCGCCCGTGATACGTACCGAACGCAACAAGCTCTCGGTGAAGATCCGCTCCGGAGGCGCGGACGACAAGTTGAGCTGGAAGGGCGAGGTCGAGTCCGCGGCGCTCAACCCGGCACCCACGGTGACCGGAATGCGCGTCGAGCTGGTCGATTCCGCGCGTGCCGTGGTGATATCAGAAGATCTGCCCGCGGCCGCGTTCAAGATGCAGGGAAGCTCGGGTACGCGCTTCAGCGGCCGGGCACGCGCCGGTGAGTTCCCGGGGGTCGAGGGCGCGTGGAAGGCGAAGCTCAAGGACGTGCCGAACAAGGGCGTGATCAAGCTTCGCATCAAGGCATCCGACGTGGCCCTGGACTCGACCAGTGGCGAGCCACGACTCACGATCGGCATGCTGCTCGGTACCGACCCGGCCGTCGACGAGTGCACGTCGGCGCTCAGCCTCGGCTGTAGTGGCTCGTCGTCATCCTCCAAGTGCACCGATCCCGACGACTGAGATTCGCTCGACAGCTCGCGACCGGTGATCGTCGGCTATCTCGGGCCGCGGCCGCGCGCGCACTGACACTTGCCTGCGCGCTGACGGTTGCCGCCTGTGATGGTGCGTCGCCGCCGGATGGGGCGGGAGCGCCGGTTCCGACGTGCCCCGACTGCAACGTCGTTCTGATCTCCCTGGACACCCTGCGCGCCGACCACGTGGGAGCCTACGGCTACGAGCGGCCGACCACCCCCGGTATCGATCGGCTGGCCGAGCGGTCGACCGTCTTCACTCGAGCGATCTCGCAGTCGTCGTGGACGCGTCCGGCGCACATGTCGATCATGACCGGGCTGTACCCGAGCGAGCACGGCGTGTTGCCGCTCGGCGGGCGCCATCGTCTGGCCGACGGCGTGCCCACGCTCGCCTCCGAGCTGCGCGAACGCGGCTACCAGACCGTGGCCTTCACCGGTGGCCTGAACGTCGCAGCCGTGTTCGGCTTCGACCAAGGCTTCGACCTGTATCGCGCCAACGGTCGCCACGTGCGAGACAACCTCGAGGAAGTGAGCTGGTGGCTCGACCGCAATGAGCACACGAAGTTCTTCATGTTCCTCCACGGCTACGAGCCGCACGGCCCCTACGTCGGCGATCCGATGGACCGCGCCGCCCTCGGACTCGGCGCGCGTCCTCCACAGAAGAAGTTCCCGCGTATCTGCAAGCGCGGCGGACCGCGCAACGCCATGCGCGCGTACATCGACGAGTACGATGCCGCCATTCGCCGAGGCGATCGCTACGTTGGCCGATTCCTGGCCGACCTCGACAGGCGTGGCCTGATGGACAGGACCGTCATCGTGTTCACTTCCGATCACGGTGAGGAGTTCCTCGATCACGATGGATGTTTCCACCTCACGGCCCTGCACCGCGAGCTGCTCCACGTGCCGTTGATGGTTGCGGTGCCCGGTGCCGCGCCACGTCGGGTCGATGATCTCGTGCCCGCCTCCGTCTCGATCGCCCCCACCGTTCTGGAGCTGGTCGACGTTCGCGGCCACGCGCTCGGCGGGACGTCGCTGTCGGCAGCGCTCGCCGGCGCCGACGTGAGCGTGGAGGCCGTGGTGAGCGAGACCATTCGCCCGCCGGGCGAGGACATTCCACGTACACACCTGCGTTCGCTGACCACGCGTTCCAGAAAGCTCGTCGTGGAGGAGCCGGGCGAGACGACGTTATATGACCTGTCCATCGACCCCTTCGAGCAGAGCCCTGTTACCGACTCGCGCGAGGCCGACCGGCTTCGCGCGAAGCTCGAATCCTGGATCGAAACCCACCCCAGGCGCGAAGGTCATGCGGGTCAGACCGAGATTCCCGACGACCTGGTTCGCGACCTGCAAGCCCTGGGGTACATGTAGCAATGGGGCTGCTGGAAACGATTCGTGTGCTTCCTGTGGCGATCGCGCTCACCGCGATAGGCGCGGGCGCCGTCGGTGCAGGCGAGTGCGGCGATCTGTTGCCGGAGGGTCGTGTGGCGTGCGGCTGTGGCGACATGGTGGTGACGGATACGACGCTACGTACCGGTGATCCGATCGTCGCCAGGCGCTGTCCGCTCGACGGTCTCACGGTGAGCGCCGATCCCATGTCCGAGTCGATCACGCTCGATCTCGGCGGACTGTCGCTGCGCGGGAGCGGCGCCGGCATCGGCGTGCTCGTGGAGCACGGCGGAGCCGACGGCGCGCTGATCGTAGGCGCTGCCAAGGGCGGCCGCGCGGAGATCGTAGGCTACGGAACGGGGCTGAAGACTCGCTCGGGCGGGGTGATGCGCGCGTTGCGACGGGTGACGGTCAAGGGAAGCCGTTTCGAGGGCGTCGTCATTCGCTCGACGGGCACGATGGTCGAAGAGGTCAGCACGACTCGCAACGGCGGCGACGGGATGAGGTTCTCGGGCAGGGGCGGACGTCTGGTCGAGGTGGAGGCGGCCGGCAACGGCGGGTTCGGCATCCGGCTGTTCGCCCGCGACGTCATCGTGGACGCCACCGTCACGGAGAACGGCCGCCACGGGCTGGCGAACCTCGGCAGCGGCAACGACCTGCGCGAGCTCATCTCGCGGCGCAACCAGGGATACGGGGTGGTGCTCGCAGGCTCCCGGCACAAGACCGACGGGATGGTCCTCGAGCAGAACGCGATGGGCGACGTCGGCAGGCACGGTCAGTAACACGATCGACGTCGCACGAGGTCAGGGGGATGAAGCGGCCAGTGGGTGAGCTGGTGTAGATCTGCCGCTCGCCTAACCCCGTGCTCGCAGCTAGCCTGCGCTCCGCATTCATCGTGTTCTCCTGGGGGTCCTTGCAGCGATCACCGTCACTTGCCCATACCCTTCCGCTCCGCAGCGCCGCTAGCGCGCGCGCCACCAGCTGTCGAGCGGCTTCACGCGCCGGTCGGCAGCGATCGGCAGCTGCGGAGGTGGCGCCGGCATGCTCGCCGAGGGCGGGCGCGACAGGATCTCGAACGCCTCGTCGTCACCCAGCGCGGCGGCTACCTTGCTCCTCTCCTCATCGGTCAGCTTCATGAGCGCGCGGCCCAGCTCACCGAGACACCAGACGCGGTAGGGCTTGGTGGGCTCGGTGAACGTGACACCCTGCACCGAGTAGGTAACGGTCTTGTCCCCGCTCTCGTGCGCACGAGCGTTCGCCGCGAGGTACGGCATGTAGATCTTCGTCACGTCGGCGAGTAGCGGCGCGAGCAGCGGCGAGACCTCGTCGGGCATCGGGGCATCGGCGAGCGCCTCCGGCCTCAGGTTCCACATTCGCGCCACCCATTCGTGCGAGCGGGGGGCGGTCGCGCGCATGATGCGGGCCGGCGCCGGATCGGAGAAGAAGTGGCGGAACATCGACGCGAAGAATCCGAAGTCGGCCTGCGTGGGACGCGCGCCGAGCAAGAAGGGCTGCTCGGCCAGGATCGACTCGAACGCCGTGAGCGTGTCGTGATACGAGGCTTCGACCGCCGCCTTGGTCGCATCGGTGACGCCGTCGCGCTTCACGAACGTGCCGAGCTGGCGCCTGTAGAAGTAGCGCCTCTTCAAGAAGAGCGGCACCGGGATCTCGTGTAGGTGCTCGGCGAGCCATGTCGACATCAGGCGCGCGGTGGGTCGGTACGACCACCGGTAGTGCATCGCCGGACGCCACAGCCACTCATCAGCGTAGTCCTCGAGCAGCAACGAGATGAAGCGCACGACGGGATCGGCCGGCGTGACCGTCGGCCGGGGCTCGACGCTTTCCAGGTAGGCGATCGTGGGGGTCGTGTCGATGAGCCACGAGCCGTCGGGACACTCGATCTGCGGGACCTGGAGTACGCCGGTCGAGCGAGCACAGCGGCGCAGGCTCGTGGGCGTGAATGGCTCGAGGCGGTACGCGATGCCCTTGGCCCGCAAGTACGCCTCGATCTTGCCCGTGTAGTACGAGCAGTCGGTGCCGTGAACGACGTGGACGCCTGCATCCCTGGCGGGCTTCGATGTGGTCATGGACACTGCTTCCCCGGGTCGGAGTCCGCAAACGCTACAGACGCCCTCGGTGCGAGACAAGCCCTGTGGGATCCCGCACGACCGCGACGTTGGATTGGCGATTGCCTGGACCTAGTATCGCGTTGCCGCGAGCTTGCGATCGCGCTGCGCGGAAACGAGGAGAAGCGTCATGAGGTTCGGATTTCACCTGTTCATGGTCAACCCTGCCGAGCATCAGGAGCTCGCCCGCACGGCCGAGGACGCGGGCTGGGACAGCCTTCAAGTCGCCGACGCTCCGTTTTTCCCCGAGCAAGTCTCCGTCCCCTATCCTTATACTCCCGACGGCTCGCGTTTCTGGCCCCTCGACCTGCCGGTGCTCGATCCCTGGGTGGCGATCACCGCGATGGCGACGGTGACCGAGCGCATCCGCTTCATTCCATCCGTGCTGCGGCTGGCGATCCGCCAGCCACTGCTCGAGGCCAAGAGCCTGTGCTCGGTGGCCGCGGTCTCGGGCGGGCGAGTCGCGCTCGGTGTCGGGCTCGCCTGGATGCCCGAGGAATTCAAGTGGCTCGGCATGGACAAGAAGACCCGTGGCGCGCGTCAGAACGAGGCGATTCAGATATTGAGACTGGTGATGGGCGGTGGGTACGTGGAGTTTCACGGCAAGTACTACGACTTCGACCGGCTGATCATGGCGCCGGTGCCCGAGACGCCCGTTCCGATCTACGTCGGTGGTACGAGCAAGCCGGCTCTGAAGCGCGCGGCGCGGTTCGGCGACGGATGGATCGGCGTCATGCACCCGCTGGACACGATCGAGGGCACGATCGCCGAGCTTAACGGCCTTCGCCGCGAGTTCGGGCGCGAGAACGAGCCGTTCGACATCATGCTGCACTGCCCCGATGCGCAGACGGTCGACGACATCCGCCGCCTCGAGGATCTGGGCGTCACCGACCTTCAGATAACGCCGTGGACGATGCCCGATACGCCGGCCGAGCTGGGCGTGGCCGCGTTCATGAAGCAGCAGCCGCCGCTCGACGTGAAGAAGGATGCCATCAAGCGTTACGCCGATGAGGTGATTGCGAAGCTCGGTTGATCCGACCGCGTCGGTCGCGGCGCGGACTTGGGTTATTGGCCGCCTGATGTATACCTAGGCGTCCGCCGATCAACGAGATCAGAGCTCGGGAGGCTCACCATGTCCGGTCGCAAAATCGAAAAGCCTGACTTCATGTCCGAGGAAGAGTGGGCGACAGTTCTGGATCAAACGTCTTCCCTCGACCGCATTCGCAGCGATGGCAAGGCCGACGTCGAAGCCTACCGGTCCGATCCGACCGGCCGGTCGTCGGGCGGCAGCAAGATGGGGCTTCCGACCCTCTTGCTGACGACGATCGGGCGCAAGTCGGGCAAGGAGCGCACCGTGGCGCTGGTGTTCCTGACGCACGGTGAGGAGATGGTGGTGGTCGGGTCGCTGGCTGGTTACGACAGCCATCCGGCCTGGTGCCACAACGTTGCCGCGAATCCCGACTGCTGGGTGCAGATCGACGACAAGAAGATGACCGCCGTTGCGCGCAACGCCAGCGATGAAGAGCGGGCCGATCTGTGGCCGAAGCTCAACGCGATGTTCCCCGTGTGGGGGCATTTTCAGAAGCAGACCGACCGACCGTTCCCGATCGTGATTCTCTCGTCCACCGGTGCGGCATAGCCGGTCGGGGATTGTCTCCATCGCGCGCCCGTTGCAAGGCCGCTCGGTCCTCACGACCGGCGGCCTCCGGCCGTTCGGCCGACGTCTTTTTTTGAAAGACGGCTGCTCCTCTGATTAGCTCTCTCTCACCGTGAGCAAAGTAGAATTCAAACAGCTGTTCTCACCCTTGCAGGTGGGGCCGATGCTGGTGCCGAACCGCATCTGCGAGACCACGAACACCATCAACTCGTCGATGGTCCCCGGTGAGATCGACGAGAACTACATCGCGCATCATGCGGCCAAGGCCCGCGGCGGTACCGGCTGGATCGGCAGCGAGACCTGGCTTCTCAACTTCCCGTTCCCGGACGAAGCGCCCGATGAAGTCGGCCTCGCCGTGGGCTTCGCAGCACACCAGGCGGCCTACCAGAACCCGGCCTTCCACGAGGGCATGAAGAAGTTCACCGGCGAGGTGCACGACGCCGGTTCGGTGGCGATCGTTCAGCTCACTCACCTCAGTGCCGTCTGGTCGCCCTCGGAGGTTCCCGTCATCGGGGCCCAGGACTACTGCCCACACGAGCTGGGCGAGGAAGAGATCGACGCCATCTTTCAGATCTACGCCGACGCCGCGGTGGTGGCGAAGGACGTGGGCGCGGACGGCATCGAGATGCATTGCGCCCACGAGACCCTCGGCTACAGCTTCCTGTCGCCGGTGACGAACAAGCGCACCGACAAGTGGGGCGGCGGACCCAAGGAGCGCATCCGCTTCGTCGTCGCGGCGCTCGAACGCATCCGTGAGTCGATCGGCGACGGACTGGCGCTCGGCATCCGCATGAGCGGCAAGGAGTTTCGCCAGGGCGGCTTCGACAATCTCGAATCGCGCGAGATGGTCTACTACATCGGCGAGACCGGTCTTCTCGATTTCGTCAGCATCGATGTCGGTCACTGCTGGGGCGCGCCTTCCTACGTGCCGTCGTCGTACTTCGCCCACGGCGAGTTCAAGGAGTTCGGCAAGGCGGCGCGCGCCGACCTCGGCGAGGACACGAAGGTTCTGTTCACCGGTCGCGTCAACGACCCGGTGATTGCCGAGGAGATGCTCGAGCAGGGCTACTGTGACCTGATCGGTATGGTCCGGGCCGGGATCGCCGACGCCGAGTTTGCGAACAAGGCGCGTGAGGGACGCCTGACCGAGATCCGCCGCTGCATCAGCTGTACTCGCTGCATCGATGAAGCGTCGGAGCCGGCGACGTTCCCCTATCACCCGACGTGCTCGATCAATCCGTTGATCGGCCATGAGGTGCGCTGGCAGAACGACTACCGCCGCGCCGACCAGTCGAAGCGGGTCGTCGTCGTCGGTGGTGGCCTGGCCGGATGCGAGGCCGCGCGCATTGCGGCCGAGCGTGGGCACGAGGTTACGTTGTTCGAGCAGGGCAAGCGGCTCGGCGGCCAGCTGAACCTCTCGTCCAGGGCACCGGGGCGCGACGATTTCGAAGACCAGATCTACTTCGAAGAGAACCAGCTGGAACGGCTCGGCGTCGACGTCAAGCTCCAGGCCGATGCGACTCTCGAGTCCGTCAAGGCGCTGTCCCCCGAGGCGGTGGTCATCGCAACCGGCTCGGTGCCGCGCGTTCCCGACGATGTCGTCGGCCTCGAGCTGCCGCACGTGGTGCAGGGCTGGGACGCGATTCGTGGTACGGCCGAGGTCGGAGAACGCGTCGCCCTGGTCTCGCAGGAAGATTACTACGAGACTCCCACCATCGCCGAGTACCTGGCCCACAAGGGCAAGAAGGTAGAGGTGTTCCACAAGTCCCAGCATCTGGGCTACGAGATCCCGAGATACTCCGTCGCGATGGTGCTCGGCCACATGGAAGACGTCGGCGTGCACGTCACGCCGAACCTGGTCCTGACCGAGATCCAGGCCGACGGGCTCCAGTTCGTCTCGTCGTTCGGCGGGCACACCTACCGCAAGGAAGGCTTCGACACCGTGGTCCTGGTTTACGGTTCGGTGCCGAAGCACGAGCTGTACGATCAGCTCAAGGCCGAGGGCAGCATCTCGCAGCTCTACATAGCCGGCTCGGCGTGGCTGCCACGCTTCATGGCGGAGGCCACACAGCACGGCGCCAGCATCGGGATGGCGATCTAGCAGGCTGCCCCAGAACTCGCTTGCCGCGTTCCGGCGCAGCCTCGGAACGGCCGTTCGCACCCAGACCACGATCGCGGCGGCTCGCTCGGCTGGAGCGTGCGGTCTTCGCCATCTACAATCCGAGCCCCGGCCCGCCGGCCGACCCGGATCGGTTCGATCCAAGGACAGATCGTGAGCAGCAGCAGCCCAGTAGCACGCGGTGTCGTGGCGGCCAATACCCGCAAGCGCCGCACGTTCGCGATCATCTCGCATCCCGACGCCGGCAAGACCACGCTCACCGAGAACCTGCTCCTGGCGTCCGGCGCGATCCGGGCGGCAGGCCAGGTCAAGGTGCGCGGTGCCGCGCGACGGGCCCGCTCGGACTGGATGAAGATCGAGCAGCAGCGGGGGATCTCGGTGACCTCGGCGGTGATGACGTTCACGTTCGACGACATCACGTGCAATTTGCTGGACACGCCGGGTCACGAGGACTTCAGCGAGGACACCTACCGGACGCTCACCGCGGCCGACAGCGCGATCATGGTGATCGACGCTGCCAAGGGCATCGAGGCGCAGACGCTCAAGCTGTTCGAGGTGTGCCGACTCCGGAACGTACCGATCATCACGTTCGTGAACAAGATCGACCGTGAGGGACGCGACCCGTTCGACCTGATGGACGAGGTTGCCTCGAGGCTCGCGCTCGACACCGCGCCGATGACGTGGCCGGTCGGCATGGGCGGACGGCTGCGCGGCGTGTGCGATGCCGAGAACGGCTGCTTCATCCCGTTCGACCGTTCGAACACCAGCCCCGATCGACCGACGGTGCCGCTCGAGCAGATGAGCGAGTACATGGACGAAGCCGAGCACGCGCACATCTGCGAAGAGGTCGAGCTTGCTCGCGAGGGCTCGCCGGCATTCGACCTGGACCTGTATCGCGGCGGCCACATGACACCGGTGTACTTCGGAAGCGCCCTGGCCAAGCTCGGCGTTCGCGAGCTGCTCGCCGCCGTGTGCACCCACGCGCCTTCCCCACGACCGCGTGCTGCGCTCACGCGCGAGGTGAGCCCCGAGGAGCCGAAGGTTTCGGGCGTGGTCTTCAAGGTGCAGGCCAACATGGACGCCAACCACCGCGATCGCGTGGCGTTCATGCGCGTGTGCTCGGGTACGTTCAAACGAGGCATGCGGCTGAGGCTGTCGAGCACGGGCAAGACCATCGGCGTGAACAACCCCATTCTCTTCTTCGCCCAGGATCGCGAGCTGGTCGACGAGGCGTTCGCGGGCGACGTCATAGGAATCCCGAACCACGGTACGATCCGCGTGGGCGACACGCTCACCGAAGGTGAAGACCTGTACTTCACCGGCATCCCGAACTTCGCGCCGGAAATTCTCCGCCGCGTTCGGCTGTCCGACCCGTTCAAGTCGAGACAGCTGAAGCGCGCGCTGGAGAGCCTCGCCGAAGAGGGCGTCACCCAGGTCTTCAAGCCGGCGATCGGCGCGAACTGGATTGTCGGCATCGTGGGCCAGCTGCAGCTCGAGGTCCTGGCGGCACGGATCGACGCGGAGTACGGACTCTCGGTCAGCTTCGAAGCCGCTCCCTACGAGGTCGCGCGCTGGATCTCGAGCGACGACCGGTCCGAGCTCGAACGGTTCGTCGCCGAGCATCGAGAGGCCATGGCCGAGGACTGCGACGGCGCCCCGCTCTTCCTCGCGCGCAGCGCCTGGTATCTCGAGCACACCGTCGAGAAGTGGCCGGGCATCCGGTTCGCGGCGACGCGCGAGCGATCGCCGACCGCCCGCTGAGCCGGCAAGCCCGCGCACGTGCCCGTCATCAGCGCCACCGACGTACACAAGGCCTACGATCACGAGGTGGTGCTCGGCGGCGTGTCGTTGACGGTCGACGAGGGCGAGCGAGTCGGCGTCGTGGGCAACAACGGCAGCGGAAAGAGTACGCTCGGCAACGTTCTCGCTGGCCTCGAAGAGCCCGACTCCGGGACGATCGCCGTGCGACGCGGCGCCGACGTCGCTTACCTGGCGCAGGAGCCGCGATTCGCTCCGGGCGAGACGGTGCGCGAGGCCGTGCTGTCGGGCCTGCATGCATGGAACGCAGCGCACGTGCGTTACGAACGTGCTCTCGAGGGCCTCGAGAGCGGCGCCGATACCGACCACTGGCTCGCCGAGCAGGCCTCGGCCGCCGAAGATGTCGAGCGTGCGGGCGGCTGGGAACGCCTGCACGAGGCCGAGGCCATCCTCGGGCGGCTCGGTGTGGACGACGTCGACGTGTCGGTCGATACGCTGAGCGGTGGCCGCCGTCGCGCAGTGGGACTGGCCAGGGTGCTACTGTCCGCCCCCGCGCTGGCGATCCTCGACGAGCCCACCAACCATCTGGACGTCGCCACCATCGAATGGCTGGAAGACTATCTGTGCGAGAGCCATCGCGGCGCGATCGTCCTCATCACCCACGACCGCTACGTGCTCGATCGGGTGGCGACGAGAACGGTCGAGATCGATCGCGGCTCTCTGTTCAGCTACAGCGGCGGGTACCGGGCCTACCTCGAGGCGAAGGCCGAGCGTCTCGCTCACGCCGAGCGTACCGAATCCAATCGACAGAACTTCCTGCGCCAGGAGCTCGAGTGGCTACGCCGGTCGCCGAAGGCTCGCACGGGAAAGCAGAAGGCCCGGATCCAGCGCGCCCACGCGGCCCTCGAGCATACGGCGCCGGCGGCCGAGAAGGTCGCGGACATGCGCATGGCCGCCTCGCGTACCGGCAAGACCATTCTGGAAGCCGAAGCGCTGGGGGTGGCGGTCGCCGGGACCGATCTCGTCCGCGACTGTACGATCAAGCTAATGCGAGGAGAACGCATCGGCATCGTGGGGCCGAACGGCTGCGGCAAGACGAGCCTGCTGCGCGCGCTGCTCGGGCTCGACGAGCCCGCCGCCGGGAGCGTGCGGCACGGAGCCAGCACCCGCATCGCCTATCTCGACCAGACCCGCGCCGGGCTGGACGATGCTGCGACCGTCGAAGAGAATGTCGCCGGCGATCGCGCGTACCTCCAGGTCGGTGGGCGATCGGTCAGCGTGCGGAACTACCTCGAGCGCTTCCTCTTCGAGCCGAGCGCCGCGCGTCGCCTCGTCGGTACGCTCTCGGGCGGCGAACGAGCGAGGGTCGCGCTCGCCAGGATGCTCGCCGGTGAAGCCAACCTGGTGGTGCTCGACGAACCGACGAACGATCTGGACGTCGCGACGCTGGGTGCACTCGAAATGATGATCTCCGAGTTTCAAGGGACGGCGCTTCTCGTCAGTCACGACCGCTGGTTCCTCGACCGTCTTGCAACCTCGATCCTGGCGTTCACACCGGAGGGCAAGGTGGAGCGGTTCGAGGGCAACTATTCCGAGTACCGTGAGAAGTCGGAGGCTTCGAAGCCGCAAGCCGCGGTGAGCCCCGCCAGAGCCGACAAGACCGAGACCGAGACGCGACCGAAGGCGAAGAAGCTGACCTACGCCGAGCGCATCGAGCTCGAGGGGCTCATGCCGAGGATCGAGGTGGCCGACACCCGGGTGGCCGAGCTCGAGGCGCGACTGTCCGACCCGGATGTGTATGCGGACGGCGGCGAGCGCGTGAAATCGCTGCTCGCAGAGCTCGAGACCGCCCGCGGCGAGGCCGACGCCCTCACCGCACGCTGGGAGGAGCTCGAGGCCAGGCAGGCCTGAGAGCCGGTGTGTCCACTCGGTCGACAGCCGACGCGCTCGATCGCGTCATGAGCCGGCTTCGGTGCGCGGTCTTCGTCGCATTCGTCGTCGTCTCGACGCTGGCCGGCTGCGCGACGGTGAACTTCGACTACCCGAAGTCGGCCAGCACGGCGTTCGAGGACACCGACGAAACTCATCTCGGTCGACGGGCCGTGCCGCGAGCCGCGGCCCATGGAGCGGACGAGTCCGGCTTCATCGTTCAGGTGGACGGCGTCGACGCGCTCGCGACGCGCGTGCTGCTGTCGCAACGGGCCGAGCGCAGCATCGACGCCCAGTACTACCTGATCAGTCCCGACCTCGTCGGCTATCTGTTCATCGACGCCCTGCTGGCTGCTGCCGATCGCGGCGTGCGTGTGCGCCTGCTGGTGGACGACATCTTGACGGGCGGTCGCGACGCCGGGATGGCGGCGCTGGATTCGCACCCGAATTTCGAGGTCCGCATCTTCAACCCGATTGCGCGCGGTGGCCCGCGGGCCTGGAATCTGCTCACAGACTTCAGTCGCGTGAATCGTCGGATGCACAACAAGACGTTCACGGTCGACAACCAGTTCACGATCATCGGCGGTCGCAACATCGCGTCGGAGTACTTCGGTGCGCGGCACGACGTCAACTTCGGCGACCTCGACACGCTGGCGATCGGCCCGGTGGTCAAGGATGTGTCGAACCAGTTCGACACGTACTGGAACGACGAGTACGCCGCGCCGGTACCCGCCTTTGCCGAGATCCCCGAAGATCCCGAGGCGCAGCTGGATGCGCTCAGGGCCAGGATCGAGCTGGCCAGGGAAGAAGTCGGCAGCACGCGTTACGGTGAAGTGCTCGGGGACTCGGTCTTCGAGATCATCGAGCTGGACAGCGACGATTACACGTGGGCGCCGTATCGTCTGGTCTACGACTCGCCCGGCAAGGCCCGCGGCGAGGAGCTCCGACCCGACGAGTCGATCCTCACGTCGCTGGCCTCGGCGGTCCGGCAGGCGAAGAACGAGCTCATCATCGTATCACCGTACTTCGTTCCGCCGAGCACCACGATCGAGGGCGTACGTGAGCTGGTGGAACGTGGCGTCGATGTGGTCGTGATCACGAACTCGCTTGCATCCAACAACCACGCGGTCGTCCATTCGGCCTATGCGCCCACCCGGAAGCCGCTGCTCGAGGCCGGCGCGCGTCTGTACGAGGTGAGGCCCGACGCGGGCGTTGCCAGCTCGAGGGAAACCGGCGCAACCACCGCGGAATCCAACCTGCACAGCAAGGGCTTCATCGTCGATCGCGAGGTGGTTTTCCTCGGTTCGTTCAACTGGGACCCGCGCTCGGCGTACATCAATACCGAGCTCGGCGTCATCATGGAGTCGCCGGAGATCGCCGGCGCCATTGCCGGACGGATCGACCAGAAGATGCCCTCGGTGGCGTACGAGGTGAGCGTCGATGAAGACGGCCGGCTCAGGTGGGTGACCCACGACGACGGTCGCGAGGTGGTGTACGGGCGCGAGCCCGAGACGGGCTTCTGGAAGCGATTCTCCACCGGCCTGATGGGCCTGTTCCCGCTCGACAGCCAGCTCTGAGGTTCCGGATGTCCCGTGAAACCGCACGCCCCGATCCGATCTTCGAGCTCCTGCAGATGGGAAACCACCGGATGCCGGGCGTGTGGCGCTACCTGTTTCCCGAGGACTTCGAGTGGTTCAAGCTCCCCGCCGAGCGCCACGCCACCTGCGACGACTGCTACAAGGTGAAGCTCGAGAAGTATCGCGACGACTGCCGCTGTTGCACCTACTTCCCCGAGCTCGCCAACTTCATGCTCGGGCTGGCGCTGGGCAGTGACGGTCGAGACGCCGTGCTGCCGCTGGTCGAGAAGCGCTTCGTGCTCCCGTTCGGTCTGGTACCTACTCCGCTACGGTACCACCGCACGATCACCGCCTATGCCGGTGACCGCTTCGGTAACGAGAAGTGGATGGTCTGCCCGTTCGTCGAACCCTCGACGTTTCACTGCCGCATCTATCCGTTCCGGAACTCGATCTGCTCGACGTTCTTCTGCACCAACGATCACGGCAAGGCCGGCGACAACTTCTGGGGCAGGGCGCAAGACCTTCTGGGTCTGGTGGAGACCAACCTCGCCCAGTGGTGCATGGACGGCGTGGGCCTGCCGCACGAAACCTACACCCGACAGCTCGACGAGCTGTCGGCCGATGTCCCTGCCATGTCCGAGCCGGATACGCTGGCCTGGTCGGAGCACGTGTACGCCACGCTGTGGGGCGAGTGGCGTGGCAAGGAAGTGGAGTTTCTCGAGGCCTGTGCGCAGCTGGTCATGGAGAATCGCGACGATCTCTACGAGATAGCACGGATGCAAGCAGGGCAGGACGCTCTGGTGTACGAGCACAACGTGCGGAGTCTGATCCCTGCCGAGCAGCTTCACGAGGCTCCCGAGCTGGCCGACGAAAACACCGAGCTGCGCCCGGTCGGCTCGAGCTGGTACAAGCTTCAGCTTGCCGAGCGACAGCTGTGGGAGCTCCCTTTTCAGGAAGGGCCGGTGGTCTTGAGCCCGGACGTGGAGATCATCGAAAACCCGCGCGACGACAAATGGTGCGAAGGCTCTCCCGAACCTTTCATGGTGCGCTCGCGCGGTGCGAAGCCGAAGGTCCGCGAGCTGTTCGGAGCTGATGAGATCGAGCTGCTACGGGTGTTCGAGCAGCCGAGGGTCTTCGGGGAAGAGCTGTTTCAGTTTCCGCAGATCGATCGCGTCGACGATGCGCGCGGCTTTCTCGCCCGATGTCTTCGCCTGGAGATCCTCACCGACCAGGCGCAGCCGGCCGGCGGATAGCTCACTCATGGTCGCGTCTTCGCGCCGGGGGGCGACGCCGGGTTCCGCAGCAGCTCCAGCTCCGACGCTCCGAGCTCACACCACTGACCCTCCTCGAGTCCGAGCCTCTCGAGCGTCAGCTCGCCGATCGCACTGCGGTGCAGCTCTTCGCAGGCAGCCCCGGCGGCCGCCAGCATGCGTCTTACCTGGTGGTACTTGCCCTGATCGATCATCAGCTCGAGCTGGTGTGACCCCGTTGCCCGACACTCCAGGGCGGCAACCGGGCGCGTCTCGCGGCGTAGCTGCACGCCCTCGAGCAGCCGGGCCACATGCTCGGCGGTCACCGGGTCGCGGGTGGTGGCGCGATAGGTCTTCGCGACGTGCCGCTTCGGTGAAGAGATCGCGTGTACGAAAGCGCCGTCGTCCGAGAGCAGCAGCAGGCCCGAGGAATCGTGGTCGAGTCGCCCCACCGGTTGCACGCCCTTGGTCGTGAACGGTAGCGGCAGCAGACTCAGCACGCCGTGATGATGCTCGGGCTTGCGCGAGCACTCGTAGCCCACGGGTTTGTGCAGGGCGAGATACGCGCGGGTCCGGCAATGCCAGGGCTGCCCCTCGACCTCGACCGCCAGCCCCTCCAGCTCGAACTCCCGTGCAGGGTCGCTCACGACCTCGCACGCGACCTTCACCTGTCCACGCGCGACCATGGTGCGGCACTGCTTGCGTGTGCCGAAGCCTTGCGATTGGAGTATCCGATCCAGACTTCGTGTGGGCATAGACCGGGATCGGCGTCCCCGGCTCGTATCGCACGAACTCCTGGCCACGTCACCCACCGAGTCGAGAATCCATGGCGAACTACAAGATCACGGTGAGCTACGATGGCGCGGGCTACTTCGGGTGGCAGCGCCTCAAGGACAAGCCGACGATCCAGGGCACCATCGAGGACGCCCTCGAAGAAGTGTTCCATCGACCGTGCATGATCCACGGGGCGGGTCGTACCGACCGGGGCGCACACGCCGAGGGCCAGGTGTTCAGCGTGGACCTGCCCGACGAGCCCGCAGCCGAGAGCATGCAGCGGACGATCGAGGAGGCGTTGCCGTCGCAGATTCGCATCGTGGGTCTCGAGCCGGTCGATCGCGACTTTCATGCGTTGAAAGCCGCGCTCGGCAAGATCTACCGCTACGTGATCTGGAATGCACCGCAGTGCCCGGCCGATCTGGAGGGGCGTGTCTGGCATGTTCCCGCACCGCTGGCCGTGGAGCCGATGCGCGAGGCCTGCCGCGTGTTCGTGGGCGACCGAGACTTCGCGTCCTTTGCCACACGCCCGAACTTCAAGCAGAAGTCCACGTGTCGCAACGTCCGGCGTGTGACGTTCGAGGAAGACGGTCCCCGGATCTCCATCACGATGGAGGCCGACGGCTTTCTCTACAAGATGGTCCGGAACGTCGTTCGCGCAATCGTCAAGGTCGGAGAAGGGCGCATACAGGTCGAGGAGCTGCAGGCGATCCTGGACGCGTGCGATCGCAAGGCCGCACCCGGCACTGCCCCCGCCTCGGGGCTGTACCTCGACGCGGTTCAGTACGAATGATCGAGGAAGACCTACCGAGCGTGCGCGGCGAGGCACGAGTCGACGGGGTGCGCATCGCGTACGAGACCCGGGGCAGCGGACCTGCGCTCGTGTGCTGCCATGCTTTCGCGGTCGACCGGTCGATGTGGGACGTGCAGCACGCACCGTTCTCCCGCTCGCACCGGCTCATCACATTCGATCAGCGTGGCAGCGGCGAATCCGAGCACCCGGTGGCTACCGAGGGCGTGCCGGATCCTTATACGGTCGACACCTTCGCCGAGGATCTGCGCGGTGTCCTCGACGACCTTGGCATCGAGCGCGCGCGTATCCTCGGGTTCTCCATGGGGGCGGCGACGGCACTGCGATTCGCCACGCTCTGGCCGCAGCGCGTGGAGCGGCTGGTGCTGGCCTCGGCGATGGCGTCGCGCTTGCCCGACGAGATCATCGAGCGTGCGCAGAAGGTGCTGGATGTGCTCGAGCGTGACGGGATGCAGCAAGCGTATCGCTTCTACTTCGGCGGCCCGCTCTTCGACGGGCTCGCCGAAAGCGACGGCCCCGGAATGGACCTCGACCGGATCGCGCGCGGCGCGACGCCCCGCGGATTTCGCGGCTGCTTCGGTGTCACGATCAATCGCCCTTCCATGGTGAGTGACCTGCATCGAATCGTCGCGCCGACCCTCATCCTCGTGGGTGGCAACGACGTGCACTATCTGGAGGACGCGGAGCTGATGGCACGCCGCATTCCCGATGCGCGCAAGGTGGTACTGGACGGGCTGGGGCACGCGATGAGCCGCGAGGCACCGCAGGTGTTCGCGGACGAGGTCCTGGGATTCCTCTCGCCCGAGTCTCGCGACTGAGGCCGGACGGCTCGACGGAGATCGTATGCGGATCGTTGTCCGACTTCTCACGCTCCTCGTATTGCTCGTCGTCGTTGCGGGCGTCGTCGTGCTGGTTCCGCCGCACCTGCAGATTCGACGGATCGAGCCCCCGCTGCCGACTGCAGCGCAGCTGCGAGGCCTGCTGGAAGTGACGAACGGTCCGACCAGCGTGAGTTACGTCGATACCGCGGTGCACGAGTTCCCGGGTCGAACGCTCGGACACACCGTGGTTCTGATCGAATGGGCCGACGGCCGAATGTTCATGATCGACGCGAGCATGGACCGGCCGGCGGCCGATGAGTTCCACGAGACCATAGAGATCCTGTGGGGAGAGGGGCAGGGGACTTACTCCGGCAACATCGCGGAGATCCTGGGCGACGACATCGGGCGGGTCGCGGGCGTCGGGTTCACGCACCTGCACATCGACCACACCCAGGGGGTCGCTGCATTCTGCAGCGCGCGCGGCGAGGGCGCGCGCGTCTACCAGACCCGCTTGCAGGCCGAAGAGCACAATCTCCATACGAAGCAGGGCGCGGAGATCGTCGCGGAGTCGTGCCTCGAGCGCGGTGCGCTGAGCGAAGGTCCGCTGGAGACCCTCGACGAATTTCCCGGTCTGGGGATGGTGGCGCTCGGCGGGCATACGCCCGGCTCCACCTTGTTCGTGGTTCCCGTGGGCGAGCACCTGTGGCTCTTCTCGGGCGACATCACGAACACGAAGTCGGCGCTGCTCACCGACGAGGGGAAGGGCGTCCTTTACAGCTACGTCATCGTGCCCGAGAACACGTCGCGCACCGACGAGCTACGCGCATGGCTGCGTTTCCTCGACGAGCAGGATGACATGACGGTCGTGGTCTCGCACGACATCGTTGATACGCGCGCCAGCGGAATGCCGGAGTACTCGCGGCACCCATCGCGATAGGCATGGCGCGCGGACAGCGCGGCTAGGGAGCCGGCGGAACCGCTTTCGAGTAGTAGCGGTTCAGATCGTAGAGCCCGGCGTGCAGCGGGTCGGCGGCGTCGAGCTGGTCCTGGAAGAAATCGTAGACTTCCCAGAAGTTCGGGTCGGCGCGGTTCACGCCGTACTTGCGCAGCTTCGCGACGTACTCCGGCGAATCGTCGAAGTTGGCGAGCAGGTCGAAGAGGTCGGGGACCTCGTCGGCCGCAACATCGAGGAAGTAGTTCGGGTAGGACCCGATGCTTCCGTCTATGAAGTCCATCGAGTCCTTCGACGGATCGCGCCTCTTGGACTCGCGGAACATCGAATTCACGTTGTCGTGCCAGCGGTTCACCACGATGGTGAAGAAGTGATCGGCGCCCTCGTAGTCGCGAACGCGGACGAACACGACGTTGAGCTGGTTCCCGTCGATGTTGCGGATGAAGGCCGTGCCCGGCGCCGTGAGAGCGCGAAACGCGTTCTTCATGTCCTCTTCGGTCTCGAAGCTGGTCGGCATCGCAACTTCTCGACCGTCGCGGCGGTAGTTGATGTCGTCGAACGCGATGCCGGTGGCGGGCAGGAAGTGGCCGGCGACGAGTCGCTCGACGAGCTCTCTCTTCGGCTCGTCGGTCTCGAAGCCCACACGCGTGGGTCGGCTGGATTGAACGGATTCGTGGTCGACGTTCTCGATGGCGCGATCGCCGAGGTACCACGACTGCAGCATCGGCAGGCGACGCTCACGGGGCATGAGCTCGAGGAAGTTCAGCTCTCCCTCGATGCGCAGGTAGTCCATGTAGCGCCGGACGTTCACCTGGTGGGTCAGATTGCCGAACACGTCGAAGCCGGCAACGAGCGCGTAGTAGATGCGCTCGAGCTGAGAATAGTCCACCAGCCACATCGTGCGCGGCAGGCCTCCGAGCACGCCCTTGTGGACCGATGCGCTGTCGAAGTGGCGATAGATCGTCAGGACGGGCGCATCCTGGGCTTGCTCGCCCGTCCAGATCGCGTCGATGCCGAAACCTTCGGGCTGTGTCCGGCCGTACAGATCGGCCTTGGCCCGGTAGAAGACCTTGTAGCGCTCCCGGTAGCGGTTGGTGAACGCGCGCGTCAGGCTCTCGTCGCTGCCTGCTTCGGTGGGTAGCCGCAGGTTCGCCGCCTGCGAGACCAGGAACGTCGGATCCAGCACGGTCTGATCGGCGTCGGGGTCGAGGAAGATCGCCCAGAAGTGGTCCTGGACGACGTTGAGCGCGATCTGCCCCTTGCAGACCGGGCCGCGGATGAACGTGCGGATGATGTACTCGGAGTGATCGAGCAGGAACTGATAGCGACTCTTCGGCGGTATCTCGGCGAAGATGATGAACGGGTTCGCGCCGGTGCGGTCGTCGAGGGCCACGTCGTGCGGCTTATCGATCCATTCGGGCTCGATGAACAGCTCGCGGAATCGCGCGAGGCGCTCGTCGTACAGCTCCACCACCATGTGCGTCTTGTGGACGATCGTCGAGTGGATCTTGCGGAAGCGGTAGTAGATGGGCGACACGCCGGGGTCGTCGTAGGGGCGGACGGTGGCGATCACCGAGATGGGCTCGCCCGGCGGCGTGGCCGAACGCACCAGCTCGTAGAATTCGCCCGCCTCGGCGTTGCGGAAGCTCAGGTGTGCCAGGAAGTAGTGCTCGTAGATGTACCGGGCCGTCATCGCGTGTTTCGGGTCGTCGCGATTGAGGAAGCTTTCCCACTTCTCGACCTGGCGCGCGGCGCGAGGTGAGGGGGTTACGAGCTCTTTCTGCTCGGCGGCGCTCGGTCCGGGCGCGCCCCGTTGGAGCCAGCCGGCCAGCGTCTGGTACTCCGTCTCGGACAGCGCGGGAAAGCCGAACGGCATCCCGCGCTTCGGGTGCCGGGCCAGGAACTTGCCCAGCTCGCCTGTACTGTCCGCACAGGTGAGGTCGGCCGCCTCGGGGTGATACTGGCCCTCGCTCAGCGGCTGCAGGCGCTTCGCGTTGAGCATGTGCAGCATCAGCGAATCGTTGTACGGATCCTCGGCGCCGCTCTCGGTGACGCTGTGGAAGCCCTTCGTCCGCCACTCCTCAGTGGAGCCGGCATCGAAGAACAGCCGTGTGGGAGGCTGGGGCTTGAGCCGTGAGCCGTCGTAGACCAGGGCCTTGGTTCCGCCGCGCTCCACGCCTTCGTGCGATGTCAGCTTCAGCTGGCAGGCCGCGTTGTAGCAGGAGTGGCAGACGGCGCAGCGCTGATCGAGGATCGGCTTCGCGTCGCTCAGGTAGCCAGTCGTCGCGGGCCCGGGCACGACCTCGACGGGCTGCAGCGCCGCGTGGACACATGCGCCGACGAACACGACGGTCAGGCCGATCAGCAGGACGTGACGATTCATGAGTCGGTTGCCGCCCGGCGGCGACCCGGAATCTTTGACCCATCGGCGCCGCGGCAGCAAACGGCGCCTGCGATCTATCGCCAGGTGTTACTTCGCCGCGAACCGCTCCGAGTCGTTCACCAGCGCCTCGGAGTAGACGACCTCCCAGCACTCCCCGGTCTGGTTTTGCAGCTGGACGATCAGGGGTAGCGGGAGCGGGAACACCGGCAGGCCCAGCGGCGAGGAACCGGCCATGTTGGCGCCGCGCGCCTTGACGATGGTCTTGGCCTTGCCTGCTTCACCCGCCTTGAGCTTCACGCTCTTCACTCCGTCGGGCGTCTGGTCGCTGTCGGCGTACTTGTAGCCCTTCGGTGCTTCGTCCGGGCCGAGGCTCTTCCAGCATTCCTTCGTGCCGCAGATGCTGCCGCCGATCGCGCGTGCCTCGAATATGAGCTCATCGCCGCCCGAGCCATCGTATAGACAGAGCGAGTAGCCCTCGTGATCGGTCGGATCGCCATAGTCTGCCGCGGTCGTCTCGGCGCCCTTGGACCATTTCCATACGAGCTGGTCGCGAGCGTCATCGGCGTCGTTGCGCATCTTGATACGCGAGACCTCGGGCACGGTGGGCTGCTTGCACACGAACCGCGGCAGCTGGTCGCAGCGGCCCGCACCGGGGCCGAGCTCGCTGTTCAGGCCCGGCCGGTCGAACGGAAACGTCTCGTTCTCCACTCGCGGATCGGTCAGCGCGTTGCTCAGGAACGCGCGAAGCGGTCCGCGTTCGTTCTGCGGGATGTTGATGTCGTTGTAGTCCTCGTCGAGCGGAGGGATGGTGTCCTGGTTCGCCGTGAAGTGATCATGACCACCGGCCTCGCGGTAGAAGGCAATCGCGTCCTGGACGTCGACGATCTCGCCGTTGTGCATCAGGTTCGGTCGCAGACCCACGTTGCGCAGGCTCGGTGTCTTGAAGTCGCCGAAGTCGTCGCCGAGCCCGGTGACGTCCTGGCGAGCGGCGTCCTCAGCGGCCGGTCGCAAGCCGATGTTGTGGAAGTCGCCGTCGCTGAACAGTGGCGGTACGTGGCAGTTGTCGCAGACGTTGCTGGTGAAAGCGTTCCAGCCCTGGACCTGCTGATTGTTCATGGCGTTCGTGTCACCCGCGATGAACAGATCCCACGGTGTTTGATCGGCGACCAGGGTCCGTTCGTAGGTCGCGATGGCCATTGCGATTCGGACTGGCGTGATCGCACTGTCGCCAAACGCGGAATCGAACAGGTCGGGATAGGTCGGGTCGACGTCGAGTGCAGCCTGCATGTCGGCCGGGATGTCGTAGGCGAGCCGTAGCGGGGTGGAATCCTCGAGCTTGGCGGTCACCTCCGACCACTGCCGATCGTCGTGGGCCATCTCCACCGAGCTCACGATCGGGCCGACGGCCTGGCTCTCGAGGCCGCCGCCCGTGGAGATGATCGTCGTGCCGGGGTCGAGCGGGTCGACGAACGTGCTGGATGCGCGACCGTCCCAGAACAGATCGTCGAAGTACATGCTGGCGAAGTAGGCCTGAGCGGCGCGCCCGGTTACCTGTGGATCGAAGCCGAACGTCGGGTCGTCGATGGCGATGTTGTTCTCGTCGCGGCGTACCACGCCGAGTGAGCCGGCAACATCATCGTCGTTGCCGAAGATTCCGTCCGGCCCGGGGTTGACGGCGGGTCGCGGGTCGGCTCCACCGGTGCTCGGGATGTGACATGTCCCGCACGCGACGGAGTCGTCGCTGGACAGCTGCTCCTCCCAGAACAGTATCTTGCCGAGCACGCGCTTCGGCTCGGTGATCGGGTTCTCGGGCGGCACCGGAACAGGAGGCAGCCCCTGCGCCGCCGCCGGTGCGACGGTCGATAACGAAATGGCAGCAGCGATCGCGAACGGACGAGCCCGTCTTCGCATCAGTTCCCCCTGTCTTGTGTGCGACTCGAAGCCCTGGCAGCGGGGCGCACGTGTTGCGGCAGCCGGTAGGGCTGCCGTCAGGCGCGCATTGTTCCAACGGCCGTGAGGCCGGTCAACAGGGAAATTCGTGCGCTCGGCCAAAGGTCGTAGCTCACCTGGTGGGTCGCGACGGGCGTCGACGTGAAGCCCGGCGTCTGCTCAGAGCCCGTCGTTCTGTATGCCGCGTTGCTCGAGAAGGTCGCGCATCTCGTAGTAAGCGGGACCGGTCTTGAACAATGGAATGGTCGGATAGAGATGGTGGACGAGGTGGAACTCCATCCCCATCGACAGGATCGTTCCCACCGGCGAGCGCCACGCCCGCGTGTCGCGGTAGCGGCCCTTCTCTTCCATGGGATGATGGGGAGCCCAGCTCAGGAACAGCGCGACGTAGCAGGTCGCGATGTGCCGCGGTAGCCACCACAGGAACAGCGCTTCGAGCGCGAACCCCGACCAGGCCAGCGCGGCGAGGATGACGTAGTACGACGTCGTCAGCACGGCGGCCTCGACGAGCGCACGTTGCACCTGGGGGTCGTCGCTCGTCTGGCCGATCGTCTTGTACGCGTTCTTGCCGCCGGGCTGGCGGGCCTGGATGCCGTTCCACACCGACCGCCACCAGGTCTCGCCCTTGTTGTAGTGGTCGGGGTCGAGCTCGGGGTCATTGGCGTGGGCGTGGTGCATGCGGTGCGTGATCCACGCGATCCGGTAGGGGAGCACGAGCGGGAGGATCGACACGTGGCCGACCAGCTCGTTGAGCCAGCGCAGCGGCTTGCCCTCGGCAGCGATGATCGAGTGCTGGGCTTCGTGGGAGGGAAGGTAGCTCACCATGACGCACGCGGTGGAGGCGATGAAGCCGGCCCACAGCGGCAGAGCTCCGCTCAGCACCAGCGGCCACAACGTGAGCCATACACAGAAGTTGCCGAGGCCCCACACGACCATCTCCCACGGCAGCTTGCCCAGGTACTTGCGTGCGATGGCCGCTTCTTCGCGCTGCAGCGCACGGTCGCTTGCAGGCTCGGCGCGGAGCGCGGTTGCCGCGGCGGTGCTCATATCCACCTCCCGCGCAGCTTGGCGACCGAGCCGAGCAGGACGCCGGCCAACAGGCCGGTCTGGATCGTGGTGAGCCCCAGCGGCGGTGCGACGGCGGTGGCCTCTAGCGTCTGGGCGATCACCGGTGCTACGAATCCGATGCCGAACAGCACCGGGCCCCACGCGTATGCCTTCTTCAAGAGCTCGATCGGTATCATGAGGCTTTCCTCTCTCGTTTCGTCTTCTTGCGTGTGGTGCTCGCGCCGCGCGCCGAGGTCCGGCTGCGATGGACGGTGAGGTCGAGCATGGAGTCGGCGAGCGAGTCGACATCGCCACCGCCGAACATCTCGCGCCAGCCCGGGTCGGCGAGCAGCGATGCCGCGCCCATCGCCGCCGCGCAGCTGAATGCAACCAGCGCATCGGTGTCGACGTCCGGATGCCAGCCGGCGCTCCTGGCGGCCTCGGCGCCCTCGCGTAGCGTCGCGAACCAGGCGCGCCTGGCGTCGGCGAGGTCGTCCGCGCTGCTGGCGAGCACCTCGGGGTGATTGATGGCGCGGAAGTACGACGGGTGCTCGACCGCGAACTGCACGTAGGATCGTCCGAGGGCGCGGTAGCGCGCCACCGGGTCCGGGCCGGCCTGCTCCGCCCCCGCAGCCATCGCTTCGCCGCTGCGCCGGAATCCCTCGCGGGCGAGCTCGACGAGCAGCGCGCCACGATCGGCGAAGTGACGGCGGGGCGCCGCGTGCGACACGCCGAGGTCGCGCGCCAGCGCGCGCAGGCTCACGGCTTCCACGCCGCCGGTGGCGATGACCTCGGCCGCTCTCTCGAGCAGGGCTTCGCGCAGATTTCCGTGGTGATACGCCATGGTGCTCCCGACGATGTTGTCAGCAGCAACATATTGCGCCTGCGGGATGTTGTCAACGCCTACATTCGGCTTTTCGCCGTCACGGCATCTGATAGCCGGGCGTGGACTTCATGAGCGAGATCTCCTCGGCGTCCATGTCCTCCTCGATGCCGTCGAACAGCGGGGTCGACAGGTATCGCTCGCCCGTGTCGGGCAGCATCGCGAGAATCACCGATCCAGCCGGTGCCTTCTCGGCCACCTGCACGGCGACGGCGAACGTCGCGCCGGCCGAGATGCCCGCAAAGATACCCTCTTTCTGCGCCAGTTTTCGCGACCACTCCACGGCGACCGCGCCGGCCACGGGGATCAGCTCGTCGACGAACGAGTTGTCGAGAGCCTCCTGCAGCACCCAGGGAATGAAGTCGGGCGTCCAGCCCTGGATCGGGTGCGGCTCGAACGCCGTGTGACTCTGCGCGGGCTCGTTCTCGGCGTTGCGGGCCTGAGCGTCGCCGCTGCCGACGAGCGGCGCGATGTCGGGTTCGCTCATGACGATCTTCACCTCGGGGCGGTTCTTGCGCAGCACGCGCCCGACGCCGGTGACGGTTCCGCCGGTGCCGTAGCCGCTCACGAAGTAGTCGAGCCGCTTGCCGTCGAAGTCGCCGAGGATCTCGCGCGCCGTGGTGGATTCGTGGATGTCGGCGTTGGCCGTGGTCTCGAACTGGCGGGCGAGGAACCAGCCGTTCGCATCGGCGAGCTCCTTTGCCTTCTGGACCATGCCGTAGCCCTTCTGCGCGCGAGGCGTGAGGACGACCTTTGCTCCGAGAAAGCGCATCAGCTTGCGCCGCTCGATGGAGAAGCTGTCGGCCATGGTGATCACCAGCGGGTAGCCCTTGGCCGCGCACACCATGGCCAGCCCGATGCCGGTGTTGCCGCTCGTGGCCTCCACCACCGTCTGCCCCGGCTTCAGCGCTCCCGTGCGTTCCGCCTCCTCGATGATGTTCAGCGCCAGGCGATCCTTGACCGACGAGGCGGGGTTGAAGAACTCCGATTTCACGTAGAGCGTGACATTGTCGGGGCCGAGCTCGTTGATCCGGATCACCGGGGTGTCGCCCACCGTGTCGAGCACGCTGTCGAAGAGCCTTCCCCTGCCGTTTGTCGTTCTGATGCTATCTGCCATGTGTATTCTCCGTTGCCCGGGCGATGGCCGTGGTGGCATCGTCGAGCTTTCGTTGTCCCCTGGCGTTGAGGTACGGCGACACTACGCCGATGACGTGAATGAACCCACGCTCGTGATCTTCCCAGGTCGGATTGCGGCACCCCTCGTGCTCGTCGAGGTACTCCCACCAGAAGCGCGCGACGATCCAGATGTTGATCGTGAGCATGTCCAGGTCGGCGGAGTCCGATGAGAACAGACCCGCGCGCCGCATGCGAGTGAGCACGGAGCGTATCTGTTCCATCTGGCTAGCGGCCACGGGCGCGCGCGCGAGGTCGGGGACGCCGTCGGTGCCCGCGCCGTAGTCGGTGCGGTCGCGCAGCGCGAAGCGGTAGTCCCACATGGTCTGGATCGTCCGGTAGCCGAACGAGACGAACACCTCGACCTCCGGGCCGGGATCCCGCGCTGCCGTGAGGCCGTGCTCGAGCTGCTGTGCCAGGCGCTCGACCAGGGCCACGGCGAGATCCTTCTTGGCGGGGAAGTGGTAGCACAGGTTGCCGACCGACATGGCGGCCTGCCTGGCGATGCGGGCCATCGAGGTCTTGGCGTAGCCGAGCTCGTTGAACAGCTCGAGGCTCACCTCGAGAATCCTCTCCTGCGTCGCAACGCCCTTCCTGCTGAGCTTCTCCACGATCGATCGGTCCGTTCTTGACAAATTAGGATGTACGACCTAAATATAGGATGTCTATCCTAAAAGCGTCAAGCCGGCTCGCCACGGCAGCCAGGCGCCATAGGGGAGAACGCGCAAGAGCGAAGCAAGCGACTGCCGCCACCGGAGGCCCGTGACCGCTTTCAATCGACTCATCACCCGACACCCCTGGCCGACGATTGCGGCCTTCGTGCTGGTCACGGCCGTCTTCGCCGCGCGCCTGCCCGAGCTTCGCATCGACTTCGACGTCGACACGATGCTCCCGTCCGAGCATCCGGAGATCGTCTACAAGAACTGGGCGACCGACTACTTCGGCGTCGACGAGCCGGTGGCCGTCACCGTCGTCAACGACGGACCCGACGGCATATTCAACCCCGCCACCCTGGCCCTGGTGGAGTTCCTCAGCACCGAGATGATGGAGCTCGCCGAGCTCCATGGCGACGACCTCGTGAGCCTGTCCGAGGTCGACGACATCACGTCGGACGGTGACATGCTGATCGTCGAGCCGTTCTTCGACGAGGCCCCGGCGACGCAGGACGAAGCCGACGCGATTCGGCGCGCCGTGTTCGGCAACCCCATGATGGTCGGGTCGGTGGTGAGCGAGGACGGTCAGGCGACCATCGTCGCCGCCGAGATGGCGCCCGACGCCGACAAGAAGATCCTGTACCGGACGCTCGAGGCGATCGTCGCCCGCGCACCCGTCACGAACGAGAGCGTCACCATCGCGGGCCGGCCGGTCGTGGAAGGAGAGATGACCACGATCAACGAGGCGGATCTGCAAAGGCTGATGCCGTTCGTGATCGTTGCCGTCTCGCTGGTGCTGTGGGTCACGCTTCGCTGTGTGCGCGGAGTACTGCTGCCCTTGCTCGTGGTCGTATGCGCGGTCATCTGGACGCTCGGCGCCATGGCGTGGTCCGGCCGTCCCCTGTCGGCGCTCAACGGCATCACGCCGACCATCCTGATCCCGATCGGCATCGCCGATGGTATCCACGTGATCCATCATTTTCTGAGAACGGTCGCCATCAGGCCGCAGCAGTCGGCGGCCGAGAGCACGTTCGAGACGATGCAGCACATGACGACGGCGATCGTGATGACCTCGATCACCACGGCTGCCGGCATCGGGGCGCTGGTGATCTCGTCGCTCGAGCCCAGCCGTGAGTTCGCGATCTGCACCTCGTTCGGCGTGCTCGTCGCCATGGTCTGCTCGTTGACGCTGCTGCCCGCCATTCTGGCCGTGCTGCCGCTGTCCGACCGGACGCGTGCGCATGCCGCCGCGGTGTACCGGAAGTCGCGGGGCGGAGGCGGCATCCTGGCGAAGCTGGCCTCGGCTGCGTCCACCCTGGTGACGCACCGGCCGGGCCTCGCGATCGCCTCGGGCGTGGCGGTCGTCGCGGTGAGCGCGATCGGGATGCCGTGGGTGGTCGTCGACGGATCGCTGGTGGACAATCTGCCGCCGGGCAACCCGGTGAGGGTTGCCGATGCCGTTGCCGTGGAGCGGTTCGGGGGGTCGGTGCCAGTCGAGATCGTGCTGGATGGCGGCGGGGTCGATGCCTGGAAGGATCCGGCCAGGCTGCGCGAGGTGGAGCGATTCCAGGACTGGCTCGAGGCGGGTGGCCAGACCGGCGCGACGCGCTCGATCGTCGACTATCTGAAGCGCATGAACGCGGTCATGCACCCCGACGACCCCGGGGCGTACCGCGTGCCCGACAGCGCCGATCTCGTCGCTCAGTATCTGCTGCTCTATTCCATCTCGGGGCAGCCCGACGACTTCGACGACGTCGTCGACTACGACTACGCCCTCGCCAACGTGCGGGCACAGGTGAACTCCGACCACTCGCCGGTGCTCGCGAGCTTCCTCGCCGAGATCGAGGACTATGCCGACCAGCATCTCGAGCCGGCCGGCATCGAGGTCCATGCGTCCGGTGTTGCCAGGCAGATGCACGTGCTGATGGACCTGATCATCGGCGGCCAGATCGGCAGCCTCGTCATCGCCTTGCCGTTCGTCGTCATCGTCGCAGGCCTGATGCTCTCGTCGGTGAGCGGCGGCTTGCTGACGGTGCTGCCCGTGGTGATGGCCACGGTGGTGACGTTCGGGCTGCTGGGCTGGTCCGGCGTCGCGCTGGGCGTGACGACCTCGGTCATGGGGTCGCTCGGCATCGGCATCGGCGTGGACTACGCCGTGCACTTCGTGGTGCGATACCGACAGACGCGCAGCTCGGGCCTGTCACCCGAGAAGGCGATGCTGGCGACGATGGATTCGGCGGGCGTCGCCATCCTGTACAACGCGCTGGTCGTGATTGCGGGCTTTCTCGTGCTGACCACGTCCGGCTTTCTGCCGCCCAAGGCGATGGGCTGGCTGGTGTCGCTCAACATGCTCGTGTGCTTCCTGGCGACGACCACGACCCTGGCAGCGATCATTCACCGCCGTCAGCCGCCGTTCGTGCTGGGTGCCGTTGCAGACCAGGCAGAAGACGACGCGGCGGCCGAGCTGGCTCACGGCGCGTCAGCGCCGGCCGAGCTCGGCGCGGAGGCCGGGTAGCGCCTCGAGCTTTTCCGAAACGTCGGCCAGCTCGCGCTCGAGATATTCGCGGTAGCGCTTCACGAATCGGCGCTCCTCCACCGTCCCTGCCGCCGGTCGCTCGTCGAGACCGTCGAGGATCACGCGATAGCGCGCGCGGTAGTAGCGCAGGTTCGTCTCGAGCTCGGAGAAACGTGCGTCGGCGAGCAGCTCCTGGCTCTTGCGGGCCGCGCCGCTGCGGATCGGCTTGCCGAACAGGAGGATGCGGACCCTGGTCTCGAACAGGTCGTTGTCCTGATGGATGGGCAGGCTCTTGATCAGCGCGCCGTGTCGGCCGGCCACCCAGCCGTAGGTCGCCAGGCTCTCGCGGCTCACCGTGTCGCGCCGGAGCTTGTCCGGGTCCTCCAGCGGGGACGACACCGATCGCCAGCCCAGATCGATCACCGCGTTGGCCGGAACCGCCAGGTTGAACATCTGCCGGAGCTTGATCACCCGGATCGACTTGGGCTTCCACACGTCGGCCGCCGCCAGCGCGTTGTGCAGCAGGTGAACGCAGTTGTCGTGATAGCCGCTCCAGTCGTAGTCGGCCTCGCCGGTCGCGTACTGGCGGTTCATCTCGTTCAGGTACTCCATGATCTCCACGATCATGGGCTGCGTGACGGGCAGGCGCGTGCACCAGGCCGTGCGCGACAGCCGCAGCGCGAAGTCGGTGCCGATCGCCCGGTCGGCGATGAACTCTTCCAGGCTCACACCCGGATCCTTGTCCTCGAGGAAGCGCTCGTGGACCTCGATGCCGCGGAACACACCCAGCTCGATGGCCTCGCGCTCGATCGCGTCGTAACGCTCCTGCGTGAGTCGCTCGTCGGGCGCGAGGTCGCCATCGAGAAGCAGCCGCTTGCCCGGCACCGCCATCCAGTTCACGTTCTTGAAGATCCGGTTGACGCTGATGCCGGCGCCGTGTCGCTGGTCCTCGGGGTCGACGGTGTTCTCCAGGCATCGCTCGAGTGTCGGGTACGGCGCGTCCCGGTCGACGCATGCTCCTTTCAGGTACATGACGGCGTGTCCGGGAATTCCGCCCGTCTTGCCGTCGCGGCGTCGGAACTGCGAGACCGCACACAGCTCGACGTAGTGGGGGAACATCGCCTCGTAGGCGGGCTCGGGCCGCCTCGTGGGCTGGACGATCTCGTAGATCGGGGGGAGCCTCTTCGTGCCGCCGCACGCCGCGGTCATCGCGACGAGCACGAGCAGCGCAGCCGTTCGCCCGGGTTTCACCGGTCGACCCCCGCTGAACGATCGGCGCCCGTCGTCGCCGCCCCGGAAAGCTCCGATAGTGTCACCACGCGGTAGCCCATCCGGTCGAGCTCCGGCAGAAGCGCAGCGAGCGTGCGCGTCGTTCGCTCCCCCCGCTCGGGACCGTCGTGCAAGACGATCACCGCCCCGGGCGCAATGCGCCACAGGATGAAGCGCGTGGCGAACCAGCTCCACGGGACGTGCGCGTCGAGTGGGTAGATCGAGCCCAGTGCGCACCGGTAGCCATGCCGGTCGAGCTGATCCAGCATCTGTGCATCGTACCACCCCGATCCCGGCCGGAACCATAGCGGCTCGTTGAACGACGAGAGCGTCGCGCGGGCCTCGAGCAGCTCGTGCTCGAACTGCTCGGGGGCCAGCTCGATGCTCGGCTCGTCGTGCGTCATGTGGTTCCCGAGCTCGTGGCCCTCGGCCACCAGCGCCGCCAGCAGCGGCTCGTTGTTCGGGATTCGGTCGCCGATCACGAAGAACGTCGCGGTTGCACGGTTGCGCGCGAGCACGTCGAGGATGCGCGGCGTGGTCTCGGGATCGGGCCCGTCGTCGATCGTCAGCGCGACGACGCGTTCGTCGGTTTGCACCGAGTAGAGGACGCGAGGGTCGGCGTCGCCGAACAGGCCGAGGGTCCCTCTGCCGCCGCTGCAGCCGAGCAAGACGATCGTCGCGATGAGAAGCGCCTTCAATCTCGCCGGATTGCGCCGCGATACCGCGAGGTTGTCAAATGATGCGGAAGGAGATCAGAAGCGTTGCCTACCGGCACGCCCTGGGAGCCGCACGCTGACCGACCTCCGGCCGGGTAGCGGCTCAGGCGCGCTGGTGGCCGGCGAGATCGGACGCCCCGGCGACGACGCCCGGCGTGACACTCCACCCGATTCGCACGCCGCGTCGCTCGAGCTCGGGGCGGATCTCTTCGAACACGCTTGCGTAGCGATACCACGGGATCGTCGTCCAGAGGTGATGGATGAGGTGGTAGTTCTGGCCGAGGAGTATCGCGTTGCCGAGCTTGCCCGGGTAGACGCGGGTATCGAAGTAGCGCTCGGCCGAGTCGTACGGATAGTGCGGAAGGTAGTCGAACGCGATCGCCAGGAAGATGACGGCGAGCAGCGCGGGGCCGAACCAGACCGTGAACAGCGTGCCGACGTGGCCGGTGGCGATGGCGACGGCGACCGTGGCCAGCAGGATCCCCTCGACGAGCAGCGCTTCGCGGAGGTCGGAGTTGCTACGCTGCAGCTTGCGGCCGTAGAAGTGACGTCGATAGGCGAACACGATGCCGAGGCACCACAGCGGCAGGATCCACTTCGGAGAGCTGGCCACGAAGAGGTCCGGGTCGCGCTCGGTATCGTTCGTGTGTGAGTGGTGCTCGTAGTGCACGCCGCGAAACATCGGCAACGAGATGGTCAGCAGCAGTCCGCCGACGCGCCCGAGCCAGCGGTTCACGTTGCGGTTGGCGTGCCCGACCCCGTGCATCGACTCGTGCATGACGGTGAAGCCGAGATAGATGGCGATCGCGTTGAGGACGATCGTCGGTAGCGTGCCGAGGTGCCCGGTCAGGTGAGCGGCGGACGAGACGCCGAAGATGGTAAGCGTGACGACCAGCAGCCACACGGTCGGGTTCGCGAGCGTTCCCTCGGGGGCGCCGACCCACTCACGCTGTACGGGGATGGTGTCCGTCTTCTTTTCTGTTCCAGCCATGTCGCCGATGACCTCCGCGAGGATATGCCCCTATTGGTAGCACGTCGATGGGTGTTGAAACTTGGCATGACACGCCATAAACTTGGCATGACACGCCATGCCCATCACAGCGACACGGCGAACCGCGAGCTCGATGCGGATTGCGGGAGCCACGCTGCTGCCGGCCTACGTCGCCGGGCGCGGCGGCAGCCCCACGCGTGTCCTGCGCTCGGTGGGCATCGAGGAGGTCGAGCTGCGCGAGCCGCAGGCCTGGATGGACATCGACAGGCTCGCTGCCCTTCACGAGGCAGCTGCGCGTGAGCTCGACGATTCGAACCTGGGGTTTCGATTCGGCCTGACGATTCCGCTGCACGCGTACGGCCTGCTCTCGTACGTCGTGCTCAACGCACCGACCGTCCTGACCGCCTTGCGAAACCTGGTGCGCCTCTCGAAGCACCTGACGGCCGCCGCCGTCGACCCCACGATCGTGACCGATGGCGACGTGGCACTTCTGCGGTTCGCGCACGAGACGCACCACCCCGACACCTATCGCCAGTACATCGAGAGCGTTGCGGCCTTGCTGTGCTCGATGATGAAGTCGCTCGTGGGGACAGACTGGAAGCTGCTCGAGCTGGGTCTGCAGCACGCCGTCGGCGATGAGCGAAGGACGTGTGAATCACTTCTCGACGGTCCGGTCTGCTTCGGTCGGCCCGTGAACACGATCGCGTTCAGCGCGTCGGTGCTGAGCCGCCCGGTGCTCACGGCCGATCGAACGCTGCTGCCGGTTCTCGAGAAACAGGTCGATCAGGTCATCGCGGGCGGCGAGGGCGATCCCGTCGCGGTGTCGGCGGATCCGGTGATCACGGCGGTTCGCGACGAGATCGCACGCTGTCTCTGCGACGGCCAGCCCGCCCTGGCCGTCGTCGCGCGCAAGCTCGCGATGAGCTCGCGAACGTTGCAGCGGGAGCTGCACGCACGGGGAGCGCGATTCAAGACCCTGGTCAGCGAGACGCGTCACGATCTCGCGCTCCAGTACCTGACGCGGCCGGAGCTATCGATCACCGAGGTCGCGTTCCTCGTGGGCTACTCGGAGCTGAGCGTGTTCGATCGCGCGTTCCGGCAGGCCACCGGCATGTCGCCGCGTGCGTGGCGGGCTCGCGGCAGCGGCCGACGATAGGGCGGCCCATCGTCGACCGGTGACGATCCGAGCAGGTATCGCTCAGGATCCGAGCGCGCTCTCCACGCCCGCTGCATATGCCGGGTCGACGTCGCGGAAGTGCCCGAGCTGACGCTCGACGATCGCGCGCGGAACGCCGTCCATTGCGCCGGCGATTCTGGCGAACAGGCGTTGCCTCTGTTCTTCGTCGAACAGCCGAAACAATGCGCGTGCCTGCCCGTAGTCGTCATCGCCCTCGCGGTGATCGTACCGGCCCGCGTCGCCCGAAATCCGAAGCGGCGGCTCGGCTACTTCCGGGGACGGGGTCGGGCCTCCGAATGAGTTCGGCTCGTAGTAAGCGTCGGAGTGGTCGGTGCCGTTGTCGAAGAACCGCATCGGGCCGTCCTTGTGGTAGTGCTGCACCGGACACTTCGGCCGGTTCACCGGCAACGCCTCGTAGTGGGCACCGAGCCGGTAGCGATGTGCGTCGGCGTACGAGAACACACGCGCCTGTAGCACCTTGTCCGGCGAGAAGCCGATGCCGGGTACCACGTTCGATGGCGAGAAAGCGGCCTGCTCGATCTCGGCGAAATAGTTCTGCGGATTGCGATCGAGCTCGATGACGCCCACCTCGAGCAGCGGGTAGTCGGCGTGCGGCCATACCTTGGTGAGGTCGAACGGGTTGTATGGCGTGGTCTCCGCATCCGTTTCGGGCATGATCTGCACGTACATCGTCCACTTCGGGTGGTCGCCGCGTTCGATCGCCGAGTACAGATCCTCCTGGTACGACTCGCGCGTTCGTCCGATCACGCTGGCCGACTCATGGTCCGTCAGGGTCTTGTGCCCTTGCTGGGTCTTGAAGTGGAACTTCACCCAGTAGCGCTCGCCCCCGGTGTTCCAGAGGCTGAACGTGTGCGATCCGTAGCCGTTCATGAAGCGTGGGCTGGCTGGTATGCCGCGGTCGGAGAACAGGATCGTGATCTGGTGGAGGCTCTCCGGGGAATGTGACCAGAAGTCCCACATCGCTGTCGGCGAGCGGAGGTTCGTCTTCGGGTGGCGCTTCTGCGTGTGCACGAAGTCCGGGAACTTGTACGGATCGCGCACGAAGAACACCGGTGTGTTATTGCCCACCAGGTCCCAGTTGCCTTCCTCGGTGTAGAACTTGAGCGCGAAGCCACGCACGTCGCGCTCGGCGTCGGCAGCGCCGAGCTCGCCGGCCACCGTCGAGAAGCGTGCCAGGAGCGGTGTCTTCTTTCCGACATCGGAGAACAGCTTCGCCCGCGTGTAGCTGCTGATGTCGTGTGTGACGGTCAGCGTACCGTTCGCGCCCCAGCCCTTCGCGTGTACGACACGCTCGGGAATGCGCTCTCGGTTCTGATGGGCCAGCTTCTCGATGAGCTGGTAGTCCTGGAGCAGCACGGGCCCGCGCTCACCCGCGGTGAGCGAGTTCTGGTTGTCGGCTACCGGGCACCCGGCTGTCGTCGTCAGTGTTCCTTTCTCGTTGCTGTCAGCCTTTCTTCGCTTGATCATTCCGTCCTCCGGGTCTCGAGCGCCTGCCCCGCGAACCGCTTCCGCGCCGGCGTCTCGAGAAGAAGTATGGGGCCCCGGGTGCTATTCGTCCAAGATATCGTTTCAATCCAACTGATAGGCTATGCTTATCGCTATGAAGCTCGGGGCACTTCCCCTCACGCTGCGTCAGCTCCAGTACGTGGTGGCGGTTGCGCATGCACGCAGCTTTCGGGGCGCCGCTGCCGACTGCCTGGTCTCGCAGCCGTCGCTCAGCTCCCAGATTGCGGAGGTCGAGACTGCGCTGGCGGTCCGGATCTTCGAGCGTGGGCGCGGGGGCGTTCTGATCACGACTGCCGGTGCCGAGGTCGTCACCCGCGCCGAGCAGATCCTGGTCGCAGTCGACGACCTGCTCGACGCGGCCCAGCAGCACATCGACCCTCTCGTTGGTAGAATGCGGATAGGCGTCATCCCGACGATCGCGCCATACCTGCTGCCCACGCTGGATCCAGCCTTGCGCGGCGACTTTCCTCAGCTCGAGCTATTCTGGACCGAGGAGAAGACTTCAGCGCTCGTCGGGCTGGTAGAGCGTGGCGAGCTTGATGCAGCCGTCGTCGCGCTGGAATCCGATCTCCACGACCTCGAGCATGAAGAGGTCGGTCGCGATCGGTTCGTGCTCGCGACCGCCCGCGATCACGATCTCACACGTCTGCGCCGACGCGCCCGGATGACGGATCTCGAGAATACCGACGTGCTCCTTCTCGCCGACGGTCACTGTCTGCGCGATCAAGCGCTCGACCTGTGCTCGAAAGTAGCCGCCAGGGAACTGGGGTTTCGTGCGACGAGCCTGGCGACGTTGTCGCAGATGGTTGCAGGGGGGCGTGGCGCCACGCTGCTGCCGGGGCTGGCCGTCGAGCTCGAGAGCCAGCGTGTCGGTCTTGCGATCCGGGAGTTCGCGCGGCCCGAGCCCTTTCGCACGATCGTGCTGGCCTGGCGCAAGCGGTCGGCTATCTCGTCGTCGCTTCGCGCGGTGGCCGCAGCGATGAGCAGTGCGTTCGCGATCTCGACGGACACGCGCCGCGCCGCGCGCGGTCGCAAGACCCGGCCGCGGTGACGGAGGTCACAACGCACTGAACGATGGGGTGATATCGAGGACGCCGGTGTTCTGCGCTACTCGATCACCATCTCGCTTTCTTTGACGCTGCGCTCGGCCTGCTCCAGAGCTTGCTGGTGTTTCATGGCTTCGAGCACCTCGGTATCTCGACGCGCGAGCAGCTGCTGTCCGCCGAGCACCGAGCCCGGTAGCAGGAAGAACATTCCCAGGATGTAGCCGAACGCGAACGCGCGTCTCTTCTCGCTCACATCGCCGAGCCACTGGGCCGACCGGAGCGGTAGATCGCGCACAACCGGGACCGTCGTGAACAGCAGCACACCGAACGAGTTGTACAGGAGATGTACGAGCGCGATCTGTAGCGCGAACAGCTGGTTGCCACCGGCGACCGCGGTGGCTGCGAGCAGCGCAGTGATGCACGTCCCCATGTTCGCGCCGAGCGTGAACGGGTAGATCTGCCGCAGCGTGAGCGTTCCCGCGCCGGCCAGCGGAACGAGCAGACTCGTGGCGGTGGTCGAGGACTGGACCAGCACGGTGATGGCGGCTCCGGCGAGGATGCAGACCAGCGAGCTGCGGCCCAGCGCGGCGTCGAGCGCGACCTTCGCCTTGCCCGTCATCGCCTCGCGCAGCAGGCCTCCGAGGAAGACCACCGAGGCGAGCACGAGTGCGATGCCGATAGCGATCATGAGCGCTCCGCCGAGCGCATCGGGCAGCGACCCGAGTGCCGATTTCATGCCGGCGACGACCGGCTTCGTGGCCATGCCGACGACGTTCAGGTCGGTCATGGACGCCGAGGTGTCGACGAACATGCCGGCGATGGCGCCGGCCATCGTCTCGAGCGGATGGAACAGGATCTCGATGGGGAGAAACAAGATGATGCTGTACAGGTTGAAGAAGTCGTGGACGGTTGCCGCCTGGAACGAGCGGTTGAACGCGTCGTCGTTGCCGACGTTGCCGAGGCTGACGATCGTGTTGGTGATCGTCGTGCCCATGTTGGCGCCCATCACCATGGGGATGGCCACGCCGATCGGCAGGCCGCCGGCAACGAGCCCCACGATCACCGAGGTGACGGTGCTGGAGGACTGGACCAGCGCGGTGGCAAGCGTGCCCAGGATCACGCCCACGATCGGATTGGTGGCGAAGACGAAGATCGCCTCGGCACCGTCGGCGCCGCCCGAGACCCACTCGAAACCGTTGCCGATGGCACCGACGCCGATCAGCAGAACGTAGACGAGACCCGCCACGCGGGGCCACGTCGTCCAGGAACCAGACCCTTCCCCCTCGGCCATCGCGCCAGCGGTTCTAGCCTACGCGAGCCTCTCACACACGCCGGATCCCAGATTCGAGAATTCTGGTGAACGTCTCTTGCCGAGATCAGACACCGAAAGGGCGGGATCGTTCTCGAAAGTAGAAATGTCCGTGTGCTCACTCGCGACGGGGTGTGCACGTCGCAACACGGAGCACCTATGTTGCCCGACACGCGTACGCGTCGACGCAGCGTTCGATGGTGCGCATTCACGTCGACGTGTTGCGCGGCAACCCGGCAGTTGGAATAATCTAACTGCCCGCCTGCCTCGGCCGTTTCGGCCGACCTCGTCTGCCGAACGGATACGGCATGCGAATGCTCCTTTTTTCTGACGGTTCACCGCCGTCGCCGCTCACGCGGCTCCAAACAGGAGGACAGCTATGGGCTTCATGACGACTAGCCGTTGGATTCCCCGACTGCTTCCGCAGTCGCTGGCCGACGACGCGATGTTCCTGCGCGAGAAGCCCGAGCTGATCGCGCTGGAGCCCGATGCAGGCGTCACGCCGAGCACCAGACCACCGGTCAGGATCTTCCTGGGCACCGAGCCCGGTCAGTACCGCGCCGAGAGGATCTTCATCTGGTCCATCGAGCAAGTCCGTGACCGTACGCGTCGGTACGAGATCTATCTGATGAAGGACCTCGCGGGCTTCGACCGGCGCCTGTGGCTCACGGGATTCACGAACTACCGGCTCGCGATCCCTCACCTCGCCGGCGGTACGGGCCGTGCGATCTACAACGATGTCGATCAGGTCTACCTGGCCGACCCGGCCGAGCTGTTCGACACCGACATGCACGACCGCGGTTTCCTGGCACTGAGCAGCCGCGACACGGCGGTCATGCTCATGGACTGCGAACGAATGAAGTCGGTCTGGACTCTCGAGCAGGCGCGCCACGGGCGGCGCAAGACGGTCGAAGCGAAAGCGAACGACGTGTGGGGAAAGCTCGAGCCCGAATGGCACTGCCGCGACTGGGAGTACGTCGAAGGCGAGTCGAAGTGCGTGCACTTCACCACGATCCACACCCAGCCCTGGCAGCCCTGTCCGCACATGTTCGTCTATCAGGACAACGCCATCGGTCACGTGTTCTTCGACCTCGAGCGCGCGGCAGACGAGGCGGGCTTCCACGCCTTCAGCCTCGCCGAACCGAGCTTCGGCTTCACCGAGGTGGTCGAGAAGCTGCGGTCGTCCGGAGCTCCTGCGAGCGTGACGAAGTCGACCGGTGGTCGAGCGCACGACGCCGATGTCGAGGAGATCGCCGAAGCGGCCGGTGCACGGACGATCCTGAGAGTCGGCGTCGGCGTACGAGAGGATGCCGCTGCGCAGCGCGATGCCGGTGAGCGAGCCGGCACGACGATCACCGCGTACGACCCGACGGCGAGCGATGCCGGCGCGCCGCAGGGTCGCTTCGACGGCGTCGCCTGCACCGACATGCTGGAGCACCTCGTCGACGACGACGTCGTGTGGGTGATTCACGAGCTGTTCCGCCACGCCGACAGGTTCGTGCACGTGGCGGTTCATCAGAAACCGCGCGCCGGGTTGCTCGGCCGGCTCGGCAGGATCCGGCGGTCGGGCCGGGAGCCCGCCTGGTGGTACGACCGCATGCGCCTGGCCGGCGAGCTGTTCCCCGAAATTCAGTGGAAGCTCGACCTCACGATCGTCGGCCGGCGCGGGAGAAAGCATCACCACGTCCGCGAAGGCGGACGGCGACCGGGCGGGCCGCCGAAGGCGTGGGTTCTGCTCGACCACAAGTCGAGCCACACGACCCAGTCCCTGCGCCTGGCCCGCGCCCTGGGCTGGCCCTACGAGGTCAAGCCCGTGAGCTTCAACGCGTTCAACCTCGCGACCGATCGCCGGCTCGGGCCCGATTTGCTGGGCCTCCACGGCAGCCGCGCCGGATCGCTGACGCCACCGTGGCCCGATGTCGTCATCTCGACGGGCTGGCGGACCGTTCCCATCAGCCGCTGGATCGCCGAGCAGAGCGGGGGACGGACGCGCACCGTGCAGATGGGGCGAAAGGGCGGCGATGTCGTCCAGCGCTTCGATGCCGCCGTGACCTGCTCGCATCTGCGCTTGCCGCCGAACGCACATCGCGTCGAGACGCTCGCGCCGCTAGGCCGCGTCACCCCCGAGGAGCTCGACCGGGCCGCCAGGCGCTGGCCCGATGCCCTGGGCGACGCACCACGGCCCGCGGTCGTGCTGATGGTTGGTGGTGGCTCGCGGGAACACCGCCTGGATGCGCAGATGGCCAGTCGCATCGGCGACGAGGTGGGACGCTTCGCCGCGGAAGCCGGCGGTACGGTGTTCGCCGTCACCGGCCGGCGAACGGGGGCGCAGGCCGAGGAGGCGCTCGAAGCCGCGCTCGGCGGTGCCGGCTGCGTCGAGCGTCTGGAGGCCGGTCGTCATGACAATCCGTATCTGGCCTACATCGCGCTCGCCGACGCGATCGTCGTCACGGGCGACAACGAGTCGATGGTCGCCGAAGCGGTGGCGTCCGGTAAGCCCGTCTACATCTACCCGCTTCCGAAGCGAGCGCCTTCTCCGCAGGCGCGGTTCGCGCAGTGGGTCACCCGCATCGCATACTCGCGGCCGAGGAAGAAGAAGGGGACCGTGCGCGATCAGCAGGGCAGGGAGTACCTGTGCTCACGTTTGATCGAGCGCGGGATCGTCCGTCCACCGCGCGACCTCGACGCGATGTGCGAATCCCTGATCCGCGAAGGCTACGCCCGGCGCTTCGGCGAGCCGCTGGCCACCGGAACCGCGAAGGCGCTGAGGGAATACGACGACGTCGCGGCCGATGTCAGCCGGCTGCTCGGCTGGACGTCGTGGGATGATGGCCAGCGGGCGTCGCGTCCTGCCGTCTGAGGGGGATGACGAAACGATGAGATACCTCGACTACACAAAGCTCGACTCACTCGACTCGGAAGCGTTTCGCGGCACCAACCCGTTTCCCCTGGCGAATCCCGAAGGGGCTCTCACCCACGAGGGCTTCGCGCGGCTCATGGGGTCGCTGCCGAGCACGAAGCTCTTCACGTCGGAGTTCGGCGTCGCGCGCTCGCACGGGCAGTCTCCCCACGACCGGATGTCGCTCGAATACAGCGACGACCTCTCGATCGACCGATCGTGGCACGACTTCGTCAGCGAGCTTCGCGCCCCCAGGTACCAGGCCTTCTTGAGACGCATGTTCGGGCGCAGGATGCTCGCGCTGACGTTTCACTGGCACTACGCGCTCGATGGTTGCTCGGTGTCGCCTCACTGTGACGCCAGGCGGAAGGTCGGCTCGCACCTGTTCTACTTCAACACGAGCGACGACTGGGATGAATCCTGGGGTGGCCAGACAGTCGCCCTCGATGACGGCGGTCGCTTTCCGTACAAGTCGGCGCCCGCGTTCGATGACTTCGACCGGTGCGTGGACTCGAAGACGCTCGACAACCGCAGCTTCCTGTTCGCGCGCACCGACAGCTCGTGGCACGGCGTGCGCGAGATCCACTGCCCGGAGGGGGCCTACCGCAGGGTCTTCATCGTCGTCGTCGAGGACAAGAAGCGCAGCATGTTGCACTCGGTCATCGACCGGTTCGAGGGCAAGGAGCGCGCCCGCTACTGACCGGGCTGCTGATGCGCACCGGGTCGCGCCGCCGGTGCTACCGGCGCGGTGGGTCGTCGCACCGGCGCTCGTTCACTTGCCGACGTCAGCGGGCACTTCCGTGAAGACCGCCGCGAGCTGATTGACGATGTCGGCCGTGGTCACCGGGCCCGTGTCGGTGGCGGGCGGCTTGCCGCCCTGGCTCTGCACCGAGGTGTCCACGTCGGGTGACTCGGCTCGCAGCGCGGCCACCGTGCACTTCTCGCGGGGGCGATGCTTGAACGCTTCGAAGCGAAAAGCGCGCATCGCATTCTCGTGGGTGATCTTGTTCACCTCGTCGTCCGAGACGTCCTCGAGGCAGCGCGCCAGCGTTTCGGGTGCGTGCGGCCACGTGGAGTCCGAATGCGGGTAGTCGCACTCCCACGCGATCGTGTCGACTCCTATCGTCTCGCGGCTGTGGATCCCGGCCGCATCGTCGATGAAGCAAGTGAGCACGTGCTCGCGAAACACCTCGCTCGGTAGCCTGTTTCCGAAGTCCTGACGGGTCCAGGCGTGGTGGTGCTTGTAGACGTAGTCGGCCCGTTCCAGGAAGTACGGAATCCAGCCGATCCCGCTCTCGGACAGTGCGAAGCGGATGTCCGGGTACCGGCGTAGCACCGGCGACCACAACAGGTCGGATGCGAAGCCGAGGATCTGAATGGGCTGTCCCGTGATCATCACGTCGACGGGCGAGTCCATCGACGTGAAGACCATGCCGCCGGCCGATCCGATGTGGACGCAGACGACGACGCCCTCGTCGCAGCACGCCTCCCATACCGGATTCCAGTGGTCGCTGTGGATGCTCGGGTAGCCGAGCTTCTCGGCGTTCTCCGTGAAGCTCACGGCGTAGCAGCCTTTGGCTGCCACGCGTCTCACCTCGGCGGCCATCTCGTGGGGATCCCAGATGGCGGGCAGGGAGAGCGGGACGAAACGCCCGGGGTAGGCGCCGCACCACTCGTCGATGTGCCAGTCGTTGTAGGCCTGCAGCATCACCTTGGCGAGCTTCTTGTCCGGCTGGCGGGCAAACAGGCTGCCGCTGAAGGACGGGAACGACGGAAAGCACATCGAGGCCAGAACACCGTTGGCGTTCATGTCGTGGATACGCGCATCGACGTCGTAACAGCCGGCGCGAATCTGCTCGAACGACGTTGGCTCCATGCCGTACTCCTCGGGCGGGCGGCCGACCACCGCGTTGAGCGCGATGTTGGGGACGGGCGTGTTCTCGAAGACCCACACGTCGGTGCCATCGTCCTTGCGCACAACTCGGGGCGCCCGATCCCGGTAGGCCGAGGGGACGTGGTTCTCGAACATGTCGGGCGGCTCGACGACGTGGTCGTCGACGCTGATGAGGATCATGTCGTCTGTGTTCATCGTTCTCTCCTGCGTCATCGTTCCGGAGCGCAGCTTGCCTGGTGGCGCCGCGACGCTCGATCTTCGACGATCTCTATCGCCTCTTCGGGGCAGCTCCCGGCGGCGAACCGTGCTCTGTCGGCGAGCCCACGTGGCAGGTCTTCGGCGGCACGCTCATGGGTTGCGAGTCATCAGGTAGTCGCCGGCGTCGTCCACGACGGTGCTCCAGCCGGGGTAGGCGACGATCGTCGTGAACGTCTCCTCGATGATGGCGGGTCCCTCGACCACGTCGCCGCACGCAAGGCGCGGCCCGTCGAAGATCGCGGTCTCCGCGAAACCGTCGCCCAGGTTGGCCCGGCGTGTCTTGACCGGTTCTGCTTCGCGACGCGCAGTGGTCAGGCCGCCCGCAAATGCAGGCGTGGGAACCTGCACGGAGCTGGCCAGGCGAACGCCGGTGATCTCCGGCCCCTCGCCTTCGCGGCGGTGGCCGTACTCGCTTTCATGAGCCGAGTGAAACCCGTCGATGACCGCCTCGCGCATGGCATCGGTGACGAACGATAGATCGCGCGCCCCGGTGATCTCGGTCACATCGATCGTCAGCGACCAGTTCTGACCCGGGTAGCGCAGGTTGAGCTGATAGCGTGCGGCCATGTCCTCGCGATGGAAACCGGCAGCCACGAAGTAGCGCTCTGCACGGGCATCGAGCTCTGCCCAGAGCTCGTGCAGTCGTTGCAGGTCGGCGTTGATGGCGGACACCAGATAGGAACGCTCCTCGTCGATCGATGGCAAGGCCGCCAGGGCGCCGAGGGCCGAGAACGTCGGCGATGCCTTCGGCACGAGAACGCGTTCGATGCCGAGCTCCTGCGCCTGGATTGCGGCGAACAGCGGCCCGTTGCCGCCATAGGCAAGCATGGTCAGGTCGGTCGGGTCGGTTCCCCTGCCCGCGGTCGTGCGGCGCACGGCCTGCGTCATGTTGGCATTGACCATGCGCCAGCAGTCGAAAGCCGCTTCCTCCACCGTGTAGCCCATCGGGCCGGCCACGTGCTGTTCGAACGACTGCTCGACGCCGTCACGGGTCAGCCGGAAGCTGCCTCCCGCGAACTCCGAGTGCTCGGAGAGGAGACCGAGAACGAGATTGGCGTCGGTGACCGTCGGCCGTGTTCCGCCGTTGCCGTAGCACACCGGCCCGGGGTCGGCACCCGCACTGTCAGGGCCGACGTGAAGAGCTCCGCTTCTTACCTGGCAGATCGAACCTCCACCGGCCCCGAGCGTCTCGACCTTGACCATGGGCACGGCCACCAGATAGCGGTGGTGCCAGTTCCAGCCGGGCTCGGCCGGGGCCTGACCGCCGCGTACCACGGCGACGTCGTAACTGGTGCCGCCCATGTCCACGCACAGCAGATCTCTCGCGTCCTTGGCGGTGCCGATGCGGGCACCTCCGACGACGCCGCCGGCCGGGCCGGACGCGAGCACGCGAATCGGGCTGGCGCGCAGGTACTCCCGGGTCATCACGCCGCCGCTGGATTGCATGACCAGTAGCTCGTGAGCGTAACCCGCCTCGGCGAGCCGCTCGGTCAGTCGATCGAGATAACCGCTGACGCGCGGCCCGACATACGCGTTGACGACGGTGGTGCTGGTGCGCTCGAACTCGGGCGCTCTTGGAAGTACCTCGTGCGAAGCAGAGATCTCGGCCTGCGGCATTTCCTCTGCGACGAGCTCGACAAGCCGTTTCTCGTGCGCCGGGTTGACGAACGAGAACAGCAGCGAGACCGCGACCGACTCCACTCCCTGCGCGGCGAGCCGCTGGATGGCGGTGCGCGCGCCGTCCTCGTCGAGCTCGCCGTACACCGAGCCGTCGAACAGCACGCGCTCGGCCACAGTCAGCCGGCGGCGTCGCGGAACGATCGCCGGCGGCGCCTCGAGGCGCACGTCCCAGATGTCTTCCTTGAATCCGCGGCGTAGCTCGAGCTCATCTCGAAACCCTTCGGTGGTGAGCAGGCCGGTCACCGCGCCGTTCATCTCGATCAGGGTGTTGTCGGCAACGGTCGTGCCGTGAACGATCGCTTCTACATCGGTGAGGAAGGCGCGCAGGTCACGACCGTCACGCGCAGCCAGCTTCTCCAGCCCCGTCATGACGGCAAGTGAGCGATCCTCCGGAGTACTGAGCGTTTTTTCCAGCACGATCTCGCCACGGTGCAGGAGGGCGAAGTCGGTGAAAGTGCCGCCGATGTCGATACCGATCCGGTAGCTCATCGGCTTTTCGTGGCGGCGGGTGCTCGAGCGGCGGCAAGCTGCGCGCGCAGCTTGCCGGTTGCGACCCTGTCGATTTCGAGGTCACACTTCTCGATACTTCCGGCGAGCACCACACCGTAGATCTCACGCGCAGCCTCGATGCTGACGTACTCGTCGAGCACGTCTTCTCGTACGGACTCGACGGAGCGTTGCAGCGGATCCTCGAAGCCCGCGCCTCCTCCATACTGGTACGCGATCACGGCGCCCGCGGGGAGACTCGCGCGCACGGCGTTCTCCACCTTGTACTCGCCGGCTGTACCGACCTCGAAGTGGTTGCTGTAGGGGCTGGCGTCCCGGCCTCCGCGCAGACCACGCAGCGGGTGCTCCATCGAAACCATCCAGGCAACCGCCGTGGTCGGCTCCAGCACCTTCTTGACGTTGAGCGTGCCGGGCTGGCCGCGCCAGCGACCGGCCCCGCCGGAATCGGTGGTCAGCTCGCGGCCGAGGTTGATCACCGGGAAGCGGCTTTCCGCGTCTTCGGCCTCGGCCAGGATCAGGTTGCCGAGACCGCTGCACAGTGCCCCCCAGCCGTCGACCCCGCGCGTGGCCGAGGCATCCGAGGCACGGACATCGACGCCCTGGTCCATCCACATGGCGCCCTGCTCGTCGAAGCCGATGACGGCGTTGGGCATACCGAGCTTGTAGACCTGGGGGCTCGCGCGGTCGGGCAAGATATCGGAAAGCGCGACGCATACGGCCTCGCCCACCTCGCAGGCGGGGTGGAACGCACCGAGTGCCGCGGGCTTGTTGTCGGGTGGCTGAAGGATCGATCCTTCCGGGATGATCATCTCCACCGCATTGAACAGCCCCTCGTTCTTCGCGATGGTCGGATCGACCATCGAGGCGAGCTGGGCCATGGCATAGCCGCGACTGTTCGAGAAAGTGTTCCACACATTGACCAGCTCGGGTCGGTCGTCACTGCCGGTCATGTCGACCGTGAGCTGGTCGCCCTCGACTACGCAAGCGACATGAACGCGCACGTCCTTGTTGCCTGCCGTATCGTGGTCGATCCACACGTCGGCTTCGTAGCGGCCGTCTGGCCAGTCGGTCACCTCGGTGCGGAAGCGTCGTTCGGTCTGGTCGATATTGAAGTTGATTGCCGCCCGTACGACATCGGCACCGTGCTTGTCGACGAGCTCACCGAGCAGGCGGGCACCGAGCTGTGCGGCGCCGATCATCGCCGCGATGTCTCCTGCGAACGACGGGAGTCGGTTGTTCCTTACCAGCAGCTCGAGGATGTCGCGGCGTCTCGCGCCACGGTGGACGAGCTTGACGCATGGAATGCCCAGCCCTTCGGCGAAGATTTCGGTGGCATCGACAGAGAACCCGCCCGGGTCCTTGCCGCCGGTATCGCCCTGGTGGGCTTGCAGGGCCTGGATCGCGACCAGCTCGCCGTTGTCGTCGAAGACCGGTGCGTAGACGGTGTAGTCGGGCAAATGGCCGCCGCCGTAGTCCGGGTCGTTACCCAGAAGCACGTCGCCGGGGCCCCAGTCGTCCTCGTCGATGTGCTCGAGCCCGTATCGTACGGCGAGCGGCGAGATGAACAGGAGCTGGGGAATGCCGACCGAGATTCCCGCCAGGCGCCCGTGAGCGTCGATGATGCTGCCGTTGCGCTCGTTGGACTGGTTGATGATCGCCGATGAAGCGGCGCGACCGAGGTGGGTGGCGGTCTCGAAGCAGATGGTCTCGAACGCTCCCCGGATGATGTCGGCCGTGACCGGGTCGACATCACTGGCGGTCCTCAGGGGCGGCCGTTTCGCCGCCAGTCGCCGATTTAGCTCGAATGACATACCGCCGCTCCGTCGCGCCTTTCCGTTGCTCGTCTCGGAGTATTTGACGGATCGTCAAATACTACTTACACGAGTATTTGACGGATCGTCAAATACCGACTGGGATCTGACGGATCGTCGAATACTGGTCGAGGAATCAAGCCGCCAGACTCCTCGCCCTGCCGCCCGGAGGCGCGCAGCGCATGCAGCGAGAGTTCTCGTTTCCACTCCCCAACGGCTGGTTCCAGGTGGCCTACTCCGACGAGCTGGCCGTCGGCCAGCTCGAGCGCCTGAGCTACTTCGGTACCGAGCTCATCTTGTTCCGCGGTCAGGACGGCCGGGCTCGAGTCCTCGACGCGTACTGCCCGCACCTCGGGGCGCATATTGGATACGGCGGGCAGGTCGTTGGCAATGCCGTGCGCTGTCCGTTCCACGCCTGGGAGTACGACGGTAGCGGATGCTGCACGCGTATTCCCTATGCCAAACGCATTCCCGTGAACGCCAGGGTTCGTTCGTGGCCGGTGGACGAGAAGAGCGGGCTGATCCTCGTCTACTTCCACAAGGATCACGCGGACCCGCAGTTCGAGATACCCGAGATACCCGAATACCACTCGGCGGAGTGGACCGACTACTTCCGCAAGGAGTTCACGGTGCGCAGCCGCAACCAGGAGCTGGCGGAGAACGCCGTCGACCCGGCGCATTTCAAGTACGTGCACCGCACGGCCGAGGTGCCCAAGGCCGAGGCCTGGACCGAGGATCACGTCTTTCGCGCCAAGCTCGACTACCCGATCGTGATGGGCGACGACGTTCAGTACGGCAAGGTCGACATCAGTGCCTATGGCTTCGGTGTCGGCGTCAGCCGGTTCCGCGGTATCGTGGATACGACGGTCGTGATCGGCGGCACGCCTATCGACGACGATCACGTTCACCAGCGCATGTCGTTCTCGATCAAGAAGCTCGATTCCGAAGAAGCAACTCAGGGGGTCGGCCGCGCCTTCGTCGAAGAGATTTCGCGGCAGTTCAGCGAGGACATGCCCATCTGGGAAAACAAGACGTTCTGGAGCCGCCCAGTGCTGTGCGACGGCGATGGGCCCATTGCGACGCTGCGCAAGTGGGGCGGGCAGTTCCACTGAGTATGGAACAGAACCGACGGAAACCCTGGCCCGACCGCTTCTTCGGATTCCAGCCGGCCATGATGCTGACGACGTTCTTGCCGCTCGCGAGCATGCGGACGATCTCGTCGTAGCGCTCCATCGGCGGATTGTAGAGAACGCAGTCGGCGTCGAGCGCGAGGATCTCGTCGAGGTCGGTGGTTGCGCGCACGCCGAGCGGATCGAGGCCCGCGATCTCTCCGGCGTCCAGGCCGTTCTTTTCCTCGTGGTGGACGTACGCGCCCACCAGCTCCATCGAAGGACACTCCGAGACAACGCGGATCTGGTGCCTGGCGATTTCGCCGGTGTAGCCCTGGATGATGCGGAGCTTCTTCGTCTCGGGGCGAGCGCTCGAGCCCGTGGCGCGACCCTACCCGTCGGATCTAGCGACGAACGCGTTCATCACGAGGAAGACGAGTACCGCCGTGACGCCGACGATGCACAGGCCCGAGCTCGGGATCGCCAGCCAGCCGAGCGACTCCTTGGCCGCGCCCGTCGATCCCATGCCCGGCGCCCGCAGGCCGGCGAGCATCCAGTACGTCGCGTAGCCGAGGCCGCCGACCCCGAGCGCGAGGGCCGTGTAGGTCTTGGCGGTTCGACCCACGCCGAGGAACGACAGGAGCACGATCAGCACGAGGCCGGACGTGCCCAGTCCGTTGGCGTGCAGGTGTGCGCGCTTGAAGTACACCCAGCTCTTGTCGGTCACCTTCTTCGCCGCGGCGTCGTCTCCACCGTACGCGTGCTCGAGAACGGCGGTTGCCTCGGCCGCGAGGTGGCCCTTGATCGAGTCCTCGGCGGCGCCGAAGGCAGCGCCGAGGCCGAAGCCGTACAGCAGCGTCAGGAGTGAAAAAAGAATGCCCACGCGCATGGGCGCGAGGTTGTCGTTCCAGTGGTCGCCCATGTCGCCAAGTTCTAGCGGAACGACGCCATCGTTGGAACTACCGTCCGGCGGCCGACGCCCGTCTCAGGACTCGACCCACTCGACGAAGATCTTGCCTTGCTCGGCGGCGCTGCGCGCAAGCTCCTGCGCGCGCGCACCGAAGCGCCCCTCCACCTGCTCGCGTCGTATCTTGAGCGTCGGTGTGAGCACCTCGTTCTCGATCGTCCACGGCTCGGACGTGATCATCACGGCGCCGATGCGCGCGTGCTTGTCGGCCTTCGCGTTGATCCTGTCGACCTTTTCCCGGAGCTCGGTCTCGACCGTCTCGCGCGGCTGCTTCTGCGCGAGGCCAGAGAGAACGCAGACGACTACCGTCTTCGAGTAGCCGCGGCCGAGCAGACAGATCTGCTCGGTGTGATCGTTGTCGGCGAACGCGCTCTCGACCGGTGCCGGCGCGACGAACTTGCCGTGGATCGTCTTGAAGTAGTCCTTCACGCGTCCGGTCAGGAAGATGAACCCGTCATCGTCCACACGCGCCTTGTCGCCGGTATGGAGCCAGCCCTCGCGGGTGAGCTCGGCAGTCTTCTCGGGCATCTTGTAGTAGCCGGGCGACAGGCCGGTGGCGCGCACCAGCAGCTCTTCCTCGTCGCTCAGGCGGTACTCGACGCCCTCGACCGGCTTGCCGATCGAGCCCACGCGGCGGTCGGTCTTCGTGTTGGCGATCAGGCCCATCGCCTCGGTCTGGCCGAAGCCCTCCAGCAGCATCAGCCCGAACGCTTCATACCAGTCGATCAGGGCCGGGGGCGTCGGTGCGGCCGCGGTCAGGCAGTAGTCGACGTCGTCGAGGCCGAGCGTCTCGAGAACCTTCGCGCCCGTGCCCTTCTTGTCGGCGGCGAGCGCCTCGTCGATCGTCTCCTGTGAGCCGAACTGGCCGGTGATCACCTGCTGCAGCTGCTCCCAGACGCGCGGCGGTCCGAAGAAGAAGTTGGGGCGAGTGGCCTGGAGGTCACGGATGATCGTCGGCAGCGATTCGTTGAACGTGACGACGCCCTTTCGCAGCAGCGAATGTCCCTGGACCAGCTGTCGCTCGGCGATGTGGGACAGTGGCAGGTAGGACAGGAACCTCGGGTTGTCGCGGATCCGGAAGCCCGTCTCGAAGCGCAGCATCGGGACGATGTTCGACTCGTGCGTCTGCATGACGCCCTTCGGGACGCCTGTCGTTCCGGACGTGAACACCAGCGAGACCAGGTCGTCGGCCTTGCAGGAATACTTCGGCGCCGATCCGTCGGCCCCGGCCACCAGATCGTCCCAGCGCTCGTGCTCGACGTCGGGCTCGACACCGGGCAGGGCGATGACCTTCACACCATCGGGCAGCACCTCGCGCACGGCGGCCCAGTTCTCCGTCTCGCCGAGGAACAGCACCTTCGTGTCGGAGAAATCGAGGACGTACTCGGCCGTGGGTCCCGGCAGCGTGGTGAAGATCGGAATGGTGACGTTGCCGGAGGCGATGATCGCGTAGTCGGCCAGGAACCAGTGTGCGCGGTTGCGCGACAGGATGGCCATGTTGACGCCGCTGCCGAAGTCCTGCTCGAGGCGAGCGGCCATCGCATGGATCTCGGTTCTCGCCTGCAGCCAGCTCCACTCGGTGAACTCGTCACCGTGGCGATCGCGCAGCCAGATCTCGTCGGGGTTCTGTGTTGCCCATTGGTCCAGGTATCCGGAAAACGTCGCGTGCATGCCGTTGCGCTCCTTCTCGGCCACGACGCTCGAACGTGTGGCGGCCCAGAATTCCTAGACGTCCGGCCGCCGTTCGTCAACGCCGGGGCGCCGCAGCCCGTGCCGTGCCCGGCGCGTACTCGCCGGAGAAGGTCCAGTGGACCCGGTCGAGGCCGGGGCTCAGGGATCCGGTCGCTCGAGCAGCCAGGTCTCGACAGCGGCGAACAGCAGCAGCAGGTAGCCGAGCAGCTCCGAGATCTCCTCGACCGCTCGTTTGACCTGCCAGATGTAGCCGTCGCCCATCAGTCCGCGCCACAGCCCCTGCTGGCCGACGATCTGCGCGAACACGAGGATGACCACGCACGCCGCGAACAGGAGCATGGCCGGGGCGGTGCGAACGAATCCCTCGAGCTGTCGGATCAGTCGCCCGCGCGCCCTCCATGCGATCGTTGCCGCCGCGATCGCGATCACGACACCTACGAGCTTGTGCGCACCTTCCGCGACGAGGTGCTTGAAGACCCGATCGAGCTCGCGAGCGCCTGCGAACACAGACGCGAGCGCGAGCATGTACAGGAGGTCGGCGCGCGCGGCCGAGGCGCGCGCAGCCAGCGTGAACAGTCCGCCGGCTGCGAGCGCGGCGACACACTGTCCGATCTCGACGGGGCCGTTCTCGGCGGTCGCCGCCTCACCGCCGCCGCCGCCGGCGGTCCGCACGATGAGCTCGAGGAGGATGGCGATGACGATAGCGTACGCGGCCGCCCTGGCGACCGGTGCAAGTGGAGACATCGTTCTCACGCCGCGATTGCGCCCGAGATTATCCAACAGCGCGGCGACGCGCAATGGGGATCAGCAGAACCCGCAGCCGGCTAGCGACCGGCGGCGATCGTACGCTGCTCTTCGCTACTGTCGGCAGCACGTGCAGCGGCATTCCTCAGGAGCTGGAACTCCTTGTCCACGAAGCCGACGAAATCGTGGAGATCGGGCATCGCTTCCCAGTCGGCGTTGAAGCCCCAGCACAGCTTGCCGTCGTAGCTGAACAGCGCGATGCCGAGCCCCTGGTTCGTGAACAGCGGAACCATCGGGTAGATCTCGTCGAGCAGCGCACCGAGAAAGTAGATCGGAACGGTCGGCCCGGGAATGTTCGTCACCACCAGGTTGTAGGCGCGTGCGCTGGCGGCCATGCGCACGAACTGCACGACCACGCTGGTGAACGTGAGGTCGCCGACGTCCTCTAGTAGCTTCGCGCCGTCGACGAGCCGTGAGCCCTTGAGCTCGGCCATCGCTTCCCGGGTGCGTGTGAGGCGGCGCACGGGGTCGTGCTCGTCGACCGGAAGTCGGGCCAGGAAGTTGACCACGCGATTGCCGGCGACGCCGCGCTCCTGGTCGCTGCGGATGCTCACCGGCACCATCGTCTTGAACACCGTATCCCGGGTGACGGCCTCGCCGCGATAGGCCAGGAACCGACCCACCGCGCCCGCCACCGTCGAGAGCACGACGTCGTTCAAGGTGCCGCCGAGCTGTTCGCGCACCGCGCGTATCTCGGCGATGTCGACCGCCATCCAGTCGAAACGACGATAGGGGCCGATGTCGGGATTGAGCGGCGTCGGTGATGTGCGCTGAAAGCCCGCTCCGATTGTGTCGACGATGCTGCGGGTGGTCTCGCCGGCCGCCTGTAGTGTGTGCAGCGGGTGCGAGATCGCCGTACGGATCGAGCGCACCGCGCCCATCGGCAAGGTGGCGCGGTGAGCTGTTTCGCCGGCGACGAGCGAGGCGGGGTGCGGCTTTCGTCGGGCGACCCAGCGACGCGTCTGTTCGTGTTCGTCGGTGTCCGGGGTGAGCTTGAGAATCGCGGCGAAGAGGTCGAGTCCGCCGACGCCGTCGACCATGCAGTGATGGGCCTTCACGATCAGCGCGAAGCGCCCGTCCTCGAGTCCTTCGACCACCCACATCTCCCACATCGGCTTTCCGCGATCGAGCTTCTGCGACCAGATGCGTCCGGCCAGGCGCTTGAGCTGGCGGATGCTACCGGGCGCGGGAAGTGCGGTGTGGCGAACGTGGTAGCGCAGGTTGAAGCGCTCGTCGTCGACCCAGACGGGGTGGCGGAACAGCGGGACCCAGGTGAGCTTCTGGCGGAATCGGGCTACCTGGTGGAGTGCTCCGTCGATGTAGTCACGCACGCGATCGATGTCGACGGCGCCGTCGGCGCGTCGTAGCACGCCGCCCTCGAAGATGGCGACGGCTCCGACGTGCATGTGGACGCTCGGATCCTCTATTTCCAGGAACGTCGCGTCGGTTGCGCTCAGCCTGTCGTAGTGTGTGTACGCCACTTGCCGTTCTCCTGGCGTGCCGGCCCGTTCACCGGGGTCGGGCACGCTTGCGGTTGCGCGCCGTCGACCTCGACGGGCGGACCTGAAATCGTGAGCCGAAGGCCGACGTCATGCGGCTCGCGGCGGCGTGGGGTAGCATCCGGATGAGTGATGTGAGCGCCCGGTTGCCGAGCCCGGGCACGAAGACCACGCTGCCGCCGTGCAGCGCGGCCAGCGATTCGGCCACGACCTTTTCCGGCTCCATCCACAGAAGCTCGGGTAGCGTGGACGTGTCGACGCCGGCGTGGTCGAAGATCTCGGTGTGCGTCAGGCCCGGACACAGCGCCTGGACGACGACACCGGTTCCGCGCAGCTCCTCGTGCAATGCCTCGGTGAAGCTGTTGACGAACGCTTTGGTCGCTCCGTAAGTGGCGAACTCGGGGCACGGCGCGAAGCTCGCCGTCGACGATACGTTGATGATGGCACCGGTTCCGCGTCGCACCATCGCGGGCAGTGTGGCGTGACAGAGCCGCACGACGGCCAGAGCGTTGAGCCGGATCTCGGCGTCCTCGCGCTCGCGGTCACTGGTGGTGAACTCGCCGAAGTCGCCGAGGCCGGCGTTGTTGACCAGCAAGGAAAGGCGTCGGCTGCGCGCGAGCTTGTCCTCGACGATTCGAAGACGCGCACGGCTCGTCAGATCGGCAACGAGGACCTCTGTGCGGGTGCGGTGGAGGTCGGCGAGCTCGCTCGCGAGGCGTTCGAGCTTCCGGCGCCGTCGGGCGATCAGGATCAGGTCGTGGCCGTCCGCCGCCAGTGCACGTGCGAACGCCTCGCCGATACCCGCCGATGCGCCGGTCACGGCCGCCAGTGGCCGCCTGCGCACCGTACTGTCTGCACTTGCCGCCATCGGACCTCCGATTGCAGCCTCCCCGGACTCACGAGCGGTCGGTCGCGACCGCTCGCCGCGGCGGGAGCATAGCACGACCGACCGGCCAAAGGGGAGGAACGCCGCGCTCGACGTGGGCCGGTCGCCCCGGGTCGATCCGTCAGTTGCCGAAATCCCAGGACTCGCCGGCGTGGTAACGCTTGAGCACGTTCTTGGCGATCAGGATCTTGTGGACTTCGTCGGGCCCGTCGGCCAGCCGCAGCGTTCGCGCTCCCTGGTACATGGCGGCGAGCGGCAGGTCGCCGGTCACGCCCGCCGCTCCCCACACCTGGATGGCGCGGTCGGCCACGCGGTGGAACGCCTGCGGCACGAAGATCTTGATGGCCGAGATGTCGGTGCGCGCGTCGCCGCCGCTGTCCATCTGCTCGGCACAGTGGATGGTCATGAGACGCGCGGCCTGGATGTCGATGTACGACTCCGCGATGAAACCGTGGATGAACTGCTTGGTCTCGAGCAGGCCGCCATGCACCTCGCGCATGGACGAGCGTTCGACCATCAGGTCGAACGCCCTCCACATCTGTCCGACCGAGTTCATGCAGTGGTAGACGCGGCCGGCGCCGAGACGATCCTGAGCCGCCTCGTGACCCGAGCCGGTGCGGCCGAGCTGGTTCTCCAGCGGGACGCGGACGTCGTCGTAGACGATCTCGCAGTGGTCGCTGGGCTGTCCCCACACCTCGACGCCGCGGACGATGTTCAGTCCGGGCGAATCGGTGGGGACGATGATCTGCGTCATCTTGCCGTTGCGGTCCGCAGGCCCGCCGGGGTCGTCGGTACGACACATCACGATGAGGAAGTCGGCGCGCTTGCCGTTCGACGTGAACCACTTGTGGCCGTTGATCACCCACTGGTCGCCTTCGCGTCGCGCGGTGGTCTTGATCGAACGGGGGTCGGAGCCTGCGCTGGCCGGCTCGGTCATCGAGAATCCCGACTCGAGCTCGCCGCGCGTCAGTGGCACCAGCCACTTCTGCTTCTGCTCCGCCGTTCCGTACTTGAGCAGGATCTTCTGATTGCCCGAGTTCGGTGCGACCACGCCGAACAGCGATGCGGCTCCGATGCTGTAGGCCAGCACCTCGTTCATGTAGGCGTGCTCGAGAAAGCTGAGGCCGCAGCCGCCGTACTCTTGCGGCAGGTGCGGTGCCCACAGGCCGGCCTCTTTCACCTTGGTCTTGATGTCGGTGCGCAGCTCGCGCGCTTCGTCACGGTCGCGCTCGTTCAGCGCGCCGTCGCGGCGCCAGGCCCACAGCCGGTTCTCGTTCGGGAGAATTTCGCGATTGACGATCTTCGCCGTGAGCAGGCGGATCTCGTTGATCCGGTCCGGCAGGCTCGGGATGGCTCGTACGTTCATCGACATGGGAGCTGTCCTACCTCATGGGCCGGGATGACGCACTACTGCTGGGTCACGTCCGCGTGCTCGGCATCGACCAGGCACACGATGCGATCGCCGGCCTTCGGCTCGGGAGCCCTGTCGGTGGCGAAGACCAGCACCGAGCCGTCCTCGCGAATCAGGAACAGCGCGACGGCCGTCTCGCCGTAGATGCGCCGGTGCTCGTCCATGCCGAACGATTCGGACAGCCGCGTGACCTTGACGCGCCCGCCCGCGGCCATGCGGTCGCTGAGCGTGCCGTAGCTCATGTCGTCGCCGAACAGCAGGCGTCCGCGCAGGTGCATCGGGACGGCGCGGTCGAGCCCGGGCGCGGCCTCGCCCTCGAACGCCAGCTGGTACACCTCGGAGCGTCCGAACGTCTCACCGTAGTTGAGCGCGGCCAGCGAGTTCGCCTGATCGTTGCTGGTCACGGCCGCGAGCTTGCCGATGCCGTCGAGGTCGAGCGACTCCTTGAAGACCTCCGACATCGGGCTCCCGTAGCGGGTCGGTAGCTCTTCCATCCGTGCGCGGCGAATGTTCCGGTACACGTCGTCGACGACCAGGACGTTGACGCCCTCGGCGAGCAGCGCTGCGGCCGCCGCACGCGCCCACCGGCTCGCGCCGAAGAACAGCACGCCTTGCGCCGGCGCCTTGGTCACGCCCAGGCGGCGTGCCAGGGGCGGCGTGAGCAGGGCGTAGATGACGATCGTGCCGGCGATGATGAAGAACGTGAGCGGAACCAGCGAGGCAGCACCGGGCACGTCGTGCGCGACCAGCTCGATGGCGAACACCGAGACGACCGCCGCGGCGACGATGCCGCGCGGTGCCATCGCCATCAGCACGGCGCGCTCGGTCCAGGTGAGCTTCGAGCCGAGCGTCGACACGACCACGCAGATCGGCCGGACGATCAGGACGAGAGACGCGAGGTACACCGACCCGGATGCGGCCACGGCCTGCAGTTCGGCCAGCTCCAGCCGTGCTGCCAAGGTGATGAACAGGGTGGAGATGAACAGAACGCGCAGATTCTCCTTGAACTCGAGGATGTGGCGCACCGGCACCCAGCGCTGCGCACCGAGCGCGAGGCCCATCACCGTGACGGCGAGGATCCCCGATTCGTGCTGCAGCGCGTTCGACGCGACCAGCGTGGCGCCCACCGCGGTGAGCGACACCGGGCTCTGAAGGTAGTCGGGAACGTAGTAGTTGCGCAGCAGGAAGATCAGCAGACCCGCACCGGCGGCGCCGACGGCGATGCCGGCCAGCGCCGATCGCAACAGGCCGAACAGCGCGAGCGAGGTGGCGTCGGCGGGCGCCGCGGCGATGATCACCTCGAAGACGAGCACGGCCAGGATGGCGCCGATCGGATCGATCAGGATGCCTTCCCACTTGAGAACCGAGCCCACGCGGTCGATCACCTGGAGCTGGCGCAGCAGCGGCCCGATGACCGTCGGTCCGGTGACGACGAGAACGGCACCGAGGAGCACGGCCAGCTCGGTCGGCAGGCCGACGATCCAGTACGCGCCGGCGGCGGCGAGCGCCCACGTGGTGAGCGCGCCGACGCTGCACAGACGCCACACCACGGCCGCGCCGCCGGTGCGTTCGAGCTCGCTCATGCGCAGGGTCAGCCCGCCCTCGAAGAGGATGACTGCCACGGCCAGCGAGACGCCCGCGAACAGCATGTCGCCGAACAGCGCGTCGGGATCGACCAGCCCTGTTACCGGTCCGGCGATCACGCCGGCGGCGAGAAGCAGGAGGATGGCCGGGATCTTGATGCGCCAGGCCAGCCACTGGGCACCGATGCCGAGCGCGAGGATCGAAACCAGGGCTAGCAGGTCGGAGCTCAAGGCGAATCAGTACCGGGCGCGGCGAGCGGTTGCGAAGAGAGGCTAGTTCAGGACCGGAACGCCGGCATCACGTGCTCGGCGAACAGACGGGCGGGCTCGCGCGTGTCCTTGCCGAAGAACTCGATCACGAACATCGTGCAGCCCAGATCGACGTGACGCTGGATGCGCTCGATCACCCCCTCGGGCGTTCCCCAGATGCCGGTTTCTTCGAGGTCGCCGCCCATGTGTCCGCCGTACAGGCGCTGCGCCTTCGTCACGGCCTCGGCCGCGGCCTGCTCGGTTTCCTGGATGATGACGACGCATTGCTGCGAGACGACGATCGAGTCGGGATCGCGCCCCTCGTCGTCGCAGTGCCGGCGCAGAACGTCGACCTTGTCGCCGAGCACGGGCTGGTTGACGGCGAGGTTGTTCCAGATGTCGGCATGCCGGGCGGCCAGCTTCATCAGCACCTTCTCGCCGCCGCCGCCGATCAGGATGCGCGGTAGACGCACGGGCTTGGGCTCGCAGTAGCCCTCGTGGATGCTGATGTGCTCGCCTTCGAACGTGACTGTCTCCTCGGTCCACAGGCGCTTCGTGAGGATGCACATCTCCTCGAGCGCCGTCAGGCGCGCGCGGGTACCCGGAAACTCACAGCCGTAGCCCTTGAACTCGTCTTCATACCAGCCGCTGCCGAGCCCGCAGATCACGCGGCCGCCGGCGATGTTGTCGAGGGTGGCGAGCTGCTTGGCGAACACGGCTGTGTTGCGGAAGTAGGGTGGCGTGACCAGCGATCCCAGCTCGACGCGCTCGGTGAGCGCGGCCACCGCCGTCAGCTCGGTCCATGCCTCGAAGATCGGCAGGTTCGGCATCGGCACGGCGAACAGGTGGTCGTTGACCCACAGCGAGTCGAAGCCGAGGCCCTCGAACTCGATGGCCGCGTCACGCGCCTGCTGCCAGGTGCGCTTGATCTGGGGCAGCGTCACTCCGAAGTGAACGTCGGTCGCCATACGATCCGTCCTGTTCCCGTTGACGGTTCGGCGCATCCGCGAACGTGGTAGCGGCGGGCGCCTAGCCGGATGTCGTTCCCGGTAGGTATGCCCGTCAGGTCGGCCTCATGCACGCGTCAGGGGACGACCCACGAGGCCTTGCTGACGAGCGCACTCTGTCCCGCACCGCGGGACTCGACCAGGTAGCTGCCCTTGGCCAGGTAGCGCTGTCCGGGTCCGAAGCTCGGGCGCGGGTAGAACGCCGAGATCCTGGCCAGTCCCTCGGCATGATCGATCGAATCCATGAAGTAGTCCCGGTAGAAGAACGTCCTGATATGCATCAGGCTCCGGCCCGTGACCATGCAGGCGAAGAACGTCTGGGCCTGGATGCGCGGGTGCCGTGGCTCGATCTTCCGGCTCTTCAGCCAGGCGTCGACGCGACCGAAGCGGTTCTCGAGGTGTTCCGGCAACGTATAAGGATGGGCCACCATCCCGATCGGCTGGATCGCCGCCGGAACCTCGGCGATCTCGCCGTCGAGCAGCGTCGAGGACAGGTAGAGCGCGACCGGGTTGTCGCCGCGCGGAAGATGCTCGAGACGAGCCAGGTCGGCCGGGCCGAGCCAGGCCACGATCACGTTGGCGCCGGCACTTCCACGCCGCTCGACGAGCTCACTCGTCGTGATCTCGTGGTCGGCGGAAATCGACCAGTCGACGGGTGCGCGACGGCCGCGCTCGACCAGAGCGGATCGCAGTGCCCGCGCTGCGACGGAGCCGGCAGTTTGCGGACGGAATACCTGGAGGATCTGCTGGTCGCCGCCGCGGCGCCACACGTGCTCGGCGATGGATTTCGCCTCGAGCGTCAGCCCTTCGGAGAAGTAGGTCGTGTAGAAGTCCTCGCTCCCGGTCACGGGAAGGTCGGTATTCGGAAGGATGCAGGGCACGCCGCGCGACTCGCAGAACGCGTGGACGGGTTGCCACTGCCGTGTGCTGATGCCGCTGACCAGCGCGAACACCGGACGGCGCCGGTAGTGGTCGTCGAGCTGCTGCGGCCAGGTCTCGGGCGCGCCGCTCAGTAGCCACCGATGCAGACGCCACTCACGGAAGGACTTGTTGCTGAAGTCTCGATAGAACGGGCCGCGCTGGGCACGCCGCCCCTCGGCCCTGCTCTGCGCGTTCTTCTCGTTGAAGAACGTCTCGAGAACATCGAGCATCGCCTGGCGCCGGTCGGCGTCCACTTCCTCGGTGAGAACCGTCGCGAAGTGAATGCTCGTGTCGGTGACGCCGGGCGAGACGGTGGCCGAGAGCGTCTCGAGATACGCGCTGAGGCCGGCCATCTCGCGATCCGAGAATCGGTAGGCGGGCATCGGCGCCTCGAGCGGCCTGTCTGCCGAGTCGATGCCCGTGCGAATCGCTCTGGCCAGGGTCTCCTCGGTATAGGCCGGACGTGGTCGGTGGCCCGACTTCCTGGCCTGGAATAGCAACCGTCCCGTCGTGGGCAACGCGCCGGTCTCGCCCTCGGAGATTCCAAGCCCGCTTCGACGGTGGCAGTTCACGCACGCAGCCTGTCCGCCTTCCACGGGAACATCCCCGAGCACCGAGGCCGTGACCGGGGTCGCGGGCGTGGTCAGTCCCTCGTGGTAGATGCGTTCGCCGAGCTCGAGCAGGGAGCCGTCGACCGCGTCGTGCTCGCCCGCCGAGCGGGCCGGCGGTGGCTCGGCGGGACCGGGCCGAGCGACGAGGATGAGCGCCAGGGCAAGGGCCCACGCCCGGGGACGCCGGCGGCTAGCGGCCCTCGGCACGAGGTCGTTCGTCCTGGCGCAGCTGCCGGTACTCGGTCGCGAGCTCGGTGCCGCTGGCCAGGCCGTCGATGCGTACCCAGCTCGCGCTATCGCCGTTCCTGAGCAGCGTGAACGGCCGGTGGTTCGTCTTGTTGCCGGTGTAGGCGTCGAAAGCTCTCTGGACCTTCAGGATCTCGTCGGCGTCGCCGGTGAGGAACTGCCACCCCTGCTTCGCGTTGAAGCGCTGCGCGTATGATTGCAGAACCCGCGGTGTGTCGTGCTCCGGGTCGATGGTGATCGACACCGTACGCAGGCCTCCGGCGTCCTCGCCCAGTGCTCGGTGCATCTGAGAGAACGTCGCGGTCATCACGGGGCACACGGTCGCGCAGCTGGTGAAGATGAAGTTGAGCGCGACCGGCGATGAGCCGTCCAGCAGCGGCGCCAGGCCGACTTCCCGGCCTTCCTGGTCGAGCAGCGTGATGTCAGGCGTGTGGTACGTGTTGACCGAGCGCGTGTAGCGTCGCGCGTTCTGCTCGACGCCCGCGTCATCGACGCCCGCGTCATCGACGCCCGCGTCATCGTCGGCCGCGTGACCGTGCGGGCACGGTTCCTCTTCTGCGTGAGCGGGGACACCCGAGACGAGAAAGGTCGCCAGTCCAAGAACGAGAGAAGCAAAAAACAGACGCCGCATCATGCCGGAAACTCCTGTGTGCAGCTTTTCTAACGAGGTGACCGTAACAAACTTCCTGACGTCGCGCGAGGAATACCTGCCTCAGTCAGGTGGCGCAGTTTTCCATCACCGTTCGCAAGCAACGGCGGCCCACGGCGCAGCGCGTGCCATCACCCTGCAAGGATTGACGGATCCATTCGACTCTTGCGCGGTCGCGCGCCTCGGAGGGGTGTGACCGGAGGCCTCCGCCGTCGGCCACGTTCGACGCGGTATCCCGCGCCGGCGCCGCGCACGATGGGGCTTTGCGCGAAGGAGCCGCGTCGTGCGCCGGTTCCCGGTCGGTGCCGCGTGACGCGTGGCATGCGCGTTGCACTCCTATGTGCCAATGCGCACGGCATGTGCATGGCGCGACGTTTTCAAAGACGCACGATCGATCGGTGGGTTACAGCTGCCGATCCTTGGCGCGAGCCGTAGTGCGCCGATAGCGAGGGGCGACCGTGGATAACCGACATCTGCTGAAACGCGATCAGAGACTACCTGGTCGGCTGCCCTCGGGGCGTTGTATCGGGAGCATGCGATGAGAGACGCGAGAAGATCCGGAGCAGGACGTGCCTGGCAACTCATGCTGACCATCTGGCTGGTCGGCATGGTGGCGCCGGCAAGCGCACTGGGGTTCACGCTCACAGTGGAGGAGGGCGACGGTACGCCGGTAACCGACTATCGCTGGTTGCTGGAAGAGGACAACACGCATCCGGTGACGCCGGGTGTGCCCGACCCGACGAGCCTGTCGTTCAGCATTCACGCGCGTCACGCGCCCGTGGTGGGGGCGGGCGATTCGAGTCCCGCGAGTCTGGCCGAGCTCGACGCTCTGATGGAGCCCGGTACGCGCTACTTCATCTCGGTACTTCCCGATGTGGACCATACCGTGGGTGGAACGCCGGTCGTCGGGGGCGACGCCACGGCAACCATCTTCGTCAATTCGTTCCCGGTGCCTTCGGCGCAGATTCGTGCGTTCGTCTACGAGGACACGGTGGCGCTCAGCGGTGTGCCCGAGCTGCCTGCCGAACGTGGTCTGGAAGGCTTCCTCATCCACGTGGCCGACATCGCGGGCGATCAGGCCTTCGACGTGTTCGGCAACCCGCTGTGCACGACCTACGTGGAGCTGCCCAGCGGTGGCTTCATGGAAGACGGAGACGGCAATCCGGTCGTCGATACGCCCGGCACCGGCTGCTTCACGGATGCGAGCGGAGACGTCGTCATCACGAACCTCGCGCCGGGCGCGTACAGTGTGCTGGCGACGCCGCCGGACGGGACGGCATCGGGCTGGATCCGGACCCCGATCCCCGGGGGAGGGGTTCAGGCTCCGGTTATCGTACGAGCGGGTGAGCCGGCAACGTTCGAACAGGGTGGCCTCTTCAACTTCCACGCATTCTTCGGCTTCGTACAGTTATTCCGCGACCTCGCGACCGACGCAGGCGGCGGCACGATCACCGGAACCTGCGTCCGAGCCGTTCCCTCGCGGCCGCCGGACGCGGTCACGTTTGTGGGCGATCCGATTCCCGACTGCATCGTCGGCCTCAACACGGTCGAGGCGGGGCTCGAGGAGGCCGTGGTGATTCTGGAGGCCGCTTCGGACGGCACCTTCACCTTCGATGATGTCCCTCCGGGGTCCTACCAGGTAGCGGCGTTCAACCGCTCGCTCTCGACGGTGATCGAGATTCGCACGATCATCATCGGAGCCGGTGAGACCGTGGCCATGGGCGACATGACGATGCTCGGCTGGTTCAGCGACTTCAACGGCTACGTGTTTCTCGACGACGACGAGGACGGAATTCGCGATCCATCCGAGCCGGGGATCCCGCTGCAGGCGATCAACATTCGTGCCGGCGATGGCACCATCGTGCAGGCCGGGGAAACCGACGCCACCGGCTTCTACAGCTTCCCGCAGTTCCCGTTTGCCGGACACTGGGGGATCGCCGAGGTCGACTTCGCTTCCAAGAAGGCCACCGGCGCGACCTTCTCGTCCGACCAGGGCGGCGACGCCGCGGGGCCGGACGAGCACACCGAGCTGGGCGTGGTCCTGACCGAGGCCGTGCTGGCGCAGGTCGACCAGGAGAACAGGGCCGACTGGGGCAAGGCAGTCTACGGATGTGGAGCCGACCTCGTCTGCGACACCGCAGATGACGAGAATGGCGGCATCGCCGGCATCGCTTACATCAACACCACCAGGGCCGAGGACGATCCACGCTTCGGAGCCGGCGAGGAGTGGGAGCCGGGTATCCCGCGCCTGCAATCGATTCTCTATTCCGATGCGGATGGCGACGGCGTGATCGACGACATCGACGGCAGCGGCTCCGTGGAGCTGGCCGACATCGACAACTTCCCGTTCGACTGGAGCGGCGGCGGCTCGATGGGTCCGGAGGACCTGAACCGAGACGGCGGTGCGGGTTTCGATGCCGGTGACGCGATCTGGATCATGTGGACCGACAGCTTCGACGACAACCTGCCGACCGGCTGCACCTACCCGGGCGGCATGCTCCCCACGTACAACGGGAGCCCGATCGAGGACTGTGCCGAGGCGCCGGTAACGGCCAGCAGCCAGCGCCCTGAGCTCTTCGACGGCGGCATCGCGTTCGGCGAATATGTACCGGCCGGAGTCGACTCGGGCGATCCGGAAGAGCCACTGATCGCGGGCACCTACATCGTCGAGGCCATCGCGCCGCCGGGGTACGAGCACTGGAAGGAAGAGGATCGCAACGTCGACTTCGGCAACGAGATCGATCCCACGCCCGCGCTTCTGCCGCCCCCGTGCGTCGGCCTCATACGTGAAGTCCCCGAATTCATGTCACTCGACGGCGAGAGCCCGGCTCCGTTCGCGGGCGATTTCAGGCCCCTGTGCGACCTCAAGCAGGTAACCCTGGCGCCGCGGCAGAACGCGGTGGTCGACTTCCACTTCTTCACGATGGTGCCGAAGGCCGGCCGGCTGGTCGGATCGGTCCTCAACATACTCGCGCCCGAGCTCGACCCGGAGAACCCGAACTTCGGCCTGTCCCAGCAGCCGGCCTTCATGCCGGTCTCGCTTCTCGACTATGCCGGCAACCTGCTTCAGACCGTCTACACCGACGAAGGCGGCAAGTTCAACGCGCTGGCACACTCGACGTTCTCCGCGCAGATCCCCGCGCCCTCGGGCGTCTCGCCCGGCGTCGTCCTGGTCTGCCCGAACCATCCGCCCACTGACCCCTTTCACGATCCGGCCTTCGACTCGGTGTGCTTGCCGGCCGACGTGCTGCCCGGAAAGACGACATATGTCCTGGCTCCGGTCGGGGCGAAGGCGGCGGTCGTCGCGTCCGATTCACCGGTTGATTGCGAGCTGCCCGACGGCACTCCCATCATTGCGGAGGTGAACGGCGGCGGAGCGCTCGGCGATGGCCCGGTGGCCGAGGTCGGCGACAGCATCGTCATTACCTCGCTCGACGACGGGAGTGGCGTGGAGGTACCGAACTGGGATCCGTCCGGGCCGGCGACGTTGACGCGCGACTACACGTTCGGGACGGGCGGAACGGTCACCGTCGGCGGGATGGCGCTCACCACAGTCTCATGGGGAGCCAGCTCGATCACCGGGACCGTGCCGGTCGGAGCCTCTACCGGCCAGCTCGTAATCACGCGTGCCGACACCGGCCAGTCGACGGTCGCGAGCGTGACCGTTCACGTCGGGGTCGCAGCCGGTGACATCGTACGCGTGCCGGATGACTACACCACGATTCAGGACGCGGTCGACGCAGCCGTTGCCGACCAGCTCGTGCTGGTGGCACCCGGTACGTATCCGGAGAACGTCATCATCTCGAAGCCCTTGCGCCTGCAGGGGTACGGCCCGTGGTCGACGATCATCGACGCCAGCACGTACATAGCCGATGTGGACAAGCGGGCCGCGTGGCAGGTGCGCCTCGACGCGCTGATCAGTGGCGGCACGGTCGACACGGTACCCGGGCAGCGTCTGGATTTCGCCCAGGAAGACGGTGCCGGCATCACGGTGCTCGCCAAGGATGGTGACTTCACCGACTCGCCGCGCGCGCTCATCGACGGCCTCGCGGTCAGCGGAGCGCAGGACGGCGGCGGCATCCTGGTCAACGCCTACGCGCGATATCTCGAGATCAGCAACAATCGACTCGTCAGCAACCACGGCCAGTTCGGCGGCGGCGTGCGGGTCGGCTGGATCAACCTCGTGAACGACACCCTCACCGGCTACCACAGCGCCGGCAACGAGGACATGCTGATCCACAACAACCACTTCAACCGCAACGGATCGCTCGTCGATGGCGGCGGCATCGCCCTGTACAACGGTACCGATCGATATTCGGTGACCGAGAACTACATCTGCGGCGGCTATGCCGCATTCAACGGCGCCGGCATGTCGCACTTCGGCCTGAGCCCCGACGGCTACATCGCCCACAACACGCTGCTTCTGAACGAGTCCTTCGGCGAGGGCGCGATCAGCGTGGTCGGCGAGTTCGCGCCCAACGGAGGCCCGCCGGGACTGCTCACGCCGGGCACGGGCTCGGTCACGATCTACTCGAACCGCATTCACGCAAACCTCGCCGGCGACGACGGCGGCGGCATCAGCCTGTTCTCCGGCAGCGGTCAGGATGTCCAGGCCAACCCGGACGACCCGGGCCAGTGGTACCGATTCCGGATCTACAACAACGAGATCGTGCGCAACATCGCCGTGTTCTCGGGCGGCGGCATCGCCACTGCCGACACCGAGAACATCGAGATCGTCAACAACACCATCGCCGAGAACGACTGCGTCTCACTGGCCGCCGTGTTCAACACGGGCGATCCCAACGTATCGACGCCACAGGGCGCCGGCGTCGTCGTACGGCCTCATGGCCCCGAGCTGGCAGTCCTGAGCGGGCGTACGGCCGCGGATCCGTTGCTGGTGAACAACATCATCTGGCACAACCGCGCCTACTTCCGCGATACGTCGCTCAACGGCGGCGAAGGAGGCCTCGTCCTCGACACGCCGGCCTACTGGGACCTCCAGCTGTTCGGCCAGGCACCGGGGCTCGGCGAAGGCCTGAACCCGATCAACTGCATCCTGTCGGAGACCTACGCCGCCGGGCCGCTGGAAGACCCGCGCGACAGCTCGATCGTCTACGACAGCAGCAACATCGCGGCCGATATCACCTCGGACCTCGTGATGCCGGTGATGAACGATCTCACGATCGGCCCGAACCCGATCGCACCGACGTTCGCCCCCCGTACCTTGAGCGGCGACTACCACCTGGTGGCGGCTGCCACGGTGGCGCCCGATGAGGGTGACAGCGGGGCCCTGGCCAACGGTGCGAAGCTCGCCAAGGACTTCGACGGCGAGTCGCGTCCGATGGGCGCAGGCGTCGATATCGGCTTCGACGAGATCGAGGGCTCCTGGGGCGAGTGCACCATCGGCGCCGCGCCTTGCGCGAGCGACTGTCCGGGCGGCGGCACGAACTGCTGCGGGGCGGGCGAGGGAACGTGTGACGATATGACCGGCCCGGTCATCCGGAGCCTCGTGGCCACGCCGAACCCGACTGCCGGTGCGATAGCGGTCGTCATCGACGCGATCGCGTACGACACGGGTACCGGCGGATCGGACATCACCGACGCTGAGATCAAGGTTGACGGCGGGAGCCCCTTTGGGATGAGCCCGTCGGATACGTTCGACTCCGACGAGGAAGGCATCACCGTATCGATCCCGCCCGAAGCTACGGACTTCACCGTAAGCGTGAGGGCGAAGGACGCCGCCGGCAACTGGGGGCCGTGGGCATCGCTGGAGATCGCCGTCACGATGACCTCGGCCGGCGACGACACCGGCCCGATCGTCGACAACCTGGTCGCCACGCCGAACCCGACGCAGGGTGCGGCGGCGGTCGACATCGACGCGGTCGCTTACGACACCCTGACCGGTGGTTCCACCGTGGTCGCAGCGGAGTACTGGATCACGATCGCGCCGCCGATCGACGCGATTCCAGGCACCGGCGAACCGATCGCCGTGTCCGCTCCGTTCGAGGTGAGCGAGACCCTGACGGCCAGCATTCCCGTACCGATCGTCGCTTCGGAGTACTTCATCGTGGTGCGTGCCATGGACAGCGCAGGCAACTGGGGCGACTCGACGATGGTCTTCGTGGAGGTCACGGAGAGCGGGTCCGGCTCTGGTGGCGGTGTCTACGTCCAGTGTCCGGGCGACGGCGACGGCGACGCGATCGTCGATGACGCGGTGAATCCGCACGTCGGCGACTCCGGGGCCTATTCGTTCCCGGGCGACGCTCGCTGCCAGCACGTCTCCGCGGGTGACGGGTTCGTCAACATGGCCGACGGCAAACGCCTGTACATCTTCGGTTTCGACGATCTCAACGGCGTCGCGCCGGACGAGGTGTTAACTGCCGGGACGCTCGCCGCAACCTTCCCTGCACCGAACATCGCAGTCGACGAGAATGACGAGTTCTATCTCAACGTCACAAACGTCGGCATGATGATCCGCCCGGATCTGTTCGATCCGCACACGATCCACTGGCACGGCTTCCCGAACGCGTCGGCGATCTTCGACGGCGTGCCGGACAACTCCGTGTCGATCAACACGGGCAGCACGCTCACCTACTACTACAAGGTAGTCGAGGCAGGCACGTTCATGTGGCACTGCCACGTGGAGGCCACCGAGCACATGCAGATGGGCATGCTCGGCAGCCTGTGGGTGCGACCGGCGCAGAACCGCCTGCCCGACAACCACTGCTTCGACACGGGCGCGGTGGAGGACGCCGGCGCGTGCAGCGGCCACCAGCACAGCAACCCCGACTGGGACTCCGATCGCAACCTCGACGATCCTCTGGTCGGTGACAAGTACGCGTACAACGACGGTGACGGCTCGACCTATTACGACGTCGAGTTCCCCGTCCAGATCGGCGCGTTCGATCCTGTGTTCCACGACGCCAGCGAGAGCGTGCAGCCGCTGCCGTTCGCGCTGATGAAGGACACGTACCCGATGCTCAACGGCAGAGGGTATCCGGATACGATCGATCCCGACGTGCTGTTCAATACGGCCGACGATCCGCGCCCCTCCCAGCGGATACACACGCGCATCGAGGCGAGGGTCGGGCAGAAGGTCCTGCTGCGCATCGCGAATCTCAACGTCACGCGCTTCGACACCCTGGCCACGCTCGGAATTCCGATGAGGGTCGTGGGCGCCGACGCGCGGCTGCTGAGGGGGCCGAGCCCCGACGGCGGCATCACGCCGGGCAAGAACCTGTACTACGAGACGAACTCGGTGACCCTGGGCGGCGGTCAGTCGTACGACGTCATCCTCGAGACGGCGAGCGTCTCGCCGGGGACGTACTTCCTGTACACGCCGAACCTCAACAACCTGAACAACAACGAAGAGCAGTTCGGGGGCATGATGACAGAGATCATCATCACGCCGTAGTGACATGGAGATGGAGAGCGTCATGTATAAGCGACTGATTCGATCGATCTGCTGCGCAGCGCTGACGCCGCTGCTCACGCTCCCGGTCATCGTGATGGATGCCCATGCCGCCATCGACGGTGTGGAGGTCAGCGGGGTGCTCACCTTCACGGCGATGGAGGCGAACATCGATACGCCCGACGGTGGAAGCCACCTCATGTGGACGTACGCCGGTGATTCGGGCCTCGGGCAGTATCCCGGCCCCACGCTGATCGTCGAGCAGGGTTCGACCGTCACGATCGTGTTGAACAACGAGCTCGACGTGCCGGTCTCGATCGTTTTCCCCGGTCAGACGGGTGTGACGGCGGTGGGAGGTCCGGGGAGCCAGGACGGACTCCTCACCAGGGAGGCCCTGCCGGGCGGAAGCGTGGTGTACTCGTTCACGGCCACGCACGCCGGCACCTACATGTACCACAGCGGAACGCGTCCGGAGCTGCAGGTGGAGATGGGGCTGCTGGGTGCGATCATCGTACGGCCGACCGGTTACAGCGCGTCGTCACCGCGTGCGTACGCGCACGCCGACTCGAGCTACGACCGGGAGTTCCTGTTCTTGCTCACCGAGATGGACGCCATCGTGCACAGCACGATCCAGTTCGAAGGGCTGTCGGCGCTCGACAGCACGGACTACATGTCCGACCCGCTGTTCGTCTACTGGTTCATCAACGGACGCGCGGCGCCCGATACCCTGCTTCCGACCGACACCCCGTTGCTCCCTGCACAGCCGTACAACTCGCTACCGCGCATGCACCCCGGCGAGAAGGTGCTTCTGCGAGTCATCGGCGGCGGCAAGGACCAGCATCCCTTCCATGCACACGGCAGCTTCCAGCGCGTGATCGCCACGAACGGGCGGCTTCGCGAGAGCACGGCCGGTGCGGGGACCGATCTCGCAACCGACGTGTTCACGATCGATTCCATGCCCGGTCAGACCGTCGACGCCATATTCGAGTGGACCGGCAAGGATCTGGGCTTCGACATCTACGGTACGGGGCCGGGCTTCGCACATACGTGCAGCAACGGCTCGTGTCCCGACACGAGCCCCTCCGATGGTTTCGACGACGGTACGGGCGCCGCCTGCTACGACGAGACCACCCACGAATACTGCCCCGACCACGACAAGCCGTTGCCCGTGACGTTACCGGACATCCAGGAGATGACCATCGGGCCGTTCTACAGCGGCAGCGCGTTTCTGGGGAAGACGGGCTTTCTTCCGCCCGACCACACCAGCTTCAACCCGACCGCTGCATTCTCGTTTCCGTGGCACTCGCATGCGGAGAAGGAGCTGGCGAACTTCGACATCTTTCCCGGCGGAATGCTGACCTTCCTGTTCGTCGAACCGCACGACGTAACAATACCGTAAGAAGGCAAGGGGCCCAGGAACATGAACGATAAGCGATCAATAAGAAGCGTAAGGCGACTGGCGCTGGCGTGGATCGCAGTCTGCCTGACGGCGCTCCCATCCTTTGCCGCGGACGTCTATCTCGTGGCCCAGGAGTTCACGAAGACGATGCCCGACGGCGCCGTGATCGACACGTGGGGCTTCGCCCCCGCCGGTCCGGGGTTCTCCAGCGTAGGCGATCCTACGGTGCCGGGGCCGGCGATCACCGTCCCGCCGGGCGACACCTCGCTGACCGTACACGTACGCAACGAGCTGTCCGACCATCCGGTCTCGATCGTGATTCCCGGCCAGACGGCGATTCTGAACCCTGTTCGTACCGCGCCTGACGCTCAGGGCCGGACGCGGGTGACGTCGTTCACGCACGAGGCGGCGGCGGGTGGCGGCGAGGCATCGTACGACTGGCCGAGCGTGAAGCCCGGCTCGTACCCCTACCACAGCGGATCGCATGTACAGATCGCGGTACCGATGGGGTTGTACGGCCTGGTCAAGATCGACTCCGCCGCGGGTGAGGCCTACCCGGGAGTATCGTACGACAACGAGGTGCTACTGATCTACAGCGAGCTCGACCCGGTACTGAACGCCGCCGTGGCCGACGGTACGTTCGGAACGGCGGCCTATCCGAGCACCATGAACTACAGCCCCGCGTACTTCCTCATCAACGGCCAGCCGTATCCCGATGCGTCACCGGTCGTCGACCACAGCCTGCAAACGGGCGAGCAGGTGCTCATCCGGCACCTCAACGCGGGACTGAGGACACACGCTCCGACCTTGAACGGGCTGAGCATGGACGTGGTTGCCGAGGACGGCAATGTGCTGCCGTTCCCCATCGCCGACCAGAGCTCGATCCTGCTCCCGGCCGGCAAGACCAAGGACGCTCTGACGACGATATCGGGGTCGGGCAGCTTCGCGGCCTACGACCGCCGCTTCGCACTCACCAACGCGGGCGTCTCACCGGGCGGAATGCTCACGCACCTGTCGGTCGGCGCGATCACGAAATGGTATCAGGTGTCTGCGGACTCCGACGATGCAGAAGAGAAAGTACCGGGCAGCGTCAACAACGGCAGCAGCGACCTCGAGATGGCGTACGACAACAGGGAGCAGACCATCGGCCTGCGCTTCACCAACGTCGACATCCCGGCTGATGCCACGATCGAGCACGCTTCTGTGCAATTCACCGTGGACGAGACGGCCTCCGGCGCGACGTTGCTCACCATCCACGGCCAGGATCACGGTGACCCACCGACGTTCAGCGAGGCCGACAACGACATCACGTCTCGTGGGCTCACGCCGGCCTCGGTCGACTGGAATCCCGCGGCCTGGGACACGACCGGTGATAGTGGCTCCGCTCAGGAGAGCCCGGACATCAAGACGGTCATCCAGCAAATCGTGGAGCACAACGACTGGGCATCGGGCAACGCCCTGGTGCTGGTCGTGTCGGGCACGACCATGTCGAAGAGCGATGCTCGCATTGCCGAGTCGCATGATGGCGACGCGGCCGCTGCAGCCATGCTGCACGTCTCGTACACGACCGGGGGCGGCACGCCTCCGACCACGGTGCCGCCGAGCACTGTGACGACGACGACGACCAGCACGACCACCACGACCATGGGGCCGGGATCGGAGGTCGTCTTGTTCTCGGATGAGTTCGACAGCGGCCTCTCTAAGTGGGACGAGACTGGCGACGGCGACTGGAGTACCGAGTCGCTGCACACCTCGAACGGCTATCCCGGGGACGCATCCGGCTCGCCGGCCGCGCACTGCGACAACTGCGACAACGAGTGCACGATCACGCAGGCGACGCCGATCGACTTGCAGGGTTATGCCAGTGTCACGCTCGAGCTGCTCCGGTTCCTCGACTCGAAGCTGGACAAGGGCGAGTTCCTGCGACTCGAGGTCTGGAACGGTAGCGCGTGGGAGACCCTTGACGAGTGGTCGAGTGACAACGGTGACGACGACAACAGCTGGCATGCCCAGGTGTACGATCTCGCAGCGTACATCGGAGTCGCGGACTTCCAGATGCGGTTCGTGACGCACGAGAGCACCGGCAACGAGCACGTGCACGTGGATGACGTCATCGTGACGGCGACGTCGGGAAGTGGTGGCAGCACCACGACCACGAGCACGACGACGACCTCCATGTCGTCATCGTCGACGACGACGACTTCGACGACGACCTCGACGACGACGACCTCGACGACGACCACGACGGTACCGTCATCGACGACGACGTCCACCACGACGTCGACATCGTCAACGACGACGACATCCACCACGACGACCACGACCGGCGGCGGCGGTGGCAACGACATCGTGTACCAGAGCGGGCCGAACGGCGACGCCAGCGGGACGTGCAAGGGCGACTGCGCCGGCGGTGGACTGTCCACCACGTCGAGCGTTACGCCCAGCGCGGGATACCAGTACTTCGTGGCGGTCGGTACCAAGGAGAGCAATGAGGCGGAGTACGTCGATTCGGTGACGGGCATGGGCGTCACGTGGACGCGCATGTCGGACATGTGCGGCGGCCGTGCGCAGACGCAGGTCCATCTGTTCAAGGCCTCGGGCTCCCCGACGTCGGGTTCCGTGACGGCGACGTGGGACAACCCGGGTGACGTTCCGAGCGACGCGTGTATCGTGGTGTTCGCCTACTCCGGGCTTGCCGGTGGCGCGTTCGAGGGCAACTCGGACACGCTCAACACGAACGGTTCAGGCGGCGCCTGCAGCGGCGGCTCGGACTCGAGCAGCTTCTCTGGTTCGATCGACGTCAGCGCGGCCAACTCCGTGGTCATGTCGGTCGGCAACTTCCGGGGCAAGACTCTCACGCCTGGCTCGGGCTGGACGAAGACGTTCGACGTGGCGAACTCCGGCACGGCATCGAACTGCGTCGGCATGGAGCAGGTATTCTCGACGACCGGCACGAAGACCTACGACGGGTCGCTCAGCGGCAGCTCGGACTGGGATGTCATGACCCACGAGCTTCTCGACTGATGGTGACAACTGCTGGGTACGACCGGGGAGATACGGTGCGGCGTCGCGCGCTTTCGCGGCGCCGCACCACGTTCGCCTGGACGTGGGCTGTGGCGCTGGTTCTCGGGAGCTGGTCCGTATCCAGCGGCAACGAGGGGTCGAGTCCGGCAGTCACGCCGGAGCACGCGGGGCTGGAGGAGAAATGGGGGATCCGGGTCGAGGGCATCCGCCTGTCGGCAGCCGGCAACATCATGGACTTCCGCTATCGCATCGTCGACGCCGATAAGGCGCTGGCTCTTGTCGATCGACGACTGACGCCTTACGTGGTCGACAAGACGAGCGGCGCGAAGTTCACCGTTCCGTCGTCGGCCAAGGTGGGGCCGATGCGGCAGACGACGAAGTACGGCAAGCCCAAGCAGGGACGCACGTACTTCGTGTTGTTCTCGAACCCCGGCAAGTTCGTCAAGCGCGGAAGCCAGGTGTCCGTGGTGATCGGCGATTTCGAGGCCGACGGCCTCGTGGTGCAATGACGGACGAGCGCTAGAAGAAAGATGATCGACCAATGCTCATCGGGAAACTCCTACGCACACTCGCTGCCGCCCCGATGGTGGTACTCCTCGCCGCGCTCGCGGCACATGCCGACGTCGTAGGCCCTCGTCTCGACGCCACGCTGCGATCGGCAAGATCCAGCGCGAACATCCCCGTCATCATCCAGCTGTCCGATCGGGTCGATGTCGGCCGTTTCAACGACCCGGATCGACGGCGTCGCAGGGCCAGGCTCATTGCCGCGCTGCGAACCAGGGCCGACTCCGCCCAGGCCCTCATGCGGACGTTCCTGGCCGGCCGCGGCGTGGACGGGTCGAAGCAGCTCTGGTTGACCAATGCGATCGCCATCCGTGCCCCTGCCGAGGTGATCGATCTGCTGGCGAGCTGGCCGCAGGTGGCGAGCATCAGACTCGATGACACCGTGAGCGTTCCCGAACCGATACCGGCATCGGCGGGTGGCGTGGAGTGGAACATCGACGCGGTCGGAGCGCCGCAGCTGTGGAGTCTCGGCGTGACGGGGCAGGGCGTCGTCATCGCGAGCATGGACACGGGCGTCGATCTCGACCACCCCGATCTGAGCGGCAGGTGGCGCGGCGGAACCAACAGCTGGTTCGATCCCAGAGGCGAGTACGCGAGCCCCGTCGATCTGGACGGTCACGGCACGTGGACGACCGGGTTGATGCTGGGTGGCTCGGCGGGAGGCACGTCGATCGGAGTGGCCCCCGGCGCGCAGTGGATCGCCGTCAAGCTCTTCGACGACAGCGGCAATGCCTCGATCAGCGACGTTCACCTCGCGTTCCAGTGGCTTCTCGATCCCGACGGCGACCCCCAGACCGACGACGCGCCGGACATCGTGAACAACTCGTGGACCGACACGGCGGTGGGTCAGTGCGTCACGGAGTTCGAGACGGACATCGACGTGCTCAGGGCCGCGGGCATGGCCGTGGTCTTCGCCGCCGGTAACACGGGGCCCGGCGTGTCTACCAGCACCAGCCCCGGCAACTATCCCGCCAGCTTCGCCGTCGGCGCCGTCGATGCGTCCCTTGCCGTCGCCGCGTCGAGCGCTCGCGGGCCTTCGGCCTGTGACGGCAGCGTCTTCCCCGAGGTCGTTGCGCCCGGTGTGAACGTCAAGACGTCCGACCGCACGTTCGGAGGAGTGTTCCCCGATTCCTACGCGTACGTGTCGGGCACGTCGTTCGCCGCACCTCACGTCGCGGGTGGGATGGCGCTGCTGTGGGAGGCATTCCCCGACGCCACGGCATCGACGATCGAATCGGCGATTCAGGCCGCGGCTCTCGACCTGGGGCCCTCCGGGCCCGACAACTCGTACGGGTCGGGAGTGCTCGATCTGCCGCTCGCGCACAGCGTGCTGGCGAGCACGACCGTCTCGACGCTGGACGTCCGCGTGGGCGCGAGCTCCGACGATGCCGAGGAGCGGCCGTCGGGGAGCATGAGGCTGACCAGCAGCGATCTCGAGCTGACCAAGGACAGCAGCAACAACCAGACCGTGGGGATGCGGTTCACGGGCGTCACGATTCCTCACTCGGCAGTGGTCGACCGCGCGTACATCCAGTTCCAGGTGGACGAGACCGACACGGCGACCACGAACCTCACGATCCGCGGTGAGGCTGTGGGCGACGCGGCCGCGTTCACGGGCGACAGCGGCGACATCACGTCGCGCACGACGACGGCAGCGACGGTGATGTGGGACGACGTCGTGGAATGGTCGGAAAAGGGAGCCGCAGGCGAGAACCAGCAGACACCGGACATCGCGACGGTCATCCAGGAAATCGTGGATGGCGACGACTGGGTGTCGGGGAACGCCCTGGCGATCGTGATCACGGGGACGGACGGCTCGCAGCGCGTGGCCGAGTCGTACGACGGAGACGCCGACGGCGCGCCGTTGTTGCACGTGGAGTACCGCGTGTGGACGACGCCGTCGACGACGGTCTCGAGCACGACCAGCTCGACGACGCTGCCGACCACCACGGTGACGTCGACGAGCACGACGACCTCGTCGACAACGCCGACTAGCACGTCATCGAGTACGACGAGCACGAGCACGACGACGAGTACGACCAGCACCACGAGCACGACCAGCACCACGACCAGTACGACCAGCACGACGACCAGCACGACGAGCACGAGTACAACCAGCACGACGATGGGATCGCCGGGAACGGAGGTCACGCTGTTCTCGGACGGGTTCGATGGTGCTCTCGCCCAGTGGGTCGAGAGCGGCGATGGCGACTGGAACACGGAGTCGCTCCACTCCTCTAACGGCTACCCCGCAAGCGCCTCCGGCTCGCCGGCCGCGCACTGCGACAACTGCGACAACGAGTGCACGATAACGCAGGCGTTGCCGATCGACCTTCGGGGCTACAGTGCTGCCACGCTCACGTTGCTGCGCTTCCTGGACTCGAAGCTGGATTCGGGCGAGTTCGTGCGGCTCGAGGTCTGGAACGGCAGCTCATGGGGAACGCTCGACGAGTGGTCGAGTGACAACGGCGACGACGACAACGCCTGGCATGCGCATACCTACGATCTTGCAGCGTACCTCGGGGTCGAGGACGTGCGGCTGCGGTTCGTGACGCACGAGAGTAGCGGGAAAGAGCACGTGCATGTGGATGACGTCGTGCTGACGGCGATCCAGGGGGGCGGCGGCACCACCACGACCACGACGAGCACCACCACGACTTCGACGACTTCGACCTCGACGACCAGCACGTCGTCGACAACGACCTCGACGACGACTACGACGATGCCGTCATCGACAACGACCAGCACCACGACGAGCACGACGTCGCCGACAACGACCAGCACCTCGACCAGCACGACGTCGCCGACAACGACCAGCACCTCGACCAGCACGACATCCTCGTCAACGACTTCGACCACATCGACGACGACGTCGTCCACTACCACCACTACGCTCGGCGGCGGCGGTGGAAACGACATCGCCTACCGCAGTGGCCCCGGCGGTGACGCCAGCGGAACGTGCAAGGGCGATTGCGCGAGCGGCGGGCTGTCCACCACGTCGATCTTCGCGGGTACCGCTGGCTACCAGTACTTCGTGGCCGTCGGCACCAAGGAGGGCGGTGAGGCGGAGTACGTGGATTCGGTGACGGGAATGGGCGTCACGTGGACACGCATGTCGGACATGTGCGGTGGTCGGGCGCAGATGCAGACCCACCTGTTCAAGGCTTCCGGTACGCCGACGTCCGGAGTCGTCACCGCGGCATGGAACGATCCGGGCGACGTCCCGAGCGACGCGTGCATCGTCGTCTTCGCCTACTCGGGGCTTGCCGGCGGCGCGTTCGAGGGCAACGCCGATACGCTGAACACGAACGGCCCGGGCGGCGCGTGCGGCGGCGGCTCGGACTCGAGCAGCTTCTCCGGGGCGATCGACGTCAGCGGGCCGGGCTCCGTGGTGATGGTGGTTGGAAACTTCCGGGGCAAGGCGCTGGCGCCGGGCTCGGGCTGGGCGAAGACGTTCGACGTGGCGAACGCCGGCACGGCGTCGAACTGCGTGGGCATGGAACAGGTGTTCTCGACCACCGGTACGAAGACCTACGACGGGTCGCTCAGCGGCAGCACCGACTGGTCCATCCTGACCGAGGAGCTGCTGGACTGATGGCCGCTGCCTGCGGAACGCTCGCCTGCCGTGTCAGAGTAGCCCGTGCTTGCCGAGCTTGTACCACAGGGTTCGCTCGCTGATGCCGAGCAGCCTGGCGGCCCGTGCCTTGACGTTGCCGGTCGACTCGAGGGCACGGCCGATCATGTGCCGCTCCAGCTGCGCGACGGCCTCCGGCAGCGGGAGATCCTCGAATCGATCTCGTTCTCGAGGCTCGGCTGCCTCCGTTTCGATGTCCAGCTCGCCCAGGTCGATCGTCGGAGTCTGGCCGAGGACCACCGCGCGCTCGATGACGTGTTCGAGCTGGCGAATGTTGCCGGGCCAGGAGTGGTCTTCGAGCGTTCGCAGCGCCCGCTTGGTGATGCTCGGCGTCCTGTCCCACCGCCGGCGTCCGAAGAGGCGGAGGAAGTGCGCCGTCAGGTGCGGGATGTCCTCGCGCCGCTCGCGAAGCGGCGGCAGGCGAATCTCCACTACGCGCAGACGGTAGTAGAGGTCGGCTCGAAACGTACCCGCAGCAACCTCGGCTGTGAGGTCGCAGTTCGCCGATGCGATGATGCGCGCGTCGACGAATCGCGGCTTGTTGCTCCCGACACGCTCGACGATGCCGTCTTCCAGCACCCGCAGGAGCTTGGGCTGTAGCGTCATCGGCGTGTCGGCGATCTCGTCGAGAAACAGCGTGCCGCCGTCGGCAACCTCGAATTTTCCGGGCCGATCGGCAACGGCGCCGGTGAACGCCGATCGCGTGTGACCGAACAGCTCGCTCTCGAGGAGGTCTGCCGGCACGGCCGCCAGGTTGATTGGAACGAACGATCGATCGCTGCGCAGGCTGAAGCGGTGGAGCGCGCGCGCCACGAGCTCCTTGCCCGTGCCCGTCTCCCCCAGCACCAGCACCGAAGATCGCTCGGGCGCGACCCGGCGTATGAGCTCGACGACTTGCTGCATCGCCTTCGAAACGCCGACGATGCCACCCAGCTCGGAGATCTCATCGAGCTCGGACGGCAGGTGTCCATTGCCGGGCACCTCGGGCTCGCGGAATGCCACGTCGCAGTGGCCGTTGCCCGTCACCTCTCGTTCGTCGAGCCTGACCCGGCCGTGACCACTCCCATTGCCGTTGCCGTTTCCGTTGCCGTTTCCGTTGCCGTTTCCGTGGCCGTTTCCGTGGCCGTTTCCGTGGCCGTTTCCGTGGCCGTTTCCGTGGCCGCGCCCGTTGCCGCTCGCGGTTCCGTTCCCGTTTCTCGCCGGGCCGCCACTGCCGCCAGCACCAAGACCGTGACCGTTCCCGTTCACCGATGCCTGTCTCGAGAGAATCTGCTCTGCTTTCGATACGACGTCGTCTGCATCGACCGATTCGAGCACGGAGCCGCCGGCCTGATTGCTCGTCGCCCCATCCACGGCGGTCGCAACGTCACCATGCCCCAGGGCGAGGACGGGAGTATCGGGCAGCTGAGCCTGCATCGCGTCCGACACGGCTCGATCGTGCGCAACCGACGTTGTCGGTGTCGTGATGACGAGATCCGCACCGCCCGTCTCGACCAGGCCTCGGGAGGCCGCTTCGTGCGATACGGCAATCACGCGGTGTCCAGCGCCGCGCAGGCTGTTGCTCAGTGTCCGGCCTAGGCCTTCATCGTCGTGCACGACCAGGATCGTTGCGCGCATAGTCATTCCCCCCGTCGGCGAACGGCGGAGCGTGGATGGTGCTCCGTCTTCGCTTCAAGCTACTGCAGCAGCTGGCCGAGGCGGCGCCTCGAAGCTGCCGCCTGGCGATCGCGACGTCCGATCTCGGACGTTGCGATTCGAAGGGGGTGGATGCGTCTGGCGACTCTGGATCGTGTTCGATCGTGACGAGAACGATTCCGTCCTCATGGAGCGTGACCTTGTGGGATTCGAGACACTTCGCCGCGGACTCACTGCTGAAGAGCAGTGACCCGACGACAATCGAATAGGACAAACAGGTCGCTCGCATGGCTAGATCTCACGAGGTAGCGAGTCTTTTCAGGCGTCCAGAAACGCAACTTGTCAGCCAGTGAGCGCTATGACAACCCAGGTGCGGGAGGTTGCGCAGCTGGTGTGACGTTCGCCGTTGCCGGGGTGGGATCGGTGGGTGCCATGCACCCAAGCGGGGGGCAGATTCGGCCCGATCACACCCGAATGGGTGGTTCGGAACGAGGGCTTTCTCGTCCCATCTCGGCGGCTACGGAGTATGATCCGTCTGGACGCACCGACGTGCCGTTGCTATCGATCTTTGCGGTGTCCGCGATGGGGGGACGGTCGGCACCCGGCTGGAGCCGTGTATGAACGCGTCCCGATTACCAGGCCTACTCCTCTGCGTCGTGTCCACTGCGCTGGTCCTCGCGCTGGCCCGGCCGGCCGCCGCCGTCCGTCCCCACAAGCCCATCCTCGTCCAGGTCACGCACAACACTGTCGGTCAGATCTGGCAGCCGCAGATCCGGTCGAGCCGCGGTGACAGCGTCGTCTTCGTCTCCGACGGTGACGTGATGGGCCCGGGCACAGAGACCGGCCACCGCGAGGTCTACTACTACGATTCCGAGAGCGGGACGCTCTCGCGTGTGACGAACACGGCCGACGGCGAGAGCTACGACGCGACGGCCGAGACCGACGACCAGCACAGCGGTCGGCCGCCCGTGGTGGTGTTCATCTCGACCGGCGATCTCGATCCGAGCGTCGGCAACGACGACCACAATCCCGAGGTCTTCGTGTGGCATTCCGAAACGGGTCAGACGATCCAGCTCACCGACACCCAGCCTCCGGTGGTGAACGCCGAGCCGTACGTGAGCGACAGCAGCCGCTGCATCGCATTTCGCTCGAACGCCGACCTCGACGACAACGACGGCTCCGACGCCACCAACCCCGGTGCAGGCTTCGACAACCTCGACGGCAGCGACGAGATCTTCAACATGCGCTTTCCGGACACCGATTTCGTCGGGCGTGTGGTCACACAGGTGAGCAACGGGCCGGCCGGCACCATCAGCAGCCACCCGGCCGTCGGTGGATTCTGGTTCACCCGCCAGTGCCGTTCCACGGCGTACCAGTCCGACCACGACCACCTCGGCAACGGCTCGACCGGCCTGCACATCTACAACTACACGAAGACGTCGGGGCGCGTGGAGCAGGTGTCGATGCCCGGCGACGGGGTCAATCGCAATCCGAGCATGTCGGGCGCGAGTAACTTCGCGCGTGGCCCGTTCGTGATCTTCGAGTCGAACATGGATCCGATGGAGAATGGCGGTTCGGGGAGCTTCGAGATTTTCAACTACCGGTTGTTCAAGCCGCTGATCGGCCAGTTCACGCTCGATTCGGTCGACACGGCAAACCCGGTGGTCGCCGACGGCGGCGGCTTCGTGACGTTCCAGTCGCGCTCGGAGCTGATCGACGGCAGCAAGAAGGTGAAGGGCGGCGGCACGCCGCCCTTCAACGCCGACGGCAACCAGGAGATCTTCCGCGCCGACCGGTTCAAGAAGCTCGCCCAGCTCACGCGCACCGAGAACTGCGAGAACACCGACCCCACCAGCCGCGACACTGGCCGCGCCACCGCGTTTCGCTCGACTTGCGATCTCATCCCCGGCCACAACCCCGCCGGCGTCGCCCAGGTGTTCCACTACTGGGAGGTTCCCAGGCGCGACCCGATCTACCTGGCGTCGAACTGTCTGGTCTCGGAGGCCTGCTGCAACCAGAACAACGGATGCTACGAGCTGATCCTCGGCAAGAAGAGCCCGCGGCCCAGGCGCAACCGCACGAAGCCGCCCTGGGGCGTCGAGGGCACGTTCCCCTAGCGAAGCTTCGCCCCGAGCTCGGTGGCGATGTTCGCTGGCGGCTGGTGGCTAGCGTTGTCGTCGACGCCCGAATAGAGACCCCTGAAGAGCGTCGGTACTAGATGACGGCTGTCGCTGGATCGTCAACCTGACTGATTGCTCAGGCAGGCGTGATATTTGCCCTTGCCCTGCGCTGCTCCGCTGGATACCCATCAGCAGTAGGACGCGAAGGAGGCCGCATATGTCCGCAATCCTACCATCCACGCTGCGTGCAACTGCGCTGTCCCTGGGGACGGTCTGCCTGTCTCTCGCGCTATCGGCCGCAGCCGCCCGGTCGGCCGGTGCGCAGCTACCGCCGCCGAACTTCACCGTTGCCTTTCTCGGAGACCAGGGGCTCGGCTCGGACTCGGAGGCCGTGCTGCAGATGGTGAAGGACGAAGGCGCCGAGGCCGTCGTGCACGCAGGCGACTTCGACTACGACGACGATCCACAGGCCTGGGACGACCAGATCAACGACATCCTCGGGCCGAACTTCCCGTACTTCGCAGCGGTCGGCAATCACGACGACGGCGACTTCTATGGTTCGGGCGGCTATCAGGAGTTCCTCGAGGCGCGGATGAACCGCATCGGCGTGAGCTGGGACGGCGACCTGGGCGTCATGTCGTGGCATCGCTACGGCGGCATCTCGTTCGTGCTGACCGCGCCCGATGTGTTCGGCGATGGCGACGGTCTGCACGACGAGTACATCCGCGACCAGTTCGCCGGCGACACGGCGGCCTGGCGCGTGAGCTGCTTCCACAAGAACATGAACAAGATGCAGGTCGGCGGAAAGGGCGACGAGGCGGGCTGGGGCGTCTACGAGGAGTCGCGGCGGGCCGGCGCCATCATCGCGACCGGTCACGAGCACTCCTACTCGCGCACCCACCTCATGTCGGACATGGACGATCAGGTGATCGCCAGCACCGGCAATACTCTCACCCTGCGATCCGACGATCCGGGCACGGGCAACGACGAGGGGCGAACGTTCGCGGTGGTGTCGGGACTGGCCGGCAAGGGCATTCGCGATCAGGAGCGCGACGATCCGTGGTGGGCCTCCATCTACACGTCGGATCAGAACGCTAACTACGGAGCGCTGTTCGGCGTGTTCAACTATCAGGGCGATCCGTATCGAGCCCACTTCTACTTCAAGGATATCGACGGCGTGGTCGTCGACGACTTCTTCGTCGAGACGGCACTGTCGGGCTTCCCCGGCAGCACCACGACCACGACCATGCCCGCGCCGCAGCCGGGCGAGTTCCACACCCGATTGCTGAGGGTGAACCGGCTGGGCAAGGGCGCCGGCGAGCAGGGGTTCAACCTGAGAAGCGACGAGATCCACTCGGCGGGTGTCTCGTACGATCCGCCGTCCGAATCGGTCACGTTGCGGTTCGAAGCCGACGGCTCCAGCGTGATGGAGGCTACCATTGCGGCGGGAGATCCGGGCTGGCTGTCGACGCGGAACGGCTACCGCTGGAAGGGCAAGGTGGGCGCGCACCCGGACGGCCTGACCAAGGTGAAGATCATCGATGATGGCGCGTTCCTGAGGCTGAGCGCCAAGGCGAAGCCGCTCGACGCTACCGGTGTCACGGGCGCGTCCGAGCTCACGGTCACGCTGGAGTCGGGCGGCGATCAGTGGTCGGGGCCGACTCCGCCCTGCGACCTCTCGCGCAACGGCAACGCGCTGAGGTGTCGGTGAGCTTGCGCCCGCTGCGAGCTAGAGCAGCAGGTCTCGTTCGCTGAGCTCGCCCACGAGCTTCATCTGCCCCGACCTGAAGAGGTGGTCGACCACGGCGAGAACCTCGTTGTCTCCCGACGTGATCTCCGAGACCGCCGTCACGACCTCGAGCAACGTCGTGTGAACGCGGGCGCGTCCGGCGATCGTAGTGTGGGTGCTGATTGCACGAGCTTCGTTCATGGCGTGATCCTCCCGCGGGGCAACTCTCGTCGGTCCATTCAGCGCGATGTGCGCGTCGTATGGCCTCTGAATAGTTAGACGCGCCTGCACCGGCTGGTCTTACGCTCCCGAAAAAAATACCGTCAAAGCGGGGCGATGGTGGCGAAGGCTGACGATCGGTCGCCCCGTGACGACATGGCACGGTTACTGGAGATCGCCGTGGTGGCTGCTGCTTATGCCGGCACCGGCTGGCTAGGGCTGCAGTTCCCGTACTTCGGTCGCAACGTCACGCTGATCTGGCCGCCGGTGGGGATCGCGCTCGCTGCGCTCATGCTGCGCGGTCCGCGCGTCGCACCCGGCGTCGCCATCGGAGCGCTGCTCGTGACGGCCGTGACGGGCACGAAGGGCAGCTTCGGTCTGACCATCGCGCTCGGCAACACGCTGGGGCCGCTCATCACGTCCGTGATGCTCACGCGCGTGCTCGATGTTCGTGGGCAGCTCGACCGCTTCCGCGATGTGGGCCTGTACGTCCTGGTCGGGGTACTCGGAACCTCGGTGCTCACGGGCACGGTGGGCGCTGCGGCACTCGGTCTGCATGGGCTCACGCCGGCGGCCGATCTGCCGCGAGCGTGGCTTGCCTGGGTAGCGGGTGACGCGGCGGGCGTCACGATCGTCGGCACGCTTCTGCTCGCGTGGGGCTCACAACCGGTGCGCGGCTTCGGCCAGGAGCGATCGGCAACCGAGCTCGTCGGGCTGGTCACCGCGCTTGCGCTGCTCACGACGGTGGTGATGGGCTACGGAGCCGACTTTCCATCGCTCGGTTACGTCTTGTTCCCGGTCTTGCTCTGGGCTTCGCTTCGGCTCGGGCCGCGCGGTGCCTCGCTGGCCGTCGTGGCGATCACTGGCGCAGCGGCGATCGGCATGGCGGCGGGCGTGGGCCCGTACGCAGGTGCCGCGTCGGGTACGGGGATGCTCTCGCTCTGGATCTTCTTCAGCGTGATGTCGGTCAGCGGGCTGCTCATCACGGCGCTGGTGGCCGAGCGTGATCAGGCCATCATGCAGAAGGAGCAGCTCATGCGGGAGCTCGATCACCGTGTGAAGAACACGCTCGCCACGGTTCTTGCGGTCGCCGACCAGAGCCGCTCGTCGACGGTCGACGTGCAGAGCTACATCGCCACGTTCGGTGCGCGTATCCGTGCGCTCGCGCGTACCCATGAGGCGCTCGCACGATCGGAGTGGGAGGGCGTGAAGCTCGGTGAAGTGGTCGACACCGTGCTCGCCCCGTACACGACGTCGAACGGGATGCGCGCCACGAGCGAGGGGGACGACGTGCTCCTGTCGCCGCGGAGCTCGACCCCGATCGCGATGGCGTTGCACGAGCTGGCGACCAACGCGGCCAAGTACGGCGCATGGTCGCGGGGCAAGGGCCGGGTAGCCGTCACCTGGGAAGACTCCGGCGGTGACGGGCTCGAGCTGGTGTGGCGCGAGTCAGGAGGCCCGACCGTCGCGGTGTCGCCGGTGGCCGGATTCGGCCTGCAGGTGATCGAGGGGCTGGTCGGTCACGAGCTGCACGGCAGCGCCGAGCTGGACTTCCAGCCTACCGGTCTCGTCTGCCGGCTTCGCATCCCACGCGTCACGTAGCCGGCGACGCGCGTCCGGGCGTCAGCACGCAGGGCAGCTAAGATCCACCGGCGCCTGGACCGCGAGAAGCAGCACGGTGAGCGCGTCGGTGGTCGTGATCGAGCCGGAGCCGTCGACGTCGCACACGCACGCCGCGCACACCTCGAGCCGAAGAGCGGCGCGCAGGACGACGAGCGCGTCGCTGGCGGTGATCACTGCGGCCGGTCCGGACGCAGCCACTACATCGGTGACGGGGTCGCCGCATTCACCGGCAGGCGCCAGCGTGGTCGACGTCGTGGAAGTCGTGGTGGGTGTTGCCATGGTGGTCGACGACGAGGTCGTCGAGACGGGCACCGTCGTGATCGTGGTCGAGGTGGTGGTGGTCATGGTCGTGGAAGTCGTGGTGGTCGCGTCGAGGAGTGCGAAGCGTCGAGCCTGTACGCCGTCGTGATCGCCGTCGGCACTGCGCTTGTGCCAGGCCACGACGAACGTCCCGTCCTCGGCGATCCCGATTCCTCCGCGCGCCGGCACGCCGACGTCGAACTGCGAGATCTCGAACTCGTCGGTGAGCGCCGCTCCCGACGCGCCGAACGCGCGTCCCCGCAGAGGGCCGCCGAGAGTCTGCCACACGGGTATCGCGTCGCCTTGCGGCGTGCACGCCAGCGAGCTGATCGTCTGGCTGCCGGGTGTGTACGTGTTCACCTGGAACTGGTCGGCAACCGGCTGGCCGCCGGAGTCGAACTGGCGGGCGAAGACGCCGGAGAACTTGCCGTCGAGACCGTCGAGATCGGTCCAGCCGACGGTGAAGCGGCCGTCGGCCGCACAGCACACGCGTCCGAACGCCTGGCTGCCGGTGGTGTACGAGTTCACCTGGAACTCCGTGCCGATGGGGCTCGCGCTGCTGTCGAAGCGGTGCGCGAACATTCCCAGGCCGTCGCCGTCCTGGTCGTCGCTGTTCCAGACGACGACGAACGTACCGTCGGAGGCCCCGCACGCATCCGCGTCACCTTGCTGACCCGTGGTGTAGCCGTTGATGAGGAACTCCGCTTCGTTCGGTCCTCCCGGCCCCGAGGCGTCGGTTCGGCGCGCACCTATACCGCCGTCGGGGTCCTCTGCCAGCGGACCCTCGTAGACGATGACGTTGTCGTGCAGGCTCGAGGGCAGCGCCTGCTGGCTGGACGCGAAGTTGGAGCCGACACCGTTGTTGTCGTCGACGAACACGACAGTTCCTCCGACCTGGAAGCCGGTGGTGTACGTGTTGATCTGGATCTCGTCCGCGTCCTGTGGTGTCGAGCCGACGTAGGTCCTGGCGAACACACCGGAGCGGTCGCCGTCCTGCTCGTTGTATCCGGTGTACAGGACGACGAACGAGCCGCCGTCGGGCGGCATGTACACGCGCCCCCTGCTCTGCGCGGAAGGCGTGTAGGAGTTCACCTGGAACTCGGCAGTCACGGCGGTGCCGGTGCTGTCGAAGAGGCGACCGAACACGCCCGAGGCGCTTCCGTCCTGGCTGACCTGTCCGGCCTCGATCCGCTGGCTCTTCCACACGACCACGAAGTCTCCGTCACGGTCCATCGAAACCGAGACGTCGCTCTGACTCCCGGTGGTGTAGGTGTTCACGTCGAACTCGTCACCGAGCGGCACGACCATCCGAGCGGTGCCCTCGATGGCGAGTGCGAGCGTCAGGGCGATTGCGACCGTGAAGACGGATGTGATCGACGTGATGCGCGGGTGGTGTGAGTGGTGCACGAGGCCCAGCCCTCCAGGGCGGGTAGATCCGCCGGATCCGGGCAGCGAAGAAGTCAGGACTCCCACCCGGCACCGAAGAGTATCGGAGACTCGCGTGGCCACGGCCAGACAATCCTGGCTCACGTGGGTGCCGCGCCACCTCCCTCATTGGTCGCAGGCCGCCGCTACGGCTTTCGTCGCTCGCCCGACGCGTCGCGCCGGACCCTCGGGCCTAAGGCGATCGAGGGACGTCCGCGTGACGCGCTGCGGCCGGCGATAACGCCGTCCAATTCGTAAGTCCGCGATCTTCGCGGGCTATCGAGCGTGCGCGGACCGACAAGCCGATCACCCGGGAACGCGGTTGTGCACTTGCCGCAGCGCAGCGTCGGCCGATTTCGTTGACGGCAACGCGGGCCAGCGCGTATCGTGACGCCCGTTCATGCAGTCGTCCACGAGAAGCTCCGTTTCGATCGATCGGCCCGTCGCGGCCTATCGCTCGTCGCTTCGCCGCCTGCGCGAAGCGAGCAAGGCGCTCGCCGAGTGCGTCGAATCGTCGGAGGGCCGGGGCCGCGAGCTGGCCACCGATTCACGCTTCGTAGAGATCTGGAGCAACTACAACAATATACTCACCGAGTGCCGCCAGGCGTTCGAGCTCATTCCCCCTCGTCAGCAGAGCCAGGTACCCAAGCCGCCGCGCGCGTGAAGGCCGCGTACCGGCCGGCCGGCGCGCCGGCACGGGTTCGCGCAAGGCCTTGCCCCACGGGCCGGCGCGCGCCGCGCACCTTGTCCGAGGTGACAAAACTGCCTGAATTTGCTAACTTAATTCGATTGACGGTTGTGGAGTGGGGTGGATGTCGGAAGAGAGTCGAGAAACCGAAAAGGCCATTGCGATCCCCGAGCCGGAGATCGCGACGACCATCACGCTGAACCCGACGAAAACACTCGACCTGTCGTCGTTCACCGAGGAGCAGCGGGCCGCGCTGCTCGGTGACTACACGCGCGGCGTCCTCGACGTCAGCCGTCGAGCCCACGAGCTGCAGGTGGACGTGGCCACGCTCGACAAGATGCTCGAGACCCTGGCCGGCACTACCAAGGAAGCGATCGACATGGGCAGCGCGGTCACGGTGACTCACACCCAGGCCACCACCGTCGGCCGCACCGAAGTGCTCATCGGCAACACTCCAGCGGCCAGGAAGGGAAGGCTCAGCAGGAGCCAGAAGGGCGAGCGCGACCTCACCCCGTACTACGTGGCGGGCGGCCTGGTCGCCCTCGTCGTGGTCGCCGCGCTGCTGGGGCTGTGATTGTCCCGCCTCCCCCGGCGCCGTAGCAGGCGTCTTCGCTCCAGATCCCGTTCCCCCCTCAGAGCCACGCGCTCGCTACGCATCCGATCGAAGAGCGCCGAGGCCGCACGGCTGTCGCGCGAGCTCGGCGGCACCGACGTGTACGTGAAACGCTACTTCCTGTCGCTGGCGCCGACCGAGCTCGAGGCGTTGCTCGACGACTACGAGCGGCGCTACGGCCACGAGGCGCGCAGCGGTACCGAGCGCATCCTGCCGCACTGGCGCAGCGGCACGATCACGATGAGCGGCAGGATGGTCGGGCGTCTGTACCGCCTGCTACCCCCGCGGATGCCTGTCGACGCGCGCTACGAGCTCGCCGAGAGGCTGTGGCGTCACGTGAGCCCGGCGTCGCGCGGCACGTTTCGCGTCGGGCCGGATGCGAGCACCGAGGAGGTGCTCTCGGCGGTCGCCGCCCACATGGATGCCGTCATCACCGGCCACGCGATCCCCGAAGAGCTCCAGCGACGGTTCACGTGGCTCGCCGCGGCCGACGTGCGCGTGAAGCAGGAGATCCTCAACCGCGGTTTCGAGCTCGAGAAGTCACTGGTGCTCGACGCCGCGCGTACGCATTTGCCGGTGGTCCTGCGACACATGCGAAGCGACGTCGGCGAGCGCACGATGCGTTTCTGCCAGGAGCTGAAGGTCGGCAAGCATCGGCTGGAGCTGCTGGTGGACAGGGATGCGTCGGGCGTGAAAGTAGACGATCCGGGCGGACGCGCGGGGGATCGGTGGCGCAGGGTCGGTCTGGCACTGCGCTCGTTGCGCGGGGCCGTCGTCGGCGACGTGTGACGTCGGCGACCGGGCGACGCCTAGCGCTCGACGAGATACGCGCCGAACGCGCCGATCGCGACGAGACATAGCGCCGCCACGACGATGACGATTTTCATGTAGCTCCCCTGGTCCTGTCGAGGTTCGGTGAGATCGCGACCCATCAGGTCGCGGGCATTGCCGTGCCTGACGGCGACTCTACTGTCGACGTGGCACCGAGCCAACGCTTGCGCGCGTTTCGCTGAACGCTCGTTCCGTCCGGCTGAACGCGTGTTCGATTCGAGTCGGAACCGGGTCTACGAGCGCGTGGCGATGGCCTCGGCCATGGCTACCACGCGCCTGGCGTTCTCGACGTGCAGGTTCTCGATCATGCGCCCGTCGACCGTCGCCACGTACTTGCCCTCGGCCTCGGCCTGCTTGAACGCCGCGATGATCTTGCGCGCGTTGTCCACCTCTTCGTCGCTCGGCGAGAAGATGCGGTTGCACGGCTCGACCTGCGAGGGGTGGATGAGCGTCTTGCCGTCGAAGCCCATCTGCGCGCCCTGGCGGGTCTCGGCCTCGAATCCCTCGATGTTCTTGATGTCGTTGTAGACGCCGTCGACGATGATCAGGTTGTGAGCGCGCGCCGCCAGCAGGCACAGGCCCAGGCTGGTGAGCAGCGGGCCGCGCCCCGAGCGGTGCGCCGCCTTGAGCTCCTTGGCGATGTCGTTCGTGCCCATCACCAGCACCTCCAGGCGCTTGCTGGCGCCGGCGATCTCCTCGGCGTGGAGCAGGCCGCGCGGTGTTTCCAGCATCGCCCACAGGCGCGTGGAGTCGGGCGCGCCGAGCTGCGCCATGCTCGATTCGATCTGGCGGATCATGCTCGGACCGTCGATTTTCGGAACCAGGATCGCATCGGGCCCGGCGGCGGCGGCCTCTCGCAGGTCGTCGTGGCCCCAGGGCGTGTCGAGGCCGTTGATGCGAATGGCGATCTCGCGGTAGCCGTACTCGCCCGAGCGCGCTGCATCGCACACCTGGCTGCGGGCCACGCTCTTGGCGTCGGGCGCGACCGCGTCCTCGAGGTCGAAGATGACGGCGTCGGCGGCGATCGTCTTCGCCTTTTCGAGCGCGCGCGCGTTCGAGCCGGGCATGTAGAGCACGCTGCGACGGGGGCGGGTTGGATTGATCATCCGGGCTGAAATGTAGGATCCGGCTCGAAACTTCAAGGAAAGTACGACCGGCCGGCGGATTGCTGACGGGCGGTGCAAACGTGAACGCGCCGTCGGCGGCGACGCCCGCTCGATTTCGCGCTGGTGCCTCGAAAACTCGCCCGTCCCGCGTCTTCGCGGGCGGCGCGGATGCTGGTACAGCGTTTGCTCGAAGACCGTGGGGGCTCTTCCGCATCGCACGCGACACCATGTGTGTTCTGCGCGGCGAATCCGGGGGCATCGGCATCTTGCGAAAGATCAGGACCAGACCACTCGACCGCCGCATCGCCCGCCTCGTACGGGTGGCGACGGGGCTCGCGCTGGTGATCCTGAGCTCGGCGTTCGTCGGCCAGGACCTCTACGAATTCGGGCGCTCGTGGCTCGACGACCTCACGGTGCGAACCGAGACTCTCGCCGCCGCCAGCAGATCGACGCTCGAGCGGGGCGACGAGGCGGTTGCCGAAGAGCAGCTCGCTTCCGCGACGGCCGCCGCCGGCATCGATTGCGCCTTCCTGTATGCACGCGACGGCGAAGTGCTGGCCACCTCGAGCGCGTCGGCGCCCGACGTCTGCAGCGCACCGCCGGCCCCCTATGCGGCCGGATTCGAGCTCGGCCGGACGCACTTCGCACTGTCGCGGCTGGTGGTCGACGACGGCGAGCTTCTCGGCTCGCTACAGCTCGTCGCCGATCTGCGCCCCGTGTACACGCGCATGGCCATCGATGGTGGCATCCAGCTCGCCGTGGTCGGCGTCATCATGTGGATCGTGGGAGCGTTCGTATCGCGGCTGCAGCGCAAGATCGCACGGCCGATCATCGATCTCACCGAGACGGTACGCCGCATTTCCGCGGAGAAGTCGTTCTCCGAGCGTGTCGAGCGAAACGGCACCGGTGAGGTCGTGACGCTGGTCAAGGTCTTCAACGAGCTGTTCGGCGAGATCCAGAAACGCGACCGGCAGCTCAGCGAGTCCGATCAGCGAATGCGCGCGATCCTCGAGAGCATTGCAGACGGGATCGTCACCACGAACTCGGGGCACACGATCGAGATCGTGAACAACGCCGCCGAGGAGATGTTCGGCTACCAGGCGTGCGAGATGATCGGCGAGAACGTGCATCGATTCATGCCGGGCCTGCGCCAGGAAGCCCGCGATGCGGATACGGCCAGGTACATCGGCAGCGGTGAGGCCATGATCATCGCGGCCGGTGTCGAGGTCGAAGGGCAGCGCAAGGGGGGGGCGACGTTTCCCGTCGAGCTGGCGGTGAGCGAGGCCCACCTCGGTGACCGCCGCGTGTTCACGAATACCATTCGCGACATCAGCGACCGCAGGGAAGCCGAGGAGGACAAGTCGCAGCTCGAGTGCCGGCTGCGTCAGTCGCAGAAGATGGAAGCGCTGGGCACTCTCGCCGGCGGCATCGCTCACGACTTCAACAACGTTCTCGGCGTGATCATCGGCAGCGCCGAGCTGGCCATGAATAAGGTGAACGCCGACAGCCAGCCCTACACGAACCTCGAGCGCATCCTGCAGGCCGGGTACCGCGCCAAGGAGCTCGTGAAGCAGATGCTCACGTTCAGCCGCCAGGCCGAGGCCGAGCGGAACCCGATCAAGCTCGACAGCGTCGTCGAGGAGGCGCTCAAGCTGCTCGAAGCCTCGTTGCCGGCCATGGTCGAGGTTCGTCGCAGCATCAACTCCAGCGCCGGCTGTGTGGTGGCCGACGAGACGCAGATCCATCAGATCCTCATGAACCTGTGCACGAACGCCAACCACGCCATGACCGACACCGGCGGCGTGCTCGAGGTGAGCCTCGACGCGGTGACGATCAACGCCGAACTCGTCGGGGCCCACTCGCAGGTACCGGCCGGCGCCTACGTGAAGATGAGCGTGAGCGATACCGGTCACGGCATCGACGAGGAGACCTTGCTGCGCATCTTCGACCCGTTCTTCACGACCAAGGGAGTGGATGGGGGAACGGGCATGGGGCTGGCCGTTGTTCACGGCATCATCGTCGACTACGGCGGCGCCATCACGGTGGCGAGCACGCCGGGCATGGGGACGCGCTTCGACATCTACCTGCCGCGTCACGAGGGAGCGCCGTCTTTCGACCAGGTGGCATCGACGGCCGCCTGTCCCGCTACGGGCTCGGGCCGGGTTCTGGTCGTCGACGACGAGGCCGCGCTGGCAGAGACCGCTCGCGAGATGTTGCAGGACCTGGGCTACTCGGTGACGACCATGGTGAGCAGCACGGCCGCGCTGACCGTGTTCCGTGCCCAGCCCGATCGTTACGACGTGGTCATCACCGACCAGTCGATGCCCGATCTGAAGGGTACCGATTTCGCGCAGGCGCTGATGCAGGTGAGGCCGGACATCCCGATCATCCTCGCAACCGGGTACAGCAAGCAGCTCACGCCCGAAATGGCGCTCGAGGCCGGCATCCGCGGCTACATCGCCAAGCCGTACACGGCCGACGACCTGCGCGTGGCGATCCACCAGGCCCTGTACGAGGCCGCGCCCGCGCCCGAGCCCGCCCACGTCTGAGGCGCGACGCCGCTACCGGCGCGCCCGCCGACCTTCGCTCTGTTCACATACGTAGTCGCAGGCGCTTACCAGCGCAGGCACGAAGCGATCGACCGCACGCACGCACGCGAAGTGGCTGCCGTCGACCTCGAAGATCCGCGCGCCTGGAATCGAAGCGGCCAGCTTGTACTGACGGGTCGGCGGTACCATCCGGTCGCGGGTGGTGATGACGACGGCCGTGGGCACGTCGATGTTCGACGCCCAGTCGTGCGACGAGAAGCGGATCAGCGCGCGTGTTGCCTGCAGGACGGTGGCCGGATCGGTGCCGGCCATCTCGCGGCGCGCACGTTCGCGGCGCTCGCGGTCGGGAATGCCGGCGAGCATGTTGCTGATGATGCGCTCGCGAAACGCTCGCGGCGCGAGTCGCGCCGACATCACCATGCCGGGGAACACCGCGCTGGCCACGCCGCGTACCTCGGGCCGGATGAAGTGGTTGGCCGTGGCGCACAGCACCAGGCCGCGCACGCGGTCGGGATGTCGGCTCCAGCACAGCTTCGCGATGGGGCCGCCCATCGAGTAGCCCACAGCCGCCAGCGATTCGATGCCGAGCAGGTCGGCCACGGCCATGACGTCGTCGGCGCAGTCGGCCAGCCGGAAGTGGCGCGTACGGATGCCGCGTCCGTGTCCGCGATGGTCGACCACCAGCACGCGAAATCGCTCGGCCAGCGCAGGCAGCGCGGTGAACCAGTTGAGCCGGCCGGTGGCGGCCAGCCCGTGCAGCAGCGCCAGCGCCGGCGCGCCGGGTGGGCCGGGAATCTCTCGCACCGAGATGCGTCCGCGGCCGGGAAGGTCGACGTCGCGGTCGGTCCACTCCGCCGGTTGCGCGGACGGACCGTCGGCGGCGCGATCCTCGAACGGTTCCATCACGAGACTGAAGTCTGCGCGTGGGTGGCTCGGCGCGCAACCGCAACGGCGCCGCGGTGTGAATGTGCGAGCAGCGCCGGGGCAGCCGCTCGCGTCGCTGGACGCCTGCGAGCCGCCCGCTAGGGGTCGGGCGCCAGGCAGGGCGCGCCGCCGCACACGTCGATCACCATGCCGCCGTTCTTGAGGAACTCCGACTTCTGTAGCCGGGCCGACGGCTGTCGGCGCGGGCACTCGTGCGGGTCGGAGTCGTGGTCCTGCGCGCACGCGAACAGATCGGCCCATTCCGGGTCGAGCGGGTCGATGACGGCCGGCGGCGTGTTGCCCGTGGGGGGCGCCGGGTTGCCGCTGTCCCAGATCGTCACCGCCGAGCCGTCGTAGGGGTACGACGGGATGGCCGGGATGTCGTAGTACGGCGTTACCTCCGGCACGACCTTCGTGCCGAGCAGCGCCGGCTGGTGGATGAGCGCGCCGTTGCTGCGGGCCGCGATCTCGGCCGTGAACGGGGCCACCTGATGATCGCCGAACGCGACCTGGTACAGGATCTTCTTGGCCGGCGTGCCCGCGTAGGTGTCGGCCGTGGTGTGATTGACGTGCCCGTTCGGGTCGGTCTGATCCCACATGATCTGCGCCATCGACAGAAGAGCCGCGCGGTCGAGGCCGTTCGGATACGTGACCTCGAGGATCAGGTTGAACGGGTCGAAGTCGACGCTGCGGCGCAGCAACGTGCTGTAGTTCATCCCCGGTACACCGAGCACGAAGCGCGTGATGTCCTGCGAGAACGCGGCGAGCACTCCGCCGAGGATACCGCCCTGGCTGTTGCCGTCGTAGAACAGGCCGCTCGGGTCGATCACCGACTCGCCGCCCACCTGGAACGCGGCGTCATCGGCGAATCCGGCAGCGTGCAGTAGCAGGCGACCGAGCACCATGAAGTTGAGCACGCCCTGGTGCTGTCTGTCGATGAACTTCGGGAAGTTCGAGAAGTCCTGCAGCACCGTGATCACGGTCGGCAGGTCCTCGTCGGCGAACCCGCTCCACGCAGTGCCGCAGATCACGAAGTTGTGCTCGCTCGAGAAGTCGCGCACGTGGCTCGAGCTTGTCTGACTCTCGGTGCCCAGCAGCCCGTGGCCGTACAGCGCGGCACGGCCCGGGATTGCCGGCGCCCCGCCCGCCGTGGTTGCGGCATACGGAATCAGGCAGCGAAAATCTGCCGTGAAGAAATCTCCCTCGTTCGTCGGCAGACCGTCGGGTCCGAAGCGTAGCTCGGAGCCGGGAACGCCGCCGTCGGTGAGGTACAGCGGCACCTCGTACGTCCCATCGACACGCCGGAAGATGTCCGCGTCGAGCGGCTCGTCGATCGTGTCGATCGTGAAGCTCGGTGCGCCCGCTCCCAGCACGCTCGTGAACGTGTCGTCTCGCATGTGCAGGAGGCGTGCTGCGGTGCTGGTCGTGCTCTGCGTCGAGAAGTCCCACGCGAGATACAGGTCGGCGCGGTCGATGCCGGCATCTGCGAGCGTGGTGAACAGCTCTTCCATGTGGGCGCGCCTGGCCTCGACCGGCAGCTGATCGGTCGGCGTGCCGTCGCGATAGGCCGCGAACACGGGGCTGGCCGCGAGCAGATCTCCCTGGTCGTCGCGCGCGTTGCGAATCGCGATGATGTAGCGGTGGTCGTTGGTCAGGTTCTTGCCCACCCGGATCATGAGTGGGCGCTGGGTTGCAATCGCTCCGCTCTGGTCGCGTTCTATCCACACGAGCTGCTGAGCTCCGGTCTCGGCGTCGATCAGCGCCACCGGCGCGTCGCTGGCCAGCGATGTGGCGATGTCGGTTATCGGGGTCGCCCCCGTGGTGCCGAGGTCGATCTGCTGGTTTTCGAACAGGGCGACCGGACCCACGCTGAACCCGTCGTGCTCGTTCCACCTGGTCGGATCGACGCGCACCGCGCTCGCGTTGGGCGGCATGACCTCGGCGGCCAGTGCCAGGCGGCGCCCGCTGGCGGCGCCGGGGTCTCCCACGCTGAAGTAGTCGTTCGTCATCGGGTACAGGCAGTAGCTCGGATCGATGGGGTCGCATGGCGCCGCCGCGGCGCTGCCGACCCTGGCCGCCGCCTCGCTCACGAAGCCGCTCGAGTCGAGGCCGACCAGCGCGATCAGGTTCGTACACTTCTTGTCGATCTTGGCCGTCGACTTGTCGTTGAACTTGGCGAGCGCGGCGCCCACCTTGTCGAGATCACAGGTGCTGCCGGCGCACTTGCCGACCTGCTTCAGCGATTTGGCCGCGAGCTTGCCCGCCTCCTTGCCGCTGGCCAGCAGACACTTCTCGTCGTCCGAGCCCACCAGCGCCAGCAGCGAGCCGTCGGCGCCGCCGAACGAGCGCTCCGCGATCGCGTCGACCACCTGGCCGCACGACGACCGGAATCGCGCCACCAGCTCGGCAGGCATCAGCGGAGCGTAGCCGGCCGCCGCCACCGCGCTTGCATCGACGCACTTCGCGGTGAGCAGGGCGTCGACACCGTCGAGCGCCGCCACCAGTTTCGCATCGAGTGCCGGGCACGCGACGCCGGTCTTCTTGAAACACTTGAGCGAGGCCTTGCCGGCCTTGTTGACGCACGTTGCCAGCGCCTTGGCGGTTGCGCGCTGGCAGTCGACGGCGGGGTCCGGTGCGGCAACAGCGGTCGAGGCGAACGCCGCGCTGAGCGACAGGGTCGCGACGAGCGACGACATGCGAGCGTACCGTGGCAGCGAGAACGTCATGGACTCCCTCCTGGTCGGTGCCGCGGCCCATGGCCGCTGCGTGTGGCCCCAGTTGTGACCGCGTTCCGCGGCTAACCCCAGCCAGCGCGGGCCGGCGTGTGCCGACGGCTGCACCCGATCGGGTGAGCGAGCTCGAAACGGGCAGGTAGGGTGGGGCCGGGACGGCTGGTCGACCGTTCAGTCGCCGAACCGGATGCGCCAGTTCAGCTCCACGCGGTTGATGACCGCCGGGTAGACCACCGCGCGGCGGAACGGGTCGATGATGCGCATGTAGGTGGCGGTCCAGGGCCCGATCGGCTTCACGTAGATCGCCCAGTACAGACGGTAGCCCGTCATCGTGCGGCGAATCGCCATGCACGAGAACGCGTGCACGGTGGCGTTGCGTACCTCGCTGAGCGCTTCTCCGGGGAACACGTACACCACCGTGAACATCCCGTCGTCGGTGCCGGGCTCGACCAGCGAGCGTGCCCGGTCGTCGTCGGTGAGGCGGTTGGTGTAGTACTCGTCCGTCCAGCGATCGGTCGAGGCGTCCCAGCCGAACAACCGGCCGAGACCCCTGCGGATCGCGAACAGCGCTCGCACCGCGGCGCCGGCGGTGGCGGCCGCCTGGGCCGTGAAGCACTTGCGCACGTCTTCCATCGTACGGTCGGGCCCGCCGCCCTCGAGCTCGGCCAGCCACACGTCATGGAGCTGCACGTCGGCGAGGAACGAGTGCGTTCTCAGCTCGAGCTGACGGTACTCGGTGGGGTCGGCTTGCACTGGAAATGGTCGCGGCGTTCGAGGCGGCGCCCGGAGAACGTAGCGGGTGTACCGGGCTGGACAAAGGGCCGCCGGACGGTGCCCGGCAAGCTCGGAGATTTTCCTGTATCACTACCGGCATGAGTACCGGTGTCGAGGTAATTTCGGCTACGAGGCTGGCGCTGGCGTTCGTCCCGGTGGCGGCCGCTCTGGTGGTGCTGCACCGCTGGTCGGCCGGCGAGCGCGACGCGCTGCGGGCGGTCGTACGCATGCTGCTGCAGCTGATGCTCATCGGTTACGTGCTCGCCTACATATTCGAGACCGACCGGGCGGCGCTCATCGGTGTAGTGCTCACCGTGATGCTCGTGGCCGCGAGCTGGATCGCGCTGCGCCCGCTGGCACGCAAGCATCCGCGTCTGTACCTGAGAGCCGGTGCGGCGATCGCGCTCGGCGGCGGGCTCACGCTCGCGCTGGTCACACAGGGCGTACTCGTGCTCGATCCTTGGTTCTGGCCGCGCTACATGGTGCCGCTGGCCGGGATGATCTTCGCGAACGCGATGAACGCGGTGAGCCTGTCGGCCGAGCGCCTCGACGTGGAGATGTCGCGCGGTACCGACTACGGTGACGCCCGGCGCATCGCGCTCGGCGCGGCCATGATTCCCGTGGTCAACTCGCTGTTCGCCGTCGGGCTGGTGTCGTTGCCCGGCATGATGACCGGGCAGATCCTGTCCGGCATCTCACCGCTGATTGCGGCCCGCTATCAGATCATGGTGATGTGCATGATCTTCGGCTCGGCGGCTCTGTCGGCGGCCTGCTATCTGAGGCTCATGAAGTCGTACGTCGAAGAATCCGGCTAGATCAGCTCGTAGTCGTCCAGGTCGGGCTCCCGGGTCCACTTCCAGTAGTCGACCAGCCGCCACGGTGACGTCGTGGTCACGCGCCCCTTGCTGTTCTTGTACCAGCTGTCCATCCCGGGGTGCGACCAGACCATCTTCGCCAGCGTTTCTTGCAGACGCTCGTCGAACGCGTCGTGCACGTCCTGCTTGCAGTCCATCGCGGAACGACCGCTGGAGAGCAGCGCCTTGATGCAGCCCATGATGTAGCGCACCTGACACTCCGAGTGGAAGATGATGCTGCCGGCGTGGGCAAGGTTCGTGGCGGGGCCGTACAGGCAGAACAGGTTCGGAAAACCGGGCACGGTGATCCCGAGATAGGCCTTCGGATCGTCGCCCCACAGCTCGCCCAGGTTCACGCCGCCGCGTCCGGTGACTCGCATCGGCCACAGGAACTTGTTGGCGTGGAAGCCGGTGGCGAAGATGATGGCATCGACCGGGTAGCGAGCGCCGTCGCGCGTGACGATCGCGTCGGGGGTGATCTCGGCGATGCCGTCGGTGACAAGCTCGACGTTGTCGCGCTTGAGCGCATCGATCCAGCTGCCGTTATCCTGCAGCATGCGCTTGCCGAACGGCGGATAGGTGGGGACGACCTGCGCGAGCAGCTCCTCATCGTCTCCGACCTGCTTCTTCATGTAATCGGTGAACGCGATGCGGATGCCCTCGTTGAGCTCGTTGATCGAGCGATCCTGGTGCGGCCATTCCGGGTCGACGATGAGCGAGGGGAGCAGGCCGTCCGATCCCGGCCAGAACAGCAAGAACCGGTACCAGCGCGCGTAGAACGGGAGGTGCTTGAGCAGCCACTTCTTGCCGTCGCTCACCTCGCGGTGGTAGTTGATGTTCGGCGCCATCCAGGCCGGCGAGCGCTGGAACACGTAGAGCTTCTCGGCCCGCTTTGCCACTTCGGGTACGAGCTGCAGCGCGCTGGCGCCGGTCCCGATCGACGCGACGCGCTCGCCCTCCAGCTCGTGCTCGTGCTGCCAGCGCGCCGAGTGGAAGGCCGGGCCCTCGAACGTGTCGAGCCCCGGTATCTCGGGGATGCGTGGACGGTTGAGCTGACCGACGGCGCTGATGACCGCGCCCGCGACCAGCGTCTCCTCGTTGCCGTCGCTCGACCGTACGACGACCTCCCACCGCGACGTCTGCTCGTCGTGGCGCGCGCTCACCACCTCGGTGTTGAATCGAATTCGATCGCGCACGCCGTACTTCGTTGCGCAGCCCTCGAAGTAGTCGTGCAGCTCGCCGCGCTGCGAGAAGAACTCGCCCCAGTCGTGGTTCGGCTCGAACGAGTAGCAGTAGAAGTGGTTCGCGATGTCGACCCGGCAGCCCGGGTAGGTGTTCTCGTACCAGGTGCCGCCCACCGAGTCGTTCTTCTCGATCACCGTATAGCCGATGCCGGCCTCCTCGAGGCGGATGGCCGCGAGCAGGCCCGACATGCCGGCGCCGATCACGACCACGTGGAAGTTCCGCCTTGCCTCGGCCGTCACGTCGTCGTCCCAGATCACGTCGCGAGCGTCGTCGCCGTCGAGCGCCATCTCCTCGAGCATCATGGGCACGTACTCGGCCGGCACCTCGGTGCCGACCATGAAGCTCATCATCTCGTGGATGGTCTCGGGCGACGGCGGCGGCGGTAGCTTGCAACCGCCGTCACGGTAGGCCGTGAGGATGTCGAGCGCCTGCCTGCGCACCTCGGCCTTGTCGTCGGCGCTCATGTAGCCCTGCGTCTCACCCATGATGGCGGCACCGGGGCGGATGCGGCCGCGGATGATGTCGACGTCGCCGCTGACGTGCACCATCGACATCATGAGCGTCGGGATGCTGGCTCGCTCGAGCGCGTGGGCGATGAACGCGTCGTCTTCTGTGATCGGGCTCGCGGTGGTCTCGATGTCGTGGCTCATGCTCGAAGCTCGAAGGCCCGGACGCTAGCACGGCCGCCGCCGCCACGCCCAGCCACCGAACGGCGGCACCGGAAAAGGGGACAGTCCTCTTATTCCGGGGAGCGGTTCACCGGGCGCGACGGCATCGCGGGGGGATGTCCTCGCCCTGGGACATGCGCAAGACCAGCAGGGCGTCGAGCGTCGTCATCGAGCCGTCGCCGTTCACGTCGGCGATGCGGTCGGTGTCGGTGCCGCACGGGGCGCCCAGCACGCACTGCGCGATGCGCAGCGCGTCGGCACGGCCGACGTCGCCGTCGTAGGTCGCGTCGCCGCAGGCGAAGGCGTCCAGCACCAGCGGCGGATCGGCGAACAGCTGCACCCAGCGACCGTCGAAGCCGCCTGCTTCGCGACGGTGCCATCCGCGCGGCAGCCATCGCCCGCGTCCGCGAACCGCGCGCACAGGACGCTCGTAGCGCCGTGCGAAGTAGTCGTGCTGGTAGAAGTACGCCGGCGCGTCCGCGCCGTCGGTGCAGGCATCGGCAATCCGGTTGGCCGCGCAGCGACCGTAGCCGGGGTAGGCGAGCGCGCCGTCGGTGAACTGCCCTTTCGAGCTCGGATAGTCGATGTAGCTCGGGCTGTTGCCGTAGGTTCCCCAGATCCAGTCCTTGGTCGGGTAGCCGGTGCTGCTGGTCGATTCGTGGTCGACGTCGCGGGCCTCGCGCAGGAACTCGTGAACGCGCATGCCGCCCGGCACGGCGTGCAGGCAGCCGGCCGGCGCCGTCTCGTCTGGGCAGGTGTTCATGTCGAGCAGGGGGTCGTCGAACAGGATCGCCACGCGCGATGCCGCCGTCCAGCTCGGGTTCTCGCCGCCGTCGTCTCGGTGGCCCGGGAAGATGTCGGCGATGTCCTGCAGCTCGTACGTGAGTCGAACCAGCGCATGCTCGCCGACGTCCATGCGCACATCGCGGCTGCGGCCGTGGCCGGCGCTGTTGCCGTACGGATCGTCGTCGATGCGGCCGGCGTTCCACCAGGCGACCGCCTCGCCATCGGCCTCGTCGACGAACGCGTAGTGAAAGCGGTGCTCGAGCCGGGCCTTTGCGTTGTCCGTCATCTTGCGGGCGATTCGCGGCCAGCTCTTGCTCGTGAGTCTCAGCTCGTTGTAGTGCGGCCCGACCCCGCCGGCGATGAAGTCGAGGCCGTCGACGTCGACGTTGTGCTCGGCTTGCCACACGATCACGTGACGTCCGAACGCCGTGTCGTGAAACGTGAGCCCGCCGCCGGGATCGAGAGTGCTGCGGGTCCTGTGGGTGCCGTGCTTGGTGACGGTCACGTAGTTGACGTTCTCACGAGGATCGCCGGGGCTACCCGTGACGCCGTCTATGCGGATCTCGACCCGCTCCCAGTCGTGGATGCGCGCCCGGCCCGACGGGACCTCCACGATCGGGTTGTCGGGGATGTCGGGCACGTCGTCCGCGCGGCCCTGCATCGCATGGTACACGTGGTACAGCAGCACGACGCTCTTGCCCGCCGCATCGCCGTCGGCCTCGAACTCGAGCAGGGCGGTGTACAGCGTCGGCCGGATCTCCCAGCGCGGGTGAGAGTCGGCGCGACCGTCGCCGTCGACGTTGCCGTCACGCAGGTCGCGCAGGAGCTCGCTCTTGTGGAACGCCCAGTTACGGCGGTTGTTCGAGAGATCACGATCGCCGTCGAAGAAGAATCCGGTGATCCAGTCGTGGCCGCGGCGTCCGCCGACACCGCCGCTGGCGCCGCCGTCGTTCTCGTGGGCGCGCTTGAGAATGATCGGAGAGTAGTAGTGAAGGTAGGCGCGCCGCTGATCGTTCGTGAGTGACGCCGTGGGCGCCGCCGCGGCCGAGGCAGCGAGCTGCGCCGCGTGGGCGGAGCCCGGCCGCGGCGCGAACATCACCGGCGACAGCAGTGCGAGCGCCACGAAGGGCAGCGCCGTGAGCAATCCGGCAGTGCGCGAAGCAGTCGTTCTCGTGCGCTGCGACATGACAGTGACGGCGGCCGGCTTTTCCCCTTGTGGGCAGTCGAGCTCGCCGAGTCGACCGACGCTAGCCAGCGTCGGCGCTTGAGACAAACCCTCAACCGGGTATCGCAGTCGGCTCTCACTTGACAAACCCCCCGTCGGTGAACGATGCTCGTCGGGCCGGTCGAGAACCGGCATTGTCTGGGGGGCCATGCTCGCTGTACTCGTCATCTGTGTCGGCGCTCTCGTTGCGGCGCTCGGTTACTTCGTGTTCGCACTGTCCTCGCTGCAGGAAATGCTGCGCGAGCGTCAGGACGCGGAGAACGGTCTGCTCGAGAGCGAGCGGCGCCTTCAGGCTGTCATCGACAACACCACCGCCATGATCGCCGTGACCGATCTGGAGGGGCGGTTCATTCTGGTCAACGACGCGTTCGAGCGAGCCCTCAGCCGGGGTCGCATCGACGCCGTGGGCAGGACGGCCGGGGAGCTGATGTCGGCAGAGGTCACCGACGCGCTGGCGATGCATCACGACGACGCGCTGGAGAGCCCGCGTCCGGTGGAGTTCGACCTCGAAATGTCCACGCTTGAGGGCGAGCGATGCTACATGGTCACGAAGTTCGCGTTGCGCAACTCGGCCGGCAAGCCCTACGCGGTGTGCGGCGCCTACACCGACGTCACGGCTCGCAAGCGGCTCGAGGAAGAACGTTCCCGCATCTTCGATCTCTCGCTCGACATGATGTGCGTGACCGGCTTCGACGGCTACCAGAAGGTCACGAACCCCAGGTTCTGCGCCGAGCTGGGCTGGAGCCTCGACGACTTCGCGAGCCGCGAGTTCATGGAGTTCGTGCACCCCGACGACCACGAAGCGACGATGGCGGCCGTCGAGAGGCTGGCCGGCGGCGACAGCCTGGTGGACTTCGAGAATCGCGGGCTCTGCAAGGACGGGTCGTACAAGTGGCTCTCGTGGCGTATCGCGCCCGACATCGAGGAGGGCCTGATGATCTGCGTCGGCCGTCCGATCGCCGGCCCCTCGCGCACCGCGGAGTCGAAGCCGGCCACGGCCGAAGGCAAGCGCAGCGAGTCGCCCGAGCGTGCCGGCCGCATCGTGAGCCTGCGCCCAGGCCGACCGGGCCGCTCACGAGACAGTCACTGACCGGCGCCGCCGCGGGCGCGCCTCGCTATCTCGAAAGAACGGTCACGCAGCTCACGCCGGGAAAGCCGTAGACGTGCGTGTAGCCGATCTTCGGCGAGCCGGGCACTTGCCGCTTGCCCGCACCACCGCGTAGCTGCAAGCAAACCTCGTGCACCTGGCGCAGACCCGACGCGCCGACCGGTTCGCCGTTGGCGAGCAGCCCTCCGTCGGTGTTGATCGGCAGCTTGCCACCGATCTCGGTGGCGCCGTCGCGAATCCACGCTTCCTGCTCGCCGTCGCCGCAGAATCCGTTCTCGGCCATGTGCATGATCTCGTGGCCGACCTCGGTGTCTTGGATCTGCGCCACGTCGACGTCCTCGGGGCCGACGCCGGCCGCTTCGTAGGCGGCCTGAGATGCCTGCACGGTGGGGCCTGGCGCGCTGTTCGCCGGGACCGATGGATGCATCACCTCGAACGAGCCGTAGCGGCGCGTCTTGAACACATCGGCCTTGATGAAGATCGGCGTGGACGAGTAGCGCTGCGCGATGTCGGCGCGGCACAGCACCATCGCCGCCGCGCCCTCGCTCGGCGAGCAGAAGTGATACTTGCGCAGCGGGTCGCATACCATCGGCGAGCCGGCGATCTCATCGTACGACAGCGCCTTGCGGCGCCACGCGTGCGGATTGAGCGATCCGTTCTTGAACGCCTTCATCGCGGTGCGGTGCAGGCAGTCCTCCGTGATGCCGTGGTCGTGCATGTAGCGGCGCGTCTTCATCGAGAAGAACTGCGGGTTCACCGCCAGACCGGTCTCGCCGTACCACTGGCCGAGCCCGAGCCCGGCCAGGTCGTCGCCCACCGAGAACGCGCCGCGAGGATGCTTGTCCATGCCGATCGCGATTCCGACGTCGCCACTGCCCGCCAGGATGGCGTTGGCCGTGCTCAGCAACAGGTTCCCACCGGTCGCGCAGCCGTTGAACAGGTTCGTGATGGGGATGCCCGTGAGCCCCATGTACTTGTTGATGGCGTCGGGCTGCAGCACCTCGAGGCTGCCCGTGCTGGCCAGCTGGATGTCGTTCCAGCCGAGCCCGGCATCCGCGATCGCGGCGTTGGCCGCATGCACGCCCATCTCCATTGCCGTCGTGCCCTCGTGGCGGCCGAACGGGTGGAGGCCGATGCCGATGATTGCGATGTCCATGTCGTCGTTCCCGCGGGCGGTCGGTTCCCCGGCGCGGCGCTCAGCCGTCTACCGGCTTGAACGCGAACGTCATCAGCTCGTTGCCGTCGTCGTCGTCGCGAAAGTGCTCGACCACGAGCTCCATCTCCATGCCGATCTCGAGACGATCGGGCTCGTTGACCGTCAGCCGTGACTCGACGCGGATGCCTTCGGGCAGCTCGATGTAGCCGACGCCGAACGGTGCGAACTCGGCCCTCTCACCGGTGTACGGCGGTGTGGGTGGTGGGAAGTGCTGCACCGTCCAGGTCCACAAGCTGCCGCGCCGGCTGAGCAGCAACTCCTCGGTCGAGGTTCCGGTGCAGGCCGGGCAGCTGTTCTGGCCGGGGAACGTGACCTCACCACAGCCGGTGCACTTGCTCGCGATGAGCCGGGGGCTGTCCGATGGCCACGTGTACAGGCCTTCCTGGAGTGGGATCCGGGTCGTCACGGCGTTCTCGCGCGCGGAGTGTTCCAGACGATCTCGGCTAACGCGAGGTCGGCGAATGCGCGATCTCGCGTCGGCCGGCCGTCGGCCACCGAGCCGGTCACGGCGTGCTGCGGCGTGTCGCAGCACATCGGGCCGATAGTGCTCGTCGGCTCGTGAGGGACGTACGGCCCGCTTGATCCACCGCCGCACCCCCGCTAACTGCGACTGGCTCTCCCCGCCCTCTCCGGCGGTCCAGCTATGTCGAGCTCGAACTTCATCCGCGTAGAGGGTGCCAGGCAGAACAACCTGAAGGATCTGCACCTGGAGCTGCCGCTCGGCGAGCTCATCGTCGTCACGGGCGTGAGCGGCTCGGGCAAGTCGTCGCTCGCGTTCGATACGATCTACGCCGAGGGACAGCGACGCTACGTCGAGACGTTCTCACCGTACGCGCGCCAGTTCCTCGACCGCATGGACAAGCCGCAGACCGAGCGCATCGACGGCATCCCGCCGGCGATCGCGATCGATCAGACGAACCCCGTTCGCACCTCGCGTTCGACGGTCGGCACGATGACCGAGCTCAATGATCACGTGAAGCTGCTGTTCGCGCGTGCGGCCAGGCTTCACTGCCGGCGCTGCGGCGCGGCTGTGAATCGCGACTCGCCGGATTCGGTTTATGAAGAGATCAAGGGCCGGCTCGCGGGCGATGCCGACGCTGCGGTGCTGATCACGTTTCCCGTCACGATCCCCGACAACTTCAGCGAGGAGGAAGTGCTGGCGCTGCTGGCCAGGCAGGGTTACGGACGCGTTCACCGCAAGCAGGGCGCGCTGCTCGAGGTGGTCCAGGAGCGAGCCCGCGTCGGCGCCCGCAGCCGTGCGCGGATCGTCGAGGCGGTCGAGGCCGCGCTGGAGCACGGCCGCGGCCGCGTGCTCGTGTATCGCCTCGACGGCGAGCGAAAGGCGGGCAAGCCGTGGCGCTTCTCGTCCGATCTGCACTGCGCCGAGTGCGACATCCACCATCGCGATCCGGTCCCGAGCTTCTTCTCGTTCAACTCGCCGGTCGGCGCCTGCGACACCTGCCGAGGCTTCGGCCGCACGATGGGAATCGACTACGATCTGGTGATTCCCGACACGAGCCTGAGCCTGGCCGACGGCGCGGTGAAGACGTGGCAGACGAAGCGCTTCCACAGCTGTCAGCGTGACCTCATGAAGGCCGCGCGCGCGCGCAAAGTTCCCACCGACGTGCCGTGGCGCAAGCTCACGCGGGCCCAGCGTCGCTGGGTGCTCGAGGGCGAGGGGCGACGCCGCAGCGGCAAGTGGTACGGCGTGCAGCGGTTCTTCGAGTGGCTCGAGACCAAGGCGTACAAGATGCACGTGCGCGTGCTGCTGTCGCGCTACCGCGCGTACAACCCGTGCACCGATTGCGCCGGCGCACGCCTCAAGCCCGAGTCGCTGCTGTGGCGGCTGGGCACCCGCGCCGACGCGACACGGGTGGTGAAGGCCGCCGAGCGCTTCCGCGGTCCGGCCGACGAGATGAGCGACAAGGCTTTCTCGGCCTTGCCCGGTCTCACGTTGCACGATGTGATGCTGCTGCCGATCGACTGCTGCGCGACGTTCTTCGAGCATCTGCACCTGCCGGCTCCGCTCGACAAGGCCACCGATCTCCTGCTCGACGAGATTCGCTCCCGGCTGCGCTACCTGTGCGACGTCGGGCTCGGCTACCTCACGCTCGACCGCCAGTCGCGAACCCTGTCGGGCGGCGAGGTGCAGCGCATCAACCTGACCACGGCGCTCGGTACGTCGCTGGTCAACACCCTGTTCCTGCTCGACGAGCCGAGCATCGGCCTGCACAGTCGCGACATGGAACGGGTCGTCGGTGTGCTGCACCGCCTGCGCGACGCCGGTAACTCGCTGATCGTCGTCGAGCACGACCAGCAGGTGATGATGGCCGCCGACCGCATCCTCGACATGGGCCCGGGCCCGGGCGAGCACGGCGGCGAGGTGGTGTTCGACGGCACGCCGGCCGAGATCGTACGATCGCCGCGCTCGCTCACGGGCAAGTACCTGAGCGGCGAGAAGAGCGTGGTGGCGCAGTCGCGCACCGGCGTCGCCGGCAAGCCCGACGCGAAGACTGCCTGGCTGGAGATCGTCGGCGCGTCGCAGCACAACCTCAAGAACGTCGACGTGAAGGTCCCGCTCGGACGGCTCGTGTCCATCACCGGCGTGAGCGGCTCGGGGAAGTCCACGTTGCTGCACGACGTGTGTTACAACGCGCTACGCAAGCTGGCGGGCAAGCCCACCGACCCGCCCGGCGAGCATCGCGCCATTCGCGGCCATCGCAAGATCGACGAGGTGGTGATGGTCGACCAGTCGCCGATCGGTCGCACCACCCGTTCGAACCCCGCCAGCTACGTCGGCGCGCTCGGTGACATCCGCAAGATCTTCGCGGCCGAGCCGCTGGCGCAGGAGCGCAAGTACACGGCTGGAACGTTCAGCTTCAACACCGGCACGGGCCGCTGTCCCACGTGTGGCGGCAACGGCTTCGAGCACGTCGAGATGCAGTTCCTGAGCGACGTCTACCTGCGGTGCCCCGACTGCGATGGCCGCCGCTTTCGCGACGAGGTGCTCGAGGTGAAGGTCCTGCCTGCCGGCGGGTCCGGCCACGGCACGCGTCGGACGCGGGCCACGTCGAGGTCGATCGCCGGGGTTCTCGACATGACGGTGTCCGAGGCCGTGGCGTTCTTCGCCGACCACGCCCGCGTGCGTGCAGCGCTCGAACCGCTACAGGCCGTGGGTCTCGGCTACATGAAGCTGGGCCAGCCGGTACCCACCTTGAGCGGCGGCGAGGCCCAGCGTCTCAAGCTCGCCGGACACCTGGCAAAGGCGCGAGGCGGAAAGGCCGGCTCGAGTGCCGGTACCAGGGGAACGCTGTTCCTGTTCGACGAGCCGACCACCGGACTGCACTTCGACGACATCGCCACGCTGCTCGACGCGTTCCGCCGTTTGCAGGAGCAGGGCCACTCGCTGGTCGTCATCGAGCACAACGTCGATGTGATCCGCGCCAGCGACTGGGTGATCGACCTCGGCCCCGAGGGTGGCGACGCCGGCGGCCGCGTGGTGTGCGCCGGTACGCCGCGCGACGTGGCCCGTTCGAAGCGAAGTCACACTGGCGCCGCGTTGCGCGAGCACGAGGCGGCGGCGCGTCGGGCGAAGCGGGCCGCGCGCAAGAAGCCCGCTCCTCGCAAGCGCGCACTGCGCCCCGTACCCGCCGCTGCGTCGGCCGCCGACGGTGTCGTGCGCATCGTCAACGCCCGCGAGCACAACCTCAAGAACGTAGATCTCAGTATTCCGCGCGGCGGCTTCACCGTGATCACCGGCGTGAGCGGCAGCGGCAAGAGCACCGTGGCGTTCGATATCCTGTTCGCGGAAGGGCAGCGTCGCTACCTGGAATCGCTCAACGCATACGCGCGTCAGTTCGTGCAGCCGGCCTCACGTCCCGAGGTCGACGCGATCTACGGCATTCCTCCCACCGTGGCCATCGAGCAGCGGACCAGCCGCGGCGGGCGCAAGAGCACCGTAGCCACCCTGACCGAGGTGTACCACTTCCTGCGGCTTCTGTACGTGAAGCTCGGTACCCAGCACTGCCCCGACTGCTCGACGGCCATCGAGCCGCAGACCGCCGAGGCCGTGCTCGCGCGCGTTCTGCGCACGTACCGCGGCCGTCAGGTCGACCTGCTCGCGCCGCTCATCGTCGCGCGCAAGGGCTACTACACCGACCTCGCCAAGTGGGCCGCCGGCAAGGGATTCGCCCGGCTGCGCGTCGACGGCGAGATCATTCCCACCGATCCCTGGCCGCGGCTCGACCGGTTCAAGGAGCACGACATCGATCTGCCGGTGGGACGGTTGAAGGTGGCGGCCGGCACCGAATCGGAGCTGCGCGCGCTCATCGACCAGGCGCTCGACCTCGGCAAGGGCGTGGTCAAGGTGGCGGGAGTCGCATCCGCAAAGAAGAGCCGGGCATCACGCGGCAAGGACGCGCTCTTCTCCACGCGCCGCGCGTGTCCGAGCTGCGACCGGAGCTTCCAGGAGCTCGACCCTCGTCTGTTCTCGTTCAACTCCAAGCACGGCTGGTGCGATCGCTGCTACGGCACCGGGCTGTCGCTCGACGGCTTCGACGAGGAGCAGACGGGTGAGGAGGCATGGTGGAACGAGTGGGGGGAGGAGCACGACAGGGCGTGCCCGCAGTGCGAGGGCTCGCGCTTGCGCCCCGAGGCCCTGGCCGTCGACTTCGGCGGTCGGTCGATCGCGGAGTTCACCTCGATGTCGGTGGACGAGGCCGAGCGACTGTTCCGTCGCCTCAGGCTTCGTGGTCGCGCCGGTGAGATCGCCCGCGACATTCTGGCCGAGCTGCGCTCGCGACTCGGGTTCCTGAGCGAGGTCGGTCTCGGCTATCTCGCGCTCGATCGCGCCGCGCCCACGCTGAGCGGCGGCGAGGCCCAGCGCATCCGCCTGGCCTCGCAGCTGGGCTCGAACCTGAAAGGCGTGTGCTACGTGCTCGACGAGCCCACGATCGGCCTGCACCCGCGCGACAACCGGCGGTTGCTCGACACTCTCGGCAAGCTCGAGGCCAAGGGCAATACCGTGGTCGTCGTCGAGCACGACGAGGACACGATCCGTCGTGCCGACCACGTCGTCGATCTCGGTCCGGGTGGTGGTGTGAACGGCGGCCACGTCGTGGCCGAGGGCAGCGTCGCCGACATCCTCGCCAACCCGGAGTCGACCACCGGGCGCTTCCTCGCGAACCCGCTACGCCACCCTCTCACTGATGGAGCGTCGGCGGTCGAGACCGGTAGCGGCAAGGTCGGTGCGATCGAGATCGCCGGTGCACGGCTGCACAATCTGAAGAACGTGAAGGTCAAGCTGCCGCTGGGCAGGCTCGTGTGTGTGACGGGCGTGAGCGGCAGCGGCAAGAGCACGCTCGTGCGCGAAGTGCTGCACGACAGCGTTCACGAATTTCTGAGTGCGAGACGCTCGCGCAAGCCTCGCGAGCCGTACGGGTGCCGCTCGATCAAGGGCTGGGAAGCGGTCTCTCGTGTGCTCGAGGTCGATCAGACGCCGATCGGCAAGACGCCGCGCTCGTGTCCGGCTACCTATGTGGGTTTCTGGGACACCATCCGCCGCCTGTTCGCCGAGACGCCCGAAGCCCGCATGCGCGGCTACACACCCGGCCGCTTCTCGTTCAACGTGGCGGCCGGTCGCTGCGACATCTGCGAAGGGCAGGGGCTCAAGAAGATCGAGATGAGCTTCCTGCCCGACGTGAAGGTGGTGTGCGAGGCCTGCGGCGGCGCGCGCTTCAATCCCGAGACCTTGGCGGTGCGATTCAAGGACCGCACCATCGCCGACGTGCTGGCGATGAGCATCGACGAGGCTACCGAGTTCTTCAGCGCCCACACGTCGGTTCACCACGCGCTCCGGCTGCTGCAGGACGTGGGCCTCGGCTACCTCACGCTCGGCCAGCAGAGCCCCACCCTGAGCGGCGGCGAGGCCCAGCGCATCAAGCTCGTCACCGAGCTCGCCAAGGCAAGGCCGGTGATGGCCGATCCGCGGCCGGGGCGTCGTGGGCGCGCGCCGAAATCGGCGCATGCGCTGTACGTGCTGGACGAGCCCACCATCGGCCTGCACATGGCCGACGTCGAGAAGCTGATCCACGTGCTGCGCCGCCTGGTGGCGGCCGGCAACACGGTGATCGTCATCGAGCACAACCTCGACGTGATCGCCGAGGCCGACTGGCTCGTCGATCTCGGGCCCGAGGGCGGGGAGGGCGGCGGACGGATCGTGGCGCAGGGGACGCCGGTGGACGTCGCGTGTACTCCGAAGTCGTCGCACACGGCGCGCATCCTCGCGGAGTTCCTCGAGGATCGCAGCGCGGCCGCCTGACGGCGACCTGCGCGCTACTTGCAGCAGACCACGTACATCGTGTTCGCGCAGCAGCTGCCCAGCCGGAACGACCACGCGCTGACGTCGTCGTTCGGGAACATCTGGAAGGTCTCTGCGGTGGAGCCGGCCGAGATCGCCGTCTCGCCTTCCTGACACGACACGACCACCAGCTCCTCGCCGGAGGTTTTGCCCTGCGCGAGCTCGCGACGCACGCAGGTTGCGAAGCTCGCCCCCGCTGCCGCCGCGCCCGGTGGTCCCGGCTCGCCGGCCGGTCCGGGAGGGCCCGGCAGGCCTTCGAGGCCCTGTGGCCCGGGTGGGCCCGGAGGTCCGGACTGTCCGGGAACGCCCGCCGCGCCCGGGTCGCCAGGCGGGCCGCGAAACTCGAAGCGCTGACGGGCCAGCACGACAAGTGCAGAAGTCGCGAAAACCAGTGCGATGACCGAGATGACTACTGAGCCTCTTGCCACGAACGCCTCCGTGTCATTTGGACGCGCCAGTGCTGAAAAGCTTGCCTCGGGTACGGCATGTCCGCCGTTACATTTATGAACGCGCGGGGCATTTCGTGGGGCATACCGCGCAGCGGGTGCACAGGCTCGTTCGCTGCTATCATGTCCTTAGTAAGGACTGAACATGTCTCTCCTTTTATACGTCATCTCTCCGTAGCGGGGGGATGCGTGGCGCGCTTGCGCGAGGTGGTGTGGGGACGCAGCGCCGGACGACGAAAACCGGCACCTCAAATTTTCTCCCTTACAAGGAAGGTTCTTGATGTCTGCATCGATGCTGGCGGTGGTGGTGTTGTTGAGTCAGGTGGTGCTGTTCGCTGCTCGCGAACAGGTCCACGCCGGGTTGCGTAGTCTGGCGCGAGCGATTGCGGGAACGTGCCGGCTGCTGGCGCGCTGGTGCACGGCGACGGCCACCGGTCTCCAGCAACGCAACACCGACATCCTCCTCGAAGTAGGTCGTATCCAGGTCGAGCACAAGATCGAGCGCGAGCTGCGCCGTCTGGACGGCAACCTCACTGGCGATCTCACGAAGTACACCACCTTGAGCCGCGACCTGACCGACCTCACCGGCAAGTTGCAGACCGACTACCAGGAGTGCGGCCACGTGCCACCCGATCCCGGCACGTGGACCGAGGCCGTGGCGGCTGCCGAGAACGTCTCGGAGCTCGAGGGCAAGGGCACGAAGAAGATGCTCGGCGACATCCAGAAGGCGGCGGCCAGGGCCGAGAAGTCGACGCTCAAGGAGTATCGCGCCGCCACCGCCAAGCGACACAAGATCCTCACGAAGATGGCGCCTGTGTGGAAGAAGGTGAACGGGCTGGTGGCCGACAGCAGCGAGGTGCTGTCGAGCATGCTCGAGTCGACGAAGAAGATCGAAGCCCACATGGACGAGTTCCAGAAGATCCGCGAGAAGAGCGACATCACGGCCCACATCCTGATGCGCTCGGCGCGCAACCTGTTCACCGTATCGACGCTGGTCATGCTCGTCGCGCTGGCCGGTGGGTTCATCAACTTCCAGCTCATCGCGCTGCCGATGTCCGAGCTGGTGCCGGCCGGAACGCGCATTTCGGGGATTCAAGTGTCGACCGTCGCCGCGCTCGTGCTGGTGCTGATGGAGATCACGGTGGGCTTCTTCGTGATGGACATGCTCGGCATCACCAAGTTGTTCCCACGCCTCGAGGGGCTTCCGGTACGCACCAAGCGCATCATCCTGGGTGTTTCGGTGCTGGCCTTGTTCTTCCTCGCCTCGGTCGAGGCTTCGCTGGCGGTGCTGCGCGAGCAGATCGTGGGCGCCGAGAACGCGCTGCGCCAGTCGCTGGCGGGTACCGTCACCGCCGAGGCGGTGAACAATCCGGCCACCTCCTCGATCCCGGTCATCGGCCAGGCCGTTCTCGGCTTCATCCTGCCGTGGGTGCTGGCGCTGGTGGCGATCCCGCTCGAGACGTTCATCGAGACCTGCGGCACGGCGTTCGTGTCGGTCGCGGCCCCGCTGCTGCGCGCGTTCGGCACACTCATGCGCTTGCTGAGCTACGTGATGCAGAGCCTCGTGACCGTCATGCAGTCTCTGTACGACGTGTACATCGCGGTTCCGCTGGCGCTCGGGCGAGTGGTGCAAAAGGGAATCGCGCGACCGGGAGGCCGGCGCGCCCGCGGTGCCGGCTCGCCGGCGGAGGCGCACGGATGAGAGTGTCCAGAGCAGCGACGATCGCGCTGGCGCTGGCGACATCGCTGGCGACGGCCGCCTGCAACGACAGCCGCGACTACGCTCAGGCCACGGCCGTCCTCGTGGACGTCTCGGGGACCTACTCCGAGCAGAAGAAGGACGTGGTGCGCTTCATCAAGAGCGGCGTGCTCCCCGACCTGCTGCCCGGCGACAGCCTGATGCTCATTCGCATCGACGACCTGAGCTACGAGCAGGACAACGTGGTGGCGAACGTGAAGCTGGACATGCGGCCCTCGCGCGCGAACGCCGAGAAGCTCGCGTTCGCGCGGTCGCTCGACGGCTTCGCCGGCGCCTACGAGAGCGCGCGCCATACCGACATCCGCGGCGCGATGATGCTGGCCGCTGACTACCTGAAGGAAACCGGCGCGAGCAACCAGAACATCGTCGTGTTCAGCGACCTGCAGGAAGATCTTCCCAGCGGTGCCACGCGCAAGTTCGAGGAGAACGAGTTCGAGAACATCCGCGTGCTGGCCATGAACGTCAAGAAGCTCGGCAGCGACAACCGCGACCCCGCTCGCTATCGACAGCGTCTGGCCTCGTGGGAGGAGCGCGTGCGCGACACCGGCGCCAGCGACTGGCAGGTCATCCTCACGCCGACCACGCTCGTCGACGTGCTGAGCGCGAACCGCAGCTAGGAGGCTAGCCCGGCGGTTCAGATCCGGGTCGAAGCCGCAACGGCCGCCCCGTGAGCCGCGGGTACACGAGCTCGAACGCCAGCGCACCTCCTATCATCGCTGCGAGAATCACCAGAGCCCGCGGATCCTCATCGTAGGTGTGCACGAGCAGCGTGCCGAGTGCTGCAACGCACGCGAACGCGCCTGCACCCGTGACGATCCTGCTTGCACCGATCTCGGCCGCCAGTCGAACGGCCGCCGCGTTGACGACCGCGAAGATGATCAGGAAGCCGGCGCTGCCGAGGATGGCGATGGCTTGCAGGTCGACGAGATTCGCGAGCGCGAGCGCCAGCCCGGCCGTCAGCATCACGCCGCCCACGGGCCGGTTCCAGGTCTTGCGCTCGAAGACCTCGGGCAGCTCGCCGTCCTTCGCCAGCGTGAAGCCCAGGCGCGCGTTGCCGTAGATCGTGGCATTGATGGCCGAGAACGTCGCCATCAGTGCCGACACCGCCACCAGGGTGAAGCCCACCTGCCCGAGCGCGGGCCTGGCGGCGGCCGCCAGCGCGTAGTCCTTTGACTGCTCGATCGTCGCCAGCGACACCGACCCCACCGTCACGATCGCGACCAGCACGTACAGGACGATCACGAATCCCACCGAGGCGTACAGCGCACGCGGCAACGTGGTCTCGGGGTCGCGAGCATCCGCGCCCGCGTTGGCGATGAGCTCGAACCCTTCGTACGCCACGAAGATCACCATACCTCCGGCCACGAGGTTCTCGGGGCCAACCCACTGCGACACGGCGAACGCGCTCGGATCGACGTAGGGGATGCCGGCCACGACCACGATCGCCAGGATCATCAGCTTGCTTACCACGACGTATGTCTCGTAGCGGCTTACCAGCTCGGCATCGAGCAGGTTGAGAAGTGCCGGTACGATGATGCCCGTGCTGATCAGCGCATGGATGAGCCACGGGGGATGCGGGGCCGGTACGAACGTCGCGGCGTACGCGCCGAACGCGGCGGCGTACAGCGAGATCGTGACGAGGTAGCCGAGCCACAGCACGAGGTTCACCACGCCGGTCGCGAGATCCACGCCGAACGCGCGATCGATGAACACGACGGTTCCGCCGGCCTCGTGATAGCGTGCCGTCAGCTTCGCGTAGGCATAGGACGTGAGGAGCGCGATCGCGCCGGCAATCAGGAACGCGACCGGCGTGGCCCCGCGTGCCAGCGAGACGGCCGTGCCGAGGACGGCGAAGATGCCGCCGCCCACCATGCCACCGACGCCGATCGCCGTGGCACCCAGAACGCCGATGCCGCGACTCACGTGGCGATCAGCTCCGCGGTGCGAGTCGGCGACTTCGGTCTCACGGTGCTCACGTGCGCGACGACACCGAATGGGCTCCGGTAGTGCAAGCGCCGCCGACCACGGCGACATTCTCACGTACGAAGCGAGCGTGCTTTGCCCACCCCGCGCCAGCAGCCGTGGAAGCTGTACGGCGTGTGGTGGTCGAGCAGCACACGCGCGACCGGCCCGGCAGCGATCGCGCGGGCGTCGAACACGGCCAGGAAGCTCTTGCGTGTCGATCCGTCGAGCGCCAGCGCCAGCAGCCAGCCGTGCTCGCCGGCGGCGTCCGCCGTGTACGAGGCGCCCGGTTCGGGTACGAACACCGGCTCGCCCACCTGGTAGCCGTCGCCGAAGCGAAACTGCTCGGTAGCGCCGGTGCTCGTGTCGATGCGCGCGATGCCGTCGTGGAACAGCGTGCCCGCCTCGCCGATGCAGGCGTAGCCGAGCCGGTAGGGGCGGCAGGCGTGCGCCGGGTTCACCATCGGGAACTCGAAGTTACCGTCGACGATCGTCTCCTCGTTCACCCGACCGGCGGCCGGATCGATCACGTAGCGACGGACCGTGCCGGGGTGACGCGCGTTGCCGGAGCGGCCGTTCATGATGGCCGCGAACAGTGGATCGTCGCCGATGAAGTGGTCCGGCTCATCGTATCCGATGAAGTCGGCAACGATCTCCCCGCCGCGTTCGTAGGCGTTCAGCGCGTGCCACATGAAGCTCGCCGGTGCCTCGACCACCACCGGCTCGGCGTCGCCGTTCTTGTCGATCACCATCAGGAGGTTGCCGCGCTCGGGCCTCCACTCGAGGCTCTCGGTGACGCTCTTCATGCCGGCCAGCAGCGGCAGCGGCGACAAGGTGAGCGCCTGCATGCTCACCACCACGTAGCGTTCGGTGGCGAAGAAGTCGTGGACGTAGCCGCCGTCGGCAGCCTTCACGCGCCGCTGGCTCTTCAGCCGGCCGTCGGCCCCTCGCACGATGACGTCGAGCCAGGTCGAGGCTCCGGTCGACCAGCCGAGAACGATCCAGTCGCCGTTACGTGCATCGGTCTTGGTATGGGCCTTGATGCTGCCCGGCAGGCGTTCCTCGTCGACCACGCGGAACGGGCCGGCCGTTTCCAGGGTGGCCGGATCGAGAGCGTAGGGCAGGCCGGCCTCGTCGATGGCCAGCAGGCGACCGTCGTGGAACGCGACGGTCACGCCGGCCTGCGACTTGCGGGGAAAGCCGGGCAGGTTGTCGAGCCAGCTCGGCGCCAGCGTGGTCCACGTGGGGTTGCGGTAGCGGCCGGCGCGCTCCTCCTCGACGTACTTCTCGGTGCGTACGAAGCGGTTGCGGTACCGCAACCGCCCTCCCTCGAACCGGAACGCCTGCACCATGCCGTCGCCGTCCAGGATGTGTTGCTTGCGGTGGCCGCCGCGCTCGAACAGCCCCGGACCGTTGCGATACAGGGTGCCGCGCAGCGAGGAGGGCAACCGTCCTTCCACGCGCGGCTCGTAGTCGAGCTCGTCGGTGAGCGAGGTCGCGAGCAAGGTCAGCCACCGGCGGTCGGCCTCGAGCGGCTCGCCGGCGTGCGCGACGGACGGAGCGAACGCCCGGCGGGCTGCGCCCGCGCCGGCGGTCGCGAGCGTCGCCGCGCCCGCCATGAATCCCAGAAGCTCCCTTCGTGTCGTGTGCATCGTTGTCGTGTCCATGGCTGTTGCCTCCCGGGCCGCGTCGCTGGATCCAGCAGAGTGTGCGCGCTAAACTTAACGCCGTTAAGATAAGGCGTGAACTTAACGCTGTCAAGATGGAGGGGCGATGTCTCGAAGAAAACCTGCGGGCGAGGCCACGAACGCCGCCGCGAAGGCCGCCGGCAAGGCCTATCATCATGGCGATCTGAGCCGGGCGCTGGTCGACGCGGCCATCGAGTCGGTCGAGGCCGACGGCCTGGAGGGGCTCAGCCTGCGCAAGGTGGCGCGTGCGGCCGGCGTCTCCCAGGCCGCGCCGTATGCTCACTTCGCCGACAAGCAGGCCCTGCTCTCGGCCGTGGCCGAGCGCGGACTGCGCGAGCTGTCGGCATCGATGGCCGAGACCGCGCGCGGCACTCGTACGCCGGCCGCGCGCGTGCGAGCCCTCGCGCGCGGCTATGTGCGTTTTGCGACCGCCCGGCCCGCCCTGTTCCGGCTCACGTTCAGCTGGGAGAAGACGGCCGGGTTGCGCGACGCAGCCCTGGCCGAGGCCGGCGCCGAGGCCTACGGCATGATCGAGCAGGCGGTCGCCGCCTACCGGGAAAAGGAGCGCAGCTCGCGCGTCAGCAATGCGGTCGCTGCCACGGCCGCGTGGGCGCTGGTGCACGGGCTCGCTACGCTGGTGGTCGACGAGATGATCGACGCACCGTCGTCTGCGGGCGAGCTCGAGGATGCGCTCATCGATCCCGTGGCGGGGTTGTTGCTGAGCGGGCTCTGACCGATGGTGCACGGCGGATCCGCGTTTCCATTGCGGCCCGTGTCGCGCTACTGAACCTTGGTGGCAGGGCACTCTCACTCGCCGGGCGCGTTGCTGCAGGAGGTTTCACGATGAAGATCGTAGCACTGGGTGGCAGCGGCGGAATGGGGCAGTACGCCGTCCGCACGATCCTCGGTCAGGACCGGATCGACGAGATCGTGATCGCCGATCTCGACGGTGCGGCGGCCGTGCGCTTCGCCGAGCAGTGCGGCCCGAAGGCCACCGGCGCTGCGGTCGACGTGACGGACGAAGAGGGGCTGGATCGCCTGCTTTCCGGCGCCGACGCGATCGTCAACACCGTCGGCCCGTTCTTCCGCTTCGGCCCACCGGTGCTGCGCGCGGCGATTCGCGCCGGCTGCGACTACATCGACATCAACGACGACTGGGAATCGACGGTGGCCATGCTCGAGATGCACGAGCAGGCCCGCCGCGCCGGGATCACTGCGGTGATCGGCATGGGCGCCAGCCCCGGCATCACGAACCTTCTGGCCGTGAAGGCGATCGGTGCGCTCGACACGGTCGACGAGGTGTTCACGGGCTGGGATCTGGGCGCGGCGATTCCGGAAGAGGTCAGCGACGAGCCCAGCGCGGCCATGATCCACGGCATGCACCAGCTCACGGGGCGCATCCGCAACTTCGACGGCGGCCGCTTCGTCGACGGCAAGCCGATGCGCACGCACGAGCTCGACTACCCCGGCATCGGTCGCTGCAAGACGTGGTCGATCGGGCATCCCGAGTCGATCACGTTTCCGCGCTACTACCCGGACCTGCGCAAGAGCGTCAACGTGTTCGTCACCACGCCGTCCAACCTGTGGGGCATGCGTGCGATCGCGCTGCTGGTCGACTCCCACATCATTTCCCTGGAGCGGGCCGCCGGCTGGGCGGAGCGCTGGGAGGGCGCGGGTGACGAGGTGAAGACCACCGAGCAGTACATCGAGGAGTTCGCCCGCTTCGACGAAGATGCCGGCAGGCGACTGCCGCCGCTGTTCGCGCTGGCACGCGGCAAGCGCGACGGGCGCGCTGCCACGGCGGCCGCGGCGGTGCTGTCGGCGCCGGCGCGCGGCATGGGCGGCGCCACCGGCGTACCGCTGGGGGTCGGCCTCGGCATGCTCGGCCAGCTCGACGGCGACCGACACGGTGTGTTCGCGCCCGAGGCCGTGATCGACCCCGATGCGTTCTTCGACCGCCTCGCGCCGCTTTGTTCACCGGAGCGGCTCGATTCCGCTGACCTGTTGCTCGAGACGCGGTCGTGGGAATCCACCGATCTCGGCGAGCTGCTGCGCTCGCGCCTGAACCCTGCTAGCCGGGCCAGTGCCGCCTGATCACGCCCCGCAGAGCTCTACCATCGTGCAAGGTTCGATCCCGAGATCCCTTCAGACGACGAGCGTACGATCGATCACCTGCCGTACGTTGCTGACGCTCGGCTTCGTGCTCGTCTGTACAGTCTCGCTGACCTCCTGTCGCGAACAGAAATGGGAGGTATCGAAACGGGCGCGTGCCCAGGACTATACGGTCGCTGCCGCGCTGGGCGATCTGGGGCACGGCACGATACGCGACCTCGACGCCGCCGACGTGCCCGAGCTCGAGGCTCCGGCCGGCTTACGGCCGTGCTGCGCGTTCGGAGCCGACCTCAAGGTGAAGCTCGGGGCGGTGCCAGTACCAGGCGTCGAGCTCGGTAACATCGTGAGCCTCGAGGATATCGGCCCGCATGTCTACGACAACGGGCTGGTATCGGTGAACGCGGCCGACAACCGCGGCCCGGTCGACGATGAGAAGAATGGTCTCGTCTACACCTGTCGCGGCGGCTTCGTCGACGTGGCTCACATACGCGACAACGCCGACCTGACCATGTTCCTCGTCATGGCGCTGGGCCGCATCATGGACGAGGGTGGCGAGATCGCGCTGCCCGATCAGGGTGGACGCGTCACGGTCCGTGTCGAGCCGGTCTCGCCGGAGACGCTTCGCCGTCACGGCCGCAAGCTGATCGCGACGAGGGCCGCGCAGTGGGTCGCGTACCAGATGTCGATCTGGCACGAGATCGCGACCTGGTACGGGCATTCGTCGATCGAGCTGTGGCCGGAGAAGATCTCCGCGTTTTCGCCCGAAGACCTGTACTCGAACATGATAGGCGTGAAGATCGCGGGTGGCATCACCATGAACAGCCAGGCAGCCAGCGAGGATACGTACAACCACAGCATGGACGCGTGGATCGACCGCGTGCTGGACAGGTTGCAGGCACTGCCGGCGCGGCAGCAGAGCGTCGACGCGATGATGCTCGTCGACGGTCTGTGGTGGGACTCCGGCCGGCGTATTCCCGACTGGAAGCTGACGAAGCGGCGCCACATGGAGATCGGCACCGAGGTCCACCCATGGCTCGTGCCGGACGCAACCGGGATCGATCCGGATGATGCCGCGGCGTTCGACGCATGCGACGGCGCCGGTGAGCCGCTGGTGCTGCGCAACCCCGGTGGGTTCGAGGGTGTCGAGTTCTCCACGCCGCTGACGGTTGAGATCGACCTCGACGACAAGCTGGCGGCGGTATTCCCGCTGCCACGCTCACCGAGCCGGATCGTTACACAGGCCGATTTCCCGACCGTCGTCGAGGCGATCCGGCGCGAGAACGCAGCCGAAATGGGCGACGACGCAGACAGGCCCTAGCAGTCGCCGCAGAGGAGGCATTACATGAACAATCCGACAACCTGTATCACGCGTGCCGCCGTGCTTGCGTCGCTGGGTGCGATACTGGCCGCACCGCTGCTGACCCATGCTGTCGCGGGCGACGCACCGACGGCGGAAGAGCTTCTCGCCGACATGCCGCTGAGCGACGATGAAAAGAAGAAGGTCATGGCCGGCGAGCTCGTCACGATCGGCCTGACCAACCCGACCTCCGACCGCGAGCTCGGCGTCGGGATCGCGTTCCTGATCAAGACCCCACCGGAGGGCCTGGTCGACGAGTTCGCCAGGGGAGTCGGATACGAGGAGGACGAGATGGCCACGGCATTCGGCGTGATGACGCCCGACGCCACGGTCGCCGATCTCGCCGACGTCCATCTGGCGCCGAACACCGCCAAGGCGACGCAGCTCTACCTCGATGCGGCGCCGGGCGACACGCTCAACCTCGACAAGGGAGAGATCGCCGCTTTCAAGGCGCTCGGTGCCGGGGCGAAGCCGGAGGCCATCGAGGCCGAGATTCGCAAGATGCTACTGGCCCGCTTCAACGCGTATCGTACGAAGGGAACGGCCGGCATCGAGCCGTACGTTCGCAAGGGCGAAGAACCCTACATGCCGGGGAACGATCTCGACCTTGTGGCGCATGTAGATACGAACGTGCTCGAAAAGCATTTCCCCGAGTTCTACAAGGCGCTGCAAGACTATCCACGCTACAAGCCCGACGGGCTCGAGGAAGCGTTCTTCTGGGTGAACTTCTCCATCGACGATCTGCCCACGTTCACGCTGGTCCACAAGATGGGAATGCAGGTCGGTGACGGCTACGTGCTGGGCGAGCGCCACTACTACGTGTCGCGCAGCCACAACGTCATCACTATTGCAGTCGCGGTGTATCCGGCGAAGGAAGGCGCGGTCGTGTTCTACGGGAATCGTACGTCGACCGATCAGGTGGCTGGCTTCGGGTCGTCGGCCAAGCACTCGATCGGACGCAAGATCATGGCGAAGCAGATCGCAGCGCTGTTCGAGGAGTCGCGTGTAGACGCGGCGAAGCAGTAGCGAACGCCTGGCGCAGGGCCAGGTGGCTACTCGAAGCGCAGCGCCTGGACGGGGTCGAGATCGGCCGCGCGACGGGCGGGGAACAGGCCGAAGATCAGGCCGATCGTCACCGAGGTTCCCACGGCGATGATCACGCTCGACATCGAGAACGCCGTCTTCCACTTCGCGTAGGCTGTGATAACCGCAGCCAGGCCGAAGCCGAATCCGATCCCGAGCGCGCCGCCGATCAGGCAGATCATCACTGTCTCGATCAGGAACTGGAACAGGATGTCGCGGCGCGTGGCGCCGATCGCGCGGCGGATGCCGATCTCTCGCGTTCGCTCCGAAACGTTCGCGAGCATGATGTTCATGATGCCGATACCGCCCACCAGCAGCGCGATTCCCGCGATCGAGCCCATCACGATCGTGAACAGTCGCTGTGTGCGCCGGGCCTGGGCGAGCAGCTCCTCGGGCACCATCACCTCGAAATCCACGGCGTCGTTGTGCGCTTGGAGCAGCAGGTCGGTGATCGCGGCAGAGGTCGGATAGAGGTCGTCCGACTCGGGTACGCGCACCGCGATCTCGGCAACGCGGAACGGGTCATCGGCCCACGAGAACCTGCGTATGGCGGACGTGACCGGGATGTAGACGTCCTTGTTGATGTTGCGCACCTTGATGACGGTTGCGCCCTCACCCTCACGAATCGCCTTCGCTTCCATCACGCCGACCACCGAGAAGTCGTTCTGGCCGATGCGAACGCTCTGGCCCACCGGGTCCTGGAAACCGAAGAGCTCGTCGGCGACCTCCGATCCGATCACTGCCACGCGCTTGTAGTCACGCAGGTCGAGGTCGGTGAGGAAGCGGCCGTCCGAGACGTCGAAGCTGGTGATCTCGGCGTACTGGGGCGTCGTCCCCACGACTTTCGCGACACCCTGGCGTGCACCCTTGCGGACGTCGCTGTCCACGAACTTGACCGGCGCGACCAGCATGCCGGGCGACAGGCGCCGGCGTAGTAGCATCGCGTCGTCGTAGGTCAGTCCGCGCGAGAAGCTCTGGGCCGCCTCATCCTTGCGGTCACCCGTCAGCTCCAGCTGCTTCACCCGGATGTTGTTCGTGCCGAGCAGTTTCACCTGCTCGATCGCTTCTTGCTTGGCGCCCTCGCCGATCGACATCATCGAGATGACGGCGCCCACGCCGAACACGATGCCCATGGTGCTGAGCAGCGATCGCAGGCGACGTAGCAGGAGGCCGCGAATACCGATTCCGACACTTTCGGAGAAGCCGAGCATCTCGTTCGTCGCCGCCGCTCAGGCGCCTCCGTGACCGTTGCTGCTGCCGTTGCCACCGGTATCGCGCAAGACCGAGCCGTCGTGCATCTCGATGATGCGGTTGGCGCGGTCTGCCACCTCGCTGCTGTGGGTGACCAGCAGAATCGTCGTTCCCTGCCTGTGCAGGTCGTCGAACAGCTGCATGATCGACTCACCTGTGCTGCTGTCGAGGTTTCCGGTCGGCTCGTCGGCCAGCACCAGCGGCGGCTCGACGGCGATCGCGCGTGCGATCGCCACGCGCTGGCACTCACCGCCCGACAGCTCGCTGGGACGGTGCTGCGTCTTGTCGGCGAGCCCCACGCGGTCGAGAATACGCAGGGCGCGTTCGCGTCGCTCGTCGGCCGGAACGCCGCCGTAGATCATCGGCAGCTCCACGTTCTCGAGCACGTTGTGCTGGGCGATCAGATTGAACGACTGGAACACGAATCCGATGCGCTCGTTGCGGATCTTCGACAGCGGTACGTCCTCGAGCGACTCCACCGGGGTGCCCGCGAGCAGGTAGCGGCCGCGCGTGGGTCGATCGAGGCACCCGAGCAGGTGCATCAGGGTGGACTTGCCGCTGCCCGAGCGTCCGACGATGGCGGCGAACTCGCCGGTATCGATGTCGAGGTCGACGCCGCGCAGCGCGCGCACCTCGGACGACCCCATCTGGTACGTCCTGGTCAGATCCTCGATGTGAATGAGCATCTTAGCGGCGTGGCGAGCGTGCTCCGATGACGACCTTGTCGCCGGCATCGAGCCCGCTCTCGACGATGACGAGCTCGTCGTTGCTGGCACCCAGCGAGACCTCGCGCTCGACGATTCCGCCCGGGCCGGCCACCTGTACGCGATGGTTTCCGCCGCGCGATGCGACCGCCGACAGCGGCACGGCCACCACCTCGTCGGCATGGTCCACGACGAACTCGGCCACCGCGGTCAGGCCCGGCTTGAGACGCGGGTCCGTGCCGTCGACTTTCACGGTCACGTCGAACACTTTCACCCCGCTGTCATTGCTCCTGGCCGACCGCTTGAGCTTGGCGAGCGAGCCGATCTTGAGCACCTTGCCCTCGAAGACGGCGCCCGGATAGGCCTCGAGCCGGATGGCTACCGGCCCACCGATCGTCACCTTGCCGATGTCGATCTCGTTCACCTCGGTATCGACGACCATGTTTGTGAGGTCGGGCAGGTAGATCAGCGGCTGACCCTCGAACGGGATCATGCCGAGCTGGGGCTTCTCGTTCGACCCCTCGATCGTCGCGTACACGACCAGGCCGTCGCGCGGTGCGTGTATGGTGGTTGTTTCGAGCTTGAACTTGGCCTTCTTGATGAGGCTGTTGGCACGCGTGACGTTCGCCTTCTCACGCGTGATGCCGGCGGCATACGAGTCGAGCTGTGACTCCATTCCGCTGCGCGCACGTTCCAGCGCGAACTCGGCGGTCTGCATGGTCAGCCCCGCGAGCTGTTTTTCCTGGGCCGTCGCGCCTGCCGAGACCTTCTCGTACGCGAACTGTGCAGCCTGATTGGCGGCCTGCGCCTCGTAGTAACCGAGCTCGGCCTCCTCCATCGTCTCCTTCGTGATGAAGCCCTTGTCCACCAGCGGCGGCAGCGACTCTCGCTTGGCCTTGGCATTCTGGAACGCCACCTGTGCCCGCTCGAGCTCGAGGCTCGCAGTGGCGAGATCGGCCGGAAGCGGCTTCTTGCTGAGCTCGACCAGCGCGAGCTCGGCGAGCTTCACGTCGCGCTCGTAACCGGCGATCTCGGCCAGCAGCCGGTCGCGTTGCGCCTCTAGCTCTTCCTCGGCACGGTTCTGGTCGGCCAGTGCGACCTGATGCGCCGACTCGGCTTCGGCGAGCTCCGCCTCGCGCTTGCTCGCGTCGAAGCGGACCAGCAGGTCGCCCTCGGCCACCTGCGTTCCCTCGGCGATGATGTGGATCAACGGCACGTCGTCCTGTGCGCTCATGGTTACCGAGTCGAGCGCGCGCAGGTCGCCGCGCTCGGTGATGCGGATGTCGATCGGGCCGCGCGTGACCTCGTAGAGCGAGATCTCGCCCACGCTCGTCGTCGACTGGTTGCCGGCGTAGTCGAGGCCGGCCAGCACCGCGACGGCGAGCGCCACGGCAGTGCCGAGCTGAACGATCGTGTTGCCACGCAACGTATCCATCGCGTTCGAGAGCCGCCCGCCGGTGCGCTCGTCGAGTCCGGTCCACGCCCGTTCGAGCGGCGGCCCCATTGTGGCCCGGATCGCACGCAGTCGCCCGTCGAGCGCTCCGAACGCCCGCTTGAGATAGGGCTCGACCGGCGCCCACAGCGCCGAGCCTCGCTCGGCCGCCGTATCGACCATCCTTGCCGTCGAGGCGGAGATCCGCATCCGCGTCTGGCGCCACTGGTCGCCGAACGTCTGCACGATCTCACCCACTCTAATCAAGAGAGATTTAGATTGGACCTCCAACTCTCCTCTCCAACTCTGCGAGGCCGATGTTGTAGTCTCGAATCGACCGCACCAGGTCGATCTCCGCATCCAGGAGATCCTGCTGACTGTCGGTGATATCGAAGTTCGTCGCCACCCCTAGGGCGAATCGCGACTTGGCGACCTCGAGCTTGCCTTCTGAATTGACCTTCTTCATCTCGAAGGCCTTGGCAGTGTCTTCGTTCCGCACCAGCGTCAACGCTGCGGCGCGGACCTCTACTTCGACCAGCCTCTGGACGTCCCGGAGCTGATCGCGCAGCCGCGAGTGCTCGATCTCGGCCTGCGACAACGCCTCGCGGGCGCCGACGTTTCCGAGCGGGAACGAGAAGACCAGACCGGCGGTCCAGGTTCGACCGCCGAGGTCGTAGGCTCCGCCGGGTGAGCTGGCTGTGGTGTTGCGACCGTACGAGCCGACCACGTCGAGCTGCGGGTACACCGAGTTGCGGGCGACGTCGATGTTGAGGTCGCTCTTGAGGAGCAGCTCCTCGATCACGAGGACCTCCGGCCGGTTCCGGACGCCCATCTCGATCCAGCGGTTGATGTCCATCGAGATCGGCTGGAATGCGAGCTCGTCGTCGGTCAACGCCAGGATATGGGATATGGGCAGGCCGAGAACGTCGAGCAGATCGTTCTTCGCAAGTCTGAAGCGCTCCTGGCTCTCGGCGAGCGTCGCCTTGTCGTCGGCCAGCTGGATCTCGGCGCTGTACACGTCTCGCTTGGTCACCAGGCGGCGGCTGAACAGCGAGCCGGATGCCTCGATGAGCTGGTGGTCTCTTTCGATGGCCTGTTCGGCCGAGGTGATCACTTCCGCTTCGGCGACCGTGGCATAGTATGCCGTCTTCGTGGACAGCATTACCTCGAGCACCTGACGGCGTAGCCGTGCCTCCTCGACAGCGACGTCGTACCTGGCATCGCTGATCGGTCGAGTGGCCACGACGAAGCCACCGCCTCGCAGCAACGGCTGCGTGACGCTGACGGTGAGGTCGCCGTCGTATTCGGTCTTGCCCTCGTCGTCGCGCATGAGCTGACTGAAGAGCGTCACCTGACCACCGGTGGGCAGGTTCTCGCGGACGAACGCGCTGACGGTCCGGCTGTCTTCCTTTCCGTCGCGATCGGGCTCGAACGTGGGGTCGTCCGGGTCGACGCGCTGCTTGTTGCGGATCGACGGGTCGTCGTTGGTGGCCGTGGCCGCGATGCCGAGCGTGGGGTGAAAGAACGACTGGGCCTGCGGGACCGTCGTCGCTACCGCGTCACGGGTGTAGCGGGCGACGTTCAACGACAGGTTCTTGCGCAGTGCGATCTCGATGGCGTCCTCGAGGCCCAGCTCGATCTGCTGCGGCAGCCGACCCGCGTTGTAGGCGGTGGCGCGCACGGGGCCATCGTATACCTGCACGGGCATGCTGCCGTCGACCGCATCGGCGAGCATCAGCGGCAGCGCCTCGAGGCGCGGGACCGTCACGTCGCTCGACGCGTCGTCGCTGCCGGTGATTCCCCACAGGGTGGGCATCACGAGGTCGCGTCTGCGCCTGGCCTCGTCGAGGTCGGCGCCGGCCGTGTCGGTCGCGGTGGTCGCCTCGGCTGCGGCAAGTCGCGTGTCGGACGTGACCGAGCGGTGCGGAAACCGCAGCTCCTGGCCGACCTGGATGCGGCCGAGGTCGGCGACGTTCGGGTTGGCCCACGCCACCAGCTCCGCCAGCTCGTCGGTGTACTCACCGTACGCCTCGAGGATGAGCTCGTAGGCCGTCTGGCCCGGCTGAACCTCGATGATCCGGTATTCGGTAGCGGCCGAAGTATCGGACTGCGATCGCGGCTCGGCGATTTCGGTCTCCGGCTGCGCCGCGGCCAGCTTCACCGGGCCCATCTTGTCGAGCAAGGCATCGATCTGGGTCGGCCCGGCGGCGGCGCTCGACGCGTCGCCGGTGCGGGTCGTCGTGAGCACGACGATCAGCGTGAGCAGTAGCATGGGTACGATCACGCTCGCCCTCGACCGCGGCCGGTCAAGCGCTGATACCCTGCTGGGTTGTGTGGATTCGGAAGTAAGCGGATGCATGACGGGTCAACCCCCAAGTCGATTCGGTGCGACCGAGTATAACGCCGGCCGTACCATTTAGAATGGGGGTTGAGCATGGTATCCGACGATCGGCACCCGTCAGTGCTCGTCGCCGCCCCGGATGGGGTGAACAGGGGCTGCCATTCAGGTGTAGACATGAGTCATGACCCCCCAACTCGGGCGATCGGCCACCTGATCGGTCGCCGGTCGCGCACGTGTCGAACGATTTTTTTACTCCGCTTCGATCTCCGTCTTGGGGGTTAGCTTCACTTTCACGCCGAGCATCACGACCGAGTTGGCCGATGCGTCGACCTCTTCGATCTGCGCTTCCAGCGTCGCGTGGTTGGCGCGTATATCCATCTCTTCGACGATCTCGAGCTTCGACGCTGCGAATCCGTCCGTGCCGCCGGGTGCGCCCTTCACCTCGATGACCTGGCCCTGCTTGAGAGCCGCGAACTCCAGCGGCATGCCGCCGGGCTGCTCGAAGCGGGTGTCGGCCGACGTTACAACCTTGATGCCGAGCACCGTGACGGCCTTGGTCTCGGCATCGATGGCCTGGATCGCGCCCTCGAACTTGGAAGCGCCCGCGAAGCGCAGGACCTCGATCTCGTCGGCCAGTACCATCCGGGCGCCAAGCGCGCGGCCCTCGACCTCGATCATCATGCCGACCTCCATCTCTCCGGCGTTTCGTGGCGCCGGCCCGGCCCAGGCCACGGCCGCGATGAGCAGCAGTGCGCAGCCGGCGATCGCGCCTCGCCGTGAGATGAGGTTGGGGTTGATCATGATGCTTCTTCCAGCGCTGGTGCGTGAAATCACGCGTGCAGGGCACTGGCCTGGCTTTGCCAGTCGGGTCACCGGACCCAGCCCTGCGGGCCCTGTCTCGTGGGCTGCGGACGTTGTTCGTGGCCGGTCTCTTTGGCCGTATTGCTGCCAGATCCCTGTACTTCGAGCGGACCGTACGCCGAAGGCGGCTCCGCCGTGCCGCCAATAGGTACTCTTTCGGACTGGGGAGTGTCAAGGGAACGTAAATATTTGAATCCACGTTCTTTTTAGTTCGTCGGGCGGTCACGACCCGAGGACGAGGGCGGTTCTGGCTCAGCGTGAACACACACACCTCGGCACGAGCTCCGGTGGTGCGGCGGATTTCCTTAAACCCTTGAAGGCAGAGGGGATTGGCCATTTGGGGGTGGGGGAATATGCCCATGTCGATGCACGGTGGAGCGGGATTCGAACGTCAACCCGGAGCAAGCGCACGTGATTGTGCCGCGCATGTGTGCTCCGACGCAACCACGATGAAGGGTGGGTGAATTTTACCCATCTGGGGGAAGACAATCAGCGAGCATTGGTCTAGAGTTGCGCCAGCCGGTGGGTGAAGTCCCACGCCATACCACGTTGAGACACGAGCAACGCCTCCCTTTCCTCTTACGCTCGGCGCCCGGGCGGGCGCAGACGCCGGCACGAGCCGAGGAGGGGTCGACCCGGTTCCCGATGGGACGGGGTCGCGTGCGGTTGCCGGCGCGCGTCGGGCACGGGGGAGCATCGTGAAGCAGAACATCAAGCCGGCCCAGGGAAAGCTCGCAGTGCTGCTGCCGGGCATGGGCGCCGTTGCCACAACGTTCATCGCGGGCGTGATGAGGATTCGCAAGGGACTGTCCGAGCCCGTCGGATCGCTCACCCAGCTGGGGACGGCACGACTCGGCAAGCGTACCGAGGATCGCGTCCCGAAGATCAGCGAGCTGGTCGACCTGGCCGGTCTCGACAATCTCGTGTTCGGCGGCTGGGACATCTTCTCCGACGATTGCTACACGGCGGCTCGCACGGCCGGCGTTCTCGATCGTGACGATCTCGAGCCCATCAAGGACGAGCTGGCGGCCATCCGACCGATGCCGGCCGTGTTCGACCAGGAATGGGTGAAGCGACTGACGCCGAAGCACGTGAAGTCGGCGCCGACGAAGTGGGACCTCGCCCAGCAGCTCATCGAGGACATTCATCGGTTCATCGCCGACAACGGTTGCGACCGAGCGGTCGCCGTGTGGTGTGGCAGCACCGAGGTCCTGGCCGAGGTCGCCGACGTCCATGAGACGGCGACCCGTTTCGAGGCCGGGCTCAAGGCCAACGACGAGCGCATCAGCCCGGCGATGATCTACGCCTACGCTCACATCAAGGCCGGCGTGCCCTATGCCAACGGCGCGCCGAACGTGGCTTGCGACCTTCCCGCCATCATCGAGCTCGCCGTCAAGCATCGTGTGCCCATCGCCGGCAAGGACTTCAAGACCGGCCAGACCCTGATGAAGACCATCCTCGGACCGGGCTTGAAGGCACGGCTGCTGGGTCTGAACGGCTGGTACTCCACGAACATTCTCGGCAATCGCGACGGTGAGGTTCTCGACGACCCCGGCAGCTTCAAGTCGAAGGAGAGCACGAAGCTCTCCGTGCTCGACACGCTGCTGCAGCCCGACAAGTACCCGCAGCTGTACGGAAACTACGAGCACAAGGTCCGCATCGACTACTACCCGCCCAGGGGTGACAGCAAGGAAGGCTGGGACAACATCGACATCTTCGGATGGCTCGGCTACCCGATGCAGATCAAGATCAATTTCCTGTGTCGCGACAGCATCCTCGCCGCTCCGGTGGTGCTGGACCTGGTCCTGTTCATGGACCTGTCGCGTCGAGCCGGGTTCTACGGCATCCAGGAGTGGCTCAGCTTCTACTTCAAGTGTCCGCAGGTGGCAGAAGGCCTGTATCCCGAGCACGATCTGTTCATCCAGCTCATCAAGCTCAAGAACACCCTGCGTCACATCGCGGGGGAAGAGCTCGTGACCCACCTCGGGCTCGACTACTACTACGACAACTGACGCCCGGGCGCGCGCTGCATGATCGACCTGGGGCGCACCCGAGAGCAGATGCTCGCCGAGATCGCGGCGTGTGACGATGCCGTCCCGGACGCGGTCGAGCACCCGTCCGACCCGCGATTCCTGATGTCGCCGCAGGCCCGCCTGACGATGAAGGGCCACACCCGCGAGGAGCTGCTGGCGCCGCTGCGCACGGCGTTGCGCAAGCGATTCAGGGGCGTCTCCCACGATCACCTGATGCACGATCTGGTGTACGTCCTGAAGAAGGGCCTCGGCAACGCCTACAAGCGCGGAAATCTCGCCGATCCGAGCCGGTGGATCACGCTCGACGTCGTGGCAACCGATCGCGGCGCGATGTTCTCCGTGTCCGACGACGGTGAGGGCTTCGACGTTGCAGGCACCCACCAGCGCTTCCTGCGCGAGCAGCAGTACTACACGCACGGCGGCTCCGGCCTGACGACGTTCGAGAAGTCGCGCTCGGTCGTCAGCTACGCCGACGGCGGCCGTACCTTGCTCGTGCGATTCCTGTGCAACCCCGAGCCCGGCGTCGCCGCGGGCCCGCCGACCGAGGCAGGAAGTTTCGGGCCCGCCGCCGACGGAGCGCTGGTCAAGTCGGCGCTGGCGGCACTGCCCGCATTCCGACGTGTGCGCAGCCGCATGGAGTCGTGCTCGGTATACGTCCCGAAGCGACAGAACCTCGAACGTCCCGAGCTCGAGTACGTCGTGGAGTACCGTGAAGCCGACACGGGGCCCGTGAAGGAGCGCCGCCTCAACGCGCGCTTGCTTCCGGCTCACGAGGCGCGTGCCGATTTCGCCGTCGCGCAGCAGCTCTACAAGGGCGCATTCAAGGGCCGCAAGAGTGTCCGCATTCCGCGGCCCGTGGCGGTGATGGACGATCCGGCATCGATCGCCCTGTACCGCTTCGATCCCACCGGAGACCTGCGCACGTACCTGAAAGACGTCGATGACAGTGCTCACCTGATGACCGTGGTCGGTCATGTGGCCGATGGCCTCAGGGCGATCCACGGCAGCGACATCGTCGTCGATCTCGATGAGACGATCGACGGTGCGCGTGAACGTCTGCGCGAGACCGCTCGCCGTGCGGCCACGATCCTCGCGGTCACCGACCGCGGGCGAGGCCGGCGGGTCGAGGAAATCTGGCGCGAAGCCGACGACCGTGCCGATGGACTCACGCCCTGCGATGCCGTCCCGATCCACGGTCGCTTCGGCTGGGATTGCATCCTGCACGACGATAGCCGTCGCCGGCTGTACCTGTACCGCTTCGAGGCGGCGCGCCGCTCGCATCCCGGATTCGACATCGGCGGGTTCATCGCCGACCTGATCCGCTTCTACATGGTTCGTAAGAAACGCGACCCGGCGGTTTACTCGATCGCGCGGGAGGTCTTCCTCGACGCGTACCGGGGCGCGCAGCCACTGGCGTGGGAAGCCGACGTCGGCTGGTACACCGTGGCCGGTCTGCTCGCCCGTCTCGATCGCATGCTGGCTCGCCCCGAGAAGAAGTGGGCCCCGAAGGTCGATGCCATTCTCGATCACTGTGAGGGCCAGCTGAGTGGTCGAATCGTCGCCGGCTGAACGCCGGGTACACGCGAGACGCGCCGCGTCGAGAGTCCAGAAAGTCTGATATTTCAACTAATTACTGGCATCCCTCGGGTGGGGGTGTGGGGCTGGAAGGGCGTAAATGAATTGATGACGCCTACCGCGCCGCCTTATAATGACGGTGCTGTGTACAAGAGACCCATGAGGACAGAGTCGATCCGAGACGAGCACGAGCACCGCAAGCCGGGCGCCGCGCGCCGCGACGTGACGCGTGTCCGCGCGCCCGTGGAACCGGAGCCGGAGTACGGGCTCCATGAAGCGGTCGCCGACCTCGATGAGGAGAACCAGCGTCTGCGCATGCAGGTGGACGAGCAGGCCCGGCAGATTCGCTGGCTGCGCCTCGTCGCCCGCATGGACTGACAGGCGACCGCCGGCCGGCGGTGTCGCCTCGCTTCTCGATCAGACGGTCGCCGGGCAGCGCCGGTACAGCGTGGCCACCTCGGCCACGCTGCGGGGCTGGCCGATGTCGCGACCCGCATCGAGACAGGCCACGGCCTGACCGATCTGCTTCCTCACCGTGTCTTCCCAGCCGTCCTCGTCCTGATACCGAAACCGCTTGCACGCACGCTTGAGGTGGATCAGCGCCTCTTGAACCGGTACGCGTGACGCGACCGACCAGTCGACACGGTCGAAGTACGCGGCCACGAACGCATCGCGAAGCGATGCCACGTAGTCGTTGTCGGCGGTCTTCTCCTCGAGCTGCTTGAGGGCGAACAGTGCCATCGCGACGTCGTAGGCCGGGTCGCCCACGTGGAGCGGATCGAGGTCGAGAATCCAGAGCCTGTCGTCCGCGATCTGCACCTGCGCGAGGTGGAAGTCGCCGTGCGCGACCGACAGCGCCTCATCGCCGGCGCGCGCTTCCTGCGCTCGCGCCGTGTCCACGATGCGCCGGACCGGCTCCGCGAGATCTACGAATGCGCTCGCCAGCGAGTCCGCGAGCGAAGCACAGCGAGTCTCCAGATGATCGTCGAGCGTGAACGGATCGTCCGACAGTCGTGGCGACGCATGCAGCTTCGCCATGGCTGCTCCGAACATTCGCATGTGCTCGCTCGCTGCGGTCTTCTTCCTCACCAGCTTCTTGAGCGAGCGACCCGGGACCTGCTCCATGAGCAGCAGTCGTAGTCCGGGCACGTACGTGTAGGGCTCGGGTATGCGTAGTGACAGCGGCGGTGAGTCGGCGAACCCGCCGGTCCACAGCCTGTGGATGCCGCTGAAGCCGCGGTGGCCGAGCTCGGAGGTGTCGTAGACCTTGCCGATGAGATGCCAGGGGCGCGCGCTGCCGCCGGCGGCGGAGATCTCGAGCGTGTAGCGCAGAAGCCGCCGCTCGAAGCGCTCGACCTCGACCGTCCCCAGTGCCGTTCCGGCACCGAAGCGTCGGTTCACGACGGCCTGCAGGGTGCCGCGCATGTGCGCGGCGTCGAGCGCCTCCGTCGAGATCTCGGGGACCGGTCTACCCATTCACCGGGTCATCCCTTGAGCACTGCGATCGGCTTGAGCCGTGCCACCGGCTGCACCAGGTCGTGGTCCATCATGGCCTCGAGCACGTGATGCGGGTTCTTGAACGCCGCCGGCGCCTGGCCGCCGATGTTGTCCTCGCCGATGCGATACAGGCGGATGCCCTGCTGCTCGAGCTCCTCCTCCACCTGGCTCGCGTCGTACGCTTTCTTCGCGTCGGCCTTCTCCATGACCCTGCCGGCACCGTGTGCGACCGAGTGGAACGTGCTCTGCACACCGGGCCGGGTCACGCCGAGGTACGAGCACGTGCCCATGCTGCCGGGAATGCACACCGGCTGGCCGATCTCGCGGAGAACCGGATCGTCGCCGAGCTCCTCGGCGGGCAGCGCGCGGCTGGCGCCGTGGCGGTGCACCCATACCCACTCGTCGTCGAACTTCTCGCGCTGGATGGTCTCGTGGCCGGTGTCGTACACGAGCGAGAGCTGGAGCGACTCATCATCGAACACCTCGCGCATGGTCTTGCGCAGGATGTCCGTGATGATCGCGCGGTTGGCGAAGCCGGCGTGGCTGGCGGCGGCCAGCGCGCCGAGGTAGCGCTGCCCGAACTCGCTGTCGACCGGCACCGACCACAGGTCGCCGCTGGCCTCGTCGCCGTATTCCTCGGCACCCTTCTCGACCAGCGGCTGCAGGATCTTCTTGCCGAGCCTCTGCGAGTCGGTGTGCATCATGAACACGGTGTGCCCTTTCTTGATGCCCAGGCGCGCGGCGATCTCGTCGTCGAGCACCTCCTCGATCTCCTGCAGCTCCACGAAGTGGTTTCCGGCACCGAGCGTGCCGACCGACAGCCGGCCCTTCTTGATGGCCTTGCGCAGCCCGTCGGCCGTGATGCCGTCACGGATGGCGTCGGGTTCGAGCTCGGGAATCATGCGCCCGCCGTTCTCGCAGCGCGTGATCTCGTCGTTGGGCAGGTCCATGATCTCGACGAGCTTGCTCTGACCGTGCAGGAGCACGTCCTCGAGGTCCTCGTCGCTGAGCAGCGGTTCGTCGTGGTACTTCACGGGGATCGACTGGCTCAGACGTCCGAACAGGTCGTCGAGGATCTCGGGGGTGAGCTCGTCGGCGCGTAGCGGGCAGGACACGGTGCGCATGCCGCACATGTGTCCGGGGTACTCGATGGCGCGCGGCACCAGCGTGTTCTTGCTCACCGCCACCGTGCCCGTCGGCGTCGGGTTGCGGGCCTTCGCGTGCACGTCGGGCAGCACGGACACGTGCCGGTCGAGGCCCGGTATGGAGGCCAGCTTGTCGAGCTGCTCGCGTGCGGTGCCGTCGGGTAAGAGGGCTTCGCCTGTGAAGCAGCGAATCGGCACGGAGCCGTTCTTCGCTATGTCGATGGGGCGGCGCGGGCGGGTCATCTGTTTGCCTCCTGTAGCGGGGTCGCGGAATGGGGCAGGCAACCGAGCACGTTCTCGACGACCGGCGCGATGCCGGCACGCCGATCGATGCCGAGCGTGTAGCACGGTGCCACCGATGTCAGCTGTTCGAGCGCCTCGAGCTGGCGCCGGGCGTTGCCGGGCTCGGGCCATAGCATGTCGAGCGCGGCCGTGTACCAGTAGTAGTCGTTCACCTCGAGGGTCAGCCGGTTGACGGCGGCGAGCCGCTCGCTCGCCGCGGCCGGCTCGAGCGCTCGCACGTAACCACGGGCCGAGAACTGCGGGATGAACACCAGCGCCGGTGCGGTGCCGTCGTCATCGGATGGCCGGTCGAGCCAGTACATCGACTTGCTCTTGCTGCCCGGCGCGTCGAGGGGTTCGAGGCCGCCGCTCTTCTCGAGGCCGTCACCGAGCAGCGCCAGGCTGTCGTCGTCCAGTCGCAGCGGCTCGGGCAGCGGGTAGATCCGCGTGCCGTCGCAGAACACGAGGTTCTCGCTCAGCAGGGTCATGCCCGCGTTTGCGACCAGCGCCAGCGCGGTCGTCGTCTTGCCCGACCCACCAGGTCCACCGATGAGGATGGCGCGCGAGCCGTCGCCGACGGCGGCCGCGTGGATCATCGTCCAGCCGCGGGTGCGCTCCAGATGCCACGCAGCCGGGTAGTAGACGAGATAGCGAAGCAGGTCGAAGAACTTGCGGTACTTGAGATTCGGTCGCTGCGCGAGCTTCTTGTCCGTGGGGCGGTAGCAGTACGCCACGTCGAAGCGCGGCGATGCGTCGCCCTGTCGAAAGCGTAGCTGCAGGTCGCGATCGCGCCCGGTCTTGAACCACACCAGATCGTCGTCGCCGATGTACATGCGCTTGCCGAGCGTCTCGAGATCGGTAGCGTCGGGAAACAGGCTCTCGCCGCGCTCGGGAGGGTCGGTGATCCAGTGGCCGGTCACCTCGACGTCGGGCGAGGTGTCGGGCGCGCCGTGCAGACCCGGTAGCAGTCGTGTCAGGTAGTCGAGCAGCTCGACGTGATCGCAGCGCACGTTGAGCGACACGCCGTACAGGCGAATCCCGATCGTCGTATCGGCGGCACTGCTCACGTCGGATCGTCGTCTGCGCAGGTCGTCGCCCGGTCAGGCGCTGCGCTTGCGCTCCTTGTCCTGGTCGCCGTCGGCGGCCCGCGTGAACTCGCCGTACTGCGTGTCGTACAGCTCGCGGTAGTGCTTGCTCGACACCATCAGCTCGGCGTGCGTGCCCTGTTCTGCTACCCTGCCATCGTCGATCACGAGGATGAGGTCAGCACGCTGGATGGTCGACAGCGAGTGCGCGATGATGAACGTGGTGCGTCCCTTGACCACCTTCTGTACGGTTTCGTTGAGACGGGCCGCGGTGATCGCGTCGAGGCGCGTGACGGGCTCATCGAGGATCAGGATCGGTGCGTCGCGCAGCAGCGCGCGCGCGAGTGCCATGCGCTGCTTCTGGCCACCCGACAGGTTCGTGGCCCGTTCCTCGAGCACGGTGTCATAGCCTTCGGGAAGGCCCTCGATGAAGTCGTGGATCTGCGTGGCGGCGGCTGCGGCCTTGATCTCCACGATGTCGGCGTCGGGCTTGCCGAGCGCTATGTTGTCGCGGATGCTGCGACGCAGCAGCAAGCTTTCCTGGAGCAGCACGGTCATCTGGTTGCGCAGCGACGCGATCGTGTATCGCCTGATGTCCTCGCCGTCGATCTTCACGGCGCCCGTCCACGGATCGAAGAAGCGGATCAGCAGGTTCACCATCGTGCTCTTGCCGGCTCCGCTCGAGCCCACCAGGGCGACCGTCTGGCCGGGCTTGACGGTGAACTGCAGATCCGCGAGCACGGGCTGGTCGGCCTTGTAGCCGAAGCTCACGTTCTCGAACTCCACCTCGCCGCGTAGCCGCGGCGCCTCGATTGCGTCGTCAGCGTCCCTGATCGTTATCTCGGTGCGCAGGATCTCGGCGATTCGCTGGCCGCTGACCAGCTGGCGCGTCCACTCGACGATGAGCTCCGCGAGCTTCTCGAGCGGGCTGTACAGCTCCTTGAGCCATGGCGCGAACAGCACGAGCGTCGTGGCCTCGAGCCCGCCGCCCAGCGCCAGCGTGCCGGCGTAGTACATCACCACGGCCGTGCCGATCGCCACCAAAAGGTCCATGATGCGGCCGAACGCCTTGCTGATCTGCAGGCGGCGGATGTCGGCGCGCACGCTTGCATCGGTCTCCTTGCCGAAGCGCTTGCTCTCGCGGTCCTCGTGCGAGAACGCCTGCACGACCGCCATCGAGCTCAGGTTCTCGACCATGATCGAGCCGACCTCGCTCTCCTTGGTGCGCTGCTCCTTGGCGAGCTTCTCGACCCTGCCGGTGAAGCGGCGGGTGAGAAAGTAGATCGGCGGCGTGATGGCCAGCGCCAGCAGGGTGAGGTCGCGGTTCACCCAGAACATCAGCACGGTGACCCAGCCGATGGTGAAGAACATCTTGGCGAAGTCGCTGATGGAGTTGATCAGGAGCTTGCGCAGCTGGTTGATGTCTTCGGTGAGACGGACGACGACGTCTCCGGTATCGATCTTGCCGTGAAATGACAGCGGCAGGATCTGCAGCCGCTCGAACACCGCGTTGCGGATGTCGTTGTTCGCGCGTCGTGCGGTCGCCGCCAGGATGTACTTCTGCAGGTACGAGAACAGGCTCTGGAAGAACACGAGCACGACGATGCCGATGCACAGGACGCCGAGCAGGAGCTGCGCGGTGGGCGCGTACTGCGCGAGCAGCTCGCCAGTGCGCCCCTCGGGCAGCGGCTTGTCCATCAGCACGTAGTCGAGGATCCATTTCACCGGGAACGGCGACAGCGTGCGGAAGAAGATGAACGCTGCCATTGCCGCGTACGACACGGCGAACCAGCCCATGTACGGCCGCAGGTACGGCCCGAACGTCCCGTACAGGCCCCACATCTGACGGAGCCGGCCCGGCTGCTTTTCCTTCTTCTCCTTTTCCTTCTTCGCCATGCCGTCTATACCGCCTTGGCCAGTCGCGGTTCGGGCCCGAAGCGCTCCTCGTACCACAGCGAGAACTGCGTCAGCGCCCACGCGTACTTGCCGGCGCTCTTCTTCTCCTCGCTCTTCTCGTCCTCGATCAGCTTGTTCACTGTGGCGTGATCGAACAGTCCGGTACGCTCGATGTGGTCGCGTCCGAACACGCGATGCTGGTACTCGTCGAGCTCGCCGTTGTTCCAGTAGTAACTCGGGTAACCGATGACCTTGCGGTCGAGCACCTCGCGCGGGATGGTCGTCTCGTAGGCCTTCTTCATGTGCGTCTTGAGCGTCGCATAGCTCTTTCCGCCGTCGAACGACGACGGCAGCCGCGTGGAGAACTCCACGAGCTCGCGGTCGAGATACGGCGAGCGTATGTCGACACCCGACATCGCACCCACGTTCTCGAGCACGCGCAAGGTCTTCTCCGCGGAGGTCACGGCGAGATTCGAGAACAGGAACAGGCGGAAGAAGTCGTCGCTGTCGACGTAGCGGATGTAGGCGCCGAGCACGTCGAGGATGTCCTGCGTGGTGATCGTCGGCGCCTGCGTCAGGATGGCGGCCTGCGTGTCCAGATCGAAGAGTCGCCCGCGCAGCTCGTAGAATCGTTCCTCATCGGTGGCGCAGGCTTCGGTCTTGCGAAGCAGCTTCGCGCGCTTCTTCGGGTTCAGGAACTTGCGGTGCACGCCGCAGGCGCCGGCCGCCGCCGAGCCGGTGAGGATGGAGTTGAATCCGGCATCACGCGCCGCGCACGCGAGCACGTGCTTGCTGTAGGTGTTGGGCGTCATGATCAGGTCGTCGAGCTGCCGGATCACGGCCAGCAGCCCCGATCGCGGATCGTGCTCGGGCCCGAGGATCACCTCGTGATGCTCGGTGTCGAAGCGCCTGGCGACCATGCGTGCGTAGCCGAGGTCTTCTTCCTTGGTGGCCGACGGATCGGCGTTGAAGCCGACGGTGAACGTGCCGATGCGCTTCACGCCGATCTCGCGCAGGCCCGCCACGATGATGCTCGAATCGACGCCGCCGCTGAGGAACACGCCGACGCGGTCCGCACCGTTCACGTAGCGCTCCAGCGCCTGGTTGAACAGCTCGCCCATGCGCTTCACGCACGCGGCCTCGTCGTCGAGGCCGTCACTGATGCGCGGCAGGTGCCAGTACCTGGTGATCTCGGGCTTGCGGCCGGCGCTGAACGAGAGGCTCTCGCCGGGCAGCAGCTTGCGGATGTTCGTGAACAACGTGCGCTCGCCGGGGATGTATCCGAACGAGAGGTAGATCGAGAGGCTGTGCCGGTCCAGCTCGGCCGATACTGCGGGATGCTCGAGGATGGCCTTGATCTCGGATGCGAACACCAGGACCCGCGACCCCGGGTCGACGTAGTAGTACATCGAGCGTTCGCCGAGCTTGTCGCGCGTGAGCAGCAGCGTCGCGCGTGCTCTGTCGTACAGCGCCATGGTGAACGGGCCGTCCATGGCCGCCGGACAGGCGTCACCGTGGCGGCGATGAGCCGTGAGCGCGGCGCGTGCGTCGTCGTGTAGATGCGCTTCGCCGTCGCGCGTCCCATCGCCGCCGAGAAGATCGGCGCGATTCGTCACGGTTCCGTCGATGGCCACCACGATGTCGTCTGTGTCGGCGAACGCGGCGTTCACGTCGCCATCGGCGGCGAATGCGTGCAGGTCGGCGTATCCGATGGCTGCGCTGCGGCCGCCGTTCATCCACACGTGCGTGGCGTCGGGGCCGCGGTGCTTCATGCTTTCGAGCATCGACTCGATCGTGCCCGTGGCCGCCGCTTCCGGGGATGCGCCGAGGATTCCGCAGATTGCGCTCATGCTGGTGGCTCCTGGTGCCGCCGGCCGGCCGCGTCCGGACGCTTCGAGGAGGCGTCGGGGTCGTGGGCCGAATCGATCGCGGCGAGGATTTCGTCGAGCTTCTCGGGGACGGCCAGCTGGAGGTACTCCCACGCGCCCCACGTGTTGTCGCTGGAGTGGATCACGTTGCAGCGCTCCTCGGGCGCCAGCCGCTGGTTGACGAGGTCGCGCAGCTCTCCCTTGATGAGGACGCGCGCGTTTTCCAGGCCGGGATGCTTGTCGCACGCCGCGTCGTCGGGCTCGATCGGGTCGGGATCGAACGCCACGACCACAACGGCCGGCGGACCGCCCGAGGTGGGCCAGGGCCCGGTGCTCCAGTTGCCGCCGCGCGCGTTACGCGCGACCGTGCGCATGCGGTCGCCCGACAGTCGCTCGCTGTGGACGATCCGGAAACCGGCCGCGGCGATGCGCTCGATCAGCTCCTCGTGACACTCGATCTCTACTGCGCGCTGGCGAATGACGAACACCGTGAGGCCGCTGTACTCTTCCCAGCCGCTGCCCACGAGGTCGTTGAGGCGGCGCGCGATCCAGCGATTCTTGCGCGCCAGCCGCCCGAGCGTGTCCATCGGCGGTCGCCAGCCCTCGACGGCCAGGTAGTCGTCGAGCTGCTCCATCGACGCCGGTCGTTCGATGGCCAGGCGGTCGGCCATGTCGGCGAGGATGCCGCTGTAGTCGTGCTCGGGCTCGTCGGTGGGCTCGACGTCGGACAGCGTGGTCGGCAATCCCGATGTCTCGCCCTTGTGGTACAGGGCATGGTAGGCGAGGCTCAGGAACTGATCGCGGTCACCGGGGATCCGGAAGCCGCGTTCGCTCATCTCGCTGCGCGCCAGGATCTTCTCGGCGACCGGCGGAGGATAGTAGGCCATGTTGCGGTAGGCCGTGCGCGGCAGTCCCGAAACGCTGTACAGGTCGCATGGGATGAGCCCGGGCTTTTCGTCGAGGATCTCCTCGACGCGCTCGACGTCCTGATCGGCCACGAGCAGATCCACGTCTTCGCCCGGTGGCAGGTCGGGAAGCGTGTCGAACCAGCGAAGAACCACGTAGCGGATCCCGCGCTTCTCGAGCGTCTCGAAGAAGCCGGCCACGCCCATCTGCGGCGAGATGTAGTGGCGCGCCGTTTCTTTCTTTCGCGCCAGGATGCTGGCGACGATCACCGGTCGCGCGGCACGGCCGCCGGCGCCGGCCAGGGTGGAGACGCCGAGCACGGTCAGCTTGCTGCGCAGGTTCCCGTGGGTGAGCGCTTCGCAGAACTCGTCGGTCGCACGTGGGTCGCCGCCGGCTCCGCTTGCCGACCACAGCAGGGTCCGCGCGTAGCGGTGGCGGTGGATGCGGCTCGGAACCTCGACCGCCGGGTCGGACAGGATCAGCACCTCGGCGTTGTTGCGCAGGAGATCGGAGGCGTCGGCGAGGCCGTGGATGCGGCCCTGGAGCTCGGGGTGACGGTCGCGTGCGTGACGCAGGTCGGCGTCGTCGCCGGCGGTGGCCGCAAGCGCGAGGTATCGCGCATGACCGCGGCCGGCGAGCGTGCGGCCGAACGTGAACTCGCGGGTGCCGGCCTCCACCACGCGGGTTTCGGCCGAGATGACCGTCGTCCAGTCGAGCTCCGGCACGCCGAGACGCTCGCACAGCTCGGCCGTGCGGTGATTGCGCGGTGCCGGTCCGCCTGTGGACGCTGCCTTCATCGTCGTACCGTCTCGCTTCCTCTATCGGTTCAGGCCTGTCCCACCGCACGCCGCGGCCGGTCGGGCTCGATCACGTCGCACGCGTGCTCGACCAGCGCGCGTGCCGTGCGCAGCCAGTCGCCGCGCTTGCGGCCGGCCTGTGTGGCCGCGAGCTTGATGAACGTCTGCGCTCGGTAGAACGGCAGGCGTGCCGAAACGCGATGATTGCTGCTCGTCTCGTACGCGCGCAGGAACGGATCGAGCATCGCGCTCGATGCGCCGGCATCTCCCGTGGTGCTGTGGGCGTGCGCCTCGAGATGGGCCACGAAGTGGCCCACGTCGACGGCCGGGTCACCCACGGCGAGCTGGTCGAAGTCGAGCACGGCGCCGGTCGCGCCGTTCCAGATGATGTGGGCGTGATAGTAGTCCTTGTGAATCATCGCCGGCTCGTAGCCCGGTGTCGTGCGCGCGAGGTCGTGCAGCGCCTGGCGTGTGTCTGCCAGCCGGCGTGCGCGGGTCGGGTCGAGATAGGGAACGGTCTGCGCATACCAGCCGTCGAGCTTCTCGAGCTGGCGCGTGAGCGTCAGCACCTTGAGGCCTTCCAGCGGCGGGCTGGCGTGAAGGTGTGCGAGCCAGCTGCCGGCTCGCTCGAGCGGGCGCCGGTCGACGGAGCTCGTCACCATCGCGCGCACGTCCTCGCCTTCGTGGTAGTCGAAAACCGCCATGCCCAGCTCGGGCAGCAGCGCTTTGGCATCGGGCACGTGCAAGGTGCTGCTGCTGTCGCCCATGCTCGCACGCAGGTCGCGCATGTGCCGGTGCACGCGCTCGGCGCGGCGCGCACTGCGGTACAGCTTGCCGATGATGTCGGCGGTCGCCGTCGGCGTGCCGTCGCCGTCCACCGCCTGCAGCGAGTAGCGAATCGAGCACCGCCTGCCGGCCTTGTGGTTCAGGATCTCGGCCGCGCACAGGAGGTGCTCGCCGGCATCCGGCTCGAACTCGATGGCCAGCGCGAGCAGCGGCCCCATGCGCTCGAGGTCGAGCGCGCGCGCCAGCATCGGCAGGTCCGGATCGCTGACGTGCGTGCCTACAACGCGGCCAGGCACTTTCGTGACTCCTCGAGAAGCAGGATCGGCTTGTTCGGCTTGTTCGGCTTCTTCGACGACTGCGTGTACTCGAACGGCGCGCGCGCGATCCTGCGAACCGCGTAGCCCACCAGGTCCTGGGCCTGGATCAGACGGGCGCGGCGTGTGGTCTCGCGGTCGCCTGACACGCTCGCGTAGGCCTCGAGGAACCGCTCGTCGAGCCCCTCGAGCACCGACGGGTCGGCGGCCTTCTGGCGGTACTTGCACATGGTGGCCAGGAACACGGCGACGTCGAGCGCGGGGTCGCCGATGTGCGCGCCGTCGAAATCGAGCAGCGACATGCGCTCGCCATCGACGAGGAACTGCTTGGGGCTCGGGCTGCCGTGAATGAACGTTTCGCGCGGCGGCGGGGCATCGTCGGCGCGCGCGTCGATCTCGTCGAGCAGATCGACGATCTCGCGTGCCAGCTCGGGAATGAACCCCTTCATACGCTCGGTGCGCCAGCGCGTCTTGTTGCGGCCCTTCTCGACTTCTCTCGCGGGCAGGTCGCGCATCGGCAGCTTGTGCATCTCGGCCACGATGCGCCCGGCCGTCTCGACCATCGTCGCGCAGTGGCCTGGATCGGCTTGTTCTGCGCAGATCACGTGCGCCATGGCCGTGCCGCTCACGAATTCCATGAGCATGAAATTCGCGTCGTCGACGTAGGCGAGCGGCTCCGGCACGCGCCACTCACCGCGGGCCGCTGCGAACTCGTGAAGCGCGCCCAGTACCGACCAGACCTTCTTCGCCTTCTTGGCCCGAGAATAGGTCTTGCCGATGATCGGCCGGGTGGGCTGCTCGGGCGTGCCGCCGTTGGTGTACTGGAACACGCAGCGAACGCGCGGATGGTAACGCGGCACCGTGTAGCTCCACGTCCCGGGGCGCGATCCGCCGGCCGGTGTCTTGCCCGCCGCTTCGTCGAGCAGCGGCGCCATGCGCGTCATGTCGGTGCCCAGGCGCAGGCCGGGCAGCTTCCAGTCCATCGGAAAGAACTCGACCAGCACGCCGAGGTCGTCGAGGAACTTCACCGGCGCGTCCGACGCGGTGTAGTGCTCGCGGTAGTCCTGCTCGACGTCGCCGTTCGCCTTGAACGACAGCAGCGCGAACGGCGGCAGTGCGGGCCCGGCCACCTCGTCGGAGGCGTTCTCGTCGTGGGGCCAGAGCGAGTAGAGCATCAGGCAGCGTTCGCCCGGCGTGTAGAACGTGCGCTGGTTCTTGAGCCTTGCGAGACGCTGGCCGGGGTAGAGCGGCGGCAGGATGCGCTCGTTGAACAGCTCGACCATGCGCTCGGCGGAGCGCGCCTCGTCGAGGAACGGGAGCTTCGGGTCGGTGTTCATGTGGTCTCCCCGCCGGCGAGCGTGCGCAGTCGCTCGGCCGCGTGGCCCAGCAACGAGAGCGCCGGCCAGTCCCGTCCGTACTTGGTGTACTTGTGGGGCGCTCGCTCGAACTTGCGTACGATCATTCGCACCAGCGCGAGCGCCTCGAACACGCGTGCGCGTTCGCCCACCTCGCCGCGGCCGGTGCGCTTCTCGTACTCGCCGAGGAACCACTTCGACAGCGGCTCGGCGTGCCCCAGATTCTGGATGTGGGCGGCCTTCTGCATCACGGCCATGAAGTTGCCGACGTCGATGGCGGGATCGCCCGGGCAGGCGCGATCCAGATCGACGAGCGCGGCCTGGCGGCCGTCGACCATGAGCTGCGTGGGCTTGAAGTCGCCGTGGATCAGGCACTGCTCGGCGTCGCCGTGGCGCTCGATGAGCGGCTCGAAGCGCGCCAGCATCTTCTCCACCTCGGCGGCGAGATCGGGCGCGGCATTGTGCAGCCTCGCGGTGCGTGCCACGAGCTGGTCGAACTCGGTAGGCAACGTGCGCCGATCGTCGCTCGTGAGCTCGAGGTCATGGAACGCGACCAGCGCCGACAGCGCCATCTCGATCACGTCGCGTGCCTCGCTCTCGGTGGTCGTGGCCTCGAGCAGCTCGCCCATGCACGTGCCCGGGACGCACTCCATGATCAGCAAGTTCGGCGCGTCGGGTGCCGCGTAGCCACGCGGGAAGCGCAGGTCGCTCGAGGAGCACTGGCCGCCCAGGATGGCCAGCTTGTCGCGCACGTGACCCGCCTTGGCACCGGCGGGATAGGCCTTGGCGATCAGCTGCTCCGGGCCCTTGCCGCCTGGCCATTCCAGCTGGTAGCGCAGCACGCAGCGGCGATGCGGGCGATAGCGAAGCGACTCGACGCTGACCACGCGCGGGATGTCGCGTTCGCCCAGGGCGGCCGCCAGCAGCCGGGCGGCCTGATCGGCGTCGGTGGCGGCGGCCAGCACGGGCAGCTTCCAGTCGGTGGGAAAGAACTCGACCAGGCACGGATAGTCGGGCAGGAACACCGCGTTGCCGCCGTTGCCGTCCTTGTAGTGACGTTCGTAGAGCTGCTCGAGTCGGGCCGGTCGTCCGAACGTCGCCGCCGCGAGGGCGTGACCGTTCGATCCGTTCTCGTCGAACGACAGCTTGTACAGCACCAGGCAGTCCTTGCCCGGCTTGTACGCCGTCCACGTTCGCTTCACGTCGGTGACGTGCTTGCCCGGGTAGAGTCGCGGCAGCACGTGGTCGTTGAGCAGCTCGCACATGCCCGGTCGGGACCAGGCCAGGTCGCGGAAGTTGACGTTGGGGTCTTGCGTCATCATGAGGGAACGCTCGTCTCTCGGGGGTTCTCGATCGCCGCGTCTGCGAGCTCCAGCAGGCCGGTCGTGGTCTGCGGCCAGGCCGGTGCAAGCGAGAAGAAGTTGCGCACGGTGAGCTTCACGAGCGACACGGCGCGGTACCACGCCAGCCAGCCCGATCGCCCGTCGGCGTCGGGCGGCAGTGCCTCGGCGAACCAGCCCGTGCACTGGCGGGCGAGCTTCGCGTACTTCGGCCGCCGCATGCGCATCTGATCGAGGTAGGCGAGGAAGTTGCCGGCATCGGCGCTCGCGCCCGATCGGCACAGCGTGTCGAGGTCCAGGACCACGATCCTGTCACGCCCCACCAGCAGCTGTCCGTAGCGAAACGCGCCGTGGGTCGGGACCAGGGGCTCCGGGGCGAGCTCGTCGGCCAGCTTCGCCAGCGCTTGTACGCGACGGGTCACCGCTTCGCCCAGCGGCCCGGCCACCTTCGCGATGCTCGCGGCATCGGATGCGTACTTCGCGACGAGATCGGCGGGTGTGACCACGTCGAGGCCGTCGAGCGGCGTTTGCTGGAACACGCCGAGACCCTCGGCGGCGGCGGCCATCCAGCGCGCGAGCTCGCGCCGCGGCGCCGTGCGGTCGATCGCTTCCTTCATCAGCGTCTTGGTCTCGCGACCCTCTTCGATGGCCGGAAACAGCAGCAGCCGTGCGCTGGGCACGTAGGCGGCCGGTGTCACGATGTCCCACGGCACCGACGACGTGCGCAGAGTCTCGGCCACCGCAGCCAGGCGGCCGCCCATCTCGGTGGCGCGATCGTCGCGGAACACCTTGCCATAGTAGGTCACCGCGCGATCGCCGTCCGCGAACGAGTAGCGCAGCACGCAGCGTCGCCACGGCTTGTACGACAGCGGCGTGATGCCGGTGATGGCCACGTCGTCGGACAGGCCGAGCGACGGCGCCATGTTCTGGCGGACCCAGGCCTCCGACGTGCTCGCCGGCAGTCCGCGCAGGCGCGCGTCGAGCGGAAACACGGTGAGCAGAAGCTTCTTGTCGGCCAGGTAGTCGTGATGCCGGGTGCCCTCGCCGGCCGTTGCGCGCGCGCTGTCCACTCGACGCTGGAAGCGCGGTCGGTCGAGCACGCTCTTGCCCTTGTCCGAGCCAAAGATCTTTGCCGAGATGAACGTCTCGTCGCCGTGGTCGCCGTCGAACGAGTACAGCACCGAGCAGGTGCGCGTGGGCCGGTAGCGCACGTAGGCGATCTCGGCGCGCGCGGGGTCTACCTCGAGCCCTGCTTCCCGCGCGACGGTACCCACGACGTCCGGTGCACCTTCGTCGGCAAACAGATCGGCGAGCGCTGGAAGAGCGGGATCGTGGGGCAGGGCACGCCCGGCCGACGCCGCGACGTTCTTGGACGCGGCTACGCCCATCGACGTGACCTCGACGGTGTTCTCAGCGTCTGTGCGAGCTCGGCCGTGCGCCGCGCGTTGTGCTCCCACGTACGCTCGCCCAGCACCGCGCGCCGTGCCGCATCTCCGAGCGCGCGCGGGCCGCCCGGCCCGTCGATGGCGGTGTGGATCTTGGCGGCCATGTCGTCGGCGTCACCCGGCTCGTAGAGCAGGCCTGTGGTGCCGTCGGCGAGCGTGTGCGCAACCTCGCCCATCCGCGCACCGACCACGGGCTTGGCCATGGCCATGGCCTCGAACAGCTTGAGCGGGGAGAAGTACGCGTCGCCGTCCTTGCCGTACGGCACGACAATGACGTCCATCGCCGCCATGAACCGTGGCACCTCCTCGTACGCCACCGCGCCGGTGCAGGTCATGCGGGTGTCGTCGAGCCCGCTCAGGCGTTCGCGGCCCGGGCCATCGCCGACGACCAGGAGGTGGATGCCGGGATCCCGGGCGGCGAGCTTGTCGACCGCGCGGGCAAGGGTGTCGAGGTCGTGCCAGGGCTTGAGCGTACCCACGAAGCCTATGACCTTGCGGTCGCTCAAGCCATAGCGCTCGCGGATGTCGGCTCCTGGAACCTCCGGCGAGAACTGCTCGGGGTCGACGCCGTTCGGCAGCACCATGATCCGCTCGTCGGGCACGCCGAGGCCCCGGGCGAAGTCGGCCAGCGCGTGCGAGACCACGATCAGGCCGTCGGTACGGGTCAGGATGCTCTGCTCGAGCGCCTCGGCCGTCTCGCGCAGCACCAGCTCGCGGTAGGTGGCCGCCTCGTACGACAGCGGTGCGTTGACCTCGAGGATGTGAGGAATGTCGAAACGACGCGCGAGCTCGAGGCCGCCGTAGGAGAACAGGGAGTAGCGCTCGTAGATGACGTCGGGCTCGAACGCCTCGAGCGGCTGGCGCAGCGCTTGCTGGCAGTACTCGGCGTACAGCAGGCGCTGCCACTCGCGGCTCAGGTGGTCGGGAAGCCCTGCGTGCTCCTCGCGCAGTAGACGGGTAACGTCGGCCGCCGAGCCCTGCAGGCCGACGTAGTGGATGCCCTGCGCGGGCGCCTCGGGTGTGTCGCAGTCGGGGCTGGCGGAATAGACCTCGACGGTGTGACCGAGAGCGCGCAGCGCGCGCACGGTTTCCTGCAGGTGGGCCGATGCTCCGCTGCGGCCCATGGGCTTGACGCCGAAGTCGGCGCACAGATACGCGATTCGCATCTCAACTCGTCCCGCTAGCCGGCCTGCGCGACATAGCGCTCCGTTTCCTCGCTCCACGCGCGATCGTCGACGTGGCCGTTACCGTTGCCGAACAGGTGAGCCAGCTTCCGTCCGCTCACCGATGAATCGAACTCCTGCATCACCGTGTCGCGCGCACTCAGCGCGAGGCGCCCGCGCAGTTCGCCGTCTCTGAGCATGCGTCCGAGCCCGGCCGCCAGCGCGTCGCAGTCGCGCTGCTGAACGAGCACGCCGTTGTGGCCGTCGCGAATGATCTCGGGAATTCCGGAGACGCCGCTGGTGATCACGGGTACGCCCACCGCCATCGCCTCGAGCAACACGTTCGGAATGCCGTCGCGATCGCCGTTCTCCATCACCTGGCAGGGCAGGGCGAACACCGTCGCCTCGCGGTAGTGATCGATGAGCGTCTCCTGGCTGCAACCGTCGGTGAGCGTCACGACATCGCCGAGGTCGAGCTCGGCGATCATCGTGCGCAGCATCTGTTTCTGCGGGCCGTCACCGACGATGCGGCACCGGAACTTGCCGCCGTCTCGCCTGAGCGCATCGCAGGCGCGCAGCAGGTGCTCGAAGCCCTTCTTCTCGACGAGCCTTCCGACCGACAGGATGAGTGGTGGATCGGTGGAGGGCGTGAGCTCGTGGTTCGTCCACTTTCCGACGTCGACGCCGTGGTAGCCGAGCTTGATCCTGGCGCGATAGGCCTCGGGCACCAGGCTGCGCAGGTAGTCCTGATTGGCCTTCGTGCACGTCATCACGAACTCCGCCGCCTCGATCTTCTTCCTGAGCACCTGCGGGTTCGACGTGTAGATGTCCTTGGCGTGAGCCGAGAAGCTGAAGCGCAGCCCGGTCATCATGCTCGCCAGCATGGTCACGCGCGTCGCCGCGTGGGCGAAGTGCCCGTGCAGGTGGTCTATGCCGTTCCCCTTGAGAATCGCGGCCAGTGCGACCGCGTGCTGGAAGCGGCGCCACGTATACGGCTCGTGGTCGGCGAACAGGTCGCGGGCCAGAAAGCGAATGGTGCTCGAGTAGCGGGCCGATTCGCGAAGGAGGATGCGACTGTTGGCCGCCGCAAGCGCGAGCGGGTGCCTGTACAGCGGGTCGGGGAGGTACGTTATGGGCGCCTTGATCTGGCGCACGCACTCGTGCGGCACCGGCGACGAGGGACGACGGTACGAGAAGATCTCGAGCGGCATGCCGAGCCGCTCGAGCGACAGGATCTCGTTGGCGACGAACGTTTCCGACAGCTGTGGAAACATCCGGATGACATAGGCGACACGTCGTTGCTCCATGGCTAGCGCGCTGATCCTCGTTTCGAATTCCGCTGAGCTCTGCGCGAGAGGTCTGGCTGGACGCCGGCCTTGCCGTTCGCCTGGACGCTGCCCTTGCCGTTCCTCTTGATGCGCGATCCGACGCTCGACCGGCGCCCGACAGCTCCGTGGTTCGAAGGCTGCGGGGATAGTGGCTGGCCGATCTCGGCGAGCAGGTGGTCGGCTGCGTGCTCGGCACCGTCGAGCGGAGGGATCATCGACGTGTCGGGAACGCTGTTCTCCAGCAGAAGGCGCAGGAGCTCCTCTCCGAGGCGCTGCCCGTTGAGATCGTCGGGGTCGAGCATGCGTATCAGGCCGCGCTTGCACAGGAGCTCGCCGCGCATGCGCTGCTCGAAGCTCGGGCCGCTGCGCGGTACGACCAGGGCCTTCTTGTGGCGTTCCATGATCTCGCAAAGGCTGTTGTAGCCGGCCATCGTGACCACGACGTCCGCGGTGTCGAGGATCGATCCGACGTCGCTGGACGAGGTCTGTATGTGGACGTTCACCGGGTAGCCTTTCGCGCGCTCGGTGAGCTTCTGGCGGTCGGCCGGCGACATGTTCGGGCCGGTGAGGATCACGGCCGTCATGTCCGTCTCGGTCCGTACCGACGGCAGGGCATCGAGGAAAGCATCGGCGATGGGGAAGACGTCGGCGCCGCCGCCGCCCATTACCAGCACCACCGGCGGGTCGTCGCTATCCAGCGGACGGCGGACCCTGCCGTTGCCCGGCGAGACCACGTAGTTGCAGTAGCTGACCTTCTTGGCGTGCGCGCCCAGGTCGTACATATCCTCGGCGTCGTAGATGTCCCGACATCCATATATGAGGACGCCGTCGTAGTGGCTCAGATACTCGTACGCGCCCGATTCGTCCCATGCCGGGCGGATGACGTCGGGCGCGTCGAGAATATCGCGAATGCCCAGCAGCAGCCTGGGGCGGTTCTTCATCCCCACTGCGTGGTCGAGCAGCGGCTTGAGCTCGCCGAGCGCTCCGACCGGCATGTGGTCGACCAGGATGGCGGTCGGCTCGAAGGTCCTGCAGATCTCGAGCATCTGGACCTCCCGCATGCGCAGGACGTCCTTGATGTCCATGGGCAACGTCGCCGGCTCCCAGCTGGCCGGCGACGAGCTCGACCGCCCGCGCTTCACGATGGTGGGGAGCTTCTCGTAGTCCATCCCCCGTATCGGGGACACCAGATAGGTGGCTGCCGAGTCGGCCATCGTGAGAACCACACTTTCGGGTGAGCGCGCGAGCACCGCCTCGGCGATGTTCGTGGTTCGCTTGAAGTGCCCTAGCCCTAACCCGTCCTGGCTATAGATCAGAAGCCGCATATCTCCCCCCGCTCATGGCGGTGCGACGCGTCAGCCTGGTGGTGCCGACGCGCGCGCGCGCCGGCCGAAGCCGGTGCGTGATGATCGTAAGAGACCGTAAGAGGGGCGGCGCGCTAGTCGATGCGGGATATCGCGACTATCAGGATGTGTGAGTGCGGGTTGCGCCGAGAGGTTCGTGAATCCGAGCGGGGACGTTGTACACCACGGGAATGCGGCTCGAACTATTCGATATAGAGAAGCAAACGCTGAGCTTGCAAGCGTGTGAGAAGAGTTGTTGTGAGGGCCGCTGCCAGGTTCGGTGGACACAGGAATTACCTAGGAATTTGCCACTACTTACGTCACAGCGTCAGGTTATCGCACGCGGTTTCACCTAGAGTCAAACCAGTCGCCACTTCTGCGGCGATTGACGCAACTCGCGAATTTTATGTCGCCTTTGTACGCACTTGGGTCGCCCATCATTGCGCACTTGTACGATTACCGGCCGGCGGTCAGGAGAGGATCCTGATAAGACGATAAGGAGTGACGCTCCGGTGTAACGTTTGCGGTTCCGAAGCGGGCAAAACACGGCCAGTCAGCAGGCGGCGTTAGCAGAACTGGAGCAGAAGTTACTAACGTTAATGGCGCATGTGAGTCTCACTCGCGCTCATCTCGTCCCCGAGGAGCGCGTGCCGGTCCAGCGTCCGTCGGGTGCCGGACGCGGCCTGCCGCCCACGTAGCCGCCGTCGGGGGCTATGTGTGGTGAGCCCTCGCCGATCCAGCTGCCGTCGGGGGCGAGCCGGGGGCGACCCCCGACCCAGCTACCATCGGGGGCCTGCCGCGGCGTCCCCCCCACCCAGGTGCCGTCTGGTGCTACTCGCGGCGCGGACGACGAGCTTTCCTCGGCCGGGGCGACGCCGGCGAGCAGCGTCACGGTCGCCAGTGCCGACAGGAAGACTGCGACGAGCGGCATAGCCGGCTGGGCGGGTCGTTTCACGGCATTTTCCACGTAGCACCCTCGCCGAGCTGAGAGAACGACGCGGCCGTGCGCCCGGATGTGTCCGCCTCCCGCGTGGGGGGCGGTAACGCCCCGGCCGCGCTCGTCGTCGCCACGACCGTTGCATGGCCCGCGCCCGCTCAGCTCTACTGGTGGCCGTCATCACGACCGAGGAGAGAGAACCCTGATGAGATCCATGCCTTCGTCGGCGATCCTGTACCTGCTCCTGGGAGCCTGCCTGTCCGGCTGCTCGGTGGGCGCCTGCATGGGCGAGAGAACCCGGGACATCTCGTGGCTTGCACCGGGCGTCGCGCGCACGCAGGTCGCGGGCGAGCTCGGCGAGCCGCTCAGCAACCGTCGCGACAGCCTCTGGCGAAACCAGGACCAGTACAACGTCGCTACCGGCACGACGAACAGCGCGGCCGGGCTCGCCGGCCGGCTGGCCCTCGATGTGCTCACCCTGGGACTGTGGGAAGTGCTCGGTCCCGAAGCGGAGCTGGGTGCCGACCGCAGGGTCTGGACGCGTGCCTTCGTCTACTATGACGAGGACGACGGCATCGACACGGTCATGCCGTTGCCGCTGGCACTCGATCCCTACGAGTCGATGTAGGGAACCCCAGGGCCGTCTCCGGCCCCGGATCCCCGATCGAACATTTCGCCCTACTGCGCGTTGCGTTCGATGAACGCCAGCAGCGGACCTATCACGTTGTTGCGCGAGTCGTCCTCGGCGGTCGTCACATCGACGTGGGCGCTGCCCTCGGTGATATGCGCTTCGAAGCCGCCGGCGATGTCGCCGAGCGTGGGAAACGCATCGTTGGGAACGCCGGCGTCGACGACGCGCGCGGTGACGCCGTCGCAGCTCGGCGCGGTGCACACGCCGAGGCTCTGGCCGAAGCCGACGAAGTCGCCCGGAACCGAGGTCAGGCCGTTGCTGGTACCGAGGCAGATGACGGGCACATCGATGTTCGCTGCTTCGGTAGCGTTCGCGATGTCGGGCCGCGCGCGACCGACCGAGAGCTGGGAAGTGTCCATGCTCGACAGGCCGCTGGTCGTGCTCAGGCCCGATGACGGGTAGTACCAGTCGGTGAAGTTGCCGCCGCCGGCGAAGAACGTCGGCATCATTCGGTCCATGCGTGTGACCTCGACCTCGACCCCCCACTCACCGGCCGGCAGGCTCGTGGGCACCGGGCCGTTGTCGACGAGCACGCTGGGCGGCATGGGCCCTTCGGCGATGTCCTGCCAGGTCTGCAGGCCGCCGACCACGGGGCCCGGCGCGCCTACCGAGGTACGCACGAACGTGGCGAACGCCGAGATGATGCCGTCGTCGTCGAGGAAGCTCCCGATTCCGCCGTACGCCGTGCCGGTTCCGAGGATCGCCAGGCTGGCCAGGTCGGGCACGAGGTCGACAGCGCTGGTGTCGGCACCGGCCTGGTCGACGATGATGAGGTTCATGCCGGTGTCGGGATCGGTCATCGCCTGTATCGCGCTGACCTCGCCTGCCGCCAGGACGCGTGGGTTGAGCAGACCGGGAACGAGCGAGTAAGCCGCTGTCGGCTCCACACACTTGCCCTTGCCCTTGCCCGCGCAGTCGCCGTTGGTTGCACAGGCGGTTCCGTCGACGCAGCGTGGCGCGTCGTCGCGCACCGCGAAGAACAGGCCGCCGTCGGCCTTGTCCTCGATGAGGTCGAGCTCGTCGCTGGTCAGCGTGGCGCCGCTGCTCGAGCCGCCGCCGCCCTCGAGAAGGACCAGACCGCGGACCTTGGCGTAGCCGGGGTCGGCCGGGCCGATACCGGTGAGGTTCAAGTTCGTCGAGGCATAGCGCGCCGTGAAGCCGGTGCCGGCCGAGTGGCCTCCCAGGAACACGTTCTGGTTGGCGGCCTTGGTTCGGGCTTCCTCGATGATCGCGTCGATGTCGCGCGAGAAAACCAGCGAAGTCCAGTTCGCGATGAACGCCGTGTCGGCGTGCTCGTCGTGGAAGAACGCGCGCCGGCTCAGCTCGGGGCTGAGCGGCAATCCGAGCTCGCTGCCGAAGTACCAGTCGAGCAGGAGCTGGGCATCGAACGTCGCCTCGGCGATGTCCTGGCCGGCCAGATCCTCGATCTGATGTCCGCGACGATCGTAGGCCCACACCTCCAGGCGCGTGCCCTGCTCGAATGCGCGGCCGACGAGGTTCTCGGCGAGGATCTTGAAGCTCAGCGCACCCCCCTCGAATCCCGGCACCAGCACCACGATCGCGTCGGGCGTCACACCGTCGGGCTGGTAGTAGAAGCGCGTGTAGCTGGCGTTGTTCAGGCTGAAGCCGCTGCCCCCGAACTGGGTGACGAGGTTCGGGTAGGCGTTGGCGTCGACGCCGGCGGTGCCGGGCGTCTCGGCCGGCTCGGCGCCGCTCGCGACCGTCGCGTCCTCGGAGGCCACCACCGCGAGCGCGCCGACGATTGCATCGTAGGAAGCGTCGACCGTGGCGCCGGCGGTTACCGCGTCGCCGCTGGTCTGGCAGTCGCCCTGGCCTTCCGCCTTCGTGAAGTCCTTGGAGAAGCCCTGTGCGGCCTTGGACAGGTCGGCGCCGAGCTTGTCGCCGCTGGCCTTCTTCACTGCCTTGCCGTGTGCCTTGAGGCCCTTCGATGCGCGCTTGCCGGCCGACTTGAGCTTCTTCGAAGAGCACTTCGTGCCGGTGGGGCCCGACGGCAGCAGCGCTTCGAGCGTGGTCGATACCACGGCATCGACCATGGCCGCGACGAGCGTGGTGTCGGCGGTGGTCAGACAGCCGCCCTTGGCCTCCGCCTTCGAGAATTTCGTGGCCATGCCGTCGCCGGCCTTCGTGAGGCACGCGGCATCGACGGCCTCGCCCTTCGCGGCCGCCTTCGAGTGGCAGGTGAGCTTTTTCTGCGCCGCCTGGCCGGCCGACTTCGCCTTGGCGTCGATACACTTCGCCGCCGGATCA